>ERZ1673736.31-NODE-31-length-200393-cov-15.141646_pt1 | contig 200393 bp, 190 predicted proteins | sample MGYA00580212_ERZ1673736 | MGnify/ENA primary metagenome ERZ1673736 (study PRJEB41218, sample SAMN15661752) | gut metagenome | host: Homo sapiens | place: Canada: London | collected 2015-08-20/2019-03-30 | study: EMG produced TPA metagenomics assembly of...
ATCACTACTACACTATTCGCCCCAGCATAGCTGGGGGATTAGCTCTTTCATTTATGTGGCTATGACAATCCTGGAGGTTTTACTTCTGCTGGCTGGCAATATGCCGCTCTTTGACGCCCTGACCACTACTTTTGGAACGGCGGGAACCGGCGGCTTTGGCATTAAAAATGACAGTATGGCCAGTTATTCGCCCTATCTGCAGAATGTAGTGACTGTATTTATGATTCTGTTTGGAATCAACTTTAATTTTTACTTCCTGCTTCTGATGCGGAAACCAAAAAAGGCCATGAAAAATGAGGAGGTGCGCTGCTATCTGGCTATTATTGCCATTACCATCTCTGTCATTGCCTTTAATATCCGGGGGCTGTATCCGTCTATCATGGAGGCGTTTCAGTAGGCAGCTTTCCAGGTAGGTTCAATCATTACTACTACCGGCTTCGCCACCACAGATTTTAACACCTGGCCCCAGGTTTCCCGAACGATTCTCGTCATGCTGATGTTTGTAGGCGCCTGCGCCGGAAGTACAGGAGGCGGAATTAAAGTATCCCGTTTCGTGATTCTCCTGAAAACGGTCAATAAAGAGCTTCACCTGTTCCTTCATCCTAAGGGAGTACGCAAGATCTCCATGGACGGAAAGGTGGTAGAACATGAGGTGGTTCGATCCATCAATGTATTTATGACCGCCTATGTGCTTGTCTTCGCCTTTTCTATCCTGTTAGTGGGCTTTGACAACCATGATTTAATCACAAACTTTACTGCTGTGGCCGCTACGCTGAATAATATCGGCCCAGGTCTGGAATTAGTAGGACCGTCCCAAAACTTCGGCCTGTTTTCTGATCCTGCCAAATGTGTGCTGATTTTTGATATGCTGGCGGGAAGACTTGAATTGTTCCCGCTTCTTCTGCTCTTTGTAAGAGATACGTGGAAGAAGTTTTAGTAAAAAGCGTATGTTAAGAAGAGGAGTGTATTTTCCCTGCTCCAGTGAAAGTCGCTGGAAAATACACTCCTCTTCTCTTATCAGGCCTTCGCCTCTTTTTCTTTTTTCTTAAGCTGATTGCTCAGATATTTTATAATATCCTTTCTCGTAACGATTCCAATAAAGTTCTTTTGATCGTCTAATACAGGAACAAAGTTCTGGTTCATGGCTTTATCTAACAGATCCTCCATATCGGAATCTGCAAACACCGGCTGGTTGTCAAGTCTTCTGGGAACCTCTGTCACCTGAACCCGGTCCAGCCCCTTAAATGTAAAGTCATACTTATTCTTAATGCCCCAAAGCAAATCTCCCTCTGTAATGGTTCCCACATACCGTCCCTGGCGGCTGATAATCGGCATGGCCGCGTACTTATAGCTCTCCATCTTTTCGAGAGCCTCATCCAGAGTATCGTCCTCATAGATTAAAGCCACATCGCTTTTAGGCGTTAAGAAAAATAAAATATTCATTGTGTAATTCTCTCCTTCTTCCAGTTCTGCAGGACGCTTCCTGCATCAAAATATGCGCTAGTATCCCAGAGCCTCATTCACAAATACAATCTCCGCTTTCATGCCGCGGGTTGGGCGCTCTAAAATAACCGTAGCGCGGCAGATGCGGGCCTCGCTGCCGCAGTCAAAGCACCTGTCTCCTGTTTTGCTGCAGGGAGTATTGGTCTTGAGCCTTTTGGCGTTCAGCGGGGCGGCCACATTCCTGGCCCTGGACAGAGCGGAACTTAAGTCCTTTTCTATCTTATTCTTCCCCACCACAAAGTAAACCTTTTCAGGCCCGTACAGAGTCTGGGCGACACGGTTTCCCGTCCCGTCAATATTCACCAGTTCTCCTGTCTCCGACACGCCGTTGGCGCTTGTTATGTAGATCTGCGCCTCTCTGGCCTTTGCAAGCGTCTTTGCACCTGGCTCGTTCCAGTGCCAGATCACCTCATTTTCCTTTGAAAGAGCGTCGAAAAGGCCCATCTCCTGCAGGGTGACAGAACCGCCGAAGGCCACCTTCTGCCCTCTAATCTGAGCCTGCAGGTAAGTTGCCGCCTGCTCCCTGGTCTCGAAAAAGGAGGTCTCAAATTCGTGCCTTTCAAAATTTTTCTTAAGAACTTCCTGGTTCATCCTGTCGTTCACGTCCCTTCTTTTATCCTTCTATGATCTTAACTTTTTCCAGGTAAGATGTCAACTGTAAAACAAAAGAAGGAGAGAATTTTTCCCGTTATTATTTTTCAATCGCCATGATTTCGTATGGCTTCATCACAAAGGTTTCCGCTTCCGGAGCGTTCCGCCGCTCCCTGTAATTTTCAAGCAGCAGTTTTCCGCCCGTCCACTCTTTTCCAATGGGCACCGTCTGCTCTTCTTTTCCCAGATTACAGAACACAGCGATTTTATCCTCTCCCAGCGCTCTTTCGTAAGCGAGCGTCATGTCGTTTCCTGTCTCCAGGAAGGAAATGGTTCCCTCTGCAATTACCGGACGCTTCTTTCTCAGAGAAATGAGCATTTTATAGAAGGACAGAATGGAATCGGGATCCTCTTTCTGAAACTCTGCCGTGATCTCCTCCCTGAATGCGCCGGACAGGGAAAGCCACGGCTCTGCCTCTGAAAACCCTCCATATGTCCCGCCGTTCCACTGCATAGGAGTTCTTCCGTTGTCCCTGGAACGGGCCGCCAGAATCTGGAGCGCTTCCTCCTCCGTCCTGCCCTTCCCCAGCAGGATCTGATAGTAATTCAGGCTCTCCACGTCCCGGTACTGGCCAATAGAAGAATAGTGGGCGTTCAGCATTCCAATCTCCTCCCCCTGGTAAATGTAAGGGGTTCCCCGCATCAGGTGGATCATGCCTGCCAGCATCTTGGCCGACTCCTTCCAATAGTCCCCCTCGTCTCCCATCCGGCTTACAATGCGGGGCTGGTCGTGATTGCACCAGAAGAGGGCATTCCAGCCGCCTCCTGCCTGCATGCCCAGCTGCCACTGCATAAACAGCTCCTTCAGTCTTTTATAATCAGGAGCAGCCAGCGCCCACTTGTCTCCGTCCTTGTAATCTACCTTCAAATGATGAAAGTTAAAGCACATGGACAGCTCCTTTTCCTTCGGGGAGGAATATCTGATACAGTGCTCAAGGGAAGTGGAGGACATTTCTCCCACTGTCACAAAATCTTCTATTCCTGCGCCGCACACCAGCTCTTTTAGGTATTCGTGGATATGGGGGCCGTCTGTATAAAATCTGCGGCCGTCTCCCTCTGAATCATCTTCCATCCGCTCCGGCTTGGAAACCAGATTGATCACGTCAAATCGAAAGGCCCGGATCCCCTTTTCCTTCCAGAACCGCAGGATTTCCTTCAGCTCTTCGCGAACCTCAGGATTATCCCAGTTTAAATCAGCCTGCGTCACATCATATAAATGGAGATACCATTGTTTCAGATGAGGCACATACTCCCATGCAGAGCCGCCGAATTTCGACTGCCAGTTCGTGGGCGGCTGATCCGCGCTTCCGTCCCTGAACAGATAGTAATTCTGATATTTCTTATCTCCTGCCAGGGCCTTCTGAAACCATTCGTGTTCTGTGGAGGTATGGTTAAACACCATATCAAGCATAAGCCCCATGCCGCGCTTCTGGCTTTCTTTAATTAAGAGCTCTAAATCCTCCATGGTTCCAAAGTCTGGATTGATCTTTCTGTAATCTGCCACATCGTATCCGTTATCTCTCTGAGGCGAGATAAAAAACGGCGTAAGCCACAGATAATCGACTCCCAGATCCTGCAGATAGTCTAACTTTTCAATAACTCCCCGCAGATCCCCCAGTCCGTCTCCATCTGTATCGCGAAACGATTTGGGGTAAATCTGGTACACCGTTTTACTGCTGAAATCTGCCATGTCTGTCTCCTGTCCTTCTCTTATCCTTTTATCTTTTTTGTTATGTTCCATTTTTTCATCATTTACCGGAATTCTGCCACAACTGTCTCATTCGCCTTTACATCTATTCCCGTATGGAACTGGATTTCTGCCGCGCTTCCCTTATTAGGAATCACGCAGATCGTCACGTCAGGATGGCCGGCAGCCTTAATCTTCGCTCTGTCAAATTTGATCAGCGGAGTTCCTGCGCCGACCTTCTGCCCTTCTTTTACCAGATATTCGAAACCGTCTCCGTTCATGCTGACGGTGTCGATACCAATGTGAAGCACAAGTTCCATGCCGTTTGAAAGGCGCAGGCCGCAGGCATGGCGGGAATCCTGCATTAACACGGCAATCTCCGCGTCTGCAGGGGAGCACAAAATATCGCTCTCCGGAAGAATCGCCATACCTTCTCCCATCATTCCTGATGAGAACACTCCGTCTCCCACTTCTTCTAAGGAAATCGCTTTTCCAGATAAAAATGCAGTGAAGGTGCCCTTTTTCTCTTCTGTTTCCTCTGGAGCCGGCCTGAAGCTTTCCGCCTTCTGTTCTGCCTGCGGTTTCCCCATCGCTCTTTTTCCTGCAGCCACCGTCAGAAAGAAGGGCGCTGCCGCCGCAATTGCCATGCAGACTGCAAAGGATGCCATATAGGCCGGCTGAATGGACAGAATCCCCGGAATGCCTCCTACGCCGATGGCGTTTGCAGTCACTCCCATGGCCACGCAGGCCACAGCGGCCAGACCGGAACCGATCATGCCGCATACAAAGGGAAATCCCCGTTTTAAATTGACGCCGAAAATCGCAGGCTCCGTCACTCCCATGTAGCAGGAAATGCAGGCTGGAATATTGACCTCCTGAGCCTCCGCGTCTCTTCTCTGCAGCCACATCATTCCAAGGACCGACGATCCCTGGGCAATGTTTGACAGCGCGATCATAGGCCACAGCATGGTTCCGCCGTAATCTGCAATCAGCTGCAGGTCGATGGCGTTGGACATGTGGTGAAGCCCCGTAATCACAAGAGGCGCGTAGGAAACGCCGAACACAGCGGCAAATACAATTTTAAAGCTTCCTGTAATTCCGGAAAATACGAGGGAAGAAACGGCCTCGCCAATCTTCCAGCCAATGGGGCCCAGCACAAAGTGAGCGGCCATAACAGACAAAAGCAGGCTGAAAAACGGAACGACGATCATGGAAACCACCTGAGGCGTAATTTTCCTGAAAAACTTTTCCAGATAAACCAGAGTAAACGCCGCTAAAATCGCAGGAAGCACCTGCCCCTGATAACCGATCATGTTAATCTGAAAAGCTCCGAAATTCCATTTAGGAATATCGGCCGCCGCCGTTCCGGCTACCGCATAGGCGTTTAAAAGCTGTCCTGATACCAGCGTCAGCCCCAGCACAATGCCAAGCATCTGAGTCGTTCCCATCTTCTTTGTCACAGACCAGCAGATGCCTACGGGAAGCATGTGGAAAATGGCCTCCCCTATCAGCCAGAGAAAGCTGTCAATCCCTGCCCAGAACTGGCTTAAATCACAGAGCGTCTTCGTCCCGTTCTCAAAGAGATACAGACTGTCGATACAATTGCGGAAGCCCAGAATCAGGCCGCCTGTAATGATAGCCGGGATCAGCGGCGCAAAAATCTCCGCCATCGCCGCAATGAATCTCTGCAGGAGATTCTGGTTCTTCTTTGCCGCGTTCTTGACCGCGTCTTTGGATACCCCCTCAATCCCAGCCGTTTTGACAAATTCGTTGTAAAAGTCAGCGACCGTGTTGCCGATAATCACCTGAAACTGTCCAGACTGTGTAAAGCTTCCTTTGACCGATTTCAGCGCCTCTATGGCTTTCACATCGGCTTTCTCCGGATCTGCCAGCGCAAAACGCATTCTCGTCATACAATGTGAAACTGCCGCGATGTTCTCCTTTCCTCCCACCAGGAGCAGCAGCTGGCGGGCGTCCTCTGCATATTTTCCCATCTCTTATTCCTCCACAGCAATAAACTTGTTTGAACATGTTCTTTTGTTTTTGTTATAACATACTTGTTTGAACATGTCAACCCTTCTTCCTGATATTTGTTTAAACAAGCGGTTGACTTTCTCCCGGCAGCTTCCTATAATAAGCTGTAATGGAGGTAACCGTATGCCAAAAGCAAGATATGAAAGTATTTACAGGGACTTGAAAGAGAAAATTGAGATGAACACCTTTGCCTACCAGGAGTTTCTGCCTCCGGAACATACTCTAGTGCAGATCTACGGCTGCTCCCGCAACACGCTCCGCCGCGCTGTGGGCCTTCTGGTCACTGACGGCTATGTACAGACCATGCAGGGCAAGGGCGTACGCAATATCTACCAGCCGGCGGAACAGACCTCCTTTACTATCGGTGAAATCGAGAGCTTCCGGGAATCTGCGGCGCGAAACGGCCACACACCGCTCACAGAGGTTCTTCTTTTTACTGAATTGACTGTGAATGAAAAGCAGTCCCGCGCTATGGGATTTCCGGCGGGGTCTGACGTTTACTACATCCAGCGGCTCCACTATTTAGACGGTATTCCGCTGATTCTCAACCACAACTATTTTCTGAAAGAGGCGGCCCCCGGCCTGACCAGGGAAATCGCGGAGCAATCGATTTATCAATATCTGGAAGAAACGCTGCGCATGACGATTGTAAACAGCAAACGCGTGATGACGGTAGAAAAAATGACGGAAATTGACGAGAAATATCTGAAAATGAACGCTTTAGATTACAACTGCGTCGCTGTGGTCAGCAGCCAGACCTTCAACAGCAGCGGCGTTCTGTTTGAGTACACCCAGTCCCGCCACCGCCCGGATTATTTCCGGTTTTACGATAACGCCGTAAGAAAAGGATAGTAAAAAAAGGAGAAAAAGAGAGAGGGAGAAGTTTTTCGCTCCGCCTAAGGCGCTGAAACCTTCTCCCTCTGCTCCATCAGAAAATCCTCTGAAAGCCTCTTCTTTTATTCTTCCGCTGCTATTCCAGGTAGTCCAGGGCGTCTACGGGCTGTCCTCCCTGCTTTAGCTCAAAGAATACGTTGTTTCCCTCTGTGGCATAATATTTCGTAGGTTCAGCCACATAGCCGATAATGTCTCCTTTGCAGAGGTACTCTCCTTCCAGGGCTTTTACATCCTTCAGCTGTCCGCAGACGGCTGTGTACTCATTTCCCAGATCCATGACCACGTAATTGCCTATCTCCTCGTTGGCCCCGCATTCCGTGACTCGTGCGTTGGCCGGGGCCTGGACAGGACTGCTTACGTCGCTCTGGATAATAAGCGCCGGATTGCATTTATACTGATCCAGCGTGGGAAAATAGATGGTCGCATCCATGCTGTAATCCAGGAGAATATTTCCTGTTACAGGCCAGGCCAGCTTATCTGCCTCCTTAAAATCGAGAGCCAGAGCTTTCGCTCCTGTCCTGGACGCGGCTTCTCTATCTTCCTTCCCATCTCCCTCCAAATTCTTCGGATCCGGGCGGTCCTCCCTGGAGTACTCGGCGTCGGAGCTTCCCGCCACCTTAATGTCCTCTTTCTGCTCTTCTGCATCCTGTTTTCCTGTTTTCTCCTCTGTATGCGGATCCTGTTCTACGATATATCCGCCTGTCTCCGGAACCTCCAGATATGGATTTTCCTCCACCCTGTCGTTTCCCTGTCTGAATCTGACTGCGCCTGCTGCGGCAACTATAGTCAGCAGGCCTAGCACCATCATTCCAAGGAGAATTTTATCCTTGAACAACTGGTTCATTTTCTCTTTCACGCTTATCACCTCGGTAATATTCTTACCAAACCGAGGCAGCTTATTCAGAAATCAGTTCAATATTTTTATAATAATATTTCAGCAGTTCCTCCGCCGCAGCCCCCTCTTTTGCCTTCTCATTGGCTCCCCATTGATCAAAGCCATAGCCGTGTCCTTCTCCACGGACAAGGCAGCGGATGTTTTCCCCCATCTCCTCAAAGGAAAATGCCGCTGATTTCAGCCCCAGCGCATACTGCAGCTCTTCCCCTGTGTATATTTTTTCTCCTGCCTTTACCTGAACCACATATCCTGCCTCATCCCGTTCCACAATCTGAAGGCTTTGATAGGCCTCCTTGGGTGTAAGCTGAAGCGAATCATCCATCTCGTTCAGACGCCGGCAGAATTCCTCTGGCGTAAAGATCACAGACGCCAAATACCCCTCTGCCTCCACATCCTTTCCGCAGTCAACAGAAGCCAGATAGGGATGCAGGGCGTCCCCTTTTCTTGTTTTCCCCGCACTGATTCTGTGAAACAGCGGGTCAATCGCCGTTCCCTCAAAGGCGGCGACGGTTCCCCGCGTCTCCCTGGCCGCATCGGCAAAGGTCTGACAGCAGTCCAGAAAGCTTTCTTTCCCCCATGTCTTTCGCATTTCCTTCTCTGTCATAATATCCGCGTCAATGGCAGACTCCGGAATGGAGCTTTCCTCCCCCATCAGACTGTAAAGATACGTCCTGGCAATGATCATCTGAGCCTTTATCGTTTCCTTCTCATAATCAGCCGGAATCTGCATAGCCGCCATTCCTATAATGTAATCTTCCACAGGAACCGGATAGGCGTTTCCTCCCCGATCCAGGATTACCATCCTCTGCTCTGCGGCGCTGCTTTCCATTTGAATCATTCCCTCCGCCCTGCCTGTCCATGCCAGGGTAAACAGATAGGGAAATAATAAAAGACTTAGACACAGGGCCGCCGTCCGCTTCATGAGACATCACTCCTTTATTGATTCATTGCCATTTATGCTTCTAACAGTCTATGTGAAGGCTTCAGAATTTATGACTGCAGAAAAGGCTTTATTCTTGAACCAAAAAAGGAACTATTATGCTTTTTTATTAAAGCAAAACAGTTCCTTCTTTTTATATTGTTAAAACATCTTCTACATCTCTACCTGGATCTTTTCCAGATGCCAGATATCCTTTACATACTCCTCAATGGTTCTGTCAGAGGAGAATTTGCCTGCGCTGGCTGTATTTAAGAGAGCCGCTCTTGCCCACCAGTCCTCGTTCTTGTAGGCCTCCTCCACTCTCTTCTGAGCCTCTGCATAGGAGCGGAAATCCTTCAGAATAAAGTATGTGTCGGCCTTTGAGCTGTTTTTCGTGTTTAAGAGAGAGTTGTAGATATCTCTGAACAGCTCTGGATTCTCCGGAGCAAAATAGCCGTTGATTAGCTGCATCAGCACTCTTCGGATCTCCTGATCCGTGTTGAAAATCTCCACTGGATTGTAGCCGCCGTTGTTCTCGTAGTTGATTACCTCGTCAGAGGAAAGTCCGAAGATAAAGGCGTTCTCCTGTCCTACCTCCTCCACAATCTCCACGTTGGCTCCGTCCATGGTGCCCAGCGTCAGCGCGCCGTTTAACATGAATTTCATATTTCCTGTGCCGGAGGCCTCCTTGCTGGCAGTAGAAATCTGCTCGCTGACGTCAGCCGCGGCAAAAATCAGCTCCGCGTTGGAGACGCGGTAATCCTCGATAAACACAACCTTGATTTTTCCATTGATGGAGCGGTCATTGTTGATCACATTGGCAACAGAGTTAATCAGCTTGATGGTCTTCTTGGCAATCTGATAGCCTGCCGCCGCCTTGGCTCCGAAGATAAAGGTTCTCGGAACCATCTCCATGTTCGGATTGTCCTTCAGCTGGTTGTACAGATACATAATATGAAGGATATTTAACAGCTGTCTCTTGTACTCGTGAAGCCTTTTCACCTGGACGTCGAAGATAGATCGCGGATCCACGTCGATTCCATTGTGCTCCTTAATATACTTTGCCAGGCGCAGCTTATTATGATACTTGATGTTCATAAACTCCTGCTGGCACTTCTTATCGTCCGCGTAGATTTTCAGCTTTCCAATCTTAGACAGGTCTGTGATCCACTCGCTTCCAATCTTATCTGTCACCCAGGCGGCCAGCTCCGGATTTCCGTGAAGCAGGAAACGTCTCTGGGTAATGCCGTTTGTCTTGTTGTTGAACTTCTCCGGCATCATCTCGTAGAAATCCCGCAGCTCCTGATTTTTTAAGATCTCTGTGTGGAGTCTTGCCACGCCGTTGACGGAGAAGCCGGCCACAATCGCCAGATGGGCCATCTTTACCTGGCCGTCAAAGATGATAGCCATCTTCTTTACCTTCTCGTAATTGCCGGGATAACGTCTCTCCACCTCGATTAAGAAGCGGCGGTTAATCTCCTCCACGATCTGGTAGATGCGGGGAAGAAGACGTGAAAACAGCTCAATGGGCCATTTCTCCAGGGCCTCGGACATGATGGTATGGTTCGTGTAAGCGCAGCACTTGGTTGTGATATCCCACGCCTCGTCCCACTCTAAGCCTTCCACATCCAGGAGAATTCTCATAAGCTCTGCGATAGCCACCGTAGGATGGGTATCGTTTAACTGGAAAATCACCTTCTCCGGCAGCTTATGGATATCGCTGTGTGTCTCCTTATATTTGGCCACAGCCCGCTGTACGCTGGCAGAGATAAAGAAATACTGCTGTTTTAAGCGGAGTTCCTTGCCGGAATAATGGTTATCGTTCGGATAGAGAACCTCCACCAGGTTCTTGGCCAGATTTTCCTCCTCCACTGCTTTCTGATAGTCTCCCTTGTCAAAAGCCTGGAGGCTGAAGGAGTTTAACGGCTGCGCGTCCCAGATGCGGAGGGTATTCACCATGTTGTTGCCATAGCCGACAATCGGCATATCATAGGGAATCGCCATAACGGAGCGGTATCCCTCCTGAATGAATTTGTTTCTTCCGTTCTCCCAGACGGTCTTTACATAGCCGCCGAACTTTACCTCTGTAGCGTACTCTGCCCGGCGTAGCTCAAAGGGATAACCGTTTTTCAGCCACTCGTCCGGAACCTCGATCTGATAGCCGTTTTCGATCTTCTGCTTGAACATACCATAGTGGTAGCGGATTCCGCAGCCATATGCCGGATAGCCCAGGGTAGCCAGAGAGTCTAAAAAGCAGGCGGCCAGTCTTCCCAGGCCTCCGTTTCCAAGAGCCGGATCCGGCTCCTGATCCTCGATAGTATTTAAGTCAAAGCCCAGCTCTGCCAGGATCTCCCTGATCTCCTTCTGCGCTCCAATATTGATCATATTGTTTCCCAGCGCCCGTCCCATCAGAAATTCCATGGACAGATAGTATACGATTTTCGCGTCGTTTTCGTCGTAGGCCTTATGCGTTGCAATCCACTGGTCAATAATTACGTCCTTCACCGCATAGGCAACTGCCTGGTAAACCTGCTGAGGCGTGGCCTCGTCAATGGTTTTCCGGTACAGGTTCTTCATATTGTCGATAATGCTTTCTTTCAATGTTTCCTTATCAAAGGTCTGCATTCTCCATCCTCCTAACAAGCGTTTTTCGCTTTTCGGCCAGGGCGGGACTGTTCGCCCCGCCCGTCGGCTTCCTTCCGCTTTTGCTACGCTGTTTTTTCAACGCCGAGCACTACCTTTTCCCCGTTAATGCTCCACTCCTTGGAGTATCCGCCTGTCTGGCCAGTCACAATCTCGTCTGCCAGAACCTCGCTCCTGATCTCCTCGCCGTGGGCTGCAAAGATAGCGGAAATCTTCTCATTTCCCTCTGCAAACACACGAATGTGGTTCATCACCTCGAAGCCGGCTTCCTTTCTCATGGTCTGGATCTTGCTGATCAGCTCTCTCACAAAGCCTTCCTCCAGGAGTTCCGGAGTCAGGTTCGTGTCCAGGACAACCATCACTGTATTGTCTCCCTCAGAGACGTAGCCCTCTACCTGAGCCGCGTCAATCAGAAGATCCTCCTCTGTGAGAACGACCTCCTCGCCATTAAAGTCAAAGGTTAAGGCTCCCTTCTCCTTTAAAGTATCCATAGCGGAGTTTCCGTCAATCTCAGACAGAGCTTTCTTAATATTTCCCAGCTGCTTTCCGTACTTCGGTCCTACGGTGCGCAGCTGCGGCTTAAAGGTATAGGAAGTAAAGGCTCTCACATCGTCTGTAAATTCCACGCTCTTTACGTTTAACTCGTCCTCGATGATCTCCTGGTAGAACTCCGGAAGGCTTCTCTCTGCCTTCACGAACATCTTTCCGATTGGCTGGCGGTTCTTGATGTTCGCTGTATTTCTGGCAGCGCGGCCGAATACTACCACCTTTAAGACCTCGTCCATGTACGCTTCCAGTTCCTTGTCGATAAAGCTTTCCTGAACCTCTGGGAAGCTGCACAGATGAACGCTCTCAGGAGCTGTCTTATCAATATTTCTCACCAGGTTCTGGTAGATGTCCTCGCACATGAACGGAATCATCGGAGCAGCCGTCTTGGAAACTGTCACAAGAGCTGTGTAGAGCGTCATGTACGCGTTGATCTTATCCTGCTCCATGCCCTTAGCCCAGAAACGCTCGCGGCTTCTTCTTACATACCAGTTGCTCATGTCGTCCACAAAGTCCTGAAGAGCTCTTGCAGCCTCTGGAATTCTGTAGTTTCCAAGATTGTCGTCCACCTCTTTTACCAGAGTATTTAACTTGGACAGCAGCCATTTATCCATAACTGGCAGTTTGTCATACTCTAAGCTGTATTTCGTTGCGTCGAACTGGTCAATGTTTGCATAGAGCACGAAGAACGCATAGGTATTCCAGAGCGTTCCCATGAACTTTCTCTGTCCCTCCATAACGGCCTTGCCGTGGAAACGGTTCGGAAGCCATGGAGCGCTGTTGATGTAGAAATACCAGCGGATGGCGTCTGCGCCGTAAGTAGAGAGAGCCTCAAACGGATCTACTGCATTTCCCTTGGACTTGCTCATCTTCTGGCCGTTCTCATCCTGCACATGGCCCAGCACGATAACATTCTTATACGGAGCCTTGTTAAAGAGCAGGGTTGAAATTGCCAGGAGGGAGTAGAACCATCCTCTCGTCTGATCCACAGCCTCGGAGATAAAGTCTGCCGGGAACTGCTGCTCAAACAGATCCTGATTCTCAAATGGATAGTGATGCTGTGCAAACGGCATGGAACCAGAGTCGAACCAGCAGTCGATTACCTCCGGAACACGGTGCATCTCTCTGCCGCACTTCGGACACTTGATAGTCACTGCGTCGATAAATGGACGGTGCAGCTCGATATCCTCCGGGCAGTTGTCAGACATGCTCTTTAACTCCTCGATGCTTCCGATGGAATGCTGGCAGCCGCACTCGCACTCCCAGATATTGAGAGGAGTACCCCAGTAGCGGTTTCTGGAAACGCCCCAGTCCTGTACGTTCTCCAGCCAGTCGCCGAAACGTCCCTTTCCAATGCTCTCCGGAATCCAGTTGATGGTGTTGTTGTTGCGGATCAGGTCGTCCTTTACCGCTGTCATCTTAATAAACCAGGATTCTCTCGCATAGTAGATCAGAGGAGTATCGCATCTCCAGCAGTGTGGATAGCTGTGCTCAAAGTTCGGAGCGGAGAATAAGAGGCCTCTCTCGTCCAGATCCTTGAGAACAAGCGGATCTGCCTTTTTGCAGAAGGTACCCGGCCACGGAGTCTCCTTCGTCATCTCTCCCTTTGCGTCTACCAGCTGTACAAACGGAAGGTCATACTTTCTTCCCACCTTGCTGTCATCCTCACCGAAAGCAGGCGCAATGTGAACCACTCCTGTACCGTCTGTCAGAGTAACGTAGGTATCGCATACTACAAAGTATGCCTTCTTGCGCTGCTTTGCACAGATCTCGCCTGCACAGTCAAATAACGGCTCATACTCCTTGTACTCTAAATCCTTTCCGACGAAGGATTCCTTCACCTCGTAGCTTCCCTCTCCGAGAACTGTATTGCAGAGAGCCTCAGCCATGTAATATACCGTGCCGTCCTCTTTCATCTGAACCTTCACATAGGTCTCATCCGGATGCACACAGAGAGCCACGTTGGAAGGCAGTGTCCACGGAGTTGTGGTCCATGCCAGAATATAAGCGTCCTCGCCTTTTACTTTAAACTTGGCGATAGCAGAGCGCTCCTTTACGTCCTTGTAGCCCTGAGCCACCTCGTGGCTGGACAGCGGTGTTCCGCAGCGCGGGCAGTAAGGCACAATCTTAAAGCCCTTGTAGAGCAGTCCCTTCTCCCAGATCTGCTTCAGAGCCCACCATTCTGACTCAATAAAGTCATTGTGGTAGGTAACGTATGGATGATCCATATCAGCCCAGAAGCCGACAGTGGCAGAGAAATCCTCCCACATGCCCTTGTATTTCCACACGCTCTCCTTGCAGTGGCCGATAAAGGGATCCAGGCCGTACTGCTCGATCTGCTCCTTGCCGTCCAGGCCCAGCATCTTCTCGACCTCCAGCTCAACCGGAAGTCCGTGGGTATCCCAGCCTGCCTTTCTCGGAACCATGTAGCCCTTCATGGTGCGGTATCTCGGGATCATATCCTTGATAACGCGCGTTAAAACGTGGCCGATATGCGGCTTTCCATTGGCTGTAGGCGGACCGTCATAGAAGGTGTAGGTCGGGCCCTGTTTCCGGCTTTCAATACTCTTCTCAAAAATCTGATTGTCAGCCCAGAATTTTTCTGTTTTCTTTTCTCTCTCCACAAAATTCATGTCAGTAGAGACCTTGTCGTACATGTTTTCTTCCTCCTGTCTGGTGAATTTTTGTGTATGCAGAAAGCGTAAAAAGCCTCCGTCCTGTAAAAGGACGAAGGCTGTCAGTCACTTCGTTTTACCACCTGTTACTGCATACTTCATATGCGCTCCCTCTAACGGCGGACACCGGCTCAGCTTAATGGAAGCTTCCTTTCTATTCTATACGCAGACGCGCTCAAAAAGGCCGCTCCGTTCAGCCTGCAACTCAGGAGTGATATTCAGCGCTTTCCTACTCGCAGCAGGCTCCCACCGTCCCTGCTTCGCTTTGCCTTTCCGTAAAGCCTTACTGTCTCCGTCACAGTCTTTCTGGTTCAAACATATAAAATTATTTGTACATTATACTATTTTAAACAGTTTAGAAGCAAAAGTCAACTTCCTGCACAGCATTTTTTATCCCGCAGAGCACATTTTCCATGCCACAAAAAAACTGCCGGAAGTCTGCTCGTCCAAAGATGCGGGAACCTGGTTCCCACACCCTTTTCGAAGCCCTTCCGGCAGCCGTTAAAAATTTGAAAGGAGTATGAAATTATTATTTCTTCTGAACGTACTTCAGGCAGTCGAGAGTTACAGCTACCAGGATGATGATACCTGAGAATACGAACTGAAGGTTTGTATCGATACCAAGGATGGTCAGGGAGTATGTCAGCGCTGTGAAGATAAATACGCCGACAACTACGCCGGAAATCTTACCGATACCGCCTGTGAAGGATACGCCGCCTACTACGCAGGCTGCGATTGCGTCCATCTCCCATCCCTGTCCGTATGCGGCAGAACCGGAACCGACCATTCTGATACACTCCAGCCAGGAACCGAATCCATAGAGGATACCTGCCAGAATGAAAGCTCCTACTGTTACGCGGAATACGGAGATACCGGAAACAGCTGCTGCCTCTGCATTTCCGCCGACAGCGTAAAGATTCTTACCAAAGGTTGTCTTGTTCCAGATAAACCATACGATTACAACCGCTGCAACTGCCCAGAGAATAATGGTCGGGAAACCATTGAGCTTTGGAATAATCATAGCTGGAATGGTCTGATCGATGGCGCCGAAGGATACGCCCTTTGTGGAATATGTTACAAGTCCGAAGATAACAAGCATGTTGGCCATGGTTGAAATAAACGGATGCATTTTAAATTTTGCTGTGAAGAAACCTGCAATCGTTGTGAAGAAGGTACATAACAGCACGCACATGAATAATGCGAAAATAATTCTTACAGGAACCGGCATGGATGTAAAGTCAAATACATGTCCGAACACCATACCTGTGTTGATCCCCTGATGCATAATGATAGTTGCGGTAGTCATACCCATACCAACCATACGTCCTACGGAAAGGTCTGTACCCGCTAACAGGATCAGGCCGGCAACGCCCAGGGCCAGGAACATTCGCGGAGACGCCTGCTGGAGAATATTCAACACATTATTATAGGTAAGGAGCGGAACGCCCTTCAGCATAGGAGTCAAGATGCAGAGTCCGATAAAGACAAAAATAATGGCAATATAAAGACCATTTTTCAGGAAGAAGTCTCTGCGGTTAAACGTATACTTGTAGTTCTCCCACTTCTCTGCAAATGTCTCTGCAAATGTAAATTTGGACATGCGGAGCAGATCAATCAGGTGGTACTTATGAGCAAAAGCAGCATGCCTTCTGTCTTTGATCTGCTGGAAGTCTTTCTCCAGCTGCATCTTGGCGTCAAAAAGCCTGTTCTTGTAAACGTACTTCTCATCCTTGATTTCCTGATGATCTGTCAGCTTGGAAAGGATGCCCTGATGCTCCTTCTCCAGCTCAGCCACACGCTGACGGTACTTTTCCTGGGCCTGAACCTTCTCCAGCTTGCAGCTCGCTACAACCGGCTGGTAGTACTCTTTGTCAAAATGCGCCTTGATATAGCTCTCAGCCTCAGCGATCAGCTTGGAAATCTCAGCCTTGTTCTGGGACTCAACTGCTTTTGCCTTCTCCAGATCAGCATGTGTCTGAGAAATCTTAGCGTCCTTCTCATCTTTTGTTAAAATCTTATCTCTCTTAATTGCATCAATTTCATTCTGAAGATCCAGAACCTTATCTGTTCCTTCTGCTCGGAGAGCGTCAATCTTCTTCTGAATCTTGCCGACAAACTCATCTATCGGCTGGCGCAGAGCCTTCTCCTGCTCCACCGTAAGTATCTTGCTGTTTTCAATAGCCATGTCTACCAATCTCCCTTATTATAGGTATTTTGCGCTGAGTCTTAAAAGTTCTTCCTGATTTGTCTCCTTTGTGTTGACAATTCCAGACAGACGGCCGTTTGACATAACGCCAATTCTGTTTGTAATTCCGAGGATCTCCGGCATCTCAGAGGAAACGACGATAATTGTCTTGCCCTGCTTTGCCATGTTAATAATCAGCTCATAGATCTCATACTTGGCGCCTACGTCAATTCCTCTAGTAGGCTCGTCCATCATGAAAATCTGTGGATTCCGTTCCAGCCATTTTCCAAAAATAACCTTCTGCTGGTTACCACCGGAAAGGCTTGAAATCATGTCGTCAGGTCCCATACATTTCGTATGCATGATTTTGATTTCCTGGGCCGTAGCTTTCACCATCTTCTGATCAGAGAGAGCTGAACCAACCTTATACTGGTTCAGGTTTGCGATTGTAGTATTAAATGTAAGATCGCTCTTTAGGAAAAGTCCGTTTGCCTTACGTTCCTCTGTGATCAGGGCAAATCCATGGTCAATGGCTTCCTTCGCGCTGTTGAAATTCATCAGATGATTTCTAAAGTAAACGCGCCCTGCCGCTCTGGTTCTGATACCGAACATGGTCTCCAGAAGCTCCGTACGTCCAGCTCCTACCAGGCCGTACAATCCGAAAATCTCTCCCTCCCGCACATCAAATGAAACGTCCTGCAGATAGGGGGCAAATTTGGTGGAAAGATTCTGAACAGACAGAACAACGTCCTTCGGAGTGTTGTCAACTACCGGGAAACGATTTTCCAGAGAACGGCCAACCATAGCTGCAATCAGCTCGTTCATATCTGTATCTTTAGAGTTCTTCGTCATAACCATCTTTCCATCACGAAGAACTGAAATTTCGTCGCAAATTTCAAAAATCTCGTCCATCTTATGAGAAATATAGATAAGAGAGATTCCCTGCTCTTTCAGCATTCTCATCATCTCGAACAGCTTGTCAACCTCCTGAACGGTCAGGGAGGACGTCGGCTCGTCGAGAACGATTACCTTTGAGTTATAAGAGATAGCCTTCGCAATCTCGCACATCTGTCTCTGGGATACTGACATATTGCGCATCGGCTGCGTCAGGTTAACTGTCATGCCCAGTTTTCTGAAAAGTTCTGAGGCCTTCTTCTTCATCCGGCCCTCATCAATTACACCCATGGAATTAACTGGATAGCGTCCAAGGAACAGATTGTCAATTACATTTCTCTCCAGACACTGATTTAACTCCTGGTGAACCATCGCAATACCATTTTCAAGAGCATCCTTCGGCCCGGAAAAGTTGATTTCCCTGCCGTCAAGGAAGATACTTCCCTCATCCTTTTGATATGTTCCGAAAAGGCACTTCATCATCGTCGACTTACCGGCGCCGTTTTCGCCCATAAGTCCCATAACAGTTCCCCGTTTCACATCCAGGTTGATATGATCGAGAACCCTGTTCCGGCCAAAGGACTTGCTCATACCACGGATTGATAAGACGATATCATCTTTCTTACCTGCCATTGTTTTTACTCCTGTATCTGTATTTGATTATTGTGTCTCCACAACGTGTACCTGCATTTTCCGGCGGTTCTGCCGCCCTAGGCAGGTCCGGCATATTCGGCCTTAAAAAAGCATTGGGGAGAATTTCTTCTCCCCAATAGCCCGTACTTCCATATTTTCTGACTATTACTGATTCAGTAAAGCTGTATAAGAAGCTGCGTTATCTGTCTTAACCATGTTGATTGCGAACGCATCGTACTGACTTGGGTTTCCAAGACGGTTTGTGATGTTGGACTCTGTCTGTCCGTCACCGCCGATGTAATCAACCTTCAGGTTCAGAAGATCGTCGTACTTCTCAAGAAGCGGCTGATAAGTAGAGCTTAAGAAGTTATCAGAAGCATTGTAGATGTTCAGCCATACAGATTTCTGAGGATGTGCGCTTGCATCCAGCTGCTTGGATACCGGCTCGTAAACCTTTGTGGAATCTGTGAAATCCTGATAGTTGTCAGCTGTAACTGCTACGTTTAATGCGTAGTAGGAACGCTCTTCCTCGTTGTATACGTATACGTCGTCAGAGAGAACGTTGCCTGCCTCGTCAGCTGTACCGATACCTGTGTCGATATCTACGCCGTCAAGACCGTTACGAAGAACGCGGAGTGTCAGGTAAGCCTGTACGTCAGCATGCTGGCTGATAGTTCCGCCATATCCCTCTGCGATAGCTGCTACTGCGTCGTTGTTTGCATCGTAACCGAAGGTAGGAACCTTGTTGTCCTTGGACCATGCGTTGAACATGGACATTCCCATACCGTCGTTGTTGGAAGCGATAACGTCGATCTCATCTCCGAAGGAAGATGCCCATGTGCTGATGGAGTTACCTGCTGTCGCAGCATCCCATGTAGCACCTGCGGAGTTCTTCATCTCCTGAGAAGCAAGCTCTCTTACTGTGTATGTCTTTCCGTTTACCTCAAGCGTACCGTCCTGAACAACTGTAGCTGTTCCGTCTGTGTTGATACCTACAGGAGCGCTTTCGATGTTTCCGTCCTTCTCTACGCCTGTTCCAAGAGCCTTACGAACGCCTCTTGTACGTGCGATGGAGTCGTTGTGTCCGATGTCGCCGATTGCAAGAACATAGCCGATTACGCCGTCGCCGTTGCGGTCGATTGTATCGATGTTCTTCTCGATGTACTCCTTAACCATAGTTCCCTGAAGCTCAGCACCCTGGTTTGCATCAAATCCTACATAGTATGTAGCGTCGTTGAAGCTGAGGGCGTTCATGTCCAGTTCTCCAGTGGAGCTGTTGGATGGCTGACGGTTGAACCATACTAATGGCTTGTCCTTGTTTGCCACATCTGCTGTATCCTTTGCAGCTGTGTCATCCTTTGCAGCCTCTGTAGACTCTCCTGCTGCCTGAGAAGCAGCTGCTGTAGTCTCCTTCTGATCTGCGCCGCCGGAGCAGCCTGCCAGGCTGAAAGCCATTAAAGAAGCCATGGACAGTGCCAAAACTCTTTTTTTCATAGTTTCTTCCTCCCTTAAAATTATAATGTGCTGTACCTCAATGTGCATTTCTGACACATCTCATGTTTTTTATTATAGTCCTTTTGGAGAAAAAGTACATAGAATATTCTACAATTTTTGTGTGATTTTCAATTATCCGGTGATTTTCACCTATATGGCGCTGATTTTCTTCCTTTTGAGGCTCCTAATCGAATAAAAACAGGATTTTCTGGTACTCTTCCAGAAACATGTTCTCCCTTGTGACAATGGTAGTTTCTGTATTGATCCGTTTTTCTCTGCCTCCCCGTCCGCTTAACAGTTCCCAGGCCTTTTCTACGCCCAGATAGCCCATAGCGTAAGGATTCTGCACAATCAGTGCGTCCACCTCTCCCGTTTCCAGCATGCCCACCGACACTACGTTGCTGTCGAATGCGGTCACAAAGGTTTCGTCCTTTTTCCCCAGATCCCGGATCGCCCAGCCTACACCCAGGCTGGTCCACTCGTTGAAGGTAGTAATGACGTTGATATCCGGATGGGCCTGGAGCAGTTCCCTGGTGGCGGCTCTGGCCGCTTCCACTGTGGAGGCCACATTAATAGTCGTAATTTCCTTCACCCGGCTGTCCTGCCCGGCCTCCTCCCGAAATCCCAGCTCTCTCTCCTGGCCGTTAGCCGTGTGCTTGTCAAAATTGACAATGCCGATCCGCAGCTCTCCTTCTGTGCCCTCCAGAACAGCTCTGGCCGCCATCCGTCCTGCCTCTTTATTATCTGTTCCGATCCGCACCTTCACCGTGCTGCTGTTCACATCGCTGTCAATAATCACAGAGGGGACGCCCTTTCCGGCAGCCCAGTCTATGGCCTCCGCATTTTTCTCATAGTCCACAGCCGAGACAACCAGGGCATCGGCCCCGTTTTTCACTGCGTCCCGTATCATCTCGTTCTGGCTTTCATAATCCTCCTCCGACTGGGCGCCGGCAGTGGTAAGAGCAATATTGTATTCTGTGGCAGCTGCCCCGGCTCCTGCAAAGACCGACTTGAAAAAAGAGGATTCGCTTGATTTTACAATCATGGCCACCTGGTAGCGTTCCTGGCTCCGGCCCTGCATGGCGGCGGCTCCGCCCAACAGAGCCGCTATCACAGCAAGAAGAAGCAAAAATGCTGTTTTCCTAGCGTGTTTCATATGAGTCCTCCTTAAGCTTCGGCATGCGGATGGAAACCTTCGTTCCCTCGTCCAGTTCGCTTTCTATCTTCATTCCGTACTGTTCTCCAAAGTAAATTTTTACTCGGTCATTAACGTTTTTAATGCCAATTCCGCCTGTCTGTCCCTTTACCTCTTTGTGGAGAATGCTCTCGCACTGCTCCTCCGTCATGCCGACTCCATTGTCCTCCACAGTGAATACCACGTCGTCCCCGTCCTCAAAAATCCTGATTTCGATGAAGCCCTCGTCAATCATCCGGTTCAGTCCGTGGTAAATAGCATTCTCAATAATCGGCTGAAGCGTGATCTTATTGCAGTAATAGCCAAGACAGCTTTCCTGCACCTCAAAACTGTACTGAAACTGGTTCTTGTAGCGGAACTTCTGGATCTGGAGGTAGCTCTTGGCGTGCTCCACCTCCTTCTCCACCGGAATCAGCTCGTGTCCCTTGCTGATGCTGATCCGAAACAGTCTGGCCAGGGCGTTTACCATCTCCACCGCGTCCTTAGTTCTTCCCTCCTCGCACATCCATGCAATAGAATCCAGCGTATTATAGAGGAAATGGGGGTTAATCTGAGCCTGCAGAGCCCGAAGCTCTGTCTTTCTCAGCACAATCTCCTCATTTCTCACCTGGTTCATCAGCTCCTGGATTCTGATAACCAGATGCCCGAACGCGTTGGAAAGGGACGTGACCTCCAGGCTTCCATATACCGGCTCATAGGAAAAGCCCTCCGCATTCGCCTCAAACTCTCCCATTGCCTTGTTCAGGCTGTGAATCGGTCTGGAAATATACCTGGACAGCACGACGCTGCTGACAATCGTCGCAGCCAGTACAATCAGCAGCAGCCCTGCCAGAAGAATCAGGCAGTCCTTCAGCCTGTCCTCAATCAGCTCGTCCACAAAGCTGACCGCCACAATCCGCCAGCTGCTTCCTTTTCTGGTGCGGATCGTATAAATCAGACTGTTCTCTTCATAGCTGCCGTCTGAGTGGGCCGTCATTTTCTGTGTGTTCTCCTCCTTCAGACCGGCGAAGATCAGCTGCTGCTGGGGATGGTAGATGATCGTGCCGTCCTGATCCATGATGAAACAGTAACCGTGGCTTCCGACGCCAACCGTATCGACGTAGCTGGCAATCTGAGAAAATCTGGAATCCAGTACCACGATCTGTTCCGTTCCGTCTGCCTGCCTGATTCTGGTGGAAATTGACACCACCCAGGGATACTCGTTCAGCAGAAGACTCTCCACATGAGGTCTTGATATGACAATCTCCCCCAGCTCTGGCATCTCTTCTTTATTAAAAGAGAGATTGGCAAGGGCATCTTTCTTAAATACCTTGTGTCCCGTCCAGGCCCCTGTCAGCTCCCCTGTCTCCGGATCATAGCTGGTAATGGCCGTCACATCAGAGCGGAGATCCGCCATATGGTTCAGATCCACATCGCGGACAGGCTCCTCCTCCAGAAAGAAGCCTTCGATCAGCTTCAGCGATCTGCTGATATCGTCCATATAATTGTCTACGATTCTCTCTACCTGAACCGCCGCCTGATCGCTGGAGGTTTTCACATTCTGGATCATGGACGCCCGGTAGGTGGTGACAAACACGACGATTCCTGCCAGAAGAGAGAAAAATACCATAGACACGACCAGGATCGTCATGATCCCGGAGCTGGTAAGTCCTATCTTCCGCACCCTGGCTTCCGTCACACTCTGTTTTCCATCCTTTTCTCTGCTCATCCCTGCTTCTCCTCCTGACTGAGCTGACGGCGCAGCATATTCGGCGACACTCCTTCATATTTCTTGAAGCAGTAGCTGAAATAATGCTGGTCATTGTAGCCGCAGGCTTCCGATACCTCCCTGATCTTCATGCCTGTGTTGAGGAGCAGCGTTTTCGCCGCCTCCATCCTCTTCTGAGTCAGGTAATCCACAAAGCTCTTTCCCGTTCTCTTTTTAATCAGTGAGCTGAGGTAATTGGGGCTTACTCCAATCTCCGTGCTGGCCGACATCAGGGAGAGATCTGCCTTAAAATAATGGTCCTCAATATGGCGGATAGCCTTGTCGCAGATATCCATGCTGCTCTTTGTCTTCTGCTCTGAAATCCGATCCCTGGCCGTCATGCAGAAGTTGACGAAATGATCCGCCGCATCCTTTAAGGAGCTGTCCAGGAATACCATCTGCTGCATGAACGGATCCGACTTTAAAGCCGCCGCGTCTGACTCTGCAGATACGGAATACATAATCCGGCAGACACAGGAGAGAATCTCCACCAGCATGAAATTGACCTTTTCCCTGGAATTATTCTCATCCCGCAGGTGGCCGAATACCTCCCACAGATATTCCTCCAGCTCCTCCCTGGAACCGCCCCGGATCTTTTCCTCGATGCTGGCCACTACCTTCATGACATAATCCATATCCACGCCGGAAAACGGCTCCTCATCCGTAATGTAGCGGACACCTCCTGTTTTGCTTCTGCTGGCGTAGCGCATGGCGTTCACCGCGTCTCTGTACCCCTCGGAAAGCTCTGTAAAGCCGTTTAAAACCCGGCTGGCTCCCACGCTGCACTTCAGATTCAGGATACGGTCGCTGCTCTGGACAATGTCGTCCGCCAAAATGTGCAGGTATTTGTCAAAAGAGGCGGGCGTTGCCCACAGCACAGATACAATCCTGTCCTCCAGGAAAAAACTTTCATATTTAATATATTTTTTCAGGATACTGTCCACGGAATGAACATGGCTGTGATCCGTACAGTTGACACCCTTCTCGTTCCAGAAGGTAATCGCTATCACCAGGTAGCGGATATTTTCACTCTCCGGCCGTATCATGCCGCAGGCCCTGGCCTGTCCGCAGAGTCTCTCCTCCCGCTCCGGACTGAAATTTGTCTGAAAGCTGTCTAACAGAAGGGGAAGCAGAAATTCAGAGACGCCCAGCTCATTCTTTTTTCTCTGGGCGAACTCTGAAAATAAATGATCAATCTTCTGCTTAATCTGAATTAGATTCTCCGTCAAATCAGCCATGGAAATAGGCTTGAGCATATAGCTGATAATGTTGTACTGGATCGCCTGCTGGGCATAGGAAAAGTCGTCAAAACCGCTCAAAAATGCAATCTGCGTCGCAGGGCGGATTTCCCTCACCTGTCTGGCCAGCTCCACGCCGGAAATAAACGGCATCCGGATATCTGTGAGCAGCAGATCCGGCTCCTTCTCGCTGACCATCTCAAGGGCCTCCACCCCGTTCTCCGCCTCACCCACTACCTGAAATCCTATCTCCTCCCAGTTAATCCTGCGGATAATCGCTCTTCTTAACTCCTCTTCATCATCTGCAACTACTATTGTATACATAAGTCCTCCGTTTTCTCACTCCATCTTCTGCTATTCTATCATAGGAAGTTACGAAATTCTATAGAAGGATGAAAAAGCCCTGCGGACAGAAATGTTATTTTTTTATCAATCCATTTCCTCTTTTACAGCTTTTATGGTATACTTTTACCCAATTAATACAAACATACTACTATATTTACAAGGAGAAGGATATGGAGCCACGAAATCTTACTTTACTGACAGACCTGTATGAGCTCACTATGATGCAGGGCTATTTTCACGAGAAGGACGCCAATGAGACTGTCATTTTCGATGCCTTCTACCGGAGCAATCCGGATGGAAACGGCTTCGCAGTCTGCGCAGGACTGGAGCAGGTTATCGAATATATTAAGAATCTCCATTTTTCAGAAGCAGATATTGAATATCTCAGAAGCGTAGGGCTGTTTACAGAGGATTTCCTCGACTATCTGCGCAATTTTAAATTTACCGGCGACATCTATGCAATTCCGGAAGGCACGGTCATGTTTCCCAGAGAACCGATTGTAAAGGTAATCGCTCCGATTATGCAGGCCCAGCTGGTGGAGACGGCAATTTTAAATATCATCAACCATCAGAGTCTGATTGCAACGAAAACCTCCCGCGTGGTTCAAGCCGCTCAGGGTGACGGCATCATGGAATTCGGCCTGCGCAGAGCGCAGGGACCTGACGCAGGTATTTACGGAGCCAGAGCCGCGATGATCGGCGGCTGCGTGGGCACCTCCAATGTGCTGGCAGGACAGATGTTTGACGTTCCGGTAAAAGGAACCCATGCCCACAGCTGGATTATGAGCTTCCCGGATGAGCTCACCGCTTTCAGAACCTACGCAAAGCTCTACCCTACCGCCTGCATTCTCCTGGTCGATACCTACGACACCTTAAACTCCGGTATTCCAAACGCTATCCGGGTGTTCACAGAGATGCGGGAAGCCGGTATTCCTTTAAAAGGCTACGGTATCCGCTTAGACAGCGGCGATCTGGCTTATCTGTCTAAAAAAGCCAAGGCTATGCTGGATGCGGCCGGATTTACAGACGCCATCATTTCCGCGTCCAACGATCTGGACGAGTATCTGATCGACAGCTTGAAAATTCAGGGAGCTGCCATCAACTCCTGGGGCGTGGGAACCAACCTGATCACCTCCAAGGACTGTCCGTCCTTCGGCGGAGTGTACAAGCTGGCCGCTATCCTGGATCGGGAAACAGGCAAATTCATTCCTAAGATTAAGCTGTCCGAGAATACGGAAAAAGTGACAAATCCGGGAAATAAGACGATTTACAGAATTTACGATAGAGAAAATCACAAGATTATCGCTGATCTCATCTGTCTGGCAGACGAGGTTTATGACGAGAACAAATCCCTTCTCCTCTTCGATCCCATCGAAACCTGGAAGAAGACACACCTCTCCCCAGGATCCTACGAGATGAGAGAGCTGTTAGTTCCCGTTTTTAAGGACGGCGTCTGCGTCTACCAGTCTCCGAAGGTCATGGAAATCCGCGATTACTGCCGCCAGGAGCTGGACACGTTGTGGGATGAATCGAGACGTCTGATCAACCCCCATGAGGTTCATGTAGATCTGTCCAATGAACTCTGGCACATGAAAAACCAGCTGCTGGACAGCTATCACTATAACAGGTAGCAGTCAGGCATACGGATGAAAAAACGCTCTGACGGGAAAATTCCCGCCAGAGCGTTTTTATTATTATAGAGAAACCGCCTGAAAGCGTTTCTAATGTGTCTGCGGCTGTGCCTTTTTCCGCGCTACCACCACTAAACGATTGCTGCTGTGATTGTCTGCGCAGGTTTCCAGGGTAATCAGCTTATCGCCGTATTCTGCCGTCACTCCCGTATCGTAGAGGGACGCTGCCTTTGCCTGCTCAACATAATAGTCAAACTGAGCCGGATTTAATGCTCCCACATACTGATACCACTTAAATACGCCTTCCGCTTCTGCCGGATAAACCGGCGCAAAGAAGACTGCCATTACCTCGTAGGCTCCGTCGCCGTCGTAAATGGTTTTAAAGTCAATCGTCGGGTTCTGGCTGCGGAAATCGGGGCTTGTATAGTTCCAGAAATATCCGAACTGAAGCGCACCGTTCATGTTGTGGCCGTGAATCAGCGTATTATCGCCGCCAATGACGCAGCCCTCTCCTAAGAACGGGATTCCCGCTCTGTCCTGCTGCTTCTGAAAATTGTGGTGCAGATAATATTCCCAGTTTCCTGGAGTGTACATAACCGGATAGCCGTTTCCAGTGCCAGGAACGGTCAGCCATCCTGCCAGATCTGGATTCTGGCTGTACTTAGACGCCAGAAGTTCAATCACCTGACGGCTGTCCTGCTGCTGTGCCGCCGGCTGTCCTGCCGCCTGGTCCTCTAAGGACGGGCCATAGAGTCCCATTACCGGGAGATAATTGATCTCCGGATGAGGAGAAGCTGCACTTTGATGATCCTCTATCTGAGTAAATTCCAGCTCTTCCTGGGCTGCCGGGCCAGTCGGATTCTTTCCGCCGGAATGGCTGCCTCCTCCTGAATGGCTGCCGCCTCCTCCTGAGTGGCCGCCTCCGCCTCCTCCGGAGTGACTTCCTCCTCCGCCGCCGGAACTGCTGCCGCCGGACTTATAGTTGTCAAATACGGCTGTCGCCATGCTGTCCTCAGGAATGCTTCCCTGAGCACCCAGAGAACTTACTGTATATCCTGTATAGCCGTCTTCCGTTACGGTATAGGATACGCCTGACGGAAGGCCCTCTGCCTTCTTAGACTGGCCGTGCTTTAATGAAAAGCTGGCCGTTCCCTTCTGGAACTCCATATCTCCGTATCTGCCGTTTACAGAATCAGCGTCTGAGCCCTCCAATGTGACAGTAAATCCAAAGGCTTTTTCCCTGCTTGCTCCGCTTCCGGAAACTGTCACAGAAACCTTTAAATCTCCTGTTTTCTTCACTGGATCCGGTTTTTCCTCTGCCTTCCAGCGGGCAATGTAAACCGCGTCCTTCGTGATGATCTGCGGGAAGATTTCCACTGTATTCTGATCTGCCTCGTCCATCCAGCCGTCAAACAGGTAGCCCTCCTCCGCCGCAGTTCCAGGACGCTCCGGGAATTTATCTCCGTGCTTATATTTTCCTGTCACCTGGCCGTCCACTCCGGCTCCTTTCAGCGTTCCATGCTCTCCCGGCTTAAAGGTTACTGTATACTCCTTTGCCTTCCAGCGGGCCGTGTACTCGGCGTTCTCTGTGACCTTGGACGGGAAGTCTCCATCCTCCACCTTCTGCCCCTGCTCGTCATACCAGCCGTCAATCATCTGATCTTTGCCGTCTGCCTTATAGATCTGCTTCATGTCTTTGGCATCCGGCAGAATAAAGGAAGAACTGTCCAGTCTGCTGCAAATATCAGAACCCTGGCCTCCTTCTCCGGCAATGTTGTTGGCAATAATACTAGTATTTTCCTTGACTTCAGCTCCATTTATGCAGAGTCCTCCGCCCTCCAGAGAAGCATGATTATCAGTAATATCATTGGAGTCAAGGATCACTGCCATCTTGCTGCTGGCGGACTGCTTATCCAGCAGCACGCCTCCACCATATTTTGCCCAGTTGTCCTGAACCTCACATCCAGACACCTCAAAATCACTGCAGTCACGGATAAAAAGGCCTCCGCCCTCTCCCACATATCCTGGTTTCAGGGTATCGGAATCTCTCCATCCATTTTCTGAGATCGTACAGTCTGTAAGAGAAACATTACTGCTGTAATCAATGTAGACTCCCATTCCATACTGTCCTGCACTATTTCCTGTAATAGTACATTCTTTGATCGGAGTATTGTCACAATAGTTGGCCATATAAAGGCCTCCGCCTGACGGATTATTGCTTCCTGTTACCATATTGTCGGAAATTTCAACGTTGGAGATTTCAAGAGCAATCGGCTTATCCTTGCTTCCTGATACGCAGATTCCCCCACCGTTTTCCTCAGAAGAATATTTTTCCCGCGCTCCGGCTTTATTTCCAGAGATGACGCCGCCTGTAATGTGGAATCCTGCCCCAAGAGCTCTGCCTTTTTTGCCCCGCATTATAATGTTGTCATCTTCCTCAATCCAGGAATCAACCTCTACTCTGAATTCCATGCTGGACAAATCTGGTCCGCTTGCGTCTGCTCCGTTTAAATAGAGTCCTCCGCCGCAATGCACCATCTTCTTTTTAGAAGGACCAGTGACAGAAGCTTCATTGTTTCTAATCTGACCGCCTGACATGGTAAATCGCTTGCTTCCGCAGGCTGCTATGCCTCCGCCGCTGGCCGCCTTATTCTCCTCGATCACAGCATTGCCGCTAATGTCAACGCTGGTAGAGGAATGAGAATAAACTGCGCCTCCAAAAGAAGCATATTCTTTAATAGCTCCAAACAAGAACTCGTTGGCCTGAGCCTCGCATCCCCGGATGGTTCCCGCCATCATTTCAAACAGAGATTGATCGCAGATCAGTCCTACCGCTCCTCCCAGACCGTACTCACTGGTACAGTTTTCTATCAGGGAATCGCCCCACATATATACCTGGCCGCCCTGTACTGCGATAGCTCCGCCTGGATATTCTGCCGTATTTTTGTGGTTGACAAGCTCGACCTTACTGTTGATGGTCAGTGAGCCTCCTCTTCCCACCTTATCTGAGCCTGTACTTTCCGCTTCATTCAGACCTCCGACAAAAATAAGAGGATATTCCCCCTCTCCTGTCTCAGAAGTGATGGTCAAAGGTCCATCGAGCGTGAGAGAACCATAGCCTCTCACCGTCAAAACTCCCTTATCCGTCACCCCATCCTGATAGATGATCTGGTGGCCATTTCCCTTTATGGTTATGTCACCGTCTACGAAAGAAAGCTTTCTGCTATTGTCAGGCACTTCGATGTCCTGAGTTAAAGTAAGCGTATAGCTTCCTGCCGGATCTCCCCAGTCAAGGTTGTCTCGTATTTCATCGAATACGTCGACAAAGTCATTATAATCCGAAATCTCTCTCTTGCTTCTGCTTCCTTCAAATGCCAGCCGGTACACGGAGAAGTGTTCTGCATCAAAGGAAATCTCTGCTGCCTCAGAATCTGTCTCCTCGTCCTCTGCGTCGCCGGTCAGGTTTTTTCTCTCCTTTTTAAAGGAGATGGTTTTTACCTTCTTCTCTTTTCCTTTTGGTCCAACATAGAAGATCTCAGCCTTTTCAGATACGGCTTTTAATTCTTCTATCTTTTCTCCGGAAAAGCTGACGGTTACAAAGCCGTCCCTGCTCCAGCTGTTATCCAGCGTTTCACCGTCCTCATCATAAAGAGTAATATCGTAGCAGAAGCTGGTTTCAGACTGCCCTGCCGGATCCTCCTCTTCAGAATCCTCCGACTCCTCTTCTGCATCGGAAGCAGTAGCCAGATTTTCGTCCAGCTGGGTAATTTCCACTGTCGTTCCCTCCGGAAGGACGCCCTCCTCTGCGGTTACAGTGATGAAAATTCCATCCAGCTCTTCTGTGTAGTCAAACTCCGGCTTTTCACTTTCTTCTTCCAGCTCTTCCTCAGGAAGCTCCTCCTCTGAGGTCTCTTCCTCGCTCTCCTGTTCTTCGTTCTGTTCAGGGGTCTCGTCCGGTTTTTCTTCATCTAAATCTCCTGTATACCCCCTCCGCCTATTTCGGGGTTATCAGAATCCTCAGGCTCAGAGTCCTCTTCCGATTTGTCCTCGTCCTCATGGCTTTCCTCTTTCTCAGACTCCTCAGACTCTCCGTCTTCGCTTTCTTCCTTCTCTGAGTCTTCCTCTAAACCGCTCTCACTGTCAGTGTCGGATTCCTCCTCCTCTGATGGATTGCCGTTTTCAGACTCGCTGTCTGTGTCAGAATCTTCCTTTTCAGACTCGTCCTTCTCTTCTGAATCCTCTTTGTCTTCTGAAGAGTCCTCGCTCCCAGACTCTTCCTTGTGTCCCGATTCTTCATCGGTTCCGTCATTTTTTTCATCCTCAGATGTGCCGCTGTCCTCAGATTCTGTTTTTTCAGAATCTGCGTCCTGTTCAGAGGATCCGTTTCCGCCGTTTTCTGCCGGTTTGCTGTCAGAGTCTTCGCTCTCTTTGTCTGACAGTTCAGCCGCATAGCTGACGTTCACGCAGCTGGCTGCATTTGTGCATGCCAGAATTGCCGCCAATGCAAGCGCAGACAGCTTCCTTGCAGAACGGCGCATTCTTTTGCGGTCTTTGCCTTTCATGTGCTGCATTTTCATACCTCCACTATTTTCAGGGAGATCTCCCTGTTTTTTCTTTCTGTTCCTCCTTCTGCGGTCCTCTCATCCTCCTCCTTTCTCTTCCGCCTCTCTGTGAAAGACAGCTTCCAGCCTCTGCCGGATCGGCACATTGCTCCGGCAGGTCTGTTTCACTCTCTTAATAGGGGGTATGGGTATATTTGTCAATTTGACATTTGTATTATAGCACTCACCGGCTATAAATCAACTGTTGGCAGAAAATTTCTTATAAAAATACATTTTGGGGCTGATTCTATTCCTTTATTGCATAAAACTGCACAATTAAAAACTCCTTCCCAGACATCAATTACAATGTTCAGGAAGGAGTTTCCATCTAAAAACCTTTTTACGCTATATTCTCTTATCTCTCGTCTGTATCCCTGCGCAAGACCTTACAGGTCTTGCTTGGGTTCTTCTAAAAATGCTGCTGCAAGCAGCGATCGGGAATCCCGGACTCCTCTTTGCTGCGTCCGGGCAGCGATCGGTTTCACTCGCTTTATTCGTCCCAGTTGTGGTAGGTCGCCTGCACGTCGTCATCGTCCTCTAAGAGATCCAGCAGACGGTTCATCTTCTTAATGGACTCGTCGTCTGTCAGCTCTACCCAGGTCTGAGGGATCATAGTCACCTCTGCCTCCATCATGGGGATATTCTTGGCTTCCAGAGCCTCGCGCACTGCGGAGAAATCCTCCGGGGAAGTGAGGATCTCATAGCTGTCCTCCTCCTCTGCAAAGTCCTCTGCGCCTGCGTCCAAAGCTTCCATCATCAGAGTATCTGCATCCAGCTCGCACTCTTCCTTATCGATAATAATCTGGCCCTTCTTGTCGAACATAAAGGAAACGCTTCCCTGTGTTCCAATATTGCCGCCGCCCTTTGTGAAGGCGCTTCTCACATTAGCTGCCGTACGGTTCTTATTATCTGTCAGAGCAGTGACGATAACAGCCACTCCGTTAGGGCCATATCCCTCGTAGGTCAGCTCCTCGTAGTTTACGGAGTTTGCGTCTCCTGCCGCCTTCTTGATTCCTCTGTCGATGGTATCGTTAGGCATATTGTTGGCCTTTGCCTTGGCGATTACGTCGCGCAGACGGCTGTTGTTAGCCGGATCTGCTCCGCCTTCCTTTACAGCAACTGCAATCTCACGTCCGATAACAGTGAAAATCTTTCCCTTCGCTGCGTCGTTCTTCTCTTTTTTGTGCTTGATATTAGCGAATTTTGAATGTCCTGACATAATAACGCTCCTCTTTTTGAATCATGTATTTTTTACAGAATGTCTGGAAAGACGTTCTTTTTGCTCAAAATCTTTTTTATTCTATCACTAAACCCTGAGCTTGGCAAGTATTAAACAGGAGAATCGGCCAGTCTACAGCTCTGCGGCCAGATTGCGCAGCCACTTCTTCTGCTTGTATCTCCAGTAGCCGAAAACAGCCTTATAGACCTCCTCCAGCATGACCATGGCGTAGACGATGTGAATGGGGAACCCAAAGAACAGGCCTCCTAAAAACGCCATGGGAACTCCTATCATCCATACGCCGGAACAGTCTAATAAAAGGCACATTTTGGTGTCGCCGCCGCTTCGCAGGATACCCACCACCATAACGTAGTTGAACATCTTAAAGGGCATAAACAGAGCGAACACGATAATACACCGGCTGACGCTCTCGGCAATCTCCGGCGTGATATTGTAGACGCCGATAATCTGCCACCGGATGGCCACGCAGAAAAGAGCTCCCAGGATGGTGACGATAAACTGGAGAATCAGGAAATTCTTCGCATACCGCTCCGCACGCTTCAGTTTTCCGGCTCCCATCTCATTTCCCATGATTACCGCCGTAGCCGCGCTCAGTCCCTGGAACAGGACCGTGACGATATCCTGGATCGTGGTGGCGATGGTGATCGCTGCCACCGCATCGTTTCCCATACGGCCGTAGGCCAGAGAGTACAGAGTGGTTCCCAGACCCCAGATAAACTCGTTGGCAATAACCGGGGACGTGGTGCTGAAAAACTGAACCAGGAACTCTTTGGAATAGCCGAACATTTCCTTAAACCGGGCAGCCACCGGAGCTTTCCCAAGGTAAACCACCAGAATAATGGACAGGGCCTCCGCCAGTCTGGCCATCAGGGTAGCCAGGGCCGCTCCCGCCGCTCCCATGGCCGGAGCTCCAAAGTTTCCATAAATAAAGGTGTAGTTAAAGAAAATATTGATAAAAATCGTGCAGCTGCTGATTACGACCGGCGCCTTTACCCGCCCTGTGGCTCTCAGCATGGCCACAAAGGTGTTGCTGACAGCTGTGGCAGGATAGGAAAGGGCCACAATAGTCAGATACCCGGCTCCCACCTGAATCGCGTCCTCGCTGGCTGTAAAAATCCGCATCACCGCTTCCGGACAGACAACTGCCGGTACGAGAAAGGCGATGGAGGCGGCCACTGCCAGTGTCAGAGCCAGGCCTACTACTTTTTTAATATTTTTAATGTCTCCGTTTCCCCAGTACTGAGCCGCCAGTACGCCGGAGCCGCTGACGATTCCAAATACCAGAAGGGTGAATACAAAGAATACCTTGTTGGCCAGGCCCACCGCCGCTATGGCGGTAGCTCCCAGCGCGCCGATCATCATAGTATCCACCAGATTGACAATGGTATTCAGCATACCCTGCATGGCCACAGGAAGCGCGATCCGCACTGCCTTCTTCAGGAAAATCCCGTCCCTGGCCATCATTTTCACATCATAAAACATTCCCTTTTGCATAAATTTCCGTTATTCTTTCTCTCTTAACTGTTCTCCTGCCGTTTTCCTTCTTCCGCCCGGCTGCGGACAGCTCTCACTGTATGAATGACTTTATTTTCTACAGAAATGACCTGGAACAGATAGCTTTTGTAGGTCACCTCCGGCGTCTCCCCCTCCCTGGGAACACGGTTTAATCTGGAAATCAGGAATCCGTTCAGGGTGTCGAAGTTTTCATAGTCTTCCTCCTCGAACTCAATTTCCAGCTCTTTTCCCACGTCCTCCAGTGGAGTCAGGCCATCGAAAATCAGGCTTCCGTCTGCTTTTCTGGAGATCAGCTCCTCGTCCTCGTCGTACTCGTCCAGGATATTTCCCACAATCTCCTCCAGGATGTCCTCCATCGTAACGATTCCGGCCGTCTGGCCGTACTCGTCTACCACGATTTCCATGTGGATCTTCTGGGACTGCATTTCCTTAAACAGCAGATTAATGTTGCGGGTCTCCGGAATGAAATGAGGCGTTCTCAAAAGCCCCTCCACCTCATCCAGGCGCTTGTCCAGATTTTCTTCCTTCTGAGCGCAGGACAGCGTGTCGCGGAGGTGCAGAATGCCCTTAATATCGTCGATGTCCTCATCGTACACCGGAAATCTGGAATTGCTTCCCTCTGTCAGGATGTAGGCGACCGCCTCTCTAAGCGTCATGGAAACGTCAAGCGCCACGATCTGCTTTCTTCTGGTCATAATATCGCCGGCGTCCTTATCTCCCAGCTCTACAATATTTGTGATCATCTCGGCCTCGCCGGCCTCCAGAACTCCCTGCTCATGGCCCTCATTGACCATCAGCATGATATCCTCCTCTGTCACGCTGTCGTTCTTGTCGTGCAGACCGATTCCCAGCGGCTTTAAAATCAGCCAGGACAATCCCGACACCAGCCAGGCAAACGGCTTAAACAGAGCGACTATCACAGAAGAAACACCTACATAGCGGTAAGCCCACCGCTCCGGATGTTTGGAAGCGCACCGCTTCGGAACTACAATTCCAAGGCTGATCAGAGCCGCCAGCAGCATAACAGCCGCCGCTACCGTAGCAGCGATCAGGGAAAATCCCTCTCCCGTCTCCCCGGTTCTATGTATCAGCATCTCCAGCAGAGCGCCTGCCTCTTTTAAAATCACAGCTCCTGAAACCAGACCGATTAAATTAGTCACAATCTGCACTGTGCCAATAAATTCTGCCGGCTGGCTGATTACCGCCAAAAGCCGCTCCGCCTTCTTATTCCCTTCCTGGGCCTCTTTTTCCAGCATTCCTGAATTTAAGTGCTGGATAGCCGCTCCGAAACCGTACAAAACGGCATCCAGCAGAATAAACGCTGCAAAAATCACAATACTTAAGGGCCAATACCCGTCGTCCATAACTAAAAATGCTCTCCTTTGTCTTCTTTTCTTATAAAGTAAAAAGGCAGAATATCCGGACTCTGCCCTATTTTGCCACTATACCATTCTATTCTGCGTTCGTCAACCTTAACCGCCCGGCAGTTGTATGTATTTTCCTGCTGCCAAAGGCCGTTTTATTTAAAGCTCAAGGCTGACCATCAGCGCCTGGTTCACCCGTCCAAGCAGTTCCTCGTCAATATGGCAGATCCGCTCTCTCAGTCTCTGCTTGTCAATGGTGCGCAGCTGCTCCAGGAGAATCACGGAATCTCTCACCATGCCGCACCGCCTGGTATCCAGTTCCACATGGGTGGGAAGCTTTGCCTTATTCATCTTAGAGGTAATCGCCGCGCAGATCACGGTGGGGCTGTGCTTATTGCCAATATCGTTCTGTATAATCAGTACCGGACGGACGCCTCCCTGCTCGGATCCCACTACCGGACGCAAATCTGCATAATAGATATCTCCTCGTTTTATAACCAACTGTCTCACTCTCCGTCATTTCAGTTTATACCTCCAGTATTGCCTTATTTTCTGAATGGTATTCAAAACTGCGGAAAGATTTATTTTCTCTTCCCCTTTATTATATGAGAGTGTTCTGTCCCTGGTTCCCCCAGGTATAAATACGGGGAACCCGCTTCCCGATGAGGCAGGGAAGTTCATAGTGGAAGCCGCCGCTGACATCAGCCAGCTCCTCCATAGTGATTTCCTCCTGCCCGTCGCGGCCTACAAGAGTAACCTCGTCCCATTTCTCAGCCTCAGGAATATCAGTCACGTCCGCCATAAACTGATCCATGCAGACCCGTCCCAGAATCCTGGCCCGCTTTCCGCGAATCAGCACCTCTCCTTTTCCAGACGCGCCTCGCGGGTAACCGTCTGCATAGCCGGCGCTGACCGTGGCAATCCTCATGGGACGATCCGCCGTAAAGGTTCCCCCATAGCTGACTGCTGTTCCAGACGGAATTTCCTTAATATATGTAATTCGGCTCTTAAATTCCATAGCCGGAAGCAGGCGGACACGGCTGTGATCCACCTCCCCGGACGGGTACAGGCCGTACATGGCGATCCCTGCCCTGGCTCCGTCCATCTCCGAGCCTTTCGGCATCCGGTGGAAATCCACGATTCCGGCGCTGTTTAAGCAGTGGCAGAACAGCTTTTTCCTGCCTGGTTCCGCCTTCTCCAGAAGCTGCGATACGGCAGCGGAAAAATCCCTGAACCTCTGGAACTGCCGCTCTGCCCACTGCTTGTCAAGCTCGTCTGCCCTGGCAAAATGGGTGAACATGCCCTCTATCTCAATCCCCTTCATCTGGCTGATGCGCCTGATCTCTTCTAACGCCTGCTCTCCCGGCTGAAAACCAATCCGGCTCATGCCCGTATCCACCGCCAGGTGGATCTTCCCGCGGATCCCCGCCTGGCTGGCGGTCTCTGAAAAGGCCGCTGCCATTTCCTCCTCGAAAATCACCGGACGGATATCAGCCGCCAAAAGTTCATAAAATCTCTCTTTTGGCACGCTTCCAAGAACCAGAACTGGTTTTAAAATTCCTTCCCGGCGCAGGCTTAACGCCTCGTCCGCCGTAGCTGCGGCAAAGGCCGCTGCATAGGGATCCGCCGCTCTGGCAGTCTCTCCCGCGCCGCAGCCGTAGCCGTCGGCCTTCACCACGCCGATGAGCTTCGTCCCTTCCGGCAGATTCTCCTTCATGGACTTCATATTCTGGCGGATCCGATCCAGGTGGACCAGGACACAGATCCGGTCAAAGTCATGTTCTCTTCCGACTGTCACGTTCTCTTCTTTCTTCCACATACTGCTTCTCCCCTCTCCACATCTGCCAGGCTGTCCGCCAGATCTCTGGCCAGCACGCCGTTCTCTCCTAAAGCCTTCTCTGCCGCCTCTCCAGCCAGTCCGTGAAGGTAAACGCCCAGGACGGCTGCCTGGCCTTCCTCCATGCCCATGGCAATCAAAGCCGCCAGCGCTCCTGTCAGCACGTCTCCTGAACCGGCCTTAGCCATAGCTGCGCAGCCGCTGCTGTTAATGTAAATCGGCTCGTCCTTTCTCACCACCACGGTAGCCGCGTCTTTTAAAACTGTGATAACCCCATATTTTTCGCTGTAGTCCTCCGCCGCTTTCGTCAAATCAGCCTGGATTTCTTCTATCTCCAGCCCGGAAAGTCTGGCCATCTCCCCCACATGGGGCGTTACCAGCACATTTTCCGTAAAATATTCTGACAGGGAAGGATTTTCCGCCACAATATTCAGGCCGTCCGCATCCAGGACAATCGGCACAAAGGCTGACAAAAGGACCTGCTGTACCAGGCGCACCGCCCAGGGCTCCTTTCCAAGCCCCGGTCCCAGCACAACCGCATCCGCCCAGCTGCACTCCTTTTCAATCTTTCCTAAAAACTGTTCCGGCTCTTCCAGAGCTTCGGCGCAGTCATAAACAGAAAGGACAGCTTCCGGAATGAGCGTCTGTAAAATCTCCCGGTTCTCCGCCGGCGTCAGAATTTTTACAAGTCCGGCTCCCATACGGTAAGCGGCCAGGGCGCTCAGATAGGCCGCCCCCGCCATGCCGGGAGATCCGGCGGCAATCAGCACATGTCCGTACGTTCCCTTGTTGGACCAGGGTTTCCTTCCCGGGAGAAGTTCTAAATCCTCCAGTCCGCAGGTCACATACCGCCTTCCTGTCAGACGCTCTGCCGGACAGGGAGGAAATCCGATATCCTTCACAACCACCCGTCCGCTGTACTCTCTTCCCGGAAACAGGGAAAGTCCCACCTTTTTAAATCCAAACGTCACTGTTAAATCAGCTTTTACGGCAGTTCCCATCACCTTTCCCGTATCAGAATGGATACCAGACGGAATATCCACGGCCACAGTAAACCGCGGCTTCATATCCTCAATCGTCTCAATCATATCCCGGTAAGCCCCTTCTACGTTCCGCGAAAGTCCTACCCCGAAAAGGGCGTCCACTGCCGCCTGGCAGGTTCCCGGAATGAAGTCCTCCGCCTCCATGGCAGAAAGCCCCAGCTTTTCATTGATTGACAGCTGAAGTTTCAGCTCCTCTGTGCGGCTTTCCTCCCTGCCCACTGTAACAACCGTCACATGGTAGCCCCTGAGAAAAAGCATACGCCCGACGGCCGCTCCGTCCGCTCCGTTATTTCCTGTTCCGCAGGCAATCAGAATCTGATCCTCCCTGAAAAGCTCCAGCTCCATCTCTTCCACCACGGAAAGCGCCGCCCGCTCCATCAGTACCAGAGATGGAATTCCCACCTCCTGAATCGCATACTGATCCACTGCCTTCATCTGCTCTCCCGTTACCAGCTGCCTCATCCCTGTCTCCTCCTTCTCCTATTGATCAGCCCGCTCCCCCACGGCAAAGGCCGCCGCATACTCTGCAGTATTTGTAATGGACACATGAATCTGCTGAACCGCCAGCTCCTCAGCCAGCTTTTTTGCCCCTCCGTGAAGACGTACAAAGGGCTTTCCCAGATCGTCCCTCAGCACCTCGATCTCTCTGGGGCCAAAGCTTCGAAATCCCGTCCCCAGGGCCTTGGACACCGCCTCCTTAACGGCAAAAGTGCCGGCCAGCCGGGAATAATTCTCCCCGGCCTGCTGGCACTCTTCCTGGGTATAGACACGCGTCAAGAAAGCCTTCTTTTCACAGGCCTTTTTAATCCGCGCAATTTCTATCATATCTGTTCCTACCCCTGCTATCATTTCGCTTCTTTTCCTTTTGCCTGACTTTTTTCCCTCTCCTTCTGATCCTGCATGCTGCATACCCGGTAGGACAGCCGCATCAGGCTCTCGGACAGATGGACGTTCTCCACCACCACGTCGTCGGGAACCACCAGATCCGTGTGGGCAAAATTCCAGATGGCCTTAATTCCGGCCTTCACAAGGCGGTCCGCAATCTCAGGCGCTTTGGACTTAGGGATCGTCAGAGCTGCGATCTGCACGTCGTTATCCTTGATAAACTGCTCCAGATCTTCAATTCCTCTTATCTCTACGCCGCGGACTACAAGGCCCACCAGCCTTGGGTTTACATCAAACATTCCCTTGATCAGGAAACCCCGGCGTTCAAAATTCGTATAGTTGGCAATGGCCTGTCCCAGGTTTCCCGCCCCTATAATAATCAGGTTGTGCTGCCTGTCAATACCGAGAATTCTGGCAATCTCTGAATACAGATATTTTACGTTATAGCCATAGCCCTGCTGCCCAAATCCGCCGAAATTGTTCAGATCCTGCCGGATCTGGGAGGCGGTCACCTTCATCCTCACGCTCAGTTCGTTGGAAGAAATCCGTTCTACCCCTTCTTCCAGCAATTCCCCTAAATATCTGTAATATCTGGGCAGCCTTGAAATAACCGCCTTAGAAATCTCTTTCTGTTCCACGGCTTTTCTTCACCTTCCTTTACTTTAACCTGGCGTTTTCCCGTATCGCTCCGTTCCTCAGGAAAATGCGTTATTTATTATTATAGCATATGACAAATTATTGTCAAATAAAAGTTCTGCAGATTTTCCAGCTGTCTTGCAAATATTCCCTTCTTATATTATACTTGTTGCAGGTTTTTGATTTCAGACATACAGGAGGACAACATGATTTTATCATGCAGCAATATTTCAAAATCATTTGGAACGGATTCGATTTTAAAGCACGTATCCTTTCACATAGAAGAGAGGGAAAAGGCCGCTGTCGTAGGCATTAACGGAGCCGGAAAATCGACTCTTCTGAAAATCATCGTAGGAGAACTGGCGCCGGATGAAGGTTCTGTCATCGTGGCCAAGGGAAAAACCTTAGGCTATCTGGCCCAGCACCAGGATCTGGACAGCGGCCGGACCATATACGACGAGCTTCTGGAGGTGAAGCGGCCTGTCATTGAGATGGAGGAGCGGCTGCGCACTTTGGAGGTAAATATGAAGCGGTCTCAGGGGGAGGAGCTGGAAACTCTCTATCAGACCTACAGCCGCCTCAGCCATGAGTTCGAGCTGGCCAACGGCTACGCGTGGAAAAGCGAAATTACCGGCGTTTTAAAGGGACTGGGATTTTTGGAGGAGGAATTTTCAAAGCCTGTCTCCACCCTCTCCGGCGGCCAGAAAACCCGCGTTTCCCTGGGAAAGCTGCTCTTGTCCAAGCCGGATATTATTCTTTTGGACGAGCCCACCAACCATCTGGACATGGAGTCCATTGCCTGGCTTGAAAATTATCTCCTGAATTATCAGGGAACTGTGGTCATCGTAGCCCACGACCGGTATTTCCTGGATCGGGTGGTAACGAAGGTGGTAGAACTGGACAACGGCTCCTCCACCGTCTTTCAGGGCAATTACTCGGCCTACAGTGAAAAAAAGGCCATGCTGCGGGCCAGCATTTTAAAGGCCTACTTAAATCAGCAGCAGGAGATCAAGCACCAGGAGGAGGTTATCACCAAGCTGCGCTCCTTTAACCGGGAGAAATCCATCAAGCGGGCGGAGAGCCGGGAAAAGCTGTTAAATAAAATCGAGAGGATTGAAAAACCCACAGAGGTGAACGACGCCATGAACATCACCCTGGAGCCTGATATTGTCAGCGGAAACGACGTTCTGACGGTCCGGGGCCTTACCAAGGGCTTTGACGGGCAGACTCTGTTTTCTGATGTGGACTTTGAGATTAAGCGGGGGGAACGCATCGCCATCATAGGAAATAACGGAACGGGAAAAACCACGATTTTAAAGATCATTAACGGCATTTTGGCCGCTGACGCCGGGGAGATCCGGCTGGGTTCCAGAGTCCATATCGGATACTACGATCAGGAGCATCATGTGCTCCACAGCGGGAAGACTCTGTTTCAGGAGCTGTCGGACACCTATCCGAATATGAATAATACTCAGATTCGAAACGTCCTGGCAGCCTTCCTGTTTACCGGAGACGATGTATTTAAGCTGATTGGCGATCTCAGCGGCGGAGAGAAGGGACGTGTCTCTCTGGCCAAGCTGATGCTCTCAGAGGCCAACTTCCTGATTCTGGACGAGCCCACCAACCATCTGGACATCACCTCCAAGGAGATCCTGGAGAACGCCCTGACTCATTACACTGGAACTGTTCTCTACGTCTCCCATGACCGATATTTCATCAATAAGACGGCCACCAGAATTTTAGATCTGACTCACAATACCCTGGTCAATTATATTGGCAATTACGACTATTATCTGGAAAAGCGCGACACCATGGAGCAGCTGTTCTCCGCCTCTCCCGCAGCTTCTTCCAAACCATCGGAAAACAGCTCTCAGGCAGCGGCCTTCGCGGCTTCCGGCCCAGTAAATGCCGCCTCTCTTCCCTGGTCCGGGGACAGGGGAAGCGCCTCCTCTTCTGACAGCGGAGATTCCTCCGGAAAAACAGACTGGAAGCAGCAGAAGGAGGAGCAGGCGCGCCTCAGAAAGCGCCAGAACGAGCTAAAAAAAACAGAAGACGCCATCCACCAGTTGGAAACCAGGGACAGCGAAATCGATTCTCTTCTCTGCCAGGAGGACGTCTTTTCCGATGTGGCGAAGCTCATGGAGCTGAACGCGGAAAAGCAGTCCATTGCCGGACAGCTGGAAGAACTCTATGAAAAATGGGAGGAGCTGGCTGAGGATTAACCTCAGCCGGCTCTTTTTAGGAAAGAAACTCTGCCTTTCCCATATTAAACTCTGTGATGCCCATATAGCCGGGCGCTATGCTGTATTCCGGGAATACTAAAACCACCTCCTGGTTTTCATTGATATAAAACTGCGTCGTCTCGTCTACTGTGGTAAATCCCTCTGCCATTCCATCATCATTAGGCCCAAAGCCAAAAAACATCTGGTTTTCATCTGCCGCCATGCGCGCTTCAATCTGGCGCACTACCTCCTTATTGCACCGCTCCACATAGCCGTTTCCCAGAACGTCCTTCAGGGAAAGCAGGCGGTCCTGTTTCAAATCCAGATTGTAATAATACCGCTCCTCCATCGCGTTGACCCAGCCTTTAAAGGTAATCAGTTCCAGGGAGAGAACTTCCTCGCTCTGATATTTTACCTGGTAGTCCACAGACAGATCCATCTGACGGTCAGCCCACTCCTCCTTTGTGCCTCCGGCTGCAAAAAAAGCTTCCTTATAGGCGGCAAATTCCTTCTTGCCCTCTGCCAGATAGCTGTCCACAATCTGCTCAATCTGCTCATTCACGCTTTTTGCCGTGCCGGACTGGCTTCCTGAGCCATCTAAGCCTCCAGTCTCCACAATCGCCGGGATTTCCGCATCAATATTGTAGTCCTGATCTGCCTGGTGATACGAACGGATCGTCAGAACCTCTGCCAGAAATCCGATTCCCGGAATCTGTTTCATCGTCTCTGCAAATGCCTGGTTCGTATTCAATCCAATGGTAAAAACAACAGCGGCTCCGGCTGCAGCAGCTGTGAATCTTGCCGCCATTCTCTGTGAAAAGCGGATCGCTTGAGCGCTTCTCTTTTCCTGGTTCTTCTCCGGAACGTCCCCGCCCCTGTCTTTATCAGATTCTTCTGCTTCTTTTTCTCTGCGCCTTTTTTCCGCCTCGGCAATGGACTGTCTCACTATTTGATCCAGCTCTTCAGGAATCTCTATGCTGTCGTATATGCTTTTTCCATCTTCCGGTTTCATAGCGCTTCCTCCTTTAATCTTTTTTTCAGACGCTCCAGCGATGAATACAGCCTGTATTTCACTGTATTCAGGTTTACATCCGTAATCTCTGCAATCTGCTTCAGCGTTAAATCTTCATAATAATGAAGAATGACAACGGTGCGGCCTGGATCCGGCAGATTCCTCACTGCCTCATAGACCTCCCGCTCCCTGTCATAAGCCGGTTCTGTGTACGCCTGCTCAAACACTTCCCTATCTGCTGAAAGCTCTTCTCTTTTTCTTGCCCTCAGAATCTGAAGCGCTTCATTGACTACAATCCTGTAAAACCATGTTTTTACTGCGTCCTGATTGCGAAGGGTATCGCATTTTTCAAGTCCCTTCAAAATCGCGTTCTGCACCACATCAAGAGCAGCCTCCCTGTCTCCTACATAGCTGTAGGCCAGACGGTAAAACCTGTTTTGGTTCTCTATAATGTAGGCAGCCACGCTGTCATATAGATTCTGTTCCATGCTCTCTGCCTTTCTAATTTCCATTCCATCGGTTTCTGTCTCTATTCCTTCTAGTATTACAGATGATAAGCGGAACAAAAAAGTTGGGGCCTTCCGCAAAATATATGGTATTCTGCGGAAAACCCCTATTTTCCTTTCAAAACTGGATTCAGCTCTGGATCCAGGGCCGGACCAAAGGCGCCTCCGGCATCCATCTCTCCCTCCTCCGTCATATCCCAGACAGACGGACGCAGCCCTATAAAATCAACGCCAAGCATTTCATCAAACGCCGCGCACAGCTCCGGAGCTGTCATCTTCATCTCACTTCGTATCTCCGGATCGCAGTAATTCTCAAATAAAACGCCGAACCACGACTCATAGTCGTCCTCAAAATAATCTGGAAGGCTGGCGCCGGAAGAGATCTCCCCAGAAAGAGCATACAGCTCCTCTGCCTTTTCCTTCTGTTCCTGGCCAGCTTCTATCGCGTCGGCAGCATACTCCCCAAAGGCTCTCGTCAGAGACTCCGGATCCGTAAATTTAATCTTCTTATACCGCTGATCTGTCTTATGGTATACGTAGCAGACGCCCTCGTCCGTCATAGGAGCCTCCATATACCTCCGATCCGTATAGTACATAAATTCCCAGCCCTCTGCCAGAAAACGGTCCATCCACTGTCTGGGGATATTCTCCAGGGCCTTCGTAATGGCTTCCTTTTCCTCGTCGGACGGCTTTCTCTTTCCCTGAATATTCATATCATAGTCAGGATTTCTCAGGCCGTCGGAACCATAGTAGGAAGTGCCGATATACTGGCCCGCCGCCAGCTGGCCGTTTGAGTGAAAGTAATACTTGTGGCCGTCCACCATCCGCCACCCGTCGTCATACAAAACACCGTCCGAATCCAGCCAGTACCAGACTCCTCCCGTGTTAAGCCATCCCGTTTTTCTCGTCCCGTCCTCATTCAGATAGTACCACTCTCCGTCCTCGTGGCTGTAGAGCCAGCCTGTGGCCATCCGGCCGGTATCCTCGTTAAAATAGTACCACTTTCCTCTGATTTTATTCCATCCGGCCGCCGGATATCCGTCCTCATCCAGATAATACCAGCGTCCGTCCCGAAGCAGCCAGCTTTTCTCCAGAAAGGTTCCGTCCTCCAGAAGATAACGGCTGTCCATATCGTCCCCTGTCCACGTTCCCGGAATCGAATATTCTGAATTTTCCTGCTGCAGAACCTGCTCTCCTGCCTGCGCGCCCAGGGCGGAGCAGGGGAAAACTGCCGCCATCAGGCACGCCGCTCCTGCCGCTGCTGCTATTTTCTTCAAGGCCGTCCCCTCCTTCCTGTATTGTCCTGCTGACACTGTCTTTTCTTTATTTTAAACGAATCCCACGGAAAAGTATAGCAAAAAATTCTTACATCATTTATACTAAATTCTGAAGGAAGGTGATTTCATATGAATATAAGGCGCATACTGGCCCTGGCTGGCGTTTTTCTTATTCTGCTGCTGTACGGCGCTTCCCTAGTGCTTGGAATCATCGGAAGCCCAAAAGCGCTGGATCTTCTGCTGGCAGCCCTGTTCTGTACCATGGTGGTTCCAGCCATGATCTACGGCTGCGGCGTTCTTCTGAAAAATTCCGGCCGTTCCGGAAAGGACAGCCGCTGAAAGCGGCGGGAAACGACCGCAAAAGACTGCAAAAAGGCCGCCAGGCGGAGAGAATGAATCCTCTCTGTCTGGCGGCTTCTTTACCATGCAGACTCTTCTCTCCGGCCGTCCTGGCTGGAAATGCCTACTTTCTCACAATAATCTCGTCTCTTCCCGGTCCGTTGGATACCATAGTAATCGGAACCTGGATTTCCTTCTCAATCGTCTCGATGTAAGCGCGGCAGTTCTCCGGCAGATCCTCGTAATTCTTAATTCCGCGGATATCGCTCTTCCATCCCGGCATAGTCTTGTATACAGGTTTTGCCTTCTCCAACTGACGCGTAGTCGGGAAGTCTGCTGTCACCTTGCCGTCGATTTCGTATCCTACGCAGATTTTCAGTTCATCCAGGTATCCCAGTACGTCTACAACTGTCAGAACAGCCTCTGTCGTTCCCTGAATACGGCATCCATAGCGTGTAGCCACTGCGTCAAACCAGCCAACTCGTCTCGGACGGCCTGTCGTAGCTCCGAACTCGCCCTTGTCTCCGCCGCGGCGTCTTAACTCGTCCGCCTCCTCGCCGAAAAGCTCGCTGACAAACGCGCCTGCTCCTACTGCGCTGGAGTATGCCTTTACAACGGTTGTGATATTCTTAATCTCATACGGAGGAATTCCCGCTCCAATCGCGCCGTATGCGGCCAGTGTGGAGGAAGAGGTTACCATCGGATAAATTCCGTGATCCGGATCCTTTAAGGAACCTAACTGTCCCTCTAACAGGATATTTTTGCCTTCCTTGATCGCCTCATGCAGGAATGCGGAAACATCGCACACATAAGGCTCAACCATCCTTCTGTACTCCTTCATCTCTGCAAAGAGCTCGTCAGGATTTAACAGCGGCTTATGGTATAAATGCTCTAACAGCACGTTCTTCGTCTCGCACACGCGTTTAATCTTATCGTAAAGATACTCCTCGTCAAACAGCTCGCTGACCTGGAAACCAATCTTGGCATACTTGTCAGAGTAGAACGGAGCGATTCCAGACTTTGTGGAACCGAAGGACTTTCCGCCCAGTCTCTCCTCCTCGTACTCGTCAAACAGCACGTGATAAGGCATCAGAATCTGCGCACGGTCAGAAACCAGAATCTTCGGCTGCGGAACGCCTTTTTTCTTAATGTCCTCGATCTCATTAAATAAAAACGGAATATTTAATGCAACTCCATTGCCGATAATGCTTGTTGTGTGATCGTAAAATACGCCGGACGGAAGCAGATGAAGCGCAAATCTTCCATAGTTATTGATAATAGTATGGCCTGCATTGCTTCCTCCCTGAAAACGGATGATGATGTCAGATTCCTTGGCAAGCATATCGGTAATCTTGCCTTTTCCCTCATCTCCCCAGTTTGCTCCAACGATTGCTCTTACCATGTACTTACTCCTCTCCGGATGCCGTCCTCTCTGTCTGAAACGGCTCTTTTCTGTCCCCATCTGGGGCGTCCTGTTCATTACTTACATATTATATATGACTTCTTCACATAAGTAAAATCAATATTTATTATGAGCCATATAATTTATTCTTATATTTCTGTCCTGTCTGCTTTAGAGTCCCGGCCGCCGGGGGAAAGGGTTTCCAGAAGCTTCTTAGCCGCTGGAGAAAGCGGATTTTTCAGAGAAGTGATAAGGCAGAAGCTCCTCTTTTCCATGGCATGCCGGAATTTCAGTTCAAACACATCCTCCCGCTCCAGCGCCTCCCTGGCGAACTCTGACATCAGACAGCCGATCCCCAGATTTCTCTTCACAAACTGCACAATCATATCGCTGGTGGCCAGCTCAAATTCCGGCTCCAGGGCCACTCCTTCCTTCTCCAGGTACTGATCCATAAACCGCCTGGTGCTGGTCTTCTTCTCCAGGAAAATGCAGGGGTAATCCTTCAGCTCCCTGTAATCCAGCTCCCGCCCTTCCAGCTGTTCCCTGAACCGGCTTCCGGCAATAAAAATATTTTCAATCTGCCGGACGGGAACCGCCCGCATCTCCTCCCGCCCTTCAAAGGGCGTGCTGACAATCCCGAAATCAATGGTGCCATTTTCCAGAGCCTCTATGGTCTCCGGCGTAGGGCCGTTGGAAACCATTACCTTAATTTTCGGATACTGCTCGTGAAACTGCTCCAGATAAGGAAGCAGGTAAAACTGCAGCGTCATGTCGCTGGCTCCGATCCGGATTACGCCGGTATCCAGACATTTTAACTGCTTTAACATCTCCTCCCCGTCCCGGATGCTCTCGATTCCACGTTTCACATAGCCGTAGAGCAGTTCCCCTTCTCTGGTGAGGCGCACCCCCTTGGGAGTCCGCAGAAAGAGCTTCGTCTCCAGCTCCCGCTCCAGATGCTTCACCGCCTGGCTGACTGCAGGCTGGGAAATGCACAGTGTCTCTGCCGCCATGGTAATGCTTCCAGTGGCCGCTGCCTGGTAAAATACCTTATAATACTCCAGACTGATGTTCAATCTCTCCCCTCCCTCCAGGTCTGTGCAAAAAAACGCATGAAACAGGAAAGAGAAGATAGTTTCCCACTGAAGCAAAACCTATCTTCTCTCTTCTTCACTATGCAGGGCCGTCTCCGGCCTTTTCCTGAACGCGCCGGCAGCGTCTGCCGTTTAGACGTTAATCTCAGCCTTCACGCCCAGAATTTCTTTATTCTCCTCCAGAACAGGACGGATGACCTCGTTAAGGAACTCCTCCACCTGCTCCTTGGCTCTTCCCGTATAGCGGGACGGATCCATGGTCTTTTTAAGCTCGTCCAGCGTCAGGTTAAAGGCCGGATCTGCGGCAATAAGCTCTAACAGGTTATTGTCCAGGCCTTTCTCCTTCACATTTCTTCCAGCCTCCATGGACAGGGTGCGGATCTTCTCATGAAGTTCCTGTCTGTCTCCGCCTGCCTTAACGGCGTCCATCATGATGTTTTCTGTAGCCATAAACGGAAGCTCGGACATCAGGCGCTTCTCAATTACTTTCGGGTATACCACAAGGCCGTCTACCACGTTCAGGTAGAGATCCAGAATTCCGTCGATAGCCAGAAAGCCCTCCGGAATACTGAGACGCTTGTTGGCGGAATCGTCCAGAGTTCTCTCAAACCACTGCGTAGAAGCTACCATCATGGGATTCATCATATCAGCCATCACATAGTTGGCCAGAGAAGCCATTCTCTCGCTTCTCATAGGATTTCTCTTGTAAGCCATGGCGGAAGATCCAATCTGGTTCTTCTCAAACGGCTCCTCCACTTCTTTTAAGTGCTGAAGAAGGCGGATATCGTTGGAGAACTTATGGGCGCTCTGGGCAATGCCTGCCAGCACACTTAACACACGGCTGTCCACCTTTCTGGAATAAGTCTGTCCGGATACGGGATAGCAGCCCTCAAAGCCCATCTTCTGAGCGATCTTTCTGTCTAACTCCCGGCACTTTTCATGATCTCCGTCAAAGAGCTCCAGGAAGCTGGCCTGGGTTCCCGTCGTTCCCTTGGAACCTAACAGACGGAGGGATCCCAGCAGATAATCCAGATCGTCCAGATCAAGCTTCAGCTCCATCAGCCAGAGTGTGGCGCGCTTTCCCACGGTAGTCGGCTGCGCCGGCTGGAAATGGGTAAAGGCCAGCGTCGGCTGGGCCTTGTAACGGTCCGCAAACTTAGCCAGCTCGTCCATCACGTTGATCAGCTTCTTTCTCACCAGCTTCAGGGCATCTGCCATAATAATAATATCCGTGTTGTCTCCAACGTAGCAGGAGGTAGCGCCCAGATGGATAATTCCCTTGGCCTTCGGGCACTGAACGCCGTATGCGTATACATGGGACATAACGTCGTGGCGGACCAGCTTCTCTCTCTCCTTGGCCACGTCGAAATTAATATCGTCCATATGCTCCTTCAGCTCGTCGATCTGCTCTTTCGTCACAGGAAGTCCCAGCTCGTTCTCAGCCTCTGCCAGAGCCACCCAGAGACGCCTCCAGGTACAAAACTTTTTCTCCGGGGAGAAAATATACTGCATTTCTCTGCTTGCATAGCGCTCGGAAAGAGGGCTCACATATCTGTCGTGCATAGATTTTTACCTCGCCTTTTTATTTTTTTGCATTGCTTTCTCATTCCTGACAGTCTCTATTATAAGCTATATATATAAAACGCTGTCAATTCAGTAGAAATTATAATGCAATTTGTTTTTAAAATCAACCGGAATCCGCTCTGCCTTTTATTAAAATAATTAATAAGAGCTTTCGCTGTAAAATGTTATCTCGCCGTCCTTCAGGCGGAATATAATCCCAAACTTCCGTTTTCCTTCCGCCTCATCCTGTGAGGACTGCCCGTCTCTTTTCGGCGCTTCTGTTTCCTGAATCTCTTCTATCTCAAACAGCCGTCCGCCCCAATCTGCCAGAATCAGCAGATATCCGGCAGCCAGCGCGGCGCAGCAGAGAAAGGCAAGACGCCTTGTCCTGGCTCTTTTTCCGAGCCTTCGCCTCATATACCGTCTCCGGATGCGGCGCAGTCCGGATTCATTCCCGTTTCCTGCGCGTCCTCTGATTTTTCTGTTTTTCATGTATCCCACCTGCCGCGCCTCTCCAGGTACAGCGGGGTTCGTCTCTGTCTTAACTATAACGAATTTTTCAGAGAATGTAAATAGCGAAATCCGGCAGAATGAACGCCGTTTTTATTACTCCTGAACGCTCCCACAGAAAAAAGGATAGGAGACGGCTCCTATCCTTTCGCATGTTTCAAATTTTCCAGTTTATCTTATCGATCGCTCTGATTGTTCTGCTCTGTATCCGGGTCTCTCTCTTCCAAGCCCTCCTCAGCTCTGGTGACGCCCTCCTCAATCCAGTCGGCAGTATCTTCCGCCCCGTCTTTCAGATCGTTTCCAATGCCCTCCAGAACTCCTGTGCTCTCCTCAAAGTCTCTGTCGTTCTCCATGCCGTCCTTTTCTGTTCCTGATACAGAACCGTCGGAAGGCCTGGACGCAGAAGTTTCCGCTGTCTCAGGAACTCTTGACGCGTTGGTGGTATTCTTCACATCCTCTTTTGAGCCGCACGCAGTCAGAAACACAAATACAAAGGCCAGACACATGGCTGTTAAAACCTGCTTACATTTTTTCATAATGACAACTCCTTTCTAAGCCTAGTATGGACGGCCTAAAAGGGAATTATGCAGGCTTCTGGCAGCCGTTATTTTAATTTTTCAGAAAAATCAGCCAATCACGTCCGCCATGGAATACAGGCCGGCCGGCTTTCCTCCCAGGAATTTAGCCGCCTGAATAGCTCCCTTGGCAAAAATTGCCTTGGAATAAGCGGTATGAGTGAACGTGATCACCTCGTCTGTGCCGGCAAAAATCACATCGTGCTCCCCTACGATTGTGCCGCCGCGGACAGACTGAATTCCGATTTCTTTCGAATCTCTGGGAACTCTCTCACTGAACCGGTCATATTTATAATGGCAGGTATTGTCCAGAGACTCGTTGACTGCGTCTGCCAGAGCCAGGGCTGTGCCGCTGGGAGCGTCGATCTTTTTATTGTGATGCTTCTCCACAATCTCTACGTCAAAGCCAGCCGGATACAGCACAGGGGCCGCCTCCTTTAACAGCTTTAACAGTGTGTTCACGCCTAAGGACATATTGGCAGAGCGCAGCACAGGAGCCTTCTTAGATACCTCCTCTGCCTTCTGTGTCTGCTCCTTTGAAAGTCCTGTCGTGCAGAGCACTACCGCCATGCCTGTGCGGGCGCAGTAATCTAACAGCCCGTCCGCTGCCTTAGCGGAAGAGAAGTCAATGATTACGTCTGCCTCTTCCTTCACCTCATCCAGACTCTTATAGACCGGGTAGGGACAGGTTCCCTCTTCTGAAATATCCACTCCCGCCGCAATCACAAGCTCCTTGTCATCCTTCACAAGATCTGTAATCACACGTCCCATCGCTCCGCTGCAGCCGTGCATAATCGCTCTTACCATGATTCTTCCTCCTGTCGTCTTCTCAAATGTCTTCTCGCTCCAGGGTGTCTGTGACGCTGTTCCCTGGTTTTCCCTGTTTTTAAAGAAGTCCGTAATTTTTCATAGCCTGAATCAGTCTCTCTCTGTGTTCCGGCTCCATTTCTACCAGAGGCTTTCTATAGCCTCCCACGTTCTTTCCTAACAGGTTCATAGCCTCCTTAACCGGAATCGGATTCACCTCGCAGAACAGAGCGTTGATTAACGGAACCGCCTGCAGCTGCAGCTTCATGCTCTCCTCCACTTTTCCCTTAAAATACAGATCGCACATATCGTGAACCTTTCTCGGGGCAATGTTTGAGAGGACGGAAATTACGCCCTTGGCTCCCAGAGACAGCATCGGCACAGTCTGATCGTCGTTTCCGGAGTAAATATCCACCCATCCGTTGGACAGGCTGGCGATTTTGGCGATATCAGAGAAGTTTCCGCTGGCCTCCTTCACTCCCACAATGTTCTCCACATTCTTGCAGAGCCACACAATCGTCTCCGGACTCATATTCACGCCGGTACGGCTGGGAATATTGTAGAGGAGAGCCGGAATCTTTACTGCCTGCGCAATATCGGAAAAATGGACCTTCAGGCCTTTCTCGCTTGTCTTGTTATAGTAAGGAGTCACTAAAAGGATTCCGTCTGCTCCCGCTTCCTCAGCTGCCTGGGACAGGTACATGGAAGTATCTGTATAGTTGGAGCCTGTTCCTGCAATAACAGGGATTCTCTTATCCACGATATTGCAGACAAACTGAATTGCCCGGATGTGCTCGTCGTGGCTCATGGTAGCAGACTCTCCTGTCGTGCCGCAGACTACGATACTGTCCGTACCTCCGGCAATCTGCTCCTCTACCAGCTCCTCAAACTTAGAATAATTGATCTCTCCATTTTCCTTAAACGGTGTGACAATGGCCACGCCTGCTCCTTCAAAAATAGCCATAATAATTTCCTCCTCTGCTCTTCGCCTTATAGATCCGGCTTTTCTATGGACAGAATCACATCTGTGTCCTAAATAAACCAAAGAAAAGGCTGGCACAACGGCCAGCCAAGATTTTGCTTTTGATTTCGCTTTCTTCTGTAGCTCCCCATCCTGCACAGATGACAGTCATATGGTTCTTCACCACATGCCCAGATCCAAACAGGCAGATCTGCATGAATCTTCGGCGTCGCTCCCTTTTATCGGCCTTCCCCTGTTCCTGCAACATCCAGCCGGTTACTTATGATTAACGCAACCTCTACTTTTATGTATTCTTCTATTTATGCCTATACTATCATTACTCTGCCGGATTGTCAATCTCTACATTTTCAATTTTAGAAATTGCGTCCACATAGCCAGTCAGCTCATCCGGAAAATTCTTTCCTGTGAGAATCAGGCTCATCTCCTCGTCTCTCAGGGAGAGCAGATGTTCGAACTCATCAAGAGCCAGGATATCCTGATCGAGAATTCCCAGAATCTCATCAAGAATCAGAAGATCACATTCCCTGGTGGTAAGCACCTTTCTGGCAAAATTCAGCCCGTTCTGAATGTTGATTTTCTCCTCTTTTTTCTGCTCCTCAGAAAGCTTTTCGAAATAATCCCCCTGCTTTTCAAACCGGAACACCTTCATATCCGGTTCCAGGCACTTGAGTCCCTCGGACACCTCCGCCGACAAGCTCCCCTTGAGGAACTGGATCATTATTACCTTTTTATGCTTGGTCACCGCTACAACGCCCTTTCCCAAAGCCATGGTGGTCTTTCCAAAGCCAGGGCCGCAGATAACCTGGACACTTCCTTTCTCCATATCCTGCACCTCTTTGTGAAATGTTATAAAAACTGAAACAGCCGCGTTATTTTACCACATTTTTCAAAGTTTTGCAAGTTTGGCAGCAGGCTGCGCTCTACTGCGCCTGATTCTCCTGATCCGGTCCGCACTCCAGCTTGCTGACGGAAACCTCGTAAGCCACCCTCTTTTCGCACTGGGTCTCGCTCAGTTTTTTTGTGTACTCTCTGCTCTGAACGCGTCCCCACACCCGCACTCTGGAGCCTACGGCAAAGCCGGAGGCGTAGCGGGCGTTTCTTCCCCATGCGATGCAGGGAATATAGTCTGATTTTCCGTAGGGCCTGTTGACTGCCAGAAGCAGATCTGCAATCTCACGCCCCAGAGGCGTCTTCCTGTAAATGGCCTCCTTGCATATGTATCCGTCCAGATAAATCTGGTTGGTCTTGGTACAGTCCGTAAACTCTTCCAGGAAATTTAACTCTCTGACAAAAACGGAGAGTACAAGGCGGTTCTTCACTCCCTCGTGGCAGTTGTAGGAGCGGAACTGTCCAATGGCTTCCACCGTCTGTCCCCTGTAATCCTGCTTCACGTCTAACAGGCGCTCGGAAACCATCAGAGGAATCACGTCCACCTGATCGCTTAAACGGCTGACCGCCAGACTTACCAGATAAAAGCCCTCTCCAAATACTTCATGGCTGAATGTAAATTCAGAGACTACCTCTCCAATCACGCTTACCTTGTTGTTTTCAATCACTTTTTCTGACATTGTACTTCTCCTCTTCCTAATTCAAATTTCATATTCAGCTTGGCTGCTAATATAATATGTATGTGGCGGGTTCCAAAGAAATACTCAAAAATGATACAAAAATTTCTACACAAAATGACAAAGACAGGGAAAGTCTTTAAATTTTCTGACTTTTCCTGTCTTTTTTCGCTGTCAAGGTACGTTTTCGTCCTGTCTAGCCTCTATTCTTTTCTGCCTCTTTCCGGCTGATCATGGCTCTCTTTCTCAGAGTCGGATCCAGAATCTTCTTGCGGATTCTAAGGCTTGTGGGAGTCACCTCCAGAAGCTCGTCTGTATCAATGAAGTCCAGACACTGCTCTAAGCTCATCTCTCTCGGCGGAGTCAGTCTCAGCGCCTCGTCGGAGCTGGAGGAACGGGTGTTGGTCAGCTTCTTTGTCTTGCAGACATTCAGCTCAATATCCTCCGGCTTTGCGCTCTGTCCCACGATCATGCCAGAGTATACCTTCACGCCAGGCCCGATAAAGAGGGTTCCTCTCTCCTGGGCGTTGAACAGGCCGTAGGTAATGGATTCTCCGGCCTCGAAGGCAATCAGAGAGCCCTGCTTTCTGTAGGACAGCTCTCCCTTGAATGGGCCGTATCCGTCAAAGCTGGTATTTAAGATACCGTTTCCCTTGGTGTCTGTCAGGAATTCTCCTCTGTAACCGATTAAGCCCCTGGACGGGATAGAGAATTCCAGTCTGGTGTAGCCGCCGCCGATCGGGCTCATGCCCTGCAGCTCTCCCTTGCGGCTGGTAAGCTTCTGAATTACCGCGCCTGTAAACTCCTCCGGCACGTCCACGTAGGCAATCTCCATCGGCTCCAGCTTGGTATTTCTCTCATCATAGTGATAGAGCACCTCTGCCTTGCTCACAGCAAACTCAAAGCCCTCTCTTCTCATATTCTCAATCAGAACAGACAGGTGAAGCTCGCCGCGGCCGGACACCTTAAAGCAGTCTGGGGAATCTGTCTCCTCCACTCTCAGGCTCACGTCTGTGTTCAGCTCTCTGAACAGCCTCTCACGGATGTGGCGGGAAGTAATGTACTTGCCCTCCAGTCCGGCCAGCGGGCTGTCGTTTACCATGAAGTCCATGGAAATGGTCGGCTCGGAAATCTTCTGGAACGGAATGGCCTCCGGCTTTTCCGGAGAACAGATGGTATCTCCGATGTGGATGTCGGAAATTCCGGAAATAGCTACAATCGCGCCGATTCCAGCCTCCGATACCTCCACCTTGTTCAGCCCCTCGAACTCATAGAGCTTTCCAATCTTAACCTTGCGGAACTTGTCCGGCTCATGGTGGTTTACAATGACGCAGTCCTGATTCACCTTCAGGGATCCGTTGTCAATTTTTCCCACTCCGATGCGGCCTACGTACTCATTGTAGTCAATGGTGCTGATGAGCACCTGCGTCTCTGCCTCCGGATCTCCCTCCGGAGCCGGAATGTACTCTAAAATAGTCTCAAACAGCGGAGACATATCTACGTCCGGATCCTCCAGATTCTTCTTCGCGAAGCCGGAACGGGCGGAAGCGAACAGGAACGGACAGTCTAACTGCTCGTCGGAAGCGTCCAGATCCATAAACAGCTCCAGAATCTCATCGATGACGTCGTCCGGTCTGGCCTCTGGACGGTCGATCTTGTTCAGGCACACAATAACAGGAAGATTTAACTCCAGCGCCTTTCTCAGAACGAACTTGGTCTGAGGCATAGCTCCCTCGTAAGCGTCCACCACCAGGATTACGCCGTTTACCATCTTAAGCACCCGCTCTACCTCGCCGCCGAAATCAGCGTGGCCTGGAGTGTCGATAATGTTGATCTTTACTCCCTTGTAGAATACGGCTGTGTTCTTGGAAAGAATTGTAATTCCGCGCTCTCTCTCAATATCATTGGAGTCCATGACGCGGTCTACCACCTCCTGGTTGGCTCTGAACACGCCGCTCTGGCGCAGCAGCTGATCTACCAGCGTCGTCTTGCCATGGTCTACATGGGCAATAATCGCGATATTTCTGACATCTTCACGCTTTGTCTTCATAATAATCTATCTCTCTCTTTTCTTCTTATTTTTACACAACTTGATATTTTATCATTAACCGTGCCTAAGTTCAAGGTTATTTTACAGGAAAACAATCTCCTTTCCCTGAAGTCCGTACCAGACCTGCTCTCCCGGCTCCATGACGCAGCGGCCGTTGGTGCCTTCCGTCAGCTTCTCCATCAAAGGATCCAGCTGATCAACAGGAACCAGCAGCGTCAGAGATACCTTATCTGCATACTGGCTGTCCAGAGTTGAAATCTTTTCTTCTCCCAGAATGTACTGGATCTTTCCAAGGCCTGTATAGTCCGTCTCTACCGTCAGCTTCCTGGCCAGCTGCTTCTCCAGGATCTGGCAGTTTCTAAGGCCCTCCTTCACTGCCGCCGAATAGGCTCTCACCAGGCCCCCCGTTCCCAGAAGCGTGCCTCCGAAATACCGGGTCACTACCGCGCAGCAGTTGTGCACGTCCTCCCCCAAAAGCACGTCCAGCATGGGACGCCCCGCCGTCTGGGACGGCTCACCGTCGTCATTGCACCGCATCTGCTCGTGGTTTTCTCCAATGACAAAGGCCGTGCAGTTGTGGGTGGCGTCCCAGTATTTTTTTCTCATCTCAGCGATAAAGGACAGCGCCTCCTCCTCTGACTCCACCGGCCGGATCGTGGCGATAAATCGGGATTTCTTCTCTACAATCTCTCCCTCCCCGGCCTGATAGAGGATTTTATAGCTTTTTTTCATGGAATCTCTCCCCGTCGTAATTTCTTTCTGTTTTTTTGAGTATATTATTAATTTGAACAGATTGCAACCAGAAAGATCTCTCCTGTTTATTAACAGGGGAGGCTGCCCGGACAAAAACTGCAGTCCGGGCGGGAACTGCGAGTCTTGAATTATCTGAAAACTTTTGCTATAATGGTAAGCTAAAGGAGGCCTGGTATGAATTATGGCAGAAAAGAAACCAGACGGCAGATTGCGGCCGCTGGTTCCCGCAAAAAGAAATATACGAATCGGCTCTTTCTTTCTTTTTTTAAGGCGGCTCTTGTGCTGTGCCTGTTTGTCTTTGTGACTGGCTTCAGCGCCGGAATCGGAATGTTTAAGGGCATCATTGACACAGCCCCTGATTTTAATGCCGAGAGCTTTGCTCCCAGCGGTTATTTTTCCACGATTTACGACTGCGAGGGCAATGTAACGGACACTTTGGTGGGCACGAACGCCAACCGCATCGAGGCTTCCTACGAAGAATTTCCGGAGGATCTGATCAACGCCTTTGTGGCCATCGAGGATTCCCGCTTCTGGCAGCACAGCGGCATTGACCTGCGCTCCATTACCAGAGCGGCGGTGGGCGTGCTGACCAATAATTATCAGGGCGGCGCCAGCACCCTGACTCAGCAGCTCATTAAAAACACGGTTTTCAACGGCGGTATGGAGACAAGCTCCGGCGCCAGAATTGAGCGTAAAATCCAGGAACAGTATCTGGCGCTCCAGCTCACCAAAAACGTGGATCGGAAAATTATTATTACGAATTACCTGAATACGATTAACCTTGGAAACAACACTCTGGGCGTCAAGGCGGCGGCTCTGCGCTATTTCAATAAGGATGTGTCGGAGCTGACTCTGTCGGAATGCGCGGTCATCGCTGCCATCACGAAAAACCCTTCCCGCCTGAATCCCATTACAGGAGCCAAGGACAACGCCGAACGGCGGGCCACCATTCTCCAGGAGATGTACAATCAGGATTACATCACCAAGGAGGAGCAGGAGGAGGCCCTGGCCGACGACGTGTATTCCAGAATCCAGAACGTGGATCTGGCGAACAAGGAGAACGACACTCCCTATTCCTACTATACGGACGAGCTCATTGATCAGGTCACAGAGGCCCTGAAAGAGGAGCTGGGATATACGGATACCCAGGCCAGCAACCTGCTGTTCAGCGGCGGCCTGAGCATTTACACGCCCCAGGATCCGAAGATGCAGGCCATTGTGGACGAAGAAATCAGCAATCCCGCCAACTACGCGCTGGCTCAGTATTCCATTGAATACCGTCTGTCTGTCACCCATGCCGACGGAACCACCGAGCATTTTTCCGAGGGACATGTTAAAAATTATTTTACCGATACGCTGGGACAGACCGGATATACCGGACTGTTTGGCAGCGAGGAGGAAGCCAGGGCGGCTGTGGAGCAGTATAAATCCTGGCTGATCAAGGAGGGAGACTCTATTATAGGCGAATCTCTTTCCACCACACTGCAGCCTCAGGCGTCCTTCGTTCTGATCGAGCAGTCTACCGGCGAGGTCAAGGCTATCAGCGGCGGCCGGGGCGAGAAGAAAGCCAACCGTACCTTAAACCGCGCTACGAACGCCAAGCGTCAGCCGGGTTCGGCTTTTAAGGTCATTACCTCCTTCCTGCCCGCTGTGGATACCTGCGGAGCAACTCTGGGAAGCGTTTACTATGACGCTCCTTACTCCATTGGAGATAAAAGCTTCCGAAACTGGTACGCTAACCGCGGCTACATGGGCTACCACAACATCCGGGAGGGAATCGCCTACTCCATGAACATCATTGCCCTGAAATGTCTGATAGATACAGTAACGCCCCAGCTGGGTGTGGAATATGCAAAAAAAATGGGAATCACCACTCTGGTGCCGGAGGACGTTACCCCGTCTCTGGGCCTGGGCGGACTGACATTAGGCGTCACCAATCTGGAGATGACAGACGCTTTCGCCTCCATTGCCAACGGCGGCGAGTACAGAGAGCCTGTGTTCTTCACAAAGATTCTGGATCACAACGGCAAGGTTCTGATTGAAAATGAGCCGGAACCCAGACGTGTCATGAAGGATTCCACCGCTTTCCTGATCACAGACGCTATGGCGGATTCTGTGGTAAGCCAGAGTCTCTACGCCACGCCCGGATCTCAGCCCAGCACTACCAGCGCGGCGGCTGCCATTCCCGGAATGTCCACCTCCGGAAAAAGCGGTACGACCACCAGCAACAACGACCTGTGGTTCGTAGGCTTTACGCCCTACTATACGGCGGGCATCTGGTCCGGCTACGACAACAACGGAAGCATTACAGGAGGAACCTCCTACCACAAGGCCATCTGGAGAAATATCATGACGAGAATCCACGAAGGCCTTCCGGATCCTGGCTTTGTACCGCCTGACAGCGTGGAAAAGGTGGAAATCTGCCGAAAATCAGGCAAGCTTCCGGTTCCAGGCGTGTGCAGCTCCGATCCGAGAGGCGACGCCACCTACACCGAATACTTTGCCAAGGGAACCGCTCCTACCGAGACCTGCGACTGCCATGTCCGCGTCTCTGTCTGCGGCGTGTCCGGCGGCCGGCCCACTGCCTTCTGTCCGGAAAACCAGCTTGTATCCAAAACCTTTATGGCAGTTCCCGACGAGGGCTATACAGATGATTCAAAATATGCGATTCCTGGAACCTGCAGCGTACACTCTGGTTCCTCCACCATTATCGATCCCAATCCAGGCGATGGAAACGATATTCCCTTCGGCCCCGGATATATTCCCAATTCCGGCGGTTCTTCCATAGAGCCGGGAGGAAACAATATCCCCATCGTGCCGGCTGCGCCGGATTAAACCGTTTCCTGCGCACTGCGAAAAAAGACCTGAAACAGGACGTTTTCCTTATCCTGTCTCAGGTCTTTTTACCTGCTTTCTTTTGTGCGCCTTCCATTTTCTTCTGTTTTTTTATTTCCTGTTATTGCCTTATTTCGCTCTGTCTGATTCTCAGTCCTTCATCTTGGGCTTAAACAGCAAGGCTCCCAGATATCCGAAAATCAGGGCTCCTGAAATTCCGGCGGCAGACGCGGTGAGCCCTCCCTTAAAAAGCCCCAGGGCGCCTTCTGTCTCCAGGCCTTCCTTCACTCCCTTCCACAGAGTGTTGCCAAAGCCCAGCAGAGGAACCGTGGCCCCGGCTCCGGCCCACTCTGCAAACGGCTCGTAAAGTCCCAGAAAACCCAGAACAGCTCCTGTCATCACGAGGAGCACCATAATTCTTCCTGGCAGAAGCTTTGTCTTTTCCATGAGTACCTGCACTCCAGCGCAGATCAGACCGCCAATCAAAAATGCTTTCAGATAATCCACCCTATCTCCTTTCCGCCCGCTCAATCACTGCGCCGTGGGCAATTCCAGGGACGCTCTGTCCCTCATTAAAGCTGATCTGCGACAAAAGCGCTCCTGTAGGCAGAAACAGAATCCGTTTCCATGTGCCATCCTGAATTTTAGGAAGGATATAGGAGCAGAATGTCACAGCCGAGCAGCCGCAGCCGCTTCCGCCGCTGTGGGTATCCTGGGAGGCGCTGTCAAAGATCGTCATTCCGCAGTCCATATGAACGCCTCTCACGTCGAATCCCGCCTGTTCCAGAAAGTCAAACAGGATTTTCTGTCCTACAGATCCCAAATCTCCTGTAATAATCTTGTCGTACCAGCCAGGTTCCACATCCAGATCCCTGAAGTTCTGGAGAATCGTATCCACCGCCGCCATGGCCATAGCGCCTCCCATGTTCATGGAATCGCGAAACTCCATATCCACGATCCTGCCGGTGGTGATCCCTGCAATCTGCGCCATAGGCCGGAAGCTCTTTTTCTCATCTCTGAGCCCCCTTTTCCCCACCAGCACAGAACCGCATCCCGTCACTGTCCAGGTAGAAGAAAACGGCCTCTGATTTCCATAGGCCAGCGGAAACCGAAATTGCCTCTCCGCGCTGGCAAAATGGCTGGACGCCATAGCCATGACGCAGTCGGCAAAGCCTCCTCCCACCGTCATAGCTGAAAGGCTTAAAGCCTCTCCCATGGTAGAGCAGGCCCCATAAAGGCCAAACAGAGGAATTTCCAGCTCTGATACGCCAAAAGAGGTAGCCACAATCTGCCCCAGCAGATCGCCTCCAAACAGGTAACGTATCTTTTCCCTGGAAATACCACTCTTTTCCATATTGCAGAGGGCAGTCCTTCTCTGAAGCTCGCTCTCCGCCGCCTCCCAGTTTGCCTGTCCAAACATGGGGTCCGCCTCCACCTGATCAAAGCAGGCTCCCAGCGGCCCTTCTCCCTCCTTCTGCCCCACAATGGCTGCGGCAGAATAGATGCAGGGAGGTTCCTCAAATATAATACTGGCTTTTCCCTTTTGCATAAATCTTCCTCCTGAGCGGCAGACGACGCTGCCCGCTCTTTTTAGACTGCCCGCAAAAGAGATTTTTATTCTGTTCCCCCCCCTTATTTGGAAACTTTTCCATGACTTTTAAACTGTCTGGGAGAACAGCCGAAATACCGCCTGAAGTTTTGAAAAAAGTAAGAGTAATCATAGTAGCCCAGCTTTTTGGCCACATCGTTGGCTTTATTTCTGGGATCCTCCATCATTCTCCTGGCCTTCTCCATCTTGGCCATGGTTACATAGGATACGTATCCTCTTCCTGTCTCCTGTTTGAATTTTTTGCTGAAATAGGAGTGGGACAGACACAGTCTTTCACAGATCACAGTGAGGGACAGCTCCTGCTCCAGATGACTGTCAATAAAGCGGATTGCCTCCTGAATAAACGGGGAATACTGTTCCATTTCCCTGCGGATTCTCTGAAGCTCCCTTAATGTGCCTGCTGAAACGTCTTTTTCCTCCTCTCCGTCCGGATCTGCGGCGCCGTTTTCCCTTCTCCGCATCCGTTCCAGCACCCAGCAGATTCCATCCTCTATCTCCTCCGCCCGGAGGGGTTTTGTCAGATACAGAGCCGCTCCGTATCTGATTGCCCTGCATGCCTCCTCAAAATCTCTGCAGGCGCTCACAATAATCACAGACGGCCTCTTCTGGCTGTGATTTTTCTCATAGAGAGTCTGGAGCAGATCCTCTCTGCGCCGCTCGATGTGAACGTCTGTAATAATTAACTCCGGATGCTTTTCCTCCACCAGAAAAAGGCCCTCCTCCATGGTTTGGGCCATTCCGTCCAGTCTGCAGTTTAATTTCTGCCAGTCTATCTCCTTTCCAAGCAGCTCCAAGGTCTCCTTATCATCATCCACCACTATCACCGAGTACATATCATCCTGTCCTTTATTCTAAATTCTGTCAGTCTGTCTGCCGGCCAGAAAGCACTTCTGCCCGGCAGACCTCAGGTACTATGATTTCAGGATTTCCAGAAGGAACCTTTTTATTCCTCTTCCTCCTTCATGTTGTCCGGAGACAGAATGATCTGCTTCCACTCCTCCGGCTTTTTCTTCTGCATATGCTTTGCGTAGGCCATAAACGGAATTCCAAGAGCAAAATAAAGGCCTACTGCCAGCCATCCGCCTGCGTCCATGCTCTTGGCGCAGGTATAGATCACCCAGACAGTAAAGATAACGGAAAGCCATCCAAGCAGCGTTCCATGCTTTACTTTGTAAGGCCGCTCCCACTGAGGCTTCGTTTTTCTCAGCTTTAAGAAAGAGACGGAAACTCCAAAGTAAATAATTCCTGCCGACAGGCCTGTGATAGTAAAGATGTAATTGATCCATTTCTCAGGCGCAAATACGGTAAAATAGAGAGAAAGAATTCCAATGACCAGGTTCGCCTTCCACGGCTGTCCGTGGCGATTAATCGCTGTGAAGGTCTTTGAAAACTGTCCCTGCTTGGCTCCTCCGTAAAGGGTTCTGGAGGCGCTGAGCCAGAAGCCTGACAGCGTGGTAATACAGGTGATAATTCCCATTACCACGATCACCAGCCCCAGCCAGTGCATCCCCAGCATGTCCGCCACTCTGGGATCCACAATGTCCGTCTGCTGCATCCATTCGCTTGACACAATTCCGCCTACCGCTATGATAGCCAGCCCGTAAATTAAAAAGGTCAGAAACATACTGGAAACAAAAGCAATTAACAGCTTCTTCTTCGGTATGTTGGATTCCTCTACCAGCTGGGGAATCATGTCAAAGCCCTGGAATTTCATAATTAAAAGTCCCACGCCCATGCTGTATCCGGCAAAGCCGGTGGGAAACCAGGGCTTTAAGTTTTCAAAGCTCCACTGGTCGCTGAAAATGAAGATGCAGGACGCGCAGATGGAGATGGACAGGGTGCTCCAGAACATAATATTTTGAATTTTGGCTAAAAACTTAATTTCCAGGTTTGTCAGAAGAAACCAGACAATAATAATCCCGCCTGCTATCATCTTGATCTGAATAAAGTTGACAGGAAACAGATAGGACAGCATACTGGAGATTCCAAACGCCACCGACGGCATGGCTACAATGTACAAAAGTACCAGAGCCCAGCAGGAAAACCAGCCTACATTCCAGCCGAAGGCATTGGAAATCCACACGTTTTCCCCTCCTGCATAGGGCAGCATACTGGTCATCTCAGAATAAATCAGACACAGCGGAAGCACCAGAATGCAGCAGGTGAGAAGGGAAAAGACGGCTCCTGAACCAGATATCTCAAACCAGTACTTAATTTCTACCATCCAGGCGGCGATCATCCCCCCGGCCGCCATAGCGATAATCTGCGATAAGCTCAATTCTTTTTTTCAGTTTTTCCTTCATAGGCATCTCCCCCCGAAAGCCTTCTTAATTGATTCCTATTTTGCTGTTTTTAACACCTCTATCGTCTCGTCTGTACTGAGAACATTGCAGTACAGAATATTCATAATCTTTAATTCCGCGTCGTGCAGCTCCATATCAGGGGCGGCGCAGCAGTCCTCCACGCATATAATCTGAAAGCCCTGATCCGCCAGCACCCGGACGCTGGAGGCCACGCACTGATCCGTCACGATTCCTGTTACAACCACTGTGTCAATCCCCATATTTCTCAGCAGCTGCGTGTAGTTCGTTCCCAGGGAAACGCTGTCCGTCGTCTTGTTTACCACAATGTCGTCGGGCATGGGAGCCAGTTCATCCACCATCTCCGCCTCTCTCGTTCCCACCGGCACATGGATATTATTCCAGCCATAGGTGCTCTGTACTCTGGCTCTGTCCTTTCCGTTCTCCTTCAGGCAGGCAATCCGCCCGTATGTAACCTCCATGCCGTTTTCCCGGAAAAACTGTATCAGACGCTTTGTGTTGGGAATCACCACCTGATCCAGGCGGTCATGGTAAGGAATCCACCTCTCCTCGTCTCCCGCTTCCTTTGCCTTTAAGTAGTCTCCGCAGTCCCTGTTTACGAATTCTTTCTGCATGTCAATAATCAGGAGCGCCGTCTTGCTGCGTTCCAGCTGCATATCAGGAACTTCCGCCATTCCCTGATAGTAAAAGGACACATACTTCTGGTTAATTTTCATACATTTACCTCCTTATAATTCACTTTTCTTTTAATAAAAGCATATTATATGGTATTTTTTCTCTTTTTTCTATAAATGTAAAATTTAAACCAATAAAGAATAAAATATTACATGTTTTTCCCGGAACCATTTTTTTACTCTTTCAGATATTATCATTTTGTTGACTATATTTGCCAATTTTGGACAATCAACGCGGGTCAATGATGTCAATTTTTTATACTTTTTCATTTTCTCATCTTTTTATCCGATTCCTAGCATCAAAAAAGGAATATTTTCTCATTCTTGCGAAATCATTGAAAACATTCCTTTATTTGAATTTTTCTATCATTGTTTGTTTTTCTTTTTCTATGATATCCCCATCCATTTCCCCAGCCAGCAGACAACTCCCAAAAGCCAGCTGCTGAAAAGCCCGTATAAAATCACCGGACCGGCGATGGTAAAAATCTTGCATCCGATTCCGAATACCTGTCCCTCCGCCTTGTACTCGATAGCCGGGGCGGCCACGGAATTAGCAAATCCCGTTATGGGAACCAGCGCTCCGGCTCCTCCGAATTTTACAAGCTTCTGATACAAATTCAGTCCTGTCAGAAACGCGCTGGATCCAATCAGAACCAGAAGCGTCCAGATTCCAGCGGCCTCCTTTTCCATTCCCTGAGCCTGAAAGGCGTTGATGAGAAGCTGTCCCACTGTGCAGACTGCGCCTCCCGTCAAAAAGGCCCTGGCCATGTTCAGAGGAAGATTGTGCTTCGGCGTAATTTCATCCACGTATTTTCCATATGCTTTTTTATCTACTTCCATGCTTTTTTTCTCCTTTTACTCTGTCCCGGAATCCCGGCTGGCATCTTTCCTGCTCCGCTTCGCCTCTGTCCGAATCTCAGCTCTGAGAGAACAGGCAGAACTGAACAAGGGCCCCAGCCATTTTCCCCAGGGCAATGGCCAGAATCATATACTGAATGCCCACTGACAGGTGAAGGCGCCTGTTCAGGACAGGAACCGCTTTTACCGTTTCCGCCAGAGACATGACGAGGCACCCTACAAACACGCCGGATCCAAGCCCTGCCGCTGTCATTAAAAGCTGTCCTGCCGTCTCCCCGGCCAGAGGAATCCGCCCCACAGGAATGGGAAATTCCATGAGATCCAGCGCATTCCCAAAAGCGCCGCCGCAGATCAGAAGCGTCTCGTACAGCATGATATGCCTTCTGGTCTTTGTCCTGGAAATCACCCTGGGAAATACGCCGATCATGGCCAGAAACGCAAAGATTCCAGCCGCAATCACGCCTCCTGACGTAAATCCGGCGAAGGCCAGAAACCACGTCTTAAGTAACGTCATTGCCCGACTCCTTTCTGCCGCTGTTCTGTATTAAGGTTTTGTTGACATTGTCCTCGTACAGGCGCATCTCCACCTCCAGAGGCGTCGGATCCAGGTTCAGCTTCGCTCTGGAAAAATGATTGAAAAAGACGGTGACTCCCAGAGCCAGCCCCACCGAGTAGGCCAGCTCCAGCGCCGTTACCCCGTCCGGTTCCCGAAGCATTACCAGCGTGTAAATTTCCCGGAACACATCCTTCACATTGGCGTCATTGTTAAAGGTCATGATGGCGAACATGGCTCCAAAAAAGCAAATCAGACAGGCAAACACCGTCTTTGTCCATTCCCAGAGCATGGAAGGAACCTTGTCCGGCTTGTAGGAGATAATGAAATCTGTCTCTCCCAGATTTGACACGTCTGCGCCCGGAGACGCCTGCTGGATCTTTTCGATGATATCCAGCACGTTTCCAATGTAATTGTGTTCCCGGTTTTCCCGGATCGACGCTATCTTCACCGCCTTCACACGGCTCATCACATAGGGATCGCTGCAGTAAACCTCCCCAATATCAGCTAAAAATACGTCTTTTTTGTGTACCTGCGTAATCTGATTCAGGCTTATAAATACGGTCTGTCCCATCAGGCTGCCATCTCCCCGGCGCTTTCTTCCGCCTCCACAAAGGTTCCGTGGGGTTCCGCATAAATGTGCATGTCAAACAGGCAGAACCATACGACGGCTAAAATAAACATCACGCTCAAAAGGAGCAGAAGCAGACCTGCCTTTCCTTTTATAAAATTCATTTTCTCACATCCTTTTCTATTCGTTTGCAGATTAGTATGGAGAAAATTTCTGTTTTTATTCAAAGCCTTTCCGCATTTTCTTTAAAATCCGCTTCTCCATCCTGGAAACCTGAACCTGGGAAATCCCCATGGCTTCTGCAATTTTTGTCTGTGTCTGGTCATAGAAATAGCGTCTCACAATCAGGTCCCGCTCCTTCTTTTCAAGGGATCCCAAAAGTTCCCTGAGGACAAGCCGGTTCAGCGCCTCCTCCTGTCCGCCGTTTTCGCCGCCAACTCTGTCCAGGAGAGACAGATTTGTCTCCTCTCCTCCTGCCGCCGGGGCGTACAGAGATTCCACCTGTACCCCGGCCTCCAGAGAAACAGCCACCTCTTCACGGCTGGCCCCCACGTCCTCTGCCAGCTCCTCCAGCGTCGGCTCCCTGCCCAGCGTTCCCGACAGCTTCTGCCTGGACGCGCTGACACGTATTCCCATCTCCCTGATGGAACGGCTTACCTTGATGATCCCGTCGTCCCGTAGAAATCTCTTGATCTCGCCCATAATCATGGGGACTGCATAGGTAGAAAATTTCACATCAAAGGCCGTGTCAAATTTATCAATGGCCTTCATCAGGCCGATACTTCCGATCTGGAACAGATCCTCCGTCTCGCAGCCCCTTCCCGCAAACCTTCGGACAATACTCCAGATCAGGCCTACGTTTTCCTCTACCAGAGCATCTCTGGCCTCTTTATCTCCCTGGTGGGCCAGGGAAATGAGCTGTATCGTTCTATCCTGTCTCTCTGTTCCTTCCATACGCTCACCTGCCGACCGTCTTTGTCATGGTGACGGCTGTTCCACGGCCAGGTTCTGATTCCACGGCCACCTGATCCATAAAGGCCTCCATAAAGGAGAATCCCATGCCGGACCGTTCTCCGGACGGATCGGAGGTGTACATGGGCTCCATGGCCTTGCCAATGTCTGCGATTCCAACGCCTTCGTCCCGGATCGTAATCCTTGCCTCCCTGCCGCAGACCTGAATTTCTATGTAAATGGTCCCTTCCCCGCCTCCATATCCATGAATGACTGCGTTGGTGACAGCTTCTGAAACTGCAGTCTTTATATCGTCCATCTCCTCCACTGTAGGATCCAGGCGGCTTAAAAACACCGCCGCCGCCACCCGGGCAAATTCCTCGTTTTCTGAGCGGCTCTCAATCTCCATCCTCATTGTCTCTGTCTGTTTCCCGTTTTTTTTCATCTCCATCCCCTTCTGCATGGCTCTCTCCTTTCCAGGCGTCCCTCTATGGCCGCCTCCTTTGTATCGTATCCCTGCACAATTCCCGCGATTCCTCCGATAGACAGAATCCGTTTCACCTGACGTCCCGCCCCGTAATAGGCGACGCTTCCCCTGCTTCCCCTCATCTGCTTGTAGCGGTTTAACAGCACCCCGATTCCTGAGCTGTCCATAAACTGGGTATCTGTAAAGTCAAAAATCATTCTGGTTACATAATTTTCTGCCAAAATCAGATCCGTCTCATTTTTCAGCGCCGTACAGTTATGGTGATCTACCTCTCTGGGAAGATGAATCACCAGCATCTGTTCCGACGCCTCATATGTAAAATCCTGTTCCATGCCTTTTTCCTCCTTTTCCTGTCCAGTTTTTTTGTCCGTCCTTTTTCTGTTTATCTGCCCGCTGCGTCCTATGAAAGTATTCCCCGGAGTCCTTTTTTTATTCCTGTCCTGTTAAAAATTTTACAAATCAGCGGAAGCTGGAATCCCGGCGTTTTTTTCCATTTTTAACGCAAAAAAAGACACTGCAAAAGAATCTTCCATCTTCTGTAGTGTCTCTTTTCATTCTTATGTATCTTACTGCTGCGGCTCTGCTTCCTGTCCGCCGTCTGTATGATCCGGCTCTGCTTCCGGTTCCCCGCCCTCCGGCTGAGCTTCTCCCTCTGGCTCTGCCGGCTGCTGAGGCGCCGTCTGCACGTAAGGCGCCAGCTCTGTCAGCTGATTTCTGGCTTTTTCCGCGTACTCAGAATCTCCGTACTGGGTGCTTACCTGGGTGAACAGCTCCACCGCCTTGGCATAATCCTGCTTGGAACGGTAAATCATTCCCATGCTGAAAATTACCTTCGGATTCTGCGGACGGATGGTCAGACAGGTGTTGTAATAATTTAACGCCTCATCCATCCGGCCTGCCGACCACATGGTGTAGGCCAGATCCTCCAGGGTCTGGTAGCCGTTGGTCTCAATGTCCTGCTTGATTCCGTTGGCAATCTGAAGCACCGTCTCGTCTGTAAAAATCGACGGGTTGAATCCTGGATACAGTGTAACTGCCCCGGTCAGATCCTCGTTTCGGTAAGCCTGCAGCATTTTAACAAGGATCGCGTACTGGTTCACCTGGCTGTCGTTGCTGTTTAACGCCTCGTCCAGCTTCTGCTCCGCTGTCTCTTTATCGCTGTTGGCCTGCTCCATCTGTCCGTTTAAGCTGTCAATTTCCTCGTTTCTCTGATTAATCTTCTCCTCGTATTTGAGGATTTCCTGATTGTGCTCATTATTCAGCGCTTTAATCTTCGTGGGCATAACCAGGAAGAAAATCACCATGGCTCCCAGCGCCAGGCCTGCCACAATGTTTAAAATAGACTGCCATCCTGTATTTTCCTTGTAGGAAGGCGGAATAATCACATCGTCGTCCTGCATTTTTTTGTGAGAAAAGGCGTTTTTAAGCTTTCTTCTCTCCACATCCGCCCGGCCTGTCCTGGCCTTGACAATGGACATGTACCAGGATGCCTTGGGATTATTCTTGTCAATCTTCAATACCTTCAGAAGGGATTTGCCTGCCTTCGTGTAGGTTCCGCGGCTCATATAGAGCGCTGCCAGCAGCAGGTGGGCCTTGATAAAGTTCGGGTTTACCTCCACCACCTTCGTCAGCTGCAAAACTGCCAGATCGCCGTCCCCGGCCTGGGCCTGGGCCAGCGCCTGGTTGTACCGCTTGACATTCTGGCTTACTGTATCCAGCCGCTCCGGCTTTCTCTGAATCTGATCCAGATAGTAGTCGGCCCGGTTGTCCTGCTCCTTGAAATTCATGCTGATGACCCACTGAACCAGAGCGTCTGACACCTCTCCCATCTCATAGTAGATAAGTCCCAGAAGGTTTCTTCCGTCAATGTGGTATTTATTCAGCATCAGGCACTTTTTCAGCGCCTCCACCGCCCCCGTCAGGTCGCGTATCTTGGCCCGTTCCAGCCCCAGGTTATAAAAACCGTTGGAAGCCAGACGGATTTTTTTTAACTGATCCATATCATTTACCGCTCTTTCGCATGTTTAAGTACTTCCATCACAATATCTGACATATCGGTCAGATCGCTCTTTACGATGGCTTCTCCGATGTCCTCCACTTCCAGGCTGGGCTGGAAACGGCTGATCTCCTCGTCAAAGTCAATCATGGTTCTATCTTCTTTTGTCATAATGGTTCCTCCTTATCACATCTTCTATTTCTCCTGCCAGGTAAAGAGAGCCGGCGCAGAATACCGTGTCGTCCTCCCCTTTATCCTGAAGGGCGGCAAGAAGCGCCTCCTTCGCTGTCGGCCTGACTGTCATCGGAACAGACAGACCGGCTTCTTTGGCCTCCTTTTCTGCCGCCGCCCGGAGCGTCTCCACTTCAAGCCCTCTGCTGCCGGCAATGCGGGTCAGTACCGCGGCGTCGGGGCGCAGCGTCTCAAACAGCAGCCGCAGCATCGTCGGATACTCCTTATCCGAGGCTGCGGCAAACAGGAGAATTTTCCTCTTTCCTGGAATCTGGGAGGCAGCCCTGGCAAACGCACGGATTCCGCCCTCATTGTGAGCGCCGTCTAAATAGACGCCGGGAGCAATCTCCTCCATGCGGCCCGGCCAGACGGTCTTTCTCACTCCCTCGGAAACGGCCTGCCAGGAAATTCCCAGATACCCGGCCGTCCGGACTGCCAGCATGGCGTTTACCGCCTGGTAGGGGGCGGCAAAGGGGATTTCCAGTGTCTTCTCTCCCTCTCTCAAAAACAGGCGCCTATGTTCCAGAGTCTGCTGCCAGGACGCTTCCTCCCCCACCCCAAAGGCAGGGCTCTTTAAACGCCTGGCCTGGCTCTCAATCACAGCGGCGGCCTGTGCATCGCTCCTGTCATAAAATACGGGAACACCCGGCTTGATGATGCCGGCCTTCTCCCCTGCAATCTGCTCCACCGTAGTTCCCAGATACTCCATGTGATCCAGGCTGACAGAGGTGATCACGCATACCTGCGGACGGCGGACGCAGTTGGTCGCATCCAGTCTCCCCCCAAGCCCGGTCTCCAGCACTGCCGTGTACTCTCTTCTCTTCTGCATCATGGCGGCAAACATCAGAAACAAATACTCAAAATAAGACGGATGGCCAAGTCCTCTCTCCTCCATCATGGGAAGAAGCTGCTGTATCCGGCAAAATGCTGCGAGAAATTCCTCCTCTTCCACCTGTTTTCCGTCAAAGGCAAACCGCTCTCTGACAGAAACCAGGTGAGGGGAGGTAAACACTGCCGCAGGCTCCCCGGCTTCCCTGAGAATCGAGGACAAAAAAGCGCACACAGAACCCTTTCCGTTCGTTCCGGCCACATGAATCAGCCTGACGCCGTCAAGGGAAAGTCCTGTCTCGTCCAATATTTCCCTGAGTTCTTCTATGGAATGCTTCTTCCTGGTAAATTTAGGAATCCCGTTCAGGTATTCCTCTGCCTCCTTCACAGTGAAGCTGTCAAGCCCTCTGCCCATGTCTTTCCTGTCCTTTCTTCTGTCTGCTTCCTCTGTCTGCAGACAGCCTGTCCCTGCGCAGGCTTTTTCTTTTTGTTCATCTCTCTATTATAATATAAGCTCGCTATTATGCAAGAAGTTTATTTCGGTAAATTTTCCGCTTTCTCGACAGGAAAAACAAAGCGGCCCTCCGATCCGCCTGAAAGACTTCACAGAAAGCCGCTTGAAACGCCTGCTTTTTCAGTCTGAGGCAGCGTGTACTGACGCTACCTGTTTTTAAAAATATCGACAACCGCTTTCACAATCTTTACAAGCACGTTCCAGATTCTGGCCAGAGGCCCCGGATCTGCCTGGGCGGAGGCCTCCAGATCTGCCGTGTCTCCGCTTAACGCCTCGTCGTCTATCTCCTCCGTTCTTAAAAGGATCTGAATGCTGTGGGGGGAAGGATTTTTCCCGGAGGTGAAAGATACCAGATCTTCGCCTGGGTCCAGATTCAGGAAATTGTTTTCTTCCTCAAATTTGTCCAGCTGTTCATCCAGCGTATCCTTCATATTCCGGCTGGCCTCTCTCACCTGCTTTAAGCTCTCAATGGCTGTCAGGCTGTGGTTTAGCAGCTCCTGCATCCCTGCCAGGGTGTTTTTGGCTCCTCCGTCCAGAGAATCTCCTGCAGCTGCCAGAGTATTGTGAACGGCGCGCAGCACGCTCTCCGTGCTTCCCATGGCTTTTGTCAGACGGTTCATCAGCTCCTCTGTGGCTCCCAGAGCGTCCAGCATGGAGGGCACATAGCTGTCCATCGTGTCAATCATCACCCTTGTGTCGTCTAACAGATTTACCAGCTGATCCGTACAGCTTCGAAGTTCCTTCACCACCCTGGCCGTATCCTCCCCAGCCTCGGAGATGGAGGAACAGAGTCCGTTGATTTTCTGGATCAGGGCTCCGGCCTTCACAATGGTCTCGTCTGAGCTTCCAAGCAGCTCTTTCACCATCTGGAGCAGGAGACCGACGTCTCCGCCATAGGAGGTTCCAGACACAGTCTGGAGTCCCGCCTCCACCTGGTCTGCGTACTTTTCCAGCTCCTCGTCCTGCCACTCCTGCCATTCTTCAAAGTCCGCGTCATTATCCCCGCCGGATCCAGGCTCTCCGGATGGCCCTCTCCTGTCCGGATCCAAAAGCACAGGCTCCTCATCGGTGGAAAAAGCCGTTATGCCGCTGCTTTCTGACTCTTTTTCTCTCTTTTCCTCTTGTGTCCCTTTCTCCTCTGCGCTGCTTGCCGTGGCCTTTCCAGCGCCTTCTGAGCTGTCTTTCTCTGACGGTTCCTGTCCGTCAGGCTTTTTTGCGGAGCCTCTGTCATAGCGGAAGGAATCTGCCTCCGAAAGGGCTTCCTCCAGATCCTCCCAATCTTCCAAGGCAAGCTGCCAGCTTCCGCCTGCGCCCTGCCCCAGCTGTCCCAGGGCCGCCAGAATCTGTTCCAGCTGCTCTGCCTTTTTCTGGATCTCCTCCGCTATGGCCTGCTGCTCTGCAGCCGTGATACCGGCTCCGATGCTGTCAGAAGCACGTTCCAGGGAATGCTGCAGAGACTTTAATCCACTGTACAGATCGTCCAGCTCATCCTGCATATCCTCCATGGTATTGTAGATGGCCCTGGCGTTGTCGTTAATGTCCGTCACCGCGTTCTGGGCCGTCTCCAGATAAGGAATCAGCTTCGACGTCTGCGCTGTCACAGACAGCAGATCGTCAAGGGCCTGGGCGGATCCGCTCTCAATCGCCGCTCTGCTGCCTGATAAAATCTGTCTGCCCTGCTCAAGCTGCCCCAGGCCGCTCTGAACCGTGGAAACGCCTGTGCCCATGGCTTCAAAGGCCTGCAGCATGGCGTCATAGCTTTCATAGAGAGCGTCCCCGTTCTCTCTCCAGGTGTCTTTGGCCTCCTTTAAATCTGCAATGTGCTCAAAGGCGCTGGCGGTTCCTGGAACCATCATCATCACGATTCCGGGGCTCTCGAAGCTGTCGCTTCCAAGCCGCACCGTGTAATCGCCTTCCTCTCCCGGAAGCGCCATAAAAACGGCAGCAGAATAGCTTCCCACTGACTGAAGCTGGGAGCCGGGCGCGTCGATGCTGTAATATTTGCTCATATCAGCCGGAACTGCCACAGTCAGAATCATGTTGTTTCTGAAATAGGCCTTGGCCTTTTGATTCGGGACTGCCTTCACATGAATTTCTACCAGCCCGGACGCTCCGTTTAAGGCTTTGGGCTCTGTCTCCACGCCGTTGAGCTTATAAGAAATGTCAAAGGTCCAGGGAAGCTCCATCTCCTCCTTCGGAAGGGTACACTGATAATAAAATCTCTGATTCTTGTCAGGGAACTTCCAGGTAACGCTTCCGTCCCCCACAGACGGCTCTGTGCTGTCCGTCATATTTTCTACCTTCTCATAAATGCCGTAATCTGTATACTCCGTCACGCCGTTGGTGCTGCAGCCCTTCACCACGTTGATCTCCGTCTCGGATCCATAGTAATCGAGATTGACATACATGGTCTCGTCCACCTGGACTCTGGGAGGCGCTGCAGACGCCGGCACGGCAATGGCTGTGGACGCCGTTACCGCGGCCATGACGGAGGCCAGAAGCCGTTTCCCCATTCTTTTTTCTGAGATTCTGATTCTCATTCTATGTTTCATGGCCAGAAGCCTCCTTTTCCTGTACCTTCTTTTTTCTGCTCCTCCTGCTCAGAGCTTTCTTGAGCCGCTGAAACTCATTATCCATCAGGATGTGATCAAACAGAGCCAGAAAAGCCGGCATCAGCGTAAGCACCAGAACCATACTCATCCAGGCTCCCCTGCCGATCAGATGTCCCAGATCTCCGATGGCCGCCACGCTGGAAATCTTATAAACCATATAGCCTGCCACAGTCAGGATGGATCCGGAGGTCAGCACCGCCGGTATGGTTCTCTTTAACGCCATAATCACCGCCTGCTCTTTCCCGGCCTCCCTGCGGCACTCCAGATAATTGCTGGTAGTCAAAATCGCATAGTCGACGGTAGCCCCCAGCTGGATGGAGCTTACGATAATGTAGCCCATAAAAATCAGAGTATCCCCCACAATGTAAGGCACGGCCATATTGATAAAAACCGCCACCTCGATGGGAATCATAATGATAACCGGTATGATCAGGGACTTAAAGCTGAACATGACTACCAGGAACACGCCGATCAGGGACATGGCATTCACCCTGGCATAATCTTTTGTGATCGTAGTCTCTATGTCCTGAGTGGAGGGCGTGGTTCCCACCAGATAGGAATGTTCCGGATAATACCGTTTCATAATCGCCTGAATTTCGTCAGAACACTGGTAGGCCAAGGGACTCTCCCCCTTGGATTTTACATAAATCAGGATTCTGGCATAATCTTCCTTGTGAAGCAGCTCTGTCACCGACCTGGGCAGAAAGCTCTCCGGAATGCCTGCCGGAAGCGTCCCTGCCATAGAAGTCACGGACTTCGTATAGGGGAGGCTTTCCACCTCGTCAGAAAACGCCTTCTCCGTCACCATGGAGGTGTTGGGAACCAGGGCAATCATCAGATTGCTTCTGCCGAACTTCTCATTGATCACCTGTTCGTCCTCATAGACCTTCGTTCCCTCGCTGTCGCCCACCGACTCGTTTCCAAAGAGGAAGGAATTCATGCCCTGAGCCGTATAGGCAGGAATGATAATCACTGCCACAAAAATCAGAACCGCCCAGCGTATTTTATAGATTTTCCGGCTCAGCCCCTCGAAATCAGGCAGAAACGGCCGGTGGGCCGTCCGCTCGATCAGGGACATGGTCCGAAGGATCGTGGCAGGCATAAACAAAACGACAGTAAGCAGGCTGACTACAATTCCCTTGGCCAGCACGATTCCCATATCAAACCCAATGCTGAACTTCATAAAAGCCAGCACGATAAAGCCCACGATGGTCGTCAGGCTGCTGGCGAAAATGGAGCGGAGCGCCTCGTCGATAGCGTTTCTGAGCGCCTGCCTCTGCTCAATTCCCTTCTGTTTTTCCCTGGTGTAGGCGTGAATCAGGAAAATGGAGTAATCCATGGAAACTGCCAGCTGCAGTACAGCTGACACACTGTCCGTCAGGAAGGAAATCCGGCCCAGAAAAATATTGGTGCCCTTATTAATAAGGATCGCCACTCCCATAATGGTCAGATAGAGCACCGGCTCAAACCAGGAATTGGTGGTAATGCAGAGAATCAGAAAAATCATCAGGACGCCCAGAGCCAGAATCATGTTCATTTCCCTGCTGACGTTTTCTTCCAGAGACTTGTTCTGCACAGCCGGACCTGTAAAGTATCCCTTATCCCCCAGAATCTCCATCATCGCGTCAATGGCCTCAGAGGTTTTCTTGCTGGTATCTCCCTCCACAAAGGTCACGTCCATGACCGCCGACCCGTCTTTATAATAATCTGCAATATCGCTGCTGTCGATAAAGCTGGAAGACGAGTAGACGTCTGTCCCCATATCCAGCCACAAAATCTGATCCACTCCGTCCACAGCTTCCAGCTCATCCTTGTAAAGCTTTGCCTGATAGAGAGTCACATCCTCAATCATCACCCTGGCGGTTCCTGGATAGCCGAATTTCTCCTCCATCAGATCCAGCCCCTGCTTCGACTGCACTGTGTCCGGCAGGTACTCCGTCAGGTCGTAATTGACCTCCACAAAGGGAGCCGCAATCACCGACAGAATTACCAGCACGAGAAACAGCTTTTCAATGGCTCTGCTCTTTTCCAGGATAAAATCAGGAAGACTGAACTTCGGCTTTTCTCCTGCAGGCGCTCCCGAAAGCTGCATTCCTTTTATTTTTAATGTCCGTATTAATGTTCGCATCGTCATCAGAATCCCTGCCCTGCCAGTCTATTTCATAAAGATCACCATGTAGTAATCGCTTCCGTTTACCTCTGTGTGGGCAATTCCTATCTCGCCGTAGTAGTCCGGTCTGTCCTGCCGCTTCTTCGCGTCCTCCTGGATATCCAGAAGCTTCTCCTCCGCCTCGCCGGCTCCGTCCACATTCTTGATGTATACCTCCATATGGCGGCGGCCGCCGTTATACTGGATGCTGTTTAAGTAATCAGTCAGATCGCCTTCCTCCGGGATCTTTCCGTTTCCATACCCTTTTTCTCTGGCCATGGCAAGGCGGTGGGCCGCAATCTCTGTCAGCTTTCCGCTGATCTCATAGCTGGCGTCCCTGTCGTAATCCTTTTTGTCGTCCTCATAATAGTCTTCGTCCTCATCGCCGTCAAAGCTGTCCAGCTTCAGCTCGTTTAAGTTGGACGCCAGATTCTGGCAGGCCTCGTCATAAAAACCGATCTCAAAGGCTCCCCCGCCTGTATTTTTTTCTTTTTTAGCCGTGTCCACACTTCCGTCGCTGTGGAAGGAATAAACGGTTCCATTCTGCTCCATGTGACCTGTTTTCATGGCGCCGCTCTCTGTAAAATAGTAGCTTTTTCCGCCGATGGTCCGCCAGCCTGACGCCATGGCGCCGGAATCGTCCAGGTAATACCAGGTATCGCCCTGAAGGAGCCATCCCGTCCGCATCCGTCCGCTGTCCTCAAACCAGTACCAGGATCCGTCAATCAGCTTCCAGCCCGGGGCTGCGCCTGTTCCGTCTGCCTCTATGTACCTCCATCCCGCTTCGTCAGAAACCCAGCCGGCGCTCTCCTCCGCCCTAACTGTTCCTGGAACAGAAAGAGAAAGCAGGGCCGCTGCCAGGCAGATACTGGATATGTGTTTCTTATTTCGCTTCATATACATCTTCCTTTCAAGCTATAGTGATATTTGTCCTGTGTTCAACATATATCCTGTTAACAAACACAGATTCTATTAATTGACATGTGTTGATTAATGATTTATAATAAATTATACTCAGGAACGAAATGATTGACAATAATCATTTTTACACACAGAGAACATTAATAATCAAATTATAAATATGTGTTGATTAATGTATATGTCTGGTGATCATTTCCAGAAATAGGCAGCGATTTAAAGGAGATTTTAATTATGAAGGGTGAAACTCTCGATCGGAGAATCAGAAAAACGCGGCGGGTGATCCGCCAGTGTCTCACTGAGCTTTTAAAGACAAAGCGGATTCAGGATATTACAGTGCGGGAAATCTCGGAAAAGGCTGATATTAACAGGGGAACCTTCTACCTGCACTACAGAGATATCTTCGATTTAATGGAACAGATTGAAAATGAGCTGTTAGAGGAGCTGGCGGACGTGCTGAATCATTTCAAAGCTTCTGATCTGCTGTCCAATCCGGCTCTCGTTTTCACCCGCGTCTTCCAGCTGGTGAAGGAGAACAGCGATATGGTCAGTATTCTGATTGGACAGAACGGAGACATCAATTTTGTCAACCGTCTGAAGGATATTGTCCGGGAAAAGTGCCTGAAAGACTGGATGGAGCTGTTCCGCCCCGGTGCAGACGGCGGCCGGCAGACCTCCCGCAGCTCCCAGAACACACTTCTGGACGACTCTGCCTTTGAAGCCTACTACTCCTTCACTGTCACCGGCTGCATCGGCCTGGTACAGTACTGGCTGGACTCCGGCCTGAAGGAAACGCCGGAGCAGCTGGCCTCTTTAGTAGAGCAGATCATTTCCAAGGGGCTTCGCATGTTTCAGCCGGAAGCAGGCCTGTAAGGCGGCGGCATTTTTTGTAAAAACATCATTTCCTGCAAAAGCAGTGTAAAAAACCGGGCAGAGAAGCTGGCATGTTACATCAGCCAGTCTCTCTGCCCGGTTTTTCTATCTGATTTTTTCAGTTTTTATAATTTTCTGTTCTTTTCCAGTTTTCTAATTTTTTCTGGATTTTGCATTTTTAGTATTTTATTCTGCTTCTCTACTTGGAAAGCTGAGCCAGGCGCTCTTTTACCTGGTCCATCATCTGAGTATACTTTTCAAGCTTTGCCTTCTCCTCAGCAATCTTAGCCTCAGGCGCGCGGCTTACAAACTTCTCATTTCCAAGCATGCCATTGACGCGGGCCAGCTCCTTGGTCAGGCGCTCTTCTTCCTTCTGCAGTCTCTCGATTTCCTTGTCAATGTCTACCAGCTCTGCAAACGGCATGTAGATAGCTGCCTTCGGGATTACGGCAGACACGGCGTCGTCGGCAATTCCTGTCTTGTCCTTCTGGAGGCATACCTCGCTGGCGTATCCAAGAGTAGCAAAGAATACCTTGCTGTGCTCAAAAATGCCAAGCAGGGACTCGTCCTCGGAAACTACGTAAACCTTTGCCTTCTTGCTGGGCGGCACGTTCATGGAGGTGCGGACGTTTCTGATTCCGCGCACTGCCTCCTTGATAGTCTCCACTGCGTTCTCCTCGGAAGCAAAATTCCACTCCTCTTTATAAACCGGCCAGGAGGAAATCATAATAGACGGTTCCTCCTCCTGGAGATTGCAGAAGATCTCCTCTGTGATAAACGGCATATAGGGATGCAGGAGCTTTAAGGACTGGATGAGCACTGTCTTTAAGGTCCAGATAGCGGCTGCCTTGGTGGTATCCTCGTCGCTGTAGAGACGCGGCTTCACCATCTCGATGTACCAGTCGCAGAACTCCTCCCAGATAAAGTCGTAAACCTTCTGGAGAGCAATTCCCAGCTCGTACTTGTCCATATTCTCTGTCACGTCCTTGGCCAGAGTGTTTACCTTGGAGAGGATCCAGCGATCCGCCATAGTCAGATCAGACAAAGCTGCCTGGCTTTCCGGCGCCTTCTCCACATTCATCATAATAAAGCGGGAAGCATTCCATACCTTGTTTGCGAAGTTTCTGCTGGCCTCTACTCTCTCCCAATAGAAGCGCATATCGTTTCCAGGAGCATTTCCTGTCATCAGAGTCATTCTCAGGGCGTCTGCGCCGTACTTGTCGATCACCTCCAGCGGATCGATGCCGTTTCCTAAGGACTTGCTCATCTTGCGTCCCTGGGAGTCTCTGACAAGGCCGTGGATCAGAACGGTGTTAAACGGCTCCTTTCCAGTCTGCTCCAGGCCGGAGAATACCATTCTGATTACCCAGAAGAAGATAATATCGTAGCCTGTTACCAGCACGTCTGTCGGATAGAAATACTCGTACTCCGGCGTGCTCTTCGGCCATCCCAGCGTGGAGAACGGCCACAGGGCGGAGGAGAACCAGGTATCCAGAGTATCCTCGTCCTGGGTCATGTGGACGCAGCCGCACTTCGGACACTTCTCCGGCATGGTCTTGGCAACCACCATCTCACCGCACTCATCGCAGTAGTAAGCCGGGATTCTGTGTCCCCACCACAGCTGTCTGGAAATACACCAGTCGCGGATGCCCTCCAGCCAGTGAAGATACGTCTTTCCAAAGCTCTCCGGAACGAATTTCAGCCTTCCTGACTTGATCGCCTCCACTGCCGGCTTGGCCATCTCGTCCATTCTCACAAACCACTGTGGCTTTACCATCGGCTCTACGGTTGTGCCGCAGCGGTCGTGGGTTCCTACGTTGTGGGAGTGGGGAACTACCTTAACTAAAAGGCCCTGCTCCTTTAAATCCTCCACCATAGCTTTTCTGGCCTCGTAGCGGTCCATGCCGAAATACCTGCCCGGCGCGCTGATGGTAGCGTCGTCGTTCATAATGCAGAGCTCCGGCAGATTGTGGCGCTTTCCTACCTCGAAGTCGTTAGGATCGTGGGCCGGTGTAATCTTTACGCAGCCAGTTCCAAACTCTTTATCTACATACTCGTCTGCCACAACAGGAATTTCCCTGTCTGTGAGAGGCAGCTTTAACATTTTTCCCACTAAATCCTTGTATCTCTCGTCCTCAGGATTTACAGCCACCGCCGTATCTCCCAGAAGCGTCTCAGGACGGGTGGTGGCAATCTCTACAAAGCGTCCTTCTTCCCCAACAATCGGATAATTGATGTGCCAGAAGAAGCCGTCCTGCTCCTCGTGCTCTACCTCAGCGTCAGAAATAGAGGTCTGGCATACAGGACACCAGTTGATAATGCGGGATCCCTTGTAAATATATCCCTTCTCGTAGAGCTTTGTAAATACCTCAAGCACTGCGTCGGAGCAGCCCTCGTCCATGGTGAAGCGCTCTCTGTCCCAGTCGGCGGAGGATCCCAGCTTGTGCAGCTGATTTACGATTCTGCTTCCATACTCTTCCTTCCACTCCCAGGCCTTCTCTAAGAAGCCCTCGCGGCCCAGGTCGTGCTTGTCAATGCCCTGGCTCTTTAACTTGTCGATAACCTTTACCTCTGTGGCAATGGCCGCATGGTCGGTTCCCGGCTGCCAGAGAGCCTCATAGCCCTGCATTCTCTTGTAACGGATTAAAATATCCTGCATGGTATTGTCCAGAGCGTGGCCCATGTGGAGCTGTCCTGTAATGTTCGGCGGCGGCATTACGATGGTAAACGGCTTCTTTCCCTCTCTTCTGCCGCGCTCTGCGTCTGCGTGGAAATACTTGCTGTCCAGCCACTTCTGGTACAGGCGGGCTTCAATGTCCGCCGGATTATAGTTCTTCTCCAGTTCTTTCATCCTGTGTTCTCCTTTTTCTTATTGTTTCTGCGCGTGTTCGATTCTACATCTGCTTACGCACAATCAGATACTCGTCGTTTATGTGGTAGTAGGGACACTGGAATTTCCGGTCTCCCAGAAAGGCCGCCATCTCGTCCTCGTCAAGGCTGGCCTCGCAGACATAGTATCCATAGTCTTCGTCATAGACGTAATTGCTGCAGGTCTCGCAGCTGGAGGCCTGGCTCTTTTTTCCTGAATGAACGGACATTCTGGCTCCTTTCCTAAACATCTCCCGCAGCGGAATTCCTGCGGAGCATTTTTTATTTCATAGGACGCTTTTCCCTATGAAACAAGAACGAATTCTGCTCTGCAGAATTCTCCGCCTGCGGCGGGCTGCTTCAGCAGCATAATACCTCTCCGCCGCAGTGCGATTCCTGCGGAGCATTTTTTATTTCATAGGACGCTTTTTCCTATGAAATAAAAAAGCCCTCTGCATAGCAATATGCAAAGGGCGAATCACCGCGGTACCACCTTTATTCTGCCGCACAAGTATAAAACGGCAATCTCATCTGTCCTGTAACGGGAACACCCGCAGTCCTCTACTGTCTGATCTTCACAACTGCAAAAATCAGGTTCAAGGGCCGGGCTCAAAAGCTACCTTCGGCAGACCTTTCCCCAAGCAGTCTCTCAGCCAGCTGACTGCTCTCTCTGGCGGGCGGCTTCCTGCCTACTCCTCTTTTTCTCAGCCTTTTTCTGTTTCATTTCTGCTGCCTCCACAGACAGCTATAAATAATATAGTAGGTTTGACGGAGATTGTCAAGCAGAGGACGGGGGACAGGGAAAAATTTTTCTTGTTCCACTTAAAGTCACCGAAAAAGATGTCCAGGAAAAAATTTTCTTGTTCCATTTAAAGTCACTGAAAATTTTTTCCTGGACATAGACAAAGGGCAGTTACTGAATCCACACTCCGTCTGCGTCTACCCGGTAGCCGTCTGGCGTGGTTCCGTTTGTGAACAGGGATCCGTTTCCGTCTACGTAGTACCACTTTCCGCCTGTCTCGATCCAGCGGCTTTTTGCCAGACCGCCGCTTGGACGGAAGAAATACCAGATTCCTCCTATCTGATACCAGTCATTGCTCACGATATAGGAATCCGGCTTAAAGCAGTAGATCTCCCCGTTAATCTCCATGCACTCGCTGGCAGCGTAGGAGCCGTCGGCTTTGACAAAACGCCATCCCCTGGAATCCTCCACCCAATGGGGATTGGAGGATGCAGAGCTACCTCCCGGTCCCTGCTGGCTTCCCGGACCGCCTGTTCCCGATCCGGATCCGCCGGACTGAACCAGCGAGAAGCCGTAGTCCAACAGGGCTCTGGTGTCTGCATAGTGCGTCTGCCGGCTCTTTAAGATAACGGCCACCAGCCTTGTGCCGTTTCTCTCCGCGCAGGTGACAAGGGTATTGCCCGCCAAAGAGGTATAGCCTGTCTTTCCTCCTACAATACCGCTGTAATACTCGCTGTTTGCCGGATTGACCATCTTGTGTCCCATCGTCAGCTTCCGCACAGACGGAACGCTGGCCGTGGCAGGGAAATCATAATTTACCGTGGACGCTATCTTGCAGAGAGTGGGATTGGAAAAGGCCGCGTCTGCAATGAGAGCCATATCCCTGGCCGTAGTATAGTGGTTGGAATCATTCAGGCCATTTGGATTGACAAAATGAGTATTGGTACAGCCCAGGGAAGCCGCTTTCTGGTTCATCAGATCGGCAAATCCGCTGATGCTTCCCGACACGTGCTCTGCCAGACCGTTGGCAATCTCGTTGGCTGACTTTAAGAGAAGGCCGTACAGGCACTGCTCCACTGTAAACTGATCGCCTGCCTTAACGCCCAGCGTCACGGCTCCTGACTCCAGATTCGTAACTGCTGTCTGGGAAAACGTCACCGTATCGTTTAAATTGCAGTGTTCCAGCACCAGAAGCGCCGTCATAATCTTCGTAATGCTGGCCGGATAATAGCGGGTATCCGCATTTTTCTCGTAAAGCACCTGATCCCGGGTAGCGTCATACAAAACTGCGCCCTCCGCCTTAATCTGGGGAACCGCCGCCTGGCTGCTTCCCTGGCTTCCTGTCTGTGCGCTGTTCTGGGACGTCTGGCTGTTCTGGGATGTGGTCACGGTTCCTGAAAGGGACGGCAGCCTGGAGGCAGAGCCTGAGTTTCCAGCGCCGCTTCCCGGCCCTGCCGGTCCTGTGGCCTGCTGTCCATTCTGTCCCTGCGTCTGGCCGCCGCCCTGGGACGTCTGGTTTCCGCCCTGGGCAGTCTGTCCTGCCCCGGAGCCGTCCGGAGGAATAGGGGCCGCTGAAGCTGCGCCTGAAATCATCAGGGTGAAGGCCACGGCGAGGGCCGCCGTCTGTTTTGCATGTATCTTCCATTTCTTTCGTTTCATAAATTCTCTCCCTAAAGCCGCCGGCATTCCAGAACGGCTGTATCTGCTGTCTATACTTTGGCGCAGAGCTGTACGCCTGCGCCGGACTTTATTCATTATACTGCATTTTTCTCTCCGGCACAATCGGCGGGAACTGGAAAATTATTACAATTTTATTTCATTTCTATTTCAGCCAAAGGCCGCGCCTGTGTGCAGCTGACAGCGGGACAAAAAAGCGGAGGCTTTCCCATTTTCAGGAAAACCTCCCTCTCTAAGGCCCACCGTCTCTTATATACTGGCGCTACAGATATTTCTTTCTCAAATCAGCCGGGCTCTCCGGAGATAAATAGGACGGAGCTACGTCAAAGACTGTTTTGCAGCCCTTCTGTCCCTCTTTGCTCATCTTGTAAGCAGCTCTTGCGTAGGCCACAATGACAGAAGAAGTAAATTCCGGATTGGAATCCAGCTTTAAGCTGTACTCAATCACATGGCTGTTCTCTTTTTCCCAGCCGGTTCTGCCGCTTCTGAATACGAATCCGCCGTGTGGAAGTCCCTTGTGCTCTCTGTCCAGTTCCTCCTGGCTGATGAAGTGTACCGTCGTGTCATACTCGTCGAAATAATTCTTCATGGTCTTGATTTCCTGCTCAATGGCAGCCAGATCGGCTCCCTCCTCTGCCACTACAAAGCACTCTCTTGTGTGCTTCTGTCTGGTGGTCAGCTCAGGATTCTCCCCGTTTCTCACAGACTCCAGGGCGCTCTCTACAGGAATGGTATACTGTCTGGCGTCCTTTACGCCTGCAATCCGGCGGATGGCGTCTGAGTGGCCCTGGCTTACGCCCTTGCCCCAGAAGGTGTAATTGCTTCCCTCTGGAAGAATTGCCGTGGCGTACAGACGGTTTAAGGAGAACATGCCCGGATCCCAGCCTACGGAAATGATGCCCACATGACCGCTCTCAGATGCCGCCTGATCCACTGCCTCAAAGTGCTGAGGAATATTGGCGTGGGTATCAAAGCTGTCCACTACGTTAAACCATCTGGCAAAAGCAGGCGTCTGCACCGGCAGATCCGTTGCGCTTCCTCCGCAGAGAATGAGCACGTCGATCTCGTCTTTTAAGCGTTCTGCCTCCTCTGCCCGGTATACCTTCGCGTTCTCTGTGAGAATTTTTACTGTCTCAGGGTCGCGCCTCGTAAAAACTGCCTTCAGCTCCATGTCAGGATTCTGCTTTACCGCGCACTCAACACCCCGTCCTAAATTTCCATATCCGAGAATACCAATTCTAATGCTCATCTCTTTCTCCTCTCCGGTAAACTAAAATGAAGTTTCCTTACTAAAAATGACAAAAAGGGAGTGATATCGCTCACTCCCCTTCCCTTGTAAGATGTGCATTATTATACATCATCTTTTTTATCTTTTCAAGACTTTTCTGAAAGATCAGCCGATTCCTCCAAACAGAATTCCCAGCACGTACACGCCCAGAGTCAGCCCTACGAATAAATACCGCGTCACCGGCTCAAACCAGGAACCAAGCATTTTTTCTCTGCCCTTCTGCACCTGCTCTCTGGCGAAGCCTTTCGGGCATACCCAGAAAAACATGACTGCCGCTAGCAAAGCTCCCAGAGGAATCATGTAAATGGAAACTGCGTCCATCCACATGCTCACCGCGTCCGCGCTCTCAATAAACACGCCCACTGCCGCCGCAATAAACGCCACCCAGGCCACCGCCGCTTTTCTGGACATCTGAAACTGCTCCTGAAGAGCCTCGATCGGCGTTTCGAACAGATTCATCAGGGAGGTAATCGCTGCAAACAGAACGGCGATAAAGAAAATAACTGCGAACAGCCAGCCGGCGGGCATCTGGTTAAAGACAGCCGGAAGGGTGATAAACATGAGAGGCGGTCCCGCCGTCACGTCCAGCCCAAAGGCAAAGACAGCCGGAATCACCACCATTCCCGCCAGAAGCGCGGCGCAGGTGTCGAAAAAAGCGACGTTTCTGGCGCAGGTCACCACATCCGCGTCGTCGCTTAAATAGCTGCCATAGACAATGGTGCCCGATCCGGCCAGAGACAGGGAGAAAAAGGCCTGTCCCAGGGCGTAAACCCAGGTCTTTACATTGCCAAGCAGCTCCCATCTGGGGATAAACAGATATTTATAGCCTTCCACTGCTCCGGGAAGAGACGCCACGCGGAAAAGAAGGATGAGAAAGAATACGAAAAACAAAGGCATCATGATCTTATTCATCTTTTCAATTCCGCCGGATACGCCGAACAGCATGATAAGGAAGGTCAGGGCCAGGCCCAGCATATGCCAGCCTACGCTTCCAAAGCTTCCTGACAGGGAGGCAAAATAAGCTCCCATATCCTCCACCTGTCCCAGCGTTCCGGAAACTGCCGCAGACAGATATTTTAAAAACCAGCCCACTACTACGGAATAACCGATGGCAATTCCCAGGGAACCGATGACAGGGATCAGGCCGATCAGGCGTCCTCCCCTCTTTCCTCTCATTTCCATGGCCTTTCCAAAGGCCCCTGTCGGCCCGGTACGCATCACGCGGCCGAAGGCCATCTCTCCCAGCACGCCGGAAAATCCCAGCAGAATAACAAAAATAAAGTAGGGGATCAGGAAGGCCGCTCCTCCGAACGCTCCCGTCCGATAGGGAAACATCCATATATTTCCCATCCCCACAGCAGAACCGATGCAGGCCACGATAAATCCCAGCCTGGTCCGGAACTGATCTCTCGATTTCTTTTCCATACTCAGAATCCTCTCCTATTTTTTCTTTCTCCGCCTTCTTTTATCAGAGCATGGAAAACTTCTCTCTTCCTAGTCCTCCTGCTCTAAATTGTCAAAAATCTCGCTGTTGTAAAATTCCCGGATTGTCATGTTAAAGCCCTCGGCAATCTTTTTAATATTGACAATCCCCGGATTTTTGCTTCTTCCGTTCATGATGCATTTTAAAGTGGAGGGCGGCATCCCCGTTTTGTAGGCCAGAGCGTACAGGGTAAGCCGTTCTCGCTTTCGAAGCTCCTCTATTCTCTTTACAGTTGCTTCACAAATCTGCATAAATTCAGCCTCCTTTTTTATTCTGGCCTTAGTTTATACAATATTCGTGAGCAACTAGGACGACGTATCATCCTTTTAGTAAAGAAACAAAAAAATTACATGGACAGCGGCATTTTTGCCAAAAATTGGAATTTTCTGTTAAAAATATAATCCAGAACCTGTCTGCCTGGCTGATTTACAAGCTTTCAAACAGCTTCTGCACCTGGCTTTCTCCAACTACGATTACGCCGTTTTTCTTTAAAAGAGCGGCAGCGATTCCGTCCCCGGCTGTCAAAGTCCCTGAAAAGCATCCATCATAGACGGTTCCGCTTCCGCAGGAAGGGCTTCTCTCCTTCAGGACTGCATATCTGCAGCCGTGCTTCCCTGACAGCGCGAGAGCCTCCCTGGCCCCGGCTTCATACTCTGCGGTCACATCCCTGCCGTCGCGGGTTACGACTCTCTCTCCTCTGATTTCTGCCGGCGTTCTGGGCGTGGAAAGGCCTCCTGCCGCTTCCGGGCAGATGGGGATAAACTCTGCCCTTCCCTCCTGTTCCAGCTTCGTTTTCCACATCAGCACCGTTTCGTCCCGGTTGGATCCTCCGCTGTATTTGCAGTTTTCTCCCAGCAGGCAGGCGCTTACCAGAATTCTCAATTTTTCCTGTCCCCACGTCTCCTGCCGATCCGTTTCTCTTTTAATCATGGCCGCTTCCTTATGAGACGGCGAACTGGCTGTTGTACAGTTCACAGTAAAATCCTCCTTTCGCCAGCAGCTCCTCATGATTGCCCTGCTCGATGATTTTTCCCTCCTTCATTACCAGAATCTGGTCTGCCTTTCGTATGGTAGAAAGGCGGTGGGCCACAATAAAACTGGTACGCCCCTCCATCATCCGGTCAAAGGCCTCCTGAACCATCAGCTCGGTTCTCGTATCAATGGACGAGGTAGCCTCGTCCAGAATCAGCATAGGAGGCTGGCAGAGCATCACTCTGGCAATGCACAAAAGCTGCTTCTGTCCCTGGGAAAGACTGCCTCCGTCCTCAGAAATCACCGTGTCGTATCCCTCCGGCATTCTGGTAATGAAGCTGTGGGCATGGGCTTTTTTCGCCGCTTCCACAATCTCTTCCATGGAGGCGTCAGGCCTTCCATAGGCAATATTATCCCGGATGGACGCCGCTTTCAGCCACGTCTCCTGGAGAACCATTCCGTAGGAAGCCCGCAGGCTTTTTCTGGTCATCTGCCTGATGTCGCAGCCGCTGACCTGAATCCTTCCGCTGTCCGCATCGTAAAAACGCATCAGCAGATTGATCACCGTGCTTTTTCCGCATCCGGTAGGGCCTGCAATGGCTATCTTTTTCCCCGGTTCCACCGTGAGATTTAAGTCTTCAATCAGAGACGTGTCCGGCTGGTAGGAAAACGCCACGTGAGACAGCTCCACCCTTCCGTCCGCCTCCTGAAGCTCTATCGCCTGTTCTGCCTCCGGCGTCTGCGGTTCCTCGTCAATGAGGGCAAACACTCTGGCAGCCGAGGCGACGGCGTTCTGAAGCTCCGTGGCCACCCCGGAAATCTCGTTAAACGGCTTTGTATACTGGTTTGCATAATTTAAGAAGGAAGTCAGCTGTCCCACGCTCAAAAGACCATGGATAGCCGCAGCTGCCCCTGCGATTCCCACGCTTGCGTACGCCAGGCCGTTTACAAACCGGGTGGCCGGATTTGTAATAGAAGAAAAGAAGGTAGCCCGAAGACTGCAGCTTTCCAGGCGGCTGTTAATTTTATCAAACCGCTCCTCTGCCTTCTGCTCATAGGAGAAGGCCTGCACCACCTTCTCATTTTCCACAATCTCATTAATTAAGGAAGTCATCTCTCCTCTGGCCTCCGACTGCTCCTGAAACATGGAGAAGGTCTTTTTGGCAATATAGCCTGCTGCCAGCAGGGAGAGAGGCGTCACCAGAACCACCACCAGAGCGATAAAGGGATTAACGGAAAACATAAATACCAGGGTCCCGAAAATCGTGAGTATTCCGGAAAACAGCTGGGTAAAGCCCATCAAAAGACCGTCGGAAAACTGATCCACATCTGTGATAACACGGCTTAAAACGTCGCCGTAGGAATGGCCGTCTATATATTTAAGAGGCAGAATTTCCAAATGGCAGAAGGCCTTCTCCCGGACGTCCATAGCCACCCGGTAGGTGATGTGATTGTTGATGGCGTTCATCAGCCACTGGGCCGCCGCCGTAACCAGAATCACCGCCGCCATGATTCCAAAGATCCGGAACAGGCCATCAAAGTCTACCTGCCCTTCCCCTGTAATCAGATCCACCGCCTGCCCGATTAAAATGGGAATGTAGAGAGTCAGGGCCACTGTCACTGCAGACAGCGCCAGGGAAAGCAGCACCAGCCACCTATAAGCGCCGATATGCTTCAGCACTCTTTTTATGGTGTCTGACTTTGCCGTATCCTTAAAAATCCCTTTCGCTTCCCTGTCTTTTTTCATCTCTGTCTTTGCCATCACTGCTCCGCCTCCTCTCCAGAAAGCTGGGACAGACAGATTTCCCTGTACACAGGGCAGGTCTCCAATAATTCCTCATGCTTTCCCTTTCCTGCCAGCCTTCCATCGTCCAGCACCAGAATCTGATCTGCGTGGCGCAGAGCCGAGGCTCTCTGAGATACCAGGAAAACGGCAGCGCCCCCTGTGCGCTCCCTCAGGGCCTTCCTCAGTCTGGCGTCTGTGGCAAAATCAAGAGCCGACGAGCTGTCGTCCAGAATTAAAATCTGCGGCTTCCTCACCAGAGCTCTGGCAATGGTAAGTCTCTGTCTCTGTCCTCCGGACAGGTTTTTCCCTCCCTGGAAAATCATGGCGTCCAGACCGTTTTTCCTGGATTTCACCACCTCCAGGGCCTGTGCTGTTTCCAGCGCTTCCTCTATCTCCTGGTCAGAGGCGTCCTCCTTTCCCCAGCGCATATTGTCGCGGATGGTTCCCTTAAAGAGAACGGCCTTCTGGGGAACCACTCCTATCTGCCCCCTCAGTTTCGAGAGGGACTGAGCTCTCACGTCGGTTCCATTGACCAGAACCTGTCCCTTTGTCACATCGTAAAACCGCGGAATCAGGTTCACCAGAGTAGATTTTCCAGATCCGGTTCCTCCAATCACGCCGATGATCTCTCCAGGCGCAGCATCGAAACTGATGTCAGAGAGGGACTCTTCTTTGGAGCCCTGGTAGGAGAAGCTGACGTTCTGGAAGGAAACCCTGGGCGTTCCGGAAACAGGGGGATTCTCCTCCTTCACCTGCCCGCCCTTCTCTTCTCCCGGATCCGCAATACTGCTCTCCATCTCGAACACGCTGCTGATGCGTCCCGCGCAGGCCAGCGCTTTGGTGATAGAAATAATCAAATTGGCCAGCTTAATCAGCTCCACCAGAATCTGGGACATGTAGTTGACAAGGGCCACTACCTCTCCCTGCGGGATCCGTCCGCTGTCCACCTGTCCCGCTCCCGTGTAAATCAGAACCACAATCGCCAGGTTGACAATCACATAGGTAACTGGATTTAAAAGAGCGGAAATCCGTCCCACAAAAATCTGGAAGCGGATTAAGAGCCCTCCCTCCTCTTTAAAGGAGGCAATCTCGTCCTGCTCTCTGTTAAAGGCCCGTATCACCCTGGCTCCCGTCAGGTTTTCCCTGGTAATCTGCATTACCCGATCCAGCTGTCTCTGCACTCGCTTGTAGAGAGGCATGCTGATCAGCATAATGCCGAACACTACCAAGGAGAGCAGGGGAATCGCCGCCGCGAAAATAAGCGCTGATTTCACATCAATGGTAAAGGCCATGATCATGGCCCCGAATACGATAAACGGAGAGCGCAGGAACAGGCGGAGCGTCAGATTGACTCCCGACTGCACCTGGTTGACATCGCTGGTCATTCTGGTAATCAGAGTCGCCGTTCCCTGGGCGTCGATTTCCGAATAGGACAGGCGGTTAATATGGCGGAACAGATCCCGTCTCACTCCCGCTCCGAATCCCACTGCCGCCCTGGCCGCAAAATACTGGGCAGTCAGGGAGCAGGCAAGACCTATCACTCCCAGAAGCACTAAAACAGCTCCCATTTTTAAAATGTAGGCCAAATCCTGGTTTTTGATTCCCGTGTCGATGATTTGGGCCATGACAAGAGGAACCAGCAGCTCAAAGCTGGCCTCCAGCATTTTAAAAAGAGGCGCCAGCACTGCTTCCTTTTTGTAGGCGCTTAGATAGTTCAGTAGCTTTTTCATTGTAATCCTCTTAATTTTCAAGAAAAGTTGTTATTTTTCCTCCCCCGTGATAATATGTTAATAGAATCGAAACAAATGGAGAAATGTATGATCTATTTTCTGGTACACTGCAAACAGATATATGATAAATTCGTAAGGGATGAGATCACGGTGTATGCCGCTCAGGCATCCTTTTTTATTGTGCTCTCCTCCGTGCCGTTTATCATTCTCCTCCTCACAGTGCTTCAGTTTGTTCCCGCTGTGCAGCAGTCGGATCTGCTCTACCTGCTGTCCCGGCTGCTCCCCATAGAAGTACAGCCTCTGGTGTACACTATTATCGGCGAAATTTATTCCAAATCCTCCGCCGCCCTGCTCTCCGTATCCTCCATCGTCACCCTCTGGTCAGCCGCCAGGGGAATACAGGGCATTGAGCGGGGGCTGAACCGGATCACCGGCTGTCCGAAGCGGAGAGGCTATGTAACCAGCCGTCTGATTAACTCCGGCTACACCATCGTATTCATGGCTGTCTGCGTCATGTCTCTGGCTCTTCTGGTCTTCGGAACGGTTCTCCAGAATCTGGCGCTCCGGTTTCTGCCCTTTCTCCGCTTTCTGTCTCCTTACCTGATCAGTCTGCGATCCATTCTGTCTCTGATTATTCTGGCTGTGTTTTTCACAGGCCTTTATACCTTTCTCCCCTATGAGAAGATGAGGCTGAAAAGCCAGCTCCCGGGAGCTGTGTTCTCTACGGTATGCTGGATTCTGTTCTCCTTCGCCTTCTCTCTTTACTTTAAATACTTTTCAAGATTCTCCACCATGTACGGAAGTCTTGCCAGCGTAGCCGTGCTGATGCTGTGGCTGTACTTCTGCATCTGTATTCTCTTCATGGGGGCGGAAATCAATTTCCACCTGTCGAGAATGGAGCATTTCCGAAAAAACCGGCATTCCTGACATAGAAATGCCGGTTTTTTTAATTTCTCCAGCGCGTCTACTTTCCGTACCGTTCTGTTAAATATTCTACATAATAGGCCGGGTTAAAGTCTTCTCCTGTAGCGTCCTTTAACAGCTGGCGGCTGGTCTTAAGCTTTCCGTACTGATGAATGTGCTCCCGCAGATATTCTCTGATTACGTCTGCTCTTCCCTCTCTGAGAAGCCCGTCAAAATCCATCTCCTGCTTCATTCTGTGATAGAGCTGGGCGCCGAAGGCGTTGCCCAGAGCGTAGGACGGGAAGTAGCCGAAGGAACCCTGAGACCAGTGGATATCCTGCAAAATGCCTTCTCCGTCATCTTTCGGGCGGATTCCCAGATACTCCTCATACTTGTCGTTCCACAGCTCTGGAAGACTGTCAATCTCAGCATTTTCCTCGATCATCAGCTTTTCTATCTCATACCGCACCAGCACGTGCAGGCAGTAGGAAAGCTCGTCCGCCTCCGTCCGGATCAGTCTCGGGATCGTCTTGTTCACTGCCGCCAGAAAATCGTCCAGGCTCACTTCCTTTAAAGGACTGCCGAATATCTCCTGCATGTTTCCATAAATGGGAACCCAGAAATTTCTGTTCCGTCCCATAATATTCTCGAAAAATCTGGACTGGGATTCATGCATTCCCATGGACGCCCCCTGCCCGGCCGGCGTCTGGGTCAAATCATCTCTGATTCCCAGCTCATAAACCGCATGGCCCGACTCGTGAATCACCGAATAGATGGAAGAGTCAATCCGATCCAGGTAGTGTGTGGTAATTCTCACATCTTTATTGTGCAGGTTCGTGGTAAACGGATGCGCGCTGACAGCCAGAATTCCCCTGTCGAAGTCAAATCCCACATATTCCGCCAGGAAACGAGCCGCCTTTTCCTGCTGCTCCTCTGTATATCCGGCGCTTAAAAAGCTGTCGTCGATCTGCTCCGAGCGCTTTGCAGACTCCTTTAAAAGCGGCACGATTCCTTCTTTCACAACGCGGAAGAACTCGTCCAGCTCCTTCATGCCAAAATCCTTCTCATAATTGTCCAGCATCACGTCGTAAAGCTTCTGTCCCTCTTTGGCCTGGTAGGAAGCAAACCGCTTCTGATAATCCACAATTTCCTTTAAAACCGGCGCGAACAGGGAAAAATCCTTCTTCTCCCTGGCGTCCGCCCAGATGCCGGTGGCCCTGGCTGTCAGCTCTGCAAAGCTGCGGTACTCGTCGGCCGGAATGCGCTCCAGCTTTTCCACCTCTTCCTCCGTCTCTCTGACGATGGCCTGCTCCACTTCCGTCATTTCAGACATCTGTCCACTGCACTCTTTCAAAGCAGTTTTCAGCTTCTCTCCTGTCATAATATCAAGATACTGGCTGGAAAGAGAACCGATGACCGCCGCCGTTCTCTCTGCCGCCTCCTTCGGCGCCGCAGTCTCATTATCCCACTCAAACAGCACCATAGCCGTCTGAAGGGCCATCGCCTTTTCCAGCTGATTCTGTAATTTCTCAAATGACTGGTTCATGATCCTATTCTCCTTTTCTCTCCTCCTGCCCTCAGCAGATCCCGCCGAGGACTTAAGCGGTATTATATGCCATTTTAATATAATTACCCGAATTTTTCAATCAAAACGAAATTTCCCGCCGGATCAGAAAAGGCTGAAGCACACGTCTGTCCCGTGTGTTTCAGCCCTCTGTCCGTTGCTCTTAAAAGTACTTTTTTGACCCCCAAAGATTACTCCTCTTCAAATCCAGGTATTCATTATAAGCCTTTTCGAGAATCTGCTTTTCATTGGAAAACTTAAGCAGATGATAAGCCTCATAAAACTTATAATAACCTGAATCCACAAAATACTCTTCCCGCTGTGGTTTACTGTAATAGCTGTCCGCCATCATCAGATACCAGTGGACGTCCTTCTCCACCATATCCTGCGGAGTGTTGAACGTGTACTGGCTCTTGCCGATATACTTGATAATCGACGCAGTGACGCCTGTCTCTTCCTTGACCTCCCTGAGGGCAGTTTCCTTGAACTCTTCCCCAGGCTCTACAGTTCCCTTCGGCAAAACCCATCCTTCATACTTGTTCTTATAATTCTTATACAAAACAAGAATTTTACCTCGAAAAATAACCACACCGCCGCAGCTCGTTGCCTCAATCATCGCAATCCCTCCTGGCGTTGTTATTACTGTTTAGTATACTGCTTTTTGGGACAATGTGCAAGACGGAGAGGAAAATCCAGCCGCGGTATCCCTACTGCCCTCCGGCAGCCAGATCCACCGCCATTTTAATCACCAGAAGGGCCGCGATGCCAAGCATCATGGGGCGGATAAATTTTGTGCCTTTTTTGATGGCCATTCCGGCGCCCACATATCCTCCCAGCATTCCGAAGACAGACACGGGAACTGCCACGGTCCAGATCACCTTTCCCGCCAGGATATAGGACACCGAGGCGGCCAGAGTGGAGGCCAGCAGAATAACCTTCGTATTTCCCGATGCAGTAATTAAATCGTATTTTAACAGCTTGGTAAAGAGAATCATCACAACGGTTCCGGAGCCAGGCCCTAAAATTCCGTCATAAAGTCCCATCATAACTCCTGACAGCAGGCAGAGCCCTCCTCGCTTCCAGCCTGTAATCTCCGAGGTTCTGTTTACCTCAGGATAATTTTTCTGGAAGAAAATCAGGGCCGCCACAGCCGGCATGGAGGCTAAAATCATAATCTTAAGAGGCCGGTCCGGCAGGTGCAGCACAATCTGCGCTCCGCAGGTGGAGCACGCGAAGGTGACCGCTCCCACAAAAAGAGCCGTTTTCATATCGATCAGCCCATTTTTCCAAAAGCGGATAAAGGAAGTAAAGCTTCCCACCACGCATCCCACTTTATTGCAGGCATAGGCGCTGTGTACCGGCATCCCTGTAAACAAATAGGCCGGCAGGGCCACCAGTCCTCCGCCGCCTGAAACTGCGTCTACAAAACTGGTAAAAAAGAATATGGGGCATAAAAACAGTATCATCTGAAGCTGTGTCATCCGTCTCTCCTATCCGTCCCCGCTACTGCAGAGGATTTTTCTCAAAATATTTGTCCATAACGGCTCTGGCCACAGGTCCCGCCTGCTTTCCGCCTGACCCGCTCTCCTCCAGGAGCACGCAGACTGCGATTTTCGGATCCTCCACAGGCGCGTAGCCCACAAACCAGGCATGCGTCTCTTTTCCCGTCTCAAATTCAGCAGATCCCGTCTTTCCCGCCGCCGTATAGGGAGCGCCCCGAAGGGCGGATCCTGTTCCGTCTGTAACGACTGCCGTCATCAGGCCGCTGAGAACAGAGGCGTCCTCAGAGCTCATCAGCGTGCCGTAAGCTTCCGGAAGAAACTTCTTTACCGTCTGGCCCCCGGCGTTTTCCACATGATCAATCATATACGGCTTCATCAGAGTGCCCCCGTTGGCAATCGCCGCTGTGATCATCAGGTTGTGCATAGGAGTAATCTGCGTCTTTCCCTGACCGATGGAGGTCTGAAGCCGTTCCCACTCGTCAGCCCCCTCTCCCATGACGAAAGAGCTTTCCTTGTAGGGAAGAGAAAGGGGCAGACTGCTGTTAAACAAAAGCTGGCTGGCAAGACTGTTAAACTGCGTCAGATTCAGCCCCAGCCCCATAGTTGAGAAAGCTCCGTTGCAGGAATTGGCAAAGGACATCCTCAGATCCTGGCTGCCATGTGATTCCCCGTGGTAGCAGCGGATTTGATACTCTCCCTGCTCCATCAGGCCGTCGCAGTCAAAATGAAACTGGCCCATGCCGTCTGGATTTTCATGAAGATACTCCAGAGCCGTCACAATCTTAAAGGTAGAGCCTGGGGAGTAAAGTCCCTGGGTCGCGCGGTTTACCAGCTGCGCCTTGGTATTCTCCGGGGAAGTCAGCTCCTCCCACTGCTCGTCCACTGTATTGGCATTAAAATTCGGCTGGGATACCATGGTCAGAATCTTTCCTGTATCAGGTTCCATGGCAATCACAGCCCCTCTCCTGTTTCCCATGGCGTCGGAAGCTGTCTGCTGCAGATCGGAATCCAGAGTCGTCACCACGTTGTCTCCGATATTTTTCTTTCCCTGCAGTTCATTGACTGTCTTCTCCACCAGATTGACATGGGAGGACAGCAGATAGAAGTTGGCCAGAGACTCGATGCCTGTCTTTCCGTTTTTTCCAGAATAGCCAACCGAATGAACGTAGAGGTAATTGTATGGGTAATACCGCTTCTCTGTTCCGTCCTCCGCCACCTGGGTCTCCGCCAGCACCTTTCCGTCTCCGCTCAGAATCTTTCCCCTTACAATCCGGTCAGAGAAGCGGTCCAGCCTGGCATTGTAGGAGCTGTTAATGACCGTTTCGCTGTCCACCTGAAGAAACCAGCCCAGATACAGGCACATGCCGATAAACAGAGCTGCGAAGGCGTAGGTAATCCGCAGAATATTTTTATCTGCCTTCTCTCTGGCAGACGCCTTAAGCTCCTGTTCCCTTGCAGCTTCAGAGCGTTTTCTGGAACGGGAGGCAGGAGCTTTCCCGCGCTTTTCAGGACTCGGATCACTCTTCTTCGTCATAATCTTCCTCCTCTTCATTGCGTTTTAAAATATACAGTCCCTGAACCACGTTAAACACAATAAAGGTGCTGAGAATGGAGCTTCCGCCGTAGCTGACAAACGGCAGCGTCACTCCCGTGGAGGGAATAAATTTCGTCACTCCGCCAATGGTCAGAAATACCTGCACAATATACGTGGTTCCCAGACCAAAGGCAATCAGCTTATAAAAGACAGCCTGCATTTTGGCAGCAATCATCATAAACTGCATAAAGCAGCCCAGGCAGATAAGAATCAGGCAGATGGCGTAGATGCCTCCCATTTCTTCCGAAATGGCTGAAAAGACAAAGTCCTTCTCCACCACCGGAATTTTAGACGGCATCCCCTGATAAAGCCCCATGCCAAACCATCCTCCCGTTCCAATGGCGAACAGGGACTGGCTGATCTGATATCCCTTTCCCGAAATATCGCTCCAGGGATCCAGCCATGCCTCCACCCTGGTACGCACATGGGAAAACAGATTGTAGGCAATCACAGCCGCCGCCGCTCCGCTGCCGGCTCCAAGTCCCAGGTAGAGCCAGCTTCCCGTTGCCACAAACAGCATCAGCAGATAGGTGACAAAGAAAATCAGCGCGCTTCCCAGATCCTTGGACATCACCAGCACCAGCACATGGGCCGCGGCCACGGCAGTGGTGACGGCTATGGTTTTAAAATCCACTGATCGATAAAACATAGTGGCCACAAAAAATACAAAGCTGATCTTTACAAACTCTGACGGCTGAAAGGAGAAGCCTCCGATATTGATAGAAAGCTGCGCTCCAAAAGCCGTATTTCCCATGACGCACACTACTAAAAGCAGAGCCAGGCCGATGCTTCCGTAAACCCACGGAATCTTGGACAGCTGCCACGCCCGGTCCATAATAAACGGGATGATCATGGTAACGGCGGCAGCCACCGCCACAATGGCAAACTGCCTTACCGCCCGGTCCATGGAAATCCTGGTCAGAATAATAAAGCTGGTAGACAGAAGCATACAGGCATTGTTTAAAAGAAGTCTGGACAGATTCCTGTAAAACAGCCGGTACAGCCCCATATACAGAAAGAAAAACAAAAGCTGCGCTCCAAAAAACATCAGCGTCTTCTCATCCTCTGTGCGCAGGTAAATAATAAGGTACGCAAGAGTATGGATTAACACCATCACCACGTTCTGGAGACGGCACAGACGCCGTTTCCCCCACTCGTCCCTGATTCCGAAAAACCGGAAATTGTAATAGGTGTAAATCGCAATTAAAAGTATCATCAGATACTTGGATACGTTCGTAATCAGATTCGCCATAATGTCTCACCTACTCCGCTCCGCGCTTAAAATGGCCTCTTGTAAACTCGCCTGACAGTTCAGGCGCCCCGCCTTTCTTTGTTCCGGAGATAAATTCCTCTGAAAAGGCCTTCAATACCTCCCGGATCCGCTCCGGCTGTTCGGTGGTAAAGGAAAGCCTGAGAACAGACGGCCCCAGTCTCTCAATGAGGCTTCTGTCTGCCAGAAGAGACAGAGGACTGGAATTATAAATCGTATTGTAGCAGAACCGGCAGTGGTTCTTCACCGGGAACTCCTTGCCCTTCCGATCCCTCATCCACAGAAGCTCCGGCCTTCCCGTACAGCCTTCCAGCGTCTTTTTCAGACACTGGGCCGTCACCATCATAGGAATATTCCCATAGACCATCAGCTCTTCCCCGCGGATTCCCTTCTCCTCCAGCTCTCTGCTGTTTAATTCAAGAGGCGCTGTAAACCGGATCGTCTCTCCTGGAAGCATCTGCTCCATCCACTCTTCCGAGAGGCTGTTAAAGCTGTACAGTCCATGATCAAAGACTGTGATTTTCGGGAAAAACACGCCTTCCCGTCTCCATCTGGCAATCAGTTCCGCTTCCTCCCAGGCCCGGATTACAGCCCCGTCAAAGCCGGCCTCGGAAAGCTCCCTCAGATGGGCGTCAAAATACCGCTTTGCCTCCGCCCTGTAAATGTGCGGCAGCAAAAGAAGGCATTTCTTTCCCCTCTCATGGCAGCTTAAAACCGTCTGCTTCCAGCTCTCAGCCGGAAATCCGGCCGCGTCGATGGAAATAACGGCCGCCTGCCGGAACGAGAGAACCGTTTCAAGTCCTTCCGGCTCCTCCAGCGATACGTGAAGAACCGCCTGTTCTCTGCCCTTCTTCTCTCCTTCTGTGCCGTTCTCCGAAATTTCCCTCTTCTGAAGTTTTCCCTCCTGCGCCTTTTTCCCGTCTCCTTCGCCGTTCTCATGTCCAGACGGTTCCTGTCTTCTGAATTGGCTTAGAATCTGCGTTTCCAGCTTTTCAAAGGCGTTTCTTCTCAGTTCGTTCAGCTCCTGCACCGGAATGAAGCAGTTTCCCTCTGTCTCCACCTGCAGGGACTGAAAATAAAACGGCGTATTTCCCGTCTTATTCAGCTGCTTTTCTATGCGCTCCGCCGCCATGGGCTGATTTTTTGCCGTCTGGACAGGACCGCCGGAAACCTCCGCCTCTATGGTGCTTCCAAAACTGTCCGTCTGGAGCTTCAGCCTCAGTTCCTCTCCCTCTGCAGCTCTGGCCCATCCCAGAACCGGTTCCTGGAGAGATGCGTTTACATAGGTTTTATCCAGATAATCGTACAGCGGCCGGTTTTCCTCCCGAAAGGCCGGCTTTTCCTTCAGAACCACCATATCTCTGCCATTGTGCTCCCTGTAATAGCCCTCCGTCTGGCCTCCCCGGTCAAACAGGTCAAGCAGTGTCTTTCGATCTGCCGGATCCACCTGATATCCCTTTCGTCCATATTTCATGTACTGGTCCACATATTTTCTGTAAATGGACACCACGCCTGCCGTGTAGCGGGGACTTTTCATTCTGCCCTCGATTTTCAGCGAAAATACCCCAGCCTCCAGAATATCCGGCAGAATGTCAAGACTGCACAGATCCTTGAGGCTCAGCACATATTTTTCGTTTTTTCCATTCAGAAGCTCCTTCCCTCTTCTGACAGAAAACGGCAGGCGGCAGGTCTGGGCGCACCGGCCCCTGTTTCCGCTTCTGCCTCCGATGAGGCTGCTGAACAGACACTGGCCGGAATAGCAGTAGCAGAGCGCTCCGTGGACAAAGCTTTCAATCTCAGCCCCTGTCTCCCTGTATATCTCCTCTATCTCCTCCAGGGAAAGCTCTCTGGCCGTCACAATCCTGGACGCTCCCATTCTGCCGATCAGGGCCGCTCCCGGCGCTCCCGTCACTGTCATCTGGGTGCTGGCGTGAACGTCCAGATCCGGAAAATGCCGTTTTACAAAGGAGAATACTCCCATATCCTGGACAATCACCGCGTCCAGCCCCTGCTCGTAGTAAGGGAGCAGATAGCTGTAAAGCTCCTTCATCTCCCGCTCCTTTACCAGGGTATTCACTGTCATATAAATTCTGCAGCCGTGGAGGTGGGCATAATCAATGGCCTCCTTCATCCTGTCCTCGTCCAGATTGTCCGCATAGGCCCTGGCGCCGAATTTATTCCCGCCGATATAGACGGCGTCCGCTCCAGCCGCCACAGCCGCCTTCATGCTCTCAAAGGATCCGGCTGGCGCCAGAATCTCCGCGCCTCTTTTCACCGCGGCCTGCCACCGTTTCTCCTGTTCCTGTTTTCTGTTCTGGCTGTTCATTTCCATCCCTCTTATTTTACTTTTAAAAGGCTGATGCGCGTCACGCACATCAGCCTTTCGCCGCTGTTTCACTATCCTTCTAAGGAGTTCTGATCCCCGCTCTGCTCCAGTTCTGCCTCCCGTGCAGTCTCAGACACCGCCGGAGCCTCTTCTCTTTCTGGAATCCGAAGCATCAGCTCCTTCATCTGCCGTCTCAGCTCCTCTGTCTCCCTGTGGAGAGCCTCCAGCTTCATCTGTGTGCTCACCAGCTCGTGCTTCAGGCTGTAGGTTTCCTTCTCCAGGTTCTGATTTTCATTTTCCAGCCGGGCCGCATACTGTCTCTCCTTGAAGTAATCGTCCGCCAGGTTTAAATATGTCATCACAGACTTATAATCGTCGCTCTGACGCTGGAAACCCGGCTGGCGCTGAAGCCCGGACATCTTTTCATTGATATAGCTGGCCACCTGCTGGAGGTAGCTCTCCTCCTCCGCGCCGCCTAATGTGTAAATTTTTCCGTTAATTAAAACATCTGTATAATTTTTGGAATCCATGGTTTTCTCCGCTTTCGTTTTCTTATCCTTCTCGTTTTCAGACATAGAACGTCATCTTCATTATACCTGAATTTTCTATAAAAACAATGATTTTCTTTGGATTCCCTGTTTTTCTAAGGCCTGTCTCCCGCAGGATTCATGGAAATGCCCAGATGGCGGTAAGCTGCCTCTGTGGCGACTCTTCCTCTGGGAGTCCTGTTAATCAGTCCGTTCATCAGAAGATAGGGCTCATAGACGTCCTCCAGCGTTCCCGCGTCTTCTCCCAGGCAGGCCGCCAGCGTCTCCAGGCCTACCGGACCGCCGGAAAACTTTTGGATCAGAGCGTTTAAAATGGCCCTGTCGTTATTGTCCAGGCCCAGCTTATCCACATCCAGGATATCCAGGGCAAAATCAGCCACCGCTTTCGTAATCACCCCGTCGTACTTCACCTGGGCGAAATCCCGCACCCGCTTTAAAAGGCGGTTGGCAAGCCTTGGCGTTCCCCTGGATCGTCTGGCAATCTCGAAGGCTCCCTCCTCCTCAATGGCCACCTGCATCACCTGGGCGGACCGCATGACAATATCCTTCAGCTCCTGAGGCGTATAAAAATCCATCTTCTGGATGATTCCAAACCTGTCTCGCAGGGGAGCGGTCAAAAGCCCCGCCCTGGTGGTCGCCCCTACCAGCGTAAACTTCGGAAGCTCCAGACGGATAGAGCGGGCGCTGGAATCCTTCCCCAGCATAATATCAATGGCGTAGTCCTCCATCGCCGGATAGAGCACCTCCTCCACCTGGCGGTTCAGGCGGTGGATCTCATCCACAAAAAGCACGTCCCCCTCCGACAGGCCGTTTAAAATAGCAGCAATCTCTCCCGGCTTTTCAATGGCCGGACCGGAGGTCACTTTCATATGGACGCCCATCTCATTGGCAATAATGCCGCAGAGCGTCGTCTTTCCCAGTCCCGGCGGCCCGTAAAACAGCACGTGATCTAACGGCTCGTTTCTGGATTTGGCGGCGTCGATAAAGATTTTCAGCGTGCCCTTGATCCGCTCCTGGCCTATGTACTCCCCCAGAAGCTGCGGCCTCAGGCTGGTCTCTATTTTCTTGTCCTCTTCCGTCACATCGGTTGTTATAATCCTTCTGCTCATATCTGCTTCCTTCGTCTCCACTTATTTCACGTTCTGATTTCCTGGCAGCGGCTGATCCGCGCTGCCTGTCCCTGCGTTTTTCAGCTACATAAACGCCAGAAATTTCAGGGAGGCCTTCAGAACAGCCTCCGCATCCATGTCCTCCGTAAGTTCCACCTGCTTCACTGCCCGGGAAGCTTCCAGATTAGAATATCCAAGGGCCACCAGAGCGTCCACAGCCTCCCTGGCCGCCTCTGCGCTGAAGACGGACGCCTCCTGGGAAACGCGCCCGGCGGCTGCCTCTGCCGGAACGGCAAGGGAAGACAGCATCTCCTGTGCGCTCACCTTGTCCTTCAGATCCAGGATAATCCTCTGCGCCGTCTTCGCACCGATGCCAGGTGCCCTGGAAATTGCCTTGGCGTCCCCGGTGAGAATGGCAAGCCGCAGATCGTCAGGCCTCAACGTGCCTAAAAGTCCCAGGGCCGCCTTAGGGCCGATGCCGTTCACGCCAATCAGCTGCTTAAACATCTCTCTGTCCTGGCGGCTCAGAAAGCCGTACAGGCTCATAGCGTCCTCGCGCACCTGAAAATAAGTGTAAACCACCACTTCATCCCCCACCGCCCCTAAAAGCTCCAGAGCGGAGGCAGGCATAAAAATTCTGTATCCGATGGATCCGGCTTCCACTACCGCCGCTCCTTCCATCTTCTCTGCCAGAGTTCCTTTAATATATGAAATCACTTTTTTCTCTCCTTTTATCTCAGCCTATCATACCATACGGCCTGTGCCAATGCAAGAAAATTAATCGAACAAATATTCTCCCCGTTCAGATTTCCCTTGTAAACCCGCCCTTTTTTGTCATATAATAACAGAAATACTACAAGGAGGAACCTGCTGTGATTACCATAGAAAAACGTCTGGAGCTGCCGGAATCTTACCCACTCTCCCGCATTGGCACGCCGGATCAGCTTCTCTTTTTCGATATCGAGACAACGGGGCTGTCCGCAGAACATTCAAGACTCTACCTGATCGGATGCGTCTTTTACAGGAAGAATGAATGGCGGATGATTCAGTGGTTTGCCGACACAGAGGACAGCGAACGCCAGCTGCTCCTCTCCTTCTTTGAATATACGAAGGACTTCTCCTGTCTGGTTCACTTTAACGGGGACAGCTTCGACATTCCTTACCTCCAAAAGCGGTGCGCCTTCCTGGGCCTTGACTGCGGCTTTTCCCATATGGCCAGCTTTGATATCTACAAAAAAATAAAGCCCTTTAAAAAACTTCTGGGCCTTGAGAATCTGAAGCAGAAAACCGTGGAACGGTTTCTGGGCATCAGCAGGGAGGATCGTTTTTCCGGCGGGCAGCTCATTGCGGTGTATGAAAATTATCTGGTTTCCCAAAATCAGAATCTGTACCATCTTCTGATGCTCCACAACGAAGAGGATCTGAAAGGAATGCCAGCCGTTCTGCCCATCCTCTCCTATCCCGATTTCTTCCGGCTGCCCGCTATGCCTGCCGGCTGGAAGGAAGCGTTTGTCACCGACGCCTTCGGAACGGAGGAGCCTCTGATCCGTCTGCTTTATGAAAGCCCGGTCGTTCTCCCCTCTCCCATAGCGGCAGAAGTCCCTCCCTTTTCCCTGGAAGCGGAGGGAAACCGCCTGTGCCTGAGCCTTCCTCTGTTCTGCGGAGAAATGAAACGGTTCTATCCAAATTATAAGGATTATTACTACTTAATCTATGAGGATACCGCCGTCCATAAAAGCGTCGGAGAATATGTGGAACGGTCCGCCAGAAAAAAGGCCACAGCCAAAACCTGCTATACCAAAACAGCGGGAAGCTTCCTGCCTCAGCCCTCTCCCATCTTTTCAGAATATGTCAAAAAGGACTACTCTGACCGTCTCACCTATGTGCCCTGCAGTCCAGAGCTGTTAGACAGACTGTGCCCCTCCAGGCTCTCAGATTCCGGCAGAGAGCCGGATACGAAGCTGTCTCTTCAGTATCTGAGGGCTGTTCTGGATTGGCTGGGCCTCCCCAGCTCCTGAAGCTCGTTTTAATAGCTGCCCTGCCGCAGCAGGTGGCGGATATAGGCAAATGTTTTCCGCTCTCCATGCTTTTTTAACATCAGGAGAAGCCGTTCCAAAAGGGCCCGCGTCTCCGGATGCATCACCAGATAATCCTTTCCCCTGGCATAATATTCCCAGGGGGAAGCGTCTGTGTAATCCTTTCCCTTGTAGACCTTGGAGGCGGCGATTCGATCCATCACCATCTCAACCACATATTTGAGCGGCATTTTATTTCCTATCAGGCCTCTGGCCTTATCAGGCGCAAAGTCGATCCAGTATTCAAAGTGGTGCTTATTTCTTCCCTTGTGGTGAAGCCAGGCGGCAGAATATCCCAGAACCTCCTTTTCCGCCGCATTGGGACTTCTCGTCCCCTGATAGTACCTGACGCCGGTTCGAAACTCCTCCCAGGAATACTTCGACAGATCGTGAAGCAGCCCCTGTCTGTAAAGTCCTACCCGGAAACAGTTTTCCATCACCATCATTTTATGTTTTGTAATGGTCCGAAAATGGCCGACTGCATTGTGCAGGCTCATTCCCCTCATCCTCCTTCTTCATCCTTAACCTCTGGCCGGGACGTCCTTTCACCAGACGATTCCAGGCCGGAAAACTACAGATAATTCTAACACATTTGCCTTCCCGGCGCAAATGCCAATTCCAGCTGAGATTTGTTTTGATTTTTTTTGGCCAGATTCCGAAATGATTTGACACCCCTTTCAAACTATGATATTCTTGAGGCAGGCTTTTAATAGTCAAGCCTTAACATTTTTCATTTTCTTGGAGGTTTATTATGCACAAAGGTACAGTAAAGTGGTTCAATAACCAGAAGGGCTACGGATTTATCTGTGACGAGGAAGGCAACGACGTTTTCGTTCACTATTCCGGTCTGAACATGGACGGTTTCAAATCCCTTGACGAGGGCGCTCAGGTAGAGTTCGAGGTAGTCAACGGAGCCAAGGGACCACAGGCTACTAATGTAACTAAGCTCTAATCATTATACCTCTTTCCAGTGTACCTGTTTCCAATCTATATATTTACACCTATATTTTGTGAATAAGCTATATTTGAATTAAGTAGATGATTAAAAAAAGGACTGTCAGTTTCCGCTGATAGTCCTTTTTTTGATGGCTGCGGCGCCTTAACGGGCCGCTTTATTTAACATTTCTTTCAGTTCCTCCACGGAAAAGGCATAATTGCGGTTGCAGAAATGGCAGTTGACCTCAATCTCTTTTCCCTCGTCAATCATGTCCTGAAGCTCTTTCTTTCCAATGCTGATAAGCGCCTTCTCCACCCGCTTCTTATCGCAGTTGCAGTAGAAATTCACTGGCGTCTTATCAAGAATTTCCAGGCCAAACTCTCCTAATATATGATCTAAAATCTGTTCCGGAGTTTTCCCCTCGTCTAACAGAGCTGTGACGGGCTTAATCTCCTTCAGCTTTTCCTCCAGCCTGTCAATCATGTCATCGGAAGCGCCCGGAAGCAGCTGGATGATAAATCCGCCTGCCTGGCGTACCGTGTTGTCCTTATTCATCAGGACGCCCAGGGCGACTGAGGAAGGCGTCTGCTCCGAAGTAGCGTAGTAGTAGGTCAGATCCTCCGCAATCTCTCCGCTGACCAGAATGGTCTGGCCTACATACGGCTCCTTCAGGCCGATATCGCGGATTACGCTTAACACGCCGATTCCCAGGGCGCCGCCTACGTCCAGCTTTCCCTGGGCGTTGGGAGGCAGCATTACTTCCGGATGGAACGCATAGCCCTTCACATTTCCGGAGGCGTCCGCCGTCACAGTAAGGCCTCCGATAGGGCCGTCTCCCTCAATCCGCAGAGTTAAAAGGTCCTTCTCCCCCTTCATCATGCTGCCCATCATCGCTCCGGCTGTCAAAAGTCTTCCCAGAGCCGCCGTAGCTACCGGGCTTGTATTGTGATTTTTCCTGGCTGTCTCAACCGTCTCTCTGGAGGTGGCTGCAAAGGCGCGGATCTGCCCCTCTGCCGCCGTAGCTCTTACCATATAATCTGTCATTGCTTTCTCTTCCTTTCTGCTGTCCTATTTTCGATGCTTGCCCTTCTCTCTGGCGATCACATAGACGCGCTCGCTGTCCTCTGACGGAGCGTTTCTGGTAAAAGCGTCGTAGACGGCTGCAAGCTCCATCCCTGCCTCCTCCACAGCGGCTCTCACCTCGTCCAGGCTGTAGGCCTTCTGATAATGGGTTTCCTGATATTTTCGATAGAGGTCTTCCTCCTCCTGGATGAAAAGACTCAGATTATACTCATTGATCCCCGTCTCCTCATCGAAATTATTATCCCAGATAAAACTGCTCTCTTCCCTGTCCTCGGCGATGGTACACTGTCCCAGAATATCTCTGTACTTGTGCTCTGTATTCAGGTCGAAAATAAAAACGCCGCCTGGATCCAGGTAGTTGTTGGCCAGCCGAAGCGTCTGCACCAAATCCTCCTTCTCCAGCAGATAATTCATGGAGTCGCAGATGCTGACAATGGCTCTCACCGTCCCATAGAGCTCAAACTCCCTCATATCCTGATTCAGGTAAAGAATATCCCGGCCAGATTCCATCCGCTTCTCCATGGCAATCTGGAGCATGTCCGGCGACAGATCGATTCCCGTCATGTCGTAGCCCTCTCTGGCCAGAATCTCAGTCAGGCTTCCGGTTCCGCATCCCAGATCCAGAACCAGGCCGTCGTCAATCCCCTCCTCCCTGAGAAGCGAAATCACATAGGACGCCCACTCCTCATAGGGAATATTATCCATAAACATATCGTAAACTGCCGCAAAGCTGGTATATGATTCCAAAGTGTTCCTCCTGCTCGTAACATTGTAGCTTTTTCGTATTAAATCATAACAATATTTCATGTGAAAAGCAACCGGTTATTGATTATTGGAGTTTTTTTGCGTATACTTATGGTGCTGTCTGCTGGCGTGCAAAAAGTCTGCTGACGGCAGGAAACAGCGTCTCTCACAGGGACGTTAAGATTGGAAGATTTGATTTATGAAAAACAGCTTTATTATTGCAGATATACGGCGGGATCTGATCCGGAGACTGATTCTGCCGCTTCTGGTCATAGCCGCCTCTCTGTTTGTTCTCTCCCTGACTCCCAGGGACAATATTTTCCGGCAGCGGCCTGTAAACTACAAAAGCCGATATGAAAATTTCTACAATAAGCTTCTCCCCTGCGTCCGCGTCAGGGCCGAGGATCTGCAGTATGCCGGACTGGACTATTATGTCAATGGTTCGGTAAGCGGCCATTACTACTACACCCTGGTGGACGGCTTCTGCCAGTTCTACCTGTTAGACGCAAAAAACGGAGAGCTTCCCGCTCCCTCCATTGAAAGCCTGGATATCCACGGGCAGCTGATCGAGCTGAAAGCTTCTGAGTATCAGGCCCTTCTGGAAACGATGGCGTCGGCCCTTGGATGGAAGGTCAGCTCTCTTGAAGAGGTAACCTCCGTCTATGCGGTTTCCGCCCTTCCCTCGGCCTTCTACCTGAATTTCACAGGAAGGCTGGCAGCCAACCTCTGTCTGCTCTGCGGTCTGGCGGAGCTGTTCTGGTCCCTGTTCTGTCTGGCCTTTCCCCTGGCCTCCCCTGCGTTCCGATACATGGCGAACAGAGAGGAGGCCTGTCAGGCCCTCCGGCAGGCGGAGGACGCGCTTTTGCCCTCCTCTGCCTGCGGAATCAGAAGAGCCGGGAAACTGATTCTGGCTCCCTCCCTGCTTCTGTTCCTCGACGGAGCCAGGACGCGCCTGATTCCCACAGAGCAGATTGTCTGGACGGCTGTCAGAAAATCCCACTCCGCCGTTTTCTTCTGCGCGGCGGCCTCCGACGGAAAGCACTTTCGCTTTTCCTGTCCCTCCTATGAGGCCGCCAGAGAGCTGGAACAGAGTTTAAGAGAGCAGAATCCGGGGATTGCAGACGGAGACCATCCTCCTCTTTCCAGAAGAAAGCGTAAAAAAAAGCACAGGCGCAGCTGATATCACAGCGTCTGTGCTTTTTCCTATTATTTATTCTTTTATTTATTCTTTCCGCAGCACTTCTTGTACTTCTTTCCGCTGCCGCATGGACATGGATCGTTCGGGTAAACCTTCTGCTCGTTGCGTACAGTACCGGAAGCCTTCTGGTCTCTGTAGAGCTCTTTTCTCTTCTCAGGAGTCAGAATCGCATCCCACTGCGGAAGGCTGTACAGCCACTCTGCCTTAGCCTCAACCATATTCCAGTAGAGCTTCTCCGGGTCGATCTCAATCTTTACTACCGTGTTCTCGTCCATAGTCTCGATCTGATTCTCATAGCCCTTTAAGCTCTCGTTGATTCCGTCTAAAAAGCCTGTCATAATCAGAACTTCTGTGCCGTACTTCTCAGCCAGCTCCTTCACAGTTCCCTCTACCACTTCTGCAGGGTTGGAAAGAATCTGCTCGTAAATGCCCTTCTCAATCGCAAAGTATCCGGACCACAGTTCTTCTCTTTTTTTATCGTCGAGTCCGTCGCCGTATGCGAGGTTTCTCCAGTTCTCCAGTAATGTCATAATAACCGCTCCATTCTTTTTCTAATCAACCATTCCCGCCTCCTGGCTGCAAGCGCCCTGGATAAGGGAAAGTTCCCTATCAGTATATAACAAGTCCTGACATTTTGCAATGAATTTCGCTTTGCCAATACAGTTTTACAATAGGGGAAGATCTGGAACGATCATAAAAATTTATCTTTCCTGTATATCCTCTCTCTTTTTGTCCATAATAGTAATATCAACAAAAGAGAAAGTTTTGAATACTTATCCTCCCCTTTTTAATACCTCGCTTGTTGGCCTTGTGCAGCAGGCGGGGTATTTTTTTATTTCATAGGAAAAAGCGTCCTATGAAGTAAAAAATGCTCCGCAGGAATCGCACTGCGGCGGTGCGGTATTATTCTGCTGAGCAGAATTCTTTCTTGTCTGTATTTCACGCAGAAAACGAGCAGCGATCCTTGTGTGAACCGCTGCCCGCCGGCTGAATCAAATTATATCTAGGGCGTTTCCCCCATTTTATGGTTTCCGGTAATGGAATACTCCACCCACTCCGCCACATTGACCGCGTGATCGCCAATCCGTTCCAGATATTTGGCGGCCATCAGAAAGTCCAGAGCTTCCTCCGCTCCGATCCCCTTTTCCTCAATCAGCTTCATCAGCTCCTCTTTGACGCAGTCAAACAGGCGGTCTACCTCATCGTCATCTGCCTGCACCTTTCTGGCCAGAGCCAGATCCCCTTTTACAAAGGCCTCCACGCTGTTCATAACCATGGAAACGGCGGCCATGGCCATCTGGTTAATATGAACCTTGCTCTGAAGTCCGCTTCCGGCAATCCTCGGCACCAGTTCTGCGATATCGTCCGCCTGATCTCCAATTCGCTCCAGGTCTGCGATCATCCGAAGAGCCGCCGATACGTTTCTCAGATCGTGGGCAATGGGCTGCTGGCGCAGAAGCAGCGTCATGCAGCTGTTTTCTATCTCCCGCTCCATGTTGTTGATCTCGTCCTCAAGCCGGTGCACCTGCTTCGCAAGCTCCGCGCTGCCCTCTCCGCCAAGCGCTCTGGCAGATAAGGAGATGGCCTCCTCGCACAGTCCGCCCATCTTGATCAGCTGTTTTTCCAAATCGTTTAACTGTCTGTCGAAATTCGTTCTCATCAACCAAACCTCCCTGTAATATAATCCTCTGTCCGCTTGTCCTTCGGCATGGCGAACATTTCCCCGGTGTCGCCGAATTCCACGCACTCTCCAAGCAGGAAGAAGGCGGTCTGATCGGAGATTCTGGCAGCCTGCTGCATATTGTGGGTGACAATAATAATCGTGTACTTTTCTTTCAGCTCCATAGCCAGATCCTCGATCTTGGAGGTAGAAATCGGATCCAGGGCGGAGGTGGGCTCGTCCATCAGAATAACCTCAGGCTCTACGGCCAGAGTTCTGGCAATGCACAGCCTCTGCTGCTGTCCCCCGGACAGCCCCATGGCGCTCTTGTGGAGGCGATCCTTTAATTCGTCCCAGATAGCCGCCTGGCGGAGGCTCCGCTCCACAATCTCATCCAGCTGATCCTTCTTCTTGATTCCGAAGATCCTCGGCCCGTAGGCCACGTTGTCGTAAATGCTTTTCGGAAACGGATTGGGCTGCTGGAATACCATTCCCACTCTGTGGCGCAGCGTGATGGCGTCCATCTCCTTAAAAATATCGGTTCCGTCCAGGCGGACCGTTCCGTCGATTTTTACGTTCTCCACCATGTCGTTCATCCGGTTGAGCGTTTTTAAAAAAGTAGATTTTCCGCAGCCGGACGGCCCGATAAAGGCTGTGATCTGGTTTGCATCTATCTTCATATTTATATTTTTCAGGGCGTGGAACTCTCCGTAGTGGAGATTCAGCTCTGAGATATCAAATTTTACCGTCGCTTCTCCCATGCTTATTTCCTTTCCATGTACTGTGATCTGCGTTTATTTTCCCGCTTATGAATGATATTTCCTGCGCAGGCCCTACTCTCCCGCGTGCTTCTTTTTCAGCCTGCTGCTCCACACATTGGCGCCAATGCTGAACGCCAGCACTAACAGCATCAGCACGGCGGAGGCGCAGTTGGCCAGGGCCCTGTCCTGTCCGTTTACCTGGAGATTCCAGATCTGGATGGACAGCGTTTCCGCCGGGCGGAAGGGGTTTAAGGGACAGGTGGGCGCAGACAGATTCCAGTTGCCCCACTTTAATGAGGTACCAGATCCTGTGGTGTAGAGAAGAGCCGCCGCCTCTCCGAAGCCTCTGCCAGCCGCCAGGATAACGCCCGTCATAATTCTCGGCAGACAGGCCGGCAGAAGCACATGAAAAATACTCTGCCATCTGGTGGCTCCCAGTCCCAGGCTGGCGTGGTAATATCCCGCCGGAAGTCCTTTCAGAGCGTCCTCCGTGGTGGTGGTAATCAGAGGAAGCGTCAGAATCGACACGGACAGAGCTCCCGCCATCAGGCTCTTTCCCATTCCGAAGAAAACAAGAAATACCAAGTATCCGAACAGTCCCACCACGATGGACGGCAGGGACGACAGGGTTTCAATACACATTCTCAAAAACTTTGTCACAGGTCCTTCCTTGGCGTACATAGCCAGGTAAATACCTGCGCAGACTCCCAGGGGAACAGACACGGCAAGAGAAATAAATACAAGATATACCGTGTTAAACAGCTGATTTCCAATGCTTCCCTTTCTGGCAAACCGGAACATCTCCGGCGTGGCCCCCATCAGTCCTCCAATAATCACCTTTCCCGCAAACGCCGCCAGCAGCGTGAAGAAAAAAATGGCAATGGCATAAAAAACCGCTGTCATAAAAGCGTCTATATTTCTGGCGCGGGCAATTCTCTTTTCCGCCATACTTATTTTCCTCCCTTTCCGGCAGTTTTCCTGCCGTCATCCTCTGTCCGCGCCGCAGAGACACGGTGAATCAGGAAAATGAACAGCAGAGAAATGAGAAACAAAAGCAGAGCCATGGACCAGAGGGCGGATTTCATCTCTCCTCCCTCCATTGCGTTTCCCATCTGGGCCGCTATCTCTGTGGTGAGCGTCTTTGTAGTTGAAAAAATACTGGTTGGAAGAGCCGTGGTCTGTCCGATTACCATGGCTACCGCCAGGGCCTCTCCGAATGCTCTGGCAAGTCCCAGAATAATACCTGAAATAATGCCTGGAGCCGCCGCCGGAACCACGATCTTATAAATCGTCTGCCATCTGGTAGAACCCAGGCCATAGGCCGCCATGCGGCACTCCTTAGGAACCGCCTTCAGCGCGTCTGCAGCTACCGTAGTGATGGTTGGGAAAATCATTACCGCCAGCACGATTCCCGCCGCCAGAATCGAGTGGCCCACCTGCCGGCCGAACACCGTTTTAATAGCCGGAACCAGCACGGTAAGACCTACCCATCCATATACAACCGAGGGGATTCCTGCAAAAATCTCCACAACCGGGCGGTAAAACTTTTCTCCGAACCTGTGCGAAATATCTGTGATAAAAACGGCGGATCCCAGCGAAAAGGGAGCTGCGATTAAAAGGGCCAGGCCGCAGGTACACAGAGAGCCTGTCACAAAAATCAGCGCTCCGACCATTCCTCCGCCTTCTGAATTGTCAGCCGGAGACCACTCTGCGGAGCCTAAGAACTCCCAGAGGGAATGGCCGTAGGTTAAAAACGTAGCGGAACCCTTGTATACCAGGAATCCTCCGATTCCGATTGTGAGGACAATCACAAATAAACCGCAGGCCGTCATCAGATCCCGCCAGAAATATTCCTTGGCAAACATGCTTTTTCCTTTTGTCCTATCCATATATCCTCCTGGCCCGCTCAGCAGTCTCAGAACAGAAGCTCTCAAAAAGGGGGAAGCCAAAGGACGCTCCCCGGCTCTCCCCCTTTATCCTTATCTGCTGCAAAAGCTGGCGCTTTCTCTCTTAGTGCTCGGTTACTGTCATTTTAGAGGATACGCCGTAGCCTAATGTCTCCATCTGCTCGCCGTACTCGTCAGACATAATGTAGTCGATAAATGTCTTTGTCACCTCATCCGGCTCGCCCTTTGTGTACATATGCTCATAGGTCCATACCGGATAATCTCCGCTGTATGTATTTTCCAGAGTCGGCTCCACTCCGTCGATTGCCAGAGTAGACACTCCCGCGTCTCCTGTCAGGTAAGATAAGGCAACGTATCCGATTGCTCCCTCTGTGTCCTTTACATTCTGGAGAAGAACTCCGGAATCGTCTGTCTCCATAGCTGCGTTGGAAGCCTCCTCCTGGCCGTCCAGAGCGTATTTCTGGAAAGTTGCTCTCGTACCGGAGGATGTGGGGCGTGTCACAAGCACAATCTCCTCGTCCGGTCCGCCGACCTCGCTCCAGTTCTTTGTCTCCCCTGTAAAAATGCTGATTAACTGTTCCTTTGTCAGGTCTGTCACGCCTGCCTCGTAGACGTCGTTGTTTATGATTGGCGCCATGGTAACGACGCATACCTGGTGATCTACCAGCTCTGCCGCCTGCTCCGGCTCCAGCTTGTCCTCCGCCGGAACGTCGGAATTTCCAATGTTAACCGTTCCCTCGGACACCTGCTTTAAGCCCTCTCCGGATCCGCCTGCGTCGATGGTGATGGCAATGTTCGGATATTTCTCTGCGAACATATCTGCCGCATCGTCTACTAACGGCTTTAATGCGGAGGAACCTGCCGCTGTGATGGTTCCCGTCAGATCCTCGTCTGCCTCAGCAGCTTCTGTGTCTGCCTCTGTATTTGTGTCAGCCTCTGTACCGGCTGTTTTTGTCGTCTCCTTTGTGTCGGAACCTGCGCATGCTGTCATGCTCACTGCCATAGCTCCTGCTGTCATAAGCGCAATCATTTTTTTCATAATTTTATTCTCCTCTTCTCTCGCGGACCCGTTCAGGTCTCTGTGCGTTTTTTCCGTTTTCGCTCGGCTGCATCTTAACAGCTCTCTGTTTTCTTTCGTTCCCTCGGGAACAACTATAGTATAGCTCTTGGTTTGTAAAATCTAAAATACTGCTTTTGTCAAAAGTTTGTGATATTTTTTCCTGTTTGTTTTACACAAATTTTTCATTTCCCGATCGGAATTTCTTCCCTTTTCTCCCAAACTCCTTCTGAAATACAGGGAAACGGTTGAAATATCCGGCTTCCTATTATAAAATAAGTGCGGCTGCCGTCCGCGGGATTCATTTACGGGCATCTGCCAGAAAACATAAAGGAGAGAGCTGTTACAATGAAGAAAAACGTACTTGTAGGACAGTCCGGAGGTCCTACTGCAGTAATTAACGCAAGTCTTTACGGAGTCATCACAGAAAGTCTGAAGCATGATGAGGAGATCGATACGGTCTACGGCATGGTGAACGGAATCGAGGGATTCCTGGCCGATCATTACCTGGATTTGTCCCATACCCTTGGAAGCCGGGAACTGGAGCTTTTAAAGCTGACTCCCGCCGCCTATCTGGGTTCCTGCCGTTTTAAGCTGCCGGAGGACTTAAATTCGGAGGTGTACCGGACTCTGTTCAGAAAATTTGAAGCCTTAAATATCGGATACTTTTTCTACATTGGCGGCAACGACTCCATGGATACCGTAAGCAAGCTGTCCCGCTACGCTGCGGCTGTAAAAAGCGGTATCCGCGTCATCGGCGTGCCGAAAACCATTGACAACGATTTAATTATGACGGATCACACGCCCGGCTTTGGAAGCGCCGCCAAGTATGCAGCTTCCATGGTCCGTGAAATCGCGCTGGACGCGTCTGTTTACCAGCAGAAATCCGTCACTATCATAGAGCTGATGGGCCGCCACGCCGGATGGCTCACCGCCGCAGGCGTCCTGGCCAGAAAGCATGAGAACGACAATCCCCTTCTCATCTATCTGCCGGAATCCGACTTTTCCCTGGAGCAGTTTGCCGCAGATCTGGAAGCCGCTTTTAAGAAAAATCCAAACGTAGTTGTCTGCGTGTCCGAGGGAATCTCCGACGCCAGCGGAACCTTTATCTGCGAATACTCCAACGAGGCCCAGATCGATACCTTCGGCCATAAAATGCTGACTGGCTGTGGAAAAATTCTGGAGAATTTCGTCCGCCAGCAGCTTCATGTAAAGGTGCGTTCCGTGGAACTGAACGTATGCCAGCGCTGCTCCGGCATGACTGTCTCGGCAGCAGATATCGAGGAAGCCGCCATGGCAGGCTCCGCAGGCGTTCAGGCTGCCTTAAACGGATCCACCGGCATGATGGTAGCTTTCGTCAGAGAAGACAGCGCAGAATACCGCCTTTCCTGTTCTCTGGTAGACGTCAATCAGGTCTGCAACCAGGAAAAGACCTTCCCCAGAGAGTGGATTACAGATAACGGCACCAATATCAGCCCGGAATTCTTAAACTACGCTCTTCCGCTCATCAAAGGAGAGCCCGCCCGGATCATGGAAGACGGCCTTCCCGTCTACCTGTACAGAAAATAAAAGAAAAAGAAAGAAGAGGAGACATTTTCTGCTGCTTAAAGCGGAGCAGGAAAATGTTTCCTCTTCTTAAATTATACTATTCTTCTTCTCTTACCTCGGCCCCCTCATAGAAGAAGGTCAGGATATCCTTATAATCGTTTCCCTCTCTGGCCATCTGCTGGGCGCCGTTCTGGCTCATGCCTACGCCGTGGCCGTAGCCTCCGCCCCATACGGTGAAGGTCCGAAGGCCGCTTTCCTCGTCTCTGGCTGTCTCGTCTATGGCAATGTAGGCGCTGGGCATACTGCTCCAGCCAGTCTGGGTTTTCCCATCGTTTTTCCGATATACCAGGGATTCGTCTCCCAGAATACTTCTGATCTGGCTCTCGCCGCTGACGATTTTTTCCCCCTCGCTTCCGTAGATTTTAAGCTTTTTGGCGATTCCGCCTGTCCCCCGCTCTGTCACGAAGACTGCCTGAATCTCTCCAATGCCGCTCACCTTTTTCTCCAAATCCCGGTTTGTAAACTTGGTCTCCCACCGGTACATAGGGAAGGAAGAATCGTAGGTTTTCACCTTCTTATCCTTGATAAATGTCTCAAAGGAATCATTATCCTTCAATTCCTTCATAACAGTTCTGTCATCCGTCAGGGCTACTCCCTTCAGATACGGAACAGCGCTCTGATCCGCTCCCCAGATCGTTCCGTCTGTGGTATGTCCGCAGGAGGTAGAGAAATAGTAGGTCTCAGCCGCCTTATCCCCGTAAAACACCATCTGGCCGCAGGTTTCCTTCACCGCCGCGTCCGTCCGCTCGCTGGAAGCCGTATTGTTGTACACCTGATAATTGGTGCTGTCATCCACATGAGCGCCGTACCGGCTGTAAGCGTTGGCCTTAATCTGGCGGTACGCGTAGGTTCTGGCGCAGACTGCCTGCGCCTTCAGCGCCTCCATCTCATAGGAGGACGGCATTTCGCTGGGCACCACCTTTGTCAGGTAATCCTCCACATCCAGATCATTGAGAAGCAGAAGTCCCTCCTTCTCCTGGCTGATCTCCAGACTGCCCTGATAGGCCGGAGTGCCCTGCCCCCTCTCCAGGGTCGTCACATAGATAGACTGTGTCGGATCCTCCGGCTCCACAATAAACCGTCTGTCAGCCCGCCTCAGGCGCTCGTCTCCGTCAAAAATCGTAAACTTCTCCCCGGCTTCCACGGTAAACTCATAGTCGTCCAGAGTTACCTTCATGGGCACCTGGCATTTCAGCGTCACCGTATCGTGAAAAATAGATTTAAAGCCTGTATCCATGAGAAGCACCCGGATATTTCTGGCGTCAAAGCTCTTCACCAGAAGGGCGGCGCAGATTCTCTTATCCTCCACCACGAAGTTCTGGATGTCGTAGCCTACTAAAATATCCTTTTTCCTGGCCTCCCGCACCGTGCCGTATGTCTTGTACACCTTGAAATCATCTGCGACAGCCACATTTCCATAGCCCTCAATCTCAATGGCATTATCTCTGACGGCCAGTACCTTGCCCTGGATGATATCTTTTTTTAGAGAAAGCTTCTTAATCTTTCCCCCTGTGAGGGACACGTCGGCCAGAACGCCGCCGGTCTCCTCCTTCACCGCCGATTCCAGCGGAAAGCTTCTCATAATGTCTCCAATGTAGACCTCCATCTTTCCGTCTGCCGGAACCAGCCAGGCGTTCTTATAAACGACTTTGTCTGAAATCTCTTTTTCCACACGGATGATATCCGTTCCCCGGACCCATACCTGAATCTCCCGGTCAATATAGGAGTCCAGGGACAGGCCCTCGAACTCCAGGGCCCCCTCGCTTGTGTAGGCGGTCCAGGTTCCCGCTCCCTCCACGTTGGCCGGGGTTCCGTAGAGCACAAGATTCTTTCTCTGAACCTTTCCTTCCGGATCTGCCTTCTTGAGGAAGGTTTCGTAAAACAGCCACCACTCCTCCTTGGGCATGGGATCCCCGTACTTTTTTTTAGAAATGTTTAATGCCTTGGAAAGTCCCTTTTCTACCTTTTCAGCCGCGAAGGCCGCCTCCCCGTAGGTCAGCGCGCCGGCGGCAAAATCCTCCATATCCTCCTCTTTCAGCTCTTTTGGCAGCTCTATGTATTCGTTTCCAATCAGATAGTCCAGATATTTCACATACCACTGCCCCTTGGCCGAGGCTGGAAAGAAGGATTCGTTCTCATCCCCCCACTCCTCGCAGATCTCCCGATCTGTCATGCCCAGAGCCATGGCTTTTCCGGCCAGCGCCCTGGAAACATAGTTGCCGTTTTTATCGAGCGTTACAATCAATATGATCAACAAGACTACGGCGGCGGCAATGGCGCCGGTCCAGTAAAGCATTTTCTTTGACTTCATGGATTCTCCTATCCTTTGCTGCATCATACCCTTCTGCACAGCCGTGCTATTCCTTCGACTTAATATAGGTCTTTTTCTCCTCGTCAATGTAATCAAGTCCTTCATAGTCCGCAGTCTTCAGCGACAGCCTCTTCATACGCAGGGAGTGGTTGACCGCCTTATTGACCAGATCATAGATAACTGCAAAGCCGGGAACTGCGATAATCATTCCCACAAATCCGAACAGGCCTCCGAAGATCAGAATGGAGAACAGCACCCAGAAGCTTGCGAGGCCGGTAGAGTTTCCGAGAATTTTCGGTCCCAGAATATTTCCGTCAAACTGCTGCAGAACCAGAATCCATATCAGAAGAACGAGGCACTGGATCGGGCTTACCAGAAGCACTAAAATGCCGCTTGGGATGGCCCCGATAAACGGTCCGAAGAACGGAATCACATTGGTCACTCCCACAATTACACTGACAAGCAGCGCGTAAGGGATGTGGAGCAGACTCGTTCCCACAAAGCAGATCACGCCGATAATCAGGGAGTCCAGAATCTTTCCGATAATAAAGCCGCCGAACATCCTGTGGACAAACCGCATCTCCTCAATCACGTGGTTCGCCAAGCGGACGCTTAAGCATCCGTAAACAATTTTTTTCGCCTGGGTAATCAGATGATCCTTAATATTCAGCAGATAGACCATGACAATCAGGCCGATCAGCCAGTTTTTCACAAAATTAATCAGAACGAAGATACTGCTTGACACGCCTGTCAGAAAATCCAGAAGCCGCTTCATATCAAATCTCGTAAAAGCGTTCTGCAGCCATCCTTCCGTCATCTCCACCGCTGTCTGAATGTTCTGGATCACAATGGTTTCAATCTCCCGGTTGTCGGCTAACAGCTTCTGAATCCACGCGTACAGGTTCTGAAGATAGACGGGAAACGACTCCTGAATTCCTCTTAAACTGTCCAGAATCTGTGGGATAATCAGCTGAATCAGTCCTGACACGACGGCCAGAATCACAAACAGGCTGGCGATCGTTCCCATGGACTTGGCGATGGTCTGTCTGTGCTTTTCGCTTTTCATCTTCGCAGGCAGAATCTTAAGGCCTGCCCTGGACACTCTGTTATAGACCGGGCTGATCAGATAAGCCAGTATGGCGCCGTAGATAATCGGCGACGCGATGGAACGCAGCCTGCCTAAAAAGCCGCTTACATTCTTCCACTCTCTGATGCAGTACCAGAATACAATACACACAGCAATGACGCAGACAGCCGTAAGCCCCCAGTAAATATACCGTTTTGCGTTGTTGTCTTTCATAGTCTAGTCATTCCTCCAAACAATTACGCGGATCTCCGGTTTCTCTCCTGTACAGTATAGCGGACCTGACTTTCTTTTGCAAGAAACGCCCGCGAATTTTCTTCCCGCAGAAAACCTGGTCTCCTTCGTAAAGTAAAGAAAGCAGCGATTTCTCGCTGCTTTTTTCATTAGTAACCCCAAAATGCCGGCTCTTACCAAATTGACTCCTAGCCGCGCCAGGTGGGCAACCTCACTTAAACATCTGCCTTCCACTCAAGGAGGCCTGACATCCGTTTAAAAATATTGGAATCCCGTTATGTCAAATGTAGGTTCAAAAAAAGTAAGAGTTATCGAACATCCCAGGAATTACTTTCTTTTGTTGTAAGGCCATTATACAACACTTGCGTCAGTTTTTCAAGTTCCATTTTTTTCTGGTCTTCCTGACATTTTTCTGATCTGCCATGTTCCCGGCCTGCCCAAACTATCTGTGCTAGGCCATTTCCAGATTCTCCGGCCCGAAGCTCTCCGGCAGAAGCTGGCTTAAGGTGTACTCCCTGTATTCGGAAGGCGACTTGGCTAACAGAATCAAAAATTCGTCCGGACGGACAAATTCCCGCATAACCTGGCGGCAGATCCCGCAGGGCGCGCAGTAATCCTGCGCCTTTCCGTCTTTTCCTCCTACAATGGCAATGGCGTCAAACTGCCGCTTTCCGCTGCTGACTGCCGCAGAAAACGCGCTGCGCTCTGCGCAGATGCCGGCCGGATAGGAAGCGTTCTCCACGTTGCAGCCCATATAAATCTCTCCGTCCCGGCACAAAAGAGCCGCCGCCACATGAAAATGAGAGTAAGGCGCATAGGCCCTGGGAAGCGCCTGAAACGCCTGTTCTATCAGTTTCTCCTTCTGTTCTCTGGAAATCTCCAACGCTGTCGTCTTATCGCTGCGATCCATGATTTTTCCTCCCTCTCTGAGCCGCTTTTTTCTTAATTATACTCCCTGCCTTGTCTGCGGGGCAAGGGAAATCTTGTCTTTTCCTCTATTCTGTGCTACAGTCCTTAATAATGCCATGAACGCCGCCATGTGTTTCGTATACCTCCATGATTTTTGAAGTAATGTCCCCCTCTGCTTCGTTCTAATCTGTGAAAGGCATTACCAGTCATATACAGGAGCCAGGGGAAAGGAGGCGGTTTTATCAATGCGGAAAAACAGCTGGAAGAATATATTGACCAGTATCAGAATCTGATTTTCTCTATCTGCTACAAATATACAGAAAATTATTTTGACGCAGAGGATCTGACTCAGGACACGTTCCTCTCCGCCTACAAGAGCATGGCTCTGTTCGACGGCGCCCACGCCAAGGCGTGGCTCTGCAAAATCGCGTCCAACAAATGTCTCGACTGGCTGAAGCGGGCGGGAAGGCGGACTGTTCCCACAGAGGACGAATATTTTACCGCTCTCCCCTCGTCAGATTCACCGGAACGGGACTATCTGGAACAGGAAGTAAAAGAGCGGCTTTACCGCTGCTGCTGTTCTCTGAAGGAGCCTTACCGCCAGGTGGCTCTGGACTACTATTACTATGAAATAGAAATCGGAGAGCTGGTTAAAAAAACAGGAAAGCCCATCAAAACCCTTCAGACGCAGATTTACCGCGCCAAGGGAATGCTTCGAAATCTCTATGAAAAGGAGGGACTGCCCCATGACAAATAAAAAAGAGAGGGAAAGCGGCCATATAGATCCCGGGCGGCCTGTTTCTTCCCTGAGCAGAGAGGAACTCGCCCATCTGTCCTCCTGCCAGTTCTGCAGGGAGCAGATCGCTCTCCAGACTGAAAAGCAGGAGCTTCTCGCAGCTCCCGCCAGAATGAAATCGGAGATTCTGTCCAAGCTGAACCGGCCCGAGGTCCAGATCATTGCAAAGAGCAATCGAATTTCCAAGAAGCTGGAGCTTTTTTATTTCAGTCTCAGAGTGGGAACCGCCGTTCTCTGTTCCCTGGCGCTGCTCTCCTTCGCCCCTGCCCTGCCCGGGGCAGCAGAACACCCCATAGAGCTTCGGCAGGAGGATGTAAAATGGGAAGAGGACGGCCATTTCCAGCGTCCCGGGACTCTCTCCCCCAAAAACGCAGGGGGAGCCGTCTGGGAAGCGTCCAGCTATGTAACAGAACAGATTAACCGATTATTAAACCTGGAGGTGTTTAAATATGACAAGAAAGAAAGGTAAACTGATGACGTTTCTCTGGTCTCTGATACCAGGAGCCGGGGAGATGTATCTGGGATTTTTCAAGACAGGCGTCAGCCTGATGGCGGCTTTCGTGATTCTATTGTCTCTGTCCGGCTTCCTGCAGCTGAACGTACTGAGCCTGCTGGCTCCTGTCGTCTGGTTTTACAGCTTTTTCCATGCAAACAACATTAACGCCCTGCCTGATGACGAATTTTATGCCCTGGAGGACGATTATCTGGTTCACATGGAAGATATCCGAAAAAACAGCCTGTTTTTTAAGGCCCACCGCAAATTTACGGCTGTCTGCCTGATCTGCTTTGGCATCTCCGTTCTGTGGAGCAATCTGTACCGGCTCCTGTTCTCCCACCTGCTGCCGATCATAGCTCTGCCGGAACAGGCGGAAGAAATTCTGTACTCTTTAGCCAGCGCCATCCCTCAGAGCGTAGTAGCCGTGGCCGTAATCGCAGCCGGGATTCTTCTCATCCGCAGCAAGTCAAAGGAGCTTAACGGCGGGGAAGACGAAACGTCTCAGCCAGCTCCTGAATCTCATTGAGAAAACGGCAGGAGTGGTATCCGTCTGCAGCCGCATGGTGGAACGCGGCTCCCAGAGGAAGAAACGTTCTTCCCTCTTTCTCATAGTAACGTCCAAACAGTACCACAGGATAGAGCATAGGGGAATCTGAGTACGTATCGCTGGCATATCCTGTAAAGCTCAGCCACGGCACGCAGGAGACCGGACAGAAATTGTCCGGTTTTCCCGGCTTTGGCTTAATCCCCTTCTGATTCCGGTACGTTTCCATATCTTTTATCACCGCGTCGTAAAAGGCCGGAAAATCCTCATTGTATTCCGTCCAGATATCAGAGAATGTTTTGTCATCCTCGTGAAAAATCGTGTAGGACGGGTGGCATTCGTCCCAGTACCCCAGACGGCCCTCTTTGTCTGTCTGCATTCTCATCTCTCTGTTTTGATTGACCGCTCTCATAATAATGTAGATAAACACAGGATAAAATTTGAGCTTCTGCTCCTTTACCTGCGCCAGAAGCTCTGTAATGTCCACCTGAATATTCAGGTTATAGCGGACCTTCAGAAAATCTTTGTAATAATAATAGTGTTCCCGCCGCTCCCAGGTATCCATATCAATCAAATGAAACGCCATCCTGATTCTCCTCTCTGCGTCTTTCTATGCCTATCTTCCATCCGGCTGTCCTGATTTTTTCCGGAAGTCCGCCAGATTTTCCAGAAGCTCCCGCTTGACCTCCTCCTCTGCAAAAGCCGCCAGCACCGCGTTCTCTGTTATGCGGAGCGTTTCCTCCTTTGTCACGCCAAACTGGCTGTGGAGCAGGAACAGCTCCTCTGTCATGCTGGTTCCTGATACAGTCCGGTTATCTGTGTTCACCGTGACGGCCAGTCCCTGTTCTAGGAAACGTCTGATCGGGTAATCGCTTCTCTTCTCCACTGCCTTTGTCTGGAAATTGCTGGTAGGGCACATTTCTACGGCAACGCCCCTCTCCCTGCACAGCTCCTCTATCTCCTTTACTCCGGCCATAGCGATGCCGTGGCCGATGCGGCGGGCGCCCATCAGCACGCTGGTGCGCACGTTCTCCGCGCTGTGGCATTCTCCCGCGTGGATTGTGAATGGGATCTCCATTTCAGAGGCCAGGGAAAACATCTTGCTGTGGAGCTCCGGCGGATAGGCCTTCTCGTCGCCTGCCAGGTCGATTCCACAGACTCCGTCTCCCATAAATTTCTCAGCCAGCGCCGGAATCTCCAGATTTTTCTCCAGATCAAAATGGCGCATTCCGCACAGAAGGATTCCGGTACGCATTCCCAGATCTGCTTCCGCCTTTTTAAGGCCGTCTCTTACGGCTCCCACCACGTCCTTCTGAGTAAAGCCGTCGTGGGCAGAAAAAGCCGGGGCAAAGCGCAGCTCCAGATACACGGTTCCTTCCTCAAAGGCAGCCTTCGCCGTATCGTAGGCCGCTGTGCAGAGAGCGTCGTAGGTCTGAAGGCAGGAGATGGGCAGGGAAAAGCAGTCTAAGTACTCTTTTAAGCTTCGGCAGTCTGCCGGAACAGTCAGCGCGGCAGCCAGGGCCTCCTCTGTTTCAGGAAGCGCAAGGCCAGCCTCTTTTCCCAGTCTTCTCACTGTATGTCTGGGCAGGGAGCCGTCCAGATGGCAGTGAAGTTCTGCCTTGGGGAGCGCCCGGAACCAGGCCATTTCTCTGTTTTCTGCTTCTGTATATTCGTAGTTCATCGCGGTATCCTCCTGTCTCTTTTTCAGCATTCTCTCGTTTTCTGCCTATCATACCATTTATTGCCCGGCTGCACAAGCAGTCAAAACTAACGATTTTTTCATTTTGCTGGTGCATTCTTCCTCAAAATACCTTATACTATGAGACAACAGAGCGGCGCTTCCCTGGATTTTCTGCCATGAAACGCCGCTGAAATCAGGAGGACACCTCATATATGAGAAATTTGCCGGGACCTGGAACGGTCCTTCACGGATTTAAAGTTCTTTCAAAAAATAAGATAGAATGTTTTTTTGCTTCCACAACCGAGCTTTTCCACGAAGCCAGCAGAGCCACGGTTCTCTGCATTGAAAATGAAGATCCGGAGCTTGGATTTTCCATTATTTACAGAACGCCCCAGCTGGATGAGACGGACGCCTGCCACATGGCGGAGCACCTGGTTCTCTCCTCCTGCCGCAAATACAGAAGCCGCGATATCTTTTTCGATATGGACAGCAAAAGCTACTCCACCTTTATGAACGGAATGACCGATACCTGCTGTACCTGCTATCCCTTCTGCTCAGTCAGCCAGAAGCAGCTGATCAAGCTGATGGATGTGGCTCTGTGCTGTATGGAGGAGCCTGACGCTCTGACAGAGCCTTTCTTTTTTGACAGGGAGGCTCTGCGCTTTGAGCTGAAGGAGGCGGACGGCCCTCTGACTCTGTCAGGAACGGTACTTGGGGAGGACTGGGCCCATCTGACGGATCTGGAAGAAAATGCAGACAGCCATACGGCCAGAACCCTTTATCCTGACAGTCTTGCGTCCCGCCTTCCGGGGCGGGCCCATTTCCACTACTCTGAGATTTCCAGAGAGCGGACGCTGCATATTTTAAAAGAATATTATCAGTATTCCAACTGCCTGATCCTCCTATACGGAAAGATGGATTTTGAAGCGGTTCTCTCTTTCCTTCACCAGGAACACCTGTCACACTATCCGGCCCGGCAAAGTCCCGTCTCCCCAGCGTTTTTCCAGGAACCGGTTCTTCCCGGCTTTCGAAGCTCTGAGGAGAAAAGCCCCGCCTATCTGGAGAGCCGGACCGACGAGGCCTCTGTCATTGATTTTGCGCTGGATCTGTCCGCTGCATCCGGCCTGGAACTGTTTTTCTGGGATCAGTTCGCCCAGCTTCTGGACAACAGCGCCTCTCCTCTCCACCAGGAGGCCAGAGCCCAGGGACTGAATCATGTGATCCAGGTCTACGTAGACACGCTCCTCATCCACCCTGTCTTAAAATTCCGCCTCCTGAACGGAGACGCAGGCATGAAGGAAGCCTTTCTCTCTGTGATCCGGAGCTCTCTTCAGGATGTTTCTGTCCATGGGCTTTCAAGAGAGCTCTGCCTGGCTTCTGTGAGGGAAAGCAGGATGACCGACAGTCTGACCAGGGAGGGCATGCATCTGGGCTGCCATGCCGCGGAGGAAATCGGACGCTACTGGAGCCTGACGGGAAAAAACGATTATTTTCCTCTCTACGAACAGGCTTTCAGGGAATTTTCCGCTGACGCTCTCGGAGATCAGTCTCTGATTCGGTCCATGGCCTCTGAGGCTCTTTCCCCGGCCGCCAGCGCGCTGACTGTCACTGTCCCGTCGCCCGGCCTTGCCGAAAAGCTGGAGCAGGAGAAAAAAGACTTTCTAAGCAGACAAAAGGCTTCCATGAGTCCCCGGGAAATCGACGCCCTTCTGCTGCGTTCCAGAGAATTTGCTCTCTGGAATGAGCGGGAGCTTACGAATCAGGATTTTTTAATTCATCCTGACGAGCTTCCCGCTCCAACTGCCGCTCCTGCCTTTTTTCAGGCAGATTTAAGTGGAATCGAGGGGTATTTTTCACCTGTTCCGGGAGCTCTCTGCGCAGGTTTCCAGCTCTATTTTGATCTGGGCTTTCTGGCAAAAGAGGATCTTCCCTTTCTGGCGCTGTACCAGCTTCTTCTGACGGAGCTTGACACGCCCTCCTGTTCTTCAGAAAAGCAGAAGCTTCTGGAACAGGAGCTTCTCCACGACTGCACCTTTGACGAGGTATTTCCGGAGGAAGAGGCTGGAACGCACAGCCATCCGGCTCTCTCTGTCTTCTGGTACGGTTTTCCTGAGGATTTCAAAAAAAGCCTCTCCTTTCTTCTGGAAATCATGGGACGGGCTGATTATACAGATACCCGGTCTATCATCCGGGCGCTGGAGAAATATACTCCTGACTACGATTTGTCCCAGGGAGAAAACGCGGCCTCCCTCTCCTATGCGCTGGCTGAGAGTGCCCTTCGAAAGGACGCCCGCTTCCGGGCCGCCGCAAATAATCAGGACATCTATCTCTTCTTTCAGGATACGCTCCGCCGGCTGAAGGAAGATCCTGCTTTTAAAGAGGAACTTGCCCTGCGTCTGTCAGAAACTGCCGCACGGATTCTCACCAGAAGCCGCATGGTATTTCTGGCGGCTGCCAGAGAAGAACAGCTTCCCTCCATTCAGAGCGCGGCGGGACGGATTCTGGGGTTCCTGCCTCCCATTCCAGGCTGTGCCCATTCCGGCAATGGCTGCGGCCCCGTCCAGGAAGGAGAACTTCTGCCCTCTCCTGTTATGCGTGCCGCCGTGTCTCTGGACGCCTCCTCCCAGGAAATCCGGCTGATTGGAGACTTTTCTAAGCGGAGGGACTTTAAAGGGCGGTATCTTCCCTTTTTAACCGCCCTCAGCGACAAATATCTAAAACCGGCGCTCCGCTACCGGGGAGGCGCCTATGACTGCGGAATAGACGTCTCCCTGCCCAACGGATACTTTTCCCTCTGGTGCACAGCGGATCCGGGGCTTGAGGAAACCGTCCGCCTGTTCCAGGCAGCCGGAACTGCCTTAAAAGAGATTACTCTGACTCAGGAAGAGCTAAACGGCTATATTTTAAGCGCCTTCTCGCAGGCTCAGCCTCTCTCAGGCCCTTTAAACGCCGGAATGCGCGCCATGCGCCGCCAAATCGCCGGAATCCGTTCCGACTACCTCAGGGAGCTGTTAGACGACATTCCAAGCGCCTCTCTGGAGGATCTGGAGCAGGCCTCAGACGTCATACAGGATATCATTGACAGGGGCTCTCTGGGAGCCGCAGGCAGCCGAAGCGTCATAGACCGGGCGGCCGGGCTCTTTGAAGCTGTGACACATCTGTAAAAAAGAAAAGAAGAAAAGCCCCCGGCAGAAAAGAAAGCGGTTCAACGCTCCTCTTTCCCGTCAGGGGCTCTTGTTATGTTCTTGAAATTTTTATCTGTAAAACTCGTGGCCTCCGTGCTGTGTAATGTAAGTCAGATGGCCGTCGAACCAGCTTACGTTCGACGATGCGGAACGGCTTCTGTTCATAAAAAACAGCGCTCCGTCTGAGTAATCCTCTCCGGCCAGAGCCCGATCCACGCAGTCTCTCGTCTGCTGCGTTACCCGGCAGGTATTGATCGTGCCGTTGGACACCGGCGAAAACTGGGATCTCTGATAAACCACATCCCTGACGTTTCCCGGGAACCGGCTGCTCTTCACCCGGTTGATAATTACATTGGCTACAAGAATCTTTCCCTTGTCGTCGCAGATTCCTGCCTCTGCCTGCACAATACGAAGAAGCACCTCGTAATCCTCGTCTGTATAGGAGATAACCGCGTTCTCACGCTTCCTTTGTTTTTCTCTCTCCTCTGCTTCCTTCTTTGCCTGCTGCGCCTGCATCAGAACCTCTTTTTCAATCGCTTCTACTTCCAGGGCATTCTGGGCAATATCATCCTGTATGTTCTTTTCCAGCAGACTTCCTAAAAGATGCTGGCCCTGTTCGTTTGAAGCGGCAAGCTGGAATTCCATGCGGACTCCCGTTGCATTTCCTGTTTCCTCCGACGGCAGCTCGTCTGTCAAATCCTCTGATTCCTCACTGTCTCCATATAGGGATACGGCGGCATTCTTGCCAGCCCCTGAAAAATCTCCGGAGTTAAACATCACCACTGTCACTACTGCGGCTCCTGTGGTAAACACAGCTGCAGTCCGATACATTTTCTTAGTCATATTGACAGCCAGTGACTTTACAAACTGATACACCGTCTGAAGAAATGAGTAAATGTCTGGCATACACACTCCTCTTTCCTCTTCTCTGCCGGAGCTCTGCTCTATGGCGTGTTCCGGCCGTTTCCAGTAACGGGGCTAATTATATGGGAGCGGCACAGTAAATGTCAATAAGTGTTTTACATTTTTGTGACATCTGACACCAGCATTTAAATGTTTCTTAACATATTTGTGGGTTCATCACAAAATTTTTTCTGTTTTTTGTTGATTTTTTATAGGGTTTCCCGCTAGTCAAGTATTACAAATATTACAATTTTATTAATTTCTACGATAAGAAAAAATCGCGCCTCAGCAGGCCTTTCATTTTATGTCAACTCTTTTGCCTGGCTGAAGCACGATATTCTCTCTTTTTCTTCTGCTAATCCTTCACCAGAGAAGCGAAGGACGCTCCGATGTAAGCCGCCAGTTCCTCTGGATTTACCATAACCTGGACGCCTCTCATGCCGGCGCTGACTGCAATTTTATCAAATAATACAGCTGTTTCTTCTATATAAGTAGGAAATTTCTTCTTCATCCCTACAGGCGAACAGCCGCCCCGGATGTATCCGGTCAGCGGCAGCAGCTCCTTCATATGAATCATTTCAACCTTTTTATCTCCGGCGGCCTTAGCCGTTTTCTTCAAATCCAGCTCCTCGTCCACAGGAATGCAGCAGACCAGATACCCTGTTTTCTCGCCTTTCAAAACCAGGGTTTTAAACATGGAATCGTGGTCAGCTCCCATCATGTCGGCCGCATGGCTTCCCGACAGATCCGACTCGTCCACCTCGTATTCTCCGGCCTCATATGCAATCCCGGCGGCGTCTAAAAGCCGCATTACGTTTGTCTTTGTCATGCCTTGCTCCCCTGATTGATATAATTGACCAGACCTCCGGCCTCGATAATTTTCTGCATAAAGGGAGGAAATGCCTGCCCCTGGAAATGTTCCCCTGTGGTCTGATCTGTGATCACTCCGCTGTCAAAGTCGATCTCCACCTCGTGTCCCGCCTGGATGGAAGCCGCGGCCTCCGGGCACTCGATAATGGGAAGTCCGATATTAATGGCGTTCCGATAGAAAATGCGGGCAAAGGTCTCCGCAATCACGCAGCTCACCCCGGCGCATTTGATGGCTAACGGCGCGTGCTCTCTGGAGGATCCGCAGCCAAAATTTTTATTGGCCACAATGATATCCCCCGGCTGCACCTGATTCACAAATTCCTTATCTATGTCCTCCATGCAGTGTCTGGCCAGCTCTGCCCCTTCTGTGGCGTTTAAGTATCTGGCCGGAATAATTACGTCTGTATCTACATTATCTCCATATTTAAATACGTGTCCTTTTGCCTTCATCCTAGTTTCCTCCCGTCGTTTCCTGGCTGCAGATCTCCTCCGGCCCGCAGAGCTTTCCTGCCACTGCGCTGGCTGCGGCCACCGCCGGGCTGGCCAGATACACCTCTGAATCTACATGTCCCATACGGCCTACAAAGTTCCGGTTGGTGGTGGAGACGCACTTCTCCCCAGCCGCCAGAATTCCCATGTAGCCTCCCAGGCAGGGACCGCAGGTAGGCGTGCTGACTACGGCTCCCGCCTCCACAAAGGTCTCCATCCAGCCTTCTCTGATGCACTGAAGGTAAATGGCCTGGGTCGCCGGAATGACGATGCAGCGGACGCCCTTTTTCACCTTTCTGCCCTTTAAAATGCTGGCGGCGGTTCTCATATCCTCCGTTCTTCCGTTGGTGCAGGAACCGATGACTACCTGATCAACCGCGATATCTCCCGCCTCGTCAATGGTTCTGGTGTTTTCCGGCAGATGAGGGAAGGCCACTGTAGGCTTAAGTTCAGACAGGTCGATGCGGTACGTCTCCTCGTACTCTGCGTCCTCGTCCGCCTCATAGACCTTGAAATCCCGCTTGGAGTGCTCTCTCATATATTCCTTTGCAGCCTCGTCCACCGGGAAAATGCCGTTTTTGCCTCCTGCCTCGATGGCCATATTGCAGATAGTAAAGCGGTCGTCCATAGACAGATGTTTAATGCCGTCTCCCGTAAATTCCATGGATTTATAGAGAGCGCCGTCCACCCCGATCATTCCGATAATGTGGAGAATAATATCCTTTCCGCTGACCCACTTGGCTGGCTTTCCTGTCAGTTCAAACCGGATGGCAGACGGAACCTTAAACCAGGCCTTTCCCGTCACCATGCCGGCGGCCATGTCCGTGCTTCCTACTCCTGTGGAGAAGGCTCCCAGGGCTCCGTAGGTACAGGTGTGGGAATCCGCTCCTATTACCGCGTCTCCGGCCACGACCAGACCTTTTTCCGGCAGAAGAGCGTGCTCAATACCCATCTCCCCCACGTCAAAATAATTGGAAATCTCATGGCGGCAGGCAAACTCTCTGCAGCACTTGCAGTTTTCCGCTGATTTAATATCCTTATTTGGAATAAAGTGATCCATCACAAGGGCAATTTTATCCTTATCAAACACAGTCTGTGTGTTCATCTTCTTCATCTCTCCGATTGCCACTGGAGAGGTAATATCATTTCCCAGAACTAAATCCAGCTCTGCTTCTATCAGCTGTCCGGCCTTTACCGACTTGAGGCCGGCATGGGCGGCCAGAATTTTCTGTGTCATCGTCATACCCATGGTTGTGTTCCTCCTTGGAGCTGTGTTGCTTTTCCATCTATCGGAAAATTTAGTATTTACATCATACCACAAGGGCTGTTATAATACCAATATATATTGCGAATATGAACTATAAGGTTTAGTTATAGAGCAGAGACAACAGATAAGAGGTAAGAGTATGGAACAGCATTTATCACAGTACAGAATTTTCTATGCCGTTGCCAAAACGGGAAATATTTCAAAGGCCGCCAAGGAACTGTTTATCAGCCAGCCGGCCATCAGCAAGGCCATCAGCAAGCTGGAGGAGAGCCTGGGGCTTCCCCTTTTCACCAGAAACTCCAGAGGCGTTCAGCTGACTGTGGAGGGCCAGGTGCTTTTCAGCCATGTGAGCAACGCCTTCGACACATTAAACCGCGGCGAAAACGAGCTGCGCCGAATCAAGGATTTCAACATCGGCCAGCTGAAAATAGGAGTCAGCAACACCCTCTGCAAATACGTTCTGCTTCCTTATTTAAAGGGCTTTGTCGAGCAGAACCCCCACATCAAGATTACGATTGAGAGCCAGTCCACAGCCAAAACTGTCTCCATGCTGGAACAGCAGCAGCTGGATATCGGCCTGGTGGCGGAACCGAAAAGCAGGCGGAATCTGAAGTTTCTGCCGGTGATGCAGATTAACGACGGATTTGTCTGCACGAAAAGTTATCTGGAAAACCTGTTTCTGCGTGAGGGGCGGGATACGGATATTTTTTCCGAGGGAACCGTTATGCTCTTAGATCGAAATAATATGTCGAGAGCCCACGTGGACGCCTGGTTCGCGGAGAATAACGTGGAGCCGCGCCATATTCTGGAGGCCACCACCATGGATCTGATCATTGAATTTGCCAAAATCGGCCTTGGAATCGGCTGTGTGATCAAGGATTTCGTGAGAAAAGAGCTGGAGGAGGGAAGTCTCATCGAAATCCCTCTGGCTTCCCCCATCAGAAGGAGAACCATCGGTTTTTCCTACAATCCGTCCTATGTGACGAAAACGACCAGCCAATTTGTCAAATTCTGTATGCCGGAGCAGAATTAAACCCAGGCCTGATTAAAATGCGCCCATCCAAAAGCGGAGGTCTCCTTCCATCTCTGGAAGAATGGCCTCCGCTTTTGAACACATTATCACACACTCGTTTTTATTTGATTCTAAAAATTCTAATCTAGTTGTCGATCAGCTTATTGCTGTCGTTCCAGCTGTAAAGCTTTCTTAATTCCTGTCCTGTCTTCTCCAGCTGATGAGCTGCTTCTCTCTTTCTCATAGCGTTGAAATGCGGGCATCCCACCTGGTTCTCTAACAGCCAGTTCTTAGCGAAGGTTCCGTCCTGGATATCAGACAGAATCTGCTTCATGGCCTTCTTGGTATCCTCTGTCACGATCTTCGGTCCTGTGATGTAATCGCCGAACTCAGCCGTGTTGGAGATAGAGTATCTCATGCCTGCAAAGCCGCTCTCATAGATTAAGTCTACAATCAGCTTCATCTCGTGGATGCACTCGAAGTACGCGCTCTCCGGCTCGTAGCCAGCCTCCACCAGAGTCTCGAATCCAGCCTTCATCAGGGCTGTCACGCCGCCGCACAGAACTGCCTGCTCGCCGAAAAGGTCTGTCTCTGTCTCCTCGCGGAAGGTGGTCTGAAGCACGCCTGCTCTCGCGCCGCCGATGGCCAGAGAGTAGGCTAAGGCCAGGTCGTGAGCCTTGCCTGTGTAATCCTGGGCAACTGCGATTAAGCAGGGAACGCCTCTTCCAATCTGATACTCGCTTCTCACTGTGTGGCCTGGTCCCTTCGGAGCAATCATGGCTACGTCGATGTTCTTAGGAGGTACAATCTGTCCGAAATGGATGGCAAAGCCATGGGCGAACATCAGCATGTTGCCCTCCTCCAGATTCGGTTCGATGGATTCCTTATACATCTTTGCCTGCTTCTCATCATTGATTAAAACCATGATAATATCGGCCTTCTTAGCAGCCTCAGCGGCTGTGTAAACCTCAAAGCCTGCGGCCTCTGCCTTGGCCCAGGATCTGCTTCCCTCGTACAGTCCGATAATTACATGGCAGCCGGATTCCTTCGCATTCAGGGCGTGGGCGTGTCCCTGGCTTCCGTAGCCGATCACGGCGATTGTCTTGCCCTCTAATAATGATAAATTACAGTCTTCCTGGTAATAAATCTTTGCCATTGTCGCTTCCTCCTTAGGGTGAAAATTAAGAAATAAATACAGTATTCCGTCAGCCTGGCGCTGTGAAACGGCGCTACGGAAGGTACCGCACGTCCTCCGTGCCTCTTGAAAGTCCCGTCACTCCCGTTCTGGCCAGCTCTAAAATCTCATAGTCCTCCAGCAAATTGATCATCGCGTCCAGCTTCGACTGATCTCCCGTCAGCATCACTGTCACGGATTCCTTTCCCACATCCACCACAGAGGCGCGGAAAATCTCGGCGATAGCGTTGATCGCCATACGCTCGCTGGCGTTGGCCCTCACCTTCACCAGAATCAGCTCCCGGTAAACGGAGTGGCCGGACCGAAGCTCCTTAATATCGTGAACGTCCTCCAGCTTTCTGAGCTGCTTTTCAATCTGCTCCAGAATCTCCTGGTCTCCCAGAGAAACGACTGTCATTCTGGAATACTTGGGATCTGCCGTCTCTCCAACAGTGAGACTTTCAATGTTATAGCCGCGGCGGCTGAACAGCCCGGCCACACGGCTCAGTACACCTGCTGTATTGTCTACCAGCAGAGATAATACAATTCTGCTCATGCCCTTACCTGCCTTTTCTCTTCAAACGGCTCTTGCCTGCCTGCAGCCTGCTGTCGCAAACTATAGGCAAACCTCGCCGGGTTTATCAACAATAATAGCAATCAAACGGTCTTTTGTCAATTAATTAAAAGGAATAGGACCTATTACCTGAAGATATGGTTCCGCTAAATTCTCTGATGCTTAAAGGCCATTTTCATCTCGCTTCCCACGCTGATGGAGGAGACGTCCTCCGGAATCTCGTCTCTGTGATACCATCCGGCCTCAGAAAGCTCGTCCTCCTGCAGGCGGATGGCGTCGTCTCCGTCCAGCTCTGCAAAAAAGCCGATCATCTCCGTGTCTGTGAAGGCCCAGGGCTGGCTCTTGTAGTAGCGGATGTTTTTGACCTTAAGGCCTACTTCCTCCATAACCTCCCGGCGCACCGTCTCCTCAAAGGTCTCTCCAATCTCCACAAAGCCGGCAATCAGGGCGTATCCGCGGTAAGCCCTTCCCTTATATCGGGACATTAAAAGCCTGTCCCCATCCGTCACCGCCACAATCACAGCCGGACAGATTTTCGGATACTCTGTGTGGCCGCATTTTGTGCATACTAACGCCCGCTCTGTCCTGCTGTCCTCTGTCCTGCTTCCGCAGCAGCCGCAGAATTTCCGGCTTTCCTTCCACCGGAACAGCTGGACTGCCGTGATGGCCGCAAAGGCCTGGTATTCCGGCTGCATAATCCGAAAATAAGCCGGCCCCTGGAAGGAAAACTTCCTGCAGCCGTCCTGGCCGTCCTCATGAAAAGTTTCCTGGTTCTCCTCTTCTGCCAGCTTTAACGCCGGATCCCCTTCTGCGCTTCTCACCATGAAATACGGGATCTCGTCAATGGAAAATAAGTATTCTGCCCTCGCAGAAAGCTCTGGGATCAGTCCCGTCTCTTCCAGCTGGGCCGCCGCAGGAAGCTCCAGAGCGTCCGGCGCAGGAAGGGTGTGGGCGGAGGCATAGATTTTCTCCCTGTAATCCTGTTTTTTCCCTTCTTTCTGATTCTCTTCCCCCTGCTCATCTCTGCCTCGAAGAAGAATCGTTCCCCGGTGAATGTACAATAGAAAGCTGTCCTTTGCAAGCGCCGGCTGTTTGAACGAATTGTCATATTTATGCGGTAAAATGTCCTGTATCATAAGTTTCTCCTCTGTTTTCTGTCTGTCCGGTTAAAAAGTAACGCCAGCATCAGTGTACACTGACGCTAAATCCGATGAAATTCCGGCTCCATCCGGCGAAAGGTACACAGGCTGTCAAAGCCCAGCTCACGAAGCCTTCGCTTCACCTGCCCGAACTTCTCTCCCAGCTGCTCCGGCCTGTGGGCGTCGGATCCCAGCGTAAGAATTTTTCCTCCCATTTCCCGGTACAGCCTCAAAATGTCCTCTGACGGCGTCAGATCGCCTATCTGGTAGCGGAAGCACGAGGTATTGACCTCAATGCCCTTTCCGCTCCGAAACACCTGCTCTAAAATTTTCTCCACCAAAGGCCTGGATTCCCGAAAGGGCCAATGGCCCTGCTTGTCGTAGCGCAGAATCATATCCAGATGTCCCAGCACGCTGTAGCCGTCAAACTGCCGAACCGTTTCCAGAATTTCCCGGTAATAGCCCTCATTGTATTCTCTCTGGCTCTTTCCCTTCTGGTAGGCCTGATTATCAAATTCCAGATTGTCCACCTGGTGGCAGGATAAAATGATAAAATCGAAGGGTTCCTCCCTGACGTCCTTCCGATAGGATGCAGTCGTATGAGTCTGGACGCCGAACTCTGCCCCGTATCTCAGGCGGATCTGTCCCTCATATCGTTTCTGAAGGCGGGCAAGCTCCTCCCTGACGTCTCTGTAGGGAAACGTTCCCGCCTCCGTCCGAACCCCATAATCTACATGGTCTGTAAAACACAGTTCCTCCATCCCGGCCCCTATGGCCGCTCTCACCTGCGCCTCCATAGGCGTCTGGCAGTCCCAGCTGAAATCAGAATGGACATGGTAATCTGCAAGCATGATCGTTCCTCCTGCGGCTTCTTCCTCACCGCGTCTTTTTTCTATATCGTCTTTTCCATCTTGTCCTTCTCGTATCCTACCACGAATCCCAGCTTTCCTCAATCCTGTTTTGCAGAATTCTCCGCAGGCAAAAAAATAATGCGGGGGCCGTGAAGCCTCCGCATTGTCTTGTTCTGTTTCATTTCTCTGGCAGGCGTCTTTTCCCTTATTTTGTGGCAAAGCGATTCATAAAGAAGTCCGTAAAAGCGGCCAGCTCTTCTTCCTGCGACACATAAACATACAGTTTTTCATCTTCCAGCCAGTCATAGGCATTGATACCGATGTATCCCTTTTTATCCGGGTAAATAATGAAGGCATCGGTGGGGTATTTATTCCGGTATGCCTTCAAAATTTCAGAGCGGCGGTAATACGCCGGATCCCCGCAGCCGGAAAGGTCAGGCACTGTGGGAACAGCTACAATCGTCTGGCTTGCTTCGTTCCATCCGACAATTAAATTGCCAATCTTTGTTTTGCTTCCATGAACAAAGCCATAGTTAAACCGGCTCACGTCCTCCGTATAGCCGAAAATAAGCCTGTAATCATCCCCCTGTTCTACAGCCTGATTAAACAGAACGCGCATTTTCTTTGCGTTTGCACTGCTCTTTTCCATGTCTACCTGAGGTCCCTTAAACAGTCTGCCAAAAAATCCCATATTTCTTCCTCCCAATTATTGTTCTTTCATATCTGACCGGAAAAATAAGTATAAATATTTGAATTTGTTTTTATTTTTCTTAAAATAAAATCCGCCTGAATATAAGGCCAAAGCATACCATTCGGACGGATTTTCTATGCCTGCCGTTTAAGGCATAGGCGTTGTTTTTAATTGTTCCAGGGCGTCGACAATGGCGTTTATTTGAAAATCAACGGTCGCGTCGGCAGCTTCGGGAACAAACAGGGGCAGCACATGGGGAATTGCTCTGCGCACAACCATTACAGTTAAACTCAAATTCGTAAACAGATGAATCCTTTCCGTGTCTGCCTTTATCCCAAAGTTTTCTAAAATTTCTCCAAACAGGCGGAACTGCTTTTGGCGGAATATTCGGCAGCTCTCCTTTGACAGGTGTCTGAACAGAAGCTGCTGTTCTTCAACTGTTAAAACGGCAATGCCATGTTTTTCTCCATAGCAGCAGGAACAGAGAAATTGCTTCACGGCATCACGCCAGCTCAAAGTAGGATCAGCCATCAGCTTCTGTACATATTCAATGATTTTAGGCTGCTGAAGGTACAGCGCTTCAACGATTAAATCTTCTTTTGCTGCGAAGAAAGAATAAAAGAACGTCCGCGAAATCCCAACTTTTTTATATATCTGCTCCACAGTCGTATGCTGTATGCCCTGTTTTGCCATCAGTTCGAGCCCAGCTCTGACAAGATCCGTTCTGATGCGCTCTCTGTCCTCCTCAGAATAAGCTGCCTTCGGCATGTCGTCCCCCTTTTTCAAAATAAAAACAAAATCCAAATTTTATCTTTATTTTATCATACCAAATCACACAATTCAAGAATAAAGTGCTGCAGGCGCTGACACCCCTTTAAAGCGTCTATTCTTCCCTCTGCTCTCCGGCCTCCCGTCTCATCTGCCTGAAGACGGGAATATAATTTAAAAGGGTGAACATCATCACTGCCATCATCCCCAGGATCAGGCTGTTTACCCAGAAAAGAGGCAGATGAGGGAATAAAAACAGAACCAGCAGCCCTGCAAAGAGGACGGCTGTGCACACCTTTCCAAACCACATAGCGCCGTTCAGCTTTTTCCCCTTTTTCAAAAGGACGGCCCCCATGACGGCCATGTATCCCTCCTTCACAATCAGCAGAAGAATCAGAGCCCACATCAAAGGGTAGCGGAGCGCCAGGCACAGGGCTAAGGCCCCGTGAGTCAGCTTGTCCGCCACCGGATCCAGCAGTTTTCCAAGCTCTGTAACCATGTTAAATTTTCTGGCAATCTTTCCATCGAACAAATCGGTGAGACTGGACAGGAGAACGGCCGCCGAGGCCGCCAGATACCTTTGTTTTCCTATGTACAGGTAACAGAACACAGGAATCATCAAAATGCGGAAATAGCCCATCAGATTGGGAATGGAAAAAATCTCCTTTTTGCTGAACCGCTTCATAGAGCACCTCTTTTCTGTTCTGCCGCTTTGCGCTTACCGTTCAATATACTGGATGGCGATACATCCCGGCCCTCCCTGCGTCACGAATACAGGGCTTAAATCCATTATGTGAATTTCCAGTCCGGCAAAGGCCTGGCTGAGCATTTCCCTGACCTTTTCCGCCTCCTGGCGGGCCGCGGCGTGAACCACATAGGCGATGTGCCGCTCGCAGACTCCCGCCTGCTTCATATGCTCAATCACTCCCTTTACAGCCGCCGACAGGGTGCGTTTTACAAAGCACTTGTCAATCCTCTTTCCATCCTCCGTCAGCTTCATCACAGGCTTCAATTTCAGCACAGAGCCCAGAGCCGCCGCTACCGGAGTCAGTCTGCCGCCCCGCCTCAGGAACGAAAAATCCTGGGGAATCAGGAAGGGTTCCGTGTGGGACGCCGCCCATTCCAGCCACTGCAGCATCTCTGAAAGGCTTCTTCCCTCCTCCTTCATCCGCTGAACCTTCTCCACCATATACCGGTGGGGGCCGCACAGGGTTCTGCTGTTAAAGACTGTAATTCTCTCCCCATGATCCACCAGCTCCCTAGCTGCGCAGGCCCCCTGATACGTGCCTGAAAGGCCGTCTGCAATGGCAATATTAAGGATCTCTGCCTCCGGATAGCGCTCATAGGCCTCCGCCACATCTCCAATCGGCGGCTGGGAGGAACGGGGAACCTGCCCCTCTGCGATACGCCGGTAAAATTCCTCCATATCAATCTTCAGATCCCTGCCTTCCATGTCTCCTATGTGAACGCACATGGGAATCGCCTCAAAGCCTGCCGCCTTCGCCTCCTCCTCTGTGTACAGCACAGAAGGGTCCGTTATTATCTCCACCACTTCAAATCCCTCCAACCTGCTATCTGGTTTTCAAAACTACTTATTATAGTTTGCAATATTTGTCGAGATTTGTCAAGAACGCCGGCTGGAAAAACGCAGCCGCCTGGAAAAGCGAAGGCGTTTTCCAGTCTCTACTCCTCAAACAGAATAAATTCCCTGGATGCAGGATTTACTTTTATGGAGATATTTTCAATGGCCTCCAGGCGGTAGCTGGCGAAGCTCTTATTTTTCAAATCCTCAATCATCTGATCTTTGGCTTCCATCCAGACAGGGAAGCTGGTATAGCTTCTCCAGTTTAAATCCAGGACTCCCTGAATGGCCGGCATCTCCTCCTCAAACTCCGTAAAATGAAGAAACGGCTCCGCCAGGTCTGGATTGCAGGTAATCTCAAACCGGACCGTTCCCTCCGGAACAGACGGATCTTCTAAAAGCTCCAGCACGTCTCCCCCATAATAGCTGTACTGGCTGGGAAAAATCTTAATTACTCCTTTTTCCGGAGAAAAGGCGTAGTCAAGGCTTGTCGTCGTCATCTTATCCTGACCCAGAACGCGCTCTCCCAGGTAAGTGAAAGAGGAGTATTCTGCAATGGCTGTGCCTGTTCCAATTCCGCTTATCAGCACTCCGGCCAGAAACGTTCCCAGCAAAATCTTCTGTATTCTACGCATAATTTTCTTCCTCCTCTTCCTGTATAGCGGAACGCCTTTCTCCATTCTCTCCGTTTCTCTCCCGTCTCCACAGAAACGTTAGGCCCAGGCCGGCCGCTGAAAACAGGCTTAAATTGACTCCCAGCGCGCCGATGGCTGCTCCGGCCAACGGATATCCCTGGCACAGCAGCACCGCCAGCACTCCCAGACCGAACAGGCTGAGAAGGCCGAAACCGCCGCAGAGCAGCGCAAAGAAAATCCAGAGTACGTTCCACCCAGCCTTTACGCACCACAGAGCTGCCGTCCAGATATGGCGGCAGCACCAGGAGAACATTCTCACGCTCTGCGCAAACAGTCTGGAAAACAAATGCCCGGTTCTTCTGGACATCCTGTTTATCTTCTGGCTCACAGAATTCATGCATCCGGATTGTGCCGTTCCATCCTCCCTGCCGTTTCTCTGCGCCCTCTTCTCCTTTTCTCTGGAAACAGCCGCCTTCTGCTTTCCAAAAAGTTTGCGAAACCAGTCTCTGCACCGCAGAATCTGCCTCTTTACAGCTCTTCTTCCGGAATCCCACAGCTGAACCACGCGGCTCCACAGGCTGATTTTTTCCTTCGCCTCTCTCTTTTCCGGTCCGTTCTGTCCAGCTTCGTAATCAGCTCTCACATGATAGGCCTCCAGAATCTCTGCTGTCAGCTCCTTCCTGTTTCCAAACTCGGCAATCGCCTCCTCCTCTGTCAGGCCGCTCTGCACCTTCATATCAATATGCTGCTCGTACTCGTCCATAATGTCATTCAGCTCCGTCTCCTGAAGGACGGAAAGCGATGACCTGAGTTCTTCTAAAAATGTCTTCTTATCCATGTCTGCACTCCTCTAAAAACTGTCCTACTCTCTCTGTCAGCTGATTCCACTCTGCCTCCAGGCTGTCGCGGTACAGAACGCCCGCCGCCGTCAGGTGATAATATTTCCGCGGAGGCCCCTCTGTGGACTCCCGCAGATACGTCTCAAAATACCGCTCGTTTGTCAGACGCTTCAAAAGCGGATAAATCGTGCCTTCATTTACATCGACCACCTTCGACACCTCCTCCACCAGCTCGTAGCCGTACCGATCCCTGACTCGGACTGATTCCAGCACAATCAGCTCCAGAACACCTTTTTTAAACTGTGCGTTCATATGTGTACTCTGCCTTTCTCTGGTACTGTTGATTTTATAATACTATATTATACCTACTACTATGTAATGTCAAGTAGTGGGCAGAATTTTCTCTCTGCAGACGCATGAACGCCTGCAGTTTTTGCCTAAGAAATCCTTTTAACCTGCCTGCCTCTGCTCCTCTTTCAGAAATTCGAGAAACACACGGTTTAACGCCTCCCAGTTATTGTTTCTATCATCCTTCATCTGATCCGCAAGCTGCTTCTGACGGCGCAGCTCCTCTTCAATAAATTGCCGGACTGCCGCATTCTGCAGGCGGCGCTCCCCCTCGCCCAAGGCCTGTTTCACTGCCAGCACCGTTTCTATCTCTTCCCGCAGAGCTCTGGGCAGCTCCTGCTTCATCAAATCGCTGAATAAAACCGGCGCAGATTCTCCATTCTCTTCAATATATCTGGCCGCCAGCAGAGGCCGCAGCGCATAGAAATATTTTTTGTATTTTACATATTTTTCCTGAAGTTCCTGAAAATACGTTTTATTTGCTGTGCCATAATAGTGGCACACTGCCGCTTTTTTAGAAAAATACTGCTTTGCCGCCTCATAAACTTTGTCCCAGGACAGGCTTTTCTGGTAGACAATAGGGGACTGCGCCCACTCAAACAGGGCAGCGTTCCCTCTCTGAAACTGGATCAGAGCCTTCTTTAAATCCCATCCATTGATGTCTAACACTTCATCCAGCTGCCACTCTATCACGTCCTTCACCGGATCCAGACGAAGATAGTCCTCTGGCTTTCTCACATAAATAAAGCGCACATCATAATCGCTGTCCGGGGACGCGATTCCCCAGGCGCGGCTGCCTGATTCCACTGCCAGCAGAATAAAGACCTGCTCTTTTTCCTCAATTTCCCTGAGTTTTTCTCTGATTTCCTTTTGAATATCCCGCTCCATCCTACACCTCCAGCGCTTTCCGGTTCACATACTCCACAAATTCCTCTACCCGCTTCATATCAGGGCTGTCCGGCAGAACACTGTCCCTGGCGGCCTGATTCAGACGCTTCTCATAATCTGCCAGGAGATCGTAAAACTCCGGAGCAAAGGTTTTATCCTCCTTCTGAAAACCGCCGTTTCTAATCTTTAAAAGAAGCTCCTGCTCTTTAACCCTCTTTGTCCGTATCTCGCCTCTCTCTAAAATGTCAATGGCCATCATAAAGAGGCGGATCAGGTGCATGGCGTGCTTATTCAGATGATTGTCGTCCTTCTTTTTATTCCGTTTTCCGATTTTGTCGTAATCCTTTACCACCTTATACATGATCGAGCACATGGTCTCATACTCCCGCAGAGGCAGACGTCTGTACTCTGCGTCCACGAAAATTTCCGTCTCCAGATCCGGCTTCTCTGACGGTCCGATGTAGAGACGAATGCTTCCCTGTTCAAACCGATCATACCTTCGCTGAAAGTCTTCCAGCGCATGGTTCACCGAATTCAATATGTGCTGCTCCCGCTCTCTCTGGGGCATGGAATCCCTGGCAATGGCATTCTGCAGACGGCGCAGCTGGGCGCTGGCATAGCCGCCGAAGGACTTAGCCGCCCGCTTCGATAAAAACATGCTGCGGTTCTCCAGAAGCTCTCTTCCCAGAGGCGGCAGAATCAGATACTGTTCCTCGTCAAGCCCCAGAATCTCAATGGTATTGGGATTGCATTCCAGAAGAAGCTTTACAATCTTATTAAAAGAGTAGACGACCGTATCTGTATGCAGATCCTCGTACTGCTCAAACTCTGTCAGACCCAGCAGATCCGATGGAAGATTCAAAGTGATCCCCCGAAAGTCAATATCGCTGGTTCCGCAGTTTGTCCCGTAGGCATAGCTTCCGCCCAGACCAAGCAGCATGATTCTGCCCCCCAGCCTGGGATTTGTTTTTAAAAATTCATATTCTTTTGTATCTAACAGTGCCCTGAAATCTTTCTCCTCCATTGTCCGCCTCCCTGCTGCCAAAACTGTCTTTGCAAATTTTCTTATTTCTGTTCATCTTATCACAGAACGCAGCATGATTCCATCACAAGCTGATGAAAAAAAGGACCTTTCCCTGCAGGCTGCAGAAAAACGTCCTCTTTCCCGTACTTTCTATTTATTTTGCGACTCTTTCAACGGAAATGACAGTGCCTGTAAACGCATCCACTACGCTCAGCTCTCCTGTGTAGGTTACTGTAACCTTGTCTCCTTCCTTCACATCAGAAAGACCCTTGGGTTTCTCATCAAAGGATAACGAATACGCATCCGCGCCGTCTACAATCGTAAACATGAAATCCTTGATATCCTCGATGGTTCCTGTGATAGAAGAAGTCTCTGCGTCTTCCTTCTCTGCAGGCACGTCCGCAGACTCCTCGCTTTTAACTGTCTCTTCATTCTTAACTTCCTCTGTTTCAGCCTTAGAGGGCGCCGGTGTCTTGGCAGGTTCCTTTGCCCCGCATCCTGTGGCAAGAACCAGAGTGGTCATAATCACTGCTGCAATATTTCTTTTCTTCATAATCTTAAACCTCCATAAATGCGAATATCTTTTTGCGGCTCTTTCACAGCCGCCACACTCTTTAGATGGAAACATCCTGGAAAAGGTTGGAATCCTGTTAAAAATTATGCGGTATGCGGTCAGATGCTTCTGCCCGCCTGCGCTTTTTTCTCTTCTATTATGCTCTGGTACAACGCTCTCCCGTATTCTCCTGCCAGAGCCTCGCAAATCTGCACTCTCTCCTCTATGACCGGAACCTGAATGTGGGCTTTTGCGTCCGCGGTCTGAAGAATCATCAGCTTTTGAAATTCCTCAAACGAAGCGATTTTTAAATGACGCCTCAAATGCTTTTTCCTGAAGCTCACATGATCGTCATGAAATGCAACGTAATAAAACAGCCGCTTTTTTTCTGTTTCTGACAAAAACTCCCCATTCCATTCCAGCGTCGGAACAATCTCTCTTTTCACAAGCTGGAGGCTTTTCTCAGGATGTCCGTAGTAATGCATATTTGGTTTTCCATCGCGTTCCCCCTGAGTCTGGCACTGCGGCTTTCCCACATCGTGCAGCAGGGCCGCCAGATACAGCATATCGTCGTCCATTCCCCGCGGCAGGCCGAGAACGGTGTGCAGACTGTGCTGCCAGAGATCATACTGGTGCGTCCAGTTCTGCTGGTCATAGTCGATCATGATTTCTGCTGCCGGAAGCAGCCCCAGAATTTCCTCCCGTTTCCCGTCAATCTTCTCTGTCTCTTCTGCATATTTCAATAAACAGCATAATTCCCTGATGTCCATCTGAACGTCTCCTATCTCTGGTGTTTCTTGTACACTGACGCTAAGGCATATTCATAATATTAAGCGTCTGCCTGCTCTTTCGTAATATCGCCTAAGGATATTATAAGCATTCCCTCTTCTTCATATGGTAATATTTTCTATGGCATTTATCACAGTTTCTAACTGCTCAGCATAGTTCCAATAATCTGATGGCAGATTAGAAATTTCACTCATATCATTATCATCAAAATGATATACCATGTGCCGTATCAGTTGATTCTGAATAAAATATAATTTTCTTAGTTCCGGAACCGTTACGCTGTCTAATGTCTCAATATAACTACACAGATCCCAGAAAGATTTTTTGTCAAATTTATTCTCTTCATGAAGAAAATAAAGGAAACTTTTATTTGCCGCATTTATATTATCATCTATTATCCCCACCATCTGCTCCCTTCTGCTGTCCAGAATCGATTTTTATTTTCTCTTCCACATCATAGCGACAGCGGCGGTATTTGCTAAAAGCATAATTATCACATATCCTGTTAACACATAAAACATAGATGGCACGACATCTAGTAAAGTGCTCCAATCCTCTCCCTCTTTATTTTTCTTCAGCATAATTTCGTCTGTCCGGCTCTGCCGCAAATCCAGCTTCCGCCATGATTTCCAACAGTTCCTGCGCGCTTTGTTTTATCTTATATTCCAATTCTTCCCGGTAAAGGGGAATGACCTGGTAGAAATTCACCGGTCTGTCTCCGGGCAGCTGGCAGATAAAGCCGTTTTCTTCTATATTCTTCGGTTCTGTCAAAACAGCGGCGCAAAGCTTCGTGTTCTCTGCAAAGGGCTTTTTATGATCCACCGTATGTCCCCAGCCCAGCCAGGTATCCGATACAATCGGCAGGCGGGCCAGCGTTTTCAGCAAACGCACTGGCCAGTACCATTTTTCGTCCTTCATAGATTCCTGATCCAGCTTCCAGTCAGGCGGCAAGGCGATGGCCAGCTCCACACGTTCCAGTTTATACTCCGCCAATTCCTCGGGCACGTTCATCGGACGGGCCCCCATGCCCATCGTAACCAGCGTGACATAATCGCGCTCCCCTTCCGGAGGAATCATACAGACGTCCACATGGATATCCGGGGATACCAGCTCATGAAATACGTTTTCAATGGTTCCAAAGCAGGCCGCAATATGGCGCTCTACCGCATCCATCTCCTCCTCTGTATAAAACGCCGTATCTCTTCCCTCCTCTGACGACCAGAAGGAACCCTCTATCTCTGTTCCATCCGGGCGCAGGAAAATCTGAAAATACTCCTCCGCCCCGCATAGCTGGTAGAAAAGGCCAATCTGGCAGTCCAGGCCCACCAGCGCCGCATTGAGCTTCGCCGCTCTGCCGTCCGGATGATTGCGCTCCAGCCACCGCCCGTCTGAAAGCCAGCTTTTTACCTGTCTCAGCCAGTCTGCATTCAGCTTGGACATGCCCGCCTCGTTCATCTGGAAGACCAGATCAATCGTACTGCCTTTCACCGTATAGGGAAACTGGGTATAGGGCGCGTTGGGAACGTACTGCTTTGGCTTCGGGCCAAATATTTCCCAGAAACACTCCAGTCCCTCCTTGTTTACAGTAATACAGGAAATGGATCTCTGTTTATTTTCTGCGTCCTCATCCCTTCCCTGCTGAAGCGCCTGATCTGCGCCTGGATTGATCCAGTGGTATTCCATCCGCTCCAGCGGCTCTCCGGCCTCAATTTCTTTCTTTAATGTCAAAAACTCATAGTCGCCCGGTTCCAGCAAAAGGCCGCGGGCTGCAGCCTCCAGCGCGCCTTCCCTGTCCCCAAAATGAGCTCTGAGCTTTCCTGCCTGCAGCCAGATCCACGGGTAATCCGGCTCTTCCTTTGTTCCCTGCTCCGCATAATCCAGAGCCTCCTCCAGGCGTCCGCAGTACGTCAGCGCCACCGAATATCGGTAGTACCATGTGGCGCAGCCTTTAGCGTTTTTCTCAGAATCAGGCATCCACTGGGCCGCCTTGTAATAATACCGGTATTCATCCAGATTGCTGCAGGCAAAGGAATACCACAGGGCTATCTGCAGATCCTGGCGGGCCTGGCGCTCCGTAAATTTTCCTGTCTCCACGCCCCGTTTCACAAAGTCCTCCAGATACTGAAGCATTTTCCCAAAATACCCGGCAATGCCGTCGTCAAACGCTTCCAGATTTTCTATATCCTCTGCCGTAAGCAGGGATCCGGTCTCCGGATCGATCTGCGGTTCTTTCTCCTGTTCCCACAGCCGCACTGCTCCCAGCCCCCTGCGGAATACATGGAAACCGCCGCAGGGCAGCTCTGTCCTGGCAAAAAAGTCCCTGGCCGCATCCAGCACAGCCGGGAGATCCCAGGCAATAAAGTCCAGATATCCATAGTACAGGCCAGTGGCTCCTCCCAGAAAATCAGCCGCGTCGTCCCCCGCCTGGTCTCTGACCGCCTCCTGAAGCGCGTCCCGAAATTTTAAAATCTGTTCAGCCCTGTTTTCCCCTGAAAAGCCTTCCAGCGGAAAATATAAAAATCCGGCTGCAATTCCATCCATGTGATACTCGTCTGCCGTTTCGCTCTCCCCGCTCATATATTCGTTAATAAGAACTGGCAGACGGGCGGAACCAGAGAAGACGTCAAACCGCCAGTCAGCCTCCGGATCCTCCACCGGCTTCATTTCATAGCCCACATAGCTGTTGTCCAGGTAGCTCTCTGCATCGTCCCACAGAGTGCACCCCATATCCAAAAGCGTCTGGGGAAGCTCAGAAAGCAGGAAGGACGGTTCCTCCGGCGGCTGCTCTGTTATATCTAAACGGCCAATCAGCGCGACAGAAGATATTTCTCCCAGCGTCTGGTCAACGAGCGTGTACAAAATCCACCACGCCCTGCTCTCATCCTCTCTCATCAGCGGAATCAGCTTTTCGCACCAGAGCGTCAGAAAAATCCGGCCGTCCTCCTGTCTGGCCCATGTCTGCACATCCTCCGCCTGAATCTCTGTTTCTCCTGTCCGGAGGATAAACTCCTTTGACGGCTGACGCCCCACCAGAATATTCCAGTGCTCCCGGACTGGCTCCGGCGCATGGCGTTTAAAATAAACGAGAGGAAACAGGCTGGATCGGACGCCCTCCGCGCTGAGAATCAGCTCATATTTTCCCCCGTTAAAGCCCAGCTCAAAGGCAGGAGAATGGAAAGCCAGTCCCAGGGCGGCGCTGCATTGCTCCATCAGCTCCTCTCCCCGCTCCCGCATTGTATCAGAGTCCATAATACTGCGAAGCTCCTCCTCAATCTCTGCAAAGGCAGCCCAGGCCTCCTCTGTCCTCTCCCTGAAATTTTTATCAAACCGGGGCAGAGCCAGACGGCTGCGGCAGTCTTCGATAAACTCCTCCGTATCCTCATCCTCTGGACGTGCTGCCAGCGCCTGTTCAAAATAGTGCAGGGCAGGCCCTTCCTGATCCAGATAGTAATAGGCATATCCCATCCGGAAATTCCAGCTGTGATCGCCTGCAAAATATTCCTCATGAGGTTCCAGCAGGGCAATGGCCTTCTGAAACAATTCCTTTTCCCCAGGCTGCGCTAAATTGTTGTAAGCTCTGGCCAGCTCCGAATCCTCCTCCGGCGTGCGCTCCTCAGCCGGTATTTTTTCCAGGGCGTCTATTATTTTCTGAAATTCGTCGTTTTTATTCCATCTTTGGCACTGTTCCAGTAAAGTCATATCGTCTCCTCCTCCGCTCTGTTTTTTCCTGTTTTCCTATTCTCTCTGTCACATTATTCTTCTGTAATCGTAACTTCCTCCTGCTTTGTATCGCCAATCCCGCTGCCGGATGTTCCCCATGTTATCTCTATAGGCGTTCCATCCTCCTCATACATTTTAACATGGCTGCTGTAGGATCCGTTTTCCAGGCTGTCCTCCACCTGGATCTGGCCTCCGGGGTAATAGGCTTTATAAGGCCCCTGCGGAATTCCGTTCTCATAAGTCATATCAATATGAAGCTGGCTGTTCTCATAATACTGCTTTGCAGGTCCGTGAAGCACACCGTCCCGGTAGGTCTGCTCTATCACAGCCATGCCGGTATATGGATCGTACTGCGTCCAGGTTCCTTCCATCTGGCCGTTTTTAGAATTCCCCTCACAGGTCATTCTCCCTGTTTTTGCATCATACTGGCGCGTCAGGCCGTGGCGTTCCCCATCCCTGAAGTTTGCATAATCCACCAGAACTCCTTCTGTGGTGTAGAGAGTAAAGAGGCCGTCCTGCTTCCCCTCTTTCCAGAAACCAGTTTCCTTTACAGCGCCGTTATAATAGACGACGTCCAGACCATCCAGCAGACCGTCCTTATAAGTGTAAACGGACAGCGTACTCCCGCTTTCAGAATGAATCCGTCCTGTAAAAGGCTTTCCATCCTTCTCACGGATCAGCACTCCGTTCTGGCTGGTACATTCATCCCCATGGACGGCAGGAAGAAAACGGTAAAGCGCGTTGATATTTTTATAAGCCAGCCAGCCGGCTGCCGACAGCAGGACAGCCAGAACAACGGCTGACACTGCCGCTCTTTTCTTTCTGTTTCCCCGGCTTTTTTTCCTATTCCCAGGTTCCTCCGTCCTTGTTTCCTCTGTCCAGCCAGATCCCGTTTCTATGGGCCAGACAGCTGCCGTCTCTGTCCGCAGCTCCCCAATATGCTGTCTCCATTCCTGCCAGGTTCCTTCCTTCTCCCACCTGGCGGTTAAAACTCTCTTCCGTCCCTGAATCACTCCGGAATAAAGCGCATCCAAAGCAGAAATCAGCTCCTTTTCCGACTCCTCGTCAGCAGAAAACGCCCGTACGTTCTGCAGGTCCCAGGATCCGCCGTCAAACTGGCCATACCGGTTAAATTCTGTAAAAAGCTCTGCAAATATCAGATAGATCTCATCAAAATAATCTGCATTTTCCGGAACGTCATCGAGAAAAGAGAGATTTCTGCACATGGCAAACAATTCCTGAAGCGTCCACACAGGATTTTTCTGCGCCTCCTCCTCCAAGACCTCTCTCAGCATCTGCACAGTTTGATTATCCGCATACATATAGTATTTCATCTTCACACCTCCATTCGGGAAATAAGAAAGAATTCTGCTCAGCAGCATAATACCGCACCGCCGCCGTGCGATTCCTGCGGAGCATTTTTTATTTCATAGGACGCTTTTTCCTATGAAATAAAAAACCCCGCGCTGTACTGCCATCGCAGCAGCTTAGCGCAGGGCGTGAAAAGCCGTGAAAGGAAAACCCCATCCATGACAGATGCGGTCTCCTCACAAAATCATTCATTTTTATATCGAAACACCGAAGCTGGCGGCGCCCCCACCATTGAGCCATAGGCAGACCTCTCTTACCATGTGGTTTACAGCTTGTATCAACTGCCTTTATTATATCATAGATTCTTGTCTAATTCACCTGTTTTTAGCTTTGGCTGACGAAAGACAGCGTTCTTCTTTCCCTGCTTCCATTTTCCAAAATTTGTTTATGTATGGTGTCCTGTGCCAAATACCAAAAACAGAGCGAAAACGCACATGAGAAGTCCAAACCAGTTTTTCTCCAGAAACAAGGCTAAAATAGCAGCTGCCAGCAGAAGGCCGACGAGTATTACGACTCCATTCATAATCGTTATCTCCTATTTTTGTAATTTCATCAAGTTCTGTCCTTTCTTTTTCGACAGCAGCGCTGCCCGGCTCTCCGAAAAGCCGGAATGGCATTCAATCACATCATGAGAAAGTATCTCAAATTCCGCAGACAAGTCCAGCCCCATATAATCCTCCTCCTTGCCATTTTCATCACCTGTAAGGCGTAATCAGAAAAATTTCATTACTTCTTCTATGGAACCTTTTCCTAACGTAAATTGCTCTAACGCTCTGTATCTTTTTTCGGCAATGGTTTGTTCTTTTTCACAATATGCTTTTACTAGCTCTGTTTCATTATCTAACGGCCTGTCCACATCCGATTTGGTTCGATATGCCTCAAAATATCTGATTCCAAATCTTCTTTGGGACTCCGCATTGATGTGGATTCCGTCTGGATTCGGGTTTAATTCTTTTCCAGTCACAAAATAACAATTTCTATTGTTTTCCGCATATTTATGTAATTCTTGGTTGATGAAATCATACTCTACACTGCTTTTCCCAAATCCTGACTTGCCCAGATAATCCCCTAAACCGCCGACAATAAACGGGACTTCCGGAACATCCAGTTCTTTTCTGAGCGAAGTAACCAGGGTACTAAGTTTCTGATAATAATTTTTATATCTTCCGCCGCAGCTGTCGCTTTCCCCCTGATGCCATAAAATTGCAATCAGCTCACTTGTTTCCATAGCAAACTTTGCCTCGCTGACTGCATGGCGAAACAGAGGTCCTTTACTATCCCATTCATCAATACAAGTACCTCCTTCCGCGCAGGGAATAAGTCCAATTTGTTCATCTTTATTAGCACTGCACCACGCCTGAGCAAACGATGCTGCCGGGCCAACACCGGCCACTGATCTGTCGAAGTGGATTGGCTCAGTCATCATCTGCCATCTGCCATTTCTGAGCATAAAAATGTTTTCATTGTAAATTGGCGTAACCTCGTATAAATATCCACGCCCTGCCATGTTGGATTGTCCTATAAGTAAAACTGATTTCATGTTTCAATCTCCTGCCATTATAATTCTAATCTTTTATCTACCATGCCTTTATGTTATAATCTAAGCTAAAACTTTCCTCCACAAACAGAAAGAGTTCTTCCTCTGGTTTCATCAATTTTATTCCAAAAATACTGACCGCCAATTTGTGCAGTCACAAGCTTCCCTTCTTTCATCTGTTATTGTATTCTGCTCATTGTTTAAAACCAATATGCTTCCCGCTTTGCAGGCCTTCCAGCACGCTTCCCCAAAGAGTCACTTTAGAAAACTGAGCTTTTCCACAACCCTTGATTTTTATTGATTATATGAGTTGTATCTAAACAGAGAAATTCCTTTATAGATAATAAAAGGGATCGAACCGATTACTCCAACAAGTGTATAAATTGGGAAAGCAACAAATCCAATTATGATTTTAGGTGCGATAGGAGTCAACCATTTCTTAACTATACCGCTATAAAACATCAGGCCTGTGGGTATTCCAGCAAAAAGCAATCCAAAAGAAAGAATACTTCTTGTAAATCCCAATGGTTCGGGAACAGACATATTTTGACTTGTCCAAAACGCAATGTATTCTGGGTCACTAAGCTGGTTCATTTGATTAAGTGCTGCAAAATAACCAAGCACACATCCAATAATTAAAAAGACACAAATAAACAAGATTTGTTTCAATTCTTTTTTCATACTTATCTCCTAATTAAAAATTCAGATTTTTATTGTTCTTTGCTCGGTCACTTCCGTTTTTTATTGTTCTCTCCTATTCGTCCCATTGTTTCTTGTTTATATGACAATGCGCTTAATTCTGCTGGTTCCAGTCTTCCATATTCCGCTCCAATATTAAAAAAGATTTAGCAGGATGACGGCCAGTGAAATCTTTCAATATCAATTTTCCGCCTGGCTCAGATTCCTGATAGACTGACTATGCATCTTTAGCCAGGCGCACAGCTGAAGGTTGTTTATCCAAAACGAAATGGAATAACCATGTTAAATAAAAATGCAAGAGCTATACTCATGGTTCCCATTAGCACAGAACACCTCAGTGTGTCCCTTCTCAAAACAGTAAGTCCAATAAGAAAAACTGCCAATTCTAAAACAGAGCGTGCTTCAAAATATCCCCATCCATATACGAACGTCATGTTAAACAATACTGCTAAAATTAATATTGACAGCATAAATGCCGGTTTGCTTTTCCCTTTCGCATACCAGCAGACAAATGCCAGGAATGGAGAAATAATGGTAAAACCAAACCAAATCATAGCGTAGCTTCTCGGAAAAAAACCTGCGGCATAGTTTGAATACAAATAGTAACTTGCAACCATACCGATGAAAAATACTAAAACATTAATGCCTGCTCTTATTGCAGAATTACTATAAATAGAAATACACAATGCAAGCAATACCCAAATTGCAAAACGCCCTAAGAAATTATGGACATCTAATGCTCCATCTATTGCCATAAGCACACTTGGAAGTTCCGCTTGACGAAAATCTAAGAACTTTGAAAAAGTCCCCAAAGCTATTCCAAGGAACAATACAGCTATGGTATTTATAATTTTTCTATTACCAGATATCGGATTTTCTGCACTTCTTATATGATTCAAAAGCTCCTTCATAGGCATCTCCAAAATTCCAGGTTTTCACTCTGATTTCCTCCAGAACAATCCTTCTGAAGCTGCAATTTTCTCAAACAACATACACATTTCTTCATCTGGATTATAAATGCTTATATAAAAGTTTGTCGATTATGTCCACTTAATCACGCTCCTTTAGCAGCTTCCAATCCCATAAACGCAAGTTTCCTATAAAGTAAAAAACCTTGCGCCGCGCTGCTGCAAAGGCAGTTTGACGCAAGGCGTAAAAATGCTGCTGTTCTGTACATATCTGCCGCTGTCTTTGGCAGCTAACGCATTTTTCTGTTGCCAGATCAGGTAAAAACGCCTGTTTTGCAGCCGTTTCTTATCTCAGCTCCAGTCCGTCCCGAAACGCATTTCCTACCTTCTCTCCAATCACCCTGTATGCATTATGCACTGGATCAAAGGTAATGGGCTGCAGCAGATTTGGATCAATGGTTCCGTCCTCGCCAAGAACGCCCTCGTCTGCGCTGACATTCACAATTTCTCCAACAAGACGGCAGGTTTCCGGATCGTAGCTGACCAGTCTGCATTCAAGGGCCATGCGGAGCTCTTTGATCAGCGGGGCGTCTACAAACTCTGACGGTTCTGCATGGAATCCCGCCTTTGCAAACTTGCCCGGTTCCTTGTTTCCAGACACAATTCCCACATAGTCGCATTCCTTCACATAAGGCGCCTCCGCCATGCTGACGGTAAATGCCTTTCTGGCAAGAATATTCTTGGTGGTTTTGTGATCCGCGCTGACGCAGATAGAAATCTGGGTATCGTCGCTGATGCCGCCCCAGGCCGCGTTCATCACATCAGGCGTACCGTCCTCCCCATAGGTTGCGATCATCAGCACCGGCTGTGGATAAGTCCATGGTTTTGCTCCAAAATTTTTTCTCATTGCAATCAATACCTCCGTTTCGTTATTGTATCTATTATACCACATTCCACCATATTTTTCTTTTGGTTTGCTGGTCCTCACTCCGCTCCAGCTTTTCTTTTGCAGCTCAGCGTATCGCTTCAGGTATTTGTTCATGGTCACAGCCTTCCATCAATCCCACCAGAAGTACCAGACCGTGGACTGCCGCAGGACATCCGCCAGATTGCCCACCGTAGGGTCATCCTGCTCCTAATCCACGATATCCGGACAGAAGCCGTACTGCTCTGTGGCAGCTTCCATGGCCTTCTCCCTGGAAACAGGGGCCGGGAGTAGGAACTCCAGCTCGTCGTGGCTCATGGCGGCAGGGATGGCGCCATACTGCTCAAACCAGTATTTTGCCGCTGCCATCAGCTCCGGCGTATCCGGACACTCATTCCAATTTCCAAAAGGCAGACAGGCGAAGATCTCCCAAGGGTTCTTTACCGGAATTTTAGCCAGAATAAGAGGATAAGTCATATGGCGATCCAGATCCCAGCAGCTGGAAAAACGGCAGTTATCATAGCCGCCCTCTATTGTACCAAGAACTTCCTCCCAGTTCATGTCATCATCCTCTGCTTCTTCCTTGCGCTGGCCGATCAATTCTTCCAAAATCGCCTTTCCGTCCTTGACGGGAGCGGAGAGCATCTTCTTTCGATACTCCTCTACCGTTTTGAGGTCAAATTCATAGTAATCTGAGTCATGCTCCGGGTCAGCGTTCATTACCAGGCACTCCAGCAGCGTTTCATCATCTGCTCGAATAAGGACAGGAACAAAGCCATCATGGAGACTGTCCCGCTTGGCATAGCTGTACGCTGCCATAACAGGGTCATCATCTGCCATAGCGGGAAAATAAGTACATTCGCAGTCCAAATATTCCATAATAGCCTGGGCCGTTTCGGAAGGCTCCAGGGTATCCTCGTCGAAGTTCTGTCCCTTCCAGTTTTCAAAACGTTCTCCAATTACCTTTGCCATAGCCTGATAATAATCCTCGTCAAAGGGAATGAACAGATAGGCTTCGTCTTGAATCTCATCAGAGTAATTGCGTTCCTGCCCTATGACGCTGATTGCGTAGTTGTCAATGTCACTGGGGAAATAGGGACTGTCCGGCTCCCCATAGTAGTAGGAAGCAAATGCCCGGCCAATTTTGCTGAACAGTAGGCCGGCCAGCTGTCCGTCCAGTTCATCTCGGATAAATTCCCTCAAATCCACGCTGTCAGGAGCAGCCTTGACCTTTTCTACTGTCTCTCCGTACTCCGCGAGGAATTCTTCGCCCATCAGGTCATGCTCCATGCACCAGCGCAGGTAAACAGCCATATGGCTGCAGGCATTGATTTCATCCACCGGAAGAGCCTTTTCCTCAATGGTTTCCAAGTGCCAGCTGGCATCATCCATTTCCACCACACAGTCGTCATCACTGCCATCATCTGACTCGCTATCCAACGGTTCCCATCCGATTTTCAAAGTCATCTGGTCCTCTGGCAGAGAGACACCGGCGCTGCGGGTAATGGTATGCTTATCGTCTGCCGAAAAGCCGATGGTCTCTCCATTCTTCAGCGTCACATCACATGCCAGCACATAGGAGACAAGGCTTGCCAAAAAGTCCCGCAGATCCTCCGGACCGGCGTCGGTGTTCAGTACCTCCATTTCCTCCTTGCCGAACACATCCATGCCGTAAGTGTAACCGTTCAAACCGCCCTCGCTCCGGTACAGGCCGAACCAGATCCAGTTAAAAATGGGCAGTTCGTCCTCTTTCATCCTATTGGCGAAGCCCTCGTAGAAGCGGGGTTCAAACACCACGCCGCTGGTAAATACTCCGGTGGCGTATTTCTGCTTACAGCACACTGCCATTGCCTTAGTAAACAGCTTGCCCCGTTCCAGCAGTGTTTCCTCCTCGCCAAGTACCTCTACCATGATATGGGCCTTATGCGCTTTGGCCGCTTCTACGGCCTCTGGCCACATATAGTTGTTTTCGGCGTTGATCTCTGCTTCATTGTCCGGGATGTGACCGTAGAAGAGTGTCACGATCAGCATCATGCCGCCGACCCGCATTACCACAACATCGCCGCTGCTCTCATCATCTTCGTTATTCTCTTCCAGCCCACCATCTACAATGCCCCATTCTTCCTGCAGATCCCGGATAAACTGCTCCTTGTCCCACTCTGCTTTGGAGAGGAGCACAGTTCCAGCAAATGAACCCTTACAGTCAGTTTTCTCCTCGTCACTCTCCAATGCTTTTATTCCCCATGCTCCCATACTGGCACCTCTCTTTCTTTCGTTTGTATCAAGCTTCTGTTGTCACTCATGGTTCTCCACCCGGATGACAGGTCGGTAAAAGTCATAATCCCCATTCAAGGCATTATCTTCCTGCACTTCCGGTTTGCAGTGGGGCGAACATGGCAGAAAGCCGAGAAACGGCCCCAATCCTCCGCAGATATTGCATCCGCCATCGCCGCCGCAGGTGGTAAGCTCATCAGCCTGCACCACTTCCCTCATATAGGGATCGTAGGAAATGGACAGACCAAAGAAGTTGGGTTCTTCCATGTCGTAAGGCCTGTTTTCGTCCTCATTCATGTCCTCAAACCAGTGCAGACGCATGGAGTAGTCTAACCCATCTCCCCATGGGAACAGGGTCCGGCACCCGCCGCCGCACAGGTAGGCCCACTCATCTGCTGTGGGCAGGGAGAAGCCTTGCTTTTGCAGCCCGGCAAGAAGCTCATCGTAGTTTGTGTGGTTATAGATCCAGGTCTGAAATCCATCTTCCGTCCGTTCTATGCGGGCCGACTGATGCAAAGTAAGACTACTGCTGTCACTCCAGGCAAAGTCCCGGAACTCCTTCAGCCAGTCAGGATGGGCAGTCAGTCTGGGATCGTCGTTCTTGACCGGCTCCCAGTTGATTTCCTCTAACTCCCGGCCTGCCAGCATGGGACCGATGGCCACTTGCCGGACAGGAGCCATGCTCTCTCTGATAAAGTCTGCCGAATTCTGCTCTATTTTCCATTCCTGGAACAGGTACTCCAGTTCCTCCCGGCTCTCCTGATTCAGCCCCACAGCAAACTGTTCCCAGCCTAATGTAACGGTATCGCCTGGGACAAAGACGAACTCCCGGCCATCTTTCCTGAATATGCCAGTAGTACAGCTCTGCCCCCAGCGGTCAAAGGTATGCAGACCGAGAAAAGTCATATCATAACGAGCAGCCAGGTTTTTCATCAGCGCCTGCTTCTCGGTGGTTTCCATTTGATTAAATTGGGGGCGAAATAGTTTTTCATTCATAGCAAGTCCTCCTTCAATCCTTTCTGCGTGTTCCAGCAGATAGCTCCGACCATCCTGCTTGGCCCGTTCCAAATATTGTGGAAGCAGGTCGGAATGGATGGCATCCAGCGAAACCAGAACGGCGATCCGCTGGTATTCCTGAAGTTCAGGAGAGTAACAGCTGCGCTCCCAAAACAGCGGAGCGAACTGTTCCACACAGTCAGGGCGCAGAGCGGGCATCGCCAAAAGCGCCCGACGGCTCACATATTCATTGGGGTCCTTTGCGAAATCCAGAATCATATCTTTGACTTCCTGGCTGCATGAACATTCCAGCAGATAGGCGGCAAACTGCCACTTGGCCTCACCTCACTCTCATTGGAGGCTGCGGCCCTGCGGCAGAGGCACTCAAACCATTTGTGCTGGGAAGTGGTTTCCTGTATAAATCCCTCTGCTTCGTTGTCCCTGGCAATCAGATAGACCATCTCGTCCAGCAGAACGCTGTCTGCCGTTTCTGCATCCATCTGGGTCAGCACATGGCAAAAGACACTGTAAGCGTCATTCCAGTATGGATAATCGACTTCCCACATACTGCCGTTCTCCTCGGTGGTTTTTCCGGGATAAGTAATTTCCTGCCACTGATGAAATTTTCCTGCCTGCTCCAGCAGGCACTCCCTGATATCCTTTGCCATATGCTTACCTCACGATTCTTTGCACCATTTCTCCACTTTGCCATTCTGAGAGGCCCTTTCTGCACTGTGAACCGCCTCTGTCAGCAGCGCAGGAAGTTGATCCCTATCTGCCGTTTCATACTGCTTGACCGGATGCGCCCAGATTTTGAAAGGCGGCGCAGGTCACGTATCCAGGGCAAAATTTCCCATTCGTCCTCTGGTCAGTTTCCGTATTGGCAAAGGTCTCTCATTACTTCAATGCCTGGTCAAGTTTCATTTCTGCCATACCGTACTCCAATCGCAAAGCATTTCATTCTCTGTCACTCGGCGAAGCTCGTCCCGTACCTCCATCAATGCAAAGCCCAGCAGGTTTTGTCCACGCCACTGCGTGGGGTTCTGGGCCTCCGGGGAGCTGGCCGCTAGGCTGATGCCCCAGATGTTATCGTAGGGGCTGGCCTCCACCAGCACGCTGTCCCCGGTGGAGAGGAGAAACTCCCGCAGATCCTGGTTCTGGCTGAATTTGCACCAGTTGCCACCCAGCACAATGGCGTATTTGAACTTGTCCCATACCTTCTGGTCAAAGCTACGCACCTTGCGGCCCAGGGCCTTGATCTGTTTAGGAGCGTTGCATTTCAAAATCTGCTCCCGGATTTCACTATCGCCAAACAGCTGGGCTTTGCCTGCCATCATATACTGCTCCATACAGAGGTAAGTGTCAGCGATGGACCAGAAGTCCTCCATCCACCACTGGCTGAGGCAGCTTTTCGTTAGCCGGCCGTCCTCGGCAGGCTGATGGCCCCAGAACATGTACAGTTCCCGCGTTCTCCCAGCAGAGAACTCCTGCTGGAGCCACTGCCGCGTGTACCTTGGCTGGCCCTCCGGCTGCCACACCTCCACAAAGAAATCGCCGTGCTCCAACACTTCAACTCTGTCCTCGTCATCCCACCAGCCTTTCCAGGTCACCGGTTCGGGAAAGAGAGTGCGGTATTCCGCCTGTTCCTCCGGTGAGAGAGTATCCAGCCAATCGCCAAATCTATATATGTAATCCTCTCCATAGCCCATGCGCCAGCCAATGGAGTATCGCTCGATCTCCCGGTGGGCCAGCCAGGGGGGAGGCATGATTTTCTTATCTTTTAGTGCCATAGAGGTTCTCCTTTTCTGTTAAATGTTATTGCAGTTCTTCTTTCAAATCCAGTGGAGCACCGTCCAGAGATGTGATCTGTGACAGCTCTGTTTCCGTCAGATTTTTCAGGAAAATGCAGTATTCATTTGGGTATCCGCCTACAAACTCCATTTTGGGCATCTCGATCTGATGTGAATCGGTGATCCACAGGCAAGGCTCTCCCGTTGCCCAAAAGTGAGTCAGAGTAAGAATTTGACCGTTGTAAATTACTTTCTGTTCCATCCTCAGTTCTCCTTCATTTTCTTCAGCAGTCTCACAATCCTCTCATCTGTCTTTCTCTAAATAAAATCCCCACACGCAGTTGGAGAACTCTCCGGCGGCAAAGCGGCGGATCTGTCCGTCAATCTCCACCTGCCAGACCTCGAAGATGTGGTCCTGGTGATAGACAGGGTCTTTGACCTTTACCCGCTTGCCGGTGGTTTTCCAATCATAGTCAAAGATATTCACACCGAACAATTTGCATTGGCCGTCTGGGCCAAAGGTTTCATATTCCCAAGCCATGTAATACCTCACAATCCCGTGCGCTGCCAGCCATCCAGCCGCTCCTGCACTGCGTCAATCTTCCAGCTCTCGCCCACTCGCTTCATGAGGAAGCGGCGGTCAAAGCCGGTATTTACCTCTCTGGTGTAGATGTAGAGCTTATTTTTCGTGATCTGCTCCGCGTCAAGAAATGCTTCCCTGTTGTAGGTACCCTGCGGGCTATATGGGAGGCCCAGGGGCCGGCAGCCAGGACGGGGCGTTTCACTCACATACTTCTTCCAGATCGCCAGCAGACGGGGAACTGCCCCGGCATCTTCAAACCCGGCCTGCTCCATGTACTGCTCCCATTCCGTCATTTCTGCAAAGAAAGAGGACAACACCCTGCGGCATTCCGCTACAGCCTGTTCGCCCAGCTGGGCTGGCTTTTTGGCCTTTTCCCGTTGGATCTGGGAAAAGTGTTCCATCTGCTCCTTGTAACTGGCCTCAATGTCGATGAAGCACACATACACAGCGCAGACTTCGCCCTTGGCGTCGTAACCAAAGCAGACGGGATAGCAGCCCATTCCGGCGTCTGTGAGGAGCCTTTAAAAAACAGGCTGCCGCACTCATCACAAAGGGCCCGTTCTTTTTCTGTCATGAGGTTTCACCAGTCCCGTTCCCGGATGGCCTCCTCGATGTCAATGGGGATGTCAAACCACTCCAAAATATAGGCCACAGTAACTCCAATACAATCTCGCGCCACCGTTTCAATCTCGCTGCCGTTCTCGTCAAATTCCTCCTGGAGATCGTTGATGCCGCAGACTGCCTCGTCCAGCGTCTCCTGCACCACTTCCGTGTCGGTTTCGCCGCTCTCCAGCAGGTCAATGACCTTCTGGAGTTCCTTCTTTACCTTGTCTACCAGAAAATCTGGATAATATTCATCATGGTACATCTCATCCAGCAGTTTATAATTTGGGTCAAATGCTTTCATCGCGGTTTCTCCTTTCTTGACTATAATACTCATCTCAATCTCACCGTCGCTATGCGCCAAACAGTAAAGTCCCGTTTCATACTTTTAATAGCACTGAAGGATCAGCCAGATTCGATCAAAGCGGCGGGCTGACAGGTCCTCTTTGGTAATATAGAAATAAATATACCCACAGTCTCCGAACATGAGTTCAAAATCATCACATTCCACTGTGTCCATCTGGAATAACAATACCCAGCGGTCTCGAGCCGTTTCCTCCGCCTTTTGGCGGATACCCTTTGGGATTCTATTCCAGTTTTCTGGATTGCCCAGACAATAGCCCTGGGATACCAGATCGCACTCGTCGAACATGCTGTTCTGGATCACATCGGGCCAGCCCAGCAGCTGGGAATTATTTTCCATCTCTTTTGAATCATCTTCCATCCATTCAGCCCACACCTCATCAAAAGCATCGCAGTCTTTCTCATCTGGAAACACTTCTCTGAAGTCCTGCCAGGAAGGATAGGTGATTTTTGAGCCCATCTTAATCTTGACCATAGGAAATTTGAAGTCCTCCTCCATATCCGCAGGAAAGTCTGCCGCGGACAACGCGGAAATGTCCTCAAACCAATAGACGCGGGCGCAGCCCTTGTCCTTGGGGTCATAGCCCCAGCACTGGGTATCTGTTTCATAGAAGAAGGAAAGCAGACCATGGTCAGGAAGAAGATGCTCCTTGTCAAACTTGGCCAGCTCTGCACAGTTAAACTGAGCCAGAAAAGTGAGTGGACGATCCTTTACCACATGATCATAGCTCTCGCCCTCATAGGTCGGCCACACAAAATCAGCCGGCACATCGGGCTGCCCTCCAAATCGAGTGGCTCCCAGTTTATATGTTTCTTTTCCTTCTATTTTCAGTTCAATACTGTTTTTGGCCAGCAGCTCCAGTTTTTCCTTTATACTCATGTCAGTTCCTCCTTAATACGTTCTCACAGCTTTCCATCCAGTGCCTCCACAGTTTTCATAGCAGCGGAATCAAAGCTGCACTGCCGCAGTTCCCGTTCGATTAGGGCAAACACATCAGAAAAGCACTCGATCTCGTCCTGATACTCATATTTCGCATACAGTTTTCCGTACTCCGAGATCCAAACCTCTGCTGGGTAGTAATAGCCAATGTGGCCGATGGGCTGGCATTTCTGACTGGCAGCCTGTTCAATCTCTGCCAGTTCACAGCCGGACATATCCCGGAAACAGGCTTCTTCCAAATGGTTTTTGATCCCATTGACCAGGTAAGGGAACAAAGCAAACTCAAAGTCAGCTGCCCATTTCAGCTTTTTCTGCGCCAGGTACCACTCACAGCACAGGCCGAAATACTTGCGATAAAACCGCCGGGTGGCCTTCATCATCGGAACGCCATGATCGGCGTAATACTGCTCCTGTCGGCTGCCAATCAAAGTTCATTTAGAGACCCGTTCTTATCCAGACCCTCCTTGATTTCAGCATAAATCCCCAGATACTCACTACAATCAATAGAACACCCAGCAGGAAAAATATCGCCCGCCGGTATCCTCTGCCATGGCGGTAAGCATCCCGCGTACCTGTGGGATCGCAGAGCCAGTTCCAGTTGCGGATCGCTCCAATTAAAAGCACGGCCCCGATGAGCACCGAGACAATGTACCAATGCTCTTGTAAAAAAGTCATTATCTTCTCACGATCCATTCCTCTCTCCTTCTATAAAAACATCTAAAAGCATGCTTCTTTTCTTTCATATAGCAAAAAAGCCTCGTTCCACACCGTCATTCTAAATAATGACGGCTTGGTACAAGGCATAAAAGACCGCAAGAGGAAATCCCCATCCAAGATTAGATATGGTTTCTTCTACAGACATGATTAACATTTTATATCTATTGTAAATAATTGGGGGCTGTTTCCATGACTGTTCCATGGGCAAAACCTCTCTTATCTGTGTATTTTGATTTTTTAATTATATCATAAACTGTTTTTATTGTGAAACTTTTTCTTGCTTTTTCAAGTATCTGCTGCGGCACAATGTATTTTTGCTGAAGAAACAACACTTTTAAAAATTTTATCTTTTCCATTTCTATAACATAATTAACGCTACAGAGGATTGAAAATAGTACATCTCCTAAATCTGTTTTTAATTTTAACGGACAATTTTTATAAAAGTGATAATCTTTATATCCAACTTTAATATTATCATCATACCGATATGGAAGAAAATCAGCGCACCCAAAGTAAGCAGCAAGTTTTCCCGCGACGACGCTTATATCCCTAATGGAAACTCCCCTTTATTCTCTATAGTTTATACACAATGTTAGGAAGTACAGACAAAGGTTCTGTCGGTACTCCCCACTCAAAGACGGGATATTTTGATAAGCAATAGTTTTATATCATTATTTCATATTTCTCTTTCAAATGATTCAGCATGCTGTACTGAATCATTCCTTCTAATTGCATTCTTCCAACCACAATTCCGGGCGCGATTCCTTGCGCTTTTGCGAATCGAAGTACATTTCTCTCGGAATAGTCCCTATTCCTTCTAAAAGTTTCGAAATCTTTAGACGCAATCAGCATATCACCGGACCATTTATTAGCTGTCCTCTCATCATCTTCAGATGTCCCATTCAACTGCCCTACGTGACCGAGAGCAATATGAGCGAGTTCATGGAACAAACTGAACCAAAACTTATCTGCATCCTTTCCTCTTGCTGTAAGCCCAACCACAATCTTATTTCCATCCAGAAAGGAAGCTCCCTGAAGGAATGAACCTTTCAGGTGCGGAAGGAAAACCAATGCTACCCCACAGTTTGCAAGACATTCCTTTATCTTCGGGCAAAACTCATTTGGTTTAAGCACTGTCATCTTCCGTATCTCTGACATAGCTGAAATTAATCTCTTAATATTGATTGGAGCGGTTTGGATATCACGCGCCTGAATCTTTGCCTCCTGTGCCCATGCCATCAAAGCCAAATCGCTTTTTTCTGTAATTGCCAGACGTCTGCACGCAATTCTCGTAATCTGCTCACTCCCAAGAAGCGAAAGTTCAACAACCTCAAAGTACTTCCTAAGGTTGACCACCTTCTCCTTCGCTTCTCTAGTCTCTGGAACCCAGCCAAATTTTGCCATCTCACTATAGGGAAATTGTTTCGCCATCTCAACATCAGCATCCATGGCGTTTTCTGCTTCAGCCTTTATAATCTTCTCTCTATAAGTTGCCTCAAGATGATTCCAAAACTTAGCCGGAATCCCTAAAACCATTTCTAATCTGACTGCAGTCTCAGGTGTAAGCTGTACATCACCATTGATGAGCTTGCTGATATGCTTCTCTGACATATCCATCCTGGCTGCAAACTCCTTCTGGCTCATACCTCTGTCGTTCAACTGCTCTTTTACTGTCGCCCCAGGTGGCGTTGCAATATAACTGCGACTCCTCACCATAGTGCTACCTCCTTAACTTGTAATCTTGACCTTTAATGATAATCTACTATTTCCAAAATATTCGCAATTTGGATTTTGTCCCCATTTTTCTCGAATACCAATCTGTACGGATGAACCAAATCCACCGCGTATTGTCCTTTCCTGTTCTGCGTAAGCGAATGACATCGTCCGATATGGAATTTTATCATCATCTCAACTGTATCCGCCGCATCGATTTCATCAATTCGTTGATGTATTTTATCAGCCATCTCCCGACCGTAGGTTCTCTCCGCAGTTTTGGCATCCGTACAAACCTTTTCGATTTTCCTGTTCTTGTACGTGATATCCAAACCATCACCGCTCTTTTTAATTTACCTTTGAGGTAAATCTATTATAGCACATGTACACCATTGTATCAAGAAAAGTTTTACCTCTAAGGTAAATTAAGTTTTCGTTATTCCAGAGTACCCGCAGATTCGAGTTATAAAGGCGAGAGCATCGCTCAATCATCCAATTCGATTTTACGATGCCCTCATTCAGTGTGTCACAGTAAGAAAGACCACAGCCAGTCAGATTTTTCCGACTGTCTGCGGTCTTTCCCCTACGCCTCGTCAATGGCCTTTCCGATATCATGTCTCATATATTTATTGTCAAAATCAATCCACTCTGTCGCCTTGTAGGCGTTGGCTCTGGCCTCTTTCAGATCCGATCCTGTGGCGGTTACGCCCAGAACGCGGCCGCCGTTTGTGACGATTCTGCCGTCCTTGTCAAAGGCTGTCCCTGCATGGAAGACATAATAGCCGTCCTTGTCTTCGAAGCTCTCCAGCCCCCGGATAGGAAGTCCTTTTTCATACTTGACCGGATAGCCGTCGGAAGCCAGCACCACGCAGACTGCCGCGTTGTCCTCAAACTCCAGATCCATCTGATCCAGCGTGCCGTCCACGCAGGCCTCAAAAACCTCCACAATATCGTTCTTCATTCTCGGAAGCACCACCTGGGTCTCTGGATCGCCAAATCTGGCATTGTATTCCAGCACCTTCGGGCCGTTTTCTGTCAGCATCAGGCCGAAAAAGATGATTCCCTTAAACTCTCTGCCTTCCTGCTTCATGGCGTCTACTGTGGCCTGATAAATGTGCTCTCTACAGAACCGATCCACCTCTTCTGTATAGAAGGGGCTTGGTGAGAAGGTTCCCATACCTCCTGTATTCAGTCCCTGATCTCCGTCCTGGGCTCTCTTGTGATCCTGGGCAGAAGTCATGATTTTGATGGTATGTCCGTCTACAAAAGACAGCACAGACACCTCACGTCCTGTCATAAACTCCTCCACTACCATCTGGTTTCCGGCAGAGCCAAACTTTTTATCCAGCATGATGCTCCTGACGCCTTCCTCTGCTTCCTCTCTGGTATTGCAGATGAGAACTCCCTTTCCAAGAGCCAGGCCGTCCGCCTTAAGAACAATTGGCATCGGAGCCGTCTTTATGTACTCCAGCGCCTTTTCCGGATCGTCAAAATTTTCATAGGCAGCTGTAGGAATGCCGTATTTTTTCATTAAATCCTTGGAAAATGCCTTGGATCCTTCCAGGATGGCCGCATTCTTTCTTGGGCCAAAGATTCTGAGGCCTCTCTCCTCAAATACGTCCACAATTCCGCCCACCAGGGGATCGTCCATGCCGACCACCGTCAGGTCAATCTGATGTTCCACGGCAAAATCTGCCAGTTTCTTAAACTCCATGGCCCCGATGGGAACGCACTCTGCGATTCCTGCAATTCCTGCATTTCCCGGAGCGCAGTAAATCTTCTCTGCCTTTGGGCTCTGGGCAATTTTCCACGCAATGGCGTGCTCTCTTCCGCCGCTTCCCACGATCAAAATCTTCATATTTCTTCCCCTTCCAGACCTGATACTTCCTGTTTTAGCGTCCTGTCTCAATCTCCCCATTGGCTATCATGTCGATGGCCTTTGGAAGCAGGATCCACTCTGCCTCCTCCATGACACGGCGCTGGAGAATCTCCGGCGTATCGCCTTCCTTGACCTCCACCGGCTTCTGCAGAAGAATTGGCCCTGTATCTGTCCCCTCGTCTACAAAATGCACGGTAGCTCCCGTCACCTTCACGCCCCGCTTCAAAGCCGCTTCGTGAACCTTCAGCCCATAGTAGCCGACTCCGCAGAAGGACGGAATCAGAGACGGATGGATATTGATAATGCGGTTTCTGTATCTCTGAATCATGGCCGCCGGGATGGCTACCAGAAATCCTGCCAGCACAATGAGATCCAGCTGGTATTCATTGACCTTCTCAAGAAGGGCCTCGTTAAACTGCTCTCTGCTCTCGTAGTCCCGGGGGGAGACGCAGACTGCCTCGATTCCGTGGTTTCTGGCCCGCTCCAGAGCGTAGGCGTTCCTGTTATTGCTGATAACTGCCTCCACCCTGGCGTTCCTGATCGTCCCGTTGTCAATGGAATCGAGAATCGCCTGCAGATTCGTGCCGCCGCCGGAAACCATAACTCCGACTCTTAGCATAAGGTAACTCCTTTTTCTCCGTCCTCAATGGATCCAATCACGTAAGGAGTATCTCCTGCCGCCTTAATAGCCTCCATGGCCTTCTCTGCATCTGCCGGATCCACTGCCACAATCATTCCGATTCCCATGTTGTAGGTGTTGTACATCATATCCTCGGCAATGTCGCCCTTCTTAGCTAACATCTTAAAGATAGCCGGAACCTCGTAGCTGTCCTTTCTGATCACTGCGTGGGTTCCCTCTTTTAACATACGGGGCACGTTCTCCTGGAAACCGCCGCCTGTGATATGGCTGCAGGCCTTTACAGTCACTCCCGCCTTTTTAAGGCTCTTTAAGGCCTTCACATAGATTCTGGTAGGCATTAAAAGGGCCTCGCCCAGCGTCTTTCCAAGCTCGTCGTAATAGGTATTTAAGCCCTCGCGGGTCAGTTCTTTCTCAAATACCTTTCTGACTAAGGAGAAGCCGTTGCTGTGAACGCCGGTGGAAGCCATGCCGATGAGCACGTCTCCTGCCTTTAAATGCTCTCCTGTGATCATGTCCTTTCTGTCGCAGACGCCTACTGCAAAGCCTGCCAGATCGTAATCCTCCTCCGGCATCAATCCCGGGTGCTCTGCTGTCTCGCCGCCGATTAAAGCAGCCTCAGACTGTAAGCAGCCCTCTGCCACGCCCTTTACAATCTCCGCAATCTTCTCCGGATAATTCTTGCCGCAGGCAATGTAGTCCAGGAAAAATAAAGGCTCTCCGCCTGCGCAGGCAATGTCGTTGACGCACATGGCCACCGCGTCGATTCCAATGGTATCGTGCTTATCCATAATGATGGCCAGCTTCACCTTGGTTCCGCAGCCGTCGGTACCGGAAAGGAGCACAGGATCCTCCATATCCTTGAAGGCTGCCGCTGAAAAAGCTCCGGAAAAGCCGCCAAGACCTCCCATTACCTCAGGTCTCATGGTTCCCTGAACATATTTTTTCATCAGCTCTACAGACTTATATCCAGCTTCAATATCAACTCCGGCGTTCTTATAATCCATTACGATTCTCCTCTTTTTTGCTTTTTGCGTTTCTTCAGTTCTACAGGCCGTAAACGTTTATTTCATCTGGGCCACATACTCCTTGTAGCCGATTTTGTTTAACTTCTCAGCCTTCTCCACAACCTCGTTTTTCATCTCCTCAGAGTATTTCTTTAATTTCTCAAGAAGCTCTGTGTCGGAAGCTGCCAGAATCTTGGCTGCCAGAATACCTGCGTTCTTTCCTCCGTTGATCGCTACCGTGGCTACCGGGATTCCGGACGGCATCTGGACAATGGAGTACAGGGAATCGACTCCTCCAAGATCTGAGGTCTTCATCGGCACTCCGATGACCGGCATGGGGAACAGAGCCGCGCACATGCCCGGCAGGTGAGCCGCTTTTCCCGCTCCTGCGATAATCACCTTGTAACCTCTGGCCTCTGCGGATTTCGCGTACTCGAAGAATACATCAGGCTCTCTGTGGGCGGAAATCACTGTCATCTCAAACTCAATGCCCATTTTCTCCAGAAAATCTGCCGCCTGTGCCATAACCGGCATATCTGAGTCGCTTCCCATTACAATTCCTACTTTTGCCATAGTGAATTCTCCTTTTCCTTGTATTTTAACATTAGTAATTCTAATATTTATCAAGTTTTATCTTAGTTTTACTAATTAATAATACCTGTTTTATTTTCCCCCGTCAAGACGGCCGTTTATGAAATATACTTATAAGCAGATATGACCGCAGCTGTTTAACAGCCCTCCACAGTCTCCAACGGCACGTTCAGCTCCTCCGTTCCAGGCAGAACAAATCTTCCGTCCTTTATAATGCAGACAGCGCTTCCGTCGGCGTTTACCGCCTCCACGGTATCCAGCTCAGAGTACGGAATCGTAATGTCCGTATGGCATCCAAAGTAAGCCTTGGACAGATCCTCTTTCCTTAAAATAGAAATCTCATTGTCTCTGGCCACCGCCTCTTTTCCGTCCGGATTGTAGACAGGCGTGTCCTCCGACCAGCTGTAGCAGGTGTCTCCCACTGCGAAATGAGGGCCTGTCTTCTCTGCTATGAGAATTGGAAAACGGTCGGAAATTCCATATTTGACTCCCACTGCGTAGGCAGTCGTATTGGTTCCCACTGCAAATTCTCCCATAGGAAGACTGTCGTGATTCTTTAAAATCACCTGCTTCACCAGCTTTCTGCACTCTTCCTCATCTGCGAAGTTTTCGCAGGTGTAGTCCACGGTTTTTCCGTTCTCAAAACGGATGCACAGGTTCTTAAACTGGAAATCGCCGATATAGACGTTTCCCACGAACAGCGTTCCCTCTGTTCCCTGAAGAACCGGAGATGTGAATACCTCTCCGACCGGAATGTTCACGTCCGCCACGCAGTTTTCAAACCGGGTCTGCTTCGCCGGATCCTTAAGCTCCATCAGGCTGATTTTCAGATCCGTCTTATTTCCCCCTCTTCCCGTCACTCTGGCGTAGGACGCCTGATCCAGGACGTCGATGATCGTCTGCTGAACCCGCTTGTACAGCTCATAGTCCAGAGTATTGATGCGGATGGTCTCCTCAAAAATCTCCCGGAACTGATCTCCAATCTGGGGAATCGGGAACGAGATGATCGTAAAGCTGGTCTCATCTCCCGGAATATAGCCGTCTAAAATCTGCATGGACTCGTTTGCGTAGGCGTGAACCAGCTTTTCCTGCTTTTCGCTGAGAGTAAAGGCCTCTTTCTTATTCTCCGGCTGAAAGCCCTCCTCCCCGAAGGTCTCCAGTACTGCCGGGCCGCCGTAGACAGCCGCCAGCGCCTTGTACTCCTCGTAAGCTACTCGGAGCACAGAAAGCTTTCTCTCCTTAAAGGCCTTATCCATATACAGCGCATTGTCGTATCTGTGATCGTACTCGTACTGGCGGTTGGGAGAAAAGCCGAAATAGCCGTTGGTTCGGGACGCCGTCCGGTTCATGGTTCCCACTGCCGCCCGCAGAAAGATGGGGGAGAGCCCCATGGCCTCAAAGTTCTCTGCCGCATACCGCATCATACGCTCGAAGCCCAGCGGAAAACGCAGCTGCACCGTCTGCTTTTTGGAAAGATCTCTTCCCATGGCCTCGAAGCCTTTTCTGTAGCCCTCTGTGAAGGTATCGGCCATCTTTCTCACCGTCTCCTCGGGAAGCTCATTTAAAAAAGCGGAAATGGATCGCTCTATGTCAGAAATGTACTCGCCGAACTGGTAGAGATACTGCTCGTCTCCCAGATCGCTGTTCTTTATAATCGTTCCCGCAAAGTCCAGGGACGGATCGAGGGATTCCCGGATCCGGTAGCTTAAGGTCACGTCGCAGTAATCGCTGACAAACCAGTACAGAACAGATTTTAATTCCTTCTCCTCCGGCTCCTCCCCCTCGAACAGGTTGTAGACCTCGATAAAGACCTCCTCCAGGATCGTCATATCCGTCAGCCTGCTCTCATAGGCGTAGACAATCATTCCGCGGATCTCTGTGTAAAGGAAGGACAGATACGCTCCGTACTTCTCTGTCAGTTCCTGGCAGGCATAGGCCGGGTTGGCAAAGCTTTCCTCATAATTTCCCGGCAGAATGTCCTCATACAGCCTGCGGTTCAGGCTGCGAAGCTCAGGAAGCTCTGCCTTTAAAAGCTCTCCCGACGCCTGGCGATGAAATACCTCCTCGCACAGCAGAATAAACTCCGCTGTCTTCTTAAAATATCTTACAAACCGTTCTCCCGTGGTTTTCTCCAGAGGAATCTCCCTGATTCTGGCCGCCGCCAGCTCATGGCGCTCTCTCACCGCCTCGTTTTCCTCTCTGAATTTCTCTGTGTAGCAAACTCCCTTTTCGTAACGCATCCTATCACCCTTTCAATCCAATTAAAATAAGCACAATCCAGAAAATGACAATCAGGCCGCTGATAGGCGCCCCTATCTTAGCCAGTATATAGTTTTTTTCCTCCTCCTGGAACGAAGCCCAGCCATAAATCACGCCAAACACGGCGAACAGAAAGCTGGAAAAGCAGACTGCCGTACCGCCTACCGGAGTATTGCCCTGGTTTCTGATGCTGATTCCAAGGCCGGTCAGGCACAGAAACAGCGCCACCGCCGCCAGTCCCAGGCAGATAAAGCCATTCCTTGCCATAGGCTTTTTAATGTATGAAATCTTTTTCGTTTTTTGAGCCATGAAAAGCCCTCCTTATCCATTTGAGCATTGTCACAGATACGTACCCGGCCGCCCCTCCTACGGTATTGAGAAACATGTCGTCCACGTCGAAGCTTCCCACCCGGAACACCAGCTGGATCGTCTCAATGGAGAGAGTCAAAAGAAAGCTTAAAAGCAGCGTGTTGAGCCATCTCTCTCCCAGCCTTGTAATAATGGGAAGAATAAAGCCAAAAGGCATAAAGCACACCACGTTTCCCACAATATTAAGAAGAAACGCCTTGGTTCCCACCAGCTCTCTGTAGGTGTAAAACCGCCGTATTTCTTTAAACAGCGTCAGATTGTAATGGTACTCCGTATACTCCGACCGGCCAAAGCCGTCAGAAAAAAACATAAAATAAGTCAGCATCAGAAGATAGCTGAAAAACAGGATCCAGCATATTTTCTGATGAGTTTTCTCTTTCTTCCACATAGGTTCTCCAACTAACCGCTCTCTATTATCTGCAAAAAGAATCCTTCCCCGGATTCTGAATTTTCTTTTTCATGGTAAAAAGAGTGTTGCAGGCATATTCCCTTCTTGCAACACTCTTCTGGTTCAGCATAAAGCCTTTTATCAAAATGTAATCTCTGATTTGCGTCTCAGAAGAGCCGCTCCGCTTACAATCGCCATCACTCCGGCTGCAAGCCCTGTCACAATCATCACGCTTCCGATCACAATGCTGCACGCGCCCGCATTGCGCATTGTCTTATAGACTCTTTCCATCAGACATTCTCCTCACTATCAGCTGCAGACAGCCTATTTTGCTCCGTACTGCTCGTAGTAAGCGTCAATTGCCGCCTTAATCTGATCGTCAATGACTACCTTGCCCTGGCACTCGCGGTTGTAGAGATGCTCTACCACGTCCTTCATGGAAACAATGGCGTTTGTGGGGAAGCCATACAGATCCTTTACCTCCTCAAGCGCGCACTTTACGCCGCCCTTGCCGACCTCCATGCGGTCTAAGGATACCATCAGGCCTACGATCTCCACGTCTGCCGCTCCCTTTACCTTGGGAACAGTCTCCTCCATGGATTTTCCGGAAGTAGTCACGTCCTCAATCATAACGACGCGGTCACCGTCCTGCAGCTTGCTGCCTAAGAAGCTTCCCTTGTCTGCGCCGTGATCCTTCTCCTCCTTGCGGTCAGAGCAGTAGCGGATCTCTTTTCCGTATAATTCGCTGTAGGCGATAGCTGTCACTACGCTTAAAGGAATTCCCTTGTAGGCCGGTCCGAACAGCACGTCGAAATCGTCTCCGTACACGCTGTGGATGGCTCTTGCATAGTACTCTCCCAGCTTTTTCAGCTGAGAGCCTGTCACATAGCCGCCTGCGTTCATGAAAAACGGAGACTTTCTGCCGCTCTTTAACGTAAACTCGCCGAATTTCAGCACCTGGCTCTCTACCATAAAATCAATAAATTCCTGCTTATAGCTTTCCATCTCTCTGGAACCTCCTAGATTTACAGGCTTCTATCCTGTTCGTTTTCTTTTACGTTTTTCACGCGTTCTATTTTACAATGCCGATCAGGCTGTTAATATCCTCCACCTGATACTTCTTCATGTAGGCCTCCATGCCCTCCACGATCTCCTGGGTTGCGTAAGGATTGTGGAAATTGGCGGTTCCCACCGATACGGCTGTGGCTCCTGCCATCATAAACTCAATGGCGTCGTCTGCGCACATGATTCCGCCCATTCCGATAATCGGAAGCTTCACTGCGTTAGCCACCTGATATACCATGCGGACAGCCACCGGCTTAATGGCCGGACCTGACAGGCCGCCTGTCTTGTTGGCAACGGCAAAGGCGCGCTTATGGATATCAATCTTCATGCCTGTGATCGTATTGATCAGGGAAAGCACGTCCGCTCCTCCCGCCTCGGCCGCCTTGGCCATCACCGTAATATCTGTGACATTGGGGCTCAGCTTCATGATCACTGGCTGTCTGGCGTGGCGCTTCACCTCTCTGGTAATCGCCTCCACTGCCTTGGGATCCTGGCCAAAGGCAATGCCGCCCTCCTTGACGTTAGGGCAGGAAATGTTAATCTCCAGCATATCCACCGGCTGATCGGAAAGCTTCTCCACCACGTCGATGTAATCCTCTGTGGTCTTTCCGCAGACATTGACAATAATCTTCGTATCAAACTGCTTTAAATAGGGAATATCCCTCTTGGCAAACACGTCGAAGCCAGGATTCTGAAGTCCCACCGCGTTGATCATGCCGCCGTAGGTCTCCGCGATGCGGGGAGTGGGATTTCCCGGCCACGGCACATTTGCCACGCCCTTTGTCACCACTGCGCCCAGACGGTTTAAATCCACCATCTCGCCGTACTCTGCTCCGGATCCGAAGGTTCCCGACGCTGTCATAACCGGGTTCTTCAGCTCCACTCCTGCCAGATTGACCTTCATATTCATTACAGCTCCACCTCCTCGGCCAGGAATACGGGACCGTCCTTGCAGATCCGCTTATTATGTACGTTCGTGTGGTGATCCACGTCCTTGGACTTGCAGACGCAGGCCAGGCAGGCGCCGATTCCGCAGGCCATCTTCTCCTCCAGAGAGATGTAGCAGCGGATATGGTTCTGGGCCGCGTACTCCTTCAGGGCCCGCAGCATAGGCGTAGGGCCGCAGGCGTACATCACGTCGGCAGTCAGGCCGTGCTCTCTAATCGCATCCAGCACGTTTCCCCTGGTGCCTGCGCTTCCGTCCTCTGTGGCCGCATATACCTGGCCGTAAGCCTCAAACTCCTTCTTTAAGAAAAGATTTGCGTCTCTGTATCCTAAAACCATCTGCTTCTCACAATTTAACTGCTTGGCAAGCTCTAACATCGGCGGGATTCCGATTCCTCCTCCGATGAGGAACACCTTCTCCCCCTCCTGAGGGAATCCATTTCCCAGCGGTCCCATGATCTCGATGGAGTCTCCGGACTGGTAATGGGAAAACTCTTCTGTTCCCGCTCCCGCGATTCTGTATACAATGCGCAGGCGACCCTCCTCCTTATCAATTTCACAGATGCTGATAGGCCTTGGCAGAAGCCTGGATCCATCCTTTGTGTAAACAGAAATAAACTGTCCCGGCTTCGCGTCTGCAGCTGCCTTTGTGGCAATCCACATGCTGTAAATATCTGGAGCCAGCATTTCCTGGCTGTATACGACAGCCGTCTCCTTAATCTGTGCCATCTCTCTCTCCTGTATCTGTATTCTGAAGTCTGCAGGTTAAGCTTTTAAAAGAAATTCCTACAGTACGCTGTTAATATCTGCAATCATGTCAATGACAGCCTGTCTGGACGCCTCACCGAAATGCTCCGGTCCAAACTTGGCATACGCATCTTTCTTATACGCCGCGATAATGCCTCTGGAGGAATTGACAACTGCTCCCAGTCCGTCCTCGTTGAAGCAGTATTTTAAGTCCTCTGCCGTGCCGCCCTGAGCGCCGTAGCCAGGAACCAGGAAGTAGGTTCTCGGCATCAGCTTTCTGAGCACCTTGCTCATCTCCGGGTAGGTAGCGCCCACAACGGCTCCCACGTTGCTGTAAGCTCCGTCCATGGAAGCGTCGCCCCACTCTACTACCTTCTCCGCTACCAGCTCGTACAGCGGACGGCCGTCAATTAAGCGGTCCTGGAACTCGCCGCTGGAAGGATTGGAGGTCTTCACCAGCACAAAAATACCGCGGTCGCACTGATTGCACACGTCCACGAAAGGCTTCACGCCGTCTGTTCCAAGATATGGGTTGACTGTAATGTACTCGGTATTGAAGCCGCTTAAGGTCTGGCTTCCCACCTGAACCGTTCCCAGGTGTCCTGTGGCGTAGGCGGCGGAAGTAGAGCCGATGTCGCCTCTCTTTACGTCTCCGATCACGATCAGGCCCTTCTCCTGGCAGTATTTCACCGTCTTATCGTAGGCTGCCAGTCCCGGAAGACCGAACTGCTCGTACATGGCAATCTGAGGCTTAACAGACGGAATCAGATCGCAGGTTGCGTCCACGATTTCCTTATTAAACTGCCAGATGGCCTCCGCAGCTCCCTCTAAGGTCTCGCCAAACTCAGCGAACGCCTTCTTTGTCACATGCTCCGGAATATAACTTAACATCGGATCCAGGCCAACACAGATCGGAGCCTTTGTCTTCTGAATTTTTTCGATTAATTTACTTACCATCTTGTCCTCCTGTTTTTAAACACGCTCTGGTTTAATTCTAAATTATTTTATCATAAGTACAGTAGGGGATCAAGTGCGGTTTTGCGCCTTCTCGCGCCCCTACTGGCGGATGGCGAGAGTCGCCACATACACGCCGTTTTTATAGGCTTTGGCCGCAAACTGCTCCTCTGTGGCCGTCCCCAGCTCCAGCCACAGCTCCTCCGCAGCCAGCATGATGTGGGACAGCATAACGCCCACTGAAAAGTCCCGCATCAGTCCCGCCGCGGGAACCAGGCTGCGAAAGCCCTGCAGAACGCCTGAGTCCTTCCTGGCAAATACATAGATCCGATCTGTGTAGACAATGAACCGCCAGGGCTGGGAGTTAAATGCAGAGGGAGCCAGTCTGGCCGCCTTTAATACGGTTTTCATGGTCTCCCCTGCCTCCTCCTTAAACACGCAGAGCTCGTTTAAGGGCAGGCGCTTCGCCAGAGAGCTCTCGCGGAACAGCTTGCCCTCCGGATAGCCGAAGGCTGCAACCATCACCTGGCGTTTTCCGTCGCTTCGCTTTCTTTTAACCGTGCTGCCTCCCAGGTAGCAGGTTCCCAGTCCCTTTACAGTCATGTAAAGGACAATCTGCTCCATAAGATAGCCCCCGTTTCTCCCATAGCCCTCCTCAGGCTCCGAGTAGAGGACAAAATACCAAGGGGCCTCTACCTTCCAGACTCCCTTCACCGGCGCTTTTTTGTCACGGTTGTCAATTATCTCAAAATCCACCTGGATTCTGTCGTTTAACGGGGAAGCCGTCCTGGCAAACGCCAGAATCTGTTCCCGCAATTTTTCTGTCACTTCCTTATTAGAGTATTTCCGCACTGAATGGCGGACGCCTATCGCCTCATACAGATTCATTCTCCCTTTTCCCTTTCCGCCTCTTCTCAGACGCCTGTCTGCAGCGGCCCTAAATCATTTCTGAAATGAGCGGAACCACAATCACTGTCATCACCCCGGCTACCGCTATGGCAAGGCTTGACATAGCGCCTTCCACCTCTCCCAGCTCCAGTGCTCTGGCTGCACCGATGGCGTGGGCCGATGTGCCGAGCGCCAGGCCTTTTGCCATGGGTTCCTCTATCTGAAACAGTCTGAAAACCAGATCCGCTATAATATTTCCTATAATTCCTGTCACAATAATGCTTACGACGGTCAGCGTCACAATGCCGCCGGCCTCCTCGCTGACTCCCATGCCGATGGCTGTGGTAATGGACTTGGGCAGCAGGGTAACGTAGAGCTGATGGTTCAGTCCAAACGCCTTAGCCATCACAAAAATGCTTCCCGCGCTTCCTAAAACTCCTGTCAGGATCGACGCTCCCACCGCCAGCTTATTGTTCAGCAAAAGCTCCAGCTGCTTGTAGAGCGGGATCGCCAGGCAGACCGTCGCCGGCGTCAGAAAGTAGCTTAAATACTCTCCTCCCTTATTATAGGCTTCATAGCTCACATGAAATACCTTTAAAAATAAAATAACGGCAATAATCGCCACCAGAAGGGGATTTAAGATAGAAAGCCCCGTTTTTTTCTTCAGCCATATCCCGAACAGATAGGCTCCCACACTGAGCAGCATCCCAAAGTACAGAGATGTTCCGGCTATTGATTCCATGTTATTGTTCCTGTCCTTCCCGTTTGTTTTTTCTGATAATGTGCTGAGCCATCTTTCCCGTCACAGCCATGACAAAAATCGTAGAAGCGGCGGTGATAACCGTCAGAGGAATCAGCACGCTTTCCATCACATCCCAGCTGTTCATCAGTCCCACGCCTGCCGGAATAAACATAAGCGGCATGGTGTCGAGAAAGAAGCCGCCCGGCTCCTCCACATCCTCCAGCTTCACCGCCTTCAGACACAGGGCCGCCAGAAGAAGGAACAATCCGTATACCCCAGAGGGGATTGGAAGCGGAAGCAGGACATTGAAAAATTCCCCTATCATAGTGATGCCGAAAATGATTGTAATACCCTTGATGAATTTCATCCTCAGTCCTCCTTATTTTTGTAAACTCTTTTATTTTATCACTGTGATTTTCATCGCACAATAGAAAAAATTCTTATATTTTGATTGAAATTCATCTGTTCTATGGACTATACTTATAAGACGAATTAAATTTCAGGAGTTTTTTATGGATATCATACGAACGAACCTTCTTTCCGCCGGACAGGCAGATGAGATAAAAGAACTTTTAAATGAATGCAGAGATTCCAAGGGACAGACTCCCTTTTTCCCTTTTGAGGACGGAGATCTGTTTTATCTGCTTTTTACAGAAACGGATAATAACGCTGCCGGCAGAATCTTAGCCTGCGCGGCGGCTTTAAGCTTTTTTGAAGAGTCCGGCGCGCCCTATGCAGAGTGCTCTGCCTTCACCAGGTCTGATCTTCGGCGAAAAGGATACTTCTCCTTACTCTTTGACGAATTATCCCAGGATATTGAGGAGGTGGATCTCTACTTTCCTGTAACCGATCCAGAACCTGGAACCTTAGCTGCCCTGGCTTCCCTGGAGGCGATCCGCGACAGAGACGAATACCGGATGGAACTGGAGCTGGAATGTGCCCCGTCTCTTCCCCCCATTTCTTTTCAGACTGCGTCTGCACGGGAGCTCTGCGGGGAACCTGACAGCTGCCTCAGAGTCCAGTGGAACGAGACAGAAAACGGCACCTTCCTTCTCTCCTTTTATCAGGACGGTGAGGAAGCCGGAACCTGCTGCCTGTCCTTTTTCGAAGACAGCGCCTGCTTCTACGGCTTTGAAATCAGAGAAGAACTCAGGGGCCGCGGACTGGGAAAAAAAGCCCTGTCCCTCACCCTCTCTCTCCTGAAAAACGGACTACCCCGCTCAGGCTGCAGAAGGCTCACACTCCATGTGTCAGGACTGAACGCGCCTGCCGTATCCCTGTACAAAAAAGCGGGATTTCAGATTCAGGAACGTTTGTCGTATTATCTGTACTAGAAATTCGAATATTCTTTCTTTCAGAAAGCAGAATATTCCCTGTGTCTGCGGGAAAAAAGAGGCCGGGACAAAGAAAGAAACAAGCTTTCCGGTGGCTTTCAGTGGAACAGGGAAAACTTGTTTCTTTTTTTAATATGCTTTTAAATATGATTCTCTTATGCTCTCTTACACGACCTTCTCCCGGCCTTTATTGATATCGTACTCCTTCATCTGCTCCCGGTCTTCAATCTTCCGGCGGATTTCCAGCATCTTCCAGTCGGTCCCGGCAATGACTTCCGCGCACCGGCGCAGATCCTCGCCAATCTCAGCCGCTTCCTCCTCCGTCATCTCCTTTTTGTACTTCAGCTGGTGATCCAGGCTGGCCCAGAAATCCATGGCAATGGTCCGGATCTGCACCTCAGCCCGAATGTACTGCTTACAGTTGGAAAAGAAGACTGGAACCTCTAAAATCATGTGGTAGCTTCTGTATCCGTTTACCTTGGGACTCCTTATGTAATCCTTTATGGCAATGACCCTGATATCGTCCTGTCTGGCCAGCATACGGCTGACGTCGTAAATATCGTCGATAAAAGAACAGATCACGCGGACTCCCGCAATATCGTCCAGATTCTCTCTCATGGACTCTACTGTCACCGGAAGGCCTCTGCGCTTCAGCTTCTCAAAAATACTCTGCGGCTTCTTTACGCGGGATCGGATCATCTCAATGGGATTTCTCTGGTTTCTCACGGAAAGCTCGTCGTTCAGCACTTCCAGCTTTGTCTTAAGCTCCCTGATTGCGCAGGAATACTTCATCATCTCATTCCTGAACTCTATGGCCTCGCCGATCAGGCTCTCCGGCACTTCTACCTCTCTCGGTCCGATCACAACGGACTGGTTCAGCTCGCTGTTCGGATTCTGGTTAAAACTCATATCACACACCTCTGGTTCGTCATTCTGTTGTTCTTCTACTATTATAGCTGAAAAGCATACGGGAAACAATGAATCTTTCATTAATTTTACCTAAACTTCCAGGCACCCTTCTGATAAATCAGAAATCCAAAAAAATTTCTGAAAATAATGCCGAAACCAAAAGCCCGTGTTTACAAACGAATGCTTTAATGGTATGCTATCCCTAGATAACACCAGATGGGAGGCAATTTATGAAAAATTTAGGTTATTACAACGGAACTTTCGGCCCTCTTGAGGAAATGACCATTCCCATGAACGACAGAGCCGGGTATTTCGGAGACGGCGTGTATGAGGCGACTCTGGCCAGAAATGGAAAAATCTTTGCCCTGGAGGATCATTTAAACCGTTTCTACAACAGCGCCGGTTTAATCAGAATCCCAGTTCCCTACACCAGACAGGAGCTGACCGATATCCTTTACTCCATGCTGGAAAAAATGGATGATTCTGAAGTTCTCGTGTACTGGCAGCTGACCAGGGGAACCGCAATCCGGAACCACATCTTCCCGGATGCTTCTGTAAAGCCGAATCTGTGGATTACCATGAAGCCAGGAAAGAATTCCAACCCTGACCGCGCCTTAAAGCTGACCGCCACCGAGGATACCCGCTTCCTCCACTGCAACATTAAGACGCTGAACCTTCTCCCCAACGTTATGGCGGCGCAGAAGGCTGAGGAGGCCGGCTGCGACGAGTGTATCTTCCACAGGGGCGATATTGTAACCGAATGCGCCCACAGCAACGTCTCTATTTTAAAAGACGGCGTTTTCATCACCCATCCTACAGATCACTACATCCTTCCAGGCATTTCCAGAATGCACCTGATTCAGGAGTGCAAACGTCTGGGCATTCCGGTTGACGAAACTCCGTTTACCATGAAAGAGCTTTATGAGGCTGACGAAATCATCGTATCCAGCTCCACCAAGCTGATTGTGAGAGCCTGCGAGCTGGAAGGAAAGCCAGTAGGCGGAAAGGCTCCTGAGCTGTTCAAAAAACTTCAGGACGCTTATCTGGAGCGCTTCCAGAGAGAAACAGAGCAGTAATTTTCTGACAAAGCACAGCTGATATCAGAAACTGATATTAAAAAGGACATGTTCCCGTTTGAATCTTCATTCAGGAACATGTCCTTTTTGCTTCATGGAAAATGGAATCCTGCGAAGGATTAATTCCCATTCATTCTACATCTTCTCAATGATGTCTGCAGCCTCATCCAGCCATGGAGACTCTACGTACTCTACCACGCCCTGATCCACGCTGTCTGCGATCTTTGGATCAATCGGAAGCTTGGCTAACATCGGAATGCCGTACTCTTTAGCCACTTCGTCCGCCTTGCTCTCTCCGAATACAGAAATTTTGCGGCCGCAGTCCGGGCAGAGCAGATAGCTCATATTTTCCACCAGACCGATAATCGGCACGTTCATCTTCTTCGCCATATTGACTGCCTTCGCCACAATCATGGAAACCAGATCCTGCGGGGAGGTAACAATGATAATGCCGTCTAACGGAAGAGACTGGAATACAGTGAGGGGTACGTCGCCGGTTCCCGGAGGCATATCCACAAACATATAGTCAATATCCTTCCAGAGCGCCTGTCCCCAGAACTGCTTAATCACTCCGCCTACAATGGGGCCTCTCCAGATAACCGGATCCGTCTCATGCTCCAAAATCAGGTTGGAGGAAAGCATCTGAATTCCTGTCTGGCTTTCGCAGGGAATCATCAGTTCATCTTCTGTCACTCCCACTGTCTCGTGGACGCCAAAGGCCTTGGGAATCGACGGGCCCGTAATATCCGCGTCTAAAATTCCCACTCTGTGGTTTCTCGCCCGCATTTTGCATGCCATCAGGGACGTAACCAGGGATTTTCCCACTCCGCCCTTGCCGCTGACTACTCCGATTACCTTCTTAACTGTGCTCTGTGGGTTTAACGGCTCTAAAAAACTAGCCGGCTGTCTGCTGGCGCAGTCGGCGCTGCAGCTGCCGCAGTCATGATTGCATTCGCTCATGTCATTTCTCCTCTCTTTATCTGTTTATTTCCAAACACTCCTGCAGTTTTATTTTAAGCAGAAAATCATTTTAATTATACCATATCTGCCTGCCGTTTGTCCCGTTCTTTTTCCAGTGCAAAAAGCTTTGAAACGCTTTCTTTCATCTGTATGCCAAAAAAGAGAGAAAACTTTCCAGCGGCTTAGGTGGAGCGCAGAAAGTTTTTCTCTCTTTTAATTACCCTTTTTATGCTTTCCCCGGATTGCCAAATCGCCGGATCGCCCGCACCAGGCCGAAATCCTCCAGCTTTTTAGCTATAATATAGAAGAGAAAGGAGTCGACGGGCCACATAACCATATTTTTCACAAACCGCGGTCCGATAAGCACGGAAATGCCCTTTCCATACAAGATGCTTAGGCACCAGGTATTTAAAAATACGTTGCAGATTAAATCCACGCAGAGCGTCACCGCCAGCACTCTGGAAAAGGTGAGCGTCCTGCGGTAGAAAAAGGTTCCGTAAATCAGCGCCGCCAGCATCGTGACCATGGTAAAACCAGGGAAAAAGGCTCCCGTAGGCTTGGCCACAAACTTGACCAGATCCAGCAGACAGCCGTAAACCACACCCAGAACCGGCCCGAACAGATAATAGACAAATTCATTTGCCACGCTTCCAAAGCCAATCTTCAGATAGGGTCCTGCCTCGATGGTAAAATATCCCAGAACCACCGATACTGCCATGAACATGGCAGCTGTAGTCAGAGAGCGGACATGCCTGACTTCTTTCCATGACTGCGCGTACACTTCCGCCAGTTTCTTCATAAAAAAATACCTCCTTTCGCAGAATCTCAAACCGCACCAGGGAGGTAATTTCGCGCTGTCCTCCAGTCAGGAAAAACAGCAGTATATTCCGAGGATGCAGCGGGATGCGGGGAACCGACCGCAAAGAAATTTTCTGAAAATCTCCTTTTCGTCCGGCTGGCAACTCCCTGTCCAGCCGGCACTTAACGCCTGATCCCCTACTCTGCTTTCTTGTTTTTTTGTACTCTCAGTATATCACATAGACGATACTTTTCAATCCCTTTCTTAACAAACCATGCAATAAAAATTCCCAGGGTCGCTCCGCTTAACACATCGGTAGGAAAATGTACAAACAGGTACATTCTGGAAAGTCCGATGAGGGCGGCAAAAATCAGAAAAGCGGTTCCCCACTTCCGATTGACCAGAAAAATGCTTACAGCCGTCTCGAAAGCGGCCAGGGTATGGCCGGATGGAAAGGAATAATCGTGAGGAACCGGAATCAGCAGCGGCACAGACGCGTCTATCCAGCATGGCCTGGGCCGCATAACCAGATTTTTCAGGCACAGATTTCCCACAATCATCCCGCAAAGCAGGGACAAAAGCACTGCTGCGCCTGCTCTGCGGGTTCTGGGAATGAGAAAAAGCGCCGCTCCAAGGAGAATGAAAAACCAGCCCTTGTCTCCCAGATGCGTGATCGCCTCCATCACCTGATCCAGCGCCGGACTGCGAAGTTCCTGCAGCCAGTACAGAATTCTGAATTCCATATCAAGCATTTTCATTCTCCTCAGTCTCTTTCTTGAATTCCCGGAAGGCCTTGTCCATCTCAATGTAATTGCGCTTCAGGGAAACCGGCTTTCCGTCTCTGGTCAGGAAGCAGTGGCGGCTCTCTCCCACACAGCGCACCTGTCCTGTCCCGCAGTCTAACACCGTGTACTCAATGGTCATCCTGATGCCATTGTACTCTTTCAGATTTGTGATAATCCTGACTGTCTCTCCGAAACGTGTCATACTCTTATACTCGCAATGAATGGAAATCACCGGGCTGATCACGCCTGCCTCTTCCATGGCGTCGTAGCCCATCCCCAGCTGCTCCATCATGTGGACTCTGGCTTCCTCAAACCAGCGGATATAGTTGGAATGATGGATAATTCCCATCTGATCTGTCTCATAGTACTGTGTCTTGTGTTCATAAACCTCATATTTCATAGCCAAATCTCCTTTCATGATCACAGCTCACAGGCTTTTTCGTCTTCTATAAAGCAAAAGTGTGCGCCTCTCCGCGCACACTTTCACACCATATAAAACGGAATTATTTCTCGCCGAGTCCGCTCTCAATCGCTGCGGAGAGAGCTTCCATCGCTGCCTCCTCGTCCTCGCCGTCGCAGATCAGGTTAATCTCTGTTCCGCACTTGATTCCTGCTGCCATGACGTTCAGCACGCTCTTTGCCACGATTCTCTTCTCGCCGCACTCAATGATGACGTCACTTTTGAATTTCATCGCTGCCTGGGATAAAACTCCCGCTGGTCTTAAGTGCAGACCGGACGGATTCACAACTGTTAATTTCTTAGATAACATAAGCTCGTCTCCTCTACTGTTTCGTTTCCTCGGAGTCTCTAACTCCTCGTTTGATATAGAAAATTCTATTACAATTTCCCTTTTCTGTCAAGTAAACTTTATTTCTCTTTCTGTCAGAAAGCCGCTCCAAGGCCCTCTGTTTTTTGTGCATTGTGCAACATGATTTCTGATTGATAATTTTTGTTTTTATGCGTTTTATCTATCTTTTTTCTATCCGATTACCTTCTGGGCAAAGGTGACGGAGGCCATTGCGTCTCTGCAGTAGGCGTCTGCCCCAATGGATTTCGCATACTCCTCGGTGAGCACGGCTCCCCCCACCATAATCCTGGTCCAGGGAGCTTCTTTTCTAAGAAGACGGATGGTTTCCTCCATGCTGGGAACCGTGGTAGTCATAAGAGCGCTGAGTCCTACCAGAGGCGCGCGGCGTTTCACCGTCTCCTCTGCGATTTTCTCCGGAGACACGTCCCGCCCCAGATCTACCACCTCGTAGCTGTAGTTTTCAAGCAGCACCTTCACAATATTTTTTCCAATATCGTGGATATCGCCTTTCACGGTGGCCAGGATAATCACGCCCTTTTTCTCCTGAGTCTGTCCGCTTCCCTCCATGGCTTCTTTGATTACCTCAAAGGCCGCTTTGGCCGCCTCTGCGCTCATTAAAAGCTGGGGAAGGAATATGGTTCCTTTTTCAAATCCCTTTCCTACAGAGTCCAGGGCCGGAATCATGCACAGATTGATAATCTCCAGGGGATCCGCCTCCCTTAAAGCCTGTCCCGCCTGCTCTGCCGCCTGCTCTTTCAGGCCCCTGACAACGCTTTCTTTCAGAAGCTCTTTCACATCCACGGCTTCTCCCGATGGTTTCGCTGCCTGGGACGGCGCTGACAGAGCTGACTGGGAAGAAGACTGGCCGTACGTTTCAATATAATCTCTGCAGTTATCGTCAAGCGCAGCCAGCGCCCGGAAGCTGTGCAGGGATCGCATCATAGCCTCTGAATTCGGATTGATAATCGCCGCGTTCAGGCCGTTCATCAGCGCCAGCGTGAAAAACGAGGAGTTGATAATCTCTCTCTGGGGCAGTCCGAAAGAGATATTTGACACGCCGAGAATGGTCTTTCCTCCCAGCTCCTCCTTCACACGGCGCACTGCCTCCAGAGTAGTCAAAGCTCCCTGGGAATCAGAGCTGATGGTCATGCAGAGAGGATCGATGATAATGTCCTTCTTCTGAATGCCGTATTCTGCCGCTTTCCGGTAAATCTTTTCTGCCACCGCCAGGCGTCCGTCTGCTGTGGCAGGAATTCCGCTTTCATCCAGAGTCAGGGCCACCACTGTGCCTCCGTACTTTTTCACCAGCGGAAATACTGTCTCCATGCTCTCTTTCTTTCCGTTTACAGAGTTCACAAGAGGTTTTCCGTTGTAGACTCTGAGAGCCCGCTCCAGGGCCCTGCCGTCGGCCGTATCAATCTGCAGCGGCAGGTCGATAATGCTCTGCAGCTCCCGCACCGCCTCCTCCATCATGGCAGGCTCGTCGATATCCGGAAGGCCCACGTTGACGTCCAGAACCTGGGCGCCGTGCTCCTGCTGGATCACTCCCTCCCTGAGAATGTACTCCATATTGTGGGTTCGCAGGGCCTCCTTAAATTTAGACTTTCCCGTAGGATTAATCCGCTCTCCGATCACCACCGGATCCGCTCCAATCTCCACCGCCTGGGCATAGGAGGAAATCACCGTTTCTGTCTTTTTTTCCGGAAGTCTCTGTTTCTTTCCCCTGCACCGCTCTGTCAGTTTCTGAATATGTTCCGGCGTAGTTCCGCAGCAGCCGCCCGCTATGGAAACGCACAGATCCACCAGCTCTTCCATGGCCTTGGCAAACGCTTCCCCGTCAATATCATAGACCGTTTTTCCGCCCTCGCTTCTGGGAAGTCCTGCATTAGGATTCACAATGATTGGAAGAGAGGCATACTGGACGTACTCTTTCACAATTTCCTTCATCTCCACCGGTCCCAGGCCGCAGTTGACGCCCAGCGCGTCCACCCCCAGCCCCTCCAGCAGGGCAATGACGGAGCGGGCCGTTCCGCCTGTTAAAAGCTTCCCTTTTCCGTCAAAAATCACGGTGGCAAAAATAGGAATCCTGTTCTCTCCTTCCAGGCGTCCCAGGCTTTCCAGGGCCTCCTTGGCCCCCAGCACCGCCGCCTTCAGCTCATAGCTGTCGCTCATGGTTTCAATGAGAATCAGATCCGCTCCCGCCTGTACGCCTATCAGCGCCGTCTCCCGGTACATGGAAACAGCCGTCTCAAACTCCAGATCTCCCATAGGCTTTAGCAGTCTCCCCGTAGGCCCCAGATCCAGCGCGATCCAGCCGTGTCCGGCTTCCCGCGCCGCCTGTCTGGCGTTCGCCACAGCGGCTTCCATCACTTCCTTCAGCGTAAATTCCGTATGATCGTTAAATTTCAGACGGTTGGCTCCAAAGGTATTCGTCTTTACCATGTCGCAGCCTGCGTTCAGATAATCCCGGTGGATTTTCACTACTGTCTCCGGATGGGAGATATTCCATGTCTCCGGCAGCTCGCCTGCTCCCAGGCCGGCTGCCTGCAGAAGACTTCCCGTGCCTCCGTCAAAAAACAGAATCCTGTTTTTAAGCTCCTCTAAAAGAGCGGATCCCGCCTTTTTCTCCTGTTCCCCTCTGTCCATCTCTATTTCCTCGCATTCTCTAAGTCTCGTTCCTCTACTTTCGCAAAAGCGCCGCTTCCTTACGCCGGCTATTCTGCCCCGCCGTCCCGTGTCTCCCGGTAAAGGCAGTCTGTTTTACTGCAGGTCTGGCACTTGCAGACAGACGCCTTGACGTTTTTTCCTCTCTCCTCTTTGACGCCAATCACCGCTGTTACAGACTTGGACGGCATCATCAGAAAGCCCTCTGTCAGGGTAATTCCCACCGTCTTCTCAAGCTCCAGCGCCGCGGCAAATTTCTCCTGAAAAGACAGGGGAAAATCTCCGTATCCCGGGCTGAATCTGGGGCAGAGGGCCATGCCCTGTTTTCGGTATTCCTCCTCCAGACGGCGGTTTTCCAGATTGCAGTAGGACTCTATCATAGCGGCTGAGGCGGCCTGCATGACGACGGCCCGCCCCATGTCCAGAACTCCGTACCGCCGAAGCAGAAAATCGGCTCCGGCTCCCAGCGTCGCCCCAAACAAAATCACAGAACTGCAGCCCTCCAGATTTCTTCCAAGATCCCTGCTTTTTACACGGAAACAGGAAAAGCAAAGTTCCCCCTCCTCTGTGCATGAAAGAGGATATTCCCTGGCAAAAAAGCGGGGTGAAAGCTTCGTGCAGAGCTCCTGAATACAGCTTTCCATCAGCTCCCCGGCCGCCTCATCCGGCGTATTTCCTCTGTACCCCAGATAGCGGAACGCCTCTCGCCGGCTGGTATTATCTGCAATCCTTTCAGCCAGTCCGCCGCCTTCCTGTAAGCTCTGGCTGCCCCTCTCTTCTGAGGGCCTGATTTCTGTCATAACTGCTTCCCCCACTTCTTCAGCTTCCTGAAAGCTTTTCCCAAACCGTTTCCTACAGAATCTCTGACAGGCTTGTCTTAATCCGCTCCGCCACATCCGGCTTATTCATGGAGTAGACGTGAATGCCGTTCACATGGTTGGCAATCAGGTCGATGATCTGCTCTGTGGCGTAGGCGATACCCGCCTGCTTCATGGCGGCCGGATTGTCTCCGAACCGGTCTACAATGGCTTTAAATCTGGCCGGAAGATAGGTTCCTGACATCTGGCAGATGCGCTTAATCTGCTTTGCGTTGGTCACCGGCATGATTCCCGCGATAACAGGCACCGTAATGCCTCTCTCTCTGATCCGGTACAGATAATTGTAGAGAATATTGTTGTCAAAGAACATCTGAGTGGTCACAAACTCGCAGCCTGCCTCCACCTTTTCCCGCAGATGCTCAATGTCAGCCGTCTTGTTGGCAGATTCCACATGGCCCTCCGGATAGCAGGCGGCTCCAATACAGAAATCCCCGTCAAACTCCCGGATATCCCGGATTAATTCAGAAGCGTAACGGTAATCGTGAGCCAGGGGACCTCCCTCCGGAATGTCTCCTCTCAGAGCCAGCACGTTCTCGATTCCACGCTCTTTCAGGCCTCTGAGGACGCTCTGAACCTCCTCTCTGGTGGAGGAAACACAGGTCAGGTGAGCCAGCGCGTTGACGCCCTGGGCCTTGATGCTGGACGCAATGTCCACCGTATATCTGCTGGTTCCTCCTCCCGCTCCGTAGGTAACGCTCATAAAGGACGGCTTCAGTCCGGCAATTTTTAGCGCGGCCGTCTCTACTGAATCATAATTGTCCTGAACCTTGGGCGGAAACACCTCAAAGGAAAGCGTCGGTTTTCCCTGGGCTAATATGTCTTTAATTTTCATTTATTTACACCTCCGTCTGAATGCAGGCGTTTCTTTTCTCTGCTTTCAGTATTTTTTCCTCCAGTATACCACAGGCTTGATATTTTTTCTACAATCATTATTCATTTTTCTGCATTTATGCTAAAATGATTCTTGACCAAAACAGGCAGTTTCCGACTGGCGCGGCTGAATTTCCGTTCCAGCTGGACAACGGCCATGTATTTTTATTCAAACGGGAGGAACAAACACAAATGAACCACGAAACTCTGACCGGATTTCTGAGACGAAAGCAGATCAATATCTCCGTCCAGACCTATCTGATCGACGCCCTGGGCGCTATGGCCTTCGGCCTCTTCGCTTCCCTTCTCATCGGCACGATTTTCGGAACTCTGGGAGAGAAAACAGGCATTGAAATCTTTAATACCATCGCCGTCTACGCCAAAGGCGCCACAGGAGCGGCCTTGGGCGTGTCGATTTCCTACGCGTTAAAATCTCCGCAGCTTGTCATTTTCTCTGCGGCCACAGTCGGCATTGCGGGAAACGAGCTGGGAGGCCCTGTGGGAGCCCTGGCAGCCACAATTATCGCCTCTGAGCTTGGAAAGCTGGTTTCCAAAGAGACCAGGGTGGATATTCTCGTCACTCCGGGCGTCACCATTATCTCCGGCGTCCTCACCGCCCAGCTTGTAGGCCCCGGCGTCTCCGCCTTCATGACTGGCTTCGGCGATCTGGTAAAAACTGCCACTGTCATGCAGCCCCTCTTCATGGGAATCCTGGTATCTGCCCTCATCGGCATTGCCCTGACTCTTCCCATCAGCAGCGCGGCCATCTGCATTATGCTGAGCCTGGATGGACTGGCAGGAGGAGCCGCCACTGCCGGCTGCTGCGCCCAGATGATCGGTTTCGCCGTACTCAGCTACCGCGAAAACGGTTTCGGAGGCCTCTTGGCCCAGGGACTTGGCACTTCCATGCTCCAGATGCCGAACATTGTCAAAAATCCGAAAATCTGGCTGGCTCCCACTCTGGCTTCCATGGTGACGGGACCTGTCTCCACTATGGTGTTTAAGCTGGAGAATATTGCCGCCGGATCCGGAATGGGCACCTGCGGCCTGGTAGGCCCCATCGGCGTCTACACTGCCATGCCGGAGGGCGGCGCGTCCATGTGGATGGGCATTCTTATGGTCTGCTTCCTGCTTCCCGCCGTTCTGACTCTTCTCTTCGGCTGGTTCTTCCGCCGGATCGGCTGGATCAGGGAGGGCGACCTGAAGCTGGATCTGTAGATCCGGCCTGTACCGCCGGCGTGCGGTTTCTGCAGCATAAAAAGAGGAAGGCAATGTGTTCCAGCATCTTTCACTGGAACGGCAGACATTGCGCTTCCTCTTTTTTCTTTATCTCATGTTACAGCGTATGATCCTCTTCCATCTGATACTTTTCCTTCGCTTCCTTCAGACGCCTGAAGTAGGAGCTCATCTCGTCTGCCATGCCGGACAGGCGGTTTAACAGGGTGGAAAAGTCTTTTAACATTACATCGTCCTGGAAATACGGATACACAATATCGTGATCCACCTCGCTCCAGCCCTCCTCAAAGAGAGTTCTGGCCTGCAGCTCCACATAGTATCCCTTATACTTCACAATATAATGGATGGAACGGTAAATTCCGTCTGACTTAATGTCAATCAGATTTTTGTCATAGATCTTAGAATCTCCGATTCTCCGGTAGCTTTTCGGCCGCTCCGCAATGTACCAGTGGTTCGGATCCTCGTCGAAATCCCTCAGCCTGTCCTCCACATAAATCTCAGGATTGTTCTCGAACTGGCTGGTAATGTACTCGTGGAAACCTCTCCAGTCCTCCCGGTACAGGAAGAACACCCGGATTCCTATGAGATCTGTCAGGTACTTATAATAGTTGGAGCTGTTAATCTCCCGATAGCTCTCCAGGCTCTCATTTCTCTTTCTGATAATCTTCTCAATGAGATGGCCCGGATCCTTTAACCGGTAGCGGTAGGAATGAATCCCCGCCCGCTCCGTATCGTACAGGTACTGGTCGAGAAAATCACGGCTGATGGAGCGAAGCTCTGGCTCCAGCGAGCAGTAATGGCTGTAGATTTTCTCCAGTTCCTTGAAACTGATATTGGCAGAGCGGAATTCATTCTCCGCAATGTTGTACTTCTTCAGAAATTCTTCTTTAATGAGCATTCTGTCTCCTATCTCTCCTTAAATCCGACTGTATGAAGGAACCGTGCAAAGGCCTCTCTGCCCTCCTTCGTACATTTATAAACGCCGGCGTCCTCCAATACCTTCTCGAACACCAGGCCCACCTCCTGCTTGAGGATTTCATCTACGTTTTCAGCCGTAACGGACGGATACTTAGGAAGGAATTCCTCCACCCAGTCCGCGTGCTTTTCAATCTCTGCGTCAGAGCGGATATCCTTTCCGGATACCATGTACTCTCCTAACTTCGCCAGCTCTCCCTTCAGACGGGACGGAAGCACGGCCAGGCCCATCACCTCGATCAGGCCGATATTTTCCTTCTTAATGTGGTGAAGCTCCTGATGAGGATGGTAAACGCCCATAGGGAACTCCTCTGTGGTAATGTTGTTTCTGAGCACCAGATCCAGCTCGAACATGTCCCCGTTCTTTCTGGCAATCGGCGTGATGGTGTTGTGCGGTTCTCCGTCTGTCTCAGCGAAAATAAAGGCCGCCTCGTCCGTGTAGCCTCTCCAGCAGCCCAGCACCTGATCGCCCAGCTCAATCAGGCGGTCCGGATCCTTGGCTCTCGTTCTCAGCACAGACATGGGCCACTTTACAATGCCTGCCTCCACATCCTCAAAGCCGGGAATTGTAAAATATTTCTCAATCGGCGCCTTCGCCATGGCGAAGGTATAGTTTCCTCCCTGGAAATGATCGTGGGTGAGGATTGAACCTCCTACAATAGGAAGATCTGCGTTGGATCCCAGGAAATAGTGCGGAAACTGCTTTACAAAATCAAACAGCTTCACAAAGGCCGCCCGGTCAATCTTCATCGGCGTGTGCTTTCCGTTGAACACGATGCAGTGCTCGTTATAGTATACATAGGGAGAATACTGGAAGCCCCAGGCGCTGTCGTTGACTGTAATGGGAATAATTCTGTGATTATTTCTGGCCGGATGATTGGCCCGTCCCGCATATCCCTCGTTCTCCATGCACAGCTGGCACTTGGGATATCCGCTCTGCTTCATCAGCTTCGCCGCAGCGATGGCCTTGGGATCCTTCTCCGGCTTGGACAGGTTGACCGTAATATCCAGCACCCCGTACTTGGTATCAGTGGTCCACTTCATATCCCGGGCAATGCGGTATCTGCGGATATAGTCGGAATCCTGGCTCAGCTTGTAGTAGTAGTCCGTCGCATCCTTGGGAGATTTCTCGCGGTAAATATTCCAGAACTTAGAGATAATCTCACTTGGGCGGGGCATCAGGCAGTTCATGAGCTTTGTGTCAAACAGATCCCTGTAGACAACGCTGTCCTCAGCCAGTACGCCAGTCTCGTGGGCATAGTCCAGAAGCTCCTTTAACACAGATTCCAGTTCAATGTGCTCCGGCTCTCTCTCCGGCTCCTCGTACTCGTCCAGCCCCATCACCTCTAAAATCTGGTTTGTGGCGTAAATTTTATCGCACTCTGCAATCAGACCTGTGCGAAGGCCGTATGTTACCAGTTTGTGTACTGCTTCATAAATCATACCCGCATCTCCTTTTGTTGTAATATTTCGTATCCGTCTTCCATTTTACTTCATCTGCCATTGTTTGCCAACCCTGTTTTTAGCGCCCCGCGCTCTGCCTCTATGAAAGTCTTCTCACCGCCGGGCCGATCCGCTTTGTCACAATCCCGCCCAGCATTCCTATAACAGCTCCGGCCGCGCTTCCCGCTGCCAGAAGGAAGGGAAGGTAATAAAAAACCGCTCCATTTTCCACCACAAGGGCGGCGATGACGAGCTGTCCCACGTTGTGCCCCACGCCTCCGGCCACGCTGACTCCCGCCTGGCTGAACCATCCCGTTTTTCTGGCCAGCAGCATGAAAAGAAGGCTCAAAGCGCCGCCTGCCAGACTGTAGATCATGGAAAATCCATTGCCAAAGGTCAGTCCCGCCAGGACAATGCGGACCAGGGATATCAAAATCAGCTGGGGCAGACTGACCAGATAGAGGCCCACAATTGTCACCAGATTGGCCAGTCCCAGCTTCACTCCCGGGATGCCGAGACTGATGGGAATTAAGGTCTCCACATAGCTGAACAGGAATGCCAGGGCAATCAGCATTCCGCACAGAGCCGCCCTTCCTGTTTTCTGTTCTCTTCTTGACACGTTCTGCCTCCTTTGCTAGTATGTTAGACAGAAAACTATCGTTCTGCGCTTCTTTCTATTATATCTTCCGAAGCGCAAAGTACAAGAGGAAATAATAAAATGAACAGAGAACAAGCGAAAGGAGCCCTGGGGCTTCTGGCCGGGCTGGCGCTTTTAGCCGGCTGTTTTTTTCTGGACAAAAAAGAACAGGCCAGAGAGCCCATGGTCCGCTCTGACTTCCTGTTAAATACCTTTGTCACCATATCCGTCTATGATTCCGACGACGAGACTCTCTTAGACGGAGCCATGGATCTGTGCCGCGAGTATGAAAACAGATTCAGCAAGACCATTGAGGGAAGCGAGATTTACCAGCTGAACCACAGGTCTCCAGAAGAGACCGTCTTTTCCCTGAGCAGCGACACAGCCTCTCTGATCGAGGAGGGGCTCTTTTACAGCCGCCTGTCGGACGGGGCCTACGATCTGACAGTAGAGCCTTTAAGCTCTCTCTGGGACTTCACAAGCGGACAGAACGTCATTCCGCCGAAGGAGGACATTGAGACGGCAGCGGCAAAGGTGGGCTATGAAAATCTGGCGCTTGAGGGAAATACGCTTACCTTCCTCTCGCCGGACACCACCCTGGATCTGGGATCCATCGCCAAGGGCTTTATCGCAGACCGCCTGAAGGAATACCTGGTCAGCCAGGGAGTGGAAAGCGCCATCATCAATCTGGGGGGAAACGTGCTCTGCATCGGCTCCCAGCCAGACGGGGAGCCGTTCCGGATCGGCATTCAGAAGCCCTTTGCCAGCCACAATGAAACCGTCGGCTTTGTGGAAATCGACGACGCCTCTGTAGTGTCCTCCGGCGTCTACGAGCGCTGTTTCACCGCAGATGGAAAAAATTACCACCACCTTCTGGACCCCAGGACAGGATATCCCTATGACAACGGCCTGATTTCCGTTGTCATCATCTGCCCGGAATCTGTGGACGGGGACGCCCTGAGCACAACCTGCTTTTCCCTGGGGCTGGAAAAGGGCATGGAGCTTTTAGACTCCACTGAGGATGCGGCAGGTATCTTCATTACAGAGGACTATGAGCTGCATTTTTCTGAAGGCGCGGCCGAGCTCTCCATCTATGATGAAGACGGAAAGCCACTGAAAAATCTGAAATGAGGTGACTGACTATGAATCCTAACTCATCTGAAGCAGAGACAGAAAAAACCGGGAAACCCTCTAAAAAACACGATTTGTTCCTGGTTCTGGCTGTTCTGGCAGCCGCAGCTCTTCTCTTTGCGGGAAGAAAGCTGTTTTTTTCCAAGTCCCCTGCCGCTGTCACAGTCAGCGTGGACGGGACAGAGCTTATGACTCTTGATTTGAATCAGGACGGGGAACAAGTCATAGAAAGCCCCGGCGGAGGCACAAACCGCCTGGTGATCAAAGATGGAACGGTTCACATGGAGGAAGCGTCCTGCCCGGACAAGGTCTGCATAAAGCAGGGAACAATTTCCGAGACAGGGCAGTCCATTGTCTGCCTCCCAAACCGGGTAATTGTAACTATCACTGGAACTGATTCACAAAAAACTGATTAGCAGCATAAAAAGGAGACCTGATTATGAGACCATTTAAGAAAAAACAAACCTTTTTAAAGAATATTTCTCTCCGGCTGGCCCTGGCTGTGCTCCTGACAGCCGCCCTCACGCTTACCGGCTGCTCAGGAGGCGGTAAAGCTTCCTCACAGGGAACCTCTGAGCAGCCCTCTTCCTCCCAGAGCCAGAGCCAGGAAAGCGAAGCTCCTGCAGGCGCTGGTTCCGCCGACGCCCAGTTACACTTTATCGACGTAGGCCAGGGCCTCTCTGTTCTGATAGAATCAGACGGCCATTTTCTTTTGTTTGACGGCGGAGACAGAAAAACCTCTTCCCTGGTTGTCTCCTATTTAAAAGAGCAGGGAGTGGAAACTCTGGACTATGTGATTGCCTCCCATTACGATGCAGATCACTTAAACGGCGTAGTGGGTGCCCTGAACGCCTTCCAGGTATCCCAGGTGCTGGCGCCGGACTATGAGACAGACACAAAGGTGTTCCAGTCTTTCCAGTCTGCCATAGAGAAGAATCGCATTCCCCTCTCCCACCCGGCCCCCGGCGATTCCTTTACGCTCGGAAACGCCTCCTTCACGGTTCTGGCTCCCCAGGATAAAAGCTATCAGAACGCCAACGACTACTCAGTCGCTATCCGCCTGACAGCCGGGGATGTGAGCTTCCTGATTACAGGGGACGCGGAGGTGGAAAGCGAAGCCGAGATGGTGAAGTCCGGGCTTCCTCTGGAAAGTACCGTCTACGTGGCGGGCCACCATGGAAGCGCCAGCTCCAGCAGCTGGGATTTCCTTCAGAAGGCGGTTCCGGAATACGTGGTAATCAGCTGCGGAGCCGGCAATTCTTACGGACATCCCCACGTGGAGACCATGGAAAAGCTTCAGTCTATGGAAATTCCCGTTTTCCGCACAGACAAGCAGGGAACGGTCACTGTTTCCACAGACGGAACGTCTCTCACCTGGTCTGCAGACCCCTGTAATGACTACTCCTCCGGCGATCCGGACGACAAGCCGGCCAGACCTGCAGGTTCCGGTCAGCCTGCTCTTCCAGAGGAAAACGCTCCTGATCAGGAAGCTGCCGAAAGCGGTTCCCACACCTATATTTTAAATACAAATTCTAAGCTGATTCATATGCCGGACTGCAAAAGCGTAACAGATATGAGTGAAGCGAACAAACAGACATGGTCCGGAGAATCCTACGACAAATGCCTGGAGGAACATCCAGGCTACCGGGGATGTAAAAGCTGTGATCCGCGGTAGATCAGATAACATCTTTCATCCAATATTCAAGCAGCCAGAGCCTCAAACAGGCCCTGGCTGTTTTTATGAAGCGCTTTATTCTTTATGCCTTACAGATAAATTTGTACAGACAAACTTCTTCTGAACAGGCAGCGTACAGACGAAAGGACGCCTTCTGCCGCCCTACTGCACTGCCTCCAGGTAGGCTAACGCCGCCTTCAGACAGCCGTCCACCCCCGCCAGCCCTGTATCCAGGCACAGGTGGTAGTTTTGGGCCCTTCCCCAGGAACTGCCTGTATAATATTGGTAATAATCCCTTCTCTTCTCATCAATCTCGCGGATATGGCGCTCTGTTCCCTTTCTGTCAGAGCTGCCTTCCGCAGCCATGATGCGCTCTGCTCTCTGTTCCATCCCTGCATGGACAAAAAGATTGATGCTGTTCTCCAGAATCCGATCCGCGCAGCGGCCGACCACCACGCAGGGGCCCCGGGAGGCCAGACGGCGTATTACATTAGACTGCGCCACGAACAGCTGATCTGAAATCGGCACCTCATACAGGCTGGAGAGAACCCTTGATCGCTCCCTGTTTAAATAATCGGGAATCTCGATCTGCTCGTCATATCTTCGGAACGCCTCCTCCGCAATCTCCATATCGTCGGCAGCCATGGAGATAACCTCCTTGTCATAAAATGGAATTCCCAGAGCCTTCGCCAGCCTCACGCCCAGCTCCCGGCCTCCGCTTCCATATTCACGGCTTATTGTAATGACTTGATTCATTCTGTTTCCCCCTCTCTGAATCCGCTGGTAAAATTACTTTTATTATAGCGTTTGACGGGAAATTTGTACACTGGATTTTTCCGCTTTCACAGGCCTTTTTCCGCTTTCACAGGCCCTTCCTAATCCTGCAGAAAGGAATGGCTCATAATATAAAATTCCTCCTGACTGGGCTGATATTTACGCTCCTTCGGCGCAAGCGTATCGTCATACGCTCTGGCTTCCTCCTCGCTGATGCCCATGGCAGGGCTGTCACGATACGTCCAGTTTTTCTCTCCCAGCGCTCCGGGAATCAGTTCCCTGACCATCATGGCTGCCGGATACAGACCGCCCTCTACGCTCACATGGAACTTCCTGCAGCTTTTAAAACCACAGCCCACATAGTTGGCAGGACTTCCGAATATAACGACCGCGTCATAGCCCAGCTTCAGAGCCGTCTGGAAGGAATGCTCTATCAGCATTTTCCCGTATCCCCTTCTCTGGTATTTCGACAGAATGCATACCGGGCCAAAGGTCAGAATCTCCTTTTTCGCGCCGTCCTCATCTGTCAGGGAAGCCTTTGTATACATGATACTTCCCATCACCTCTCCGTCCAGTTCCATTACAAAATCAAGTTCTGGTATAAAATCCTCGTGGCTTCGCATCACATGAACCAGATAGTGCTCCACACATCCAGCACATAGATATTATAAAAAGCTTCTCTCGTGATCTCCTCCACGATCTGATAGTCATCCGGTCTCTCATTTCGAATCACAATACGTTCCATTAAAATCTCCTTTTTCATCTTTTCTGAACACAGGGAAATAAATCCGAAACACCGTTCCCCGCCCCAGTTCGCTCTCCACAGTGATGGTTCCTTTGTGTTCCTCCACCATCCTGTGAACCAGGTAAAGCCCCAGTCCAGTTCCCTCCCCCGCTTTTCTGGTGGTATAGAAGGGATCGAAAATCTGGCTTTTCACTTCCCCGCTCATGCCGCAGCCAGTGTCAGAAAAGGTCAGCTCATAAAATTCCTGCTCCGGCTTGTCGAAGAAGAAACGATTTTCCGCCATATCCTTTCCCTGTCTCACCACCCCGCTGACGGTCAGGCAGCCGCCGGACTTCCCCATGGCATGAAAGGCGTTGGTGCATAAATTTAATACAATCTGGTGGATCTGAGTCTCATTTCCCCACATCCAGTAGGGCTCAAATACCAGCTGCATGGAAAGCTTTACCTGCTCCGGCTTTCCCGATTCTGCCACCAGCATGGCCTTGGCCGCCGTCTGGCTGATTAAAAGCTCCTGAAAGCTCTTCTTGGCGTTTTTCCCGCTGAAAGCTGAAATCTGTCCGATAATCTCCTTGGCTTTCTCAGCAGAATTTAAGATTTCCTCAATATCCCCATAGTAAGGATTCTGCGGCTCCATTTCCGACAGCATCATGGCAGAGTACCCCATAATCGGAGTCAGCAGGTTGTTGAACTCATGGGCAATTCCTCCTGTCATGGTTCCAATCAGCTGAAGCCGCTGCTGGTGGGCCATGGCTTCCTCCCTCTTTCTCAGCTCTTCCAGCCGCTCGTTGACCTCCTTCAGCCGGACGTTTTCTTTCTCCACCTTTTTCTGGTGAAGAAACATCCTTCCAGTCAAAAGCAGAAACAGGCCGAAAAAGATCACAAGAAGCACCGCTACGGCTACAATCTTCACGATGGACTTCTGCATGGGCAGGGTAATGTCCGCATAGTCGATGACAGCGCTGACAATGAGAAAGTCGTCTCCAATCCAGGCCGGTTCATAGGCGGAAACCTTTTTTACCGGTCTAGGAGGATCCTCAATCCACCAGTAGGAATGGTAGACTTCCACGCCTCCCCTGCCCTGGTTCTGATGCTCAATTAATCGTGTTAAATCTGTAAAATCCAGATCCGGATACATTTCCATTCTGCCTGACAGAACCTTCTGGCCAATCTGCTCCTCCACCTGGTGCATGAGAATCAGTCCGTCTGAGGATTTCACCATCACATACCCGTTTTTTCCCATTTTTATGTGGGCAGCCGTCTTCTCGTAGATATCGTTAAAACTCAAAAGGCAGGAAAGGCGGTTTCCCGCCTGAGTCATCTTAGCAAGCTTCAGATAGCACCAGCCGTTTTCATCCTGCAGAATAGAGACTGCCAAATCTGCGCTCTCCTCTGTCATAAAGCTGGCTGTGTGAAGAGTCAGGGGTTCCTGCCCCTCTGCCCAGCGCTCTATCCTCTGGCCGCCGCTTTCCCAGGCCATGCCCTCCACGCTGCCCTTCCTTCCCTCCAGAAATTCCTCCAGCAGCTGCGCCATAGGCTCCTGCTGTCCCTGTTCCAGGGAGCGTTCCGCCTCAATAAACTGGTTAAGCTTTGTCTCCATCTCCAGATCCGAAGCCATCTCGTCTGCAAATACCTCGATCTGCTTGGCGACGCTCTCCGAAATGGAGCGGAGCTGTCCGCTCTGCATCTGAATCATGGTTTTCTGGTTGTCGGAAATCATATTTCCCACCAGCGTCAGCAAAAGGGCGGCTGCCGCCAGTACGATTCCCGCTGCCGCCGCCAGCTCCCTGTCTCTTCTCCTAAAAGAAACGCGGCTGAAAAAAGCCATCTTTCCTCTCCCCCTTCTGCATAAATTGTAACAGCCGGAGATTTTCCTGTCAAATCTCCGGCTGAAACTGTTTTTTATTCATTTTTCATGTTTGAGGCTTTTCCTTTACAGCAGTCCAGCCCCAGTTTCCTAGAGGATAGGCAGATATCCTGTCACAAGGCCCATGGCCATAAAAATAACGAAAATTCCGATACACCATTTGAAAATGTAGCCCTGGTACTGTGCCAGCGTGATCTCTGTCTTGTCCATTAACAGGTAGATAAACGGTACAAGCGGACTCAAGAAGTGGAATGCCTGTCCCATCAGGGCGGCAAATCCAATATTTAAGTCTGTGAATCCGTATGCCTGGGCGGTGGCCGCTAACGGCGGAAGCACTCCGTAGTAGAATGCGTCGTTATTTAACAGATAGGTGCCAGGCGCACTGATCACAGCGATGACAATGGCAAAGTATTTTGCCAGAGATTCCGGAATCACGGCTACCAGGAATTCTGCGATGGCGTTTGACATGCCCGCGTCCTCCGGTCCGTTTAAGATTCCCATTAATACGCCGGCTCCCAGAACCATCATAACTACGTTGATCATGTCTGGTGCAATAGAGCTGATAACATTTCTCTGAACCTTCTGGTTCGGGTAGTTTACTAACAGAGCAACGGCTGTTCCCACGCCGAAAAGAATGGCGGAGGAGGCAAGTCCCATAATCAGAGCCGCAATAATGCCGGCTGTCAGAGCCAGGTTAAACAGAATCAGTTTCGGTCTCTTCCATGCCTTCTCATCCTCAGACAGTTCCACCTTTACCGCGTGGTTCTCCACATCCCTGCTGACGCCCAGACGCTTTCTCTCCTTTAATCCCAGGTAGTAGGAAACGCCGATTACGTAAACAGCAGATAAAGCCATTCCAGGCACCAACGGTCCTAAAATCTCTCCTGCGTCCAGATTCATGACAGACATAACTCTGGCTGTGGGGCCGCCCCACGGAATCAGGTTCATAATACAGTTCTGAAGGATAATCAGGGTCGCCAGATAAATTTTCTTAATCTTTAACCGCTCATAAATCGGAATCATGGCTGTACAGCAGATCATAACGGTAGTGGTTCCGTCTCCGTCCAGGGAAACAAAGGCAGCTAATACGGCTGTTCCCACTAAAACCTTTAACGGATCTCCCTTACACCAGGAAACAACCTTGTCCACCATCGGGTCGAACATTCCCGCCGTCAGCATTACGCCGAAATACAGAATGGCGAAAGTCATCATGGCAAAGGTACTGGCCACATCCTTAATTCCCGTCATGGCATACTCTAAGGTATCCCAGCCGTATCCTGCCAGAAGTCCGAACACAATCGGAATCAGAATCAGTGACGTAAAGGGGCTCAGTTTTTTCGCCATAATCAGTCCCATGAAGACTACGATCATGGCAAAGCCCAGAAGCGCTAAATACATACTTTTCCCTCTCTCTCCTCTGCCGGCCTTTCCCTTCTCCGGCAGAACTTATTTCTGATTCCCAGTATAGAGCCCTGTCCTTAACATCTCCTGAAAAAGTCTTAAAAAACTTTAAGATTTTCCTTTTTTTTTACAAGATCTTAGCACATTTTCGACAGCTGTTTTTTGCTTTTTTCCATCATTTGTGGTAGCATCAATATAACGCAGATGTTCAAAACAAAGAGAATGAAACAGAGAGGAGACCTTTTATGGCCGAAGAAAAGATACTCATTGCAGACGATGATCCCGCTGTCCGCCGCCTGTTAATCCGGGTGGTGGAAGGCAGCGGCTTTCAGGCTGTCACTGCCTGCGACGGAACGGAAGCCGTCCATCTGGCTTCCCGGGAATCCTTTGCACTGATTTTATTAGATATTATGATGAATGGAAACGATGACGGCTTTCACGCTATCAAACGGCTCCGGGAGTCCGGAAATACCACTCCCATCATGGTTTTAAGCGGAAGAACCGATGACTTCGACACTCTTTACGGCCTGGACATCGGAGCTGACGACTACGTTTCAAAGCCTTTTAATCCCGTCATTCTGGGCGGAAAGATCAAAGCCCTGATCCGCCGCAATCAGACCGGAAAACAGGAAAAGACCGGCATCATCACTGCCGGTCCCTTCTCCTATAATACGATTACCATGGAGCTTTTTAAAAATGGAACTCCGATTCCTCTCTCCTCCAGAGAGCATGTGCTGATGCGGCTGTTCCTGTCCCATCCCGGCCAGGTATTCACGAAGGAGCAGCTCTATGAGCTGGTCTGGAATCACTCTGCTGTGGACGACAACGTGATCATGGTTTACATCAGCCATCTGAGAAATAAAATTGAGGATCAGGCGAAAAATCCCTGCTACATTAAAACGGTGTGGGGAATCGGATATACCTTCTCCTGCCAGGATCCTTCCTGACAGGAGCGGCAGGACGTTCCGCCCAAAACCAAACCGGAACGCCCTTTTTCTATTCCTCCATGCCTGCGTCTGTCAGCTGATTCACCATTTCCTCCATCTCCTCCAGATCGCTGGAAAGAAGAGGAATCCCGCACTTCTCACAGGTATCTGTCAGCGCCGCAAAAATCCAGGGATTTCTCGCATAGACAGTCCTCGGTCTTCCGCTCTTCATGATGTAATTTAACAGGAAATGAAGAATGGCGCTGACCTCGTTGTCCTCCGGCTCCAGCACCTGCATATTGAGAACCGCCCTGGTTCTCTTTTCCATTACAAGGAACGCTCTGGGGAAGAAGGGCCTGTCATAGCCCTCTTCCACTACCTCCGCGTTCATATAAAACAAATCCATGGACAGCTCGTTTATGCTTCTGGGACGGGATTTCACCGCCTCGATCTGATCCACGCTTCGAAGACGGGCCAGGGGGTATTTCCTTTTGCCGGAAGGAATGGGGGCCGATACCGTCCTCCAGTCTCCAGTCTCTTCATCCCGGCTTCTCCAGAGGAATTCTCCCCGTTCAAAACGCACCTTCACCGCTCCGTCTCTGGCGTCCTTCACCGCTTCTTCCATACGGCAGAACGCCTCTGTCAGAATCTGCACCTCCTCTCCATCCAGCGTCCAGGGCGCATAGGCCTTCCGCCAGGAGAGAAAGCAGGGCCATTTTCCCCGTCCCCTGAAGGCCAGGCCCAGCTCCTTTATCATATCCCGCTGCTCCTGAGGCACATCCTCCCGATCGCAGAGCTTAAAGGACAGACAGCGCTGTTCTCTGAGAGCAAAGGAGGCCAGAGCCTCCCCTCTGGTGCTCTCTGTCAGGTCAAAATCCTCCAGTCCGTCGTTTCCTATATATATCGTCACGCCGCGATTGTGAATTCCCCGGCCAGATACGCTCATAAACAGCGGTTCCTGTTTCCCGCTCTCCTGAATGACAATTAAATCTGTATTCCAAAAATCTTCCCAGGGGGCCAGCTTCGTCACAGCGGCGGCAGCCTGGTAAAGAGAGTTCCATTGCTCCAGAGAAGCTTCCTGTTTCATCATCAATCCCTGTTTCCTTTCTGTCATATGTTTTCTGCAATACGTCTATTATGACATAAAAAGGTGTGGGGGACAAGAGCTTCTCTTTGCGTTTTCTGCTCAGCTCTTTGCGTTTTCTACTCAGCCCAGTAGTTGACGGTCACTCCCAGCCCCCGCTCCTTCGCGGCCCGGTAGGCTCTGGTCACCACCGCCAGATCCTCGATTCCCATTCCCACTGCGTTGAAATAGATAATCTCATCCTCGCTCTCTCTTTGGATGCTGGCAAAACAGCATAAACTCATAAATCATACAGTTCAGTTTACTTATTTCCAGTTAATGATATACTTCGTCCCTCTACCTTTTCCTTCAACTGTAATCACGCCTTTTTCTCCCATATCTTTCAGTAACTTTGTAGTCTTTGATTTACCAAAAGGCGCATATGGCGCAATTTCGCTTATGGGCTTCAGCATAGTCTTGCTTAGGAGTGTATAAATTACTTTTTCGTCTTCTGTCAAATTAACATTGCTTTCAAATACTGGAAGCATAATTTTGATTGCATTTTCCGATACTTCAAACTCCGGTTTTATTAAACTTTCTTCGTACAGCTGTTTTATCCTTGTAATTCCTGTTCCGAATATCTCCACAAATCCCAATCTGTAAAACACGTTTGCAAGATTTCTGTTTCTTAAAACAGAAAGTCTGCCTGACAAATATTCTTCTGCTGTTATTCCAGATGGCAGACCGCCAGGAGATACGATTTCAATTCTATCGTCAAACATTGAAACTCTGATTTGAGAATCCACATCCCATGCCCTATGAATCAGAGCATTGGCAACTGCTTCCCTAAAAGCGGCTTCTGGTATTTTCTCCACCCTTTTCCTATCGGCCCCCTGTATTACCTCGTATTGGTAATAATCTCTAAACACAGCAGTTGTCTTTTCATATTCGTCTAACACAGAGATATTCTCAAATGTTGCTCTCCTTTGAATGACGCTGATATTTTCACCAAATTTCACAAGATCAATTCCAGGAAAATGATTTTTGTCTGCCAACAGCCCCGCTGCATTGCTAAAGCCATTTACATTGTCATAGAGGTTCAATGTTTTCAATGTATCCTGATTAAATGTTTCAATCTGAATGCTTTCCTTCAGCTTACGGCGTAAAACTTTGAAGGACAGTTCCTGGTCTTTACATGGCAGTTCTTCAAATCTGATATTTTTCCCATCTAATATAAGCCTTGAAAATTCCAAGGTATCTACCTCTATCGTCGCCGTATCGTTTCGTTTATATGCTTTTGATTTATATAAATAAGGTTTCTGAAGGCCGCTTTTTACAGTGAGTTTTATCGTCTGATCATGATTCTGTATTTCAAGCGTATAGTTCGGCTGAGGTGAGATGCTGTCATTGATTTTATTTTCAATATCCAGGCAAGCCTGCTTTACATCTGGCAGACCTTTCACTGTTCCATCGTCATCAACTCCAAAAAGGATTGTTCCTCCGCCATAATTCGAAAAGGCACTGACTGTCTTTAAAAAAGTATTCGTAATTGTTTCCTTGAATTCCAATCCCCTTGTTTCACGCATATCAATCGCACCCTCTTTCCACTTTTATTGAGCCTATTATATGCAGAAATACGCAAAAAATCAATCGTAAAAATTTACGATTGATTTTTCAATTAATTTCAATCATATATTCAAATAAAATACTTCTTTCTGATGCAAAACACACCGTCCCCTGCGAACCGGCGCCCCTCTAAACTCCTTTTCTCCTCCCCATTCTCCAGAAATACCAGAATCCCGCAGCGTCGGCCAGGAACCACCCGATAGGCACAGCCCACCAGATTCCCAGAAGCCCGATGGCCGGAATAGGCGACAAAAGATAGGCCAGAGCCACTCTCGTTCCCAGGGAAATAATTGTGAGAACCACGGACACTCCTGCCCGGCCCAGGCCGCGGTAGAGTCCGTAGAGCAGAAACAGGCAGCCGATTCCCACATAGCAGGCCCCCTCTATGTGAAGGTACTGGACGCCAATTCTGATAATTTCCGTCTCCTCAGGGCTGATAAAAATAGTCATGAGCGGCCCCGCAAAACACACAATCACCGCCGAGATAACGAGGCAGAACAGGCCGGAGCTCAGTACGGCCGCTCTAAGTCCCTGGCGGATCCGCTCCGTTTTTCCAGCTCCCTGATTCTGGGCAATGAAGGTAGAAAATGCGTTTCCAAAATCCTGCACCGGCATATAGGCGAAGGAATCAATCTTCACTGCTGCCGCAAAAGCCGCCATAACCGTGACTCCGTAGCTGTTTACAAGCCCCTGCACCATGAGAATCCCAAAATTCATGACCGACTGCTGGGCGCAGGTTAAAATCGAATACCTGGAAATCGTCTTTAAAATATTCCTGTCCCTGTAAAAGTGACGCTTTCCCGGCAGCAGATGGGGCATTTTTACACATACATAGAGGCCAATTCCCAGGGCAGCCAGAAACTGGGCCAGAATCGTAGCCCAGGCCGCTCCGGCTGTTCCCATATGAAATTTCAGAATAAATACCAGATCCAGGACAATATTTCCCAGAGCTGAAACTGCCAGAAACAAAAGGGGAACCACAGAATTTCCCAGAGCCCTTAAAAGCGCGGCAAAATAATTGTACACAAAGGTAAAGATAAGGCCCATAAAAATAACCTGCAGATATTCTCCCGTCTCTTCTAAAATATCTGACGGAATCTTAAGAATTCCCATCATGGGATCCAGAAATATCAGAGAAAGCGCTTCCACCAGAGCCGTTACCAGCCCAATGAAAAGAAACGACTGGACAAAGCTGTTCTTCATCCGCTCTGTATCTCCCGCCCCGCAGAGCATGGAAAACAGCACTCCGCTTCCCATGCAGAGTCCCAGAATCACAGAGGTAAGAAATGTCATCACCGTGTAGGAGGATCCCACTGCCGCCAGAGCGCCCGGCCCCAGAAAACGGCCCACAATCAGGGTATCCGCCACATTATAAAACTGCTGGAGCAGATTTCCGGCAATGAGCGGCAGAGCGAAGGTCCACATGGAGCGCGCTACCGGTCCCTCTGTCAGATCAATATTTCTGCCAGCTGATACTCTCTGTTTCATTTTATTTCACATCCTGTTCTTTCAAATCGTCTCCTGCGTCTGCCAAAACCTTCTTCAGCAGAATACGTATTTTTTAATCATATCAGAATTTCTCCCCTCTGTCATCAGAATTTCCTATCTTGA
>ERZ1673736.37-NODE-37-length-196005-cov-14.116254_pt1 | contig 196005 bp, 170 predicted proteins | sample MGYA00580212_ERZ1673736 | MGnify/ENA primary metagenome ERZ1673736 (study PRJEB41218, sample SAMN15661752) | gut metagenome | host: Homo sapiens | place: Canada: London | collected 2015-08-20/2019-03-30 | study: EMG produced TPA metagenomics assembly of...
AGAGCAATTAACCTACGCTCATTTCCAATAAATTACACTCTTTTCGTAACTTCAACATAGCTAATATCCAAATTATGTAAGTATAAAAATTAATTCGTTTTTCTTCATTTTCAGCGTCATATACCGGAATCTTTCCTTTCATCATATATTCTTTCAGGCCTTTGGGTTCTAATGCCGACACTCCAATCATCCCCATCTGGCATGAACGTAAAAATCCATAGGCTGTACCGAACAAATGCTCTGCTTTTTTTGCATTCCTCATACCGAATAATTTGATATAAAGCTCCACGGTCCTTCGGATTTCAGTCAACACAAAAGGAATAAAACCGACCGTGATGTTGGTTTGTCCCAAACTATACACATACCCCATCATCCGTACATCCTTGATCTCCCGTGCAATTGCCATCAGAACATCGGTCCAGCTCCGGGTAACCACTTCATAACCGTCCTCTTTTGCAGCAAAAGGCTGGAAACCGATCAAAGGTTCATCCTCTATAAAATGATCACTAAAATAATGAGCCAACCACTGTCCGTTCCAGGTATTGATCTGGTTTCCCCTTAATCCCTGCATTCGTTCCAGATATTCCCGGTAAATCCGCCACCCTTCAAAGAGGGCCATTAAAATCTGTTCCTGCTCAAAAAGAATAGACAAGCCTCCCTGAACTCCCACCCCAAAACCACTTCCAATCCAGGACAAATAAACATCTTCGCGGGATACGGGTAATTTCAGATTCGTGATCTGTCCGGAAGTAGTCGCAGTCGAATCCAAAGAGGGGAAACCGATAGCAATACTGGCATCTGCCTCATCCCTTTCAATCTTTTCCTGCAAAATCCTTAACTTTTCCCGTCTTTCAACAGCCGTAAGACATTTTCCTTTCTTTATCCCCTGTACAAAAGGTGAATTGGTCACCCATTGCATATACTTTTCATGATCGAAAAACAAAGGGAAATACTGTTCCGTAAAAAAAGTTTTTGCATCGTAATGAGTTCCAAACTTCCGGTTATATGCCAGAAGAAATTTTCTACCTATAGTCGCAGCTATCATTTTAATAATCCTTCCTGATTAATTTCACATTTCGTATAAACAAATAAATCAGCCGACAAACCAATCTCTTTAAATTACAGTTTATTTCCTGTACCCGCTCCTCATTCTGTCACTCAACAATCCCAATTCTTCCGAATAGGCCCGGTCGGGAATCACAAACGGATGTACCCCAACTGCTAATTGCCGCAATCCTTTTGAACGGATACTCCGAAAACTGACCGGGATTTCCAGTTCCAACCGTTTCTCAGAGTTTCCCTGTTCATAAACCATGCAATCAGATTCACATATACAAGCAACAGAATCGATCTCCAGCCTTTCCAGCAATACCGATTTCGAATAATGATCCAGCTCAAAAATCTTCCACGCTCCTTCCCGGAATGCAACATTCATTTCTATATCTACAAAATGACAACCATTTGGGGGATAAACTTCATCCAACAACTCCTGTATCTGTCTTTCTTTCAACAATTTTCCATCCGGCAATACGGCATAACTCTTTTTCAGAATGTCCGCATCATATGGAAAAACGTCCTTCTTCCCTATTAGCGGTTGTATGACATAAATCGGTTTATAAGTCCTGCAAGCCGGTTCAACCCTTAACCGGTTGATTCTTCCCAAGCGCTGAAGCAGTGCATCCAGTGCCGCACATTCCGTAACCATCAGGTCAAAATTGATGTCGAGACTGACTTCTACAACCTGGGTAGACACCACAATACAGGCTTCTTTGCCAACGTTCATCTCCTTCAATAATTTTGCTTCCAACAATGCCCTGCACCCGCGTTTAAACCGGCCATGTATCAGCATTTTACTCACTCCTGCATATTTTTCGGCAATCCTTCCATACAATGCCTGAGCCCTTTTCACCTGATTGCATACAATCAAAACCTTCCGACCTTTTGCAATGGCTTCGTTTATCGCCTCCCCCGTTTCTTCAAAGCTCTTTACCTTATAAATTACATGACGATCAAAACTATCCAGTTCCTCCGGGGACAATCTTACCTCATACACTTCCTTTTCCCCACCTAAAAGTTGGATAATTTTCTGATATAATACCGTAGGCATTGTTGCTGTCCCGATATGCACCCGGCATCCCAAATGTACCAGCACTTCCACCAGTTTCAGTACGATAGCCTGCATCACGTCCGAATAAGTATGTATTTCATCCAATATGACATCACAACCTTTCAGATCGATGACCATCGCTTCATACCCCTTTCCTCCGAATACAACAGACGCGATCTGATGAGGAGTCATTACCTTCACAGAAGCTCCGGTCATCCGTTGCAGAATTCTTTCTTCCGGTTCCTGCCCCGCCCATTTTATACAAGACACAGCATGCAACAAAGTGACAAAAGCATCTGTCCCCTGCAAATCCTGCCTTACCCGCTCATACATCGCATTGATGGAAGCCTGGAAAGGCAAAATATAAAATACCCTTCCCCTGCAACGTCTGAAAAGGAAAGAGGTCTTTCCTGATCCGGTGGATGCTACAACCATCGTATGCCGGCGTCCATCCCGCGCATCCCTTAAAGACAACGGATAAAGTGGATCAGGGTTATCATAGCACGATAAATCGGGGATCACAAACAGTCTGGGTAAAACGGCTTCCACGTCTTCACCATAAGCCGAACCCAGCCAGTCGGCTGCCAGCATAAGCCCTTTCCATTCAGAACATCCCAACTTCCGTTTCCGGCAATAAGCAACCGCCTCTTCATAATTTCTCCTGGCTTCTTCAAGCCCGATCTTATGAACGACAAGACCTAACTCCTGCAAAATACCCAAAGCATCTTCACTCCACTGTTCGAATCCCCGGGCATGTAGCTCAAAATTATTGTCTTCCCAATCTTCCATATCCAATAAGCCCAAATTCCGCTTATCCCCGGAAAGCGATTTATGATGGGCAATAACCATCTCCAGCACAAACGGACGTTCTGCTTTCTCCACCAGCGAAAGGAAAAACAAAGAGGCAATCTCATGCCGGAATCTGAAAGGAAAAGGATAGGTTGCATTTTGCCGTAGAAAGTTTTGAAACAAGATGCTTGCTTTCCCAATATCGTGCAATAATGCCCCCAACCGCGCAATCCTCGGATCCAAACCCATCCATCCGGCAATATACACCGCACAGATAGCCGTTTGTCTCAGATGCATAGCCAAGGAAACAGCCCCCCGCATTTCACTTTTTGCCCATATATGATCATAGCTACCCATCATCCGGCAATTACAGGTTTCCCACTGACTTCCAGCCATCCGTACATCGGCTCACTTTCGGCGAAACGATTAAAACCGACCAAAAAAGAATGTTCCGTTTGACCAAAACGAAGCTCAAAACCCGGTAACCGACCAAATTCTGCTTCACTCAGCTCTTCCACCTTCTCATCCGGTAACAACAAATCCTCATTCCGGCAAAGACAGATATGTTGTTCTGCTGCCCTTCCGGCCTCTTCCTTTGTTGGAAATGCCAGTGTCAAAACCGGATTAACCATCACTCCCCGATCCAGAATCGACTGTTCACGGACCATCAATTTCTGTGTCTTCTTGATCTTCCAGCCCCTCGTTTGCGTACGTTCCTGCTGCACACTAATTGCATCATAAGTCAGCTTATGACGCAAAACCACAGCTACTTCCAGCTTCTGGCGAATCCCCTCGATAATCGAAGGGGTCAGAAATTGCTGACTAAAGGTTTTGCTATCCCGGACCGCACACCAGGGTTTGATAAATCCGAAAGGCCCCCTATATCTTACTATATAATAACCCATACTCAATAAATCGATCCAAAACCGGCTCCGGTACTATTTCCAATCCCGGTCGCCCATGCAAATACTTTAGTTTCCGGCTTCCCCTGAATACGCACAGGGCACCAGCTTGTCCGGTTACCGATTCCGTTATAATAAATGGTTTTTATTTTTTTCTTAGGATATTCCGTAGCAAAAGAAATCTTCAGCGTTCGGTCATCAGGCAGACCGGCAACCTGCATTTTATGCCTCAGCGTTTCCTCCAATAAATTTCCTGCAACAGTATCCTCATAGGTGTAATGTTTATTGCTCCCGTCTTCCAACCGTCTTTGAATAAAAACCGGACTCCCTATTTTAAAAAACTCACAATTTGAAAGATCAGGATCTGGCTGAATACTGACATCCGTCACGATCAAACCTTCGAACATAACCGGATCCTCCAGAATCGTCCGTACAATCTGCCTGATCCGGTCGGGATCATGAAAACTGATAAAAAACCTTGCCCCGTTATCGAAAACGATTCCGTTAGTAGTCGTACTTCCTCCCATCAGCCACGAAAAAGAGTGCATTGCAAGCTTTCCATGAATATCATTCGGCCCGAGCCATTTATGCAATGTCCCTACTAACTTCGGTTGATAATTAAAGGGAATGCACATTTGTGAAGAAGTTGTTTTAAGATTTATTCTCATAATTTCAGAATTTTGATGGACAAATATGCCAAAAATAAACGAGATTACCAATTTTCTATTTCTCTCTTCAGAATGCTATAAACGTTCAAATCCACATATTGCCCGTCAGCCATCAATTCCCCTTCGCGCTCAACGCCTTCAAGGGTAAAACCCAGGCGGCGGGGGATGGCATTGCTAGGTGCATTTCCGGCTGCACAACGGATACGAATACTGTTCATTCCCCGTTCGCTGACCGCCCATTCACAGAGATGGCGGACACAACGGGTCATTATACCACGGCCCTGATATTCGGGGATCAACCAATAACCGATCTCGGTGCGATGATTAATATTATCGGTGATGACAAACCCCACCAGTCCGCACAATTCGTGGCCCTGGCCGATAACAAAGACGATGTTCCGATCAGCATAGGGAAGAGCCAGCTGTTCATTTAAAAACGCTTCTTCGTCAGCCACCTCCTTCAATCCATCGACAAAAGGAAGCCACGTACGCAAATATACCCGATTATCATATATCGTCTGCCAGATGATAGCGGCATCGGCCAAAGTAGCTTCACGGATAAAAAAATCCGGTCCTATCTGTGCAGAATAGCCTGTTTCTTCCCTATTCAAGGCTGACGGACATGAAGATTGTTTTTTCATATAAATTCAATAGTCAGGATTAACCCAACAAAGATATAGATTAATTTCAGATTCAGCCTAACCGGTTTCCCGAGTATTTAATCCCCTCTCATCTTGCCTCTGTTGATTTCACGTATCATCCGGCAGGAACAAGACTATTGGCCTGAATATTTTCGGCAACGACACTTCCGGCCCCGATAACACCACCTTCACCGATAGTGACTCCCGGCAGGATAATTGCACCTCCTCCGATCCAGCCACCATCCTCTATCGTCACCGGCAAGGCAAAAGTATGACGGATATATTCGCTACCTTCCGGTATCCCGACAGGAGTCAGGCGTTCGTCCAAGCCGACAGGATACCTAGCCGTATAAATCCGTACGTCGGAAGCGATGAGCCCCCGCTTCCCGAGTGCGATCCGGTTAAAACCGACAAAGGTACAACCAGTGTTTACCACCACCCGATCACCTATATGAATATTACAACCATAACCTCAACTAAAAGCATGCCCGACCGCTCCCCCCTGTACCGATACTTCCGAACATCCCGCACAACAAAACCTTTTTTCCTCTTTCCCTTCATAAGGTAAGAAATTATACTTCATCAATAAACAATGTGTTTTTCTTTTCAGCTCAGGAAAAACGGGAACATGACAATCATACCACTCACCGGCCAGACATTTTTCCAGTTCTGTTTTCATAAGCCAAACTATCCGGTTTACAGTACAGTCACTATCTCATTCACCGGTTTCCTGACAGAAACACATGCCGGGAAGCGTTTACATACCCCAGGGAGATGATCACGACAGGCTCCTGCCATCCGGTAACTACAATCGAGATTTCACCCGTCCGGATCGAAATTATAACCCCATCAACTCCAAAATCCCTGTACCGCTACAGCCAAACAAATATGTTCGGCCGCTATCGCCGCACCGATATCTGCATGGTTCTTCTTATCCGGGTTCCGTACCCAGCCAACCACTTTATCGATACAAAATGACAATATACACCGGAGCGCCGGCAAACCATTACCGATCGTAGCATTGCCGTACTTGCTGTTTTCGTGCTTCACTTTTATAACATGCCAATCATCAACCCGGCTGTATTTTACGCCATAAAACGGATAAATCGCTGGTAGAAACGATCATCCGGAAGTACGTAAACCGGAATCTCTACAGTAAAAAGATTATCGCCCAGGTAATCAATACCACCATCATTGTTGTCGCCCGCAATATCGCCCTGTTTCTTCCCCGGCAAATGAATAAATGTCCGGAAGAAAGAGCTTTGAATATCCTGCAATATATTCAATCCAATATTCATCGTTCCGAGAAGATCAATACCCCGGCGACAAACTGACATTTCGGAATCTCACCCTTATCCGGGACGGTTAATAAAAACATGCCAGGTTGAGTCCAGTTTCAATTCTACCCTAGTTCAATTAAAAGTAGGAATAAACCGTACCCAACCACGTAGCCATATACGGTTTCAATTCTACCTTAGTTCAATTAAAAGCTAGGGAAAACAATGGGACGTAATCGTACAGTTTAGTTTCAATTCTACCTTAGTTCAATTAAAAGCGCCGGGCATGGTTTCGGTGGTTTCGGGGAAAGTGTGTTTCAATTCTACCTTAGTTCAATTAAAAGGGTGGTGCCGCATGAAAACTGCGTGGACAGAAAAATGTTTCAATTCTACCTTAGTTCAATTAAAAGTGTCCCTTTTAGAATAGCTGACAACCGATTAACTTCGTTTCAATTCTACCTTAGTTCAATTAAAAGTATCGGGAACGGTAAATTGACTATTCGGAAGGGAAGTTTCAATTCTACCTTAGTTCAATTAAAAGAGCTTTTATCAAGCTGACCCGCCCCGATCGTTCCTTGTTTCAATTCTACCTTAGTTCAATTAAAAGTAGTTGCTTGGTAATAATCACAAGACAGGTTTAACAGTTTCAATTCTACCTTAGTTCAATTAAAAGGGATATATCGAAGCATTGAAGAAAGGGTTTGTTCAGGTTTCAATTCTACCTTAGTTCAATTAAAAGGAATGGAAATGATGGCGGTTTTTGAAGCCCTTTGTAGTTTCAATTCTACCTTAGTTCAATTAAAAGAGAACGCTCCGAACACGGTTACTCTTCCTCTATCAAGTTTCAATTCTACCTTAGTTCAATTAAAAGTCACGAAAGTTCCGATTACGTGTTTATAGAAAAATCGTTTCAATTCTACCTTAGTTCAATTAAAAGGCGTACATTCTTTCGTTACACTGTTCAACACCACGGTTTCAATTCTACCTTAGTTCAATTAAAAGTTGTAACGCATCTTCAATGTTTGCAAAGAAGCAAAGTTTCAATTCTACCTTAGTTCAATTAAAAGTGTAACCATCCGCATTTAAATGCGTTTACCACAAATGTTTCAATTCTACCTTAGTTCAATTAAAAGCTATGATAAAATGGCTTATCAACTCTGGTCTAATAATGTTTCAATTCTACCTTAGTTCAATTAAAAGGAAATCAAATTTACCATCTCGCGTTCCATAGAACATGGTTTCAATTCTACCTTAGTTCAATTAAAAGAAAATCGATAGTAAAGGAATTAAAGAAGGAGATGAGTTTCAATTCTACCTTAGTTCAATTAAAAGGGGGCAACCTTGTTCTTGCACACCTTTACTTTCACAGTTTCAATTCTACCTTAGTTCAATTAAAAGACACGCTTCACCCTACCCCATCCATAATTTGTTGAGTTTCAATTCTACCTTAGTTCAATTAAAAGTATTTGCCCCTGTCAAACTAATAAACAACATTATGGGTTTCAATTCTACCTTAGTTCAATTAAAAGTGGTTCTAAGGGCGGTTCTTTAGTAGTTAAGACTATGTTTCAATTCTACCTTAGTTCAATTAAAAGTACTTTTACCAAATACCTCCTACACAAATAAGATTGGTTTCAATTCTACCTTAGTTCAATTAAAAGGAAATCAAATTTACCATCTCGCGTTCCATAGAACATGGTTTCAATTCTACCTTAGTTCAATTAAAAGGGATATACATAGATATGGAGAAGAATGTTTTACTATGTTTCAATTCTACCTTAGTTCAATTAAAAGTAAGAGAAATAATAAATACCGTTCAGGGGGTTGTTGGTTTCAATTCTACCTTAGTTCAATTAAAAGACCCCCGGCGCAATGTTAGGTAAGTGTCACCTTGGAGTTTCAATTCTACCTTAGTTCAATTAAAAGGGCTGTCGCCCGGTTCATGTGCAGGAAGAACACGTTGTTTCAATTCTACCTTAGTTCAATTAAAAGCGAAACGACCGTAGAAGTAACGACCGGGTTTCAATAGTTTCAATTCTACCTTAGTTCAATTAAAAGTTACTTCGGGCTATTTTCATTCGAACCCGTTCAGCTGTTTCAATTCTACCTTAGTTCAATTAAAAGTCCTCTATTGAATCAAAATCATCATGAATAACATAAGTTTCAATTCTACCTTAGTTCAATTAAAAGCTGGACTATGTTCGGAGACTTAAAAAATACAGCAGTTTCAATTCTACCTTAGTTCAATTAAAAGAATCGACCTATACACACAAAAAGTAAAGCAACTCCAGTTTCAATTCTACCTTAGTTCAATTAAAAGCAGTTGTGTACTAAAATCCCATTCGCATAAAAATTAGTTTCAATTCTACCTTAGTTCAATTAAAAGGGATTACCATACGCAATTCCTATCTTTTCCCTGAATGTTTCAATTCTACCTTAGTTCAATTAAAAGGTAACGGCTTCTCCATACAAATTTTCATAATTTATGTTTCAATTCTACCTTAGTTCAATTAAAAGAATAAGTTGGCAACTAAAGTAACAAGGGCAATTTTAGTTTCAATTCTACCTTAGTTCAATTAAAAGGCGACTTGTTTGACCCCTGTAATAGACCAATATAAGTTTCAATTCTACCTTAGTTCAATTAAAAGACAAACGATGGTGAAATTTTTGCTGTTTTAAAAGAAGTTTCAATTCTACCTTAGTTCAATTAAAAGCATTATTCAGCCCGGACTCAGATGGGAGTTTGAAGTGTTTCAATTCTACCTTAGTTCAATTAAAAGTACAAGAGGAGGACATAAAGCAAAGATTATTTGCTTGTTTCAATTCTACCTTAGTTCAATTAAAAGCCATAGCTTTCTTTATTTACGTAATAAGAATCCAGGTTTCAATTCTACCTTAGTTCAATTAAAAGAAGTTTGCCCCCAAATGCCCCATTTCTTTAATAACGTTTCAATTCTACCTTAGTTCAATTAAAAGCCGTTAAAAACGCCAACAAATATACTTCAAAATCAATGATTTATCATCCATTTATTCTCATTTTTTACAAACATTTGCAGTCGACCTTCAATTCTTAAATTTACCCTGACCTTCGACAACAACTTTTAAATTATTCATTTTCAACATGTCAAAGAACTATTATTCCATTTCTATTGTAATTACTCTCTCAACCCCCAATCATTTTTTTAAGGTCGACGCTATAAAAAATTAGAAACGCTGGCTTTTTCATCTCCTATAATCTCTTTTTCCAGCCATTTTTCGTCCCGGCTTTTAAAGAAAATCAAACTATCCTTTTCATCCATAAGATTCCGGGCTTCCGATGTTAATTGCTTCAACTGTACTTCTGAAATCTCCCCTTCAAATACACTGTTTTGTATCCATGAAAGGTAACGCCGGCACAATTTCAACATTTTAGCCGTCCGCTTCTGATCGACATCATATACTAAAATGACATACATTACCACCACATTTTCAAAGGTTTATATTCTTCCATCCCCAATAAATGCTTGGTCAGTTTATAACATTCTAATTTAATCAAATGCCTGTAACTGACACTTCTTCCCAACTTCCGGTGTTTTATCGTCTCTTTCGTCCTCTCTTCCCATTCCTGGGCTACTTTTTTCATAGAAGATTGCTTTAGCAGACATCGATTTAAGTGTTGATCGAAATCCGATTCCCTTAACTGTTTACGGTTAAACATGGAGAAAATCAATCGGTCCGCCAATATGGGTTTAAAGATTTCTGCCATATCCAGAGCCAGAGAATAACGCCTTTCCCCCGGCTCATGCAGAAAGCTGATCGTCGGATTCAATTGGGTATGATAAATGGCATCCAGACATAACGAATAACACATACTGTTAGCAAAAGAAATCATCGCATTCACCTCATTGGAAGGTGGCATCTTTGTCCGGTTTCCCATGGAAAAACCATCGATAATCGTATCAAATGCCTCATAATAGGTTTGACGGATATTCCCCTCGATTCCCATCAACATCGGAATATCGGTTGCAGTAGCAATCAATGGAATATAGGCTTCTATCCGTTCAATCTGTTGCCTGGTATCTTTTCCCCGATTCGTATAATATCTCAGATTCTTCAACATGTTAAACGCTGCCCCATCGATAAAACTTCGGGCAATTGCCATCCGTTTTTCCTGCCGGATATGGTGCTTCATCTGGGCAATCTGCATCTTGCCGGATAACAGGTAATCTTTAGGCATAAACGAACCGGTATAATGTTCATAATAATCGAAAAAATGAACCGCCACCTGATGCTTACCCAGAAAATTGTACATCATACTATTGGTATCCAAACTACCGAATACAAAGAGATTATCTACGGTTTCAATAGGAATGTAACGGGGTTGCCCTTCCTGTCCCTCTTCGTCTACCGGAGTAAATTTCAGCGTATTATCCTTCCGGCTCAACCGCCCGGGATTAAATAAATAGTACGTCCTTTTCATAAAACAATTTTAAGTCCATTAAAAAACATTTATTCCCTGTTTCATTCCCCTTCTCCGGAATAACAAAATTCATAATATGAACAGGCTCCGCATTTTCCTTTGGATAAAGCAGGCGGACATGCCTCCTCCCCGATCAGCTGTCGGATCTCCACCTCCATCTGACGCAATATTTCCCGGTCCCCCTCTTCCAACTCCACCCGCATCGTCTCCCTCAGTAAAGGGTATTCCAACATCCCCACCACATCGGCTATTCCTTCCCGTTCAAACAAAAGCAAATAATATTTCACCTGCCAGATATACGCCTCCTCTTTCGATGTAGATTTTTTGATTTCATGAATCACCTTCTCTTTCGGATCATAAAAATCAATCACAGAACCACCGATTCTCACTTCTTCATATCTGGCTGCCCGGTTCGGATACGAAGTCTCATGTACCAGCTTTCCTTCCGTGACTACATCCGAGGTATGTTCCATCCGGATACCATTGGCATGTAACCACGTTTCCCGTTTACACACCTGATAAAGATTAATCAAAGTTCCTGTCACATTTATCATATAAAAGTTATATCTTTCAATGCTCTGTTATTCAATCCCATTTTATAGTCGTACAATTTTCCGTTCACCCCCTCATCTTCCCAATGGGATAAATAAAAATACCCCAACTTTTCTTCCCCCGTCCCCCCTTTCAACTCCTGCAATTCTTTCGAATAACCAACCAAAGAAAAAGTAAAACACGACAATATCCGCTGCATGATTTTAAAACCGACCTTTTCTTCCAGATCAAATTTTGCAGGATGATCACGATATACGAGACGTTCGTACACCTCCCACACTTCCTTTCCATCCAACAGTCCCTCACAAGGCACAACCCCAAAATCTTCCAGAAATTGAAGTTCCCGGTCAGAAAACAGACGCTCTTTAACACCTTCTGTCATCGAATCCACTTCTACCGGCAACGGTATAGGGACAAAAACAGTTTCATTCTGCTGCTCGATTACCTGAAAATTACGATCTACCTGTTGAAAATCCAACCCTTCGACAAATCTCAAAAATCCCGAACGGAAATTCTGCACATAAGTCTGTTCGTTCATCCAATTTATCTTCTCAAAAACCAATTCATACAAACATCCGAAATCTTTTTCACGAAGAATACGTTCATATTCACCGACAGAAATTTGTTCCCGGACCATCTGATATCTTTTATCTTTTCCATACAAGACACTTGCATTATCCAGTCGGAACAAATAGACTTCACAGCCCACTTTACAGGCATTCCGGTTTACCCTCCCGGCCAACTGTTCATCACTGTCGATCAAGGATATATTTTTAAATCCTAAATCCATATCGATATCGACCCCAGCTTCAACAACCTGTGTCGTGATTAGCAATATATTTTTCTTCCGGCTGAGCGGATTTTTCAGCTCATTGATAATTTCCCGCCTCCGGGGTTCCAGAATTGTCCCGGAGAGAAGGAATACCTCGTCAAAAAAGGGCTCCTTTTCTTGTATGAAAGCATAAAATTCCGCGGCAGATTTTTTAGTGATAAACTCTATTATGGTATGAACCGTCCCGTTCTTCCCCGGTTTATCCCGATATTCCACTGATTTCCCAAGAACAAAATCCGCTAAATCGTTCATATCGATCTCTTCCTGGAACAACTCAAACCTGAACTCCACTCTCCCGGCAAAATTTGGATTCTGCATATAAGATTTTGCCTGAGGCAACAAATCCACAAATCCGGTTCTTTCCTTCAAAGGAATTCTCAGTTTACCGATCTTAGGTAAAGTCGCGGACATCAGAATAAAACGAACCTGAAAAAAGCGGGCATAATGTTCAATCAAATAATACATTTTATCCCACAAAAGCGGATTATAGGTCTGCAATTCATCGATAACCACCACCGCATTCGCCAGGCGGTGGAGTAAATAATTCGCTTCCTTCCGGTTTGTTTTCAACATATCGAAGAACTTCACATGCGACATAACGCACACAGGAAAAAGGGCAAACAAACGATCGATATAATCCTGCTTTTTATCCGCATACAGTCCATCCTCTCTTTCCTCCGTTTTTTCATTAAATCCGGCTTTGGAATGTAACTCCGCCAGTTCCGTAGAAGTCAAGCCCAAAGCATTTTTCAGTGTCTGATTTGTCTGGGTAATCAGAGTCGTATAGGGAAATACATAAAATACTTTCTGAATCTCAGGATGGACGGCCATTAATTCAGTCACCGCCAGCATGGATAAATTTGTCTTTCCCCCTCCCGTCGGAGCCTCAATATAAAACAAACGATCATCAGAATGTTCACGAACGGTCCGGATGACTTCCACAGCCATTCCGGTTCGCAGCCGATTCAAGTGATCACCGGATTTTTCCTGCGGATACTCAAAAACAAATTTATCCAATTGTTCATATATCCCCCGGTTATGCTTGTAATTTCGCAGATGCCCGATCATTTCCTCTACCCGGTGACGGTCTTCAAAAATTCCGGCCTCTTTCACCTGTCTCCCAGTCATATATGCATGAGTCGCCAGATAATCGGCAGCCGTCAGAACAGAAGAATTCAATTTAATCAGCGCATACAAAGCAAAAGAAGCTTCCCGTTGCGCATCCGTTTCCTTTCGGATAGCAACAATATGCTCGAATACAGCTTCGACACAAGTAAAATCCCCTTCATATCCCCAAACCGTCAGATAAGTATGCAATTCTTCATATCCCCCGGCAAATGAATTAAAAAACTCCTCCTCATCGGCACATCCCAAACCGCCGCTATGATGCTGCCGGATAACATAGGCAAAGAAAAAAGCATAGACAAACAGCATCTTTTTTTCTTCCTCCGTCAGGCACGGATCTTGCCACACACGGTCCAATTCAAAAGCCAGAAACAGCCAGGCGCTCAAAAACGAATGTCCATAGGCAGGTACCAATATTTCCGTCTTCCGATGTTTAAACAACCGATTCAACATCCTGGAATATTGAAAATTATCGTTTACCTTACCTGTATCATGAAAAACAAACACCGCCATAAACATCCGTTTCAACTCTTCCTGCACATTCTCCGAGTATTTTCCGGCAATCCCCGGAATCAAACGATCGACGACCTTCTCCAAACCGTGCTTGCCGATCAGCCAACAAGCCCTTTCAACCACTTTGGCCGTATGTTCCTGCAAAGATTCGGCAGATTTTCCGGGACAAATATGTGCCAGATAAGAATCATTTTTCAACCTGCCGAACAATGACTCCATCTGGCCCTGAATTATTTCTTTACAGTCTTTCATATTCAAAACAATTGAACAATCTTTCCTTCCTCTTCCAGCTGATACAAATTTACCATCTGCGTGGCAGCCTGTAAGGTCCAATCCGTAAAAGCGAAGTCGGCCAATTCATATTGCATCAGAACCGGATGAAAACCAACAGGCAAACGTTCGAAATACACAAAACTACCTCGATTCACTATGCCTTTCAGCGAAAACGAAAAACTGGCCTTTACCTGCTGTCCTTTCAATACTCCTTCTTTGATAAACAAGGATGAAACCCGAAAATCAGTTTCCGGTACAAAAGTTTTAAAAGCATATTCCCGGAACGAATCTCCGAACCAGGCCGGATATTCATTTTTACCCAAATAGGGAATATACTCGGCCCATCCTTCCCGGATATACTCGTACAACTTCCGGTGATCCGGATGCTCTTCCGACAACAAAAGATAGCAGCGATAGGCCGGACGAATCAGCATACTCTCTTCAACCAGCAGGTTACCATCCTGATTAGCATATCCGACCGTATTCGTATACTTGACTATCGTTTTCTGGAAATTCCCTTTCTCATGTCTCCCCTCCAAAGGTTCTATTCCCACCGGGAGGGCAGCCAACCGCTGGTAATATTCCGGCCATTCTCCTTTTTTCCGATAACCCCGCAAATCGATAATAGCCCCCAATATGCCTAACAGGGCGGGCTTATGTAACATATTATAGGTCAGCAACACCCCATCATTGTAATCGGGCTTTTTGAAGAAACCGAAATCAGCCTGTATATCAAATGAAATCAGTCGTTGATTATTCATAACCCGTTCAATTCAAGTTCGACCGTTCCTTCCGGCAGATGAATCACTTTTGTAATTCCCTTATTGTAAAACAATTCAATTTTTGAGATCTCATTTTTGATTTTTTCTTTGGACAATAAGGTACTCACTTTCGCAAAATCAATTTCCCGTTCTGCATTTACCTCTATCAAATCCACGAAAGAGGGTAATACCAGCTTCGACTCTTCTTTCAATTCCACCCACAACAAGGCCTCATTCTCCGTTCCTGCCTTGGAAGAGGAATCATAATATGTCACTCCGCAACGTAAAGCTTCTTTCAATTTGGCAATATCCTCCCCCGTTAATCTTCCATTATCGACAAATTCAGTCAGTTCGTCTAAATTACCGGGATTGACTGAAAAATGATGTACGTAATGGCCTTCCTGTAATTTAAATTGGGTTCCTAAAGTCGTTTGCATCGAATCCGTACTATTATCATTGGAGTTCCGGAAAGGCGAAGCAATCTGCTCTGAATAGATAATCCCTTCCACATATCGGTTCACCCCATGCGTCGGTTGTACAACACCATGAATAGACAAATTGGCCGTTTTACTGGCAAAAGTTCCGCCAAATAACCGTACATCCAGACAGCTCAACAAATTTCCCAGAATCACTTTACGCGCCTTGACCGCCTCTTTCTTATCCGCTTTCGGATAATCGCCGAAGAAACGGGCATAATTCTGGTCTAAATCCCGGGGCTGCATATCTCCATTCAGGCTTTTAAAATAAAATACCTTGTCTTCCGGATAATTTTTATCTATATAATTCCGAACGGTATATTTCAATGCTTTATCTGTTGCATATACCGCCCCATCGGGCAAAGTACGGGGCTGATGTGAAAAGTCCGCATTATAATTGGAATTGACAGATTTGATTACCACACAACCAAACACTCTGTTTTTAAATGTATTACTCATAATGTTTTATTTTAAGTTAGTTTTCTTCATTTGTTTCTTCTGATTTATTAACGCTAAAAAGCAGATTATCCGAAAAAATCCCGGCCAGCATCATGGGCAGGTAGTCCCGCATATTCGCTTGGGTCTGATAGGCCATAACCGATGCAAACGGATGACGGAAATTGCCTGAAAAATTCTCATGCTTATAGGTATCGAAAAGCCGGGCAATCGCTTTATTCAATTCAGAGGCGTGCACCTGCTGCAAAAAAGGCTCCAGCCGTTTATAACTTTTGTCTGCCGTCTTACTCTTATGTAATAAATAGTAAATCACCTGTCCGGCTGCAAAAGCATATTGTTCGTCGTTTTCCAATATAGCCTCACCTTGCGATAAGGCAACCATAAACACTCTCTGTTCTTCCAATTTACTTGCCATAGTATCTGTATTTTTAAATTGTAAATCAAAACGTTCAGCCAAACTGAACCAAATGTTCATTTTAGACAAAATCCCCCAGCGTTGGGTATGCTGGTTTCCTTTTAATTCATCCAAACGGATATCCTCCAAAATACCGGTCAATAAAATATGATCGAACATAGGACGGGTAACAGCCTGTAATCTGGATTTATAGATATAATCATAAAAAGCTTGCCGATACTTCAATACCAATAAATAGTTATTTTCCGATTTACAGTATTTCGGTTCTAATTCATCGAAATATTTACGTTGTGTATCTCCGGCTTTCGTTCGTGTAATCAACGAGTTATTAAATATTTCGCGTAACACTTTTTCCTCCAACTCAAATACATGGCTTATTTTCTCCGTAAAACCGATCTGAAAATGATCTTTTACCATCCAACCTTCTTTATCCCCACTCTGCAAACGATAGCGGAAACGGGAAACAAAATCGAAATCACAAACCGTATCGCCATAGTAATACAATAAATAATAATCACCGATATCGTCCTGATGATTTTTATAAAGCTCCCGTATGATCTCCTGATAACCGATCCTCTTGCCATCCGCCAAATACCGGGAGAAAACCGCAAGCATTTCGGTCTGCAACTCTTCCCGGTAAACAAACAACGGCAAAGGACGGGGTAAAACATTCCGGCGCATGATTTCCTGAAAATCATGGAGATTTCCAGCCATCTCTCCGGTAATCCGCCCGGCAATATCGAAAACAGCCGACTGATGGGATAAAAAAGGCTTTTTAGTTGGAAATCCATTCAGGAAATCGCTGGTCCCATAGAGTTGATTTTCTACCGAAATATTGTATTCATTGGTATTGAATAATTTGTCCGACAAATATTTTTCATGAACCCGGCGATATTTTTCCATCTCCTCCTCCAAATAAAGAATAATGTACTCCTTATCCTTGACTTCATCAACCTCTGACTGAAAACAGGCAAATAAAGCATTCAGTTTCTCTTTGGAGTTGATAAAATGCTGAAAAACCCTTATTCTTTCTTTCTCGCTATCCTCTTCGACGTAGGATAAAGCATTAGCAAAATAAGTATCGATACGGTCGTAGATTTTAGTCTTATCTTTCGCATATTTTCCTCCTCCTTCCAGAGATTCCCGTTTCAAGGCAATGCAATAAGGAGAACAGGAATGCAGCCCCTTAGCCGGAAGATCGAAACATTTATTGGTATTCACACACCATCCCACCTGAGCCAGCTCAGCACAATGCTGTAAAAAAGGATAATCGAATTCTGTCGCTTTCCGGGTCAGACAAACCCGGCAGACAGACTGTTCGTCCATAAAATGAGTTCCCTCCTTTTCCTGGATTTTCAGCAAAACATGCAGTCCTTCTTTAGGCTTCAGCCCCGCCTGCTTTAACTCAGCAGGCAAACTATTCATAAAGTTATTAATTTCCTGAAGCATATTATTGTTTTATTTTCATTCTGTAAAAATCTACTTAGGTCAATTAAAATAAGTACCTACGGTATCCCGATGGACATCGGCGGGTTATTTCAATTCTATCCCACTACTATTACAAATTCACCCAAAACAACCTGGATACCCAAACAAGGAGTTAAAAGTTTTGTTTTCCCGTTTACAACAGAATAAAAACTCAAACACCACACACACTAAACTTATTATCACTGTTTCAACACTTCCACACAACCGAATCCCTGGCTGTTCAATCGTCCGAAACCACCTTCGTAACCCAGACGCAATAATTCCGGCTGTCCTTCCAGCTCAAAGCGGAAAGTATATCCTTTCATTCTGGTTTCCTCCGGAGTACCTACCTTCAGCACAATTGTTTTAGGCTTGGGCTCAGACAACAAATGCAAGCGGGTCAGAGGCCAGGACGGATCGGGTTCCTGTCCATAAAACACCCTGTATTTATCCAGCAGATTCAAATGCAACAATTCTGCAAACTTCGGATTCCCCGGTGAAAGATGTATCGCTTTCCGGGTTTCCGGTAATTGCTCTTCAATAAACATAGGCGATAGAGTTTTAAAAAACATCCGGGAAGTGAATTCCGGCTCAGCCTGCCGCTCTAAGTTAAAGACTTCAAAGCGGACCCTCGATTTCCGGTCACCAACCTCCAATTGCCTGTTCTTAAACAGACCCATTACAAAAGCATCAATTGCTTCTATCGGATAGAACGACACAATCAACTGGGCCGTATCCGCCAAAACAAAAATCCGATCCCCCTCGATTCTGAAACACGGAAAATAGAAATTCGAAAAGGTAAATAATTTAAATGCTTTCTTTTCCTTACAATATCCTTTATCATGTAGCCAGGCAGTAAAAACCGGATTACCTTCATTCAATACCTTGTACAAACAACTTGACAATTCATACATATAATTACAAGGTAAAACGGTTCCTTCCACAATTTTAAGTACCAATTTCAAACGCATAATAATAATTTATATTTATGCCTTAAATATAATAAATAATTGCAGTAACAAACAACTATATCGAACAAAAATTATCAGAAAATGTATTCGAATCCTCATTTGTGACAGACATGTATAACCGGAATACCGGACTCTTTCACTACGATCTTCATGCTGTCGTAAATCAGAATCTGGTACTGATAACTCCATACGTTTTTTCATTAACTGCAAGGTTAGATTGAATGTCTGAAGACCACAAAGGATCATCCCCAAAACATGATAGAGTTGTAGACTTATACTTCCAGACTCTGCACATAGAAAACATATCGCACGCCCCCTCTTTTCCGGAGTGGAAATACATACCGTTCGCCCCAAAGGGCGGGAATATTCAATCCCGTACAAGTAAATTTCGGTTCCCTTACCGTTGCCAGTCTGTTCTTGCGTTATCCCCTAACATAAATCCAATTTTATGCCCCCCAATTATATCTTCTCTACAAGATAATTTCTTTCTGCCTTCATATCCTGAAATCTAGAAGACAAAACTACCCGGATACCCCGATTATCTGTATCGTCTACACACATAAATCTCCCGGTTATCGATTAACCACTGCTCTGTTTTTTCCAAATATACAAAGCAGTGTTTAATCGATAACCGGGGAAAAATCCCGGTCTAAAAGGCTCTGGGGTAGCGGATATTATAAATCGTTTTTATATATTTTGCCGTCTTTCATGATCAACAGCATATTCTTGCCAGGATCGGTCAGCACTTTTATATCTTCGAGTGCATTTCCATCCACCACAATCAGATCGGCCAGAGCCCCCTCTTCGATCACCCCCAGTTTACCGGGATAAGGATTACGGCGGCCGGACAGAGCCAACAGTTCGGCATTATCGTGAGTGATCATCTTCAGGATTTCAAAGTTGGAAAACCAGCGGGTCATCTTTTCGATATTCAGGTTTTGATTCCGTGCATTGGCCGGACTGAAAAGCAAGTCGGTACCCCATGCCAGCTTCACCCCGTATTTCTTCGCCAGCTGATAGGCCCGGTCGGTGCCTTGTACCACCAGTTCGTGTTTCGCCTGCTGTACAGGATTGGTATAATGATTATTTCCTTCTCCGATAAAGGGTTGCATCGACAACCACACGCCTTTCTCTGCAATCAGTTTCATCGTCGGTTCATCGATCAGTTGACCGTGTTCGATACTTTTCACCCCAGCCCGGATAGCCCGGCGGATCGCCTCCGGCACATAGACATGCACCATCACATAAGTACCCGCATCCTCGGCGGCCATTACCGCCGCATGCAGTTCATCTTCGAAATACTGCACATCTTCCAGCTGGTCATACAACGAAGAGACCCCTCCGCCTGCCATCAGCTTGATCTGACTCGCACCCAGACGCAGGTTATTCCGCGAAGCGACGATCACGGCATCCACCCCGTCGGCGATGATAGCAGCCCCGATTTTCTCGGTATGAGTCAGGCCGCAACAATCGAAAGGCTCAGGGATATCGTATACCATACGAAAATCGGCATGTCCGCCTGTTTCGGAAATAATCGCCCCACTAGGATAAATACGCGGTCCCGGCAGTGTTCCCTCATCGATCGCCCTTTTCAGTCCGAATACCGGTCCCCCCGCATCCCGGATCGTCGTAAAACCCCGCAAAAGAGTCTTCCCGGCTTCCTCTCCGGCTCTCAGCTGTGTATAAGAAGCATGAGCGGTCAACAAATCGACCATCGTATTAGCAGCCAGATAAGCATGCCAATGTGCATCGATCAATCCGGGCATCAGAAATTTTCCCCGCCCATCGATCACTTCTACTTCTGCTCCGGCAACAATCGGTTCGGCCGATACTTTCCGGATCGCATTGTCCTCGATCCATACATTTCCCGTGACGGTCTTTTCACTTTTCCCGTCGAAAATCACGACATTTTGAATCAGAATTCCCTTTCCCATAGTCAGTAACGGCAATAAAGCCCATAAAATAAATACGTACAACTTCAACATAATCCAATATACAAGTTTACAAATGAACGATCTCATCGAATTTATTGTACGTAATCATCCCAGAAAAGTTTATTTCCACCTACTCTCACCCAGTAACTACCACTTCGGGCCGATATCCCCCCACTCTCCACGACACCGGTGATCTTTTTCCGATGCGGGACCGATGTCCCGGAAACGAACATCCAGAACCAGATTATGTTTTCTGTCACCACCGGTCCGTCTTTCCCTTTTGCCAGCCGGAGCATAATTTCCGTAGCCCCTAATTTTCTTATTTCCTGCTCGACCCAGAGCAACAGGAAATACCTCCACCGGTACAGGAAAATTTGTTCCCAACCGTCCAATCAACCTAGTGTTGTCGACAATAATAAATACAAAAAATATCATTAACAAACTCAGATAAATTAAATAGAAACAAAAATAGAGCGGCCGGCTTTCAAAAAGCCTTTCAAGAGAAAATAATTGAAATCAACAAATTTATTTGGCGAATAATAAAAAATAAACTATTTTTGTCATCGCTATCAAGTACTGTTTCAAACAGTTCCTTGCAATAAAAAATGGACGTTTAAATAGTTAGATGTAAAAAGGGATAGGTCACAAAACCAAAATACTTTATTGACTGAATAAGAGTTACTTAATAATGTTAAAAAAAAAGGAAATATTTGTTTGTTTTGAGAAGAAAATAAACGTCGATTAAATTAGCCGGTAACGGACTTTTCGATAAATAAATTTCCTCAAAAAGTAACTTTTTCCATTTTTCTACATCATTAGTATTCAAGATCTTTGAATGTTTTGGACGTAAAAGATTCTTCCGGTGACGTCGCCGGGAATTGACCAGATATAAGAGAAACAGGCTGCATAAAAAGACAGGGTCCCGCGGAATTATCTTCTAATCAGGTGAAATCGATTCATACACTCTTTATGATATTTCACACGATAAATTCTACTTATGCATTTCTTACATACATACACACATACACACACACATGCGTAAAGCGGGACCCTTATTCCAATTAAATTCAGAGTTATAAAGTCTGTAAAGTTTATATAGTCATCGGATTCTTCGGACTTCATAAACTTTACAGACTTTATAAATTAACCTTCATCGTCCCGATAAATCGGATCACTGTAGGATATTTCCGGTAGGATCGATAGACAGATGTACTTCAGAATTTCCTTGTTCCAGATCGAAATAGTAATACGAATTGTTCGGCGTCTCATAAAAATGAATATCGTCGATGCGGTATTTTCCAAAATTCGAATGCCGGAAAGTTTCCATTACTACCGAAGGAACTTCGGCCTTGCTCACTTCCCAGGAAGTCGACAACCAATCGTTTCCCTGAAAAATCAATTCTTTAGCTTTTCCTCCATCCAGGATGTCCACTTCCAATTTACCTTTTTCATTATCCATTTCAATGATGGTAGCATCCGGATATTTTTGTTTGATCCAAATCTGGATATCCGAAGCGACAGGCATATAAGAACTCCGTTTCTCTTTAGACACTTCATTCACGGTTTTGATCAGATTGCCGTTACCGACATAATACAGGTCGGTATCCAATCCTTCTTTTTCGAGTTCGATGATATACACTGCTTCCATTCCAGCCCGTTCGATCTTGTCGATATCGTCTTTTTTCCAGGTACTGTAAACACTTTTCTCGAATTGTTCGCGGATGGCCTGTGGCAGGGAACTATACCTCAGATTACTTTCCGTCATCACCCATTTACCGGTTCCGTCGAACCAAGCCTCGTGTTCGATACCGTCTTCCCGGAATTCTGCGACATAATACCCCTGCTTTTGTTCCCACTCTACTTTATCGGACTGAGGATACTTGTTATTAAATGCCGCAACGATTTTCGCATCGGGACGATACTGGTTTTGTTGTTTACAACCGGCTATTGCAAAGCCACTGATGAATAACAAAATAAAAAGAATCAATCTGGTTTTCATATTTTTCATTTTTATGTGATCGTTTGTCTGCTGTATACGATAATCGCGGAAGGGATGTTCTAAGGAGTAATCAAACAATTCACCTTTGATTTTCGTAAGTAGTGGAGATTTCTGTAAATTTTAATCAATCACCCATTTTATGGAACATTTTGACGCAATCATTATCGGATTTGGAAAAGGGGGTAAACTACTGGCTGCTGATTTAGCTAACCGGGGACAGCAAGTAGCCATAATCGAACGTTCGGCTGCGATGTACGGAGGCTCCTGCATCAATATCGCCTGTATTCCGACCAAAGCATTGATCCATCAGGCCCAAATGATAAAGGAACTGAATCTGGCTTCTTTTGAAGAAAAGGCAGCAGCTTATCGGAAAGCTATCATAAAGAAAAACGAAATTACCACCGCTTTACGAAAATTAAATTTCGACCGGCTCAACGACCATCCGAATATAACGGTATATACAGGAGTCGCCTCATTCCGCTCATCCCGTAAAATAGGGGTGACCACCGAAACAGACCGTCTGGAGATCGAGGGGAAACGGATCTTTATCGATACCGGAGCTCTTCCGGTGATCCCGCCGATATCAGGTATCCGGGAAAGCCGACGGGTATATACCAGTACCTCACTCCTGGAACTGGACCTGCTACCGGAAACCCTGGTCATCATCGGAGGAGGATACATCGGGTTGGAATTCGCTTCTATGTTTGCGGCTTTCGGAAGTAAGGTAATCGTATTGGAAAACACAACGGAATTTTTATCCCGCGAAGACAGAACCATTGCCGAAGCTGTACGGAAAGTAATGGAAAACCAAGGAATAGAATTTCATTTCAGTATAGAAATGCAATCGATCCAGGATACCGACGAAGAGACCGTAGTGACCTATCGGGATACGACCGATAAAACCGAACACAGCCTCTTTGCCAACGCTGTTCTGGTAGCGACAGGCCGTCAGCCCAACACCGAAAGCCTCGATCCGGGAGTGGCCGGAATACATTTAAACGAACATGGAGCGATCATCGTAAACGAATATCTGCAAACAACCGCATCGGATATCTGGGCGTTGGGAGATGTCAGCGGAGGGAAACAATTCACCTATATTTCCCAGGACGATTACAGGATTATCCGGGATCAACTGTTCGGTAAAGGCAGCCGGACCATTGTCGACCGGGAACCTGTCGTATATACGGTATTTATCGATCCACCTCTATCCCGCATCGGTTTGACAGAACAAGAAGCCATCGCCAAAGGATACGAAGTGATGACCAAAACCATTCCGGTCGAGGCCATCCCCCGAGCGCGGGTATCAGGTAATACCAACGGGGTATTGAAATCTGTCGTAAATGCCAAAAACGGAAAAATTCTGGGATGTACCCTGTTTTGTATCGATTCGGGCGAAGTGATCAACAATGTGGCCCTGGTCATGAAAGCCGGACTAGACTATTCGTCGCTCCGGGATCAGATCTATACGCATCCTTCTATGAGTGAGGCCTTGAACGATCTTTTCAGCTTTTAACCCGCAAAGGGGCTTTGGTAGTATCGTTTATAATGTGCAAATTTGTCCTTTACAAATAAGCTGAACGAATTATGAACTATCTCGCCCACATTTTCCTTTCGGGTAATGACCGTTGTATTCAGATCGGTAATTTTATCGGGGATGGGGTCAAAGGGGACGGGTATAAACAATATCCCCGGAAATTCCAGCAAGGAATTTTGTTACACCGCGAAATCGATGCTTTCTCGGACCGGCATCCGTTGGTCCGGGAAGCCGTAGGGATAGGCCGGGAAACTTTCGGGCGTTATTCGGCTGTAGTGAACGACATCTTGTTCGATTATTTCCTGGCCAGCCGGTTTCAGGACTATGCCGGTCTTCCCCTCAAACGGTTCAGCCGGAGGTTTTATACCGCCTTAGCCTGGAACTACCGCCACCTGCCGGAACGTTTTCAGGGGTTCATATGGCATTTCATCCTGACTGACCGATTGTGCCGTTATGCCTCCCTAACGGGAATCCAGCAATCCCTGGAAATCATGACCCGCTACCGGGGATTGCAGATCGATCCTGCCCAAACGCCGCTATTTATGCAGGAGCACGGAGAACGATTACAAAAAATATTCCGGGAGTTTTTCCCGGAATTACACGAAAGATGCAAACAATCGATTTATCTAAAGTCGTAATCCCCCAAATTAATTACCTGCAAACTTTGCCGGATACAAATACCAATCTTTATCCTCTTTTCCTCGGTAAGCAGCCCGACTCTTACATTTCGGATAAACGGTATCGATATGAATTCTTTCGGCCTGATAATTGAATTTCATCATATCCTTATTCATTCCCGCATCCAGATGGAAGGCAAACGGAGCTTTTTATGGTACTTTTTATTAGGCTTATCCCCAATTTACCTTCTAAGTAAAACCAATATCAACTGGTTTGAATATCTGAATCTTTCTTGTGTGACAGAATAAATAAAAACCGCTAATCTGTCTGCAAAGTTTTTCAGATAGATTAGCGGTTTACAAATTGGGTTAGCGAATTCTTTCAGAATTTTGACCGGCGAATCTGCGGCTCTGATCCATTCGTACCGATCATTCTAATTTTGTCGATTCCTTTTACGCCTATCCATTCTTGAAAGGAACACCGGTCCCATTGGGGACCAGCTCCTTCTTTTCTCTAAAAGAAATTATCTGGAGTGATTAAATCCTCTGGGCTTTTGTGGTTCTCTCTTATTCCACAAAATAGCGCTATTAGTCGGTTCCTGCAATTGATTCAACTGGGCAATATTGGTTTTAATATCTTTCACCAATAGATCGGCCAGGTCTTTACCGGTTCCCTGCCGTACAACGACACGCATGATCACGACATCTTCCATATTCTTCGGCATGGTATAAGCCGGCACCTGCCATCCCTGGGCATGCAAAGCATCCGAAAGGTCATATAACGTCCATTTCCGGGAAGAATCATTTTTCAGTTTCCAGATAAACAACGGATTAGGCATATCGTCACTGAAAAATTCAAAGATCCCCATCTCTTTTAACTGTTGTTTCAGATAGAGACATACATCGATACAATTCTGCTGGATCTGCCGGTAACCTTCCATACCTAAACGCAGGAACTGGTAGTATTGTGCCAATACCTGATTGCCCGGACGGGAGAAGTTAATAGAAATACTCGGAATGTTGGCTCCCAGATAGTTCACGGCAAAGTTCATCTCTTCGGGCAGATATTGTTTATCTTTCCAAACCACCCAACCGACACCCGGATATACCAATCCGAACTTATGGCCGGAAACACTGATAGATAACACCCATTTCAAACGGAAATCCCAAACGGTATCCGGATCGATAAACGGATGGATAAAACCACCGGTAGCAGCATCCACATGAATACATATTTCCCATCCTTTTTCTGCGTTCAGTTTATCCAGGGCATCGTTGATCTCTTTTACATTATCATTCAATCCGGTGATCGTAACCCCCTGAATCGGAACGACACAAATGGTATTTTCATCACACATACCGACCACATCCTGCGGATCCATGGTAATTTTTTCCATCGTCACGGGAACCATTCTCATTTCAACGTCCCAATAGATGGCAAATTTTTCCCAAACGACCTGCATACAGGTGGAAATGATAAAATTAGGTTTATTGGTAGGCAAACCTTTGGCACGACGACGTTTTTGCCAGCGTTTCAGGGCAGCAATACCTCCCAGCATACAAGCTTCGGATGAACCGACGGTACTGGTACCGGTGCAATAGGGAGGTTCGGGTGAATGCCACAATTTAGCGATAATGTTCACACAACGTCTTTCTATCTCGGCAGTTTGCGGATACTCGGTTTTATCGATCATGTTTTTGTCCATATTTTCGGTCATCACCCGGCGGGCATAGTCGTCCATCCAAGTGGTAACGAAAGTGGCCAGATTCAATCGGGCATTTCCATCCATCATCGCTTCATCGTGTACCAACTGATAAGCCACCTCTCCCGGCATAGAGGTTTTAGGCATTTCAAACTTAGGAGCTACACGGGCTTCTTCAGGTGTTCCGAAAATTGGAGTGTTTGGATTTTCTGTTTTCATAATAATAAAGTTAAATTATTGTAACGTAATAATAATGAGCTTTTTGCATTCACTCGTCAATAACTACGCCCACCGTCGTTTTTTAGTTTCGACTTCTCACAATATTTAACTTTATACTTTTTACTTTCTACCTTTTACCTCTTTTTTGTAACCTTCTTTTCCCTATTCAGTATACATACACAGAGAACGCACCTCGAGCCCCCTCAACGGTGGAATTATGGACGAAATTAAACACGACCGTGCTGAAGCACATTCCACCCGGACCTGAGATGCGTTTTCTCATCAATCTAGAACAAGATGGAAGAGAATTTTTTATACTATATAGAACATAGTATCCGAATCCATTGGGAAGAACCGGCCTTAACCGACTACCAGGGCCAAACCCATACCTTCGGAGATGTAGCCCACCATATTGCCCGTTTGCACCTGTTATTCGAAGAAAGCGGAATCCGCCGGGGAGATAAAATCGCTCTTTGCAGCCGGAATCAGACCAACTGGGGAATCGCTTTTCTGGCAATCCTTTCGTATGGAGCAGTAGCAGTACCTATTTTACACGAATTCAAAGCCGACAATATCCGCCATATCGTCAACCATTCGGAAGCCCGGATTCTATTTGCCGGTACTCCCATCTGGGAAGAACTGCAAAAAGAAGAAATGCCGAAACCGGAAACCGTCATCAAGATGGAGGACTATTCTCTTTTCTATAATACCAATCCGGCACTGGCAAAAGCTCACGGACATTGGGAAGAGTTATTCAGGCAAAAATACCCCGCCGCCCTGCGTCCGGAAGATATCCATTACGAGCCGGATCAACCTGACCAGCTGGCCATGATCAATTATACTTCCGGTACAACCAGCGCTTCGAAAGGAGTGATGTTGTCTTACCGCAGTATGTGGTCGAACCTGAAGTATGCCCTGGACAAAATGGGCTACAATCCGGGCGAACGGCTGGTCTCCATACTGACCATGGCTCATATGTACGGTCTGGCCTTCGAACTGATCTATCCCTTTGCCAGTGGTACACACGTTTATTTTATCTCCAAAACTCCGGCCCCGAAAATCATTAACGAAATATTTTCGGCTGTCCGTCCCAACCTGATCGTTGCCGTACCCTTGATTATCGAGAAAATCATCAAACACCGGGTACTGCCACAACTGGAAAAATTTCATATCAAGCTATTCCTGAAAATCCCCTATCTGAACCGCAGATTAAGGCTGTCGATCCGGGATAAAATCGTCAATGCTTTCGGGGGACGTTTCAAACTGATCGCTATCGGAGGCGCAGCATTAAATTTCGAAGTAGAGAAATTCCTTTCTTCCGTACAATTTCCTTACACCGTCGGTTACGGTATGACCGAATGCGGTCCGGCCATTTCTTATGACGACTGGCACACCTTCAAAGCCGGTTCGTGCGGTAAAGCTGTCGACCGGATGGAAATTGCCATCAACTCCTCCGACCCCGAAAATATCGTCGGAGAAATATTAGTGCGGGGAGCGAATGTCATGGACGGCTATTATAAAAACCACGAAGCCACTTCGTCCGCTATCGACGAAGACGGCTGGTTGCATACCGGCGACCTGGGAATTATCGACAGTGAGGGTTATCTCTTTATCAAAGGCAGAAGTAAGAACATGATCCTGGGTCCCAGCGGACAAAATATTTATCCCGAAGAAATCGAGGACCGGCTGAATGCCCTACCCTATGTTTCCGAATCGCTGGTCATTGAAAAGGACGGTAAATTAATCGCCCTCGTCTATCCGGATTATGAAGTAGTGAAAAAAGAAAAGATCAGCCCTGAGCAGCTTAAAACTAAAATGGACGAAAACCGTAAACTCCTCAACCATATGCTGCCGATGTACAGCCAGGTTGCCCGTTTAAAAATCCAGGAAACCGAATTCGAGAAAACGCCAAAACGAAGTATAAAACGTTATCTGTATCAATAAAATAGAAAAATACGGACTCATTTTTTTCTTCCAACGTTTCCGGTTTAATACCTAAAATTCTATCTTTGCTCAAATAAACCCATGATTATGGAAGAAAATTTTATAAAATATATTGAACAGAGCATTAAAGATCATTGGGATCTGCCTGCCTTGACCGACTTTAAGGGAGCTACCAGTTCTTACAAAGATGTAGCCCGTAAAATCGAGAAATTACACCTTCTTTTCGAACATTGCGGAATCCGTAAAGGGGATAAGATCGCTCTTTGCAGCCGGAATACCAGCAGTTGGGGTATCGCTTTTCTGGCCACACTTTCTTACGGAGCTGTAGCTGTACCCATACTCAACGAGTTTAAACCCGATAATGTCCATCACATCGTGAACCATTCGGAAGCCCGTTTGCTCTTTACCGGAGATGTGGTCTGGGAAAATCTCGACGAATCGGCTATGCCCGACCTCGACGGCGTACTCCGGATCGAAGATTACTCGCTCCGCACCTCGAATAGTAAGCAACTGACCGAAGCCAGAGCCAGATTAAACGAACTGTTCGGAAAAAAATTCCCCGATCGTTTCCGTGCCGAAGATGTTCATTACGAATACGATACGCCCGACCAGCTGGCCGTGATCAATTATACCTCGGGCACCACCAGTTCTTCCAAAGGAGTGATGCTGCCTTACCGTAGCTTGTGGACCAACCTGCAATTTGCCATCGATACCTACGGGATCAATCCGGGTGAACAAATCGTATGTATGCTCCCGATGGCTCATATGTACGGCCTGGCTTTTGAATTTATTTACCAATTTGTCAACGGGACCCACATCCATTTTTTATCCCGTACCCCGTCACCGAAAATCATAGCAGATGCTTTCGCCACGGTAAAGCCCGATCTGATCATTACGGTTCCCCTGGTTATTGAAAAGATCATCAAGAAGAAAGTTTTCCCGACCATCGAGAAACCGCATATGAAATTACTGATGAACATACCGATCATCAACGATAAAATCAGGGAAAGCATCCGGCAAAAGGTCATCGACGCCTTCGGAGGAAAATTCAAAGAATTAATCATCGGAGGAGCAGCCCTGAACAAGGAAGTAGAGATCTTTCTCCGCTCGATTCGTTTTCCTTACACGGTGGGATACGGCATGACCGAATGTGGTCCTCTGCTCACTTACGACAACTGGAAAACTTTCCGTCAGAGCTCCTGTGGCAAGGCAGTGCCTCGTGTCGAACTTCGGATCGACTCCGGCGATCCCCAACATATCGTAGGGGAAATCCTGGCTAAAGGGATTTGTGTGATGACCGGTTACTACAAAAATCCGGAAGCTACGGCTGCCGCCATCGACCGGGACGGCTGGCTACATACCGGAGATATGGGAATCATCGACCAAGACGGCTACCTGTTTATCAAAGGACGATGTAAAAACATGATCCTCAGCTCAAACGGTCAGAACATTTATCCTGAAGAAATCGAGGATAAACTCAACAACATGCCCTATATCAGCGAATCCATCGTTATCGAAAAAGAAGGAAAACTCGTAGCCCTGATCTACCCCGATTTCGATCTGGTAAACGAAGAAAAAATTACCGATGAGAAACTGGACGAACTGATGACCGCCAACCTGAAAGAAATCAACCAACAGCTCCCGGCTTACAGCCAGCTGAATACTTACAAGCTCTATAACGAAGAGTTCGAGAAAACCCCGAAACGGAGTATTAAACGATTTTTGTATCAGTAAAAGCAAGATAAATTTTCAATTTTTCGTACCTTCGTAGGCTGAAAAATTGTAAAGATGAAAAAAATAAAACATAAACCTGTTTCCTCCAAAACGGAGAAAAAACAGGTTTCTTTGCTACCGGAATTTTTAAAAGAACAACGGACACGTATCCTTCTGGGAATTGCGTTGGCTTTGGTATCGTTGTATATTCTCTTCGCCCTGATCGGTTTCTTCTTTTCGGGAGGTATCGATCAAAGTCTGGTCGATGGTCCCTGGGGGAAAATCATTACCAATCCGGAAATCGAAGTCAGTAATCCTGCCGGAAAGATCGGAGCCTGGATTTCGGACCTATTGATCAACCGGTGGTTCGGTATATCTTCTTTCATTCTTTGCTATCTTTTATTATTATGCAGTTTCCGTCTGGGGAGTATCAAAGTAAAAAACTTCAGCCGCAGGTTATTCATCGGTATGTGTATTATTCTTTGGATCTCTTTATTCCTGGGTTTTCTCTCGGAGAGTATTTCCAATCTTTTCGAAGTCGGCACAGGCTACCTATTCCCGGGGGGAGGCCATGGACATTTTGTCAGCGTCTGGTTGAACTCATTGGTAGGACGTATCGGGACTATGCTGATTCTGATCCTCACTTTTATCGCCATTCTGTTTTTCGGATTCGAACGGACTTTCTATAAATGTGTCGATTATATCAAAGAACAAATCCGCCGTCACCAGGAAAAGGCACTGGCCGCACTAGCCGAACGGGAAGCCCGTGCTGCAGCTGCCCGTGAAGAAGCACAACGGCAAGCCGACGCACAACAAGATCCCGAAGACGAAGATACAACAAGCGATTCCGACAAGGAGAACGCAGACGAAGAACAAGAGGATTTTCCCCATGACAACGACGGTACGTTCCAACCGGAGGACACCGATTTTTCCAGTCAACCGGAGCGTTTGTTAGCACCGAAAGAAACAACGGATCAAAATCCGGAAGCAATCACCTTGCAACAAGGTTTCAACCGCATGTCCGCTTCTATCAACGATTTCGAATTCAGCCAGGAACTATCGGATTTATCGGATGACCGAGCAAAATCGTCTACCGATGATGAAGAAGAAGGAGATACCGACTTACCGGCCGGAAACGATCAGGACATCACCTTGACCATCAGCAATAAGGATCAGGAAGAAACCGTCGATCAGAACCAGCCGACCGAAGATTACGATCCGACCCTCGACCTGTCCAATTACCAATATCCCGGTTTAGAACTCCTCGAAGAGCATTCCTCCGGTAATCCGAAAGTCACCCAGGAAGAATTGGATGCCAACAAAAACAGGATTGTAGAAACGTTGCGTAATTACAAAATCGAAATCACCAAGATCAAAGCAACCATCGGTCCGACCGTCACCTTGTATGAGATCGTACCGGCTCCGGGTGTCAAGATTTCCAAAATCAAAAACCTTGAGGACGACATAGCGCTTAGCCTTTCTGCTTTGGGCATCCGGATCATCGCCCCTATTCCCGGAGCAGGAACGATCGGTATCGAAGTGCCGAACCAAAATCCGGAGGTAGTCTCCATGCGCGGTATCATCGCTTCCAAGAAATTCCAGGAATCCAAATACGCTTTGCCGGTAGCTTTGGGCAGAACCATCTCTAACGAGACGTATACTTTCGATCTGACAAAGATGCCCCACCTTTTGGTTGCCGGAGCTACCGGACAAGGTAAATCGGTCGGATTGAATGCGATCATCACTTCACTGCTTTACAAGAAACACCCGTCCCAACTGAAGTTTGTGATGGTCGATCCTAAAAAAGTAGAGCTCAGTATCTATTCTATCATAGAAAAACATTTCCTGGCCAAATTGCCGGATGAAGAAGAAGCGATCATCACCGAGACCGCTAAAGTAGTCAATACGCTCAACTCCCTGTGTATTGAAATGGACAGCCGTTACGACCTGCTCAAAATGGCACAGGTAAGAAACATTAAAGAATATAATGAAAAATTCATCAAAAGACAACTGAACCCCAATAATGGACATAAATACCTTCCCTATATCGTGGTGGTTGTGGATGAATTTGCCGACCTGATCATGACTGCCGGTAAGGAAGTAGAAACCCCGATCGCCCGGATCGCCCAGCTGGCACGTGCTGTAGGTATTCATATGATCATCGCTACCCAGCGGCCTTCTACGAATATCATCACCGGGGTGATCAAAGCCAACTTCCCGGCCCGAATCGCTTTTAAGGTCGCTTCCATGATCGACTCCCGGACAATCCTGGATTCACCGGGTGCCAACCAGCTGATCGGACGTGGTGATATGCTGATATCGGTAGGTAGTGAGATGACACGGGTGCAATGTGCTTTTGTGGATACTCCCGAAGTAGATGCGATCACCCACCATATTGCCAGCCAACAGTCATATCCGAGTGCTTTTGCCCTACCGGAATATGTACCTGAAAACGAAGGGAACGGCCTCAACGACATCGACCCGGGATCACGCGATCCGTTGTTCGAAGAAGCAGCCCGGCTCGTAGTCAGCACCCAACAGGGTTCCACCTCTTCCATCCAGCGGCGGTTTTCTATCGGCTACAACCGGGCCGGCCGTATCATGGACCAACTCGAGGCAGCCGGCATCGTCGGTCCCTTCGAAGGAAGCAAAGCCCGGCAAGTGTTGATATCCGACGAATATTCACTCGAGCAAATGCTAAAATGAGGCATTTGCTCTTCAACTTTTAATTTTTAATTTTTTACCGATGTTCCTAGAAAAAGTTTACTCCGGCCGAAATCAATGGTATTTCTACATTTTTTCGTTACTGATTATTTTCACTGCAACACAAATCGGCAGTCTTCCCCTGGCGGGATATATGATTATGGAAGACCCTTCCATCTTGCAAGGAGGGGATATATCGGCAGCCACAAGTACGAATACAGGGTTGGCTTTAACCTTACTCAGTTTTGCCGTAGGTTTCTTCACCATCTTATTTTGTGTTAAATATATCCATCATAAAAAAACGGCAGATATCGTAACCGGCCGGCAACGGATAGATTGGGGCAGGATTTTTTTCGGTGCTGCTGTCTGGGGTATTTTATCCCTGATCACCCTGGCCCTCCCTTTCCTTTTCGGGGATACCTCCCATCTGGTATTTCAATTCGAACCGGTTCATTTCCTGATTCTGGTCGTTATCTCGCTACTCCTTTTTCCTTTTCAGACCTCTTTTGAGGAGTTGCTTTTCCGGGGGTACCTCATGCAGTGGTCGGCCCTGCTCTTCAAATACCGCTGGGTAGCTGTCGTTATCACGGGTGTCCTGTTCGGCATCCTGCACGGCGCCAACCCCGAAGTCGAAGAATTCGGCATGTGGGTGGCCCTTCCCCAATACATCCTGATGGGATTGATCCTGGGCTTTGTAGCGGTGAAAGACGACGGCATGGAATTATCCCTGGGATTGCATATGGCCAATAATATTATAGCAGCCATCACCATAACCTCCGATTCTTCTACCCTGCAAACCCACGCCCTTTTCAAAGACCTGCATCCGACAGCTTCGCATTTCGACACGCTGACGATGCTTGTCGCCGGTGTGATCTTCATCTGGATTTGCAACCGGAAATATCACTTTTGGGGAAAGATCTGTTTATGGAAAAAGATCCAAAAGGAAAGCAACGAAATGTAAAGTGTTATTTTTTTCTTAAAACTTCGGCATTTCCGTGCTGAGACTTATTTTTAAATTTTCAATTGATTACCTTTGGCAGCATCGCAAACGTTAGATTTTTTTTATATCAATAACTATTTACAAACATGAGAAAATTTACCTGTTTCACCTTGGGCTTACTGTTAGCTTGTGCAGTGACCGTGAATGCCCAGGAACAAAAGAATGATCAGGAAGGTTACAAATTTACGGATATCAAACGCCTTCCGACAACAAGTGTTAAATCGCAGGATCGTGCCGGAACCTGTTGGTCCTGGTCGACTATTTCTTTTTTGGAATCTGAAATCATGCGTATGGGCAAAGATTCGCTCAGCCTGTCTCCGATGTATGTCGTATGGAACACCTATCATGCCAAAGGAGATAAATATGTACGGATGAACGGCCATGTAAACTTCGGACAGGGAGGCGCTTCTGCCGATGTGACCTGGGCAATCCGGAACTACGGTATTGTTCCGTTGTCTTTATACAGCGGCCTGAACTACGGCGAAGAGGTACATGTACACGGCGAATTGGATGCTATCCTGAAAGGTTATCTGGACGCTGTTGTCAGCAATCCTAACAAAAAATTAAGCACTGCGTGGTTAAGAGGTTATGACGGTATACTGAATGCTTATCTGGGCGAAAAACCGGAAAAATTCACCTGGCAAGGAAAAGAATATACTCCGATGACTTTCGCAACAGATGCCTGTGGGCTGAATATGGACGATTATGTCAGCCTGACTTCTTTCACCCACCATCCGTTCTATACTCAATTCGCTCTGGAAGTAGAAGATAACTGGATCGGCGAAATGTCATACAATCTTCCGTTGGATGAATTGATGGATGTACTCGACAAAGCGATCGACAAAGGCTACACTTTCTCCTGGGGATCAGACGTTTCTGAAATCGGTTTCACACGCGACGGCCTGGCTGTTGTTCCGGATGTGAACATCAAAGAAATGAGCGACGCTGAAATCGCGAAATGGGTGAAAATGCCGAAAACACAACAACAAGCCGAATTGCTAAAGAAACCGGGTAAAGAAAAAGAAATTACCCAGGAACTGCGTCAGCAAGAATTCGACAATAAACTGACTACCGACGACCATGGCATGCATGTAATAGGTAAAGCTGTCGATCAAATCGGAAATAAATATTTCATCGTGAAAAACTCTTGGGGTGACTATGGTAAATACAAGGGATACCTGTATGCTTCTTATCCTTTTGTAGCTTACAAGACTACTTCAGTGATGATTCACAAAGATGCTCTTCCCAAAGACCTGAAAAAGAAATTGGGTATAAAATAGACATTTGTGACGTAAAAGTTTTGAAAGGCCAAGGAAGTTATGATAATTTCTTCGGCCTTTTCTATTTTACGCCTTTGAGGTTTTCGACCTTTTAACTAACTTTGCAAAGAATATAAGATTAAATCAAAGACATATGAATAATGCTATCAAAATCAAAGACAACATCTACTGGATCGGCGTAAATGACAGAAGAACTCATATTTTCGAAAACTACTGGCCTCTCCCTAAAGGAGTAGCCTACAATTCGTATGTGATTGCAGACGAAAAAGTAGTCGTCATAGATACCGTCGAACGCAGCCGGATGGATGATTATCTGGATAGTCTGCAAGCTGTGCTCCAAGGCCGGAAGGTTGATTATTTGATCATCAATCATATGGAACCGGACCATACGGGAGCAATCAAAAACCTGCTCTGCCATTATCCCGACCTGACGGTAGTGGGCAACTGTAAAACTTTCCCCATGCTCCAAAATTATTACGGAGTAGATTCCAACTTGCTCGAAGTAAAGGAAGGCGATTCACTGAACATCGGTAAACGTACCCTGAATTTTTATATGGTTCCGATGTTGCACTGGCCCGAAACCATGGTTACCTATCTACCGGGCGAGAATATCGTATTCAGCGGGGATGTGTTCGGAGCTTTCGGAACCCTGGACGGTGGTATTTTCGATGACCAGGTCGATCTGGATTACCTGGAAGAGGAAATCAGCCGTTATTATTCGAATATCGTCGGGAAATACGGTATGCCGGCACAAACAGCCCTGAAGAAATTGAATACACTCACTTTCAACACGATATGTGCTACCCATGGTCCGATCTGGCGCTCACATGTGTGTGATATCATCGCTAAATATGAAAAATGGAGTAAATACGAAACCGAAGAAGGAGTGGTGATCGCTTTCAGCAGTATGTACGGTCACACGGAGCAGATGGCGGACACGATCGGACGTTTCCTCGCCGAACAAGGCGTTAAAAAGATACGGATCCACGACACTTCGAAGACACATCCTTCTTATATCATCAACGATATTTTCCGCTACAAAGGAGTGATCCTCGGCAGTTGTGCCTATAACGGCGGTATCTTCCCAACTATGGAAACCCTGTTGTGCGAACTGGAAAATATGGGCATTAAAAATCACCTTCTGGCCTATTTCGGTAATAAAACCTGGGGAGGCGGAGCCATCCCCCGACTGAAAGCTTTTGCAGAAAAAATGAAGTGGGAAGTGGTAGCAGAACCCAATGAAGCACTCGGAGCTATGAAATCTTCCGACATCGAGCAATGTAAAGCTATCGCCCAAGCTATGGCAGAAAAAATTAAAAAGAGTTGATAAGTTGATGAGTTAAAAGAGTTGCTAAGTTACTGAGTAACTAAGATATGAGTTGGAGAAGTTAAAAGAATTATTAAGTTGAGAAGAGTTTATAATCCCCATACTTATTTCAATTCAGTGTAATTTTATTGAAAACTTATTTAACTCAGCAACTCTTTTAACTCAGTAACTCAGCAACTCTCCAAGAAGATTGTTACTGTTATCCCCAATCCGAATTTTTTCTGGTCATAGATGAATGTAGCCGACGTCTTTTCACCTATTCCCAAAATCCCCCAAAACCGAAACCAGGCTCCCTTAACTAATATAACTTGTAATCCTTTTTAAAACTTTATTCATTATCTGATTTTAAGCTGTAACTAATCAGCTCGTCCTCCGTCCTACATGTGATATCTCGGTTTTTGACCGGATCAAATGGACCACCAGGTTACAAATGAATAAAATCAAGCATATGAATAAAACTCTACTTTTCCTGCTGTTACCAGGACTCCTGATTTCCTGTAAACCCACTCCCCCATCCGGAGATAACGGGGAGATCGTTCCCCTGACTTCGGAATGTTTGTTAAAAAACAGTGACCTATATATGAAATATCCATATAAAATAAAAGTACAGGATTCTATAATGTGTATTTGGGACCTGCATGGAGGAGATCGGTTCTATCATCTCTATTCTTATCCTGAGCTGCAATTCATCACTTCCTTTGCCGTGAACGGCCGCGGGCCGGAAGAATATATTTCGACAGGAGGATTTTGTATGGACGAGCAACATATTTATGTTTTCGACACTAGCCGGGCCCGCCTTTCGATCTTCCGGAAAGACAGTCTGATGCAACAACGCATTTCCCCTGCCCGGATAATCGACTACCCTCAAGCCGGCATTCCGATACTGAATTTTTGCCGGACGGACCAAGGGTTTGCCTTGCTCAATTTCGACGGACCGGAACGGATTGCATTTATCGATACTTGTGGACATCTGCTGAACAAAAAATACGAGATTCCGCGGGGAAATACCGCAAAAAACAAAGCCTACCCGACGATGACAGCCTCACTATGGAACTCTTATCTCGACTATAATCCCGACAATCACCTATTAGTCCTTGTCACCCAAAACGGAGAATTACTGGAAATCCATAACCTGGCGTCGGATTCTTCCCGGTTCATTGTCGGCAAAGGAGGTGAACCTGATTTTTTGAGTGATAAAAACGGACTCCTTGTCGGCAAAATCAAGGGTTATCAGGATGTACAAGTCGGGAAAAAAGCCATCTACACCTTATTCTCGGGCACCGATCACCAAGAAGAACTCAAAAAAATGATGAAGGGGCAGCCTACTCCTGATGGTGGCAATTTGTTTTTAGTATACGACCTCGACGGTAAGCTGATCCGGAAATTTTTGCTCGATCACTATACCAATGGTATAGATGTCCACGAAGACAGCAATATACTTTATACCGTAAGTTCTTCTGAAGAAAATGCAATCAACAAATATCGGTTACCACTCTGATAGCCTATTACTGAAAATCTATGAAAAAAATTTTTTATTACCTTTTGCCTCTCTTCTTGTTGAGTCAGTCCGGAACAGCCCAACAAGATTCATTGACTTTACGGATTACAGACGAGAAAGGCCAGATCATCATCGGAGCCATAGTCCTGCAATATCCCGAATCGTATCTTCTCGGAGCCTCTAATGAAAAAGGTGAGGTAGAAATAAAGGGGCTCCATATCCCCGCTCGGCAACAACTCGTTTTTCAATGCCTGGGATATGAGATGAAAGCCCTGCCTTTTCAAGAAGTGAAACAACATCCGAACGTCCGGTTAAAAGAAAAAACCACCGAATTGCCCGAAGCAGTAGTCCTCGCACAACCACTGCCTCGACTTCTCGCTCTCACTCACAAACAACTTTACAAAAAATACCCGGCGAAAAAAGAATATGTCCGGTATTATGCCCCTGCCTCCTACTATAAATCGGTAGAATGTAAAGGCCATTGCGTAAATCTACGCCATGAATACGGGCTTTTCATTTGATGAAAGTCCAAACGGCCAGAACCATCCTTTTCAATCACTTTTTTAAACCCTAATCCGTCATGATAAAAGTCTTTATCTACAGCTGTCTGCTCCTCGTTTTCCTCATAAATTGTAAAAGCAACATCCCGGAAGCCCGGAATAAGACCGATTATTCACAAATTACTCATTATTCGTCACGTTCCGCTCATCCGATATCTTCCGTCAATTTCGATACCATACGAATCGATGCCGGTAATGAAAACGAAATGACTTCCCTGCTAGGGAGTTTTCTTTTTCTGGGAGATACCCTTTGTTTTGCCGACCGGGAACAATCTACCCTATTCCTCTACGATCGGGACGGGCGTTTTTTGGGTACCCATCTATCCTACGGAAGAGGTCCGCAGGAAATACAGGGGATCTATGAGATTACCGCACTCCCACAAGGAGGTTATGCAATTATAAACGACTGGCATTTGAATATTTTCGATCAAAGTTGGGGAGGGAAACAACAGTTACGGATCGACTGGCAAAACGATAAAACCCCCGAAATCCTGCTCGCTTCTCCAGGTCCTGACGAAAGTGGAATTTACGAAATTGAACACTTTACCGGTCGATTATGCCCACTGGGAAACTATCTGGCCATCGCTATCGTTACCGACTGTATTACTTACAACGGTTTCCGTTCGAACAGCCAGGCAGCTCATTTTTATGAAAACAGTTATACCCTGGGACTCATCGATCCCCGTACCGGCAAAGTAGAACGGATGATGTGTACCCATTCTCCCATTTATAAACAGTACCGTTATATTCCTAATTTCAAGTCGATTCTATTCGATACCGATACAGAAAATACCTTATTTTATTCTTTCCAGATCGACTCCCTGATCTATCAAACGGACTTTAAGAACAATACCCTGCAATCTTTCGGCCTAGCCGGCCATCCGATGAATACGGATTACAGAGAAACCAATACTTTCGAAGAAGCCACTAACAATTACAAGGAAGATTATAAAAAATTCGGTTCTTACCGTTACCTGAAATACATCCCTGAAACCAAAGTCCTGTTCAGAAACTTTTACCATGGAGAACCTTCTTGCGGGGAAACCGTTCAAGCCTATAAAAATCAGACCCTGGTAGCAGAATTCAATGTACCCGACAACTTTCGGATATTCGGTTATTCAGCCCCTTATTACTATGCGTATGGCAAACCAGATCTCGACACCGAAAATATGATTATTTACAAATTCAAATTGGAAATTTAAACACGATTGACAAAACTTTTCTAATTTTGCATTCATAAATAGAAAACATCTATCGATTATGGTAAAATTTTTTAGTATTTGCCTGGTGGTATTACTCCTCTGTAGTTGCCATTCACGCCGGAAAGAAATAGCTCGAATCGTTGAAGAATGGAAAAATAAAGAAGTTATTTTTCCGGATCCCTTATTGGTAAAAGTACAAGGGCGGGATACCATCCTCCCGGATTTTCAGGAACGCAAATATAAAATCCTGAATTACATCGACACCAGTGGTTGTACGGAATGCCGGATGAAACTGGCCGAATGGCAATTATTGAAACAGGAAATCGATAGTCTGGGCTACGATGTCGACATCCTATTCGTTGCCTGGGTCCACAATTACGACGAATTGGAAATCCTGCAACGTGCCAATCGTTGTCAGCTACCCTTCCTATACGATCCGCAGGGGGATATGCAAAAAATCAACCAGTTTCCTGCCGAACCGGCTTTCCAAACTTTCCTGCTCGATTCGCTCAACCGGGTCCTGCTTATCGGTAGTCCGGTCGAAAACGATAAAATCTGGACCCTCTACCAACGTTCCCTCTCCTCTTTAAACTCCGGGATTCCAGGCCGGAATCCCTAGCGGGTCACTTTGAGCATATAGCCGTTAAATTTGTCAGTGACAATGGAAGCCGAAGTCAGTGAAATTTTATGCCGTAGAATACTGATGTATTTATTCAACTGCAAATGCAATTTATAATCATCCTTATCCCATCCTGCTTTGATCAATAATTCACGGGAAACTGTTTTCTCGCGGTTACGGCAAAGCATGGTAAAGATTTTAAATTCCAATCCCACCAATTTTTCTTTTCTTTCTCCGATCCATAATTCTCCGGAAAGCAGATCGAAAAATGATTTTTCTCCCAAGCAGATTTTATCACTGCCATTTTTACTTAGACAATTATACACCTGTGCTGCCACAACGGCAGGTGCGCAATTTTTCACCAGATAGGTATAGGCGCCACTTTCGAGTCCACGCATCTGGTTGGCTTCATCCCCTAACGAACTGTAGATCACTATCGGTGTATAGTGGTCGGTAAGCCGGATAATTTGCAGCACCTCAAACCCATTATGACCAGGCATATCGACATCCAGCAAAACAACATTCGGTTGCCGCTCCCGGAACAGCTTCAGTGCCTCCGTCCCATTGGTAGCTACGATTACTTCAAATCCCCTCTCTTCGAGTTGCTCCGCAACCTCCATCACAGTCAGAGGATCATCCTCTGCATATAAAACCTTCAATTTTTCCATGATACCTGTGGTAAAATAATTAAAAACTTGCTACCGTTTCCTATTTCACTCTCTATATGTATTTTCCCTCCGTAAGCACAAACCACTTTATGTACGAAGGTCAACCCCAAACCAAATCCTGTTGTTTTCGTGACTTGCTGATTTCTGACACGATAGAATTGTTTAAAAATCTGTTTTTGATCTTTAGGTGCAATTCCCATGCCATTGTCTTCAACAACCAAAATATAATCAGTCCCCTCTTCATAGAAATTAATTTTAACGACCGGATGAGCTCCTCCATATTTAATAGCATTGTCCACTAAATTGATAACAATATAATTGAAATATATTTTATCGAGGCAAGGGTATCCGAGTCCTTCGGCAATGTGATACTCCACCCGGGCATGTTTTCGGATCATCGTAAACATTTCTGTGATCATCTCCAATTCCAGTTGCAGGTCGATCGGTTCGCGTTCCACCTCCAAAACCGAAGTTTTTAAAGAGGTCAGCATAGTATCGGTAATATCGGCCATCTTCATCAAACGTGCCTTTATCATCCCTAACTTTACTTCATCTGTAGGACATAAAACAGATTCCTTCCGTTTCAACATCCCTCCTATCGCCGAAATCATCGTAGCTAAAGGCTTTTTCAGCTCATGTTCCAAATGGGCAATTCCCATGGTCTGTACCCGTACACTTCTTAGCGTCATCTTTATCGAATTCCATTGCCAAACTAAACAAATAACAAAACCAATCAGAAAAAGTAATTCAATCCATAATACTCCTTTAAGGGCTCGGAAAACGAAGGGAAGTTTGAAGGAGGCCGTGATTTGGTGTTTGTAATCGTATCCTAAATTTAGCGGAGAAGTAGTAATACTATTAGGTTCTACATTAAGCTTATCTGACAATAATAACTTATTTCCATCTAACCCCTTAATTATTAAATAAGGACTTTCAGATATACCTTTTTCTTGTAATGCTTTATGATATAAAACAGCAATCTTCTGTATATCTAAACATTTGTTCTCAAATAAACAATCATAAACAACTTGCCGGCCTAAACTAATATATTTCTCCATTGAATTAATTTTAAGCCTTTTTTCTGTATTATTGTATTTCCAACAAAATTCATCCTCATTAGCTAAACTATACCCTAATTTCAATTTCTTAATAGCAAAAGGAGCTTGATTATCCAAAAAAATCTGAATAATATCCTACAATACATAATCAGCAGTTTTTCGAAACTCATCGACTTTCATTTCACGCACTCTATACATCCATGCCCCTTGTCCTAATAATACACATATTAACAGTACCACAGATAAACGCCCCATTATACGTATTCTACTCTTCATACACCTAATTTATAGAATATTATAGAATATATTTTTTTACAAAATTAAGAATCTTTCCTAAGTTTGCCATCCGAAAACGAACAAATACTCAAAATGAAGAAAAAAGTAAAATTTTTAATTGGTGGAATAGTCTTTTTTATTTCTTTATCTATCAATTTCATTATTTCCTCAAATTCTGAAGAAACTATTCTATATTTTGATAATATAAATGCGATTGCAGAAAAAGAATCCGGAGACGATTTTACTCCTACCTGCATAAAAGCAGGTTACTTATGTACGGGTATAGACAAGAATGGTAATATAGGAACATTTGACGGGTTAAGCATAGACATGGATTAAATAGCCTTATGAAAAAATTACACTATATCATCATCTCTGCCCTCTTGTTTGGAGGTTGTCAATCTGATCCGAGATTAGAGAGTGAAGCTTCGCCGTTGGTACGGACGAAAGTTTCAGAGCTTTATTACGCTCAATCGGATAATATCGATTTAGAGGCATTAAACATTGTATCCCCTTCTAAATTTGTAAAGAAAGGAAACTTATATGCCATCCTGACCCCGAACAGTGCTTATCGTTTTGCCATATACGACAGTGAAAGCGGCAACGTCACCCGTTTAGTACCGGCAGGAAAAAACGAAGGTGAAGGGATGTACTATATTAGCATGAATCTACAAGGCGATATCGTTTCAGCCTTTGATTTCGGTTCCGGGCGATTGGTTGAAATCGACCTAAACGAATATGCCACGCCAGGTTACCGACCTGTTTTCACCAGTCTTGCAGAAGATGGAAAGACTCCATTCGGAGCAATCCGACTCGATGAAAGAATTTTATCCACAGGTCTCTACACTGCAGGGCGTTATTGTATTAGTCAGGCCACAGGGTACAACTCCTATAGCGTAAGTTATCCAACCTGTGCCGACCCCACTCTAACCGACACGTTAAAAAGTATTTTCTATGCCAGTAATATTTTGGCTCTGAATCCTATGCATTCCAAAGTCGCCTGTGCTAATATGCAATCCGGTTGTCTGGATATCTGTGAAATTCATGATAACGAACTGAGTCGTATCAATGAAGTCCATATGACTACCCCAAGAGTTAAATTCAACAGACATCGTCCGAAAGGTCGTGGCCTGACTCATCCGGTGACTTATTCCCGAAATAACCTGTTCGGATTCTGCGATTTGGCGGTATCGGAGAATTATATTTTCGCTCTGTATTCAGGAAGAACCCTGAAAGATTATAATCTGGATGTGGACAAAGGAAAAACAATCGTAGTATTCGATTGGAATGGTTTACATGTCCGGACTTATCAATTACAGAATGCTTGTTCAGCAATCAGCTATGATGCAGCGGACAATACAATTTATGCGCTGTCACAAGAAGGCAACAAACCTCAAATCATTACGCTGAATTTATAGATTCAAGCAGGGGATATTCTACCCGACGACGAGTATTGGAGAGAGCAAGTTGAGCAGTTAACTATTTTTTCCTAAGGGCTGCGTTTCTCGTTCCTCTCCTTTTTTATTTCTTCAGGCGAAAGTTATAATTGCCAATTATTTTTATAAATGGTATAGTCCGCAGGTCCCTCACGAAGGATTTTATTGCATTAGCCAGATCACAAAACACAACTTCTATAGTCCGAGTCATTCCACCTGTACCGACTCCACTATAACCGACACGCTAAAAAGTGTTTTATACCAGTAACATTTTGGCTCTGATCTCTACGTATTCAAGAGTGGTCTGTACCAGATACCACTGTTTACCAACAAGTTAATGATCATTTTTTAGAATGGTATATTAAAGAATATAGACTGTTTTTTAGTTAAAAAGATCTTTTCTACATTTACAGTGTAGAAACAAATAAACAACAGATGAAGAAGAAGTAAACCGTAGCTTATCACTTTAGTTATATAAAGTCAGCCGGTTAAAACTAAATACAACGCAAAGGAGAGAGCATAGTAAAAGTGGAAAAAAACATTTCCCAAGCCCACTTTTCTTGTTCCTCTCCTTTTTTAGTTCCTTCTTATCAAAATGTTTTAGCAACAAACAACTCACAATAAATAGATTATCGATTATTTTAATTTTTGGTATATTAAAGAACATAGACCATTCTTTAGAAAAAATAATCTTTTCTAAGTTTGTCATGTAAAGACAAAAACAAATAATGAAGCATAGATGATAAATGATGGGGAGAATATCAGGTAGGTGATAAAACCCTAAGATTAAATAGTTGACACACAGCAACTATTTGGTGGAGAGTGAACCGAAGTTAGATAGAAATCCCAAGTCAATCTTTCTGAAGTTCCTCTTCATTTGTTTTTAGATAACAGAAAGCGATTTTTTAAATTGCAATGGAGTCGGCAAAGTATTAACTCTAGTTTTGCAATCAAGTGATTAACAAAAATTTGGGACCAGTACGGCAGCTGGTGTTTTATTTTCATCTCCAAGATTTATGGGGTATTTTGTTTATGGGAAATGCTTTTCTCAACAGTGAGTCTTCTCATTTTTCAGATATACAGGCATTTAATCTCATTCTGTTGGGAATTCTTTATCTTACGGTAAGGATATTGTCAGGACTTTCCCAATATATTCAGCTAACGGTAGTCTTAGGGTTACTTTTCTATTTCTTAGGTGAAGCAATAGCAGGTTTCGGTCAGATCCACGATTTCGTAGCTCCCCGCCATCTTATAGCTCAGATGAGCGGCAGTTTCCAAAATTCTGAAAGCTATGACGGTCTTTTGGCTTGTCTGCTCCCGTTATCTCTTTCCCTGGCTCTCCGGGCGAACGATGCTCCGAGTAAAAGGTATCTCGTTGTACCTGTGTTATCGGGATTCTGTACATTTCTGGTGCTCACTCTAATTCCAGCCAGCATGAATCCTTGTTGCTGGTTTATTGCAGGAATAGGATGTTATGTTGTAGTTCTCTACCATTTCCGGACTTTCCGTAGCTATAAGTTATTATTACGTTGGTATCCGAAGAGGGTTATTTTCTTTACCCTACTCCTTTTTGTCCTCCTATTTAAGATCGGAGACTCGATGTACACCTCGATGAAAAATCCGGAAGCAGATTGTACTTTTTTATGGGAACAAAGCGTCGGACTTATCCGTCGATCTCCGGATCAGGGATATGGCTTAGGAAGTTTCAGCCAACTGGTATCCACTCCTCATCTTTCTGAAAAAGGTTCTATTTCGCCCGATTCTCCTGAAATATGGGCTATCGACAACCATACTTCCTACTGTTTTAACGAATATTTACGGATCACGGTAGAAAACGGAATACCAGGTCTCCTCTGGTTTCTCTTATTCCTGATCACGGCTTTTTACAATGCCCTTCGCTGCGGACAAATCGGTCTTAGCGGTTGTCTGTTAGCTTTCGGTATATTTGCTTATTTTTCGAACATTTTCGATATTATTCCTTTGAGTATAATCTTGACAATTATACCGGCACTCTGCGGTAGAAGGCTACCGTTCCTGCAACCTCATTGCAGGAAACGTCCCGCTTATTGTTCGATTTTAAGCCAATAACCCAGGGGCTTTTCGGTAAGGATATATACCGAATGATCACCTTTCAGCAATTTTCGTAAACGGCTGACCATTTTGTTGAGTTGCAGACTGCAGTTAGGGGCCTGACTATTCCAACCTGCTTTCAGTAAATCTTCGCGAGCAACCAGGGTATTGCGGTTTTTACATAGGATGGAAAATATCTTATTCTCCAACATGGTGAGGTGATAGACAACATCCGACACCCTCAGGTTACAAGCCGAAAAATCATATTCGACCTGTTTACTCAAACGGATCACTTCCTCCCCACTTCGGGCAATGCATCGCTGGATTTGGGCTAACAGCAGCGTCGGACTATAATTTTTCAGTAAGTAAACGTTAGCGCCCCATTCCAAACCTTTGATCTGTTTTTCTTCATCAATCAGGCAACTATAAATAATGACAGGTGTTTGACTATCCTGAAGCCGTATAAACTGCAAGACCTCGAGTCCGTCTTTTCCAGGCATATCCACATCAAGAACGATCAGATCGGGTTTACAGGCAATAAATTTTTCCAGGGCTTCATTGCCATCGTAGGCGACAATAACTTCATAACCATTATTCTCCAGTTTTTCCTGAACTTCCATGACTGTCATAGAATCATCTTCTGCATACAAAATTGTCATTTTCCGTTTTTATTGTGGTAATACGACGATAAAGCTGCTGCCTACTCCAACTTTGCTTTCCACCTGAATATCTCCCCCATAGGTATCCACCACCTTCCGGACAAAGGTCAATCCTAAGCCAAAGCCCGTCGTTCTACGCACGCACCTAGTATTCATCCGATAAAATGCCCGGAAAATACGCTTCTGTTCTCGTTTTGGAATGCCGATCCCATTATCTCTGACAGCGATTACAAAATTATCATTTTCTTTCCAACAATCAATGGTTACACAAGGATGATCACCACTATATTTTATAGCATTATCTACAAGGTTGACCACCATATAAAAGAAATAGACCTGATCCAGACAGGCCGAAGCAGCCTCGGGAGTGATATGAAAACTCACTTTGGCATAGGGTTTGAGTATCTCGAAAAGTTCGAGTACCATGTCCATTTCTTGTCTGACATTCAAATCGGCACACTTGAATTGGGGCGTGGAATTACCACAAATCATGAGTAAAGTATCTGTCATATCAGCCATTTTGATCAATCTTACCCGCATCATTTTCAATTTCAGCTGCTCCCGTGCGGTCAGGATATCTTTGTTACTTTCCATCAGATCCTCTACTGCATTCAATAAAATCGCTATCGGTTTTTTCAGCTCATGTTCTAGATGAGCAGCCCCCATCATCTTTACTTCCGAAGTTTTCCAAAAAGTGTGAATGTAATGCCATTGCCACAATAAACTCAATATAAAACCGAGTAAAAAAATAACTTCCACCAGCAAGATACCCATAAAAGCGTTGAATACAAAAGGGAGTTCGAAGGAAGCGATCAGGTGATGCTGAAATCCGCATCCCAAATTTGCCGGCACTGCCTGAATTAACTTATCGGAGCCGGAAACTTTCCCGCAAGTGAGTAAGATATGACCTGTATTCCGGTCTGAGATGGCCCAACAAACCAACGGAGGCATAGAACGTTCGGTCAAGGCATTCCGCAATAAAGAATCGAGTCGTCTCACATCGAGCTCCCGATTCTCGTACAAATCATCATATACCAAGTGGATTTTATCCTCAGAAAACACATAGAAATGATTTACCGGAAAACATTTTTCATCTTTATTTTCTCTTAATCTCCCATTACGGAAAGAAGAATCTCTACCATAAGCCAAATACTTAAGCCCCTCGTCTGCAATATATTCCTCCGCCACTTCCGAAAGAAGATAACCTGCCCGCATTTTGAATTCTTTAACTTTCAATTCACGCACATGATAGATCCAGACTCCTTGTCCTAAGAGAAACAAGAATAACATAAGGAGCGTTAATACATTGATAATCTTTATATTATTATTCACCACATAAAAGTTTTGTAAAAAGAATATTATAGAATACTTGTTTTAGCACAAAAATATAAATCTTTTATAATTTTGCTTTTGAAAAAACAAAAAACAATATTCAAAAAAGAGAAAAAACTGACATTTATAAATAATGATATAATTATATCAGTTTTCTTATTTCAGTAAAGAAATTAATTAATTTAAAAATAATATATAAAAAATAAATACAAACAAGTAATATTTACGTGCCTACAGTTCATAAACCGACTTAACCTATTAGAAAAAGAAAAACAACATCAGAATATTTTGTAGAATTACCCATATTTCAAAATATAATGAGGTATTGAAATAGCCAGACCGGCAAGAACAAACGCTATATTTGAGTTACCTAGGATTGCCGACCTCACTATAAAGACGTTGCAAAGCGTTCTTGTTTATTCCGTAACGAAAAAAGCAAGCATTATCGCTCTTGCCCGGTCTGAGCTAATTTGAAAGTTTTATATAATGAATCAAGCAATAGAAAGCATAACTAGATGATCACTGCCGACTCATCTACATGGGAGGAAAAGAAACCAAGGAAAGTATTCCCAAGTTAATCCTTACAGGTTCTACCTCCCTTTCTTTTTGTCACTATTTCAACATATTCTTCACTTCTCCCTTCTGACATACACAGGCATACCGACCAGTTCTTTTTCATATTTTTCCTTTAAACTCTCTTCAAATTTAAACATTTTTTGCAAGCGGTCCCCTCAGGCTGTAACTCACGGGGAAGGGAGAAAGCGGGCTATTGTTAAAAAAATAGTGGAAAGTGATATATTCTTAAAATTATCGTTAACTTCAACCGTTCAATAAAACGGTGTTTCCGATCAGATTATAATGAAAAAAATTATCAAAAATATACTTCAATATATTGCAGTCATCGTTATTTCGTTAGTGATAGCAATCTTGTTACGACTGTTTGTCGTCGATTTTTATTCCATCCCCAGCGACTCCATGCAACCGACGATAGAACCGGGAGATTTTATTATGGTAAATAAATTGAGTTTCGGTGCGCGGATGTATAAAAATTTCGATTTTCTGAAAGACCGAACAGAACCGGAAACTTACCGGATCAAAGGCTTCTCGAAAATTCATAATGGGGATGTGCTGGTTTTTAATTTTCCCTATTCAGGAGGATGGGACAGGATCAGTATGCACCTTTCCCGTTTCTATGTCAAACGCTGCATCGGTATACCGGGCGATAGTCTGCAAATCAAAGGGGGATTTTATGAAATCAACGGTAGGCGGGGAATAGGCAATCTGAACGATCAGGAGATGCTTTCCAATTATCGGGGTGAATATCCGCAGGGAATATACAACACTTATCCATTCGACTACCGGCTAGGCTGGAACTTTATAAATTTCGGTCCCCTTTATCTGCCCCGTAAAGGGGATACCTTACCGATCGATACTTCAGCTGTCCGGATCTATTATAAAATGATTAAATACGAAAGTGGGCTGAACTTGCAAGAGCGAGAAGGTCAGGTGTGGTGTGGCGATTCACTGGTCGAGCGTTATACTTTCCGTACCAACTGGTATTTTATGGGCGGTGACAATATGTGGAATTCTCAGGATTCGCGCTATCTGGGGCCTATCCCCGAAGAATTTATCATCGGTAAAGCGACCTTGATTCTGACAGCCAAAGATCCCGAAACGAAAGCCTATCGCTGGAGGCGTTTTTTTACCCGGATCAGGAAAGAGGTAAAGAACAGATAGGAGCTGACCACAAAAGCTAAAACTTTTGGACCAGCTCCTTCTCTATAAAGACCGATTACGATCTTAGCTGAGCATCCATATGAGCAGCTGCCCGGCGTCCGTCTCCCATAGCGAGGATCACCGTAGCTCCTCCCCGGACAATATCCCCACCGGCATAAAACTCCGGCAGATTCGACTGCATGGTAGCATCATTCACGACAATCGTACCTTTCTTAGAAACTTCCAGTCCGGCCACCGAACGGGGAACGATCGGATTAGGCGAAACTCCGACAGCTACCACTACCACATCGGCATCGATCAGGTATTCGCTCCCTTCAACCGGCACAGGACGACGACGTCCGCTGGCATCGGGTTCACCAAGTTCCATTTTCTGAACCCTGACTTGTTTTACTCTTCCCTTTTCATCAGCGATATATTCTACCGGATTGGTCAAAGTGATAAATTCGCATCCTTCTTCCTTGGCATGTTTCACCTCTTCGAGACGTGCAGGCATTTCTTCTTCACTGCGCCGGTAAACAATCATCGCTCTCTCGGCTCCCAAACGTTTAGCGGTACGAACAGAGTCCATCGCTGTATTTCCACCACCGACTACGACTACATTTTTTCCCCGGTAGACCGGCGTATCCGAAAACTCGTTATCAGCCCCCATCAAATTCACCCGGGTCAGGTATTCGTTAGAGGAAAGCACCCCATTCGCATTCTCTCCCGGAATATTCATAAAATTAGGTAAGCCTGCACCGGAAGCGACATAAAATCCTTTGAAACCCTCCTTTTTCAGGTCTTCGATACTTTCGGTCATCCCAACGATAAAGTTAGTTACAAACTTCACACCCATTTTTTTCAGGTTACCGATTTCCACATCTACGATATGATTCGGCAGACGGAATTCAGGAATACCGTATTTCAATACCCCTCCAATCTCGTGGAGCGCTTCGAAAACCGTAACCTCATAGCCTCTCTTCACCATATCTCCGGCAAATGAAAGTCCCGAGGGTCCTGAACCGATCACTGCTATTTTTATTCCGTTGGGAGCAGCCACTTCGGGTATCGCCATCTGACCGGATTCGCGTTCGAAATCAGCTGCAAAACGTTCCAGATAACCGATAGCTACCGGTGCTTTTTTCATTTTTTGCAGATAGAAACATTTCGATTCACATTGTTTTTCCTGTGGACATACCCGTCCGCACACTGCCGGCAGAGCACTGGTCTTTTTCAATACGGCAGCAGCTTCAAGAATCTCTCCACGCTCGATATTTTTAATAAATCCTGGAATATCGATCCCAACAGGACAGCCTTCCATACAGGTCGGATTAGCACAATCCTGACAACGCCGGGCTTCCCGCATAGCCATTTCTTTCGTCAGCCCGGTATTCACTTCCAGGCGCTGGCTAGAGATCCGTTCCTGAGGAGTACGTTCGGGCATTTTCACCCTTTCGATCATCGTACGCTCTTTCGCTTTCACAGTTTCGCGCAGTGCTTTCCGCCAATCGGCATTCCGATCGCTCAGAGCACATTCGCCATGATGTACGAATTCCTCCATTTTTTCGGTTTCCGCCCCTTTAAAGCCTCCCAAGCGAGACAACATCTCATTGAAATCAATCTGATGGGCATCGAATTCAGGGCCGTCGACACAAGTAAATCTGGTCTTTCCACCGACAGTAACCCGGCAGGCACCACACATACCGGTACCGTCCACCATGATAGCATTCAAGCTGGCAATGGTCGGGATTTCATATTTTTTAGTGAGTAAAGCACAAAACTTCATCATGATAGCCGGTCCGATAGTTACACACAGATCCACTTTTTCACGGCCGATCACTTCTTCCATCCCCACGGTTACAACTCCTTGTTTACCATAACTTCCGTCATCGGTCATGATGATCACTTCATCGGAAGCTTTGCGCACTTCATCTTCCAGAATAATCAGTTCTTTAGTACGAGCAGCCAAAATACTCACTACCCGGTTACCGGCAGCCTTAAAGGCCCGTATAATCGGCAACAGAGGAGCCACACCGACACCACCTCCACAAGCCAACACGGTTCCCACTTTCTCTATATGAGTCGCTTTGCCCAATGGTCCTACCAAATCCGTTATATATTCTCCTTCTTCGAGATTACATAATTTGGTAGAAGAAACTCCCATTTTCTGGATCACAAGCGTAATCGTACCTTTCACCGGATCAGCGTCCGAAATCGTTAACGGCATCCGTTCGCCTTTTTCACCTACCCGTACAATCACAAAATTACCCGGTTTCCTGGATTTAGCTATTAAAGGAGCCTCGACGACCATTTGCACCACCTTCTCAGAGAAGTACGTTTTTTTCAGAATCTTATTCATTTTTTATACGTTTATAGTTCTTTGTTATATGGGCCGTATGGAATATTTTTCAATTCCACCTTTTGGTGATACAAAATTAGTGGCTATTTTCTCACAAACAACCCTTTAACAGAAAATTAAACAAAAAGTTCTATATTTGTATTTCTATTAAGAGATGGGAGAGAAGTGAAGATGAAAGATTAGGGATGTATCATCTCAGGAATTTAAGATATTAGTTTATGAAAGCAGATAAAAAGAACCGAATCCATGTAGTTTATTCCACTGATCCGAACTATAATTACGAATACAATAACGAGACAGAAGACGAGACATTACCCCCGGAAAAACAAAATCTGAGAGTAATGCTCGACTCCAAACAACGTAAAGGGAAAACGGTCACCTTAGTACAGGGCTTTGTAGGCAGGGAAGACGATCTGAAAGAACTGGCCAAACTGCTAAAAAACAAATGCGGAGTCGGCGGATCGGTAAAAGACGGAGAGATCATCATTCAGGGAGAAGTGAAAGAAAAAGTCCTGAATATCCTCCGGGAAAATAAATACCGGGCCAAATAAAGGTTGCTCCATTACGTTCCAGCGATTTTATCAATTCAATTTTCCTCTGAAAGACGATATTATCTTCTTTCAGAGGAGTTTGTCAAGTCACTTCAGCCTTCTCCTTTCTGTTTCAGCCCTTAGCCTATAGCCTCCCGGCCTTTTACCTCTTATTCATCCCTCAGTGCCTCCACCGGATTCACCCGGATGATCGCGCGTATTTTCCAGGCAATGGTCAAAGCCACCACCGTTACCATCACAAAGACTATAAAAATCCAAAAGGCCGGACCGTGACCGAAATGCAGGGTAAACCCCTGAAGCCACAAATGCATGATCCAGTTCAGAAAAGGGAAAGTAAGCACCATCGCCGCCACTAATAACCTCAGGTATAACCGGGCAAAGAGACGTACTATCACATAAGCCGATGCTCCGTTGATTTTACGGATAGCGATTTCCTTTCGTCGCCTTTCGGTATCGATACTGATCGCCGAATAAATCCCCAGAACAGTAATCGACAGGCACACCAGCGTGAAAAACAGCAACATCGATTTCATCTGTTCCTGGGAGTGATTTTCTTTCTGCACCAATTCTTCCAGTGTAAAAATCCGGTTGTCCAGACTTTCCGGCACTTCTTCGGCCAGCATACGTTGCACCGTCTCCATGACCTTCGCTTTGGAGCCGGGAAGTACTTTAAGATAACACCACCTGGGATGTTCACTCAACATCCATAAACGTGCCCACGTATGACTTTCTGCATAAATCTGAGGAATAGCTTCCACCACCCCACAGATATTTATTTTTTTCCCATCGATATCTTCAAATCCATCGGTGATGACCTTTCCTCCGTATATGCCGTCGATAATCCGGTCAGCCACCCTTTGCCCCGGATACTTAAACATTTCGCCGGCAAGTACGGGAATATGAAAGAAAGAAGCAAAATTCGGTCCGGTCCGCACCTCACAGAATTCCCGGTACTTCCCTTCCCCCAGCCGAACCGTCGTCGTCGAAAAGTATCCGCCGAACAAATCCTTATCCATCGGCAAGACATCGGTGACACCGGCAATCTCTCCGAAACGGGCGATATAAGCCGTTTCCAATCCCTGCAACTGCGGATAGGTGAGATTAACTTCGAGGATATGCTCCCTCTCCTGTTTATCGAGAAAAGGAAAAATATTCTTCATATTCATTTCCGATTGTAAATAAACGGCCAGTCCGCCGGTAAAAAACAGGAAACAAATCACCAATTGCATACCCAACATCCAATTCCGTAATCTGTTTTTTCTTATTTTCAGGGAGGTTCCTATACCGGTCTGTATGCTCTGACGATTCAGCCGATGGGAAATCCCCCAGCAAACTCCCAGAAACAGGACGACACAGCCCCCCAGATATTGTAACAAATGGCGGTACAGCATAGCCGGCTCAAAAACGATCACCTGCCTCGTCAGACTAAAATCCAACCTATCGTATAGTAATTCGAGCAAACAAGCCACGATAATCCCGACAGCCATAAGCATGATCATCGTTTCGGCAAACAACAACCCCAATACCTGTCGACAGCTACTCCCGATAGCCCGGCGGATATTGTATTCCTTTTGTCGATTCAGAAAATTACCGCTGATGAAAATAAAAAAATTCAGTACCGCCACCAACAGGATCAATAATCCGATGCATAAATACCCATAGCCGAGATCATGATAATATTCCGTACTGTTCTTTCCGGGTGACAATAACTGCGGTCTTCCTTCCATTCCCGAGACAAAAACCTTATTTTTTTCGGGATCGATCCTTTGATTCACCGTTTCTTTTTTCACTCCGGGATATAGCAAAGCAAACGTCGTACATCCGGTTCCCTCTCCCGGTACATACCCGGCAAATCGGCCCTGCTGATCGTTAATCAACAGGGCATCAATCCGATTCAGGAGACTATAACTGGCATTCACCGGCAAATCCTCCATCACTCCCGACACCACATAATCGATAGCAGCCAATTCTTCCGGAGTATAATTTCTTTCGGACCTTCTTGTCAATTTATTCGGATGGAATACCTTACCGACCGGATTTTGTTTTCCAAAAATCCGACGTGCAGCAGACCGGCTCAATACTACAGCATTCTTTTGCCGGAACAACTGCCTCCAATTTCCGTCGGTCAGTTGCACCGAGAAAACCTTCTGAAAGTTGCTGTCGACCTCGATCGTATAAAGCATACAGACCAAAGGTTTTTTCTCTCCGCGTTCGAAGGTTACATTCATTTGTCCCCCATAGGATACTGCCGTACAACACTCGATCTGTCCCGGAAAAGCCGTTTCCATATCCCCGGCCAAAGTCGGCGGTGTCCCGGCAAAATAATCCTGCAACTCCCCGCCTTCTCCTACCTTGATCTGTATCTCCGCCATCCGGTCATAGTTAGGGAAGACCTTATCTATCGAAAAGAACAAACGGGCACAAAAATTACACAATACAAAACAGAGTAATCCCATCGCCAGACCGACTACCGCAATTCCGGCCGATACTTTATATTTACAGATATTGCGCCAGGCAACAATCAAAATGTGTCGAATCATAATTTCATACCAATCACAAAAAATAATATCTTCAATCGTTTTTCAATACCTCGGTCGGATTCACCCGGATGATTTTCAGCAATTGAGACCCGATTGTCAACAGCATAATGATCATCATCAGAATAAAAATCGCAGCAAACACATCCGGTCTCAACGTGATCCGGTGGCTATATTCTTCCAGCCACCGGTGCATCGTCCCGTATATCAGCGGAAAAGCGATACAGGCGGCAAAGATCAAGAGTTTCAGATAATGCAGATAAAAGATTCCGGCAATATCCGTCAAAGTAGCTCCGTTGATTTTACGGATAGCCATCTCCCGGCTTCGTTTTTCCACGGCCAGCATCATTGCCGAATACACACCCAAAGCACTGATCAGTATACAAAAAACAGCCAGCCAAAAGATCATACTGCCGAGTTCGATCACCTTACTTAAATAACCTTCCATATCTACCCAAAGATTTTCAATATATAGAGGGGTAAACGAACTCAACTGAGCTTGCACTTTATCTTTCAATGGCTGTATCCCTTGCTGAACATATCCCGGCCTGAATTTCACATAAAGCGTTTCGTTGATATAACCTTCCGGGAAAGGCAGATAAATTCCCGGTATGATCCGGGGTTCGTTTCCTACGGGTAAAAGATTCTCCATGATACCGATAATCCGGTAAGTAATCACTCCCATCATCCCATCGATAGTCACAGACTTTCCGATCGGATTTTCACCCAGCCAATCGGCAAATGCCCGGTTAACGACCATCACATAAGGTTCACCGGTCTTGAAAAAACGCCCTTCCTCCATTTTCGCATGGATAAAATCGGTATAGTTCGGGTCGACACAATTATAGTTCAACGTCACTTCTTTCTCTTCCTCCACACCTTCTATCCGATAACTTTTCGGGTATATCATCCAGGGAGCGAGTAATCCGGTACCACTCCGGCACCATTCTTCGGCATAGGGATTCGCCGCCAGCATATCGCGCATTTGTTTCCGGATCGGCTCGAGACTCTCACCATTCAGATTAAAGGCATAAATGCGCTCCATCTCCGCCCGGGTCATCCCCCCGGCCATCTGGCTTTCCAAGGCTTTTTGCTGATTCTGCATAAACCAGGAGAGACCGATCAGGAACATACAAATGACCAGCTGGATTCCCAATAGCACTGTCTGCATACGGGCACGGTAAGCAATCCCTCCTCCTTGTAAATTACGTAACATAGTCGCTTGCCGTACCTGCCGGATAATTCCGTATCCGACAACCAACATCAACAGCCACACTCCGATCAGGTATTCGGCTAAATCACCTCCCATTTTAATCACCCAACTCCCACCCTCGGAAAAATTCATATAATAGGTCCATTCCCCGGCAAAATACATCGAAATCAGTTCCAGCATGGCCGCCGCTATCACTCCGGTGATGAGCAAAGTCAGGGTTATTTCGACCATAAACAGCTGAAGCAGCCTCCCTGATGTCGCTCCGTGGAGTTCCCGGATACCCAGTTCTTTCCTGCGGTTGAACATCCTGCCGGCCGAAAACAACAGGTAATTGAACAGCGCTGTCAGCAAGACCAGCAACCCGATTCCGGAAAATACCAATCCCGCCTTACTCAATAGAGGCTTCCCGGTCAGTTTCTTATAGTCTTTGTAAGGATAAACTTTCACAGTCAAAGGTGTATTTCCCCTCCACTCCGGATGTTTCTCCATATAAACGCCGATTTTACGGTTCAGCAATTCATAGGAAGTCCCCTCCCGCAAGCGATAGTATACGAAAACATAATCCCTGTATCGGGCCTGACGCAATACATCGGAATTCAGGACCACCCCGTCCCCATACTGAAAATCCGTACGATGCGGAAAATTTTCCATCATCGCCGCCACAGTCCAGGAACGCTCAGTGTTCTCAAAATCATTTACTTCTGTAAAACTCTTTCCGACCGCTTCCGAAGTACCGAAAATTTTATCGGCCCCTTCGGATGTCAGTATCAAAACATCGGGTTGCTTTTTCAATTTCTCCCCATTCCCCGCCGTCAGCCGAAAATCATAAAAATCGAAAAAAGAACTATCCGTCAGCACAAAGAAAGCCTTCGCAGCTGTCTGTTTCCCATTTTCCTGCCCGACGACACATAATTTATCGCTGACCCCGGACATACCGACATAATATACCGATTTTTCAATCTCAGGAAACTCCTGTTTCAACTGTTCAGCCAGATCCAGGCTGACCAACCCGTCGACCTCCCCATTTTCCCGGATAGTGACCAATTTATAAGTCTCCCCGTAATGGGGTAACTGTTTATTCCAGGCCAACTCTTTCCTCAACATATAATTACATACCGTAAAGCAGGATAATCCTCCGGCTAACCCGAGTACACAAATCACCGATTGTAACTTGTACTTCAATAAATTCCGGTATGCCATTTTCAGTCCATGACAACTCATCTCTTTATTCAATTTTCTGTAATTTCTACTTTCCTTCTTTCAGGGCCCTTGCAGGATCGCTACCGACAGCCCTGTCCATTTGCAGAGCCACCGCCAGACGATCTACAAATCCTGTCTCAACATGCCTGCCTGCTCTTTTATCATTTGAGAATCAATTCTTCGGCATCTCCAAAAGTATCGTAACCTGAGGTGATCACCCGATCCCCTGCTTTCAATCCTTCGATAATCTCATATTGACGCGGATTCTGCCGGCCTACCGTAATGGGTACTTTCACCGCTCTGTTACCGGATTCGTCCAATTTGTAGATCCATTGTCCTCCCGTATACTGGAAGAAATTGCCTTTCGGAATAACGACGGCATCTTCGGGCTGTCCCAGTTCGACCTGTACCCGGTAGCTTTTCCCGATGCGTACATTATCGGGCATCTTTTCACAAAATACCAAATCGACATCAAAGGTACGATCCTTCACCTCAGGAACCACCCGGGTAATTTTCAGCGGATATTTTTCATCCTGATAATTGACGGTGGCGGGTAGTCCGGTAGTAATCCGGTCGATGTAATATTCGCTTAGAGAAGTGTGGATTTTAAACTGGTCGAGCACTTTGATCTCGGCAATGCTTTCATTCGGGCCTACCTGTTGTCCCGGGGTCACTTTGACAAAGCTCAGTTGTCCCTTCACGGGAGCTCTGACCACCAATTTATCCAGACGTTCACAGGCCCGGGCAAATTTTTTCTTTTCGCGTTCGAGATCGCCTTGCATCAATTCTTTCCGGATCACCGTCACGGTAGAATCGTGCTGTAATCCCTCGAGTTGTAAAGCCGTACTTTTCTTTTTATATTCGTACTCATCCCGGGCAACTTCGAGCTGCGCCTTGCTTTTCACTCCCATCTTATATTCTTCCTGATCCAAAACATAGCTTTTTTCGAGGCGCTCCAATTCATAAGCGGCCTGTAATACCTGTTGTTTCAAATTCAGGCTTTTTTGTTCCATCTCGATCGCTTTCTCGCGGAATGCAGTAATTTGTTTATCCAAATCATCCCTTTGGTCGTCGATAGAACGGATCAGTTCCGGATTGGTCAGTATCAGGATAGTATCTCCTTTTTCCAGCATCACCCCTTCTTCGCCGATGATCTTATCGACACTTCCCCCTTCACGGGTATTTACTTTCAACGTCAGGATCGGTTGTACAATCCCTTCGGCATCCACATACTCCAGGAATTTATCTTGTCTCACCGTTTCGACCGACAGTTTATCGGCCTCTGTACGAAGCTTGCGTCCTCCCATCGAATTTACGACCACGTAAATCAAAAAGGCGAGAAAAACGACACCGGCAATCAGATAGTTCCGATAGCGGATGATAAAAGGTTTTTTTTCAAGAATCCGGTCCATACTATTTAATTTTCAAGTTTTTTATAATCTACACTGATCTCCGAATGGCGGGCAAAGTCATAGAGCGTCATACTCCGGAGCATATAATACAAATTCCAGTAATTACTCAAAGCATAAAGGAAATTACGGCTGGCAGTGTCTTTCTCGGTGACCGATGCATTCAAGTCGAGAATAGTGGATTTTCCCAGTAAGTACAGTTTACGGGCCACCTCATGACGGCGGCGGGCTGTCTGGTCGGTTTTCATAGCAATCTGTACCCGTTCGGCCTGCAAGTTGAATTGTAATACCAATTTACGGACATTCATTTCCAGGTTGTTCCGTTGTTGTTCCACCTGTATTTTCACCAATTCTTCCCTGGATTTCGCCACTTTCACCCGTCCGCGTCCACGGCCCCAGTCGAGGATCGGTAAGGAAATCCCGACACGAACCTGTTGCTGATCGTTGGGATTTGTATAGGCCTGGTTAAAAGTGGTCCCCGTCTGTGACAATCCGCACTGCACATACAGATCGGCCTTCAATCCGGCATTCGCCCTGGCCTGTGCCACACCACTCTTACTTTCTAATAATTGCCGTTCGAGATCATCTATATCGGGACTATTACGGTTGAATAATTCGTAGGCTTGCTCCGGATTCACCCGGATCCGGGGAACTTCGACATTTACCCGGACTTTCAGAATAACATTTTTATCCAGACCCAAATACACACACAAAGCCTGACGGCAGTTGTCCATTTCAATGGAAGCATCCATCACGTTGGTCGATTCGTTCAACCGATTGATCTCCAACTGTAAAAGTTCGTTTTCTGTGATCCGTCCGATCTCATACCTGCCTTTACCGAATTTATACAGAGTATCCGCATTATTGTAATTGAACCGGGCCATATCGTAATTACTCTGAGCCTGTGCCAAAGCGAAAAATTTATTCACCGTTTCAGCAGATACCAGCTCGAGCGATTCCACATAGGCCTTTTTCGCCTCCCGATAACGTACCGGTTCGATCCGGCGGTCCCATCTCAGGCTATTGTATCCGAACAAGGATTGGCTATAACCGATAATAATCGGGGAAGAACGGAAGGATACCGAATTGGAATCGAATAATTTCATCCGTTGTAACGAACTCTGTACAAAAAAACTACCTCCGGTCAGGGAGACATTTTGGGAAATCGACAATTCACCGTCTACCGTCAACATATTCTGACTGACGTATTTCTCCGAACCATCCCCCAAGGTGACTTTACTAATCGTTCGTGTCAGATCGGGATTAGACGAAAACGTCAATGAAGGCAGATAATTCGCCCGAAAAGAACGATAACTCCAATAAGCCGAACGGAAAGTGTGACGGGCAGATACTGCCGAGGGTGAATTTGTACGGGCCATGTCGACAGCCTCCTGCAAAGTCAATTCGATCACCTGACCGCTATCCCGGGCTACTTTAACCGCAAGATCGCCCCTATTCTGGGCCGAAAGCCCGGTAGCTACCAGTAATGACCATCCTGTGATATAGCATAATTTCAGGTTCATAGGTTTCTTTTTACAAATCAGGGAGACAAACAACGTGCCATAAACAAAATAATATAATAATCAACAACTTACAAAACAAAAGCGATAAAATAGATGTGCATATCCGCACAAAAAATGTTCGAATCCGCACATACAAGCTGTAAATATTATTCCTACATTTGTTTGAAATGAATAACAACACCTGTTCAATCCTAAAACCATGGATGGAAAAATTCTGATTGTAGACGATAATGAAGATGTGCTTTTTGCTTTGAATCTATTATTAGAGCCTTATGTGGAAAAAATAAAGGTCACCACTTCTCCTGCGCGTATAGAATATTTTATGGACAATTTCAACCCGGACATTATCTTACTGGACATGAATTTCAGCCGGGATGCCAGCAGTGGACAAGAAGGCTTTCTATGGCTGGAAAAAATTTTACAAAAAGACCCGCAAGCCGTCGTGTTGTTTATCACCGCATACGCCGACACCGAGAAAGCCGTGAAAGCTATTCGTGCCGGCGCGATCGATTTTATTCCTAAACCCTGGGAAACCGAAAAACTTCTGGCCACCATTTCCTCGGCTATCCGTCTCCGCCAAACCCGGACCGAAGTAGTGGCTTTGAAAGAGCAGCTGACAGCCCTTTCCGCTCCGGACGAAGGAGTAGAAATCATCGGTGAATCGCCGGCCATACTGGAAGTAATTCACACCATCAAAAAGATCTCGGGCACCGACGCCAACATTCTTCTATTGGGTGAAAACGGTACGGGGAAAGACCTGATAGCCAGAGCCATTTACCAAAACTCTCCCCGCAACGGAGCTCCTTTTGTCCCGATCGACCTGGGGGCAATCCCGGAAACCTTATTCGAAAGCGAGCTTTTCGGTTACGAAAAAGGAGCTTTCACCGATGCCCGGAAAGACAAAGCAGGACGTATGGAAACCGCCTCGGGGGGAACCCTGTTTCTGGACGAAATCGGAAATCTCTCGCTTCCCATGCAAGCCCGGCTATTGACAGCGATCGAGAAACGTCAAATCACCCGTTTAGGTTCTACTCAGCCTAAAAACATCGATATCCGTTTGATCTGTGCCACCAATGCCGATATCCACAATATGGTCACTACAGGAAAATTCCGCCAGGACCTTCTTTACCGCATCAATACCATCGAAATCCCGATTCCTCCCCTCCGGGAACGGGGAAAGGATATTTTACTCCTGGCCCGGCATTTTCTCAACCGCTATTGCTATAAATACAAAAAAGAAATCACAGGCTTTACACGAGACACCCAACAAAAATTGCTCCAATACAATTGGCCGGGCAATGTAAGGGAATTACAGCATGCTGTCGAACGGGCCGTTATCCTGGCCCCGGGCAAGCTGTTAGAACCGGACAATTTTATGTTACGTCCCCCATATAGTAGTACTACCGGTGACCTGGAAACCTTAAACCTGATGGAATTGGAACAAAAAGCGATAGAGAAAGCGATGAAAAAATGTGAAGGTAATATCAGCCGGGCTGCCGAAATGCTGGGCATCACCCGTTTTGCCCTTTACCGTAAACTGGAAAAATACGAAATCTGATGAAATCTTTCCAAAACTCCCGTCTGATCTTACTCTTACAAAGCGGATCGTTGGTCTTCCTTTCTGTTTTGTTGGGAATCCTATTGATGAAATCGCTTTGGTTTTGTTCGCTCTTTACTTTTTTCGTCATTCTCCTGTTTATCCTCCATATCGACAAGCAGCAACAAAAGTTGACCGAAATGGTCATGCGGCTCATTACGGCTATCCGTTTTTCAGATTTTTCGTTATCTTTCCGTCCGGGGAGTAAAAAACAGGCAGACCCTCGGTTAACGCAGGCGATGGAACAAGCTTTAAAGCAATTCCGGGAAAAAATGTACACCCTCGAAGAACAACACCTATATTATAATACCTTGTTGAGTACCATCGATTCGGGCATATTGGTCCTCAACCGGAACGGAACCATCGAATGGTATAATAAAACCGTGCTTCGGGAATTCGGCCTGACCAGCCTTCGCCAACTTTCAGAACTGGCAGCGATTACCCCTGACTTACCCGACCTATTGCTGCGGCTTATCCCCGGAGAAACTCATATTCTGCGTCTGGAACAATCCGGGCGTGTCCGTGAAATCGCTCTGAATCCGGTCATTTTCAGAATACAGGGCAAAGAATTATTATTGATCAGCCTGAAAAACATTCATTCGGTACTGGAAAACAATGAAATCGAAGCCTGGCAAAAACTGATCCGGGTGCTGACCCATGAAATCATGAATTCCCTGGCCCCCATCATTTCTCTATCCGAAACCCTGACAGAACGGGTTGCCCGGACAACGACCGAAGATGCGACCTCACCGGTCATGCTCCAGGCTTTAGAAGCGATCCACCGGCGTAGTAAGGGATTACTCGAATTTGTACAAAATTACCGGAAACTTACCCGTATCCCGGCTCCCGAATTAGTCCCGCTCTCGCTGGAAGAATTATTCACCGGTCTTCGGAAACTCCATGCGACCTCTGTTATTCCCTGTGAATTTATTTGTCACGATCCCCGTCTGCAAATCCAAGCCGACCGTACCCAGATCGAACAGGTACTCCTCAATCTCATCCGAAATGCCGAAGAAGCCTGCCGGGATATACCGGCTCCCCTGATCCGCATCACCACCCAATCCGACACCACTCAGATCACCATCCACGTCGAGGACAACGGACCGGGCATCGTCCCTGAAGCTTTGGATAAAATCTTCGTTCCTTTTTTCACAACCAAATCCGGAGGCTCGGGTATCGGTCTCAGCCTGTGTAAACAAATCATGACCCTCCATAAAGGCAATATCACCGTCAAATCACAAACCGGTGCAGGAAGTGTTTTCACCCTTTCTTTCCGAAGATAAACCAATCACGGGAGGGGGATCGGAATATCAATAGCTCAGCAGACTTTGCAAGAATTTTCCGACCGCTTTTTGCAATTGTGAAGCAGTACAGGTATAATGGTTGATGAGAACGGTAAAGGCCATTCGTTCATTCCCCGTAGTAGTCAGGTAACCTGCCAGACAACGTACCCCGGACATCGACCCGGTTTTAGCCTGCATCCGTCCTTTCAATGCTGTCGCTCCGATACAATAACCACTTAAACCACCGTCTTTTCCTGCCACCGGCAATGAACGGCCCAATGTCTCCCCTACCACTTTGTCTGCATAAACCAACAGGTCGGTAAAAACAGAAGCCGGCACAGCATCCATCGGCGACAACCCACAGGCATCTTTTAAGATCATTCCTTCCGCCGGTATCCCAGCCTCTTTGAGTAACATTCCGACCTTTTCCGGCCAATCCGCCGGAGCTACCAGGCACCCTAAGGCTTCGGCAAACAAATTGACACTGGCTTTGTTGGTATGGAATACGATTTCCCCCAATTCAGGAGAAGTCAGGGTCAACCATTCCGTACGGGGTTGTTCTTCGATTTTTTTCTTCGCAACGGTAATTCCCCTGGCTTTCAGTATATCGGTCAATTCGGCCACAAATACCTCAGCCGGACGATGTATCGCACCTTTCACTTTAAAGAGCGTCCGGTTTTGTGGAAGAGTCCCCCGAATACATAAAACTTCACTATAGGGTCCTCCGAACACCCAGGCATCATCCCGGTTTCCGACAGCAGCCGTTACCTCATTCACTATTTTCACTCCCGGCAAAGCAGGGACAATCTCTTTTAACTTAGCCGGAGTGCCTGCGACTCCTGTCTGAAAATGATAAAAACAGGTATTATCCCGGTAATTGAAGGGCAGATACAAAGCTGCATAGTAATTCGAAACATCTTCCCAAGTCCACGATCCCGGAATATTCACTCCCGGTAATGCTCCCTCGACCCGGATACTTCCGTCTATTCGTTGTATTCCTGCTTTTTCCAACGCAGTGACGATCGGACTCAAAAGAGAATGATTGGGGAAATAACGGGACTCGAGCGTCGGATCACCCGCTGCCACAAGAATCAAATCTCCGGTTAAAGTACCATCTTGTATCTTTCCGGTATACCCGACCCGGGTTTTAAAACGAAAATCTTTCCCTCTTTCCTGTAAAGCAAATACAGTAGGCAGTAATTTCGTCACGGAGGCCGGAGTCAAGGCCATTCCTGCCTGATGAGCCAATACCGTCGTTCCATCTCCGACTTTTTTCACCGATATACCGATAGCAGCGTGATTCAATCCCGGCGTTTCCAGTAATTGCTTTAAAGCCACTTCCGGCTGTCCTTGCACGCCCCACCCCCAAAGACAAAAACAAAATACAACTCCCCAATATCTCATCATCAATCTTCTATCGTCTTCAAAATCTTCTCTACCTCTTCCTCGGTCTCGTGCAGTTTGGATTTACAAAAAGCAATCAATTCCGATACCCGCTTTACCTTGCCGCTCAATTCATCGACATCCAGTTGATTATTTTCCAGTTTAGTCACGATATCCTCGATTTCGGCCATAGCCTCTTTATAGGTTAATTTATTTTCTTCCATAGGGTTATAAAAGTTTTTGAGTTGCTGAGTTACTGAGTTGCTGAGTTACTGAGTTACTGAGTTACTGAGTTGCTGAGTTGTTAAGGATTTGACATTGGATTTTACCATGAGCTAATTCGGTTTCCACGATCTCTCCGGCTTGTAAAACCGCAGCTTTTCTGACTGCTTTTCCATTCAAACGGGTGATCGAATAACCTCTTTCCAGCACATTTTTAGGATCTACGTATTTGATCGTCGTTGCAGCCAATTCCAGACGACGGTGTTGATCTGCAAATATCCGACCGGTTTGTTGTTGTAAGGCCTTTCCGAAATTTTCCAGGCGATTTCGCTGACGATCGGCCAAGACATCTATCCGGCCGGTTATTTTCATTTTCAAACGATCGAAATATACCTGCCGGTTCCGGATATAATTTTCAGAAGCATGGTCCAAACGTTGGGACAGCAATTTCAGGTTTGTTCGATTCCCTGTCAACACCACTTGCACCGAACGTTTAAAATCGGATATCCTTACCACCTGTCTGTTTTGTTCGTTGTGGAGCAATTCCTGCACTCCTACGATAAAATCATTTTTCCAGGTCTCCAACTGCCCATCCTGCTCCCGGAAAGTCCCGATCAAAAAAGCGGCAGCAGCCGTAGGAGTCTTCACCCGCATATGTGCAACACGGTCGACGATTGTTTCGTCTCTCTCGTGACCGATTCCGGCAATCACAGGCAAGGGAAACTGCGCAATATTAGCAGCCATCTCATAAGAATCGAAACAACCCAGATCGGTCTGCGAACCACCTCCCCGGATAATGACCACCACATCGAATACCGATTCATATTCATAAATCCGTTCCAAAGCGGCAATCACCGAATCGGTCGTTTTATCCCCCTGCATAATCGCCGGAAAGAGTTTGACCTGAAAACGATACCCGTACGGATTGGTCTGCAGCTGATTCATAAAATCTCCCAATCCTGCAGCCGTAGGTGAAGAAATGACTGCGATCGTTTTAGGCAATACCGGGAATTCCAGTTCCCGGTTCATATCGATTACCCCGTCGGCCTCGAGCTGAGCCAGGATTTCTCTCTTTTTCCGTTCCAGATCCCCGATGGTATAAGTCGGGTCGATATCCCGGATATTCAACGAATAACCGTATAATTCATGAAAAACGACCTCGACATTCAACAGGACTTTCATCCCTTTCTCCAACTGCCGTCCGGTTGTCGTCTCGAAATAAGGACGCAACGTACGAAAGGTAAACGCCCAGATCGTCCCCCGGGCAGTGGCTACAATACTGTCTTCCTGTTCCCTCTTGTCCGCCAATTGCAAATAACAATGACCGGAACGATTCAGCTGTACCTCTGTAATCTCGGCCGTAATCCAAACCGAATCGGCAAAGCTAGCCTTCAAAGTCTGCTTGATCCGGTTGTTCAATTCATATAGACTGATCGCCTCCATCATTCCATCCCGGTTAATTTCATATACCCCTCCGGATCATCGGCAAAAACAGCCGGATCGGGAATCTTTTTTACCGTCGACAACAAAACATCCAACTGCCGGCTTTCTTCCAGCTCATCTTCCTCTGCCGTATCCGAAATACCGGCGCGGTAGTTTTTACGTTTTACCTCTACCCCCGAATCATCGAAAAATACCCAGGTTCCCTCTTTCCGGTCATTCCGGTACCGGCCTTCCGAACGTAATATCCCCTGATAACTATAAGTCTTCACTTCCCCATCCAATTTTCCGGCTTTCAAACCGGCGATCATCCGCAACTGTCCGTTATCATAATACAATTTCCACTCCCCTTCCGGTTTACCGTTCACCCAACCTTTTTCCTCAGCGGGATTACCCGTACTGAAAAAACGGACCGTCTTCCCATTCAATACCTGATCACGATATTCCTCCTTCATCAAAAGACAATCGTTCTTAAAATATTCCCAGATCCCCTGCTTCTTCCGGCCGACATATTTTCCCCGCATGCAACAATCGCTTTTCCGGCTGTACAACACAGCCTCGACCGTATCCCCGCGATACACCATCCGCGCCTGCAACTTACCGTCAGGATAATACCGTTTCATTTCTCCGGCAGGCTTTCCTGCTCTGAAATACCCTTCATAACGTAATGTCCCGTCAGGATAAGTCCCTTTACGCCACTCAGCCTCCTGTCCCCGGCTCTCCGGCATCCCCAGGAGCAAACATCCCCAAAACAAGACAGCAAGCACAACGTTCGTCTCCATATTCTAAAATATAATCAGTTCTTAAAGTTGCTCTTTTGTCACTTAAAGTTTATGTACTTTATAAACCTATTCAATCCTACAATTTTACGGTACGGTTCAATTCATCGATATAATCCAGCACCTCTTCCCGTCCCAATCGCTTTTCAGAAGAAGTCATAAAAGCCATAGGTGTCGTCTCCCAGGTTTCCAGCATCACCTTATGATAGTCGTCGATACATTTCAAGCGTTGTGTGGCAGAGAGTTTATCCGCTTTCGTGAAAATCATCACAAAGGGAACCCCATTCTCACCCAGCCATTCCATAAATTCCAAATCGATTTTCTGCGGTTCCAGTCTACTGTCTATCAAGACAAAAAGGCAGACCAAATTCTCCCGTTTGAGAATATAATCCCGAATCATTTTTTCAAATTGCCGGCGGGCGGTTTCGGAAGTACGGGCATATCCATATCCGGGCAAATCCACCATATACCACATATCGTTGATCAGAAAGTGATTGATCAATTGGGTCTTCCCGGGCCGTGCAGCCGTCTTAGCCAATTTTTTATTGTTCGTCAGCATATTGATCAACGATGATTTTCCGACATTCGACCGCCCGATAAAAGCATATTCATGCCGGTCCGGTTTCGGACATTTCTCCACTGTTGCATTACTGACGACAAATTCTGCTTTAACAACTTCCATAAATCAACCGATTAAAGATTAGAGTGCAAAAATAGGGATTTTACGGGATAAAATTACTATTTTACAATTATTGAACTCCACGTGGTGATAAAATGCACTAACGTTACCTCAGACAAATATTGCTGCAACACTGTGTCAACAGGTTCGCTCTCAATAATTACAAGTATTTAGGCTTATCGTTGGCTTCTTGCACCACTTTGAGATTCTTCTTCTGGCGGGAAACGACCTTCAAATTGGCTTAACAACATATGATTTTTCTCCAAATTCGGTGAGTTTCATCCCATCAGGTTGAATCAAAGACATAGACGTAACCGTCAAGTTCGAAGATTTTCTGTATTCTGCGTCTGCAGGCTTCCGAAATCACAAAAAAGATGTACTCCTCGAAGATGCGGTAGTCACGATGCTCAATAGCCTGATTCAGACTGGAAAAGTAATTTCAAATCGTTACACCCTAAAATCGCTTATAACAAATTGAATTTCAGTAATTCTAAAGAGTTATTCTGATTTTTTATTGGACACTAATGAAATCAAATCACAACGCAAAATAATTCAGGCCATTTCTAATTAAATCATTTCGTTACATCATCAATATTATCAGGAATAGGGATAACCTCTCCCAATACTGTTGAATCCTTCAATATAAAATGTCCCTCCGCGGAAAGATAATAAATGTACACTGTATCATTGAAAAACTCATGAATAGAATCCAGAGAGAAAATGTTATTTTTTTGCCTATAGTATTCTGTTATCCATGAATCATTTTCATGCAATTTTGGGAATCTAATAGGGTTTACTTGATTTTTTTGTTTTGAGAAGAAAGTGCTGGTGCCGTAAGCAGCACCAACCCATGATTTAATTGTAATCGTTTGATTTATCGTGTCAATAATGGAATTATTTTGAATGCAATTAAGAGGTACATAATCTGCTTTAACCAGCCCGGTTGTGGTAATTTTATAAACTTCATAGAAATTTCCTCCCTGATATTGCCCGTCATCATTTACCAACAGTTCTTGCTCTCCATCAAAATCAATATCCAGGAATTGGAATGGAGTGTAGTAACCCAGTTGAAAAGCTTTATATTCTCTATTATTTTGAGGATAAATATATTCAAAATGAAAAATATCTCCCTCTTGAAATCCATTAAAGCTATCCAAGTATGCTAATTCTCTGGTGTGGTAATTACTGTATTTTTCCGAAATATATTGAAAATTTCTCCCTGTTCTTGTATTATAGAAATTCATAAGTAAATATCCAGTTTCACCTTTTGGACTAAAGGCCTTCCATTTAGCTATTACTTCATAGCCCTCAACAATTTGATCGTATTTAAAATAGACATTAATGTAATCACCCTGCCGCATGAACGAGGGTTCTTCAAGTTTATCTAAAGTATTTATCCATAGTGAGTCAGTGGAGGGGGCTCCTTTATAATAGTTAAGAGTTGGCTCAATGCTTTCCAATTCACTTGTTGAAGTGATGCATTTCGAGTTATCTTTTTTCTCTGTCTTACAACATATAAACAGGAAGAGAAGTATTACAGAATAGGGTAGTATTAATTCATTCATTTTCATGGATACAGTGATATTTATAGTTCATCAATATCTCTCATTATTATTCCTTATTATCTAGTAAATAAGAACTGGTTATAGTATCAATCATCATCCACACTTGTAACTGCCAGATTAAGTCTTGACTAATTCACATTATTTCTCTTAGTTTTTGAATGTAAGCTAATTCATTCAGGGCGTAATCTTTGTTTGCGTCTTCATCAAGCATTTCTTTAAAAGCTTATTCGGCTTCATCAAGTCTGCCCATGTTAACCAAAGTATAAGCCTTGCGCCTGCGTAAGAAATGATGGAAAGTTACCATATCTTTTGTTATCTCTTCTTTCTTTAGTTGCATTGCTCTCGTTAAATCTTCTTGTATTTCCTTGTTGATAATATATATAGCCCTGAAATCTTTACTGTTAACTAAACAATTGATATATTCCATTTTGCAATGGATATTACCAACAAAACCATACACTATATCTAGATAAAATAATGCCTTTTCATATAATTGTAGTTCATTGTAGCAATATCCTAAACGAAAGCATGTTTTGAAGAAACAATCTTTACCTTCATCTGTAATAGTTCCTTCTCTCCATTGATCTTGTAATGCATTGTACACGTTTTCAAAATAGATAATAGCATCCCAAAAGCGATTTTCCTTTTGCACTTTATTTCCCCACCAGTAATCCTTGGAGATGTTTACGTGTAACTGATCGAGTAACCATGTCTGTTCCTCCGTTATTTCATTATATTTCTTTTGTCGTATTTTTTCAAAAGCATCTTCTTTTAAATAGTTATATTGAGCGATTCTATCTTTAGGGTCTGTTTCATCGTATGCAAAAAGGACACTTAATACCTTAGGTTTATTTTGATCCCTTGCATAAGTTTTTTCTTTTTCGTATGCAGGAGAAGGAATCAAGATTGTTGCACATATAAACCAAGAACCATGTCCCGCACCTGTTCCTCTCAAATGAACTATAATGCTCTCGTCATTTCTGCTAAGAGATTTATCTATATCTGTTTCTATACTTCCTCCTTTTCTACATGATATGGCTAGTATTACATTTTCTCCAAATTTGTAACTGATTTCTCCCTGCTCATTTATTCTCAATATAGATTTACATAGATCATAATTCCAGATTTCCTCACTATCATGGATGATTTCTAGTTGTTTATCAAAGTAGTTAGAAATTATCCCCATGTCTGAAACCTCTTCTTTTCTAACATCAAAAGTTCTATTTAGTAACATACCAAGAGTAACTTTTTCATTTTTGTTAGCTCTCATTTGTATATTAGAGGGTTGATGTTGAAATCTTAATTCACTTGTTAGATAATTTGAATCATTCAGGAAATCAACTAGATCTCTTGTCGGTTTTTCTTCTTGCTTTTTATTGAATAATGATTTTAGATTCATAAATTGTAGTTTAAATTGTTGTATTTCGTCATTAAGTAAGAGTAGTATGGGACAAATCCTGTTTATTCTATATATGATTTATCCATTTTCGTCCTAATTTTTGTGAGGTTCTTCATATAGCTAGTTTAATGATTAGCTAGTTGTTCATGTAAAAAGTTTAATGGAATCGCTACCCACAAATAAGGAGAATCATCTCCTGCAGTATAACCATCAATGAAAAGCGTATTTCTCTGCAATAACATTTCTTGATCGTGAGGTTTCAAACAACTGAGGAAATGACCTCGTTCCAAGGGCATAGGGCTTAAACTGTATATATCCTTAACACTATCTATTTCCCTGTTAGCCAGTGTTAGATATATACTATCCACTTCTTCTGGAACCCAAATCTTCATTATCGCAATACTATCAGTTTCATCACTACCCATGTATTGAATATTTACTTGCTCCACCACTTTACTTTCATCTGTAATGAAAGTTGTTTTGAAGAATGTATTATTATCATGTTTGTACCATGTTGATTCGGCTTGATCCAGTTTCGTGGCTAGATAATCTTTATCTTTACTTGATAATAAACTATCTTCAATAATATCATATAAAATAAAAGATTCTGCAATCCTGTATTGGGCGTTTTTATAGACTTCAATATCCTTACTATCATATCCCTCAATGATGCTATCAATTACCAGTTCATATTCATGAAGTGGTGAATGATCTGGTTTATTTAAGCAACTGGCTAAATTAATAGTCAGTATAATTAACAAGAATAGTGAAGATTTCATTTTGATGTAATTCAATCGTGTTATAGCAAGGTTTAAAAGTATTGTTTTTATAATTCATCAATTTTTGTCCTGTTATTTATTCCTTACAATCTGGATGATAAACAAGATAATAGCAATAATATCAATCATACCCCATGCACCTTTATCATGTAAATAAACAGGAACAAGGGGATTAAATAATATTACTATTATTCCAAATATAATGCTCCATATATTTATTCCATTACTAGAGTTTTGGATTGTGGCAGCTATAGCACCAATAGTTACAATTATCCTCACCAGGATATAAAACCCTCCAGAAATTGGTAGGAGGGCAATCCCTAGTATGATGCAAATAGTAATGTAGAGAGATTTCATTTTGTACTTATTAGTGTATTTGTAAACATCCTTTGTCAAAACTTCCATCTTCATATATAACTTCAATAACATAAAGTCGATAGCTATATCCTTCATTTTTAGAATTATAATCTATTCTGAAATTATAATCAACATAAGTTTGAGGTGATATAGATATTTTTTTATTTTCTACATGAGTTTCTTTTATTACAGACATCAGATCGTACATCGTACTTTCATATTGGAATTGGATCGCTACAATACTCTTGCTCAAATTATTATTTGTGATTCTAAAACTAAATATCGTATTAGAATCTTTATCTTTCTTTTCTTGGGCTGTAGAGAACTCGACATTGGGCTTTTTGTGTTGTTTTTGGTTTTGTTGGAATATTTTATAGCGATAATCGTAATAAGCATCACTGATTCCATTCTTACCATCCCAATCTTTATATGTTTTGTATTTTTTTATTTCATCGACATCAATGGTGCATAGGTATTCCGAGTAAGTATTCGAGTTTCCGTATTGGTCTCTTTTTTTATATTTCATATGAATTTCCTTTTTTCCCTTATCGAAAGAAAAAATAGAGGTGTATTTATTGTAGATTTCATAATCTAAATTACTGGCATTATTCATTTTGATGTGGTTCGCATAAATAGATCCCATGACAGGAAAATAACCCCATTGGCAGTTATTGATATAAATCTTGTTACCTTCAAAAGATAAAGAGGGGTCTTGGGCAAAAATGTTAGATGACAAGAAAATCGATATAAAAATTAAAGAGAATATTGTTTTCATACAATTTTATATTAGATTGTTAATATTAATATTTAGTAAGCTATAACCACTACCATTTTATTCAAATGAAATTTGGCAGTTATATATGCGAATCAGTAGTTGAAAATTACTTCTGATTCGCATAAATAAGAACTGGTTATAGTATCAATCATCATCCACACTTGTAACTGTCAGATTAAGTCTTGACTAATAATAAATGTTATAAATATCTTGTACTAAATTCTTCAATTACTTCTATCATCTGTTGTGGTAACATATCCATTACAGTATTAACAATTTCGTCAGGTATCTTTTTGTAATAAGCTTCCGCAATACCACCAGTCATACAAGCAATGGTATCACTATCTCCTCCTATTGAAATAGCTAATCTAATGGCATTTTCGTAATCAGTACTATCCAAGAATGATATAATAGCCTCTGGAACAGAACCCTGACAAGTCGCTCTAGCATCAATATAATAACTTGGTCTAATCTCTTCGATTGACCTATTTAGATTATAACCAAAAGTGGAGGTAATATATTCTTTTATTTCTTCTTTATTCTTGCCTATTCTGGCAAGAAATACACAAGCCGCAATAGCTTGCGCTCCTTTAATTCCTTCAGGATGGTTATGGGTTACTTCTGCACTTCTTTTAGCTTCTGCCAATGTCTCTTCTAAAGAAGCATGAATCCAACCGATAGGGCTTACACGCATTGCAGAGCCATTACCAAAACTGTTATAAGGTTGTGGAGTTTCTGAGAAAATCCATTTACTAAACAAATACCCATATCCCCGTCCTCTATAATGCTTACCGTAAGTTTGATAGTACAAAGTATAGTTTTTACTTTTACCTAATTGACAGTCCATTGTTGCAACGGTTAATACCGTATCATCTGTGAATCTAGTAAAAGCCCTACTGAACAAAGGAAAATCCATTTTTAAGACATTAAATCTTTCATAAACTGAACCTATTATATCTCCACAAATTGCTCCTAATATCAACTGTTTCATATCTTATTTATCAATTAATTCCCAAATTATATAGTAAAGAATACCAAAAACTTGTATTTATGTTCCATTGCACCAAAGGACTTAACCATACTAATAGTAAGAATCCCACATTTAACCACTTCCTTTTATAAAGTTGATAGAATAGAGGTGGAATGATGTTGTGAATGGTAGAATAAAAAGTATATAATAAACTATAATCCCAAATTTTAATCATAATCGACATCTGCTTGAATATCTATTCCTGCATTCCTAAATATCTTATATGCAATCTGTGCCAATCTGTCTTCTGAGGCTAAATAATAAAAAGAATTGATTGTTTCATTCCATAACTTCAAAGCTATCAAAGCACCTAATATTATTGTCTCTTTTTTACTAAACATGAAGTAAGTAATAGAATTCATGGCAATTACATAATCCTTTCCAGTAAGAACTCCTCTCCGTATTCTTGATTCTTCGAAGAGTTTTTTGACGGTATTTGAGTTTTGAATCTTTCTTTTTACTTCGTCTATTTTGGATTGACCATAGTGGTATTTGTAATATTCAAGATAGTTTGAATATGTTTCTGAAAAGGTTGTGAGTTTAAATGGCAACATAATTAATTATTATTTTGGTTTTACATTTTTTTGATCTGTATAATAAATAAGGCAATTGTAAGAATATCAATCATGATCAATACTCTTGCTCAAATTATTATTTGTGATTCTAAAACTAAATATCGTATTAGAATCTTTATCTTTCTTTTCTTGGGCTGTAGAGAACTCGACATTGGGCTTTTTGTGTTGTTTTTGGTTTTGTTGGAATATTTTATAGCGATAATCGTAATAAGCATCACTGATTCCATTCTTACCATCCCCAATCTTTATATGTTTTGTATTTTTTTAGGCAGTTATATATGCGAATCAGTAGTTGAAAATTACTTCTGATTCGCATAAGAACTGGTCATAGGATCAATCATCATCCATACTTGTAACTGTCGGATTAAGTCTTGACTAATTCACAGAATCTAATTTATTAGCCAATTCAATAATATCCTCTTTTCTTGCCAATACATTTAGCCATTCTTCAGGAATAGAATCATGCCCATAAATAATTCCTGCCAATGCTCCTGTGATTGCTCCTACTGTGTCCGCATCATATCCTAAGTTTACTGCACACAAAACGCTGTCTTTGAAACTGTCATGATTGAAAACACTCCAGAGACTGGCTTCGAGCGTATCAATCACATATCCTGTTGATTTTATATCATTCTCTGCTATATTCCTGAATTGTTCGTAAGTCAGATTAACCAGTCTGTCAAAATGACTGCATTCATTCTTAAACTTTTCTTGAGTTAACAGATACTTGATTTCCTTTTGAGTATATGCAAATGCAGTTGGGATTTCTTTGGTCGCTAAATACTGTATTGCAAATTTACAAAGAAATATACAAGCTAAAATACTTCTGGGATGTCTGTGGGTCAATGAAGAAACTTCTGAAATGATTTGTATCTGTTGTTCCTCTACTAATCCGTAGATATATGGAATAAGCGGAGCTATTCTCATGAGGGAACCGTTACCATTATCCTTCTCTCCGTCAAGACCGGCAAATTTAGGTTCTATTCCGTTCCTTAAATTACTAATAGCCCACATTGTTGTTCTGCCAATATCAAAGGCTTTATTATTAGGTGTCCAGAGTCCCTCAAACAACCATTCTATAAATTTGCTGGCTATGTCCTGTAAATTATAGCCAAAGCATAAGGAATCAGCTAAGCAGAGAGACAATGAAGTATCGTCAGACCATATACCCGAAGGTGATTCAAATGTCCTACACTTTCCCATACCAATAACAGGATCTTTTTGCACTGTTTCTCTGGGAATGAATTGTACAGGAAAACCTAAAGCATCACCTATGGCGGTTCCTAATAGAATATCTTTTGCTAATTGTTGGTTTATTATTCTATCGTATTTTCTGTATAGAGGTTGAAAAGTTTGTGTCTTTTTTTCATCCTCTTTTTTCTTTGAAAAGTGTTTAAGCAGATTTTTTAGCATGGTATAATGTCATTTGGATTATTGTTTTTGGATATTGATTGATTTGTCAGAACAAAAGTTACGGTTCTGGTTCTTCTGTCGTGTAGCTCAGGAAAAGATGAGTTATTTCGGACCATATGTTGTCAACCTCTTTGAGTTTTATGATTGAACGGGCTGTATTTTTAAGAATTTTGTATTTATAGATACAGTTTCTCCACCAGACAAGGAGGAAACCTTCTTCCGAGGCGATTAAAAGTCGTTCTGCCCTGTCGAACTCTTTTTTCGAGATAGGTTTTAATTGAATTTTCCGGGAAGTTTCCTGTATATCATAAATTCGGAACCCGCAAGTGCCCCAATAAGGAGAGAATATGATTAATTCGTCTTTCCCGTCCACGTCTATATCTATGAAACAAAAAGTAAGACACATAGAATGTCCGTAGTCTGTATATTTTTTGGCGGAATCAAAATGCAAGTTGTAAGCCTTGATGCAAAGACTGTCTTGCGATTCTTTCAAGAATTTGAAGGTGTGGGGGGTAATGGTGCGTCCGCCCGGAACTCCCCAGTAATCTATGCTATCGACCGTGTGTACTTTGTCTTTCATGCATATTTCCGCGTGCCTGTAACCATCTCCGCCGACAAAGAATTTTTTGTTCCCTTTTTCAAAACATAGGACATACGCGTTACAGTCTTCACCGTTCAGTGCATGTATTTCCCTGACCATGTAGCCGTTTACGGGTTGCGTGTATTTTTTGAAATACAGGGTGTCCGGTTTCGAGAAACCGGGGAAATCTATGACTTTATATTTGAACATGTCTGCAAAGCATTCGAACCCGGGCGGAAGGTATTTGAAGCCGGTTATAAAATCCGGTTGCTTTTCCGGGGTTTCGTGGATGTGTTTGCCTCTCTCGGCGTGGAGAAAGAGGCAACCCAGTGACAGGCACAAAAGAAATGTTGTGATGATTCGTTTCATCGCTTGTTAGTTTTAGGATTGAAAATAGATTTTGCCAGAGCTATCTTTGTTTGAAATATTTGTACAATTCTTTATCGGGAGCATCTTTATAGTCGGCAAGTACGTCACAATGTCCCCGGATATATTCCGCTGTTTTCGTCTGAGGGTATTTCGTTACAGCCGTTTTATACAGGCTCCAGTCATAACAAGCTTTGGCGGCTCTTTCTGCATCGGTGAATGTCTTGAATGCTTTCCATTTTATGTATTCAAATTCCTTCACCACATTGTCATATAAATCGGTCTGGTATTGGCTATAAAACGGGTAGTCATACCAATGCCCGCTATAATACCTTGTCAGATACCAGTGAGGGCCTATTGAATTTTGCAACTCTTTAGCGTATGCAAGCATACACTCCGCCCGATCATCCGGATTTCTCAACCTTCTTATGTTTTCTTCTAAAGCATACATCTTTTTGGCAAAGTTCAACTTATAATCTTTCGGTTCTGTTGTATAGTAATATTTTGGTTTTGTTTTGTAGTATAAAGATACATTGGTCGTATGCATAAACTCATTCGATACTTGATTCAAGTAATGAATGGCCTCTTCATATCTCATCGCCGCCAACAGTTGGGTTCCGATGATTTCATAAAAATATTCCATATTGACGTAACTGCGTTCAGTCAAGAAACGGTCAAAATCGCACAACGGCTTTTGCATGCGGACAACCAACCGTTCGATATGCTGCACTCCGAGTGAATCAAGGTTAATGAAGAAATCGTTGCCATAATCATAGTCGTTGTAAGGAAGGTAATCTAATCGCCAGCGACTTCTGTATGAACAACAAATTCTTTGGAAATTTCCCCATTCCATAATGGAATCCGTCGAATAATCATAAACCTTCCCTACAAGATTTAACAACCGATTGTCTGCCATATTCAACAATTGCAATGCCCGAACCTGATAACCGGAAGCGATACATTTGGGAACCACCTGTGAAAGGAGTATTTTACGCATCATATCATCCCAATAATACAGGCTGTGGCCAAAATTGCGGTAGGTTATTCCATATCGGATTATACGTTTTTTTGTCACAGAATCCAAATTCATAACGATTTTCTGATCCAGCCAACTCAATTCATCATAAAGGTAATTCTCAAAATCGGTATCGTATTTGGTAGCAGATTTAGCTTTTAAATAAATATCAAATACACGGATGGCATCTTTCAGATCTTGTCCGGCAGGCAATTCCCTTGCTTGTCGGATATATTCCAAAGCTTGCACCGTATCACACAATTTATCGGACAGATAGGAAGCTGTATAATACCAGCCGGCAAGATTTTTTGCTTTCCCTTCGTCCAATACGTTGAGTGTGAAATCATATAATGTTTTTAAATTCTTTTCAAGATTGGGTCTGCCCCATTCTATATCGTAATGTATTATATTCTGCATCTGCTGAAACAGTCTTTTATCATTCGTGTCCCTTTGGTAAATGATAGGCAGCATATCATAGCTGTCATAAGTTTTTCCTTCTTTGTTTATACAGAAAACGTATGAAATGATATCTCCGGTTTCTATAAACATCTTTTTTGCTTTTGCTATCTCACCGATATGATAGCATGCCCCTGCCGCATAATTTTTAGCCATTTCCTCTATTACATCTCTATGAAAAGAATTCTTTCGGCTTAACCAAATGCTCAGGCATTCATTATATTGACGCAAAGAAAAAAGCGCCCGCATCATTTGAAGCGTGTAACGGTCGAATAGACGTTCCCCCTTGTACTCCTTAGCTTTTTCCACAATTTCCATCAAAAGGGTATTCTCCTCATCTCCCCATGCAGGGTAATACCATTGGGAACACTGTTTTTCCCGGGTCTGCTCGCATTTTTTTGCCAAAAGTAGGAACGACGTTATTTCCGTATCTTTTTCCCGAATCAACCAGTTAGCAAAAGCATTGTCATTTTTCTTCTTGCCAGCCACCGCATCGGCATGTAATTTCTCCAACCGGTCGTATCCCCAATGGTATACGACTTCTTGAATGTCTTTCAGTGGAATATCTGTTGAAGTGATTTTTGCCCAACTACGGCAATTGTCCATTTGGGGATTTTCCCGCCAGGAGTAGCGCCAACCTTTTATGTTATCTCCTGACATATTTTCTCCACAAATACGAAATGTATGATACTCATCCGGTGTATATGATCTGTCATAAGGACCACAAGCCAAAGAAAGCCGACATGCCGGAATTAGGACGATAAGAATTGAAAAAAGATATCTCATGGAATTGGGGTATATATTTGGTTAATTTCTTTTTCTTCAAACATTGATAGATTCAATGAATCAAGATGGTAAAGAACCGTATTGCCGGATTCTGATGCCATTTTAGATGCAATGAGCCGTTTGACACGCATAATTTCGCTGAATGTGGAATTTTCCAGACGAATGATATTCCCTTTACGGATATGATGGTTTTCTAAATAATGCTCTTGCAAAACCAAATAATTTCCACCGGTCATCTTTTTATACCGCAGTGTATCCGAGAAATTCACCTCGTGCAGAATTACCCTAAAATTCCTTTCTTCCATCAAAATTCCCCACGAATAAGTCGGGTATGCAAAATCGAGAGGCAATCCGTATGTTATGTTGGATTTCAAATAGGCTTCCACATCTTTGTAGCTGAGGATGGAATTTTTTGTTTCCGGATTGTAAATCGACCCCGTATTGTATAACATCAAAACTCCCTTGTCCACCGGAGGAACCTTTTTCTTCAACTGATGCAACCGTATGGTGGCGCTAAGCGATAAACTGTCTGCCTGCAATAGGTTCCGTAATTTTTGGCAAAACCCGAAAAACGAATCCTGGGTACTTGCCGTCCAGTCGCAATCCACCTGGATTTCCTGTACGTTCCGAATCTGATGACGCATTAACATGGCATATATTCTCTTGTACATCAATTCTGCAAAATCAGAGTCGTGCCTGATTGCTTTTGTAGTGATATAAACCGTGGGTACAATTTCTATTCCGGCAGGAATCGTGTCTTGAAACAAGGTCGTGGCAATGGGAATAACTTCCAACTCCCAATCCGCATTTTCTACACGGTCTACATCAAACATCCGCAGATAGATTTTCCGGATATGGTGCTTTTTTAAAAATTGCCTGTCATATTCCGTCAGGCGAAAAACAGTTTTCCAGTAATAGATGGCATTTTTCGCCACTTGCAGGGAATCAGAGGCGGCTTCCACACTAACCAAAGTATCTATTTTACTCTCGGGCATATCAATACTTTCCGCGCCGGAAGAATCTGCCTTTTTTGGTCTGACGCATCCACAGAGCACTCCCAAGACAATAATTAGAACAAAGCTACACTTCATATTTGCCACCCAATTGGCAGCTTCATCAGATGTCATCGGCTCTTTCGAGTCGCAAGCAACAAGGCTCATCAAAGCCCAAATAGCAATCCGGAATTTTTGCAAAGCACTCTTCATTTTACACTTGATTTTATTCGTTTACACATTTGTTCAAATACAAAATTCATAAAAAGAAATCGTACAATTGAAAGATTCTTTTTCAACTGTACGAAATCATTTTCCGAGTGTATGAAATATCCTTTATTGTATCATTTCATCATATTGCATATACTCTATTTGAAGTTCGTTCGCATTGCTAACATAATAGCCTCACCAACTAATGCGACATTTGCCAGTAAATAATGCCTTTTATTGCCAATTTTTATTGTATGTCCAGCGATTTCCGCAGTTGTTAAGATTTCATTTCTAATCTCAGCATCATTAAAGAAAGCCGAACTACCAGCAAAGAATGCTGTGCCAGATGGACTCAACTCAAATAGAATAGGTCCGGCATCAATATCAATACCTATAGGACAGGACCTATCCCAATACTCTTTTAAACCTGATATAAATCCATCTTTCCAAAAAAGCGATTTCAATTTTTTGTATTGTTGGTAAGCGAATGTTTCATCTATAAATGTCAGATAATAGCAATTCAAAGCAGAATACGACCCTTTGATTGGTACATCTTTGTATAAATTACCATTTTCATCAAGGAATGAAACCAACAGACCTGTACCATTATCTATCCAATCCTTTTGCGCTCTCTTAATCCACTTCTTTACGGTAGAACGATATTTACCTTTATGCATATCTGCATACTGATTCAATGCAACAATCGCAACAAGCATATCTGGTACATAGATGGATTCATCAGGATATGTAGGTAAGTTCAAACCTTTACTTTTAAGAATTCTGCGATTCATCGTTTTGCAAAGGCTTGAAAGTAATTCATCGTATTTATTGTCACCACCAATATCTTTATACCCACAAATCATCCATGCCAAATGGCTTATGTATGACACATGGCTGCTGTTCCCATCTAAAGTTTCCAGTGGATCTTCATCCCATCTCATTGTATCGTAATAACGAATTTCCGGAGACATCACAATATTTATCAGACTATCGATGTACAATATATTCTCTTCTCTCGTTTCGGGATACAAATGAGAAATGTTTACTAATGCAGCTGATAACATAGAACAGGAATACAATGCCCATTCGCCCTGAAACTGTGTTCCTATTCCGGCAGGCATTTCATCCAATACATTTTGTGGTGATGTAATTAATTTGTCAAGCAGATAATCCCTTCTTTCTATAATGTCATTTCTTTCTTGTTCTATTGAGTCGTGTTCACGACACATCCATAAAACACTGAAAGATTTCAAGATGAATAAGAATGTTAAAAACAGTGAGCATATTACGATACTTCTGAATCTAGTTTTTATAGTCCTTTTGGAATATCTTTTTAACAGCTTGAAACAAATAAAACATATAAGCCCATGTAATGGTAAAAAGAGACAAGTCCATATAGGAGCATTCCAATTATCGGCAAAATTGTATAATAGTAAGGCTGTCGTTGAATATAATATATATGGGAATAGCAAGCAATTAAATAGCCTTTCTTTAGGTATAAACTCAAAATATGCTACATAGAATAAGGTATATAAAAGAATTAGTGATAATGTTTCCACTCCATATTCATAGTTCCATAAATATGGCGTCAGAAAATATAAGAACACCTGCAAAACAAACCATTTGCAAGTTTTCCACATACAATCAATAATTCTGGTAAAGAAATCGTCTGACATTTATAATTTATTTCCTTCTCCAAACAATATAACTTGTGTTCTTGGGCATTCTTCTACGTCCTGTGTAATAACTGTCCTCTCCAAATTCGTGGGTTGTATCATATTCATCAACGGCCCACCCGTATGCAGAAGATCCGACTAAATATACAGCTTGATTTACTCCCAAATCGGCTAATGCTTGCGCAAAATCATGGAATGACTCAGTTGTACCCGTCTCTACCATGAATATCTCGCCCTGTCTGTCACAGATTGCTCTTCTGATAGACTTTCCCTTTGGCTCGTTATCGATTACCTGACCGTCTTTTACGAGGGGATACTGTCTAAAGAAATATCCACCGCTGACGGTCGCCTCTTCAAAGAGGCATGTGTTATCGGCGACTCCAACAGTCACCTTACCATTAATTGATGCACAAAATCCTTTCTTCGACAATCCCCAAGCTATGGGTTCACCATTCAACACAAAAGCTCCGACAATTCCGCCATTATCTGCTCTCACATCTGCTGCTTGTGCTACATATACAATACTTGTATCTGTCTTATCTATTCGCCCAATATGCAGAGACATTTCCGCGTTGTGAGGAATGTATATTCTTATAGGAATATCATTAATTAGAGTATCACGAATCTCTGTAAATCCAGTTGCCAATGAATCGACTTCTTTTCCTATCCATTGAGGTTTAACAGGCTTAGGCAATCTTACAGGCTCAAACAAGGCTGGTTCAGGTTGTTTTAATTCAATAACCTCTTCTTCCTTATGGTCCGAGCATAGCAGAATAATTACACCGATTACGGCAATACCTAAAATAGAAAGGAGGATAATCCGTACATTACGCGGCAAAGGATTCTTACTTTCTCCTTCGCCGATAATGCGAATTTGATCATCACGGATTTCCTTAAGCTCTTTCATCATTATTTTACCTCCTTTTCCAATAGCTCCTTCAACTGCTTCAGTGCCTCCTTGGATGCAGTAACGGTATGATTGAATGATGCCACATCTGAAAGAATCAATTTCTGTTTAGGAATGTTGAGGTAGTAGATGTAGGAGCGGTTAATGATCAGACTTTTTCCAATACGAATGAAAATATTTCCTTCGTTACCGAGTTGAGACGAGATCATCTTTTCAATTTGCCCCAATTGATAGGAAAGCATACGCGCCTCATTGTCGGTTTGTACGAGCGTAGAATAGTTACCATCCGATGATATATAAACGATTCTTTCTGGTGCTATACAAACCAAATCAATAGAGGTTGATATGACCAATTGTTTCTTCATTCGATTGTTTTTCTAAGCAAATGTATATAGGTTTATCCACATGACAAAATCATATTCTTGACAATGTATGAAATAGCTTTCTAAGTGTATAAAAATCCCGTATTCAACCACTAAATGTTCTAATAATTGTTCTTAAAAATGCTGATAGTTTTTTCATATCCCAATAGTTCGTCAAAAATTCGCCAAGCCTAAGCGGCTTTGGCCGTAAATAAGATGAGTTCTTTGAAAAGTTTGTCAATTAATTGCGTGTTAGGTTCAATCCCAGACACGCAAATAAATCGTTCAAGCATGTAAGTATTGTGTATGACTGACTTGCATGATGATATGGAATATTTTATTCCCATCTTCTTACAGGTAGCCTTGGCAAGGTTTATCGCAACAAGTGATGCATTGAAGTGAAATGCCGGTTTCCTGAAGTCGGTTGACTAACAGTTCGTCATTCCGGCATGTTGCCTGGCATCACGAAAGCAGAATTCAAGCAGAAAACGTGTCCTGTAAAAGTCTAGAATGTCCTGTGCGTTCTGTGTTTCATCCGTAGAGAAATACAGCTGCCATTTGTCCGCTTTCCGTTATACAATTTGGGCCTTCCACGTTTTCCGGTCCTGCTTTCCAAAGTAGGATAAAACAGCACGGCATCAGTCTACAAGATTCTTCTCCAGACTTTCCAGCGTTGTGTTGTCAGGTGTCTGCACAGAGCCCAAAGTCATACATTCATGGTTGTCAACATCTATGCCTCCGATACCGGTTATTTCCAGTCCACGCCTGTATTCACCGGCACAACCGGACCGGAAATAACCAATCCACGGCGTTTTGCTGCCTAATTTTGGAATGAAAGACGGATCAACGACTATCGCCTTACAACCACCTTTAAGGTGTTCCCTGATAATGGCTTCATTGAAGGAAAACCAGTCAAAGCTGTCGTTCTCAAAATTGTTATAGTAAATCTGTATAAGGAATATAGCTATTTGAGATTAAACGAGTTAAAAGAATTATCTTGTTTTTGGGTAATGATTTGGCAACCGTCCCAATTGCTATGGTCTGCGTTACTTTACCTATTGATAACTCTTTATATACAAAAATAATATAATTTCTAGGATGTCCGTTTTTACGTTTTCTTGTTTATTACAAATTTAACAATTTATTTACTATAACACTCTGAGAACGCATTATAATCTTCATTATTATTGAATACCCATATTATTAGTAAACGAGCAACTCATTTTTAATGCAAAAACTAGAACGTTAAACTGGATACCCTATATAATTCCTATTATAAGTCTAAAATAAAGTACAATTGAAAATATTTTCAACATTATAAACATAGAAATAGTGCTAACCTCTAATATTGTGAATCTTCAAGTTAAGCCAAAATTCTGAACCTGTCGGGGAAGAGGATAGCCAACTGTTGTGCCGTCTGCCCCCAGTTCTGTGCTGGCTGAGTCCACTTTTTTCTGATTCTTGTAAACGCCAGATAGACAAGTTTCTCCAGTGACGTATCGGAAGTGAACACCCCTTTGTTTTTCGTCACTTTACGAAGTTGCCTGTGATACCCCTCCACGGTGTTCGTCGTATAGATTATCCTGCGGATATGTTCTGTATATTGGAAGTATGCGCTGAGGTGTTCCCAATTGTCCCTCCAGCTCTTGATGACAATTGGATAGTCCTCGCCCCACTTGTCTTCCAGAGCTTTCAGGGCGTTTTCTGCCGCCTCTTTGTTGACTGCCTGATAGACCAGCTTGAGGTCTTTCATGAAGGCCTTCTGATTCTTGCAGGCGACATACTTGATTGAATTGCGTATCTGATGCACTATGCACAATTGCACGGTCGTGTCCGGAAAGACGCTCGCTATGGCATCGGGAAAACCTTTAAGGCCGTCCACGCAGGCGATGAGTATGTCCCGGACGCCACGGCTTTGGAGATCGGTCAGGATACTCAGCCAGAAGTTTGCGCCCTCGCTTTTGGATATGTACATGCCCAGCAACTCCTTTCTGCCATCGGATGACAGGGCAAGCACATTGTAGATGGCACGGGTCACCGGACGATTCTTCTCGTCCATGACCTTGTAATGAACGGCATCCAGCCAAACGATGGGATACACCGGATCAAGAGGGCGGCTCTTCCAGCTCTGTATCTCAGGGAGAACACGGTCGGTTATGCTGCTGATGGTCTCTGCGGATATGCGGTTGCCGAACTGTTCTTCCAATATGTCGCTGATCTCACGAGTACTGGTGCCTATGGCATAAAGACCTATTATCCTGTCTGCCAGCGAGTCTGCGAGTATCTTTTCTCACTTTCTGACAACTTGCGGGTCAAAGGTTCCGTCTCGGTCGCGGGGAGTGCTTATGGTAACCTCGCCCATGGAAGTCTGCACCTGCTTGCTTATATGACCATTACGGCGGTTGCCGAAATCACGTTCTCCATTCTCCAGATGACTGTCCATCTCGCCCTCAAGGGCACTGTTCAACAGGTTCTCTAACAAAGGCGCCAATACTCCCTCTTTTCCAGAAAGAGGAACGCCAGATTTCAATTGATCAATTGCATTGGCCTTGAAGGCCTAAAAGTCAAATGTGTTGCTCATAAATAAAATGTGTCTGTAAAATTAATTATTTATTCACTTGACACACTTTAATTTACAGTCTCGCCAATCGTACGAAACTGTACCTACCGAGCCTTGCGGTTCACCTATTTCTTTCCCTATTTTAGATTTACAGCCACCAGTCTATTCTGATAATGGCGAATTACTGATACCATCAGGGGAAGAAACCGTAGTTGGTTATGATGCAGCATCGCAACCGACAGACACCAATGAATCGACCACTAATAGAACCGACCATTCTATGCCCGACATTGAAGGAAGTTCTTCCGGGAGTTCTACAGCCTCGTCAACAGACCTGTCTATTGATAGAACTGTTGAGAATGGCTCTACAGCCCCGGACAACACGTCCCGGGCATTACCCTCTATTAATCAGCGAACGACCGACTACGTTTTCCCACAACCTTTGGCAGAGGAAGAATCGCAGCCCCTCGTATTAGCTGAGTGAACACTATCTGAGTGATGGCATAGTAGGAGTAACCGTAACTGTTTTAGGGAGTAGCAAGAAGTGCTAATGTCGCACAAACCCGCTTTGCATGTCTGTACCTATTGATTTTTTCTCGAAAAGATTTGTGCATTTTTGGAAAAAAACATATCTTTACAATGTTTACTCTCGGTAGCCCTTGATTCGTCAAGCTATCGGGTTTGTTTTTGCAAATATATTGATTCTGAAAGGTAACTGAAACTGACTGCCTACTTAATATATTTAATGGTTTCAACTTCCATCCGCTTTATTGTTCTTTCTTAAAAGCTCTCACGATAAGGAATATCAAAGCTACAGCTACTACTATGTCAATGATATTCCAAAGGACCCTTCCGAGTGCAACTTTGAAAAATGGCTGAAACAAAAGAGCTAATCCAGCAAATAAGAACCCAAGTCCATCTCTTTTGTTTTTAAAATAGTCATATGATAGATAAATAAATGCACCTGCCGCTGCAAATCTCACTAGTTCATAGAAGCCATATGGCATATCTGCTAAGCAAAGAATCAGCATAATGGCGATTATAAGTTTCAATATCGGCTTCATGTAGATTTATTTTATATATGGTTTAACAACATCTATGCTCCAAGCATAATTTAAATTAGCTTGAGAGCCATCAGCAAAAGAACCGGAAGTGATGCCAACGACTTCTCCATACTCATTGATTAGTGCACCGCCACTACTCCCGTGATCAATAAGTGCGCTTATCTGCATTAAATTATCCGCACGCCATTGTGAAACTTCTCCTGAAGAGAAAGTGTTTTCCAATCCTCGTGGACTACCAATAGCATATACCTTATCTCCAATTCTAGGTTTAGACTTTGCTATCGGAATGTAATTAGTATTTTGACAGTTTACCATAAATACGATAAAATCCTCTTTTTCACTTTTATGAAGGACTTTTGCTACAGAATACGATTTATTACTGCCAGCCAACTTTATTTGCTCCCTACCAATGGTAGTCCCTTTAAATACGTGATAGTTACTAACGGCAAGTCCATCGTTACTGACAAAGAAACCTGAACCTTGATACCCATTACTACCATCACTCGTAAAAATCATAAATACAGCATTACCGTATCTATCGAAAACTTGAGAACCTTCCAACTTTTGATTAGAACGTTTGCTATTCCTTTTTTTTTGACTTGATGACGCTCGCCTTTCTCTAACTTCTTTTATAGGAGAATTTTCTCTATTACTTTCTGTTACTATTTCGGTAGAACAATACCGTTCTCTTTGATTTCTTGAAGATTTACGACAGCCGATGAGGGTGGTGCAACAGCAAAAAAATAGTAATATGGATATTTTTTTCATACTAGTTAATAACACCCGGTTTGGGTAAAATATGTATTAGAAATCTTTGATTTTTAGTATTAGAAGCATTATCAGGATATGCCCTAAGAGCACCTTCTGTACCACTACCACAGACTAAAACTTCACAATTTTGTCGCTTTAAATCCAAATGGCGGTTAATTTGAAAATAGCGATACAAAGACAAAGCTCTTTGGTAGCTCAAATCAAAATTTCCAGTAAATCCATCATTGGAGGCTTGACCTTCAATAATTAACAAATACTTTACAGACTCACCATACTCTTCTTCTGCATGCTTTAGGAATTGATCTATAGCCAGACCTGCGCTATATAGTTCTTCTCTTTTTTCTAGTGGAATATGAGTAATTTCAGATTGGCCTATTGGAAACGAGACATCAATCTTTAGCACATGTTTCTTATGCAGTTCATTATACTCAAACCATTTACTATCAATGTTTTGTATACTATTTTCGATATTATGAATCTTATCGATTTCTGCTTGAGTCGCAATTTGTAAATCATTTGCTTTTTTGAGTGCTCGTCCCATTGCAATAATCGCTACAACAAAGAGCACAAGTAATGTAAAGAACAAGCTAGTCATCAAATCTGAATAGCTTGTCCAAAACAAAGATTTCTTATTTCCTTTTGCCATATATGTTAGATTTTAATATCAAACATTTGAACGAAAAGCATAGCAAGAAGCATAATAAACGAACCACAAACGCCAACAGCAATGGCTACATTCATCCAATTACGCTTAGCATTTCCTTTAGAATCCAATGGTGTACCAATAGAACTTACTAGAGATTGAATCGCAACACCTTGCTCCTCAATCTTTTGTTGCTGAGTGAGTATTGTTTGATTCAGTTTCTCCATTACTTTAGCCAACTCGTTCATTTGACTTGGCACATTTGCGAATTGTAACTTTAATGATTCGCGTTGAGTTGAGATCTCATTTTCGAGCAATTCCTTTTGCGCAGCTAACATTTCTTTGATTGCTGTGTTCTGAGTTTCAAAAGTACTTGATATGCTCTCAATGCCTTGACGAGATTGTTCTCCTACCTCTTTGAATGTATCCTTTAGTCCACCAAATGGGTCATTAATTTCTGCTATCTTATTATTAATAGCTACACGTTGATCTTCAAGTGCTTTTGAAAGGCTCTCTTGTTGTTCTTCAATCAATGCTTGAACTTGTTGATTCTGCTTTTGGAAGACATCAGTCAAATTAGAGATACTTCCTGCTAGACTTGTTCCTAAATTCTCTAAAGCTTCTTGGACAACAGAGTCCAAACCAGACATTTGTTGTCTCATCATTCCTTGTCTGTCTTGAACATATTCAATCTCGCTCTTGAAATAATTACCTAATTCTTCAGAAAGACGAGTCCTATCCTCAATATCACCCAAGCGTGAATTCAATTTAACGACCTGAGCTATATATTCTTCTGAATTTCCAAGATGTTCAAAAAGGCGTTCCAACTCTTCTGTACATCCTTGCAACTTATCGTATACTTCTACATTCGCTTTAGCAATCTTAATTTTATCAATATCATCAAGTAATTTCACTTGATTGTCATAATTGTCTGTTACTTGAGATAAGGTTTCCTTTAATTCTTTGGTATTTTCAGCAAAAGTACTATTGAATTTATTTAAGTCATTTGCCATTTTTGTAAGTACACCGGTAAGGTCATCTGACATATTAGGCATAACTTTTGTCTGAATCCAAGACAGAAATTTGTTCTTCATCTTAAGCATCTCACCTCGTGCCTCCTTGTACTTTGAGGTAGAAATAGCTGTAAACATGACACCAAGAAAGCTTGCAATCATAGCAATACCAATATCAGTCAGAAGAGTCTTAATTCCTTCGACCTGAATATTAGTACCTGTCAATAAAGTTCCAAGGTCTGTCCAAGCAAAAGATACAACTCCAATTGCGGCACCTAAAATTGTAGCCATAAGACCAAGATAAAGGGGGGTCGATAACATTGTATCAACATCTTCCTCTATTTTTTGAGAATCTCTTTCAACTATCTCCTTGATTATCTGATAATCTGCAGACGTATTCTTATTTTCATTTAGATACCCATTAATATCATGCAAAGTCCCTTCAAATTCTGTATGATTAAGAGAGCATTCTATTGTGTTACTTTCTTTATGTAATGACAATGTATTTGTATTAGGGAACAATGCTCTAAGTTTACCAATAATTGACAGGTTCTTAAAGAATGCAGTTACTTGAAGGACAACGATAAATGCTACGGCAATCGCTACTATATAATATTGAACAGACATAGTTTATTGCTTAATTAATGAAATAACCGCTTTCTTTTCTACTTGAAATGATCCCCCTATCAGTTTTGCTTCTCCAATAGAAAGAATCAGGATTGTATTGGCACCTTCTATTTGATTTTGGATGTCACAATACGGAATGAGATATCGATTAACATCTGATATGGCTTTAATCATAGGACCATCGTCAGTATTAATTGTAAATTTGTAAATACTGCCACTTTTGCTTGCCCAATATAGAGAATCAGACGAAATCATGCTCTCTTCTAGTGTACCATTTTCTGATACTTCAAAATAGATTTTCTCGGAATGATCATCAGAGCCGAAACTAACAGAATAGCTTTCCAGCATCTTCTTAAGACGAGAAATTTTTTTTTCAAGCTCCTTAATTTTATCGATGAGTTCTTGATTGTTTCTACTATTACCAGCCAAATTTCCTGTAAGATAGGACGATTTATTATCATATATCTCTTTGAACTTACTCATACAAGGCTGATCGAGAATGAATTCTAATGCTCGCTGCATGTCAGAAGAATTCTGCGGCTCTACTTTTATATTGACTTCAAACATAACTTAACAATACTGAATTATAACTTTTGTGAGAACTTGAAAGTCACTAGACAAGCTCCCAGGCTTCTTCACATTTACACTCTTTGCTTGATCTGGATCAATTCCGTTTGTTTGAATTTCACAGAAAGGATCAATAACGCTAGTTCGGTTATTAATAGCTTTACCTGTCTTTGCACAACAAAATTCAAAAGCATAAATGTCATTACTTTTCCACGCTCTATACATGGCAACATCAGCAGATTGAGCTATTGACAACTTTCCTCCATCAACAGCTTTAAGCCAAATATATTCACGAGTTTCTGCTTGCCTATTGGCAACTTTGTCATTATTATCTTTTGGCTTCACTGTGTTGGGTAACATAGAATTAGTACCCTGTTCACGAAAAGTATTCTTTTTAACACCTCCTGTTGTAGAGTTTGATTGTACTTTTCGTGAATTACTCAATTGACTTTCAAGGACGTGTATACGATTCTTTAACTGTACAATTTCATCTTTTATTTTGAATGAAAAACTATTGTCGCAATCCATATCAGAATGACTATATGCATAATTAGTGTGTGCTTTATAGATTGCATATAGACTAAATAAAATGGCGATGCCACAAAGTATCAAAATCAAATATATGTCTGGAAAGCCACTAATTAGATTATGATGTATGGATTCATTCAAGCTATTACTTAGATCTCTTGTTGATGTTTCTAGACAATTCACCTTTGAAGTCAATTCCTCAAAGATAGAATCTTGCTTAACCTTGATACTATCTTGGGCAAAAAGAGTATTGTTAAAGCTGTATGCAAGCAGATGAAACAAAAACAAGCCGCTTCTCCTCTTTGAATTATTCATTTTCACAAATTCTATTACTTAAATCATTAATTACACCAATTATCGGATAGAAGAATAGAGTCTCTTCTAACTTATCATCAAGACTGACATCACTAGTATCCAATTTCAAACGAACACCTTTCTCTACATATGTAGACAGGTTCTCATTGAAACACTTTGCAGCTAAATCAAGATGTTGCTTATCAATACCAAACTCGTTACTTAACGAAAAGCCCTGAATACGTGCTAGTTTCAAAGCAATAAAGTTAAAATAGGCTCTTACGTCTTTAACAACATCAGCATACATTGTCTGTGCATCAGCATATGTTTCTGATTCACACAGTAAGTTCCTTGAAACTCCTAAAAGAATACTCTTCGCGGATTCTATATTAGTTGGTTCGTGGCTCAAGAACAAACCACCCTTACAAGTAACTTCCTTCGGGTTCTCAGAATTTAGTATCAGCTTAATATCCTTATCAATATCAGAATCATACACCAACTTAAAAATGTGCCTTGTTAGTTTCTCAAGAGAAGATTTATTAGGACTTAGAACAGATATTACTTTCGAGCCATTACCGCTAAACGCTATATTCGCGGGAACTTCTAATCCCTTTGCTTTCATGAGATAAGCCAAGTGATAAATAATAGAAGTATAGAAGATGAAGAATACTATCTTTTGGCTTCCATTACGCATTAAATACGCATTAAAATCAACTGCATCACTCATAGACTTTGCTTTGATCTTTTCGTTATCAGCAAGAGAAAACAAGAAAGATGCAACCTCTGAAGAATTACCATAGTTATTAGCAGTCTTTTGGATGAGCATTTTCTGTAATTCCTCTTCACCTTCAAGTTTTGAAATGAAATCATCTTTACATTGTCTGATAATACCGTTTAGTTCTCCATTTCGAACGCTAACTAAGCTATTACCAAAGATTGCATCAGCAGCAAATCTCATGGATGATATACACTTTACACCATTTGTATCCGCAACAACAATGTCTGTTGTACCGCCGCCTATATCAATTGTAACGATATTAGTTACGTCAGATCTAGTTTTTTGGAAAAATGAATATGGAGCAACAGATTCTGTTATAGAAGTAGGAACTCCTGTTGGATTAAAGTACTTCTTATATGCAGCAGTCCACAAACGCTCAAATAATCCTTTCTTAAAAGCAGACATACTTATTGGATAAAACCATTTGATTTGTGTTTGCTGTATACTAGCTCCTTCTTGAACTACTTTTGTACGTATCATCATAAACAAAGATTCAATATAACATTTTATTCTTTGCTCATTAGTAGGACTAGCTTGACTCCACTTTAAGTTAGGAACGTACTCATTGTACTTTGTACCTACTATTTTTTGATTATACATAAATGCAGGAGATGCATTGCCAAATGGCTCATATGCACCAATTCCAGTGCCATTACGTCCGGAATTTACTTTATCAATGCAAAGGACAGTGCGCATGGGAAAATGACAATTAGCGTTCACGCCTATAGATTCAGGAATAAACTCACCTCTGATATGATCCATAACCACTGCACTATCTGTTGAGAAAAGCAGACTGAACTGTGGCTGGTCGCTATTAAATTCAAATGGCTTAGGTAGTTGGTCATCACCTGAAGAGTACTCTATATGAGTGTTCGATGTCCCTAAGTCAATGGCAAATGTCAACGAGGCAGCACCGGCACGTTGTTTAAACTTGGGTATTAATAATCCACTACCCACTCTTTCTTTTCCAGATTCTGAAACTAAAGAAACTCTTGCAAAGTCAAAAGATTTACCATCTAACAAGTATACTTTAGAGCTTAACTCTTCCTGGATATCCACATTCCTAGTAACATAATCTGGTACAAACTTACCAGCAACATTAGTATAACAAGCACATGTGCAGTCTTTATTAACAGAATGATCGGAAAGAATAACGATTCTATAATGAGCATCAGCCTCCAGAGCAAATTTTACAGGCGGGAATACACCTACTGCTAAATCCTCATCAGGAATAACAATTGCACCCTTATTGTTCTGTTCATCAGCTTTAACATCAAGAGTATATATTCGCTTATATTCTACTTCTCCAGCCTTAATAGGTACACGGAGTGATACTTCAACACCGGAAGCTACTTGCTTAATTTCAAAAGCCTTTTTGCCTGATGGGGCCAAGCCAATTAAATAATCAGATGTAAAGTAATCAAAGAAAGTATCCTTTATTGGCAATAAATAACCTTCAACATTGCCATTTGAACTCTGATAGTTGCCATCAAAATAGTCTGCTTTATTAATAGCAGAAGGGAGTTTTACAATTTTATCTTCAAGGAAGTCGCTGATAGTTAAATAAGGATGCTGGATATTAATGCCAGGCAGACGCCGTTGCGCAAGAGGCAAAGCATCATAATATGGTACATCAAAACTTCTACCAAACTTAGAACCATAGTACTCCATGTTTTCATAAGCGTTTCCTCTGACAACAGGAAGAACTAACGGTAATGTTTCTATCGATTTCAGAGCTTGTAATTCAAAATCAGAGTTTCCTGTGACAACATCTCTTTTGCAATGGAATGAAACTCCATTGATTTCGACATCAAAAGATGTTGTAGTATTAATATTTACACTAAGAACTTCATAAGTCTTATCTACGAAGTTTTTTGTACCAGGAATTATTGAAATACACTGATTTTGAATGCTATTAATTTCGTTTTTGAGGCTATTATCAAGAACGAAGTAAACAGCATCCATATATTTGGCAACCTCAGGATAATCATTATTAAAGTTCGCATTTGAGTATCTAAATGCAAACATATATTTCAAGAATTTTGGATCTCTTTGGTCAAGAGATGAATAGTTTGAATCAAATGCATAATCAGTACCGAAACATAGCTCCTTTGATATAGCAGACTCGTTATTAGCTGTAGAGAAAAATAGGGTTGCAGGTGAAGTAGCCCCAATGATGTGCATCTGTTTCTGTCCTAATCCCTTATATTTAAGAATATACATATTCTTCATTTTCCCAAAATTGTATGGGTCATTTCCTAAGGCATCTTGCTTGAGGAACATGTCTAATGATCTACCAGCAACTTGGTGATTCGGATTAGGTGACAACAATAACTTCTGCAATTCTTGATTCATATTCCAAACAACAATGTCAACCTTATCTTGCATGGTTGGATATGAAAAAAATATTTGTGCTACATCTAAGGTGTCAGATACCATTTTATGATAAATTGTATTGCCTGATAGGAGCGATTTTACATCGTCAACAGACATTTGATTTAATGTGCCCGGAATAATTTTACCAAAGGCTTCTTTCACCAATTCTATTCTCGCAAAAGGCGAAGGGATTGATGTTATTTCGTTTTGCGTAGTTGTTGCATCAGAGATTCCATCAACATACCCATGATTATATGTTGTTGCAGTTGAATTACTCCAATCAACAATAGTAGTCTTTGTAGCAACAGCACCAGCTCTTTTTAATCTGAAAATGTGTCCCATAATTACAATTTAAGTTTGTTTTCACATATTTCCTTGAGAGTAATATAGAATAGCTCAAGAAAAGATTGTAGTGGATTGAGATTAGCGGAAATTTTACCAATGTTATCACTTAGCTTCTTGTCGATATAGTCACAGCCTTTCTTTGATAAAAAGCCATAGTGAGGAGTAATACCTACAATAATATCTAAAGCATCAACTGAAGATTTATCCAATCTAAATGGTTCAAAAGAAATATGATTTTCTTTCATCTCACTGAGCCATTCTTCAAAGCATTGCTTATATTTGTTGTATGCACTGAAATTGGAAGATCTCCAAAAAGAATCACCCAAGATAGAGCTCTTATCTTTTGCCCATTTCTGTGAAGAACGATGTGAGGCATCACGATTGTTCAGATATGAATTCAAAATCGCCATCATAGATAATGGCTTACATATTATGTTATTTGTTTCAATTCCAAAGTCAGCAAACATAACACTTTGTGAATCACTTTCAAGACCAAACTCATGAAAATTAGTATTTTTCACTGCATTCTGTTGAGATTGTTTTCCAGCGAAATCAATAATAGAAAGAGCCGCAAGCATTTCTACCAAATGAGCATTATTTTGTTGGTTACCACCTCCATCACAATTATCGTAACCTGCAGCTGAGAAATCATCACCTAAATAATACATATCATCTAAAGTGTTGTTGCCGGTAACATTTTTCTCATAATAGTTTAAAGCCGCTTTAGCTTTTGTAATGAAAGAGTCTGCTTGTATTGAACTCTTTTTGTCTGTTTTAAGATTAAAATATGGAAGAAGAGAAACAGCTCCAATTGGTGCGTTTGCTAATGCGGTATTGGAATTTGTTCTCATATTCTTCAGCAAAAGAGGGAAGCCACTTGCACCTGTTCCTCCAAATATCGAACTGATAATAAACACCTTGTCGCCATTAACAAAATTAGTAGCGAAAGTATTGTAGTCTTTTGAGTCGGTAAACTGGTTAAGTACAATACTACCAATATTAGGATTACCCTTAAAACCGACATTCATATCTGAAGCCAAGTTTGCATTAGAAAACAACATTCTCATAATAGCCTGATTTTCTAAAGACATAGTGCCAAGACTCAGATAATTCTCAAATGATATTCCTGAAGTTCCAACTAGTGGAAGTAGATAATTGCCATCATCATTGAGAGCACTTATTGGATTTTTGAAGAATTCATTTTTCTCATTATTGTTAAAGCTAAGAGCATTATGAATATTCTCATAAGAACGCATAACATCAACAGTGCGAACCAAATCACCATTTGATTGATCTGGGTCGACAATCATTGGGACAATTTCGTAATTGGTATGTACGCCTGAAGAAAGAAGCATTGTAAGTGATCTTAAAACACGCGACCCCGACCCACCAATTGCAAATACATAGAGCTTACTCATACATTAAGATGTTAGAATTTTTGAAAAGGTACATATTTTGCTGTGCTACCCCATTTTATGATCAGTGATGCAACAACAAAGAAGATAAATGACCAAATCACATTAGTGAAACTAAGCATGGTACAATCTAAATATAACCATTCTTCCGATGGGGCAACTTCATTGTTGATTAATGGTGTCATCGTGTACCATAATGCAAATACAAAATTGATAATAGCATTTATACCAGAATATACAAACCACCACATAGTTTGCTTGCGAACTGGAGCTAAAACATAGTAGAATATAGCACACACTACAAAAGAGCAAATAAGCATAAAAGCACCTATGTGCAAATAACCTGGTATGGTTTCATAGAGATACGAATCAAGCTCTATACTATAGAAACCATTTGTGTAGTAGTAAATCGAGTTAAATAAATCTTCCATACTATTTTAAATTCAAATTAATTATAAAAATGTTATTGTATTTATTTCGATAGGCATTGTTTACTCCTTCAATTAATGATTTTATGCCATAAGTTGTACTATCTTTAGGTAGTGAGTTGTTCTCAAAATTTGATGTAATAACCCAATCTGGTAACTTTGTTGTATAACCAATAACTAAATCACAAGCAAAAGGTCGTTGGTTTGTTGCAATCGTATAGATATATTGTCCCTTACTTTCCGATTTTATATTATCAATATAGTATTCATTGGGGGCTATTGTATATTTTGTTATATCTTTTATTTCCGAATCAGAAATTATAACCTTTGATAAATCTACCTTTATATCCACCTTGTATAGATTATTTTCATATCGATCTTCTTTCCAGTGTTTAACGATTATATCTTTTCCCTTGTCTGTCATTCGGGCATTGTTAGTAACAACCATTGTTGTGCACACTTCCATCGGTTGCAAAAACATTTTCGCTTCATTCTCTAATGTTATTGGCAAGTTCGTCACATCTTTAACTTTTCTACTGGGACCAAAAATCCATAAATAAAGTGGACGTATACCCTTGAATCTTATTCTGCCGGGAAAATGAAATCCGTCAAATGATGCTTCATACTTATATATAGCAATAGATAAATCGTTATATTTGTTTATTCCTTTGGTGAAGATCTTGGTTATTTCTGATTTTGCTTTATCCAAATTTCCAAACCTACTTTCAAAACAATAGTCGGAAAGTAAAATATTTATGGTATTATCATTAGTGGTCAATAAGATTTGCTCAAGAACTTTATCAATATCAGAAAAACGTGAATTACAGTTCACATAAATTTGGTTGAGCCATTTATTTATGGTGATTTTTTGTGAACTAATTTCATTATTAATGTAGTTTAGCGAGATAGTATCGTCATCTCCTTTATTTTCTTCTATTCTATCGTAAAACTCTTTAAGGATATTACCAGCATCATTTGTATTTCCTTTAAAAAAACCCTTTACACTACCTGAGTTCTCAACATAGAAATTATATGTTATAGGCTCTTTTTTTACTATTTCTATCTCTTTGGTGTTATCTTCATTTTTTGACTCACCACTGCGCGGATTTCCACAACTAGAGCATATCATTAAGTATAAGCAACTTAGGCTAACAATATAACTGCGCATCACAACTATTTTTTTCTTCTTCATATTAGTGATTTAAATCTTTTACTTTTTTACAACTTCAATAAACGCATTTGGAATGTATGCTGTAACCATAGTTAGCAAACCATCAATAACAATTCCGACTCGCTGTTGCTCTTGATAACGAGCCACAATGCCTGTTACCCCCTTGAATTTCCCTTCAACTATACGAACTGCTTGACCCTTTTGGAATTTTTGCACCTCATCAATAGATACAATGATGTCATCCGCATCTGCTTTACAGATAATGCGAAGACTCTCTATCTGATTGTTGGAGACAATCAGTGGCTCTTTCTCGACTTTTTTGCTGATATGGAAGTGCCGATAGTAAAAACGGAGATAAGGAAGGTTTATGTTATCGTAAACAAAAGACTTGATTTCTTCTTCTGTGCCATAAGCAAAGAAAATATTGGGAAGACGTGACTCTTCTACTGTTTTACGTTTGCCATCTACAAGTCTGACGATAGAAAATGTAGGATAGAAAGCAGTTCCACCTTTACTTATAATATAGTCGTATGCTTTCTTTTCTCTTCCGTAAGTAGTACGTAGAGCGTACCAATGAGAATCCTCTGTTTTAGATACAGAAGAGTGGTCGTTACCAGTTCCCGAAAGAGCGTTTTTGGTGGCCCCCCTGTGTTTGAGTTCTCTACCAAAACTGGTTTTTGAACTTCGGGGAGGGCATCGGGGGTAAGCCCGGTGCTGGAAGGAACCAAACCGCCTCCTTGGGTGTTTGCACTTTTAATTGCAAGGTCATCAATATTCATATCGGTGCTAACTTTATTCTAGACAAAACTCAGCTAATAGGGCACAAGCCGAAATCCAGAGATTTTCTGTAATTTTAGACTCTGAGAACATAGCGGTAATCGTTTAAATGTTATAATTGAGTACTATAAATTTAATACTTTTATCGCTATGTCCCTAATTTTCAATAAAATATTTATTCGCTTATATCGAACTCACGTTAAATAGAATCACATTTAATTGCTTGTTCTAGGAATAGAGCAACATTTTCATGCTTACCTATATCATGACACATTTTGCCCAATGTTAGACAAGCGAAAGCATCAGAAGGATTTGAATTTAGAGCGTACTGTAACATTTCAGCTGCTTTTTCATATTCCTTGTTTTCTATATATGATATTGATTTTTACCTATTTTGTTATTTACAGTATCTATAAACTTCTTGTTTACTCCAACCTTCAAGATGATTGAAAATATTTGCCAAATCAATCATTGCTATTCCAACAAAACGTATGCAACTATGTATATTGATTCTTTAAATAAAGAATTATCAATTAATGCTTTAAATTTTTCTGCTTCTTGTTGATTTAAACCAATCAGCAAATCTTCTACATCTATCTCACTTTTTTTGATGAAATTGTAAATGGTGAATTTTCGTTCAAGATTATTCATGACTAATAATCTTCGTTTTTAAATTTGGTATTAAAGATAATTCTAATATCCATAGCATAGTTTAAGTTTGCACCAGAACCATCATCTCCCCCAGAAGTTATTCCAATGACCTCACCATAACTATTAATTAAAGCTCCTCCACTACTTCCATGATCAATCGGAACACTAATTTGAATTATTGCATTCCCTCTAATTTGAGAAATTTCACCAGAGCTGAATGTGTTTTCCATTCCTTTTGGACTTCCTATTGCATAGACTTTTTCTCCAACCTCATATTCTCTTTGAGTTATTGGTATATAATTGAATTTTCCTTCTATCCGGAATAGTATATAATCATATCTTTCACTATAAGCTAAAACTTCTTTTACCTTGTATTGTTTCCCATTATATAATTCAATAATCTCTGCTCCTATGTGAGTTCCTTTGAAAACATGATAATTGCTAATTGCTAATCCATCTTCACTGATAAAGAATCCAGAACCTTGATATTCATTTGTCGCATCTTTAGTGAAAATCATAAATACTGCTGAATTATATTTTTTGAATATTTGGGTGGCTTTTAATTCCTTTGGTGAAGAGCTAATTGGAATTTGAGCTAGAATAGAAGGATTCGCTTGTCGTTCTTTGGGTGTGGTTGAATTTGCTGATTTTGATTCGATAATTGGAGATGGAGGTGGTAGTATGCTTAAGCTTGTGGTGTAATTAGTTTGGGCGTATTTTAGAGCGTAAGGTATATCTACAAGTACACCTATAAAACCCGTAAAAAGCGTATTCCACCAGATAGCATTGTTATTTTTGGTATTTGCTTGAATGGTTTTACTTTCATAACCTTCCTTTTCAAAGGTAAATTCTTTTTTCACTCTTTTAGTCCTGAAAGCACATGGGGTTATACCGATATAATTACCTTCGGCATACACTTTTGCCCCTTGTGGTTGAGAATCAATATAAACAGTTTGTCTTCTCGCCCAAGAGAGCAACACAACTACTTGATATGATTCCTATTACAATTATAATTGTAATAAATTTAAAATGTTTCATGGCTATTTCAATTTTGGTATCAACTTTTCTGAATGTTTTGCAATATATTTTTTATAGTATTCTTTCTGTGACATTGAGACTTCGATTCCTACATTCTTTCACATAACTGAAGCCAGAGTGCACGACATGAATGCGATGGATATGATTCCCTACGAAGAAAGTTCGTTCTATATCTTCGACCGTGGCTACAATGACTTCAAGCGACTCCACAACATAGAGAGCATAGGAGCTTACTTCGTAGCAACCGGAAGGAATAGCCGTCTCGCCAGGAATCTTCGGCTCATGCGACAGGTCGCGCACCCGGTCCTCCAGCGTATCACAAAAACGGGTACCCCCAACCCACAGGCACCCAATCGTATACGCTGCTTTCAGATATTTGCGCACCAAAAGCAGTTCCATGACTATTCTGTTACCGTTTTCTCCTCTCCCTTGCCCTTCAAACCACGGCGGGCAGCCTGAGTGCGGGCATAATCCACCGCCTCATTGATCTTCGCCGAAAGGGCTGTATAAGCATCAGCTCCATAAACAATTTCGTAGGCCTGGATCAGATTGGCCAGATTTTGAAATAATTCCTGTATACCCTGACGGACAGTCTTTACCTGACCCGACAATTTCGTGGAATTATCGGATTCCCGGTTAAGGAACAAGCTGTCAAATTCCGTACAGGCCTCTTTTAATTTCATCAGCCATTCATCCAGATGTAACAGGGACAGCAAGGCTTTATTTTCAGCAAGTTCGAGGTCCTGAAGCAAATTCGCCAAAACACCCGATTCCTGCAAATAAGGCAAACGGTCGATCCCTTTTCCATATTTCCCGATCACATGAAGTAATTTCAGGGCAGCATCGGCTTTCTCTTCTTCCGGAAATACAGTATAAGCTTTCACGATACCGGCCAATGCCCGGTAAGCGTCGTCACGTTTTTTATCGGCATCGGTCAATTTCAACGAAAGTACATTACCACGCTCCAACACCAGCACCTCATCGTATACTTTCAGCTGCTTCTCAAAACTTTCTGCAAAGGCAGACAATTTCAACTCTTCCAAATTCTCTTCCTTCAAATAGGAGAGAACATTCGACATAACCTGAAAATGTTCCAGATTACGTAACGCATTCAAATTAGTTGAAGTGATCATAGGTTTTAATGTTTAAAATTAGACATTACCCCTCCATCCTTTTTCTCGAATATCTGTCAGCCAGACCTGAAATCATACCAAAAAACTTAGTCCGGCTATGACGTTTCCTGAAAATCAAAAAGATCTTTTTAAAACATTTTGCAGCAAGCCGTCAATCCGGTTGTTTTTTATGCTGCAAATTGCAGGAGAAAAATTATCACTGTAATTATCTTGCTGCAAATTGCAGGAAGAAATTTTTGCCTTTTTATTTTTTCCTGCAATTTGCAGGAGATAATTTACAGCTATTTTTGAGCTGCTGCATTTTGTTTCACATTTGTCACTACGGGGAGAATCGAACTCCCGCTCCCGAACCATCATAGCGGCATTGCCTTCGGGGGTTTCCCCACCGGATTGGATACCGGTTCACGCCCGGTCTGTTACCCTACGCGTGTAGCAACCCACGGCGACGCCACCGGGAGACTCTTTACCGTCCAAACAAGAAAAGGAGCCCGTTCAGCCGGAAGAAGAAATAAACTGAAAAGAAAACTATCGTCGGGAATAACAGATAAGATTATAAAACACAGAACATATTGAAAATTTGAACTGATCGTACAAATTTGCCGGCAATATGTTTACCCCCAAAAAAACGAACGATTAAATTTGTAATGGAAAATAGCTGGGGGAAGTTAATGAATAAATTTTGAAAAGACTGATTAGGTGAGGATTATAAAATAACAAAAAAAGAAAACAGATTTAAAACACCAACCGTTTTAATCGTTCGTTTTTTAACATTCAAACTACTTGATTATCTCTTTATAGAAATTATTACAAAGATACATTTTATTTCAATAGTACAAACAATAATTGAGTTTCATTTGCAAAAAAAATAAAGCTTTTCCTATAAAATCAGCGGAAAACTTCGGGCAGAAGCTTTGCAGATTGTTTCCTAATGCTTTGCAGTTTGATAAAGAGAGGTGGATCGGGCATGATTTTATTCCTTTATTGTGGAAAAGATTTTGAAAATTCGCAACCTATAAGTAACCTTTTTCTGCTGATTTATGAAAAAATCTGTCTGCTTGGTATTTACAGGGAAAAGTACTTTAAATGAAAGAGCCGTGGGTTGCCACACACAAAAAAAATATTCATTTAAGTTTTTTTTCTAAAATTATATACTACATTTGTAATATATATATATTGTCAAAATATTTTAAGAAAATATATAATCAGTTTATTATTAACAATAAATTAATTGAATATGAAAAAGAAAATTTTAATCTGTGCTACTATTGCTATCCTTATAGCATTATGTGTAAATTTTAGTATTGAAAAATCTGACAATTTAGCTAAATCATTTATATTAAAAAATGTGGAAGCACTTGCACAATCACCAGAAGCTGAAGGTAAAAAAATATACAGTTATCAGTATTTTAATGATGATTGTTACATATATGTAGGTGGTGTTTATGCGAAAGGGAAAAAAGTATTTTGTACTACAGGGCAAGATCACCCTATTTGTGCTACCTGTTCATTATAAAATAACCAGTTTGAGCCAATACAATGGCTCAAACTGATAAATATATTCATCAAATATGATAAACAAATGAAATTATATACAATTTGTTTCATTTTTATATTAATAGCTTGTACAGAACCCCCAAAAAAGGGTACTACAAATTCATCTAAAGACGTAGTAGAAATATCTATACAACAAAATAATTCTGATTTTAAAATTGAAGATATAATAGATACCATCTATTGTGTTGAATTAGAAACGAAACTAGAGTCTTTAATAGGTGATATCTATTTATTACGAACTTTTCAAGACCATTTTTATATTTTAAGTCTGGATGGTTCTAGTATATCTATTTTTGATAAAAAGGGGAAATACATCACCAGAATCAATGATCAAGGACGAGGACCTAAGGAATACATTCGTATTACATACTTCAGTATCGACCCTGAAAATAAAAACATCATCGTAACCGATGGATTTTCTAAAAAAATATTTATTTATGACTTAAACGGAAATCAGAAAAGTGTAATTACAACTGATTTCATTCCTAATTATGTTACACGTTTTAATAAAAATGAATTCATTAATTTCGAATCGAGTAATAAAACACACCAAGAAAACCCTATTATAAAAGAAAATGATTTACATTTTTTCAATTTTTCCGGTAAAATCGAACGCGGAAAAATTACAAACCAAACACCCCTTTTCATTAATTATGCTACTCCAAATTCCATCAGTATACAAAAAAATGGTCATATTCTATATGGTCCACTCCTTTCCGATACACTCTATAAAATAAACAATGAAGGAGAAGTAAATCCTTTATATGTGTTAAAATATAACTTTCCAGGTTATAAAGCAATAAATCCAAATCAAAAACATAAAATTCAAAATCATGAACATCTGAATCAGTTAGAGGAACTTGAAAAACAAAATTATCTATATTATAATGGAGTTGTATTCGACTCTCCTTCTTATCTTATAACGGAATACGGAACTGAGAAAAGAAAAAGACTACTTTATTTCAAAGACACCCAAAAAACCTATTTTTACGATATCGCTCATATTGATGGCGACAAAGCACTGAAAAGTTTAACCCGTCTGATTAGAACCCATAATAATGATACTATGTTCTCTGCATTTTCACCGGCAATGTTAAAAATAATGGCAGAAGTCGAGGGGTTTACTCCTAATAAATATACAAAATTATTTGAATCTATCGATGAAGAAAACAATCCAGTTATATTTTGTTTTAAATTCAAAGAACCTGAAAAATGAAATACTTAATATTACTTACAATTCTTTTTCACTTGGCTGGATGTTCAATTTCAACGAATGACCATGTAAATTCAACTTATAATAAATTGGAAAAAATATATTCCCGTAAAATTATATTTGACAAATATTATTCATTTAGCAACCATTTATACGATTTAGAATCAAAATTTAATCAATCCCCTAAACCCAAAATTTTAGTCTATATTGATTCTTCAGGATGTACTAATTGTCGAATCTATAATTTACGTAGTTGGAAAAACTATTTAAAAGACATAAAACCTCCTATAGATATCGTATATCTATTTCAAACGCAAGATATAAGTACTTTAAAAAAAACCTTATTTTTAGTAAAGTTAGATACTACATCTATATATTATGATATTCATAATAATTTTGAAAACAAAAATACATTTATTAAAAAATGTGGATTCAATACCTTTTTATTAGATAAAGATAACAGAATTATTTTAGCTGGTTCCCCCTATACAATATCAAATTATGGGAATTATACAAAAACACTATATCAGAATTAGACAATGGGAAATATATAATTACCTCAGAAAGCATTATTCCATTAACTTCAATTCAATTTGAGCAAGATAGCATTTACTTTGATAACCTTTCATTTAATCAAAAAAAAATATTAAATTTCAATTTTAAAAATACGGGGCAAAAACCACTAATTATTAAAGAAGTAATACCTTCGTGTGGTTGTATCAGTGTTAAATGGCCAAAACATCCAATCCTTCCCAAAGAAAGTAGTAAAATTCAAATTACTTTTGAAACTAATTCTTTGGGAAAATTTAATAAATCAATAGAAGTCATATGTAACACAACACAAGAAATTCATACATTGAAACTATCTGGATATATCAACAATAAATAACCATTATTATAGCCCATAGGGTGAAGGCTATGAACCATTCAATACCACGAAATATTTTGACAAAGACTTTATTCCCGGAATCACCTAACTAGTTCCTCGGGGATTTCTTTGTCTCCTCTGCGGGATTTTACCCCCAGCTCTTTCAATTTCAAAGTTTGAGAGATCAGGTTGCCGTTTCCTTCTTTCAGGCGACTTAGAGCCTGATGATAGCTCTCTTCGGTACGCCGGATGTTGTCGCCGATAGCGGTCAGGCTTTCCAGAAAAGCCACACATTTATCGTAAAGCTTAGCTCCCCGTTCAGCGATTTCCTGAGCATGGCGGTTTTGGTATTCCCGGCTCCATAAATCGGCAGTGAGTTTCAAAGATACGATCAGATTGGAAGGACTCAACAACAATACCCTTTTCCGATAAGCTTCATGCCAAAGGGTAGGTTCCGACTGCATAGCCAACACATAAGAAGATTCGTTGGGAATAAACAACATCACAAAATCCAGGGCACCGTCACACCAATCGCAATAATTCCTGGCAGACAATTCGTCTATATGTTTCCTTACCGACAACAAATGGGCCTTCAAGGCAACTTCCCGTTCCGTTTCGGTCTCTGCATTACAATAATCGACGTAGGCGGTCAACGAAACTTTAGAATCGATAATCACCTTCCGGTTATCAGGATACACCACAATCACATCCGGCCGCATCGTGTTCCCGTTCTCCGTCCGGATCACCCTATCGCTTTCATCTTTCAACGTTTCCTGAATAAAATACTCCCTTCCTTTCGTCAATCCCGAATTTTCAAGAATTCGCTCGAGAATCATTTCCCCCCAATCCCCCTGCGTTTTCGTATTTCCTTTCAAAGCATTGGTTAAATTGACGGCATCCTCCCGGATCCGATTATTCAGTTGCACCAATTCTGCGATCTTTCGTTCCAGTACGGTCCGCTCGACCGTTTCTTTCGAATAGCTTTCTTCCACTTTTTTACGGAACTCCTGAATATCTTTATTCAAAGGGCTCAGTATACGCTCTATATTTTCCCGGTTCGCTTCCGTAAAACGCCGGGATTTATCCTCCAGGATATCGTTTGCCAGATTTTGAAACTGTTCTTTCTGTAAAGCCGCTATTTGCAAAATCTCCTCTTTTTGATCCCACCATTTTTCTTCCGTCTGCCGTAAATTCTCCTTCAACCGTTCATTATCGCGGATCCAGGCCATTTTTTCTTCCTGCCATCGCTGTTCCTTCTCTTCCCATGCTTTCGCTTTTTCCTGCAATATCCGAAGATTGACCTCCATTCCTTTTCTCCCGATACGGGTCGAAAGATAAGTCAGTAAACCACCTATTCCGGCTCCTGTCAAAAAATATAGTAATACTTCCATTGAAAAACAGCTTCATTATAAAAATAAAACAGACTCAACCGTTATCACCGTTTCATCTGTTTTATCTTTTGTTCTATTTCATCCGTCGTTTATCGTCTTATCTTTTCTTGCGGGAACGACCTCCGCTTTCGATACCTTTTTTCTTTTCTCCGAAGCGTCCACGGCTACTTCCGTCACTCCGGCGGTTTGCCGAACGCCATTTATTGTTGGCAGTAGAACTCCGGCGTTCTCCGCCCCGGTCCGAACGGTTATAACGATCCTTTACCTCGGAAAGCGTAAAGGGCAGACCGTTGAAACTGACATTCCGGAAACAAGACATAAACCCGTTGATTCCACGCACATCGACTTCAAATTTCGTATTATTACCGAAAATGCGGATACTCCCGATTTCCAATCCTTTCCGCGGGGCATTCTCATTGATAATAGTCATCAGATCACGTGGAGTGAACCCGTCCTCTTTACCGACATTCACAGAGAAAGTCGTAAAAGTCACACTCTCTTCATTTTTCCGTTCTCCACGCCGTTTTTCTCTCCGTCCTCCATCGTGCCGCTCTTCATCCGAAAGATTCAAATCGGCAACCGAAGCATATTTTTTCAGTAATTTTCCGAATTCATAGGACATCATCTTCTGGATCAACTCTTCTTTAGACAACTCCTCGAATTTCTCGAACAACTCGTGCCGGTATTTATCCAGAGTCTCTTTCGGTTCTGTCATCAGGATCTTGTCGGCATAATACGACAGCTGAGCCCGACACACTTCTTCACCTCCGGGCACTTCCTTATACTGGAATTTTTTCTTCAGGATATTCTCGATCCGGCGCAATTTTCCTTTTTCTTTCGAATTGATAATAGCCACCGAAATCCCCTCACGTCCGGCCCGGCCGGTGCGACCGCTACGATGGGTGTAACTTTCCACATCTTCGGGCAAATTATAATTGATTACATGAGTCAGATTGTCCACATCCAATCCCCGGGCAGCCACATCGGTAGCCACCAGCACTTTCAGCCGTTTAGCCCGGAAACGGTCCATCACATCATCCCGTTGTGCCTGACTCAAGTCACCGTACAGGGCATCACAATCGATCCCGTCTTTCTGTAACTTCCGGGCAATTTCCCGGGCATCCATTTTCGTCCGGGTGAAAATAATCGCATACATATCCGGAGCGCAGTCGATCACCCGATGAAGAGTCTCATAACAATCCCTGGCCAGCACCTGATAATATTCGTGCGTCACTGTATCTGCACCCTGATTTTTCTTTCCGGTAGAAATTTCCTGAGGATTACGGAGATAATTCTTAGCGATACGTTCCACCTCACGAGGCATAGTCGCTGAAAACAGATAGGTATTTCTTTCTGCAGGAGTTTCATCCAAAATAAAATTCAGATCCTCCTTAAAACCCATATTCAACATCTCGTCGGCTTCATCGAGTACGACTGCCCGAACCTGTTCGATTTTCACCGCTTCCCGCTTGATTAAATCACAGAGACGGCCCGGAGTAGCCACCAATACGTGTACACCCCTATCCAATTCCCTGATTTGTTTGCGGATATCCGCCCCCCCATATACACATGCCACCCGGATATCACTCCGGTATTTCGCATAATTCTGCAAGTCCTTACCGATCTGCATACACAACTCGCGGGTAGGACTCAGAATCAGCACCTGAATTGCATTCAATGAAGTGTCCAGCTTTTGCAATAAGGGCAAACCGAAAGCCGCTGTTTTACCGGTCCCGGTCTGAGCCAAGGCCACCAAATCATTTTCTTCCCCTAAAATCACGGGAATTACTTTTTCCTGTACAGGACTAGGAACCTCGAACCCTAAATCTTCAATTCCTTTTAGAATTTCTCCTTCTAAACCTAATTCTTTAAATTTTTCCATTCTTTTTTTTAATGCAGCATCTTGCTGCGTTACTTGGCAACTCCATTGTTGCACTTTCTCCTCTTCCCCATTTCTCTCTTCCTCCCCCTATCTTTCCCCCCTTTTACTTTTTACCTTTTACCTTTTACTTTTTGTGCCTCTCCCGTCTTTAGCTTTTAGCCTTTAGCTTTCTAGCCTTTAGCTTTTAGCCTCAACTCACCCTCAAGTCCCTCCGTTCGAATGCAGGTACCGTCTCTAATTCCCTCACCTGTTCTTCGGTCAATCCGGGTTTCACCCGTACTTCTTCCTCTTTCAGGCATTCCGGTTGTTTAGCATATCCGGCACAAGTATTCTCTTCTCCGAACAACTCGATATCTCCGGTAGGGAAACCGGTAGCAATGATCGTCACAGAGACGGCATCCCCCAAATCGGGATCGGTACCCACACCCCAGATCACAGCGGCATTATTTCCCACTTTACGAATAATATGGGAAGTAATCTGAGACATTTCGTCCATGGTAATCTCATCTGTTCCGGAAGTAATATTCAGTAAAATATCTTTCGCTCCTAAAATATCGTTATTATTCAGCAGCGGACTTTCCAAAGCCTCTGTGATTGCCCGGATCGCCCGGTCCTCACCGCTAGCCTGGGCAGCTCCCATAATAGCCACCCCACTATCCGTCATCACCGTCCTGACATCGGCAAAATCGACATTGATATATCCCGGAAGGGTAATAATCTCAGCAATACCTTTAGCAGCGATATTCAGTACATCGTTGGCTTTTGCAAAAGCTTGCGATATAGTTTGCGATCCATAGATCGATTTGATTTTTTCATTATCGATAACGATCAGACAATCCACATGATCTTTTAAGCGACGCAATCCGTCACGGGCCTGATCCAAACGTTTCGGACCTTCGAAACGCGCCGGCACCGAAACGATCCCAACCGTCAGAATCCCCATGTCCTTAGACAACCTGGCAATCACCGGGGCAGCCCCCGTACCGGTACCTCCTCCCATAGCAGCCGTGATAAAGGCCATCCGGGTATCCTTCTTCAGAATAGCTTCTATATCGGCCAGACTCTCCTGAGCCGACTTCTCTCCCATGGCAGGATTATTACCTGCTCCATGTCCTGCGGTCAACTCTTTCCCCAACTGAATTTTACAAGGAATCGGACTGTTGCGGAGCGCCTGATAATCTGTATTACAAATGACAAAATCGACATCACAGATCCCTTTCTCGTACATATATTCCACAGCATTTCCACCTCCGCCACCGACACCGATCACCTTGATAATGGTAGGCGTTTTCTCGTTCAGATTAAAATTTATAAATCCGTCGACCATGGTATTATTCGTTTATTTGTTTATTCTTCATCACTAAAAAGCGTACCGATCTTTCGTTTGAGCCATCCGTTCGTATCGGGCACTTCATTGACTCCCCGCTGGCTCCGCTCAAAACGGTCTACCCGTCGGTTAGATTCCCGTTTCTGTTTTCTCGCCCGTTCTTCTTCCTGTTTCTGACGGCGCAAACGGGCTTCTTCCTCCAGTTCGGCCGGATTCATAACCTTCATCTCCAGATCGTCGGGCAAGGGCTCCACCTTAAAATAGGGCTTTTTAGCCGATGTCGTAGTTGCCGTTTCTATTTTCTGCTCTGTTGCAGCAGTAGCTCTTCCCCGGTTATTGTTAAATCCGGTAGCGATCACCGCTACCCGCAGTTTATCCCCCAAGGTCTCGTCTTTACCGGTCCCCCAAATCACATTCACATTTCTTCCTACTTTCTCCCGCAACGAATCGGTGATCAGACTGATTTCATCCATCGTGACTTCCTTTTCGCCGTAAAGCATATTCAACAGAATATTAGAAGCTCCCCGAATATCGTTACTGTTCAACAAAGGCGATATCAAAGCATTCGTCAAGGCTTCCATCGCCCGGCCTTCTCCTTCCGCTTCAGCCGCTCCCATCAAAGCCACCCCGCTATCCCGCATCACGCTCTCGACATCGGCAAAATCGACATTGACATATCCTTTTACGGTAATGATTTCGGCAATACTCTTCGCCGCAATCGTCAGGACGTTATCGGCCATAGCAAAAGCATCGGACAACTTCAGGTCTCCGTATATCTCCCGCAACCGTTCATTGGCAATAATCAGCAAAGCATCTACATACTCTTCCAGTTCATCGATACCGGTCATCGCCTGTTCGATCTTGCGTTTGCCTTCGAAGCTGAAAGGCACGGTCACGATACCGATGGTCAGAATACCCAATTCCTTCGCCTGCCGGGCAATTTCAGGAGCGGCTCCGGTACCCGTCCCTCCCCCCATTCCGGCAGTAATAAACACCATCCGGGTATTATGTTCGAGAATCGTTTTGATAAAATCCATACTCTCGATAGCGGACAGACGTCCTCTTTCGGGCTGGCAACCAGCCCCGCGTCCTTCTGTCAGCTCCTTCCCCAACTGGATCCGGTTTTTTACCCGGCTCTGGCGCAAAGCTTGTATATCCGTATTACAAACGACAAATTCAACCCCATGAATTCCCTGCCGGAACATATGGTTTACGGCATTACTTCCACCTCCGCCGACACCGATCACCTTAATGATCGATTCTTCTTGAGTTGCATCAGGTAATTTCAATGAAATCAGGTCGTCTTCAATTTCCATAACTTGAAAAATAAAAGTTAAACATTCCGGAGCCTAAATACCGAAGATCTTACCGATTCTTCTGACAATCTTTTCTCCGATACCATTAGGGGTCTCCTTCGGTTCTTGCCGGGCACAAAGCAACAGTCCCAGAGCCACCAGATACTCAGGTGTCCGCAACACTTCTTCCCGGGGGGCCTGAATCCGACGTGCCGCAGCACTTTCTACAGGATGTCCGGACATCCGCCGCAACAATTCATCTACATCCTGCAACCGACTGCCTCCTCCTGTCAACAATACCGGATCTTCGACATCATCGAATCCCCATTGCTGCAACTGGAAAATCACACCCTCCAGCAATTCTTCGCACCGACTTTGTATAACCGTAGCCAAATCCCGGCTTTCCAACGTTAAGCGGGTATCCGGTATCGGCAATTTTTTATTTTTACAGATCGACCTTAAGGCCTGTCCGTATTCGTGTTTCAACTTACGGGCTTGTCCGAAACTCAAGGCAAAAGCAGCCATCGTATCGGTATCTATCGTCCGTACCCCGATCGGCAAATGCGCTTCATATTCCAACATTCCATCACGGAAAAGGACGACGTTCACTCCCATCGCTCCCAGATCCACCAAAGCAAAGTCACGTTCAGCCCGTTCTACATCCAGTGCTTCAGCATAAGCACGAACCGCCGGATAAAACTCTATCTCCTGAATCCCGCTTCCCTCGAACAGCCCCTGAATATCGGCCAAATAATCATAATCGGCCAGATATACCTGATAGGTCACCTCCAGATTCCGTCCGCTTCTACCCAGCGGATCGGCGATCATTTCCCCGCGGTCGATCGCATAACCTACCGGCAGGATATCCACCACTTCATCCTGTCCTCCGCCATAAGCGTCTATGCAACGTTGTTCTGCCCGGAATAAATCACTTTGTTCAACGACTTTCTTTTGTATAGGTACGACTATTCTTCGTTCGACGATCCGCAAAACAGCTCCCGACAAGGCCACATTCATCACCTCGATTTCCCGGTCTTTCATCAGCTCCGACATCAGGCTACGAATACACATTCTCACCTTCTCCTTATCCTTGATTACGCCATGTTCGATGCCTTGTGAGGCCATAATCTTTATTCCTTTCAAATGGCAAACGCTCCCTTCTCCCGAAGCCAGCGCCATAACCATTTTTTCAGATCCCATATCCAAAGATGCAGTCCAACCCATAATCTGCTATATTATCTTTTAACACATACTATCTGATTCTTAAACTTCAGATTTATTTCTTTATATACGTTCCATCCCTTTAAAACTATACCTTCCCGAAGGAAAAGACGTAAATTTTCCAATTTCTCGTTCATATCGTCCAAAGTCCCTAATACAATCCTGAAATTCCCGACTTTCGGGATCAGTACAACTTCATTTCCTTTTTCGACGACGATCTGTTCCACCAAAGCATCCCAGAACTCATCATTCCGTAAAGTCATTATAAAAGGGTATAAACCATTACAAGCAAACTTTCTGGATATATTTCCGGTAGCCACGACTACGCGCGACGTATATTTCCGGGACAACGGCATGATTTTACCATCTTCATCCACATAATAACCTTCACCTGACATAATTCTCAGTACAGGCTTTCGTTGTGTGATTTCTACATGAAAATAACCGTCCAAAGTGTAGTAAACCTGAGCCGACTTAATCACCGAATTTCTGACCAGAATATGCTCCAAACTGTCTTTATCGACACTGACTATATTGCATCCCTCGATATCACCATATCCGCGTTTAATAATCCCCAACACTTCCGTCTCGTCGATAAACGCATTTTCTTCGGTACCGTCAACGACAACCTGCAAACCCTCACATTTTACCTCCCTCAATTTTGCCGATGCAAAGGTAAACACAATTATCAGGTATACAAACAAACTGACAGATAATATGTAAGGCAATGTTTTTTTCATTCTTCCCGCCTTTATAGCTTATAGCATATAGCCTTTAACTTTTTACTTTCTACCTTTTTACCTTCTCCCCAATCTCTCCCACCAACCGATCGATATCCCCTGCTCCCATCGTCACCAATATACCTCCCTGAAAATCAGGTATAATCTGTTGTAACAGTTCCTCTTTTGTCACAATATTCCCCGGAACAGTAAGCCTTTTCCGGATCACTTCCGCAGTAATTCCCGGAATAGGTCGTTCCCTGGCCGGATAAATCTCCAGTAAAACCACCCGGTCGGCCAAACTCAGGCTCCGGGCGAAATCCTCCTGAAAATCCCGGGTCCGGGTATATAAATGAGGCTGAAAAACCACCGTCACCGGCCGATCGGGCCACATTTCCCGGACAGAACGCAGCGTAGCCTCGATCTCCCGCGGATGATGAGCGTAATCGTCGATATAAATGGTCTTTTCAGTATACACTTGTATATTAAAACGCCGGGCTACTCCCTTAAAGTCAGGCAGTGCCCTGCGGATTTCCTCAGGCTGTACTCCGGCTTCCAAAGCCAACGTGATGGCTGCCGTTGCATTTTCAACATTCAACCGCCCCGGTATTCCCAGTATCAATCCTTCGATATCTACCCCACGCCCATGATAATCGAATACATAACGTCCCTGTTCGATCCTCAACCCATCGGCATAACAATCGGCTTTCACCTCTACGCCGTAATAACCGGTTACCTGCGTCTGCTTCAACTGCAATCCTTTTTTCAGAAACAGTCTCCCGCCCTGTGGGTTCACTTGTCCGGCAAATGCTTCGAAAGCCTCCAACAGATTGGCTTTATTCTCATAGATATCCAAATGATCTTCATCCATTGCCGTGATTACCGCTATTTCCGGACTCAGATGTAAAAACGAACGGTCGAATTCATCTGCTTCGATAACGATATACGAAGAATTACGATCCAGCAATAGATTAGTTCCAAAATTCGCCGCTATTCCGCCCAAAAAAGCATTACATCCTACGGTTGAATTTTTTAACAAAAAGGCAGTCAGCGTAGATACCGTCGTTTTCCCATGTGTACCGGCTACACAGATCGCCTTTCCTTTCCGGGAAATCATACCCAGGACCTCCGCCCGTTTATGCAAATCGAAACCCGCCCCTACGAAATAAGCCCGTTGCCGGTTATCCCCGGGTATCGCCGGAGTATATACCACCAACGTCGTCGTTTTATCCCGGAATTCAGCCGGAATCTCTTCCTCTTCATCGATATAATTAATCCGGATTTCTTCTTCAGCCTGCATTTTTTGAGTCAATGCCGAAAGAGTCCGGTCATAACCGGCCACTTTGTACCCTTTAGCCTTAAAATAACGGGCCAAAGCACTCATACCTATTCCTCCGATACCCAGGAAATAAACGTTTTTTATCGTCTGTTCTAACTCAACCATACTATTTTCAAACACTTAGCCGATCACCTTCAATATTTCTCTCGCAATCTGCTCATCCGAATCCCGGATAGCCAATTTCGCTATATGCTTTTCCAGCTCTTTCCGTTGTTTTTCATCCGATAGCAAACCGGTGAGCACCTGTTCCAACCGTTCTTCAGCTTCCGTATCCCTGATCATGACAGCAGCCCCTTTATCGACCAGCGCCATAGCATTCTTTGTCTGATGATCTTCTGCCACATTAGGCGAAGGAATCAATACCGCCGCTTTTTCCAATAAGCAAAGTTCGGATATTGTCCCTGCTCCGGCACGGGCAACGACAATATCCGCAGCAGCATAAGCCAAATCCATCCGCTTCAGGAAAGCCAGTAATTTTACATTTTCCGGTAATTTACCGTCCAGCTGTTTTTTCAGATCCTCATAATAATAACTACCACACTGCCACAATACCTGTACCTCTTGCCACTGCCCTATATCCTTTAAACAACGCATCACCGCTTTATTCAATGTGCCGGCACCCAAGCTTCCTCCGGTCACCAATATCGTCTTCTTCGAGGCATCCAGTCCATAGAATTCTATTCCTTCAGCCCTGATTTCCCGGGCCTGTAACAGATCTTTCCGCACCGGGTTACCGGTAAAGATAATTTTCTTTTTTTCAAAAAAACGCTCCATCCCTTCATAAGCCACACAAATCTTACAAGCTTTTTTCGCCAGTAGTTTATTCGTCACCCCTGCATAGGAATTCTGTTCCTGCAAAATCAAAGGAATACCTGCTTCTGCAGCTACCCGTCCGATCGGCCCACTGGCATATCCACCGACTCCCACCACAGCATCGGGTTTAAACTCCCGGATAATCTTTCTGGCTTTACGCAGACTCTTCCAAAGATTATACAATACTTTCACATTTTCCAGAGTCAGTTTACGTTTTAGTCCCCTCACCGGTAATCCTTCGATGCGATAACCCGCTTCAGGCACTTTTTCCATCTCCATCTTCCCCTCGGCCCCGACAAACAAAATCTCGATATCCGGTTGCAACCGCTTCAATGCATTCGCAATCGACAACGCCGGAAAGATATGTCCTCCGGTACCTCCTCCGCTAACAATCACTCTTTTCATATCACAAAAGTATTAATCTATCTTCAAATCAAAAATCCGTATATAACTTAAATTTATAAACTTCCAATTTATCTTCCCCTTCGCTTCAGCTCATTCAATACTTCCCGGCCTTCACTTTCCAGCTCGTCCCTGATCTCTCCGATTCCTTCCTCACCGAGAATATCGAAATCCCGATCTTCGTCGTACTCTGCCGGTTTTCTCCCCCGCCGTCTTCCTGTCGGAGGCGTTACGGTCCGGGGTTGCATCTCCGGCAATTCCCCATCTTCCACTTCATCGACCAGCACTTCCTCGGGTTCGTATTCTTCCCGTCTGTTCTTCCGCCCCTGTTTTTCACTTTTCATCTTCAGCCGTTCGCTCTCTTCCTTTTCACCCTCCGGTGAAAAGGTATGGGCAATACTGAGAATCACACCGAAAGCTGCACTGGTAAACAAAAGCGACGTACCTCCCATACTCACCAAAGGCAAGGTCTGTCCGGTCACCGGTAATAACCCCACACAGACTCCCATATTGATCATTGCCTGTAAAACGATCGTCAACCCTAAACCGACAACCAGCAAAGCCGGAAAAATATCCGGCATACCCCGATCATTCAACACTTCCTTCCTCATGCTCTTTCGCCCGATCACTCCTACCCGGAACAAAATCACCGCATACAGCAACATGATGAAAGCACCGCCTCCCAATCCGTATTCTTCAATCACAATAGCATAAATAAAATCGGAATAAGGGTGAGGCAAAAAATTACGCTGCGTACTGTTACCGGGTCCGCTCCCCATCAATCCCCCCTTAGCCACCGCAATACGAGCCTGTACCGACTGATAGGAATAACCGTCTCCATCCTCTCCGCCTTTGGCAAAATCTGTAATACGGTTAACCATCGTACCGATCCGTCCCCATTTTTGCACCTGAGGTATATAAATTCCCAGAATCAACACCAAAGCAATCGCCGCCAAAGCGGTTCCCAAGGTCATCGCCAACAACCGCCAGCGCATCCGGGCTATCATAAACAGGATAAAACATACTGCCCCGATCAAAGCCGAGGTAGAGAAATTATCCATAAAAATCAACAAAATCACCGGTCCCACAAAAAGCAGAAACTTCTGTAAAACACTATCGTCACAATGCGTGTCGGTCTGAGCCTCGGACAAAATCCGGGCTGTAAACATCATGATAGCGATTTTCGCCAGCTCGGAAGGCTGAAAAGTAAGACCGATCAAAGGCAAACGGATCCATCGCCCGGCTCCGTTGATATTCGTACCCCCAAAGGCTGCACAAACCAATAAAATCATAGATACGAACAACAACACTCCGGCATATTTATAAAAATACCGGTAATGAATCGACTGTACGATAAACATCACTCCAAAACAGCCTCCGATCAAAAATAATTGCTTGATCAGATAGAAAAACGTATTCCCCGCCTTCTCGTTATAAGCCAGACGTCCTGTAGAGGAATACACCACCATGACAGAAGCGATCATCAGCATGATAACGATATACCAGAGAATCTTATCTCCCTTAAATGCTATTTTTTCTTTCCAGTCGTTCATTTCAATCGAATCCAGATTTCAGTTCACAATTTCCTACAGCTCTTTTACGGCAGCTTTAAAAAGTTCGCCGCGGTTTTCGTAATTTTTAAACAGATCGAAGCTGGCACAACAGGGAGAAAGCAGAACCGTATCTCCTTCCACCGCATACTGCCGGGCAGCTGCCAGCGCATCTTTCAAACTATGTGTATCGACTACCTGACAAATTCCGGAAAAATTATCGATCAATTTCCGGTTATCCACGCCCATACAAATCAACACTTTGACTTTTTGACGTACCAGATCGAACAAGACACTGTAATCATTTCCTTTATCCGTACCTCCGGCAATCCAAATCACCGGAGTAGTCATACTATCCAAGGCATACCAGGCAGAATCGACATTGGTGGCTTTCGAGTCGTTGATATAAGTCACCCCCTCCACAACCCGTACGGTTTCGAGCCGATGTTCCACCTGCGGGAAGGTCCGCAATCCTTCAGCGATTTTTTCGTCCGAAACACCGACCTGCATACAAGCCAGAATCGCAGCCATCGCATTATAGACATTGTGTCTCCCCTGAATACTGATCTCCTGTTTGGCGATCCGGAACTGCCGGTTTTCCAACTGCACGACCACCTCTTCTCCTTCCATCCAGGCACCGCTTCGACATGTATTTTTCTCCCATATACTCCGGTCAGCATAAATAAATCCGGCCATCCGGGGTACAACTCTCACCTGCCGGAGTCTATGCCCTACCGCCTCGCTATCCAAACCGTAAATAAACAAATCCTGAGGACGCATATTATTCAGTATCCGGAACTTCGAATCGATATAATTTTCGAATTTATGGTCGTACCGATCCAAATGATCCGGGGTTATATTCGTCAGAACGGCAATATCCGCCCGGAAATCAAACATCCCGTCGAGTTGAAAACTCGAAAGCTCGACGACATACAGCGGATGTGCATCCTCTGCCACCTGTGCAGCCAGACTACGCCCCACATTTCCGGCTAATCCGGCATCGATCCCCGCTGTAGTCAAAATATGACAAGTCAGCAAGGTAGTCGTCGTTTTCCCATTGCTCCCGGTAATACACACCATTTTCGCCTCCGTATGCCTGCCGGCAAATTCGATTTCCGAAATCACCTCGATCCCCCTTTCGCGCAGAGCTACGACCATCGGCACCGTATCGGGAATCCCAGGACTCTTTACCACCAATTCAGCAGCAAAAATCCGATCCATCGAGTGCTGCCCTTCTTCAAACGCAATCCGGTGTGTAATCAATTCGTCCCGATAAGATTCAGCCAATTTTCCCTTATCCGACAAAAATACTTCATATCCTAAATGACGGCCCAACAAGGCTGCACCGACCCCACTTTCTCCCCCTCCTAAAACCACCAATTTCATAAACTTCAATTTTTATATTTATTTTCCTCCCTTTCTTTCCCCTCCTTCTATCCCATAACTTCCAGCCTTCAGCTTATCGCTTTTAGCCTTTTAGCCTTTCAGCCTTTTACTTTCTACCTTATCTTCAGCGTCACAATCGTCACCACCGCCAGAATAATACCTATAATCCAAAAGCGGGTAACAATCTTAGGTTCGGGTATACCTTTCTTTTGGAAATGATGATGTAGAGGTGCCATCAAAAAAATCCTTCTTCCTTCTCCGAATTTCCTTTTCGTATATTTAAAATAACTGACCTGCATCACGACAGACAGATTCTCCATCAGGAAAATCCCGCACAAAGCCGGTATCAATAATTCTTTATGAATGATAATAGCGAAAACGGCAATGATCCCTCCCAATGCCAGACTTCCGGTATCCCCCATAAACACCTGGGCCGGATAAGAGTTATACCACAAAAACCCGATCGTCGCTCCGATAAAGGCAGAACCGAATACCACCAATTCTCCGGAATGCGGAATGTACATGATATTCAGATAATCGGCATAGACCATATTCCCCGACACATAGGCCAGGATTCCCAGCGTCGCTCCGATAATCGCCGACGTTCCGGTAGCCAGACCATCCAGACCATCGGTCAGATTCGCCCCATTCGACACAGCTGTAATGATAAAAATAGTAACCAAAACAAACAACAGCCACCCCAGCTCGTCGGCATATTTTCCCGCAAAAGAAGTAAACCAGGCATAATCGAACTCGTTATCTTTAAAAAAAGGAATAGTTGTTTTTGTCGATTTGATATCTTTCGTACGGACCTGCTGGGTACCCTCGGCAGAAAATCCTTCATCCACCGTACTGGTCACCACACCGATTTCACTCACCGCAGCCCTCTCCCGGATGACGACCTCATCATTCATATAGAGGGTCAGTCCGACAATCAATCCGAGCCCTACTTGTCCGATCACTTTGAAACGGCCTTTCAACCCTTCCTTATGCTTCCGGAATACTTTGATATAGTCATCGGCGAAACCGATCAATCCCAACCATATTGTCGAAATAATCATCAGTTGGATATAGACATTATCCAAACGGGCGAACAAAAGTACCGGAATCAGGATAGCCAGTAAAATAATGATCCCCCCCATCGTCGGCGTTCCTTTCTTCTCCATCTGGCCCTGCAAACCCAAATCACGGATTTCCTCCCCGATCTGCTGTCTCTGCAGCATCCGGATCACTCTTTTCCCCACCACGGTGGCAATGATCAAGGACAAAATAATAGCACAGGCCGAGCGAAAAGTGATGTATTGAAACACCCCGGCTCCCGGAAAATCAAAACTCTCTAAATATTGAAATAAATGATACAACATTACGTTTAAAAGTTAGGAATTAGCGATTAGAGAGATCAAAAATCTCCCGGATAACTTCCTTATCGTCGAAGTGGTGTTTTACTCCTTTCACTTCCTGATAATTTTCATGTCCTTTACCGGCAACCAATATGATGTCTCCTTTTGAAGCCATACCAATCGCTTTCCGGATAGCCTCTTTCCGGTCGGTAATGGCTTCTACCCGGTACTGAAATCCTTCTTTCACTCCGGTCAGCATATCACGGATGATCTGTTCGGGATCTTCACTCCGCGGATTATCGGAAGTGAGGATGACATGATCACTATAACGGCAAGCTGCATCAGCCATCTCCGGACGTTTGGTCTTATCGCGGTCGCCTCCGGCTCCCACAACGGTAATCACCTGATTATCTCTGCCCTTCAATCCGCAAATCGTCGACAATACATTCTCTACAGCATCCGGAGTATGGGCATAATCGACCACCGCCATCACTCCTTCGGTCGAAATCAAAGTTTCGAAACGTCCGGACACCGGCACCAGCAAACTCACATATTCCAACACGTTCTCTTTCGGGAACCCCAACAAACGGGCAGCAGCATATACTGCTAACAGATTGTAAGCGTTGAAATCACCGGTAAACTTGGTCCACACTTCTTCCCCGTCAAGTCGGAGCAAGGTTCCGTCCAAATGTTTCTCGAGCACTTTAGCTGTAAAATCAGCCATCGTCCGGCAAGAATAGGTATATCGGTGTGCTCTGGTATTCTGCAACATCACCAGGCCATTTTTATCATCAGCATTGGTCAAAGCAAAAGCATGGGCCGGTAAACGGTCGAAAAAAGCTTTCTTCGCTTCGATATAAGCCTTGAATGTTTTATGATAATCCAGATGATCGTGTGTAATATTGGAAAAAATAGCCCCGTCGAAATCCAGACCGGCAATCCTTTTCTGATGGATCGCATGCGAACTGGCTTCCATAAAACAATACCGGCATCCGGCATCTACCATCCGCCGTAATAATTCCTGGATAGACAGCGCATCCGGAGTTGTATGTGTCGCCGGAATCTTTTCCTCCCCGATATAGTTACATACCGTCGACAACAGTCCGGCCTTTTCTCCGGCCAATCGAACCAGTTCGTACAACAAGGTTGCCGTCGTCGTCTTTCCGTTTGTCCCCGTCACCCCGACCAGTTTCAGTTCCCGGGAAGGATTATCCCAGTAATTCCCGGCCATTACTCCCAAAGCCTCGGAGGTATCTGCAGTCCATATATAAGTTACCTCTTCCGGTCTGTTTTCCGGCAATTGTTCACACACTACCGCAACAGCCCCGCGGGTCAACGCTTTGTCGATAAAAGCATGTCCGTCCGCATTGACTCCTCTCTGAGCGATAAATACATCTCCCGGTTCGATTTTGCGTGAATCGAAATGGATATGTCCGATCTCCCGGTCGGTATCCCCATATACTTTTCCGACATTTACTCCGTTTAATAATTCCTTTAATTTCTTCATCTCTTTGTGCAGCCCTGGCCGCGTTATTTAATCTCTTATCTTAGTTCAATCCGGATATAAGACCCTTTGGGAACTTCCGCCCCGGGTTGGAGCGATTGCCGCTGTACCATTCCGGCACCGGAAAAATCGACTTTCAAACCGGAATTTTCCAATACGTACAGTGCATCCCTCAAACCCATCCCCTTCACATTCGGCACCGATGAATAGGAAATCCGCCGGGGTTTGATCACGATATTTTCCCCTTCGTTGCTGGCCGTGACCACCCAATCGGCACCATCCGCATCCCTCACTCCGTCTATATCCATATCCAATTCATCGAAAATAGTTCTAAAATCTTCTTTCAGGCCATTTTTACATACCGGCAAAGTTTTATCCGCTTCATATTCGGGTTTACCGTATTGTACGTATGCCATAGAGTAAACCTTATCGGCAATTTCCCGGAAAACCGGAGCCGATACAGTCGTGGCATAATAACCGTTCGTCGGATTATCGATCACGACAATACAGGAATACAAAGGCCGTTCGGCAGGGAAATATCCCACGAAGCTCGCCCGGTAACGTCCACCTCCATATCCGCTCGACCCGCTTGCCAAACGGGCTGTACCCGTTTTACCGGTGATCCGGTATTTAGGCGTATAAATATTCCGGGCCGTACCGTTTTCGACGACTCCTTCCAACATATCTTTTACCTCGTTCAACGTCTTCCGGCTACAAATCCTTCCCCCGACTTCCTCCGGCTCGAAGGATTCCACTACCTCTCCCCGGTTCCGGATCTCTTTTACCAGGCGCGGACGCATCCGCTGACCGTCGTTGGCTATGGCATTATAAAAAGCCAGAATCTGCAGAGGAGTAACTTTTAATTCATACCCGATACTCATCCAGGGCAAACTGATACCGCTCCAGCTTTTATCTTTGGGATATTTGATATAAGGCTCTATCTCTCCCGGCAGACAAATACCGGTTTTCTTATCCAACCCCATAGCATACCAGCGGTTTACAAATTTCTCCGGCCGGTCTTTATAATGATCATACACCAATTTCGCAATACCGTTCGACGATTTTTCCATTATCTGTTTTACCGTCACTTTCCCTAAACCATCATGCGATTCGGTCAGATAACGGTCATAAAATTTATATCTCCCTGAAGTACCCAGGTCGATCGTATCGTAAGGAGTGACACACCCGTCCTCCAGCAAGGCGATCATAGTCGCTGCTTTGATTACAGATCCCGGTTCACCGGCACCACTGATAGCAAAATTCTGGTTTTCGATATATACCCCGTCCTTTCTGGCCAGATTGGCGATTGCTTTGATATCCCCGGTTTTCACTTCCATCAGGATAGCCGTACCGTGTGTCGCCTCGCTTTTCTCCATCTGTTTTTTCAGGGCATGCTGCACGATATCCTGATAATCCACATCTATCGTGGTCACGACATCGTGTCCATCTACAGGTTCTTTACGGGTAATGATCATCCAGGTACCCGACATCATCCGCTTTATCCCTTGTCCGCATTCGCCCTTCAACTGGTTTTCAAAAGTCGCTTCCAACCCAACCCGGCCTTCCCTCTCCCCGGTTTCCGATTCGTTCAGATAACCGATCGTCCGGCCGGCTAAATTCACATGGGGCTGTAATCTTTCGTCATTGACTATAGCCTGAAAACCACCTTTATTCTTTCCCAGACGGAAAATCGGGAATTGACGGATTTGTTTCAACTCCTTATGATTCACTTTACGTTTATTGATCAGCAAATAACGGTCGGGACGAGGTTTCCGATTGCGGGCACCCACCAGCTTATCTTTATAAAAAGCCTTACTTCCATCCTTAAAGAACCGGGATAAACACAAAGCCAGACTATCCACTTCAGCATCGAACACTTTCTTATTCACTGCAATAGGATCGAAACGGAGTTCATAAAAAGGAACCGAGGTCGCCAGAATCCGACCGTCGGCTGCCCAGATATCTCCCCGGTTGGGTTCTATTTTGACAGGCTGCACCGGCACATTTGCCGACGCCATCTTCCGCCACTTTTCCCCTTCCACAGTCATCACTGCACAAGCTTTAGCCAGAATCAGACAACCGAACAGTACGATAAACACATAAACAATTATGGTTCTCCACGTTATGTCATCCTTTATTGCCATTTCGATCACCGATACAATTTTACCGGAGGTTCTTTACTCTCCTCCAATGCTAATCCTTCATTTTTTATCCGTTTGATAATCTCCGATTGCTTGCGCATCAACATCAAATCCGCTGCTGCAGAAATCGACTCGAAACGCAGATCGGTTACTTCCTTTTCCAGAAGAACCCTCTCCCGATGCAGCTTTTCAGTAGAATATCCATTGGATATATACCAAATCCCTAAAAAAGTAGCAAAAAGTACAAACCGGATATTCTGCCGCAGTTTTTCTGCTAGCAGACTTCCCTCCAATACACTTTTCACCGAGGACGACGTTTTGACCTCCTCTTGCCTCTCCTCCTCCACCGGCACATCTTCCGTTATCTTTTTCCTATTAAAAACTCCCATCTCTTTCCTTATTGTCTCTTAATCCTTCTTTCTCGCAATCCGAAGCTTTGCACTCCTGGCCCGCGGATTACGCACGATTTCCTCTTCCGAGGGAACGATCACTTTCCGGTTGACCAATTCAAAGTTATGGTGTACATGACCGAACACCAGATCCTTTTCCAATTTACCTTCCGCATTCCCGGCCTTCAAAAAATTCTTCACAATCCGATCTTCCAGAGAATGATAGGTAATAATCACCAATCTGCCCCCCGGCTTCAATACCTCCATCGCCTGTTGCATCATCTCCTCCAAAGCTTCCAGCTCCCCGTTCACTTCTATCCGTAAAGCCTGATAGACTTTTGCCAGATATTTTTTTTCTTTCAACTTCGGAATACAAGGCAAAATAATCTGATAAAACGCCTCGGAAGTTTTTATTTCCTGATTTGCCCGGGCTTTCACGATCAAATCCACCAACCTCCGGGCATTCTCCACCTCCCCGTAATTCCTGAAAATAGCGGTCAACTGTTCTGCATCGTAGGTATTCAGCACGGTAGCGGCTGTCAGCTTACTCCGTTGGTTCATCCTCATATCCAATTCCGCTTCGAACCGGAACGAAAATCCCCGGCCGGCTTCATCGAATTCATGAGAAGATACCCCCAAATCCGCCAGAATGCCATCCGCTTCTTCATACCCATAATAGCGCATAAAATTACGCAAATATCTGAAATTATGATTCACAAAAATAAAACGATCATCTTCCGGCACATTAGCCAAAGCATCCTCATCCTGATCGAACCCCAGCAAACATCCCTCTGCATCCAATCGTTTCAATATCTCCCCGGAATGTCCTCCCCCCCCGAAGGTCAGATCCAGATACACACCTCCCTGCCGGATATCCAATCCATCGACAGACTCTTTCAGCAAAACCGGTACATGATATTCGGACATATCTATCGTATATTAGTTTTTAAAAATTTCTTCCGCCATCATCCCTAACTCTTCTCCACTAATCGCCACCTCCTCATACACCCTGGCATCCCACACCTGTATCATCGAATCCTGCGCAGCCAACACCATTTCCTTATCGATTCCGATCTCATCCAGCATCTTCCGGGGTAGTAAAATCCGGCCATTGGTATCCATCTCTACCTCCTGCGTTCCCCGACAAAACTCCCTAAAAAAAGCCGCATGTTTAGGATCGAACAAATTCAGACGGGCACGTACCCCTGCAATCATATTTTCCCATTCCTGCAAAGGATACATATCGATGCACTTCCCGAAGACATTTTTCCGCAAAACAAAAAACGTCTGTTGCGAAGCCACCATCACTCTCCGGAAAGAGGCAGGCACCACAACCCGACATTTGCTATCAGCTTTACAGGTATAATCTCCGATAAATGAAGCCATCGTATTACCAATTAATTCTATAACAACTTATTACAAACATACACAGCTCCCGAAAACAAGAGGTGGATTTGTGATGTAAAGTTAGGAAATATTTCCCACTTTAAACCACTTTACCCCACTTTTTTATTAAAAATAACGCATTCCCAAGCAGGACAAGTATATGAACGACGAAGTACCCATATAATCCGCAAAACGAATTGTGCACAATTCGTTTTGCGGATTATAGTATTTGGCAACACCCGTACCCCGATTTTTAATCAGAGAACGGCTAAGCCTTTCGAAGGCTATGCTTTCCCTAAGGTTCCTCCATATATCAGCTACTATAAAATCAATTTAAACCTATATTAAAACCAATTTATCTAACTTTTAATATGGATTTAATGTGAATTTAACCTGAATTTAATCTGGATTTGAAGATACGAATCCCAGGCGGATCACTGAAAACAAAAGAAAAATCAAGCAAATCCTTGATAATCAGACATTAGCAGGGATTTCTTTTTTCTGGCAGATAGCAGAAAATAGCCGTTTCAAGCATATTGTTGGTGTGCAAATCGTGGTACATAAATCAGGCTGAAAAAAGTCCCACGATTTAGCTTCTTTCTCACTGATTCATAGCATTTTGCATGGTCGTACTTTGGAAGAGAATACATAGTTTTGTAACTCTAAAAACGATGTAAAAATGGCTAGAAAAACCTTCAATGTGCTATTCTTTATCAAGAAAGCCAGATTATTAAAGAATGGAGAAGCACCCGTGTGCATGAGAATTACTGTAAACGGCTGTATGGTAGATGTTTTAGTAAAAAGAAGCTGTCCTGTAAATCTATGGAATCAGGCAAAAGAAAACTCCAAAGGAAAAGATCGTATGTCGGTGGAACTGAACCACTACTTGGAAATCACACGCTCTCGCATACACCAAATTTATAGAGAACTGGAATCCACAGGTAAGACTATTACAGTCGATCTTATGAGAAAGCTATATTATGGGGTGGATGAAGATAGTAAAACGCTATTGCAAGTATTCAGAGAGCATAACGAACAAAGCCGTAAGCTAATCGGTAAGGACTTCGTTAGTAAGACCGTTCAACGGTATGAAACCACTACCCGATATTTAGAGGAATTCATAAAGAAAGAATATCAATTATCTGATATTGCCCTAAACAACTTGGAAGCCAACTTTATTTCTAAGTTCGATGCTTTTTTGAAAATTGAAAAAGGTTGTGCGCAGAATTCAGCTATCACCCGATTGAAGAACTTGAAGAAGATTATCCGTATTGCTTTGGAAAACGACTGGATAAAGAAAGATCCGTTTGCTTACTATCGCTTCAAACTGGAAGAAACAGATCCTGAATTTCTGACAATGGACGAGATTAAAATCATTCTCGCTAAAGAGTTCACAATTAAACGAGTAGAACAGGTACGTGACATTTTTGTCTTTTGCATTTTTACTGGTTTGGCGTTCAGCGATGTGAAAGATTTATCACCCGAACACTTGGTAAAAGACAACAAAGGGGAACTTTGGATAAGGAAGAACCGCCAAAAGACCAAAATCATGTGTAACATTCCTGTGTTACCTGTGGCAGCTTCCATACTTGATAAATATAAGGATGTGGCAGAGTGTACCGGAAAACTTTTACCTGTATTGTGTAATCAACGCATGAACAGTTATTTGAAGGAAATTGCCGATGTGTGCGGAATTCATAAAAATCTTAGCACACATACCGCCCGTCATAGCTATGCCACAAGCATTTGCCTTGCAAATGGCGTGAGTATGGAGAATGTTGCTAAGATGTTAGGTCATGCAGATACAAGCGTAACAAAACACTATGCAAGGGTATTGGATCAGAATATTTTCAAGGATATGCAGAAAGTAAATAGCTGTCTGTTGGAATTAGCTATATAATAAAGGTAGTAGCCAATATAGAAAAAGGATTGGGAAGAATGAATTTCATTTTCTCAATCTTTTTCTTTTATTGTAAGTTTTCCAGAACTTAATATGAAGCATTGACAAAGGTAAGTTCCATATTTAGCCTGTTCAAGTCCGAGCCTTCGGTTTAGATGAAAATCTTCCTCTCACTATGTTCGAGCGTATTTTCATCTAAAGACTTGCACAGACTAAATACTTCACTGGAAAAGTCAATGATTCAAATTAAATTCCGAAAAACAATGTTTTTGTGAGTGGCAGATTATTCTTTCCAACTTTCAAAATAATGCTTTTGGAGCAGTTTATCAATATCGCTCTGGCGATAGATGATTTTACCTTTTATCTGGATAAAGGGGATTAGCCCTGTATCTCGCCACTCTTGCAGGGTTCGCAAACTGACATTCAGTTTCTTGGAAACTTCATTATTAGAAAGAAAGCGTTCCCCGTTCAGGTGGGGCTTGTAATGCTTAACTATAGATTCAATGCCATTCAGCATCGAATCGAGTGAAGAAATAAATTCTTTGACTTGTGGGGTATCTTTATTTATTAGTTCCATGATTGAAAGATTGTTTTATTGAAATATTGATTTCAAGATGGCTAGATGGCTGGTTAGTTACGCAGATAGTCACCCAGCGATGAAATACTAAGTACGTCTTTTGCCGGATCATAATCTACATAGAGCCGTTTGGATGCAATGGCAATAAAATACTGGCTACCATCTTGCTGTATCTCATAAGTAGCGGGTGAAGCCTGTTTAGTGGTTTCCGATACATATATAATAGAAAGAAGGTACTCTTTATCGCTCCGATAAATGATTATCGTAGGATTCAGATTAACGCTTTCCCATGTGCCGACAATGGAAAACAGGTTGAAGGACGGGTAATCTTCTTTAGTTCTTCTCATAAGGCATGATTTGTTTGGGTGATTGATTTTGTGTTTCACTGTCCGCAATAATTCTTTCAATATCGGAAGACTTATAATAAATCTTGCTCCCTATTTGAGAATAAGCCAGTCGCCCACTACTTCGGTAATATTGCAGCGTTCGCTTGCTCAAGCCTAACAACAGGCACACTTCCTGACTATCCAGCCAGTTTTCTACTTTTTGAGTATGACTGCTGCACAAACTCTCTATCCGTTTGGCAAACTCCGTGAAGCTCTCGCAGACATACGAAAATGTTCTTTTTTCGATGGTTACTACTTCCATACATTTAATTTTTAATGGTTAATAAAACGTGTTGATTCTATTTTCATCGGCAAATGAAAGAAGAATCAAGAGCCGTTTTCTAAACTGTCCGAGAGTGGTATAAAAAGACTGTTTATGGCAAAATGACACATGAATAATTTATTAGTCATAATACTCTTGCGGCACAACTATCAAAATGAATCCGAGTTAATTAATGGCGACAAGCTAAATAGATAAAAGGTAGAATGACAGAAAAGAGAAGTTTTATATGATACATTTTTAGCATATTCGATTAATCATTACTAAAATGGGAATCATGAAAAGATTAAAGTAGTTTTTACACATGATTTATAACCTGCGTATTAATAATAGCCATGGAAAGAGGTCAGAATAAGAATAACAAGAGGATACGGTAGAGGCAATACACGTACTTATGACTATGGTTTGGCGTGAAGTGGCTCTGCTGATAGTTACATACCCTTTTTTGTATCCCTACAAATAGGGATTGTTTTATAGAAAACACCCATTTGTATGGATTGTTTTATTTTTGAAATACAACGTACTTTGTATTCTAATAACAGGAACTACGTTCTGACCTATGCAAACAACAAAAGAATATACACATAAATTATTGTTGGAAACAGCAAGGAGAGCCTTTTTCAAGAAGGGCTTTAAGGCTGTGTCTATGCGTGAAATATCCAAATTGTCGGGTATCGGTCTGAGCAACATCTACAATTATTATCCTTGTAAGGACGATTTGTTGGCTGACGTGTTGCATCCGCTTTTGGAGGCGATGAACAGTATGCTGGAAGATCATAATCGCCCGGAGGCCTTTTCTTTGGATGTCTTTACCTCCGAAGAATATCATCGCTCATCCATGAAGGAGGTAATGAACATCGTAAGACGGTATCGTGAAGAATTTAAGTTACTTTTTTCATCTATCCAAGACTCTCGTTTCAATGATTATTGGGAACAATGGATTAAAAGAAGTACAGTAATGGGTATAGAATATATGGAAGGTATGAAAAAGCTCTACCCTGATCTGCATACCGATATTTCTCTATTCTTTATGCACTTCACCTGCTCATGGTGGGTTAATATGATGAAAGAGGTGGTGCAACATGAAGAGCTTTCCAGTGAAGAAATTGAATGTTTTATTGGTGAGTATATCCGCTTTAGCACAGGAGGCTGGAAAAGGCTCATGAATGTAAAAATAGAAAGATGAAAACAAATAGAAACATCCACACATCCTCCTGCCTACAATGCAACCCTTGTGGAAGCGGTTGTACAATTGTGGACAATCGGATTTCTTTCGTATTCGATTCGGAAAAGAAGCACTTTAGCCATCTTCTGTTCGACCCGACACCCGTTGCTTGCATGGGCAGATGCGGCAGGTCTTGTCAAGCAGGATTTCGCTTGGTGCAGGAGGCTAAATACCGCACCACTTCGGTAGAACAACTAAAAACAATCAATATATGAGTATCACCAACATCATCTGTAACGGCGAAATAACGCTTGTGCAAGGAGTAAACGGACTTTTCCTCTGCGAGGAATCGTGGGTAACACAAAGCAGAAAATCCGCTCTGCCCAGAGAGGCTTTGAACAAAGAGACTATTAGAATTAAAAAAGAATGCATCGATATTGAACGTCCAGAGACTGATTTTCCAGACTTAACTTAGTAACAGATGTATGAAACATCCCATTTTTAATAATAATAATTCATCGTATCAAGCGAGTCGCCTGCAAAGAGCGACTCGCTTTGTTTTTGAACAAAATAGATTTTCGTTCTCTTTTGAAGTACTAACTCCCAATCTGTCATAGCCATGTCACAACAAGTATTTGTTCCATTTCTTCTGACACTGTTTGCCGGTATATCCACCGGCATAGGCAGTGCCATTGCTTTTTTCGCCAAACGCACCAACACGTCGTTTCTTTCTCTATCGCTGGGCTTTTCGGCGGGAGTCATGATTTATGTATCGTTTGTCGAACTGTTTACCTCTTCCGTGCAAACACTTGTGGAGATGCACGGCAAATCAGAAGGAACGTTTTATGCCACGCTCTCTTTCTTCGGGGGTATCGTGTTGATATTGCTCATCGACAAGCTAATTCCTCGCTACGAGAATCCGCATGAAATGCACCGGGTGGAAGAAATGAGTGAAAAAGCGAAAATACAATTAGACGTGAAGCCCAAATTGCTACGTGTTGGCATGGTAACAGCCTTTGTGCTGGCTATCCACAATTTCCCGGAGGGTATGGTTACGTTTCTTGCTGCCCTAAAGGATGTGAACATTGCCATACCCATTGCCATCGCCATTGCCATACACAACATACCGGAGGGTATTTCGGTATCCGTTCCTGTTTTTTACGCTACAGGCAACCGCAAGAAAGCCTTTTGGTTCTCGTTTTTGTCTGGATTGGCAGAGCCGGTGGGAGCCGTCATAGGCTATCTCGTGCTGGCTCCGTTCCTCGACGACAATGTGTTCGGCATCATCTTCGGCATGATTGCTGGCATCATGGTATTTATCTCGCTCGATGAGCTGTTACCCGCAGCTGAAGAATACGGTAAGCACCACCATGCCATCTACGGTTTGGTGGTAGGCATGGCGGTCATGGCACTAAGCCTGCTGATGCTGGGTTAGCAAGAAGAAGTAATATAGAAACAATAAATAAAAAGCAGAAAAAGATATGCATACATCTCACACTTACCACTGTCATGAGCACGATGCTCACAAAGAGCATACTCACGGGCGTATATTTTTTAGGTATCGCGCACAGCAAATAATAGACATATCATATTAGTAAGAAAAGACTTAAAAACAAAGAATAATTATGAGCATAATAAAAAACATCTTTCAAAACTTCCGCAAACCCAAGAATAGCTTTATGGGCAGGTGCATTGTGAAAATGATGAACCAAGGGCATAACCGGATTTCTCTTTGGTGCATTGACAACTTCGTAAAACTTTCCGGTGGCGAAACGGTGCTCGATATCGGTTGTGGCGGTGGGCAAAACGTAGCTAATTTCATCAAACGAACTCATGGATTAGTTTGCGGCATGGATTATTCACCCACGTGCGTGGACATTGCGAGTCGCAAGAACAAGGCGGCTATCAGTCAGGGACGAGCATCTATAGTAGAAGCGAATGTTTCAAACATTCCTTTTGACGATAACCGCTTCGATATTGTAACCGCTTTCGAAACTATCTACTTTTGGAATGATATAGTGGAAAACTTCAAGGAAGTATTGCGTGTATTGAAACCCGAAGGAAGGTTCTACATCTGCAACGAGGCATGCAGCGAGGAAGGCAATGAAAAGTGGGTGAGGAATATCGACCTGCGCATTTACTCACCCATAGAAATACAAAGAATGCTGGAACAAGCGGGATTTATAAATGTGACCTACGACATCTCGCCGGAGAGCCAATCGCAACGAATATGCGTGCAAGCGACAAAACAACCGATGATGAAACCAATAGACAGATGAGCATCAATAAATATACCCCGATACATCGGGTTCTGACTACCTATCCGCAGTTGATTCATCGACTGGTGAAACGAGACAGTCGTTATGTTTCTTTAATCAATCCTGTATCAACTTGTACGTTGGGGCATTGCACTACTATTGAGAGCATTGCCTTTACAGTAGGAGACGATATGGAGACTCTTCTCACATACCTCAAAGGAGAAATGGAACGAGAAGATATACAGTTCAAATATTGAAAATTACTACTAATAACTGCCCGAAAGGGCACAAAACAATATCGATTTATGCTTATACTTTATAACAAAGCAGCCCGCAAAAATCTTTCCAAGCCGAAGGAAGCTGCCAAATGGTATCCCGTGCTACGTTCTACGGGTATGTTGAAAGAACGTGAAGTGCCCAAACTCATTGCTGACAAAACGACACTCAACCCCAAAGAGGCGATCGCCAGAATAGAGTTTAAGGATGTTGAGGTACTTACACAAAAAGTAACCGAAGGAAACTCTTCAGGTACAACACCTATAGTCGTTTCCACGCCGGAAGCTCCCGATCCCAGCATTTAAGGAGAAACCAACAATCATATAAATAAACAATGAAACAGAAAGTACTATTTTCTCTATTGATACTGATGCTCATGAGCATCAGTGTATCCGCCCAAACAGGTGGGGGGCGGATTGCGGGCGTGGTCATCGACAACACTGACGAAGATCCACTGCCCGGAGCAACCCTCTTTATTGAGGAACTGAAAAAGGGCGATATAACCAACAAATATGGCGAGTTCTCTTTTTCAGACATTCCTTTCGGTACTTATACATTCACCGTGAAGTTTATGGGCTATCAAACAGCAGTCCAAAAAGTAACCGTAAGTAAAGAGAATGTAAAGAAAACTATTATCCGCCTGAAAGCCGAAGTCAAATCGCTGGACGAAGTGGTGGTGATGGGCAAAAGTGAAGCCCGCAAGATTCGGGAGCAAGCCATGCCGGTAACGGTTTACAGTATGAGCCAGTTACAAGGTACAATAAATAGCGTAGAAGATATTCTGACTAAGACCGTAGGCGTAACCATTCGTTCGCAGGGAGCAGTAGGCAGTGCCTCGCGTATCTCTGTTCGCGGCTTGGAAGGCAAGCGTATTGGATTCTTTATAGACGAAGTACCGATGAACGATAATTCCGATTTCATCGACATCAACGATATACCCATCGACATGATTGACCGCATTGAAATATATAAAGGTGTGGTTCCAGCCAAGTTCGGTGGATCTGCCGTGGGGGGTGCTGTAAATATCGTGATTAAAGAGTATCCACCTCGTTACTTGGATGCTTCGTATTCGTTCGGTAGCTTCAATACACATAAAGCAAGTAGCGTCTTCAAGCGAAATCTGGTCAAACAAGGAATAGAGTTGGGGGCAGCGTTGTTATACACCCATTCTGATAATGACTATCGTATGGAATTGCCTCAGAACAAAGGTAAGTTCATAAAACGCGACCATGACAAATTCAACCAATCGGGGGGAGGGATATCGATGAAAGCCCGTAAATGGTGGTTCGATCAGATGGAGTTTGAACTTGAATTTATCCGAAACAGCAAGCAGATACAAGGCGTGGTAGAGAACATACGCTCTGCCGAAAGTAGTGCCGGAGCTTACAACTTCGCCATTGATTTACAGAAAGACAATTTCCTACTCAATGGACTTGACTTCAGTAGCGGCACGGGCTATGCCTATTCTCAATACAACTTTGTGGATACAGCTAGGCTTCGCTACGACTGGGATATGAATCCTTATCCGCCTGTTTCGGCTTACGGAGGAGAAATAGGAGTTTTACCCTCTGACATGAAAATGCGTAAGCATACCGTGGGAAATAAGACCAATCTCAATTACATCATCAATGACCGGCACTCCATCAACCTCAACTCATTATTCAAATGGGCATTGGGGAAGCCCTCCGATCCGTTGTTGGATAAAGCGGTGGGGCGACAGATAAACTTCGACTCGCACATGACGAGCTGGGTATTAGGCTTGGGTTACGACTATAAATCCCCCAATGACAAATTCCTCAACTCGCTGACGGGTAAGTATTATTACTATTCCATGAATACGAAAATAGGAGATGTTTGGAATTCCGTACCCAAAGAAGTGGATATGCAGCAGCACGATTGGGGTGTAAGTGAAGCCTTGCGCTACCGCTTCACCAAAGAGTTGTTGGGGAAAGCCTCCGTAAGCTATGATGTACGACTACCGACAGATGCCGAACTCATTGGCGACGGCTTCCTTATTGCTCCTTCGGGCGACTTGAAACCCGAAAGAGGAACTAACGCTAACATCGGATTGATGTACGATAAAAAGATTGGTTCCGGATTGTTGCAGGTGGAGGTAAACGGATTCTTCTCTTACCTGCAAGATATGATACGCTATACGCGCAACTTCGTGCAGGGCAGATACACTAATTTCGGTGAGATGCGTACCTTCGGTGTAGAGGCAGAAGTCAAAGCAGATGTTACACGCTGGCTTTACGGATATGTAAATGCCACGTTTCAAGACCTTCGCGATACACGTAAGTACGAACCAACGAGTAACGTTCTCAATCCGTCGAAGGGATTGCGTATGCCTAATATTCCCTATTTCTTAGCAAATGCGGGGGTAGAGTTTCACAAAGAGAATCTCTTCGGAGGGAAAGGTCAGAATGTAAGACTATTTACCGATGCTTCATTCGTAGAAGAGTATTTCTTCGATTTCGAAGTAAGTCAATATCAAGAGAAACGCATTCCGCGCTCTTTCAAGCTCGACTTGGGATTAGAATACTCCATCATGAACGGTGGGCTTACCTTCTCGGCAAAAGCATCCAACCTTACGAATGCCCGCCTGTTCAGCGAGTTTAATTACCCGCTTCCCGGCAGAGCCTTTACCGCACGTATCAGGTACGTGCTGAAATAAAGCTAATCACAATTCAATATATTATTCAACAATAAAATAAAAAGTAAAATGAAAAAGAGAATCAACGGAGTATTACTCCTCCTAATGAGTATCACTATGCTGTTTTCAGCTTGTAGCAAAGACCCGGAAACGAAACCAATCACGACCGATCCGGAAGTAAAAGTTGGCGATATACTTGTTTACACCATGCTTATGAATCCCGGTGGACAGACCGGGTCAGGTTGGATGCAGTTAGCAGATGGAGTGTCTCCCAAGAAACTGACAAACAAAAATGCCGTGCAAGTCGGTTACGGAATGATGCCAGTGTGCAACGGTAATGATGTGTACACTTTTCCTGCGTTCGGAGCACAAGGTGATGAAAATGTAGTAACAAAATGGGGGCGTTCGGGAACTAAACTCACCAAAACGGCAACCATGCCTATTCCCCTTAATTCTGTTCCAAGACACATCTCTTTTGTTAATGCAACAAAAGCCTATCTGATATCACTTATCGGCAAGTTATTTATATTCAACCCTCAAACGATGGAACTAACTGGTGAGATTGATCTGTCCTCTTACGCTGCACCGGGATTGGCCGTACCGATGTTTGGATCTCCGTTTGTGCATAATGGACGTTTGTATGTAACACTGAATCAGACAGACATGACATTCCAACCGGCTACCGAACCTCAGATAGAACTCGCGGTAATCAACACTCAAACGGACAAGGTGGAGCGTGTCATCTATGAAAAGGCGAGTGGTATCGGTATCGGGGCTTATACCTATGGGCAACAAACCTTTATCGATGAAAAAGGCGATATGTATCTGATGTGCACGGGCGCATACGGCATGAATCCTAAGTACAAGACCGGTATCTTGCGCATCAAGAAAGGCGAAACCGAATTTGACCCTACCTATAATTGGGTGTTGAACGATCAAACAATCGAAGGCGAATCGGGCAAAACCGTTTGGCTGCTTCAATCACAATACGCCGGCAACGGAAAAATGTATGCCACGATGGATATTCCTTCTTATTGGGCAAACCCAACATCTCCCAACTGGTTCACGGATAAATCGCTCATCAGTGTAGAGATGGATATTTACAATAAAACGGTAAAAAAACTTCCGATACCGATGACGTCAAGCTTTGGAGGAGCAGTGGAGAAATACAAGAATCTTATCGTGTTTGCTATTAATGGCAGAAATGATGTGGGCTTTTATACGCATAATCCTGCAACCGGCGAAACAAGCTCGGATGCCGTAGTAAAGGTAGATGGAGCTCCTGCATATTTCCATTGGTTTGAAAACTAAGTAATAATCAATCACTCAGAAGAGGCAAAGGTGAGAGTTGAATTATCGGCCTTTCCTTTGCTCTCATTTTTTAGCCCAAACATTTATTAATCTTGTTTCTCCATTCAGAAATGGCTATTCAAGGGTTTCAATATCACACACAATAAATAAAATTTCGTATGCCAATAAACGATTTCATTCAATTTCACTTCGGTTGGCTCAATGCATGGATACCTTCGTTTGCATTGGTGCTGATACAACTTTTGTATATGATTCTTTACCGAGAAGGTGGCAAACGTGCCGTAGATACATCTTGGTATACCTCTAAGGACAAGCGGTACGCCACTTTAAGCTTTGTGTTTCAGGGAACATTGCTTTTGGTGTCGCTCTTTGTCCCTCTCCGCATAGGTACACCGCTATTCACGGTGGGGTGCGTCTTGTTTGCCTTTGCACTTGTCGGATTTATGGCAGCCTTTCATGCTTATGCCTCTACGCCTAAAGGAGAAACTGTCGTACGAGGCGTTTACCGCCTGTCGCGCAATCCGATGTACTTCTTCTATGAAGTGGGAGCATTGGCGGTTTGCATTGCCTCGGCATCGTTGTGGTTGCTGCTTGCCACAATTCCTTTGATCCTCGTCACGCATGGCGTTATCTTGGGTGAAGAGCGATACTGCATGACCACTTATGGGGAAGACTATGCGCGGTACAAAGCGAGAACTCCCAGATACTTCTTACTCAAATAGCAACCTTATGAACAATCTCTCTCAAATACTCAATTCCGCCACGATGGGGCAGCCCCGTCGCTTGCGTCCGCTGATAGGCTGGACGGTTGCGGAGTACTTTTTTCGTGGCGCACCGTATGGGGCAATGCTGCTCGTGGTGTGGGAGGTATTCAAACCTCTGCAAAATCCCGGCACACCGCTCAACCTCGTGAACATAGGTTGGGCGTGCCTAATGCTTCTAATTTCTCTCGTTTGCCTTTGGCTCATTAGCAAAAAGGCATACCTTGTAGCCTATAAAGACGGCTACGACATTTGTTGCGATGGTCGTTTGGAAGTGGTCAATCACCTGCGCCAACTGCCGATGAGTTTCTTCAATAGTCGTGATCCCGGCGACATCGGGGCATACATTGTCAGCGACTATAACAACGTGGAGATGCTCACTACTCACCTTATCGGTCAGTTCTTTGGCGGGCTGGCGATGCCCATCGTCGCTTTGGTTTCGCTCTCATTCTTCAACTGGCAATTAGCTTTGGCGGCAGCAGCTGTCATTCCATTGGCATACCCCATGATGTGGCTCACCAATCACTTTGTGGCAACCTTGGGCAAGAGGCATCAAAAAATAAAGACCAATGCCGCTTCGCGCATGATCGAGTATATACAAGGTATCCGCCTGATTAAGGCTTTCAACCTGAGCGGCAATAAGTTTGAACGCTTGGAACGAGCTTTCCGTGATCTAAAGCGGGAGAGCATCCGTTTGGAAGCGGCTCCCGCACCCAGCATCACGCTGGCTTCCACTCTGCTCAATGGCGGCCTGGTTCTTATTATGCTACTTGGCTTCTCGATGTTGTTAAATGCCAAAGTCTCCATGCCCGTTTACATCATGTTCCTGCTGGCAGGATCGGCTATCTATGCCCCACTCATCAACGCCTTGACCTTTATCGCCCTCATCAACTACATGAAGCTGGGAGCCGAACGCATTGATGCTCTTTGCAAAACGCCCGTACTTCCGGAGGGTATAATAGAAGATGTTGTCAACTCAGAGATAGAGTTCCGTCACGTCAGCTTCAGCTATAATGCCGATATTCCCGTACTTCGGGATGTATCGCTTACCATTCCCGAAAAGGAACTGACCGCTTTTGTGGGACCATCGGGTTCGGGCAAAACGACATTGACACGACTCATTGCCCGTTTCTGGGATGTAAGCGAGGGGGAAATCCTATTTGGCGGACGAAACATCAAAGACTACACCGTGCATACACTGATGCAACAAGTTTCCATCGTCTTTCAGGATGTGTATCTCTTCAACGATACCATTTATAACAACATCCGCGTGGGACGTGAGACAGCTACCCGCGAAGAGATAGAAGTTGCCGCACGCAAGGCGCAATGCCACAACTTCATCACCGCTATGCCTGATGGCTACGAAACGATGGTGGGTGAAGGAGGTAGCACACTATCCGGTGGAGAGAAACAGCGTATCTCTATTGCCCGTGCCATTTTGAAAGATGCGCCCATCGTGTTGCTTGACGAGGCAACCGCTTCGCTCGATCCCGAAAACGAGGTTCACATCCAAGATGCTATCAACGACTTGGTGAAAGAAAAGACTGTAGTCATCATCGCTCATCGCTTGGGCACGGTGATAGGTGCCAATAATATTGTAGTGATAGACCAAGGACGGGTGGTGCAGCAAGGCAAGCATCAAGCTCTTTTGGCAGAGGAAGGACTGTATCGCAATCTTTGGGAGGAACAACAACGGGTAAAAGGATGGAAGTTCAAACAATCGAATAAACAGTAAGGCTATGGATACAAATAAACGCAAGACCGGGCTGGCACGGTTGATAGAAATAGCCGGCACTAAACGTCGGCTGCTCATCGGGGCGATGTTGTTGGCAGTTATCACCGCCATCGTGCAGTTTGTGCCGATCATAGCGGTGTACAATATTCTCATCGAGTTGGCAGAGCATGCGCTTGATCCCTCATTGATTGACAAGGCATACATCTGGCTGTGGAGCTATATCGCCTTGGGAGCTTTCTTCGCTTTCGGAGTGCTCACGTTTGCTTCCCTCATGCTCTCGCACATTGCCGCTTTCAACATTCTGTATGAAATACGAATGCAGCTAGTACAAAAAATGGTTCGTTTGCCCTTGGGGTTCTTTTCCCGCCGGGCTTCGGGAGAACTGAAGAAAATAATGAGCGACGACGTGGAGCGCATCGAACTGTTTATTGCCCACCATATCCCTGACATCGTAACTGCCCTACTTTTTCCGCTGATTCTCGTCAGCTATATGTTTGCCGTAGACTGGCGGTTGGCTATCGTAGTATTGGCTGTGCTGGCGATGGCATTCTATGTGATGGGAAGAATGTACACCGGCAAAAAAATCCGGGAGGTTTCCAAACGGTATGTGGAGACCTTAGGCAGAATGAATGCTAGTATTGTGGAATATATTCGCGGTATTCAGGTGGTGAAGACCTTCACCGAATCGACTAATGCCTATCGCAAACTCAATGACGACATCAAGGAGTACCGCAAATTTGCCAACGAGGTAAACGTACAATACCAACCCACATATGTAGGTTTCCTTACCATACTCTCTTCGGCACTGCTCTTCATCATTCCCGTGGCAGTGTGGCTGCTTGTGGGGAGTGCCTCGTATGCCACTTTCGTGCCGGTGCTACTCATGTTCCTGTTTTTCGGCGTGGCTGTTTTCTTTCCCGTGCTTAAACTCTTGTGGATAGGCAGCTTTCTGAATCAGAACAACATGGGTGTACAGAAGATTGATGACATTCTCTATATGGACGAAATCGAAGAGCCTGACATTCCCCGACACCCCAAAGACGCTTCAGTGGAATTTCGCAACGTCTCTTTTGCCTACGACACCACGCCGATACTCAAAGCGATATCTTTCATCTCCCATCCCGGTACGATAACTGCATTAGTCGGTCCTTCGGGAGCCGGTAAAAGTACCGTTGCTATGCTTGCCGCCCGCTTTTGGGACGTTCAAAGCGGAGAAATCTTAATAGGAGGAGTGCCAGTCAAAGAGATTCCCACTTCGGTGTTGATGGACAACGTCGCTTTTGTCTTTCAGGATAATATGCTCTTCTTCGATACCATCGAGGAGAATATCCGTATGGGTAACAAGACTGCAACCTTTGAGGAAGTGGCACGGGCTGCCTGTGCCGCTCAATGCCATGAGTTTATAGAATCCTTGCCCAATGGTTATCAGACATTGGTAGGCGAAGGAGGCATCTACCTCTCTGGTGGTGAAGCACAACGCATAGCCTTGGCTCGCGCCATATTAAAAGACTCCCCTATTATCTTGCTGGACGAAGCCACCGCCTTTGCCGACCCCGAAAACGAAGGTAAGATTCTGGCAGCATTCTCTCATCTCATCAAAGGAAAGACGGTATTGGTCATCGCTCACCGATTGTCTACAATCACCAATGCCGACCGAATTCTGTATGTAGATAAGGGTGTGATAGCCGAGCAGGGAACACATGAGCAGCTACTTGCTCTTAAAGGAGAATACGCTCGTATGTGGGAAACCTACAACCGAGCAAAGAGGTGGACGATTGGTGGAAAAAATAACCGTAAATTATAAATACAACAAAATATAACCGGTATGAAAAAACTCATTCAAACCGCTGGCTACGGGAGAATTGTATCAACGCAATCCTCAGCAAAGCAACGCAATTTATCAATATGTAAATGTATTAATTATGAAAGACTTATCAGATTTGAGATTTTTCCGACTATTATCGGAACACTCACAGAAAGAGTTTGCCGTAAATGATTTTACGGCCGCATTGCAAGAACTTGCCAATCACTTAGTAAGTATTGCTATAAAGGAACAGGACTACGCTGTATTATTACGTTACTTCTCTTTTGGACTAAACAGGCTCAAGTCGTATCGAGTACAATTTGAGCAGGGGGAAAAACGCCTTGTCATTGCTTATTGATGAAGCGATAGGACTTGTAAATACGGAAATCCGCATACTCAATATGCAAATTAAATATCCGGTTCAATTCCAAAACCGGAAGAATAAACTTCCACTCTCGCCGCTCTACCTTACAGACGAAACCTATCTTATTGAGATTATGGAGATAGTTAGTGGATTGTTCCTATCTAAAAGAGTGGTAACGCGCAGTGGTACAGAAGCACCACTTACAGAAATCGGAAGAGCCTTTGAATACCTTTTCAATATTAAATTGGGCGATGTGCATAAGAAGCATGAAAGTGTCGTTAGTCGTAAACCATCAAAAATAACCGAATTTTTAGATACGCTTCGTAAAGCCATTAATGAAGAAAGCAAAAAGAAAGGCTATCTATAAATCAACTATTTAACAACTATTTATGGGGCTGTCCAAAAAAGTGAAGTGCACCCTAAAAGTTGGACAGGTTAAACATTATCCAGTTATAGAAAGAGTTCGGTATTGTACCGGACTCTTTCCATTTAACCGGGATTTGATTCTTTTATTGTTGTAATAATCAATATATTCATTCAAAGCCTTTATAAAGGCTTCCGGCGACTCAAATTTCTCGGCATAAAGCAATTCGGATTTCATTATGCCGAAGAAGTTTTCAGCCATGGCATTGTCAAGACAATTGCCTTTTCGGGACATACTTTGGATTATATTGTAATCCTCAAGACGCTGTCTGTATCCGAAGTGTTGATATTGCCATCCTTGATCAGAATGTATTATAAGCCCGTCAAGATTATCGGCGTCCTTCGCGCAGCTCTTTCTGCTCCTCGGAAGTGATTTTCACGCCGCCTATCTCGTTCGGGATGTAGATTTCCCGCGCGCCTTCAGGGGAGTCGGGGTTGTAGCGGGTGTAGGACGGGCGGCCCGTCGCCTCGTCGAGCTTCACGTAGGAGGAGAACAGTTCCCCGTCCTTGCGCTTCATGCCCTCCACGAAGATGGCCTTGCCCTCGTTCAGGTCGTCAATCTGCTTCTTGGTCAGTTCGACGCCTCCCAAAGACTGCCGGTTGAAGAGCTTGTCGTTCTCGAAGATGAATTCCACGCCCCTGCGCTCGGCGTTGACCTGGAGGTGGGCGTCGAACGGGTTGCCCGATCTGGCTGTCATTCCTTCGACGAATATCTTCTTGCCTTCCCGCAGGTCGTTCTGCTCCTGCTCGGTCAGTTCAACTCCGCTGATTTCACGCGGTATGAAGACATTCTCGGCTTTCATCGCCACCACCTCGTTGGTCAGCTTGTCGATGCTGACGAAAGAGGGGACATACTCGCCGTTGCGGTTCTTCAGTTCCACGACACGCCCCATGTTGCCCGTCTCGAGCAGGTTCTTCTTGTCCTCGTCGGAGAAGATGTGCCCGAAGTAAGGACGGTCGAGGTCGGGTTTCTGCCGGATACCGTGGATGCCCAGCACGATGTCCCCGGAGCGGGACTGCTGGAACGAGAGCCTCGCGTCGGTGCGTAGTACGGCGGAGCCGAAGTTCATGCTGATGGGCACGACCTGGTTGGTCTTGTAACCCTTGAGCATCTGGTCAAGTAGTCCCCGTTCCTGGAGTTCCTCACGGGAGAGCCCGAAGTTCTTCAGCTGTTCCCAGTTGATCATGGACTCGTTGTAGCGGTACTGGGGCTGTTGTTGTTGCTGCGTGCCGTCGCCTTGGGCGGCCTGCCGCTGTGTTTCATTTTCTTTTGACATTTCTTCTTGATTCTTGGGGTTGATACTTTGGTTTTCCTTGTCGCGGGGGACAATCTCGTATTTCTTGAGAAATTCCTCCACTGCCTTGGTCTGCTTTCCTGCCGCGATGTCTTCGACTGCCTGCCTCACTTCCGGGTTATCCAGCGTGTCTTCCTTGATGGTAAGGATACCGAAGCGTGTCGGGTCCTTGAGCTGGCTCCAGAAGTTCTTCAGGAAATTCTCGAACATGCTGGCGTAGCGGTCGATTTTCAGAAAGGAGTTTGTATGCTCCTTGTCTGCCGGAACCGTCTTGTACCTGCCGTCCTTGTCAATTTGGGATACTGCCTGTAAAATCAGTTCCATCTTGTCGAGGATAAGGATGATGTCGCTCATCTGTTCGTTCTCGGCGACTTGCGGTTTAGGGGGATCGTCCCTTCCATTTTTCTTTGCCATAACTTTGGTTTTTAGGGTTGATAACTATGATTGTCAGTGCAAATATATAGGATGATTTCTGATATATGATTGATTTACAATATGTTGTACTATGTGTTTCATCGTTTGTCATCCTGTTTCACCGCGGGAGGAAAAGCGGGAGGCGGAAAAACGGGAAAGTCAAAGGAAAAAGTAAGGAAAAGCACCGGATTAAAGGGGCGGAAAAGGGCGGGCACACACGAATGGCAAGCCCCAGGGTAAGAAAAACGGCAGGAACGCCACGAAACCGGCAAGGAGAAAACCGTATTATGCAGAGTTGCGAGCGAGCTGTCTTTAGTCCCCGCTTCCTTGTGCCGCTCTATAAGACAGGAAGAAGATTTTGTATGGGGAATGTGTTGACGGCGTAATCCATTGGAACATCAAGTCCGGCAAAATACCGCTGTCAGATTGTTTTTTATCTTGTCCTATGCGCCGTAGGTCGCTTCGCTTGCTAAGTCCCGGCCGTCTCCACAACTCGGACGGCGATACCGGAACGTTTTTTCGGGTGAAAAATTACCGCAGGGAATTTTTTGCGCGAAAACCGCAGGCTCGAACGTGGAAGGTATCGTCCCTCCGAGTTACCTTTTCAATGGGACTTGACAAGGGAAGCGCGGCTATGATGGATTTTTATAGAGGAATATGGAAAAATGCACATTTAGCCCAAGATAATTGCAATCATTTTGCGTAAGTAATCAGGAAATGATTACTTTTGCAGAATCATTGCATCGTGTGATATGAAAAAGGATATAGAAAACTTGTCAGAATGGATTGAAAACAGGGAAATGAGGGGTTACTACACCTTCACCAAGGAAGATATTGAAAAGCAATTCCCTTCATTGGGCAAGGATTATATGAAAACCTATCTGTCCCGTTTGGTCACTAAAGCGAAAATCATTTCGCCCTGGAGAAATTTCTATGTCATCATGCCTATAGAGTATTCGCTGAAAGGGATTATCCCTCCGGTCTTCTACATGGATCAGCTTATGGCTTATCTTGACAAGAAATATTATGTAGCCTTATTAAATGCCGCAGCTTTTTATGGGGCCTCCCATCAAAGGGCTCAAACTTTTTCGGTAGCGGTTGAACTACCTTATATGAGGAGTACTTCTAAAAATGGCACATCCATATTATTCTTCTCTAAAAAAGAAATTCAAACGGAGTTCATAAGAAAACACAAAACCCAAACTGGATATATCAACGTATCTTCTCCTGAACTGACAGCTATTGACTTGATAGAAAACGAAAAGAGCGTGGGTGGTCTGAACCGTGTCTGCACTGTTTTGAACGAATTGGTAGATGTCGTGAATCTGGACAGCCTGAATGACTCCTTCTTCAAAGCATCATCTACACCGGTCTTTCAGCGGTTGGGATATATCATGGAACATATCTTGGAGCGAGAGGATTTGGCGGAAACTTTATATTCCAAAATGGAGGTCGCAGGATTAAAATTTAGAAAAGTTCCGTTTAAGGTAAACAAACCGACAGGATATTGTGAAGTTGATAAAAAATGGAAAGTGATTATTAACCAAGAAATAGAAATAGACGAATGATTCCCGAATTTGCAATCAGAGAATGGGGCGAACAGGTTCCATGGACAGAAACCGAACAGGTTGAACAGGATTTGTTGATATGCAGAGCCTTGACAGAAATTTATAAGGACCCATACCTTGCATCACATCTTGCATTTCGTGGTGGAACTGCCCTGCATAAGCTGTTCCTGTCACCCCAGCCCAGATATAGCGAGGATATCGACCTTGTACAAGTTAAAGCGGAACCGATAAAAGAAACATACGACCGCATCAGAGAAGCACTTTCTTTTCTCGGCGAGCCCAAAGTCAAGCAAAAGAAACATAATAACACTTTAATTTTTAGACTTGAATCAGAAATTATACCGGTTGTTCCGATACACCTCAAGGTGGAAATCAATTGCAAGGAACATTTCAATGTGCTACCAATGCAGGAAGTTCCATTCTCAGTTTCAAACAAATGGTATAATGGAGAGTGTCATGTCTTGACCTATCAGCTGGATGAATTGGTGGGGACTAAGTTGCGTGCTTTGTACCAAAGACGAAAGGGACGTGATTTATATGACTTGTATAAAGCATTGACCCTATCAGATGTCAACATAGCTCACGTATTGGCTTGTTACCAAAAGTATATGGAATTTGTGGTAGATCACGTTCCTACTTACAAAGAATTTATTATCAACATGGAAGATAAAATGCAAGATGATGAGTTTTTGGGAGATACCAAGCAGTTGCTTCGGCCAGATGAAGAGTTCAATCCACATAAAGGGTATGAGGTAGTCCGCACACTTCTAATAGACCGGTTACAAAAGTAATGCAAAGCCCATTCTTTCCATCCTTATCAGAAGAATGGGCTTTGTAGGCTTTCACCTTTCCCTAGCTTTGTCTTTCCCGGACAAAGTATCTTCAAAAATTCCTGTTGTTTTTCAGGAAAAATTAGATATTTTTGTCTGGCATGAAAAATATTAATTTCAAATATCTATACCGACGCACCGAACAATTGCTGATGGTTCCGGAGACTGTATGGCCGGAAGCCCTGAACGAAACTAATTCCGGAAAGGAATTGTATCGGAATTATCTGATTCCCATTACTATGGTTATCTCGATAATGGTTCTGTTGATCAATTTGATCAATTATAATTTTTGGCAAGCTACCGGTCTGACAATCATTAATCTGATAGCAATGCTCATCGGTAACTGGTTCGCCTATCTGATTACACGGGAATATTTGTGCCGGAAACTCTCTTTCGATACGAACCTGGCCTTAAATCTGACCGTATACAGTGGAGTGATTTTCATTATTTTTCATAGTATTGGAAATGCTCTGGGAAATATTTTTCTAGGCCAACTTTTTACGTTGCTCAGTTTTACTTTTATACGGACGCTTTACAAAGGACTTGGCCAAATCCCCCGATTGCATCCGGGCCAGAAAACCAATATTCTCGTCATCAGTTCACTGGCGATTATTTGTATTCCAGTCATTATCAATCAACTTTTGATGATCATCTTTGGAATTTCTGCTTTCAATATTTAATTTTTCAGTTTATGCCTAACGAAGTCAATATACGAAACAAACGAGCCTCCTTCGACTACGAATTTCTCGAAGAATATAATGCCGGCATCGTACTTACCGGTACCGAAATTAAATCTATCCGGGCCGGGAAAGCCAGTCTGGTAGATTCCTACTGCTTTTTTAACCGGGGAGAGTTGTGGGTAAAAGGGATGCATATCGCCGAATACAAACTAGGGACTTATTACAATCACGAAGAAAAACGGGAACGAAAACTACTGCTCACTCACAAAGAGCTGATCAAACTGCAACGTAAAGTGAAAGAATCCGGCCTGACCATCGTACCGGTGAAAGTTTTCCTCAACGAAAAAGGATACGCCAAACTCCGGATCGCCCTGGCTAAAGGCAAAAAGGAATTCGACAAACGGGAAAGCCTGAAACTGAAAGATGCCAAGAAAGATATGGAGAGGGCGATGAAAAGGTAAAAGGCTAAAAGCTATAGGCTAAAGGCTGTAGGCTAAAAGCTATAGGCTAAAGGTTATTCGAGGAGATAAAAGAGAGAGGTTAAAAAGTGGGGAGATAGAAGTTGAGAGAAAGGGCTGTAACCGTTATAACTGAAAAAACAAAGGATAGACTTGAATACTAAAATTCTGATAAACAATGAAAAACACAATTATTTTACTGACCATGCTATTATTCAGCGGTATTGGATTTGCACAGGAAAGCAACAACGGCAAACAGTTGTGGGCAAAATCTTTTCTGAACGAAAAGGCACCGGAACTAACCGTAGAAACCTGGATTTCTAAAAAACCCGATACTGAGGGAAAATTCGTCATCATCGACTTTTGGGCTACCTGGTGTGGCCCCTGCCGGAAAGCAATTCCCGAGCTCAACGAGATTGCCAAAGAATTTTCGAAAGATGTCGTCGTTATCGGCATTTCGGACGAACCGGTAGAAAAGATTAAAGCGATGAAAGAACCCGTTATCGAATATTATTACGGAGTAGATACTAAAAAAACAATGGACAAAATCCTGGAAATCAAAGGTATTCCCCATGTCATCATCATCGATCCGAAAGGTATTGTCCGCTGGGAAGGTTTTCCTCTGCTCGAAAATCATAAATTAACCCCCGAAGTCGTTAAAAACCTGATCGAAAAATACAAGTAAACTAAAAAGGACGATTCTATACTTTACAGATAGAGTTGTCCTTTTTCACCATACTATTGATTATATATATCCGATCCGCAAACCATTACAGCAGTTTTGTCCGGTATTCTCCCCTATAATTTTATTACGCAACAAATTCTACACACAATTTACTCCCACTTTTTACCTTTTACCTTTTACTTTTTACTTTTTATTGCCTACCTTCGCATCGTTTGTGAGTGAAAGATTTTAATCTAATATAACAACATTATGGTTCAAGGTATAAAAACAGTATCATTTGAAGAAGCTGTCAAAGTGGTGAAATCGGGCGACCGGATTCATATTCACAGTGTAGCTTGTGCACCTCAGGGTTTGATCCAGGCTTTGTGTGCCCGCGGACGTGCCGGAGAGCTGAAAAACATTAAATTGCAACATCTTCATACGGAAGGCGCTGCTCCTTATGCAGAGCAGGAATTCGAAGGTGTATTCCAGCTGGAATCGTATTTTGTCGGCCACAACGTACGGAAAGCGACTCAGGACGGTTGGGCAGACTATATTCCGGTACACCTCAGTGAAACCCAGAAATTAATCCGTATGGGGATTACTCCGGTAGATGTGGCCATGATTCAGGTATGTCCTCCGGATAAACACGGCTATGTATCTATGGGTACTTCTGTAGATGCCACCCTGGCTGCCGTTCAAACGGCTAAAACAGTAATTGCGGTGATCAACCCTAACGTGCCGCGTGCCTGGGGAGATGCCATCATCAAATTATCCGATATCGATATCTTCTGCGAAGACAACACTCCGCTGATTGAAGCTAAACCGGCACAACCATCGGAACAGGATATTCAAATCGGTAAAAATTGTGCCGGCCTGATCGAAGACGGTGCTTGTCTTCAAATGGGAATCGGAGCTATTCCGAACGCCGTATTGTCACAGCTGGGTAACCACAAAAATCTGGGGATCCACACCGAAATGTTTGCCGATGGAGTATTACCTCTTTATTATAAAGGAGTAATCAACAACCTGAATAAAAAATACGATAAAGGGAAAATCGTTTCTACTTTCCTGATGGGTTCTAAAGCGGTATATGACTTTATCGACGACAACCCGGCAGTAGCTATGATGGACGTAGGCTATACCAACGATCCTTATATCATTGCCCAGCAACCGAAAATGACTGCCATCAACTCTGCACTTTCTATCGACCTCACCGGCCAGGTAAACGCCGACTCTCTGGGATGCAAATTCTACAGTGGTTGTGGAGGACAGTTGGACTTTATCCGGGGTGCAGCAGCCAGTGAAGGAGGTAAACCGATTATCGCCATGCCGGCTATCACAGCCAAAGGGATCAGTAAAATCAGTCCGACCCTGTTGAATGGCGCCGGAGTGGTGACCACCCGTTTCGATGTGCATTATGTCGTTACGGAATACGGGGTAGCCGACCTATATGGAAAAACCTTACAGGATCGCGCTAAAGCCTTGATCCGTATTGCTGCTCCTCAATGCCAGGAAGAACTGGACAAAGCTGCATTCGAACGCTTCGGAAGTCACTTCCACTTCATTACAAAATAAAAAGTAACCTTATACAAAGAGGCTGTCCCTAAAGTATAAACTTTTTGGACGTCTCTTTGTTTTTCAACCTATTATTCGATCTTATCTTCATTGCTTTACCTATGGATTGGAATCAACTTTTATCAGCCCATCGTTATCATCCGGGAAGTACCACTTCGTTGTTTCATTCGCACGACCGTTCGCAATTTCAACGGGATTACGACCGCCTGATATTTTCATCTCCTTTCCGTCGCTTACAGAATAAAACGCAGGTATTTCCCCTTCCGGGTAATATTTTTGTTCACAACCGTCTGACTCACAGCCTTGAAGTAGCTAGTGTAGGACGTTCGCTCGGAAATAAGGTCAGCCAATTCCTGAAACAACAGCAAGTAGAGATCGAAAATCCGGAAATTCTGGAAGAAATCGGAACCATTGTCAGCACCGGTTGCCTGGCCCACGACCTGGGGAACCCTCCTTTCGGCCACTCGGGCGAAGAAGCGATTTCCTATTTTTTCAGTGAAGGTGAAGGCCTGTATTTCAAAAAATTGCTTTCCGACGAAGAATGGAATGACCTAAGCCATTTCGAAGGTAATGCCAATACCTTCCGTCTCCTGACCCACAGCTTCAACGGACGCCGCCCGGGAGGCTATACCATGACCTATACCACCCTGGCTTCTATCGTCAAATACCCCTTCGAATCGACAAAAGCCAATCCCAAAGGATTCAAATACGGTTTTTTCCAGAGTGAAAAAGACATTTTCCGGCAGGTAGCCGGGGAACTGGGAATCCGCCAGCTCGGTGACCATCCGCTGCAATATGTACGCCATCCGCTGGTATACCTTGTCGAAGCCGCTGACGATATCTGTTACCAGATTATGGATATCGAAGACTCACATAAACTACGCATACTTTCTTATGACGAAACCGTCGCTATTCTGGAAAGCTTTTATGACAAAAATGAAGACAAAGAAGATCTGAAAATCATCACCAAAACTTTCAAGACGGTTACCGACAAAAATGAACGGATTGCTTTTTTGAGAGCCGGAATCATCAATAAGCTGATCAATGCCTGTGCCGACGTATTCTGCCAGAATTACGAAGCGATCATGAAGGGTGATTTCAACAGTACCCTGATCAAACAAGTCAGCGGAACGAACAAAGAAGCCTACGATGCCTGCACCGCCTTAGCTTACGGACGAATCTACCATACGAATATGGTAACCCAGATTCAAATTGCCGGTTTCAAAATACTCGGAACCATCCTCAAAGAATATACGGATGCAGTACTGAAACCGGAAACTTACTATGCCCGGAATATCTTATCGATCATGCCCGAACAATACAAGGTCAGTAAGGAAGATTCTATGTATACAAAGATTCAGACCGTAGTGGATTACGTCTCCGGCATGACCGACTCGTATGCCCTGAATCTCTATCGCAAAATCAAGGGGATCGATTTACCGGAGATTAAATAAAATCGGGAAACTTTATATTCAACGATCCTTACGTGCTCACCCCAGCAATTCCTTTACTTTAGCCGAGATCGCTTTACCGTCGGCCAGACCGGCCAATTTTTTGGTAGCGGTGCCCATCACTTTTCCCATATCTTTGGCAGAAGAAGCACCCACTTCGGCAATGATAGCTTTCAAAGCTTCAGTCAGTTCAGCTTCATCCAGTTGTTTCGGTAAGAATTCTTCGAGCACGGCCACCTGCCCGCTCTCCTGCTCGTACAAATCTTCGCGGCCCTGTTGTCTGTAAATTTCTGCCGATTCTTTCCCCTGTTTGGCTAATTTTTGAATCAGCTTGATACATTCGGCATCATCGATCCGGTCATTGGCCCCCGGGCGGGTTTTGGCTTCCAAAATCACTTTCTTGATATTACGCATCGTCTCCAGCCGAACTTTATCGTGAGCTTTCATGGCATTTTTAATACCATCGTTTACTTGTTCTTCTATCGTCATCATCTTAATTTATTACAACACATTCAACTGATTCATCAGTCTTAAATTCAACAAGAATATCCCGCAAACTTAAAAATCATATTTTTTAATGATTCAATAGTTGATAAGGAACTGACAATTCTTAAAACTTTTATGCTTAGAATCTCATTATTAATACTGTCTTCCTTTATTTTTTTTGCAAAATTAAAATTAATATTCCAAAACTTATTCACAGTCCGCCAATAATTTAATAATTGTTATGTATCAACAAAGTTTTTTAAGACCAATGAATTCAAAAGTAAAAATTATAATGGTCATATTCAAATATGCCAAATATAAATCATAAAAATAAATATGATTGTGAGAATTCTCACAGCAATAATCTATGGCAGTATAAAAGAACGACAGACTACATCGGATGGGATAAAATGAAGGACTTTCCAGGGAATTCAAAAATCGGGGCCATTGCTTTCGTAATCGAAAATAAAGCTTATGTAGGCTTAGGCAGATCTCAACTCAACGGAACCGTCTATCTTTGTTTCGGTCATAATGCTCACGAATATAGCTGGGATGTTTATAAATTCAACCCGGAAGAGTTTCGCTTTATACCGTTAAATACTCTTTTACCTGATAGATATCCGGGAATTACACGTTCCTATGCTTCTTTTTAACTATCGACGGACAGGAATATGCTTATATTGTAGGAGGAGAATTAGGATTAGATGCAGCTCCACCTTATTGGTATTGTTGTCGTTATAATTACTTGACAGACGAATGGGAAGAAGCACCTCCAATGCCAAGGACTCATCCTTATGTAACAACATTCACAAAGGACAACGCCGGATATGTCATATTTAATGATATCGCCTATAAGTTTGTATATTAGTACAAAAAACAAGAAATCTATTATTCGAAGTAGCTTATATTGAAAAGTGGTTATTCCCGAAATGAGGGTAACCACTTTTTTATTTTATCCTATTTTTGTATAATAAGGTTATTATAGATATAATCTGAGAAAACGAACCGATCAGAACCAGATGTGAATATAAAACCTAAATGATATCCGTTTCGTAATCTGATAATAGATTAGTAACCTCTTTTATCCGATAGAGTCGATAGCCATTGGTATATCATTGTCATAATATAAATTAACACATATAATTCCGATTGGCACAAATTTTGAAGTAAATTTGGCACATTTAAGAACAACTATGAAACTATTACTTCTTGTCCTGCTACTGTTGGTAGCGATCCCTGCATTTACACAGCAAGATTCTGTAAAAATCACGACACCGGGAGATACCGTCGTTGTGACCGAGACCTGGACCGTACGCCAACTGAAACAATTTGCCCGCCAGCAAAGGCGCGATTCGATCCGTGCCCATAAAAAAGTATGGCTTTCCATTCTTGGAGGTCCTTCCTATAACCCCGAAGCTTCGCTGGGAGTCGGTGGCGCCATGTTGATGACTTTCCGGATGAACCCCGACGATACCATCAGCCAACGGTCTTTTATCCCGGTAGGCTTCAATATCTCTATCAACGGGACTTTCGTCGCAGCAGGAGCCGGTACGTTGTTTTTCAATGAAAATAAATTCCGTATTTACATCAAATACGGTTATCGTACCGAACCGGCCAATTTTTATGGCGTCGGCTATGATGAAATCAAAAAAGCCGAGGAACTAAAGGACCGTTACGATAAGGATTCGGTGACCTTTCATAAAGCCAGCATACAGTTCTTTCCCCGTTTTGTGTGGGAAGTGAAACCGAATATATACGTAGGTACACTTCTGGATTTCAACTATAATTATACGAAATCCTTGGCCGACTGGATGAAAACCAATCCGGCCATCCTGAAATATGGTAACCGTTATCACAATATCGGAATAGGTGCTTTGTTCCAGTACGATACCCGGGATGATGTCGCTACCCCTTTCGAGGGCGTATTCCTAAGCGCAATGGGAACCCTGTACGGGAAATATCTGGGCGGAAATTACAATTATGAAATGCTGGAACTGGAATACCGCCAATTCCGTCAGGTCTTCAAACGCCGGAGCACGCTGGCCTGGACAGCCAAAACCCAGATCGGTATGGATAACGTCCCTTACAGCGAACTGCCGAACTTCGGTAATCCCTTCGATCTGCGCGGTTACGCCTGGGGTAAATACCGGGATAAATCGATGGCTTACGGCATTATCGAATACCGGCACATGTTTATGTCGCAGGAAGCTTATGCCCGGGGCGCCTTTTGGTCGAAGTTCGGAGGGGTTGCCTGGATCGGTACGGGTACGATCGGAAAAACCCCGGCCGACTGGGATAAATGGAAACTCAACTATGGTATCGGACTTCGTATTCAGTTACAACCCCGCAAAAATTTCCGTCTGGATATCGGCAAAGAACCCGGACAGAAATGGGGTATTTATATGAATATGACCGAAGCTTTCTAATCGTTCCCACAGCACATGAGAAGCTCTGTAAAAAATAAAATCATCTGGACGATAGCCCTTCCGATTATCTTCGGAAATCTGGCACAAACCCTGATCGCCTTAACCGATACGGCTTTTCTGGGACGGGTCAGTGCTGTCGCTTTGGGAGCTTCGATGATGGCAGGTATTTATTATTATATTTATTCGACTTTAGCCTGGGGATTCGCCATCGGTATACAGATCATCGTTGCCCGCCGCCTGGGTGAAGGGCGTCTGGACCGGATCGGGGTGATTTTCGAGCACGGGTTGTTTTTCGTGCTTTTTCTGTCTACAGGTCTGTTTCTGATACAACATTATTTCACCAACGATATTCTGGCCAGGATCATCCAGTCGCCTAATATCTACGCCGCTGCAGTAGAATATATGGATTACCGGCATTACGGTATTATTTTTGTATGTTTTAATTTTTTGTTCCGTTCTTTATATATCGGGCTGTCCGATACCAAAGTCATCAGTTTCACGACAGCCATCATGGCTATGGTGAATATATTCCTCGATTATGTCCTGATATTCGGTAAATGGGGTTTCCCCGAAATGGGTGTCGGTGGTGCAGCACTCGCTTCTGTATGTGCCGAAATATCCGCTACATTTTTCTTTATCGGGTATACGCTCGTCAAGCTTCCGCTAAAAACTTATTCCTTATTCTATTTTCATAAACTGGAAGGCTGGCTGATGAAATCGGTTCTGAAACTGGCTTTTCCCACCATGATCCAAAAGTTACTTTCTTTCGGGACATGGTTTATTTTCTTCGCTCTGGTCGAACATATGGGCGAGACACCGATTGCGGTGTCCGGTATTGTGAGAAGTGTTTATATGCTCGTTATGATCCCCGTATTTGCTTTCGGTGCAACGGCCAATACGCTCACCAGCCGCCTGATCGGCGAAGGGAAACAAAACGAAGTGATGCCGACTGTCTTCAAAACGATCGGACAAGGGCTGATCGCCATTCTGCCGGTACTCTTATGCTGTTTGTTTATCCCTCATACGGTGCTGTCTATCTACACCGACGATTTGGTCTTAGCCGATGCCTCTATTCCTTCTTTGCTGGTTATCTGCTGTGCTTCGATCGCTATGAGCTTCGGAATTCCACTGTTCGAAGCCGTATCAGGTACAGGTAATACGACCAATGCGTTGATACTGGAATCTGTCGTACTGATCGCCTACACCTTTTCTGTCTGGTTTTTCGCTTCTTACATATCCACCCGCGTAGAATGGGTATGGACCAGTGAATTTACTTATGGAACCCTCATCGGTCTGGTGTCCTGGCTTTTCATGAGATTCGCTTCCTGGCAGCGTAAGAAAATCTGAACATGTAGAAATTTAGTATTTTTGATACGGGATTCAGCCAGTGGCTTTTGCGAATCAAGCGGAATACTTTATCTTTGCATAAAAGTCGCGCAACAGATAACTAACGACGAAAGCATGAGTATGGAAAAGACATATGCCTATGAAGTAGAAAAAATCTTTACTTCCTGGTATAGTTCGCTGTGTTATTTTGCCTTTCGGTATGTACAGGACGATGAAACGGCCCGGGGCATCGTTCAGGAGGTTTTTGTCCGCTTAATGGAAAAGCGACAGTCAGTCCAAAGTGAGTAACATCTGAAAAACTTTTTATATCTGACCATAAAAAAACGATTGTCTGAACCATTTACGCAACCGTCTCTCGCGGGAACACTACCTGAGTTATCTGAAACATGAAGGAGAACAGGACGAATTCGAATGCCGGATGATCGAAACGGAAATTTTCAGCCGGCTGAGAAAAGCAATAGAAAAATTACCCCGGGAATGCCGTAAAGTATTCGAGTTGTGCTATTTCGAGGGGATGAATAACGAGAAAGCGGCCCAAACCCTGCGAATCAGTATTGAAACGGTAAAAGCCCAAAAGAAACGGGGCAAACAGATACTGCGAAAAAATCTGCAAGAGTTGTACCCGCTGTTCGCCTTATTATTCGGTCTGTGATTTCGGTTACTTTTTCCTTAATTAATCCGAAGTCACCGGTAAAATAAAAAAATTCATTTTCATTTACCCCTTTTTGCATATCATCGTGTAATAATACAAAATGGTTGCAAAATGGGAGTAAAAAACGACATTACTATTATCCGGCTTATTCTGGGTCATTGGGCTGGGAAACTATCCGAACCGGAGAAAAAAGAACTGGACAACTGGCTGGCACAATCGGAAAAACACCGGATTTATTTCCAAAAATGGTGTGACGATGAACGGCAAAATGAGTTGTTGTCCAAAATCGGATGCTACGACCCCGGGGAAGGGTGGCAACAGGTGGTCCGTAAAAGAAACATGCGGCGCAACCGCCGGTGGTGGCTGGTAGCAGCAGCTTCTGTCGCTATTCTTTTCGGGGGACTGGCAGTCTACCGGTATAGCAAGATTCCTGTTTCTCTCCCCTTAGCCAGCGAGGAGACCTCTATATATCCCGGAAAACGCATGGCCCGGCTGATTACCCCTTCAGGCGAAACAGTATTATTGGATACACTACGGCAAACGGATACACAGCAAATGAAGTTGCATAACGATCAGGGACGGGTGGTCATTCAAGCCGCTTGCGGAGATGCAAACGGTGATCAACCTGTTTACCATTGCCTGGAAGTACCCCGGGGTGGAGAATTCAGTTTCCTGTTGCCCGACAGCACGACCGTATTTCTGAATGCCGAGAGCCGTCTGCGCTTCCCTGACCGATTCGTTCCGGGGAGTGAAAGAATCGTATATCTCAGTGGTGAAGCTTATTTCGACGTGAAGCGTGATCCCCGTTCTCCCTTTCTGGTTTGCCTGGAACACTCGGCGGTAAAAGTGACAGGTACTTCCTTCAATGTCAAGGCGTACCCCGACGACACGAACGAAGCGACCACCTTGATCAGCGGAACCGTATCGATGGGGATCGGCACTACGGAACAATGGATCGTCCTGAAACCGGGCGAACAGGGGTATTACGACGCTACCCGGAAAACACTGTTGCAGCAAACCGTGGACGTGAATTATTATACAGCCTGGAAAGACGGCGTGTTTGCCTTTTACCGGCAACCCCTGGAAGAGGTCATGAAAACACTGGGATGCTGGTATCTGTTCGACACCCATTATCAGAACGAAGCATTGAAATCTATTCTTTACATGGGGAAAATCAATCGTCATGCTTCCATCCGGGAGGTCTTGCACACCTTCGAGCTGATGGACGAACTTACATTCGACATAAAAGGAAAGGAGGTTATTGTCAGGAGAAAATAAAAAAAGCAACCGCTTCTTCTTGCACAAGAACCGGTTGCAAACTTGTATAAACAATTTACAAATCGTTTTAACACAACAAATTTATGAAAAAAAACAATCGGTTGTTGCCGGATTGGAAAGATTCCGGTGGCTTGCAACAAGTAAGCAGAATGATGAAATGTGTGCTATTCTTTATGCTGACACTCGTGTGTGGTGTCCAGGGGAAAGTGTATTCCCAACAGTATACACTGGACCTACATCTGAAACAAACTTCTCTGGAAGAAGTTTTCAACCGGATAGAGGCCCAGACCGGACTGAAATTTTTGTACAATACCCTGCTCACCGACTCAAAAGGGAAAGTGGATGTCGAAGCCCGGCAGGAAGACATCCGCAAAGTGCTGGATGAATTATTGAATCCCCTGGGTCTCACCTATATATTGAACAGTAATCATATTGTGGTCAAGCAAGCAGATGCTGCCGCCCCACAGGAAAAAACGGTGATCAAAGGGAAAGTGACGGATAGCAAAGGCAGTCCCCTACCCGGCGTGACGGTACGGATCAAAGGAACCAATATCGGTGTCGTTTCGGACAACGACGGCCACTACGAATTAACTTTACCTGCCGGAACCGATCCGACACTGATATTTTCTTTCGTCGGTATGCTTTCGCAGGAAGCAAAATATACAGGCCAACGTGAGCTGAATATCATCCTGCACGAAAATATAGGTGGATTATTCCACGGATTTCTATGCGCTGCTCTTCCTCGCCACACCCCGTGACAAGCATCCCGAAAAGTTCATGTGGCCGGAGTACTACAAACACATTGCCTCACCGCAGAAATATACGACGGATGTCGTATCGCAATTTCCGGAAGGGGTCAGAATGCCGGGCGTGTACGCCGAGTTTACCAACCGGGAGTCAGGGGAAAAAGAGAGATATAATCCGGACGATGTGATTACCTTTTTACACAACGACCATCTGATAGGCGAATATCTGCAGAACAATGAGTTTCGCCGATATAGATCCTACGAACCATATTCGGCAGGTATGGAAAAATACGGCAAATATTTTGTAACGCCCTCTCTCAAAGCACGTATCGAAGCGTTAGGAGCTCCTCTGTATGACACCAAAGCCGGTTCCCCGGCGGCGGATTTTACCTACCCCGACGTGGAAGGCAATAGAGTATCGCTGTCCGACTTCAAGGGGAAAGTGGTACTGGTAGACGTCTGGGCCACCTGGTGCAGCCCCTGCCGGAAGGAAATCCCCCCATCTGAAAAACCTGAAGAAGGAGATGCACGGCACCGATGTGGTCTTTTTAGGCGTTTCTGTCGATGAAGCGAAAGACAAACAAAAATGGCTGGATTTCATCGAAACAGAGGGGTTAAAAGGTATCCAACTCTTAGCCAATGGCTGGAGCAAAATCACAAAAGACTATAAAATCAACGGTATTCCCCGTTTCATGGTCTTTGACAAAAAAGGCAACATTGTCTCAGCAGATGCTCCCCGGCCTTCCAACCCCGAATTGAAAAAAATGCTGGAAGCGGAACTCAACAGATAATCCTCACCCGATTCTATCTGAAAATCAAGGGCTGCCCTGCTTTTACCCTCTTTTCCTCCCCACTCTCCCGTCAGTACCTTTCTTTCCCTACTTATTTCCAAAAATTAAAATCTGTACAGAAAAAACTTTATAGACATTCATTTTTGTTTTGCATAAATAATCCTTTACAAAAAATTTACAGACAAGCTCTTTTTATCCGTTCCAGGCCATCTTCCAAAACACAACGGGGACATCCGATATTCATCCGGCGGAATCCCCTGCCCTCTTCACCGAATTCCAGACCGTCGTTCAGTCCGACTTTTCCTATCTTCACCAATCGTTCTCCACAGGCTTCATGCGACAAACCGGTCCCCCGGAAATCCAGCCACAATAAAAACGAACCTTCGGGTTTCAATACTTTGATCTGTGGTAGTTCTCTCTCGAAATAATCCAAAGCGAACTGTACATTCCCTTCCAGATACCGGGTCAGTTCCTCCAACCAACCGGCCCCATACCGATAGGCCGCTTTCAAAGTAACGTGTCCGAAGATATTTCCCAAGTCCAGGTGCAAAGTCGTTAATTCACGATTGTATACCTCCAGAATCTCAGGGTTGGAAGCAATAATCACCGAATTCATCATACCGGCGATATTGAAAGTCTTACTCGGAGCCATAGCGGTCAGCGTACGGGCAGCGATCTCCTCCGACACAGAAGCCATAACCGTATGCCGATGTCCGAACAAAGCCAGATCTGCATGAATTTCATCGGATAGAATCAGGACATCGTAACGGCAGCACAATTCTCCGATCCTTGCCAATTCCTCACGGGTCCACACCCGTCCGACAGGGTTATGAGAATTACACAGAATGAGCATTTTCACTCCTTTTTGTAACCCCTGTTCGAAGCATTCCCAGTCGATCACATACTTTTCGGTATCTCTTATTAAAGGACAACATACCAATTCGCGGCCATTATCCTTTACTACGGCATGAAACGGAGGATATACCGGAGTCATAATCATCACCTTATCGCCGGACTTAGTAAAAGCCCGGACAGAAATCGCCAGTGAAGTAACAATCCCGGGGCTGGAAGACAACCATTCTTCCTTTACCTCCCAACGATACCGCTGTTTCACCCAATTACGAAAAGCATCCTTACCATCATCCGAACGGAACGTATAACCGAAAATCCCCTGTTCACAACATTTACGTGCTGCCTCCTGCACCTCCGGGGGAACCCGGAAATCCATATCGGCCACCCACATCGGCAACAGATCCGCACAACCGAAAACATCCTGCAAACCGTCGTATTTCACACAATCGGTGTTCCGACGGTCAATCATTTGATCAAAATTATACCTATTCATAAAAGTTGTTGAGTTACTGAGTTGTTGAGTTGCTGAGCTGCTGAGTTATTGAGTTACTGAGTTGCTCTTGGGAGCTCTAATCGTTATTCCTAATCATTATTTTCTAATCTTTTTATTAACTTTGCACGTACAAATATAAATTTATAAATCTACAATGAAAAGACAAAATACGGTAATCTATATCTGTGTCATTATCACACTCTTGAATGTAGCCGGATTATTGTTTATTGCCTGCAAAAGTAATTCACCGATCGCAACGGCTTCTACTCCGGTTCAATCTTCAACTTCAGGTTATTATAGCGATGCCTATATGCCCGAGGCCCTGACTTTTGCCGGAGAGACCGTACCGTTGCAACGCCTGGATGTACAGGAAGCACTTCGGAAAGAACTGATCGTCAATTCTTATTTACATTCACATACCATTCAGATTCTACAAACGGCTCCCCGGGTTTTCCAACTGATGGAACCGATTTTGGAAAAGAACGGTATCCCGGAAGATTTCAAATACCTGGCGGTCATCGAAAGCCGTCTGAACCCTCAGGCCCAATCACCTGCCGGAGCAGTCGGAGTATGGCAGTTTCTGAAAGGTACCGGAAAGGAAAACGGTTTGGAAATCAATAATGAAGTAGACGAGCGCTATCACATCGAAAAATCGACAGAAGCCGCTGCCGCCTATCTCAAAAAAGCTTATGAGAAATTCGGTTCGTGGACACTGGCTGCAGCTGCGTATAATGCAGGCGCAGCTATGATTTCCCGGCAAATGGACCTCCAGAAAGAAACGAATTATTACAATCTCCTGTTGGGAGAGGAAACGGAACGTTATGTATTCCGGATTCTGGCCCTGAAACAGATTATGAATCATCCCGAACTGTACAATTTTAAAGTAAATACCGTTTATACTTTCGAAAAAACAGAAACAGTAGAAGTGAAAGGTCCTGTCAAAAGCTGGGCCGATTTTGCGCAAGAGCAAGGGATTACCTATAAAACCCTGAAGCGTTTCAACCCCTGGCTCCGGAAAACCGATTTAAAAAATCCACGACACAAAACTTACACGATCAGTATCCCTAAGAAAAAAGAACTGTACAAATAATAAAAATCACGTTAGATGAGGCACGGTATTTGTTTATACATTTTTTGTTATTACTTTAGCTAAGCATTAAATGTATAAATATGAGGACAGTCAATATTACTTGTGAAAATACACACCAGGAATACGAAATAGAGTTAGGCACTACACTTAGAGATGTAAAAAAGATCATCTTCCCGGAAAACCATAATCACATCCTCGGGGCTTTGGTCAATAATCAGTTACAGGACTTGCAGTTCGTTGTAATGACCCCTCTGCGGGTCAACTTCATCGATGTCACGACCCTGGACGGATACAGCATTTATTCGCGTTCGTTGATTTTCGTACTATATCAAGCTGTAGCCCAATTATTTCCGAAGAAAACACTTCGGGCCGAATATTTTATTTCGAACGGCATTTTTTGCCGGATCGTCAACAAAGAAATCGTACTGACTCCGGCAATCATTTCCGAACTGGAAAATAAAATGAAAGAAATCATTCAAGCCGACTATCCGATTGTACGGGAAGAAATCCCTACCGACGAAGCAGTTCTTATTTTCAGAAAAAGAGGGTTGAAAGATAAAGCAGACTTAATGGAAACCCGGGGAAAACTTTTCACTTCCCTTTATTATCTGAACGATCTTCCCGATTATTTTTATGGGACCCTGGCTCCTTCGACCAGTTGTCTGAAAACATTCGGTCTGATCCCCTATAAAGAAGGTATGCTATTGCAACTTCCCGACCGGACCGATCCGACCCGGGTACTGCCTGTCATTCCACAAGATAAGTTGTATCAGGTATTCAGTGAATACAAACGCTGGGGAAAAATCCTTGAAGTGACCGATATCGGGCATCTGAACAAAATCGTGGAGTTGAAATATTCAGGTCCTATGATCAAAATCAGCGAAGCACTCCACGAGAAAAAAATTTCGCTTATCGCCGATAAAATCAAGGCCCGGCATAAAAAGGTAAAAGTGATATTGGTCTCCGGTCCTTCTTCGTCCGGGAAAACCACGTTCAGCAAAAGATTGGCCATACAACTGATGGTCAATGGCATGAAACCCGTCAATCTTTCTCTGGACAATTACTTCGTCAACCGCGAATTTACTCCGAGAGACGAAAAAGGGGAATACGATTATGAGTCTATCGATGCCCTCGATATCGCCACCTTTACGGATAATATACAACGGTTACTAAAAGGGGAAGAGGTCGAAATTCCTAAATTCTCTTTCGAAACCGGACAACGTTATTATGACGGTGAAAAGCTAAAAATCGCCCGGAACAATGTGATCATCGTCGAAGGTATTCATGGGCTGAATCCCCAACTCACCCGGTTGCTGCCGCCGGAAACCCTTTTCAAGATATTCGTTTCTGCGCTGACCTCTATCGCTATCGATAATCACAACCTGATCAATCCGACAGATAATCGTCTGATCCGGCGCATGGTACGCGATTACAAATACCGGAATTATTCCGCCCTCGATACCCTGAAACGTTGGGAAAGTGTATTGCTGGGCGAACAAAAACATATCGTACCCTACCAGGAAGAAGCCGACGCGATCTTCAATTCTGCTTTGATTTATGAATTAGGAGCATTAAAAACACAGGCTGAACCTTTACTCCGGGAAGTAACCCAACAGCACCCCGAACATTCCAAAGCTTTACGCTTATTGAAATTTTTTTCTTACATCCGGGCTGTACCGACCCGTGAAATTCCACCGACCTCGATCATCCGGGAATTTTTAGGAGGAAGCAGTTTTAAATACTAAAAAACAGTAAATATATCTCTTTCCTTGCAACCAGTGAGGTGACTTTCATCGTAAAAATGAAAAAACATTTACGATTTTTACGATGAAATTTCGTTACCTGGTTTTCATATCGATACTTTCTTTTTGTCTGGCGTGTCAGGGAAAAAAGAAAGCTACTCTTTCCGAGCTGCCCCGGCCGGTAAGGGTGATAAAAGTCGAAGCCTTAGGCACTTTCAACCATCAATATACCGGAACCGTAACAGCCCGGAATTTCAGTATACTGGCCTTCCGTTTGCCGGGTACCCTGACCGAAGTCAATGTCAATACCGGCCAAAAAATAAAAAAAGGGACGGTGATCGCCCGAATCGATCCCTATGATTACCAACGGCAATATCAAACCGCTTTAGCCAATTATAAAACAACCGAATCTATCTACGAACGTAATCAGCGCCTCTATGCTGCCAATGCCGTAGCCAAACAAAACCTGGAAATAGCCCAAACCGATTATATTCAGGCCACTTCAGCCCTGAATATGGCCCGGCGTACTCTGGATTACACCGTACTGACCGCACCATTCGACGGGTTTATCGAACAACGCTTCGTCGAGAATCACGAAGAAATACTTACCGGGCAATCGATCGTCCGTCTGATAGATCCTAAAGACATCGAAGTTAATTTCATGCTTCCCGAAACCAGTATCCAACTACTCGACATCCCGAAAAAGATCTATGTCGAATTCGATTCCCAAAAAGGAAAACTTTTCACGACAGAGGTCAAAGAGTATATCTATTCCTCGAACGGTTCGGGGATACCGGTGACTCTACTTATTACGGACAAACAGTTCGCCCCGTATCGGCAAAATGTATTTCCAGGATTTTCGTGTAAAGTGATCGTTGAAGTCGACAATATGATATCCGACAAATTCATCCTTCCGGCCAGTGCCTTACAAGAAGCACACCATCAGGAATATGTATGGATCGTCGACCCGGCAAGCCATACAGCTCATCGTCAGCAAGTCAGGATAAAAAAATACAACGATCATATCCTTGTCGAGGCTGGCTTGAACCCGGACGATCTGATTATTATAGCCGGAATAGCTTCCATCCGGGAAGGACAAAAAGTGAGACCTGTCAAAAACCAGTAAATAAACACCCAAAATAAGACCAATATGAGCTTTTTAAAAGAATTCAAAACTTTTGCCATGCGTGGCAATGTTGTAGACATGGCTGTCGGTATCATTATCGGAGGCGCCTTCGGTAAGATCGTCTCTTCTCTGGTAAGCGATATCATTATGCCCCCGATCGGACTGCTGATCGGAGGAGTAAAGTTTGAAAGTCTGAAAATCGTCCTGAAACATGCACATACCGATGCCGTTACAGGAAAAGTCACTGAAGCCGTCAGTATCAATTACGGCAATTTTATCAATACAGCCCTGGATTTTCTGATTATCGCCTTTTCTATCTTCTTATTCGTCAAGCTGATCAACAGTATGAAAAGAAAAGAAGAAACTAAGCCCACTCCTCCACCGGCTCCAAGTAAAGAAGAACAATTGCTGACCGAAATCCGGGATCTACTGAAAGGAAAAAACAGTTGAAAGGGCTGGAAACCAAAAAAAGCTCCCGGTGATGTGCCGGGAGCTTTTTATATGACCGATTCATTTTATCCTAGAACAGTCCACCTAACCGATACCCAACCGACAGCTGGAATACACGGTTTTTATTGTTCCCGTCATATTTATCCTTATCGAAAACATTACTCAACCCCAGATTATAACGGGCCGAGAACATAAAATCATCCCAATTATAAGAAAGCCCGATAGCAAAATTCACGGCCAGTGTATTTATATCATTCATTTTATGTTTGACCGTCGTATCGCCATCTTTATACTTTGCTTTAGCATTCAGGGCAAAACCGAATTCCGGTCCCAGGTCGACGCTCAACTCATCCAACACATATAACTTGGCCAATACCGGAATATTCAGGTAATTAGCCCGCAATTTAAGTTTATCGCCATTGATTTTATCCCGGGCTCCCTGTCTTGAATACACCAATTCGGGCTGGATAGCAAAATAATCGTTAAACCTGAATTCAGCGAACCCACCCACATGGAAACTCAGTTTATTTTTCTTATCGGAATTCGAAATATTGGTCATATTCAAACCGACTTTCGGTCCGACCACAATTTCCGTCTGTGCCTTTGCACCGACAACCATCAATACAACAACAACTAGTGTAAATAATTTTTTCATACTTTAAATTGTTTTTAATCATCTAACATCGCCTAACAAAAACTATGCCTTTCCATACGCAAATCTCCCCCGATTGTTAATCTATAATTTAACTTTAACCACCATTTTCTTCATTTTACCGTTCCCGATGCAAGGAGCATGAGCATCTTCCGGGAAAAAGATCACAAAGTCTCCAACCGGCAGCGTAAAATACAAAGCAGGCCGTTCCTGATAAAACAGGATATCATTTTGTACCTGATAGCCTTCTTCTTCTTCCATCGCCAAGCGGCCCCGCTCTTCCCACCCGAAAGTTTCCTCCTGCAATAAGGGGATCTGGATATCGATAAACCGGTTATGTGCTTCCAGTTTCGCCGCTTCCCTGGATTTCCCCGTCACTTCATCCACATTCACCCAAATTTTATCTTCTTCAAGTATTATTTTCCCGGCAGTCACCTGCTGCCAATTCCCCGACCGAACATATTCGAATACCTTTTTGAAATCGGGATGCAGAATTTCAAATCGTTTCGTCTGTGTTAATGAACCTATTATCATTTTTTTTATTTTTTTTCAGTAGGTAGCAAAAGTATTAAAATTCCGTATAAATCGCTATCTTTGCCGGATAAAACCATAATATCGAAACCGAATATGCATAAAGCTGGATTTGTCAATATCGTAGGAAATCCGAATGTAGGGAAATCTACTTTAATGAACCGATTGGTCGGAGAGAAAATTTCTATTATCACCTCCAAATCACAAACTACCCGTCACCGGATCAAGGGAATCGTAAATACCGACGACTATCAGATTGTATTTTCGGATACTCCGGGAGTGGTAAAGCCCAGCTATAAGATGCAGGAATATATGCTGGAATTTTCTAAATCGGCTTTAGTCGATGCCGATATCATTCTTTATGTAACCGATGTAGTCGAAAACATAGAGAAAAACCTGGATTTTATCGATAAAGTCAATAAATCGGACATCCCGGTATTGTTGGTTATCAATAAAATAGATCTTACCACTCAAGAGAAATTAGAAGCACTGTTCGATAAATGGAAAAGCCTGATTCCCCGGGCAGAAATTTTTCCTCTTTCGGCAACCGAGAATTTCAATGTCGACAATTTATACAAACGGATTGTAGAATTATTACCCGAAGGTGAACCTTTTTTCCCCAAGGACGAACTGACCGATTTACCTTCCCGGTTCTTTGTGAACGAGATTATCCGTGAAAAAATTTTGCAGTATTACGACAAAGAAGTACCCTATTCCGTAGAAGTGGAAGTGGAAGAATTTAAAGAAGACGACAAACGGATCAACATCATGGCTGTCATCTATGTAGAACGTTCTTCCCAAAAAGGGATTATCATCGGAAGCCAGGGAGAAGCCCTGAAAAAAGTCGGTACCCAGGCCCGGCTCGATATCGAAGCCTTCTTCGGTAAAAAAGTATTTCTCAATTTATACGTCAAAGTGCTGAAAGACTGGCGTAATAAAGACAGTGAGTTAAAAAATTTCGGATATGCAAACAAATAAAGTAAAAGGTTAAAAGTTAAAAGCTATAGGCCGATCGATTTTCAGCCCTAGCTTTTAGCCTTTAGCCTTTAGCTTTTTACTTTATATTTTATGAGTAACATAGTAGCAATAGTAGGAAGGCCCAATGTAGGGAAATCGACACTTTTCAACCGCCTTGTCGGAACACGGAAAGCGATTGTAAATGAAGAAAGCGGTGTGACACGTGACCGGAACTACGGTAAATCGTCCTGGAACGGGAAGGATTTTTCAGTCATCGATACCGGTGGATATGTCTCCAACAGTGACGATATTTTTGAAGAGGAGATCAATAAACAAGTCATTCTGGCTCTCGACGAGGCAGATGTCATTCTTTTTATGGTAGACGCCGAGATCGGAGTGACCGACCTGGATCAAAATTTTGCCCGTTTATTACGGAATATCGATAAACCGGTTTACCTGGTAGCCAACAAGGTCGATAATCACGAGCGGCTTTATGAAGCCCAGGATTTTTACCGATTGGGAATAAAAGGAGATTTATTTTGTATCTCTTCGGTCAGTGGCTCGGGAACAGGTGATTTGTTAGACCAGGTCGTCTCCCATTTTCAAGAGAATACGATCGAAGATACCGACCACCTTCCGCGAATCACGATCGTCGGACGTCCCAATGTCGGAAAATCTTCTACGATCAATGCCCTGATCGGAGAAGAACGGAATATCGTTACGGACATCGCCGGAACGACCCGTGATACGTTGAATACCCGTTACAACCGTTTTGGTTACGATTTTCTATTGGTCGATACGGCAGGATTACGTAAAAAGGCAAAAGTAAGCGAGGACGTCGAATTTTACTCGGTCATGCGTTCGATCCGTGCCATCGAAGAATCGGATGTGTGTATACTTCTGATCGATGCGACACGAGGAATGGAAGCCCAGGATCTCAATATCTTCCATCTGATCGAAAGAAACCGGAAAGGAGTAGTTATTGTCGTCAATAAATGGGATCTGGTAGAAAAAGACGGGAAAACACTGATCGAATACGAAAAAAGCCTGCGTGAAAAAATAGCTCCGTTCAAAGATGTCGATATCATCTTTGCTTCAGCCCTGACCAAACAACGATTATTGAAAGTATTGGAGGCTGCCCTGCAAGTATATGCAAACCGGACTCAAAAAATAAAAACATCGGAGCTCAACCGGATCATGCTTGAGGCCATCGAAAATTATCCACCTCCAAGTCTTAAAGGGAAATACGTCAAAATCAAATACATCACCCAGTTGCCGACCCATGCTCCTTCTTTTGCTTTCTATTGCAATCTGCCGCAATATGTAAAAGATCCCTACAAGCGGTATCTGGAAAATCAAATCCGGGAAAACTGGAAATTTACCGGTGTCCCGATTCAGATTTTCATGCGCAAGAAATAACTAAAAGCTGCCTTCCGGCAGCTTTTATATTTTAACTTTTAACCTTTTACTTTTCATCTTTTAATATTACCTTTGCATTTGTTTTTAAAAAGGGAATATGGGTAAAAGCAGCAGAGTACAACATGAAGGTATTGTAAAAAGCATCTCTACACAAACGTTGGAGGTGAGTATTATCAGTCACTCTGCTTGTTCGGGTTGTCATGCTAAAAGTGCCTGCGGAATTGCCGATATGAAAGAAAAAGTTATCACGGCTCAACGTCCCAGGGAAGAGCTTCGTCCGGGAGACAAAGTAATCGTATACGCATCGGTAAATAACGCCTTCTACTCGGTATTACTGGCTTATATTATGCCGTCCATATTGATTATCGCCACCATCTTTTTTTTAGAGAAATCCGGAAGTAGTGAACTATACGCAGCGATCAGCAGCCTCATCCTACTGGCCGGATATTTTATTATCCTGTATTTCTGCCGGAATAAAATTGCCCGGAAAATTAATTTTACCGTTGAAAAAATAGCCAACTATTAAATATAAAACATGAGTACACTAGTTATTACTATTATTTCGTTATGTGCTATTGGAGTTGTATCTGCGGTGATACTCTATTTCGTAGCGCAAAAATTCAAGGTGGAAGAAGATCCGCGTATCGACATTGTCGAAGGCTTACTTCCGGGGGCCAATTGTGGCGGATGTGGCTATCCGGGCTGCCGGGGATTAGCAGAAGCTGCCGTAAAATCGGAAACGATGGAAGGTATCCTGTGTCCGGTAGGAGGAGCAGAAACCATGAATAAAGTTGCAGCAGCCTTAGGCCGGGAAGTAAAAGCCCAGGCGCCTAAAATTGCTGTAGTCAGATGTAACGGAACTTGTGAAAACCGTCCCCGCACCAGCCAATACGACGGAGCCCGTTCTTGTGCCATCGAACATTCCTTATATGTCGGCGATACAGCCTGCGGATTCGGCTGTCTGGGATGTGGCGACTGTGTTGCAGCCTGCCCGTTCGATGCGATACACATGGATTCTACGACATTATTGCCTGTAGTCGACGATGACAAATGTGTAGCCTGTGGCGCCTGCGTGAAAGCCTGTCCCCGGAACATCATCGAATTGCGCAACAAAGGACCGAAAGACCGGCGGGTATTTGTTTCCTGCGTCAATAAAGACAAAGGCGGAGTAGCCCGGAAAGCTTGTAAAGCAGCTTGTATCGGTTGCGGGAAATGTGCCAAGGAATGTCCGTTCGATGCAATTACGGTGGAAAACAATCTGGCTTATATCGATTACAGTAAATGCCGTCTATGCCGGAAGTGTGTCGGCGTATGTCCTACCGGAGCGATCCACGAAGTGAACTTTCCTCCCCGGAAGACAGAAACCGAAGCTGAAAAAAACCAGCAGACCACGATCAAACCGACTAACAGTTGTGCAACCTCCGGACAAACGGCAACCGATCCGGTAGGTAAAGCACCGGTCAGTGCTTCTCCTCAGGTCGAGTCTATAGAAGCACAGAAAACACCAGAAACAGATAGTAAAAATTAAAAATCTAAAACTTATACGCTGTGTTAAAGACATTCAAAATCGGTGGTGTCCATCCACCTGAAAATAAATTATCGGCAGCTGGGAAAATACAGGTCTTACCTATTCCCGAAAAGGTGATTATTCCGCTCGGTCAGCACATCGGAGCTCCGGCAACCCCTATCGTTCAGAAAGGTGATAAAGTAAAAACCGGACAGTTGATAGCACAAGCTTCAGGTTTTGTTTCAGCTAACATACATAGTTCGGTTTCCGGCACAGTATCGGCAATCGATAACATCATCGATGCCGCCGGATTATCGAAACCTGCCATCACCATTCAAGTGGAAGGCGACGAATGGATACCCGAAATCGACCGGTCGGAAAAGCCGGCACATAATATTACTTTATCGAAAGAAGAAATAGTCAAAGCAATCGCTGCTGCCGGTATCGTCGGTATGGGTGGAGCGACATTTCCTACTCAGGTAAAACTGACCCCTCCTCCCGGCAATAAAGCCGAAGTATTGATTATCAACGGAGTGGAATGTGAACCTTACCTGACCGCCGATCATCGGATCATGCTCGAGAAAGCCGAAGAAATTATTATCGGTGTACAAATTCTGATGAAAGCGATCGATGTCAAACGGGCTATTATCGGCATCGAGAACAATAAAAAAGATGCGATAGCTCATTTGCAGGATATAGCCGGAAAAGTACTTGGCGTAGAAATATGTCCGTTAAAAGTGAAATATCCGCAAGGAGGTGAAAAACAACTGATTCAGGCTACGGTCAACCGGGCGGTTCCTTCCGGAGCACTTCCGATCGCCGTGGGAGCCGTTGTACAGAATGTGGGAACAGCCCTGGCGGTTTACGAAGCCGTAATGAAAAACAAACCCCTGATCGAACGGGTAGTCACCGTCACCGGTAAATCGGTAAAAAATCCGGGTAATTTCCTCTGCCGTATCGGTACACCGATTTCGAAGCTGATCGAAGCAGCCGGAGGTATGCCTGAAGATACGGCTAAAGTGATCGGCGGAGGTCCTATGATGGGAAGAACGATGGTAAACATCGATTCACCGGTGATGAAAGGCACCAGCGGTGTATTGCTGATCAACGAAAAGGAAGCGGCCCGCCGCCCCATGCGTAATTGTATCCGTTGCGGTAAATGTGTTTCTGCCTGCCCGATGGGGCTCGAACCGTATTTACTGATGAAATTATCGCAATTCAATCTGTTGGAACGTATGGAAGAAGAAAAAGTCATGGACTGCATCGAATGTGGATCATGCAGTTTTACCTGTCCCTCAGATCGTCCGTTGCTCGACTATATCCGTTTAGGTAAAGCCCGGACAGGTGCTATGATCCGTAGTAGAAAGAAATAAATAACGTCAATGGTGTAGATCAAATATTATGAATAAATTACTAATATCTCCTTCTCCGCACGTTCACAGTGGCGATTCTATCGAAAAGAACATGTATGGAGTACTTATAGCGCTCATTCCGGCTTTCATCTGTTCTGTGCTGTTTTTCGGCATGGGAGCTATCATCGTCACCCTGACTTCGGTGGTGGCTTGCCTCTTTTTTGAATATGTAATTCAAAAGTTTCTTCTCAAGCAGCAACCGACGATTTTCGACGGTTCAGCTTTGATTACCGGTGTATTACTGGCTTTCAACGTACCTTCGAACTTACCGGTCTGGATTATCGTTATCGGTGCCCTGGTGGCAATCGGCATCGGTAAAATGAGCTTCGGCGGCTTGGGGTGTAACATTTTCAACCCGGCTTTGGTAGGCCGTGTATTTTTGCTTATCTCTTTCCCTGTGCAAATGACCACCTGGCCGCTTGCTCAGGGATTTGCAGGATCTTATATCGATGCACAAACCGGTGCCACTCCTTTAGCTATGCTCAAAGAAGCGGTAAAAACCGGACAGTCCGTTACCGATTTATTATCGGCCGAGAGTTTTATCGGTTACAAGAACATGCTGATCGGAAACATGGGTGGTAGTTTGGGTGAAGTTGCAGCATTGGCCTTACTGATCGGTTTTGCCTATATGTTATTCCGGAGAATCATTACCTGGCATATTCCGGTAACCATTTTCGTCACTGTAATTGTATTTTCGGGTATTCTGAATCTTTGCAATCCCTCTTTATATGCAGGTCCTGTTTTCCATTTGTTATCCGGAGGTTTGATGTTAGGTGCAATCTTTATGGCTACCGATTACGTTACTTCACCGATGAGCAACAAAGGAATGATCATCTATGGAATAGGAATCGGCCTCCTCACGGTTGTGATCCGCGTGTTCGGTGCCTATCCGGAAGGAATGTCGTTCGCTATCCTGATCATGAATGCTTTCACTCCGCTGATCAACAGATATTGTAAACCAGTGAGATTTGCATAATTTATGATTTACGGTCCCGATCGACCGGTGTAAATCAAAAATCTTAAATATATTAACGATGGGAAAGAAATTAGAGTCTAACTTTACAAATATGGTGGTGGTCCTGTTTAGTGTCACCCTGATTGCTTCAGCAGCCGTAGGCTATGTCTACTCACTGACAGCAGGCCCGATCGAAGCCGCCAAGCAAGCCAAACAAGTAAATGCGATCCGCGAGGTGATTCCGGGAGAGTTCGACAACGACCCGAATGCCGACGTTTGGAAAAGCCAGACCGCTGACGGCGGAGAACTGGAATTTTATCCGGCGAAGAAAAACGGAGAACTGATAGGAACAGCAGTAAAAACCTATACCAACAACGGATTCGGAGGAAAAATATGGTTAATGGTAGGATTCAATCCGGATGGTAGCGTAGCCAATTATTCGGTGCTGGAACACAAAGAAACGCCGGGATTAGGTTCCAAAATGGATGTATGGTTCACCCCCAACGGGAAAGGAAATATTACGGGTAAAACTCCCGGTACCCAAGGGTTGAAAGTATCGAAAGACGGTGGAGACGTAGATGCGATCACAGCAGCAACCATCTCGTCACGGGCATTTCTGGACGCTGTAAACCGGGCAGCAGCCGGTTTGGCAGGCAATGCGGATGCAGCTTCCGGAGCAACACAACAAACAAAATAATTTATGATTTCAGATTTACGATGAATCTAAAATCGTAAATTCAAAACAAAAATTCCAATTCTATGAATAATTTAAAAGTCTTAACCAACGGCATATTCAAAGAAAATCCGACTTTTGCGCTTTTATTGGGTATGTGTCCGACCTTAGGGGTGACCACTTCGGCTATCAACGGCATGGGAATGGGGCTGGCTACGGCATTTGTACTGGTGATGTCCAATCTGGTGATCTCACTGGTTACCAATATCATTCCGGACAAGATCCGTATTCCTTCCTTTATTGTCATCATCGCAGCTTTCGTAACTGTGGTGGATATGTGTATGGCCGCTTATCTGCCTTCGCTGCATGAATCATTGGGTTTGTTTATTCCTTTGATCGTAGTGAACTGTATCGTATTGGGACGTGCAGAAGCTTTTGCTTCTAAAAATAAAGCGATTCCTTCCATGCTCGACGGCTTGGGCATGGGACTGGGCTTTACATTGAGCCTGACGCTTTTAGGAACGATCCGTGAAATACTGGGAAGTGGTAAAGCATTCAATTTCCCGATCTTCAACGAGAATTACGGAATGCTGATCTTCGTCCTGGCCCCGGGAGCATTCCTGGCATTGGGTTATTTGATCGCTATCGTAAACCGGATCAGAAAAACAAATTAAATTTCAGATTTTAGATTTACGGCTTACGATTCCTGTTTCATTTCTATCGCAAAGCTGAAATCATAAATCAAAAATAATCGAACTATGGAATATATCTTAATATTTATCGCTGCGGTCTTTGTCAATAACATCGTACTGGCACAATTTTTAGGAATCTGTCCGTTCCTGGGCGTATCTAAAAAGGTCTCTACGGCTTTAGGGATGACCGGAGCCGTAACCTTCGTGATGATCCTGGCCACCCTGGTTACTTTTATCGTCCAAAAGACTATCCTGGATCCGTTTGAAATCGGTTTTATGCAAACCATTACTTTTATTCTGATCATTGCAGCCTTGGTACAAATGGTAGAAATCATATTGAAAAAGGTCAGTCCTTCGCTTTATCAGGCGTTAGGTGTGTTCCTGCCCTTGATCACCACCAACTGTGCGGTACTGGGAGTTGCCATTATGGTGATCCAAAAAGATTTCAACTTACTCGAGTCTTTGGTATTCGCAGCCTCTACAGCGATCGGTTTCGGATTGGCCCTGACGATTTTTGCCGGTATCCGTGAACACCTCGAACTGGTTGCCATCCCCAAAGGGATGAAAGGTTCTCCTATCGCATTGATTACAGCCGGCCTGCTGGCCATGGCCTTTATGGGATTCTCCGGGATCGTATAAAATCCGGCAAATTTATAACCGTATAAAGTGAGTGGTATTTATTTTATACCGCTCATTTTTTATACCCGGCAAAAGAATAAATTTAATATTTTTGCAGGCATAAATTATTCAGACGACATGCAATTACCGTTGAAGCATCCGATTTTTAAAATACTTTCCGGGATAGCCGCCGAAAAAGGCATAGAAGCCTATGTCATCGGTGGCTATGTCCGTGACCTGTTATTACAGCGTCCTTCCCAAGATATCGACATTGTCGTTCACGGCAGTGGTATCGAGCTGGCCGAAACTGCTGCCCGGCGGTTAGGTAATCTGCGGGTATCGGTATTTAAAAACTTCGGTACTGCCATGTTCCGGTATAAAGGTATGGAGATCGAGTTTGTCGGAGCCCGCAAAGAGTCCTACCGGGCTAATTCACGTAAACCCATCGTCGAAGAAGGAACGATCGACGACGACCAAAAACGCCGCGATTTTACGATCAATGCACTGGCTATCTCCTTGAATCAGGAGAATTACGGAGTTTTGATCGATCCTTTCGGAGGCTTGCAGCATCTGGAGGAACGCCTGATCAAAACACCCCTGGACCCAGGCCTCACCTTCTCGGACGATCCCCTACGCATGATGCGAGCCATTCGTTTTGCTTCACAATTGAATTTTCAAATCGAGGAAAATACCTTCCAGGCCATAGCCGAATACCGTCACCGTCTTCCGATCGTATCGATGGAGCGGATTATGGATGAATTCAATAAAATCATGCTTTCCCCCGAACCATCCCGGGGTATCCGTTTATTGGACGAAGCCGGATTATTGGAAATCTTCTTCCCGGAACTGACCGCGCTTAAAGGTGTAGACCGTGTACAGGGAGTCAAACACAAAGATAATTTCTATCATACACTGACCGTCCTGGACACCTTATCGCTGTACAGTCAGGACTTGTGGTTACGCTGGGCCGCTCTGTTGCACGATATCGGTAAACCGGCGACTAAAAAATACATTCAGGGACAGGGGTGGACCTTTTATGGGCATAATCACGTGGGTGAACGCCTGGTCGGTAAAATATTCAACCGTTTAAAACTCCCTCAAAACGAAAAAATGAAGTATGTACAGAAACTGGTCAACCTGCACATGCGTCCTATCGTTTTGTCGGAAGAAACCGTGACCGACTCGGCGGTACGGCGGTTATTGTTCGATGCCGGCGACGATATCGACGACCTGATGACCCTGGCCGAAGCCGATATCACCTCAAAAAACGAAGAGAAAGTAAAGCGTTTTCTCGAAAATTTCAAGACGGTACGCCGCAAACTCAAAGAGGTGGAAGAAAAAGATTCGATCCGGAATTTCCAGCCCCCCATCAGCGGTGAAGAAATCATCGCCACTTTCCATCTGCCTCCCTGTAAAACTATCGGGGATATCAAAAATGCAATTAAAGAGGCGATATTGGATGGAATTATCGGTAACAATTACGAAGAAGCCCGGGAATATATGTTCAAAGTAGCGAAAGAACTTGGAATAGACTCCCAATAAATCAGTCTATTTTCTTGGGAACGACAACTTTCAGTATGCCCTTATGCATTTTCAGGTGAATCGGCGAATGCATGATATAGGCATCCCCGTCGATATGTACACGCTCGATATCGCCTTCTACGATAGCTTCCTCGCACTGAATTTCCTTATAATAGGACAATTTGTACAGTTTCGAATTGATGAAGAAAAGTAAAAACCACAGGATCTCGAAGAAAGCCGGCCGTTTCAGGATGCAGATATCCATCAAACCGTCCCGCACCGAAGCATGAGGGGCGATATAGGCATTGTTGCCGTATTGGGAACTATTGGCAAAGCTAAGGATAAAACAATTTACCTTCATGACTTTGCCGTTGCCGGTGATCTTGTATTTCTTTTCCGGATAACGGAACCATAGTTTAATAGCCGCATAAATATAAGAAAATACTCCCCTCAATTTCAAATGGTTAAATTCATGGGCCACCTCGGCATCGAATCCTACCCCACTGACATTCAGCGAATACTTGCCATTCATCTCCAACACATCGATTTGAGCGAATTGATCGGTCAGTACCTGTTTCAATGCCTTGGTCATAAAAACCGAATAACCCAAATGCCGGGCAAAACCATTGCCACTCCCCAGAGAAACGACCCCAAAAGCAACATCACTACCACACAAAGCTCCTCCCACCTCATTCACTGTACCATCCCCCCCAACCGCTACAATATGAGTATATTTTCCTTCTTGCCGGGCATCTTCGACCAATTTACGGGCATGTCCTGCATACTCGGTAAATACAATATCATAAGGAATAGAATCATACTCCGGAATCCGACGGATCTTCTCCGGCAATTCTTTCCCAAGGCCTAGCCCCGATATCGGATTTACTATAAAAAGAATATGCATATTATCGATTTTTCCCTATCCCATAATAGGTGTATCCAAATTCTCTCATTTGTTCAGGATTGTAAATATTACGTCCATCGAAGATGACTTTTTCTTTCAAGGCTTTCTCTATAAAAGTAAACTTCGGAACTTTAAATTCCTGCCATTCGGTCACGATAATCATGGCATCGGCATCCGTTAAAGCGTCGTACATATTGGCAGCGTACCCGATACGGTCGCCCAGCCGGCGCTTGGCTTCTTCCATTGCAACCGGATCGAAAGCTTTGACGGTCGCTCCCGCTTCCAGCAATTGGCCGATCAGTACCAGAGAAGGAGCCTCCCGCATATCATCGGTTGCCGGCTTAAACGACAATCCCCAAAGTCCGAAATGCTTTCCTTTTACATTTCCTTCATAATGTTTCTGAATCTTATCGAATAAAACCGTCTTTTGCCTCTCATTCACCCGCTCTACCGCTTTCAACAATTCCATTCCATAACCATATTCGTCTCCGGTACGGATCAAGGCCTTCACATCTTTCGGGAAACAAGACCCGCCATATCCACAACCTGCATTCAGGAATTTTTTACCGATCCGGGTATCGCTCCCGATCCCTTTTTTCACCGCCTCGATATCAGCACCGACGATCTCACACAAATTAGCGATATCGTTCATAAAAGAAATACGGGTAGCCAACATCGAATTAGCAGCATATTTCGTCATCTCCGCAGAGGGAATATCCATAAAATAAATGGGAGTATTATTCAGGACAAAAGCATGATACAATCGTTCCATCACTTTTTCCGCCCGGGCCGATTCTACACCGATCACCACCCGGTCAGGCCGCATAAAATCGTTTACCGCATCCCCTTCTTTTAAAAATTCAGGATTCGAAGCGACATCGAACACTACTTCTACTCCCCGCTTATCCAGCTCTTCCTGAACAGCCAATTTCACTTTCCGGTTCGTCCCCACCGGTACAGTGGATTTGGTCACCACCACTACATATTCCTCGATCAAACACCCGATCTCATGCGCCACTCCTATAACATAAGACAAATCGGCACTACCATCCTCATCGGGGGGAGTACCTACTGCAATAAAAACAGCATCGGCATCTACCAAGGCTTCTTTTAAAGAAGTAGTAAAGAACAACCTTTCGTTGGCCCGGTTTTTGATCACCAGCTCAGCCAAACCGGGTTCGTAAATCGGAATTCCTCCCTGATTCAGCTTATCGATCTTCGAAGCATCGACGTCTACACAGGTAACGGTGACTCCGGTTTCTGCCAAACAAGTACCGGAAACAAGTCCGACATATCCGGTTCCTACAACAGCTATTCTCATATTTGCAATTTTCTTTGTTACGAAAGTTTGCTCAGATCAATTCCTATTTTTAACGACTCCTGCCCCTAAAGGTTACAATGATCTATATACTCTGAGCACTTTGATTTATTTCGACAAAAATATAAAAATAAACCCCTTCACCCAGTATCTTTGTAAGATAATTCTCTAATTTTGTTAGACAATAAATTGAAAAACGTATCCGGAACAGGCTGGAAACGTAATATTCAGGTATAAAATAATCTGTTATAAACAAATACCCTTGCGCCATGATACACAGGATGAACCTAGCGGCACTATTTTTTATGGCTGTTCTATTGCTGACAGGCTGTACAAACAAAGAAAAAACCGATTTCAGTAAATACATCACCGGTTATACGAGTGGAGTCATCAAGTCCTCTTCTTCCCTTTCGGTCTATCTGGGTCAACCGTCCGATAAAGGTTTCCAGGCCGGTAGTACCCTCCCGGCCGATTTATTCAGGATATCTCCGGCTATAAAAGGGGAATTGATTCTAAAAGATAACCATAGTATAGAATTCATTCCGGCAGAACGTTTCAAAAACGGTACGACATACAAAGTCACGTTCAATCTGGGAGCACTTTGTAACGTCCCCAAGCCTTATGAGAAATTCAACTTTGAATTCGATATTGTCCCGCTGGTTACGATTTTCGAACCCGGTGTTCTGATCAGCGAACCCGATCATGAAAATGAATTACAATATCAGGGGATGTTGCAAAGTTCGGATGAAACCGATCCGACAGAAATGGAACAAAAACTGACGGCCACCTATAACGGTCAATCCGTCACACCGGAATGGAATCATCAGGGTAACCGGCATTATTTCGCTATCCGCCATCTGTTAAAAGAAAAAGAAAGTAAAACACTGAATTTAAAATTCAGTAAAGACATTAAAGCAACCGACGGCACCGAGATCTCCATCCCCGGTCTGAATGATTTCACGGTGTTGAATGTCAAAGCCAGTGACAGTGAACCACCGGTAATCCGTATCTATATGTCGGAGAATATCGATCCGAACCAGGATTTGAAAGGTTTGTTCAGCCTGGAAGGAGCCTCTACCCTGAATTACAAAATATCGGATAACATCATTTACCTTTATCCGGGTAACGCTATCGAGAATAGTCAACCGAATCTGACTATCCATGCCGGGATACGCAGTGCCAACGGTAATACGTTGCATACCGAATATATCCGGTCGGTACGTCTCTCCAGCACCAAACCACAAGTACAACTCATCGGCAAGGGGATCATCGTCCCGGGCAACAATCAGGTACTCATTCCTTTTTCTGCTATCGGACTGCAAGCCGTCGACCTTGAAATCATTCAGGTGCTCGACCAAAACATGAACTTTTTCCTGCAAGAAAATTCTTATGACGACCGCAGCGAACTGACCCGTACAGCCCGACCGGTATTTATGAAAAAAATCGATCTGAAAAAAGATCATCCCCATATCGACCTCGATAAATGGAATGACTTTACCATCGACTTAAGCGATCTGGTCAATCTGGAGAAAGGTAATATTTATCGTTTCAGACTGAAATTCAAGAAATCATATACCATTCTTTCCTGTGCCGATGAAAGTCCCGACTCGGATTATGGGGATACGGACTGGGACAACCCGGGTTCCTACTACAGCGAATATTATTATCCATCCGGTTTCGACTGGGAACAGCGCGAAAATCCTTGTCATATCTCCTACTACACCGGTGATCGGTTTGCAGCCCGCAATATCATCAATACTTCACTGGGAATTATGGCTAAACAAGGAGCCGACAATCAGTATGTCGTATGCGTTTCCGATCTCAGTACCGCTGAAGCGATTCCGAACTGCAACATCAGTCTTTACAATTATCAGAATCAAAAGATCGATTCGGCAAGGACCGATAAAGAAGGATTCGCGTATTTAAAACCGGCATCTCCGGGCTTTATCGTACTGGCACAGAAGGGTAAAGACAAAGCCTGGTTGCGTTTAGCAGAAAACAGTGCTCTATCCCTCAGTAACTTCGACGTCAGCGGACAACATGTACAAATGGGGGTAAAAGGATTCATTTATGGTGAAAGGGGGGTATGGCGTCCGGGAGATGAAATCTATTTATCCCTGATCCTGGAGGACAAGCTCGGTGTCTTACCGGAAGGTCACCCGATCGTTGCACAACTGGTCGATCCCAACGGGCATATTACCCAAACTTTAAAAGGAGCGATTACTCCCAATAATATCCATTGTTTTACCTTCAAAACCGAACCCGAAGACCAAACCGGTTATTGGCATGTCCTCTTCCGTATCGGTGGCCTGACTTTCAAACAGACATTACGCATCGAAACAGTGAAACCGAACCGTCTGGCTATACAAATGTTATTTCCTAACGATAAAATTATCGGTACCGGTGTTTCCCTGAAACCTGTAGAAGTGAAGACCAAATGGCTGAACGGAGCACCGACTTCCAATCAAAAAGCGATCACAGAGGTACGTTTATACCATGCCGATGCAGGTTTCTCCGAATTTCCGGATTATCGTTTTTCCGATAAATCCAGGTATTTCGAACCTTCGACAGAAACCCTATTCGACGGACAGACCGACCAGCAGGGAAATTTTTCATTCAGCCTGAACAAGATCAAAACCGAAGATGCTCCCGGAATATTAAATGCAGTCTTCACCACCCGGGTATTTGAAAACGGCGGGGATTTCAGTATCAGCTCACAAAGTATCCGCTATTCCCCTTACGATGAATATGTAGGAATACGTCTACCTGAAAACGACGATAATTGGTACTCCACCGAGCAACCTGTTCGATTACAAGGCGTTACGGTTACCCCGACAGGAAAACAATCAGGAAATGCTACCATTCAGATTGAAGTATATAAACTCGACTGGCATTGGTGGTGGGATTCGGAAGATGAAAACCTGGGATCTTATGTCAACCGGGAATATAGTAGCAGTGTATTGAGCCAGAAAGTCAAAGCCACCGACGGTCGTTTTCAGTTGGATCTTCACATCCCGAAATATGGACGTTATTTTATCCGGGCCACCGATCCTTCGGGGCATACCTCCGGTTTAATCGCCTATTTCGGTAGCTGGTCGGATAACGCCGATCAAACTGCAGCGACCACCTTACACCTGAGCAGTGACAAAAAATCTTACCGCGTCGGCGAAAAGATAAAAGTTACAATTCCTTCAGCAACAGGTAGTGTAGCCATCGTCAGCCTTGAAAACGGGAAAACCGTCAGCAACATGAAACGGATCAATACCTCTGCCGGTAACACCACCTTCGAGTTGGAGGCCACCAGCGAGATGTGTCCCAATACATACATTGCAGTCACTCTGCTTCAACCTCACAACAACCGGGACAACGACCGTCCGATCCGAATGTATGGAGTTGTCAATATCCATGTAGAAGACCCGGCTCTCCATTTGAATCCGAAGATCAAAATGGCTCAGGAACTCCGACCGGGAAAAGAGTTCAACGTGGAAGTTTCTGAAAAAGACGGCAAGGCGATGAATTACACCATTGCGATAGTCGACGAAGGACTGCTTTCGCTGACCACTTTCCGTACTCCGGATCCCTTTGCTGCTTTCTATGCACGGGAAGCCCTGGGCGTAAAAACCTGGGATTTCTACGACTATATCTACGGTGCTTATGGAGCCCGTCTGGATAAAGCTTTTGCTGTGGGTGGCGACGAAGCCTTGAAGGATTTACAGGACGAAAAGACCAACCGGTTCAAACCGGTCGTCTTATTCGACGGTCCTTTCAGTTTGAAAGCCGGAGCTACTCAAAAACACACCTTCAAAATGCCGGAATATATCGGCGAAGTACGGACGATGGTCATTGCAGCTACCAATGGACAATATGGAGCAGCCAGTGTCAACAGTACGGTAAATAAACCCCTCATGGTATCGGTTGCCCTTCCCCGTCTGTTCACACCGGGAGATGTCATCGATATTCCGGTTACCGTTTTTGTCCTGAAAGATCATATCCGGGAAGTCACCGTAAAGATGACTACCGACGACAAAATCACCCTGACAGGAGAAAAAGAACAACACATCCAATTCGATAAAAAAGGAGAACAAGTTGTCTATTTTAAGGCTCGGATCAATAGCCAAACCGGGATGTCGACACTTCGGACAGAAGCGACATCGGGCAATGAAACAGCTATTGTCACCGAGGATGTTCAGGTACGTATTCCTAATCCGAGAATGACGGAGATCGAAGAAAAAGAAGCTAAAGCAGGAGAAACTGTTTCTTTCGATACCCGCATTACAGGAACCGAACCGGTTTCTGTCCTGGAGGTATCCTCTATCCCACCGTTAAACCTGGAACAACGCCTCAGTTACTTGCTCGACTATCCTCATGGCTGTGCAGAGCAAATCACTTCACAGGCATTTCCGCAATTAGCTTTATCCTGGCTTCTGGCATTAAGTCCGGCACAACAGATCACGGCAGAAAATAACGTCAGAGAAGTCATCAACCGTCTGAGAAGTTATCAGACCCCGGAAGGAGGCTTTGCTTACTGGCCTGGAGAGCCGTATATTTCGGAATGGGCTACCTCTTATGCTGTAAATTTCCTGGCAAATGCCCAAAAACAAGGCTATGCAGTCCCGATTCAGATGTTACAGCATGCCACGAACTATATGCGTCAGGTGGCTAACAGCTGGAACCGCACAGAACCGTGGTCACAGCAAGACCAAGCCTATCGTTTGTATGTATTGGCTTTAGCCGGTAAACCCGATCTGGCAGCCATGAACCGACTGAAAGAGACCCGCTTGCAACGTCCGGTTTCACAATGGCTGCTGGCCTCCGCTTATGCTTTAAGTAATCAACAGGAAATCGCTACGAAAATGATACGCGATCTGTCCTTCGAAGTCACCCCTTACCGGGAAACGGGAGGAACGTTCGGTTCTACTACCCGGGACAATGCCCTGATTCTGCAATCGATGGTCATCCTGAACATGCAACAAGATGCTTACCGCATGTTAGAGAAGATTTCTAAAGCCATGGGATCCGGCAATTGGTACAGTACCCAGGAAACCTCTTTCGCTCTTTATGCAGCCGCCCAGTTCGTACAAAAATACCTGGGCAGCCAAAAAGGAATCGATATCACAGTAAAAACAAATTCAGGTAACGAAAACGTCAAAACCGACAAGACAATCTGGCAAAAACAACTCGTTTTGCAGGGTGACAAAGCTTCGGTTACGGTGACGAACAACGGTCAAGGCTCACTTTTTGTCCGTCAGATCAATAGTTCCGCCCCGCTGGAAGTGGTCAAGGAAAAAGTCATGTCCGGAATGTCGATGAGTGTGCGTTATTATAATGACAAAGGTACTCCGCTCAACATCGAACAGCTGCAACAGGGGGAAGACATTACAACCGAAATTACAATCAAAAACACGGGCCTGACCGGTACTTATCAGGAACTGGCATTAAACTATCCGGTACCTTCCGGCTTCGAGATCATCAATGACCGTCTTACCGGAAACACCAGTGCCTGGAAAGAGGCAGAATATGTCGATATCCGGGACGACCGTTTTTATGTCTATTTCAGCTTGGAACAAAATCAGTCTAAGACTTTCCGTTTCCGTTGCAATGCAGCGTTCCGCGGAGAATATATGTTACCGGCAATTTATTGTTCAGCTATGTACGACAATAGTATACAGGCTATTTTACCGGGAGGAAAAGTGAAGATTGAATGAGTTGTAGAGTTGCTGAGTTAAAAGAGTTACTGAGTTAAAAGAGTTACTGAGTTAAAAGAGTTACTGAGTTAAAAGAGTTACTGAGTTACTAAGTTTTTGAGTTTTTGAGTTTCTGAGTTTCTGAATTATTAAGTTATTGAGTTAGAAGAGTTAGAAGGCATTAGCTTAATAATTTAAATACAAAGCAAGATCATATTTGCAACACATTGTTAAAGTAAATATATGACTACAAACATTAGCCTATACACTCAGGGGTCACACCAATCCAATAACAAACTCTTTCAACTCAACAACTTTATAACTCAGCAACTCTTTTAACTCAGCAACTCTTTTAACTCAGCAACTCTTTTAACTCAGCAACTCTTTTAACTCAGCAACTCAGCAACTCTATAACTCAGCAACTCTATACCATGAACAGTAAAGATTATATTTATAAACTGATAGAAGAAGGAGAGCACCAACAACAGGATTTCAAATTCGAGATCTCGGATGCGCGGAAAATAGCCAAATCCTTATCGGCTTTTTCCAATACGGACGGAGGGCGCTTGCTTATTGGGGTGAAAGATAACGGAAAAATTGCAGGAGTGCGTTCGGAGGAGGAAATTTACATGATCGAGGCAGCAGCAAAATTGTATTGCCAACCTCAGGTAAACTGTCAAATGCAGATTCACGATATCGACGGACACACTGTGTTGGAAGTCATTGTACCTCCCGGAACAACCAAACCTTATTATGCCAAAGATCAGACAAATAAATGCTGGGCTTATATCCGTATAAAAGACGAGAATATCCTCGCTACTCCGGTACATTTAAAAGTCTGGCAACAAGAAGGGACCCCAAAAGGTTCCTTTCTTCATTATACAGAGCAAGAACGATTACTATTGGATTATCTCACAACCCATCCGGCTATAACCCTTAATCAGTATTGTCGTCTGGCCCGTATTCCCCGGATAAAAGCAGAAAATACACTGGCAAAATTCATCCGCTTCGAATTAATCGAACCCATATTTGAAAATCATCGGTTTTATTTCCGAGGCTGTACCTGATCGTTCAGGCTAATGTCTTAATAAATAAAGTAATACCGTCGAATACCATTTGAAGGCCGATCGTAGCAACGATCAATCCGATAATCCGGATCAAAGGATTCATAAAATTATATTTAATCAGAAAACTACCGATCCTTCGGGCTTTCAGCATAAAGAAAAGGTTCACAGCTAAAGCCAGTAAAATAGCAACGATCGTGACAAAACGGCTATACTGAACAGGGAAAGTAACTGCAGCAGTAATCGTAGCAGGTCCGGCAATCATCGGAATAGCTATAGGTACAGTGGTTAAATCGGCAATCTTAATATGTTCATCCACTTTCATAAAAAATCCTTTCAACAAACCGGACAAACCGTTATACATCAGCACAGCCCCACAAGTAATCTGAAAAGAGTAAAGCTCGACCCGAAAAACATAACTAAAAGTCACCTGTCCCAGATAAAGAAAAAAAATCAGAATAAGCATTGCCGTAATCGTCGATTTAATCGAAATATACCGTAACTCGGTTGGAGAAAAACGTTCCTGCAAAGACGTGACGATCAACACCTTCTGTATCGGATTTACCAAAGCCAGAATGGCCACGAAACAACTCAATATTAAATTAAATTTCATTACTTCCCCCTATTAGATCTGCTCAACAAAGATAGTACAAAGGAATGGGGTTTCAAATTTATTTTGAGTCAGTGATAAAGAGTTACAAAGGTTACAGAAGTTACAGAGATCGCAAGGATTTAACCGCCCCTATACAACCTCTTCCCTCCCTCATGTAACTCAGTAACTCTTTTAACTCAGCAACTCAGTAACTCTTTTAACTCAGCAACTCAGTAACTCTTTTAACCCAGCAACTCTCTAATACCCAAAAATCTGTTCGGTAGTCAGTCGCTCTACGGGACCATAAGAAGATAATTTTTTCATATCCAATTCTTTTTCATCTCCCAATACACAATAGGTATATTTGCGGTCTTTCACCCATTTTTCCTGAAAATCCTTTACCTGATCCAGGGTCAGTTTCTGCAAATCGTCGAATAACATTTTCCGGCGGTCACTGTCCAATCCCAGGTCCTTTGCTTCCTGATAGGCATCGAAAATTCCGGCTCCGGTAATCCGGTCGGTCCGTAACCGGGCAATCAAAGCTTCTTTTGCCAGATTAAAGGCAGCTTCAGACTCAGGCATATGATTGATAACTTCATCGAATGCAGTCAAAGCATCTCCCATCTTATCATTCTGAGTAGCGATAAAAGTAGAATAAATATAAGGCTTGTCCAGACGGGAAGGCTCACCCAAACCGGCAGATGCCGAATAAGCCAATCCCCGGGCTTCACGCAATTCCTGGAATACGATCGAATTCATACCTCCCCCGAAATACTCGTTATATAAGGTAGCTACCGGATAAATATTCGGATCGAATTTTTCTCCCCGGTTAGAAATAGCAGCCATATATACCTGAGCAGCAGCATACGGAGCTAACAAAACCTTACTTTCTCCGGTTTCTCTGATCTTAAAAAGCGAAGCCTTATCTGCAGCGATCAGCTTTTCAGGCACCTGATGGTACCGATTCACTTCTGCCACAACTTCTTCCTGGGTCTTCGGGCCGTAATAAAGGACAGTATGTTCGGTCTTGCTCAGATCACGAAGGTGGGCCAACAGCTCTTCCGACTTTAAATTTTGTATTTCATCAGCCGAAAGCACATTGGTCGCAGGCGATTTCGGTCCGTATAAACCATATTGCATCAGCATTCTGAAATTTGCCTGCTGATTTAATTTTGTATTCGCTCTCCCTTCCAGAATATCACCTTTCATAATTTCCAGTACTTCCGGATTGGGTTGAGCATCTGCCAGCAGAGATTCGACCAATTGAATCGCCTCTCCCATATTTTCGGATAAACCCGAAATAGTGAGATAGGTACGGTCAGCTCCCGGACGAATACCAAAATCACAAGCCAAACGGTAAAACTCTTCCTTCACCTGTTCCGGACTCAATTCGGAAGTACCCAAATAATCCAGATAGCCGGCAGCAGTGGAAAGATAACGATCCTCATTATTTCCTTTCTCAAAAGCATAAGTTAAAGAGAACAGGTCGTTCGTCGGGTTTTTCTTATACCACAAAGGAATATCGGATTTGAGTTTTCCTTGAGCCATATCTTTTGAAAAATCGACAAATACCGGTTCGATGGGTTTTACCGGTGTTGTCCGGATCTCCCGCAAAAAAGCACTACTCTTATCCCGGTTGGTCACAATCGGAGTGATGGCCGGTTTAGTCATTTTCTTTACACTTTCGTCTTTCCCCTGCCGTTTATTGACCACGACATAATTATCTTTCAGATGAGTATTGGCAAAATCTATCAGCTCTTGTTTGGTAATTTTACTCATCCGGTCGAGTGAAGCCACTTCATCGGCCCAATTCGTACCGTTGACAAACGACTCGACAAACCAGGTTGCTCTGTCTTCATTGCTTTCCAATTGTTTTTGTCTGTCGCGTTTGTTATTATTGATCGTCGCAGCGATCAGGTTCTCGTCGAATTCTCCTTTTTTCAACTTTCCGATTTCTTCCAACAGCAGTGTACGTACTTCTTCGAGGGTTTGTCCGTTTTTAGGTGTTCCTTCCATTAAAAATACACTGTAGTCAGCTAATAAGAAAGGATAGGCAGCAGCTCCCAACATTTTCTGTTGTTGATTGATATCCAGGTCGATCAAACCGGCTTGTCCGTTGTACAACACCTGAGCCAGCAGATTCAAGGTTTCTACGTCCTCACTGTTTGCTCCCGGAAATCTCCACGCCAAAGTCACATTTTCAGCTTCCGGTCCCACCACTTCTTTCACTATAGGAGAGGTAATCGGCTGCTCCGGTTGAAAGTTCAGTTCAGGCAAGTTCTGACTCGGTTTCATTCCACCGAAATAACGGTTTATCGTTTCGATCATTACATCGGGATCAAAATCTCCGGAAAGACAAACCGCAATATTATTAGGTACATACCATTGAGTATAGAAATTCTTAATATTCGTAATAGACGGATTTTTCAGATTTTCCTGTGTTCCCAAAATGGTTTGAGTTCCATAAGGATGGTGGGGGAAGAGACCGGCCATCACCTGATCGATCACTTTACGGTTATCTTTGGTCAGGGACATATTTTTTTCTTCATAAACAGCTTCCAGTTCGGTATGAAATCCCCGGATAACAGGATGCTGAAACCGATCGGCCTGTATTTTAGCCCAGTTCTCTACCTGATTCGAAGGAATATCTTCCTCAAAAACAGTCTGGTCGTAAGAAGTATAGGCATTTGTCCCGGTAGCTCCGATCGCCGCCATCAATTTATCGTATTCATTGGGAATAGCGATCTTAGAGGCCTCATAAGACACACTGTCGATCTGACGATAGAGAGCAGTCCGCTGAGCCTCGTCCGTCGTTTTCCGATATACCTCGAACAAAGCTTCTATCCGGTCCAGCATCGGTTTCTCCTGTTCGTAATTCTGTGTTCCGAAACTATCCGTTCCTTTGAACATCAGGTGCTCAAAATAGTGGGCCAACCCGGTCGTCTCTGCCGGATCGTTCTTTCCACCGGCGCGGACGGCGACATAGGTCTGAATCCGGGGTTGATCTTTATTGACCGTCATATACACCTTTAAGCCATTGTCTAAAGTATAAATCCGGGCATTCAACGGATCTCCGGGCACCGACTCATACTTAAAGCGGGAATGATCCCCGCACGCAGCGATCAGGACCAGTACACCCAATAGCCACATCGTTTGAAACATTTTTTTCATCTTATCTTTTCATTAAAATTCCTTCTCTTATTTCTTATTTTTCTTCTTCTTTTTCTCCACGGACCATCCGAATTTCCCGATCTTCTTGCCCAGACCGAAATATTCCCCATGAGTATACACCAAAGGATTTGCACGGTCGAGTTCAAATTTTCCCGTTTCGGGGTTCAGATACCGGTCATCGGCCTGTACATTCACCACTTCGGCCAGAAACAGATCATGTGATCCCAGAGGGACGATCTCTTTCACCCGGCATTCGATGCATACAGGGGCTTCTTCAACAATCGGCGCCCGAACCACTCCGGCCTTTCCGGGCGTGAGTTTCATCTCTTCGAATTTCCGGTAATCGCGCCCTGAACGAACTCCACACCAATCCGTAGCAAAAGCCAGGTCTTCGGTTGTCAGGTTGATAACGAATTCGCCCTGTCGCCGAATGATCGGATAAGAATACCGCTCCGGCCTTACCGAAATATAACACATGGGCGGATTGGTACAAACCGTTCCAGTCCAGGCCACTGTAAACAAATTATATTCTTCGGGAGTCGCACCGCAACTCACCAGCACTGCCGGTAAAGGATAAATCATCGTTCCCGGTTTCCAATTGTGTTTCATACCCATTCGTTTTCCAGACCGTCGTATGAACCGATCGGCCTGCGACAAAGATACAAAAAGACGAAAGGCATTCTCTCGCCCTTCGCGTCTTTTATTTTAGCAGCCGGCACCTATGCTCCGGCTGTTGTCAAGCTATTCGAATTCAGCTATCGTATTTTCTATAATACCGATGGCTTCCATGAGTTCCATCTTGTTGATCACCAAAGGTGGGGCAAAACGGATAATATGCTGGTGGGTCGGTTTAGCCAATAAGCCTTTATCTCTCAATTTCAAACATACATCCCAAGCGGTTTTACCGTTCTTAGGCTTAATCACAACGGCATTCAACAATCCTTTACCACGTACCAGTTCGATCATATCCGAATGGATTTTACTGATCCGATCCCGGAACACTTGTCCCAATTTCTCCGCATTCTCGGCTAGTTTTTCGTCCCGTACCACTTCCAAAGCAGCAATGGACACTCTGGCTGCAATCGGATTCCCCCCATAGGTCGATCCATGTTCACCGGGCTTGATACAAAGCATAATATCGTCGTTGGCCAGTACACAGGAAACCGGCATCATTCCCCCCGACATCGCTTTACCTAGCACCAGAATATCCGGATGTACTCCTTCATGGTCACAAGCCAGTAATCTACCGGTACGTGCAATTCCCGTTTGTACCTCATCGGCAATAAACAAGACATTTTTGGATTTACACAGTTCATAGGCTTTTTTCAGATATCCTTCATCCGGCACAAAAACACCGGCTTCCCCCTGAATCGGTTCCAACAGAAAACCGGCCACATCAGGATCCTGAAGTGCTTTCTCCAAAGCCGGAATATCATTATAAGGAATCTTGATGAATCCGGGAGTGAAAGGTCCGTATCCGGCATACGATTCGGGATCGTTAGAGAGCGAAACGATCGTAATGGTACGTCCATGAAAATTCCCGTCACAAACGATAATCTTGGCCTTTCCATCGGGTACCCCCTTTTTCATATAAGCCCATTTCCGACAGAGTTTCAACGCTGTTTCATCGGCCTCTGCTCCTGTATTCATCGGTAACACCTTGTCATAACCAAAGAATCGGGTCACAAATTCTTCCCATTCTCCCAGCACATCATTATAAAAAGCCCGCGAAGTCAATGCCAGTTTCTGAGCCTGATCGGTCATTGCCTTCACAATCTTCGGATGACAATGTCCCTGGTTCACAGCCGAATAAGCAGAAAGAAAATCGAAATACTTTTTTCCATCTGTATCCCAGACATAAATACCTTCTCCCCGTTCGAGTACCACAGGTAGCGGGTGATAGTTGTGAGCCCCGTAACGAGCTTCTCTGTCTATAAATTCTTGTGCTGTCATAATATATAAAGTTTAAGTTCGTAATCGTTTGCAGCATGCAATTTGTAAAAAAAACAGCATATTAAAAACAATTTCCCGTTTTTTTTATAAAATCATTTTCAAACCGGAATTTATCATAACGGTGAAAACAGACAGAACACCTATCCCGCTTACTTTCTCTTTCGTAAAAAGCCGAAATATTTCCGCAACAGTTCCCGCAAAGTATCGAATGATTCCTGATAAGACACCCCTACTCCCTGAATGGTTTCCGTATTATTATATAGCAGCTTCTCGTTCGTATGGGAGTAAGCCTTCATTTTCAACGATCCTTGTTTATTTAACTTCACTTCGATATCGAAGTCTCCGGCAATATTATTTTTGCGATTCTCGTCCCCGGCAGCGTTCCGATTACCTCCGACATCCATATTTCCGTTAGCAGAAATCGTAATCCGGTCATCGAGAAGCTGAGTTGAGACAGCCAGTTCGAACTCATCCGATGTCATTTCTTTTTCCCGGTCTCCCCGACGGTAAGCAAACCCGATATCTACATTGCTGCTAAACTGTGAAAACCAACGGGATAACTGATTGGAAAACATCTCCGTCAAAGTCGTCACCCCTGCCGTCTGGGCTTGTAAACCATAATCCCCCGTATTGTCTGTCCGGTAGAATCGGTTCAATACCAACAGAGAAAACATTTGTTTATTAATCTCGTCCTGGCTGGAAAAAAGACTCTGGATATAACTTTTACTCTGGGTTTCCAGTGTCGGGAAGTTTATATCGAATTTTACTACCGGATTGGTCAGGTTATCACTCAGATTCAGGATACATTCCACCGGAACCTTTCTTCCCGATTCCGTAGCGATCTTTTCATCGGGATTCGACTCATCGGAAGAGAGTTTTTCTGCCGGTAACAATTCGGTAATCGTCGTTTTCAAATTATATACCGCATTGATATTCAACATTGCCTCATAAGGCGAACCGCTCCAGGAAATCGTTCCCCCGGGAGTAAGTACAAATTTTTTATTCACCAGGTTGCTCAAAGTAAAGAGATAATCCCCTTTTGCAATCTGATATTCCCCGAACATATTCAGATTTCCGTCTTTATCGAAAGTGATCTTAATATCTCCGTTTCCCGTAGTTTTCAGAATATCTCCGACCGTCGGGTCAAAAATCACCTGTACATTCAGCTTATCGTTGACCTCCAGGTTCGCATTCAAATTAATATCCGATACTGCCGATTTAGGTTGTATCTTCTGATTCTCCGGCTGTCCGGTATGGACAAAATGCAAAAAATTATTGGACTGCTCCGTCATGCCTGCCGACAAGGGAAGATACAAACGGGAATCATTCTCCGTCCGGGCATTGACCGTGACATTATCCACCCCATTATGGTTATCCAAATCGGCCAACCCACTCAGATATACCTGACCATAAAACGATTCGTTATCTGCAAAACCGGTATTCAGCACCATAAACTTTTCAAACCGGGCATCGAGGCGGTAACGATTTTCCCAAAACTGATATTCTCCATTCAACACCGCTTGCTGCCCATGAATATCTTTCATATAAAAATTACGAAACAACAGATGATTATTTACGATATGAACGCTATCGTGAACAAAAAATTTAGTATTCAAAACATTGACTTTCATCCCTACCGAATCGAAATAGACAAAACCGGAAATATCCGGCTTATAGGTATTTCCTGAAATCCGCACATTCCCGGACAAATTCCCGGCAGTCTCCGTGACAAAATCAGAAGCATAGATTCCTAACCGCTCCAATCCCACTTTTTCCAAATGTATGCCGACATCAATCGTATCCTTCTCGGGCGTATAATACCCCTGTACCACTAAGGGCACAGCATCGTCTACTCTGTTTTCAGCTCCGACAATGACGTTTCTGTTATCCGCATCCCAATACGAACGCAGGCTCAACGATCCTAAAGTATCCCGGTTGATTCCCCAGTTATCGACATTAAAATCGGTAATCAACATAAAATTTTTATAATAATCCTGAAGAGTCAGCGAACCGGTAGCGATTCCGAACAAAAATGGCCGGTGTTTCAAAGCGATCCGGCTTACATTCTCCAGATTGAAATTCTCGAGTTTCACGAATAGCTTTTCTTCAGTAGATTCGGAGAGTTTACCGTTAACCGACAAACTCTCTTTTCCCCGCTGCATAAAAAAGTCACTTACATCAATCTCTTTACCGGCGATAAAAACCGAAGATTCCTTGACCCGCCAAACGCTATCGTTCATCACAATGACTCCCGGATGAATCCGGATTTCCGTGTTATAACCATACTTTTCATCGGGAGAGAAAACGACACAGGCAGACAATTCCCCGCTATAAGTCTTATCTCCCCAATTACACCAGCTCAATCTATTGTCCAGATGGTTATCCGCAAGCGTTAACTCATTCCTGACATTATAAAGCTGGTATCCATTGCCATAAATGAGCCGGTCGGTAGTATATTTCATATCCAGCCGTTGCATATCCCCCACCAGATCGATTTTGGAATGAAGCAGGCTGATATCCTCATAACCGATCGAATCGGTCGTCAGGCGAAGACGCAATTGTCCGGTTTCATTCCGGTAATCGGAAGTAATCAATGTACCCGAAGCTATATACAAATCAGGATAGAGAACCTGCAAAATCCGGCCGGCATCTTTTACCTGCACGGTATATTGAAAATCGAACTTTTCAGGTTCTTTCCGTTTCGGATACTTCCGGGTCTTTTTAGGCTGATGTACCGAATAAGCCGGTAAATAATTTTGCATCAATCGAAAAACAAACGGAGCAGGGCGCAATTCCCGAAAATTTCCCGAAATAAAAAGATCCACGACATCCGATTTTAAAGTAGTAGTATTATGGTCTCCCTTCTGGTTATCCTCCATACTAATTTTATCTATCGTGAATGTAGCTGTATCACAGGTATATTTGAAATCCGTCAGGGATAAATTGGTAAAACTCTTATTTTCCTGCCCGGCATGAATGATCTCGAACGAAGTTTCGAGCGCCTCCAGTCCCCCTTTTATATCCAAACCGAATGCCGCCAATTCATCGATCCGTAACTGTCCCCGGGTACTCAAAAAATTCAGGGAATCACTCAAATCATAAGCCAGCAATACCCCTCCCTGCATCTGCTCGTTCTCCACGGTGGCCATCACATCCAGTTTTCCCGTCTCATAAGTCATGGCCACTTTCATATCTTTGACATTCCCTTGATGGATATTCAGACGCTCCACTTTCGAATCTATATGAAACGAAGGTCCCCGGGTATCCCAGACTCCTGCATAACTACCGGACAAACTACCGTATCCCAGCATCGACAGCCCGGACAACTTTCCACAGTCGACCTGATAAAAATGAAAATCCCCACCCATGGCATCACAATCGGGCTTTTTGTCCGGACAAGGAGCATAACGAAACGTCAGATTTCCTGCCAAAGCCGGAGTAATACTCTTCGCCTTCACCATAAAATCCGATAATGTACCTTCGAAACAAATCGACTCGAAATCGACAAAAGAAAAATGATGCAGAGGTTCCGGAACCGGAATATACCTATCGAACCAGGGCAAATAGACGGTTTCCAGATCATCGGGATTCAAATGCGCCTTATACAAATCGATATGAAACCGTGTATTCCATACATCCGGCAACCCTTCCGATTTAAAACTTCCCTGAAAAACGGTTTTATCCCCTAACTCAAAATAAAGGTCATGACCTTCCAGCTTATTGATGGTGTTATTGACAATACCGCTGCATTTCACCGTATTATCGATCCCTCTCAGCACTCCGTTAAAATATGCCAGATCGATAAAACTCACCGACGAGGGCCCTAATTCATAATATTGTTGCACCCGGGTCGTAAAATAACGCCAGTCGTGCTGATCGGGTGTCCAGCTGAATTCCAGTTTCATCAAGTCGAGACTACTCCGTTCAAGTTCTATCCGTGCATCCGTAATCGTCAAATTACTCTCCCGGATCCGAACCCGTCCATCCAATTCCTTCATCCTCAATCCCGACTTCTCGATAAAACTCAAACCGGAAACGACGATCTGTGAATATTCATCCCCAAAGTCAAAATCCGTAATATCGACATTCAAATCCCGGCATTCCACATCCGTCCAGTTAACGCCATAATCCACCGGTTCATATTCTTCTTCACGATAAGTGAAACGGGAATCCCGCAGACTGACCTTCTTCAATCCCATCAACCAACCGCTCTGTTTTTCACCGCCCTCCCCCTCTGTATCGGCAGGAGCGACCCGCTGTAAAGAATCCAGAAACATCTCTATATTTGTCGGCGATCCTTCCCCACGCGATATCCATAAATTAAAATCAGCCTGATTCAAAACAATTTCACCGATCGTGAAACTCTTGTTTACGATATTGAAAGAATCTGCCTTTACCCGCAAATCCTGGCAATATAATAAAGTATCGTTTTTAAAGTCTTTTAATAAAACTTCTTTCAGTACCAAAGATTTTACCGGACGGAAATCGACATGGCCGATCTGAATAGTAACACCGGTAGACGCTTTAACCTGCTGAGTAATATATTGAACCAACGCAGTTTGTACATACGAAGTCTGTAACAGGAGATAAAGCATCCCTGCCAGTAACACCACTCCCGTTGCACAAAACAATAATATCCGAAGAACCTTTTTTATACCCGCAGTTATTTTTAGTTTGCTCACAAAAATATTAATATTGCATCAGATTTGAAAACGATTGGAGTTCAAAGATTAGAGAATAAAGTTTAAAGAATAAATATGACTGTAATTTTAGGAATCGAGTCTTCTTGTGACGATACCTCTGCTGCAATATTGAAAGATGGCCTTGTGCTAAGTAATGTCATTGCCAGCCAGAAAGTGCATGAAGCTTATGGCGGAGTTGTCCCTGAACTGGCCTCACGGGCACACCAGCAAAATATAATTCCCGTGGTATCAGAAGCCATCAAAAGGGCCGGTATCGAAGTGAAAGACATCGATGCTGTAGCTTTTACCCGCGGACCGGGGTTATTGGGCTCGCTCCTGGTAGGTACTTCTTTTGCTAAAGGTTTTGCCCTGGCCAATCATTTACCTATGATAGAAGTAAACCACCTGCAGGCGCACATCCTGGCTAATTTTATCAAAGAACCGGGAGTGGAAAGCCGGCAGCCTTCTTTCCCTTTCCTGACCCTGCTGGTGTCGGGCGGAAATTCGCAGTTGATCGTTGTACACGATTACCTGAAAATGGAAATGATCGGACAAACGATCGACGATGCTGCGGGGGAAGCCTTCGACAAATGTGCCAAAGTGATGGGATTACCCTATCCCGGCGGTCCGATTATCGACCGACTCGCGAAAGAAGGTAATCCGGAACGCTTCACTTTCAACAAACCGCAAATACCGGGGCTCGATTACAGTTTCAGCGGACTGAAAACTTCATTCCTCTATTTTCTGCGGGATGAACTGAAAAACAATCCCGATTTCATTCAGGATAACCTGAACGACTTATGTGCTTCTCTTCAAAAGACTGTTATCGATATTCTGATGTCTAAATTGAAAAAAGCAGCCAAACAAACGGGAATAAAACAAATAGCCATCGGCGGAGGTGTTTCGGCCAATTCGGCTTTACAAAAAGCAGTACATGACGAAGCAGCCCGCTCAGGCTGGGAAGTTTTTATTCCGCGTCTGGGATTTTCCCTCGATAATGCCGGGATGGTAGCCGTTACCGGTTATTACAAATACCTGGCAGGACAATTTATCGGCCTGGACGCAGCTCCCTTTGCCCGAACCACTCTCGAGTAAATCCGTATAATCCCTATAATAACGATGTTATGAAACTCCTTGTCACCTACAATATTCCCCGGGAACCCTTCCAGAATCTGCCTGCAGATTGGGAAATCACCTTTCCGGAAAAGGAAGAATTCAGTAAAACGGAATTGCTGCGCATACTACCCGATTACGATATTATGCTGGCCATATTTCATGCTCCGATCGACAGGGAAATCATCGATGCCGGAAAAAAGCTGAAGCTAATCAGCAATTATGGAGTGGGTTATAATAATATCGATATCACCTATGCCCGTGAAAAGGGTATAGCTGTGACCAATACCCCGAAAGCGGTCAATAGTCCTACGGCCGAGCTGGCACTGGCCCTGATGCTGAGTGCAGCCCGCCGGATTGCCGAATGCAATCAACGTATCCGCATAGAAAAAGAAAGTATGTGGGGCACTATGCGCAACCTGGGATTCGGATTGGAAGGAAAGACCTTGGGCATTATAGGCCTGGGCAATATCGGTAAAAATGTCGCCCGTAAAGCAGAAGCTTTCGGAATGAATATCATTTACTATAATCACCACACCGAAGTTCCCGGTTACCGACGGGTCGAACTGGATACCCTGCTCCGGGAATCCGACTTCGTCACTCTTCATACCCCCTTGACTCCCGCTACCCGGCACCTGATCGGACAGCGTGAACTGAGTTTGATGAAACCGACAGCCATTCTCGTCAATACAGCCCGGGGAGCTGTTGTCGATGAGCAAGCACTGGCCGAAGTATTGAAAAAACGTCAAATAGCAGGTGCAGCCCTGGATGTCTTCGAAGACGAACCTCACATAACAGAAACCCTCTACGCTTTGGAGAATGTCGTACTCACCCCCCACATCGGAACCGGCACCATCGATGCCCGCATCGCCATGGGTCGTGAAGCCCTCGAAAACATCCGTCATTTCCTGGCAGGTAATCCAACCAATGTCGTCAATTAATATCATAGTTACAGCGGTCAGGGTTAATTTTTCCGTTAAAACTATTCTAAATGTAGGTTTATTTTGTTACTTGTTCGTCTTCGGTATTCGTGTTCGGGGCCCCGGTCGCTTCTGTCGGTCGTCTACCTTTTTCTATCACTGACCGGCGGAACTCCTCGCAGGCTCGTCAGACACCACCGGTCGGGCGTTCAGAAAAAGCAAGACGACACTCGACAGAGCTCCAATGGTCCCCGAACACGAACACCTCCGACTTACGTTATCACTACAT